>Ga0209024_1000069_pt1 | contig 214846 bp, 241 predicted proteins | sample AutmiccommunBRH5_FD_187380 | JGI IMG/M metagenome (GOLD analysis project Ga0209024, IMG submission 187380) | Deep subsurface microbial communities from Mt. Terri, Switzerland - Autotrophic microbial communities BRH/5 (SPAdes) (version 2) | ecosystem: Environmental > Aquatic > Deep subsurface >...
CCCGTGCAAGGCGGTGGCCTGCTTATACGGTCCTTATATGGTGTTTATACGGTCTTTTATATGGTCCGCGAACGCGTGCGCGGCCCGCCCCTCGATCATTCTCCCCCGCTTGCGGGGGAGGATAAGAACACCCACCGGACGGCAACCGCCGCTCCGGCCTTTCGTGCTGCCTACAGCGAAAAACTGCCCTCGATCACCGTCACCGATGTGCCGATCAGCTTCACCCGGTCGCCCTCAAGCCGTGTGTCGATGAACGCGCCGCGCCCCGGAAAAGCCTGGAAGCATTTCAGGTCATTCTTCCCGAACCGCTCGCTCATCACGCGGGACAGCATCGTGTGCCAGCTGCCAGTGGCCGGGTCTTCATCAATGCCGCTGCCCGGCGCAAAGAACCGGCTGGTGACGTCAACGCCCGCCCCGCCGGCTGCGAAACAGCCGAAGTTTCCGCGATCCCAGCCTTCGCCGGGCACGCCCAGATCTTTCAGGGCTTTCTGATCCGGCTTCAGCGCCATCACTTCTTCCGGCGTTTCGAACCGGGCCGCATAGAACATCCCGCCCCAGGCCTGAACTGGCCGGGCGCCAAGCGCAGCGGCCACATCATCCGTTACCGGAATTTCATGGACCGGGCCGGACGGGAAATCCATCTCCAACGCGCCACTGCTCAGCTTGCGCACGACCAGCCGGCCAGACTTGACCGTGTCGAAGTGAATCGCCTCGCCCACAAAGCCCAGCTCATTAAACAGGACATGCGCACTCGCCAGTGTCGCATGTCCGCAAAGCGGCACTTCGACAGCCGGCGTGAACCAGCGCAGGTTCCAGGAGGTCTCGCCCGTGCGCACAATATAAGCCGTCTCGGCCACATTGTTCTCCGCCGCGATGGTCTGAAGCGTCGCATCCGGAAGGAATTCTTCCAGCGGCATGACGCACGCCTGATTTCCCTCAAACGCGCGCGAGGCAAAGGCATCGATCTGGTAGAATGGCAGTTTGGGCATGAAGGCCTCCTGTTCAGAGGCGCTCCCTTTGCCACAGTCTCGCCAGCACCGAAAACGATGATTTCTGAACGGCCCTTGAGGCGGCCTATTCCTCGTCGTCCAGCACCCAGCCATGATTGACCGGCCCGGCGCCCTTGCCGAACCCCTTCGCGGTGCGGATCGCGCCCATCAGATACTCCCGCGCCTGTTCCACAGCCTCCGGCACGCTGACCCCCTGCCCCAGCAGCGCCGCGATGGCAGAGGCAAGCGTGCAACCCGTTCCGTGCGTGGACGTCGTTTTTATCCGCGGGCTCTCGAAGATCCACTCGCCGGTGGTCGTCTGCAGCACATCGGTAACAACCGAGCCGCCAATGTGCCCGCCCTTCACCAGCGCGCCATTCGCGCCAAGCTCCAGCAGTTTGTCCGCCGCCCGGCGCTGGCCGTCGATCGTCTCAACCGCCTTGCCGGTCAGCACTTCGGCCTCCGGCGCGTTCGGCGTAACGAGGCGCGCATGCGGCACAAGCTCGGACCGGATCGCCTCCACGCCCTTGGCATCGACCAGCCGGTCACCCGACGTGGCCACCATGACCGGATCGATCACGCGCGGGATCAGTTGGGCATACTGAGACAGGCACTCGGCCACGGCTTCGACAAGCGTGGCATTGCCCAGCATGCCGGTCTTGATCACATCGGCGCCGATATCGGCCAGCGTCACGCGCATCTGACCCAGCACCGCTTCCAGCGGCACCGGCCATACGCCGTGCACGCCGCGCGTATCCTGAACCGTGATCGCCGTGATCGCCGTCATGGCATAGCCGCCCAGCATCGAGACGGTCTTGATGTCCGCCTGAATGCCGGCTCCACCGCCGGAATCGGATCCGGCGATGATCAGGACCCTGCCCTGTGGACCTTCCGGCGCACCCATCCGGATCAGACCTTGATGCCGGCCTTCTTGGCGTCGGCGAGGAAGGTTTCGAGGCCCTTGTCCGTCAGCGGATGGTTGACCAGCGACTTGATGACATTCGGCGGCATCGTGGCGACGTCAGCGCCGGCCAGCGCCGAGTCTTTCACATGGTTCGCCGTACGGATCGAGGCGGCCAGAATTTCGGTATCGAACAGGTAGTTGTCATAGATCTGGCGGATGTCCGCGATCAGCTCCATGCCGTCGATATTGATATCGTCGAGGCGGCCGATGAAAGGCGAGATGAAGGTCGCGCCAGCCTTGGCAGCCAGCAGCGCCTGGTTGGCCGAGAAGCAGAGCGTGACATTCACCATCGTGCCTTCGCCGGTCAGCGTCTTGCACGCTTTCAGGCCGTCCCAGGTCAGCGGCAGTTTCACGGTCACATTGTCAGCCAGCTTGGCCAGCTTGCGGCCTTCGGTGATCATGCCGTCATAATCGGTGGCGACGACTTCGGCGCTGACCGGGCCTTCGACCAGGGCGCAGATTTCCTTGATCACATCGGTGAACGGCTTGCCGGCCTTGGCGATCAGCGACGGGTTGGTGGTCACCCCGTCGATCAGACCGGTGGCGGCCAGTTCGGCAATATCATCAATGTTAGCGGTATCTACGAAGAATTTCATGGTCCTGTCCTTTGTTTCGGGGGTCAGATCAAACGGCCGGGCGGCCGATGGAAGTGTAAGCGAAGCCTTTTGCGGCCATGTCTTCCGGCGAATAAATGTTGCGCAGGTCAATCACGACCGGCGCCTTGAGCGCCGTCTTGAGGCGGTCAAAATCGAGCGCGCGGAACTGGTCCCATTCGGTCACGATGACGAGGGCGTCGGCATCCTGGGCGGCTTCATACGCGCTGTTCGCGAAGGTAATGCCCTTCAGCAGATGCGATGCTTCGGTCATGGCTTCCGGATCGTAGGCCTTGATCGTCGCGCCAGCGGCCTGAAGCGCTGGCAGGATGTCGAGGCTCGGTGCATCGCGCATGTCGTCCGTGTTCTGCTTGAAGGCGAGGCCCAACACGCCAATCGTCTTGCCGCTGACATCGCCGCCCATCGCCTTGATGACCTTGGCAGCCATGGCTTTCTTGCGGTCTGCATTGACCTGAACAACCGTGTCGACGATCCGAACAGGGCTGCCATGATCATTGGCGGTCTTGGTCAGCGCCAGCGTATCTTTCGGGAAGCACGAACCGCCATAGCCGGGGCCGGCATTCAGGAATTTCGAGCCGATCCGGCCATCGAGGCCAATCCCGCGCGAGACTTCCTGCACATTCGCGCCAACCTTTTCGCAAAGGTCCGCCATCTCGTTGATGAAGGTGATCTTCACGGCGAGAAAGGCATTGGCGGCGTATTTGATCAGCTCCGACGTGCGGCGAGCGGTGAACAGGATCGGCGTCTCGTTGAGGAACAGCGGGCGGTAGAGCTCTTTCATCACCTGACGGGCGCGCTCGTCATCGGTGCCGACAACAACGCGGTCCGGGATCTTGAAGTCCTTGATCGCGGCGCCTTCGCGCAGGAATTCCGGGTTGGAGACCACGGCGAAGTCTGCATCAGGGCGCGTCTTGCGGATGATCTCTTCCACTTCGTCGCCGGTGCCGACCGGAACAGTCGACTTGGTAACGATCACGGTGAAGCCGTCCATTAGCTCGGCGATCTCTTCGGCGGCCCCGTAGACATAGGAAAGGTCTGCATGGCCATCGCCGCGCCGCGACGGCGTGCCAACCGCGATGAACACGGCATCGGCATCCCGGATCGCTTCAGCCGGATCGGTCGTGAAGAACAGGCGCTGTTCCTTGACATTGTTGGCCACAAGACTGTCGAGGCCTGGCTCGTAGATCGGCATGATGCCAGCTTTGAGCTTCTCGATCTTGCCGGCATCCTTGTCGACGCAGGTCACGACGTGGCCGAAATCGGCGAAACAAGCCCCTGAAACCAGGCCCACATAGCCTGTGCCAATCATTGCGACGCGCATAAGGAACCCTCGATTCTGCCCGTAAAATCTGGGCGGAGGGGTGCGATTTTTGTGCCGCTAGGTCAAGGGGGCATGGCCGCCTGCCTGCCATTCAAATCCGGATTGACTCGAAGCCCCCTATTGAACTAGATCAAAACGTGAACATATGGAGGGGCGCATGACCAAACTGACACTTTACACAAACCCGATGTCGCGCGGCCGTATTGCCCGCTGGATGCTGGAAGAAGTCGGCGCCCCGTATGATGTGGAATACCTCGTCTATGATGGCTCGATGAAGTCGCCGGACTATCTGGCGATCAATCCGATGGGCAAGGTGCCGGCCATCGTGCATGGCGACCAGACGATTACCGAGTGCGCCGCCATCTGTGCCTATCTCGCCGATGCGTTCCCGGAAGCAGGCCTTGCGCCGGCGCTGGATCGCCGGGGCAGCTATTACCGCTGGATGTTCTTCGCCGCCGGCCCGGTGGAATCGGCGGTGACGAACCGCGCGCTGGGATTTCAGGTGAGCGAAGAGCGCAAGCGCATGGCTGGCTATGGCGATTTCGATGACATGTACGGGACCCTGATCAAGGCGGTCTCCGATGCGAGCCCGTATCTGTGCGGCGACCAGTTTACGGCCGCGGACGTCTATCTCGGCGCGCAAGTCGGCTGGGGACTCCAGTTCGGCTCGATGCCTGCGCATGACGCGCTGGCCACCTATTGGAGTCGGCTCGAATCCCGCCCCGCCTGGAAGCGGGCCAATGAGCTGGACGATGCCGCCGCCGCAGACCTCGGCATGATACCGGGCGGCTGAGCCGGGTCAGATTTCCTGGTTATAGGCGCCGACTTCCGGGTGTTTGCCGAGGCGCGGCTTGATTTCCTTGTGGAAGAGGTCGCGCATGTCGTCTTCGCTGGCCATGGATTCGACCACGACAACGAGTTCCGGCTTGTTCGAGGACGCCCGGATCAGAACCCAGCTGCCGTCTTCCAGCGTCACACGGGCACCGTTCACGGTGTTCACATCGACCACTTTGCGGCCAAGGATTTCCGTGCCGTTCATGCCTTCGTATTCGGCGACCATCTTGTCGACGACATCATACTTCACCTCATCCGCGCAATGCGGTGACATGGTCAGGGATGTGTAGGCCACGCCCAGCTCATCGCGCAGGTCCGCCATGGTCTTGCCGGGGTTGCGGTCCAGCATTTCAAGGATCGCCTTCGCAGCCGTCAACGCGCAATCATAGCCAAGCCCGATGGGCGGGCGGAAGAAGAAGTGGCCGGACTTTTCGAAGCCTGCCAGCGCGCCCAGTTCATTGGTGCGGCGCTTGATGTAGGAATGGCCGGTCTTGTAATAATCAACCGTGGCGCCGTTTTCCTTCAGGATCGGGTCCGTCTTGTAGAGGCCAGTCGATTTCACATCGACCACAAACGTCGTATTCTTGAAATTCTTCGACAGGTCGCGAGCCAGCATCAGACCGATCTTGTCGGCAAAGATCTCTTCACCCGTATTGTCGACAACGCCGCAGCGATCGCCATCACCGTCAAAGCCGAGCACGACATCGGCGCCGAGTTCCTTCACGGCTTTCGACATTTCGTGCAGCATTTCGGAGTCTTCAGGGTTCGGATTGTATTTCGGGAACGTGTTGTCGAGATTGCAATCCATCTCGATAACTTCGGCGCCCATGGCGCGCAGCGCGTCCGGTGCGAAGGCGCCCGCCGTGCCATTTCCGCAGGCAGCAATCACCTTGATCGGGCGCGACAGTTTCACGCCGTCTGCAACCGAGGCGATATATTTCTCACGCATGCCATCGACGCGGTGATGTCCGCCGCCAGCGCGCGGCACGAAGTCGCCGCCCATCACGATTTCCTTCAGGCGACCCATCTCGACCGGGCCGAAGGTCAGCGGACGGTCAGCGCCCATCTTCACGCCGGTCCAGCCATTTTCGTTGTGGCTCGCGGTGACCATGGCGCAGCAGGCGGCATCCAGCTCGAACTGGCTCCAGTACACCATCGGCGACAAAGCGAGACCGACGTCCAGCACTTCGCACCCGCCCTGCACAAGGCCGAGGATCAGGGCGTTCTTGATCGGCTGGCTGATTGAGCGGAAATCGTGGCCGGTCACCACTTTCGGCGTCACGCCCATTTCGTGGAACAAGGTCGCCATGCCGAGACCAAGAGCCTGCACGCCGGTAAAGTTCAGCTCCGGCGCTTTTTCCTTGCCGATCCCGTTGAACCACCAGCGCGCGTCATATTCGCGGAAACCCGTAGGCTTCACCAGAGGCAGAACTTCGAACTCAAGCGTGTTCGGAGCAATGTCGGTCAGCGGTTTCGGCATCATGTCGGAAATCTCCACGGGTTACGTGCGGGCGTTGAACATCTTTGCGGCGTTTTGTGCAACCACCAGCAAGTTTCATGCTACTTCAAATTCCTTAACGTTCCCGGCCATGCGCCTTGAGGAATCCCGCGATCCAACGGGCAAGGCGGGCATGATCCCCTTCCAGTTCAAGGGATTCGAGCGCGCCGTCTGTTAACACTTCGCCCAGACGCGCACGCCGGGCCGAATAGAGCGCCGCAGAATAGGCATCTGCAAATTCCGGATGGCACTGGAAGCTGAATGCCGGGGCGTCCGGATAATACAGCCCCGCAAACGGCGTAAAATCAGACGCTGCAATCACGTGCGCGCCCGGCGGCAGCGCGACAACCTGGTCCTGATGGCTGACGGCGGCCGAAATCGTTGCCGGGCAGGCCTCCTCCGCAAAGGCAGGACACACCACAACGTCATATGTATGCCGCCCGGCGCCCCAGCCTTTCTCCGACTTGATCACTTTGCCGCCCAGCGCCTCGGCCAGGATCTGGTGGCCGAAACAGATGCCGACCTGCGGTACATCCGAGGCGGCCGCACTGCGGATGAAATCCATCAACGGGTCGATCCACGGCTCATTGTCGTAAACACCCGCCGGAGACCCCGTGATCATCACCGCGTCCAGCCCCGCCGGATCGGGCAGCGCCTCGCCCCGGATCACTGAAACCGTCTCGAACGTATACGTCCCGACGCCGGACATCATGTGCCGGAACATGGCCGGATAGTCCTCGAAATCCCCACGGATGACCTCCGGAACGAGTCCGGTTTCAAGTATGGTCAGTTTCATGAGGGGTTACTCCGCTGCAAATTCGCTGTTTGCGTCTTCAGTTTCGACGAGGAACCCGCCTGACTGGCGCGCCCAGAGTTCCGAATAGAGGCCGCCGGCAGCGACAAGATCCGTGTGCGTGCCCTGCTCCACGATCCGGCCCTTGTCGAGTACGATCAGGCGGTCCATCGCGGCAATGGTCGACAGGCGGTGCGCGATGGCGATCACGGTCTTGCCTTCCATCAGTTCGAACAGCTTGTCCTGGATCACGGCCTCAACCTCGGAATCGAGCGCGGAGGTTGCCTCGTCCAGGATCAGGACCGGGGCATCCTTCAGGAAGATCCGCGCAATTGCGATCCGCTGGCGCTGGCCGCCGGAGAGCTTCACGCCGCGCTCGCCGACATGCGCGTCAAAGCCGGTGCGGCCTTCCGCGTCTTCGAGGTCTGCAATGAACTGCCCAGCCGCCGCCTTCTCGGAGGCAACAAGAATGTCCTCATCCGTCGCGCCCGGGCGGCCATAGGCGATGTTCTCGCGGATGGAGCGATGGAGCAGCGAGGTGTCTTGCGTCACGACGCCGATCTGTGCCCGGAGGGAATCCTGTGTCACGGTCGCGATGTCGTGCCCGTCCAGCAGGATCTGCCCGCCCTCAGCCTCATAGAAGCGCAGCAGCAGGTTCGTCAGTGTCGTCTTGCCCGCGCCTGACCGGCCCACAAGGCCGATCTTCTCACCCGGCCGGATGGACAGCGAAAGATCCTCGATCACACCAGCGCCCTTGCCATAGTGGAAGGTGACATTCCGGAAGTCGATGGCCCCTGCCCCGCGCGGCAGGTCTGTCGCATCCGGCGCATCCGTCACCGCGACCCGGCGATGCAGCATCTGTTTCCCGTCATAGACGACACCGATATTCTCGAAGAGGCCTGCAACTTCCCACATGATCCATTGCGACATGGACTTGATGCGCAGGGCCAGACCAACCGCCGCCGCCACCGCGCCCGCACCGATCAGATTGCCCATCCAGAGATAAATACCGAGCGAGGCGATCAGGAAGACAAGCAGCGAATTGTTGAGATAGACGACGACGTTGAAGCCGGTGACGTAGCGCATCTGCCGGTACACGGTCTGGAGGAAGCCCTCCATACTGTCGCGCGCATAGGCCTCTTCATGGCCGGCATGGGCGAACAGTTTAACGGTCTGGATATTGGTATAGCTGTCAACGATCCGGCCGGTCATGGCAGAGCGCGCATCGGCCTGCGCCTCGGCGACCTTTCCAAGGCGCGGCACGAACCACGTCATGACCCCGCAATAGATCGCGGCCCACAGCAACAGCGGCAACATCAGGCGCGGATCGGCAGATGCCACCAGAGCCAGCGCCGACAGGAAATAGACGATCACGAAGACGAAGACGTCGAGCACCTTCATCACGGTCTCGCGCACGGCGAGCGAGGTCTGCATCACTTTGGTCGCGACGCGTCCGGCGAACTCGTTGCCGAAGAAGTCCATCGACTGGCCCAGCATCTGCCGGTGCATGCGCCAGCGCGCGCTCATTGGAACATTGCCCATCAGGCCCTGATAGACGATCAGTCCTTGTATGAGCGTCGCGAGCGGCAGGCCGACCAGCAACACGCCCGCCATCATGGCAAGCCGTCCGCCTTCACGCTGCAGGAAACCTTCCCGGTCTGCCGCAGCAAGCCAGTCGACGATCCCACCAAGGAAGCCGAACAGCGCCACTTCGCCCACAGCAATGATCGCCGTGAACACCGACATGATGATCAGCCACGGAACTGCATCCCGGATATAATACAGGATGAAGGGCCAGAAGCCCTCCGGTGGCACCTCGGCCCGAGCGTCCGGAAACGGTGCAATACGGCGTTCAAAGAAGCGAAACATGGCTGCCCATGTGGGCTAAGGCTCAGGACCGCACAAGCCTGTCTTTTCGCTTTTCCGGCATCCGTGGATTTCAGGGCGCAGGTTCAGGCGCCTCGGCGGTCTGCGCAGCAATCCAGTCGTGGATCTGAGTGTCCAACACGTCCATCGGCACACCACCTTGCGACAGGACGGCGTCATGGAAGGCGCGGATGTCGAACCGGTCACCCAGTGCCGCTTCGGCCTGATGGCGCAGATCGAGGATTTTCAGCTCACCGATCTTGTAAGCCGTCGCCTGCCCCGGCCAGCCCATATAGCGGGTGACCTCGTTCTGGATGTTCAGGGGGGCGAGCGCGGAATTGTCGTTGAAGCAGGCCTCTGCTTGTTCCCGTGTCCAGCCATACCAGTGCAGGCCGGTATCGGCGACGAGACGGCAGGCGCGCCACATTTCCATCGAGAGACCACCGAAGCGCTCATATGGTGTCTCGTTCAGGCCCGCTTCCATGGCGAGATGTTCGGCATAGAGGCCCCACCCTTCCCCGAAAGCGGTGGCGTAATATTGCTGGCGGAAGCGCGGCTGGCCTTCCATCTCCATGGCCAGCATGATCTGCAGATGGTGCCCCGGCACAGCCTCGTGCGCCGAGAGGGCTGGCAGCTCATAGAGCGGCCGCTGGTCCAGCGCGTAGGTGTTGACGAGATAAGTGCCCGACCGATCCTCTTCCGGATCGCCCTCGACATAACGCCCGGACGTATAGCCCGCCGCAATCGCCGCCGGAACCGGTTCCACATTGTACCCATGCTTGGGCAGCTTGCCGAAATAGGTGGGCAGGATGGCATCCAGCTTTGCGGCCACGGCCTTTGCCCGGTCCATCAATTCATCCGGTGTTTTCGCATAGAAGGCGGGATCGGTGCGCAGGAAGGCGAGGAAGTCCTTGAAGCTGCCCTCGAAATGGATCTCTTCGAGGATCTGCTCCATCTCGCCGCGAATGCGCGCGACTTCGCGCAAGCCGAGTTCGTGGATCTCTTCCGGCGAATAGCCCGCCCCGGCTGTGTGTTGCTCGATGGCGGCGGCATAGACTTCCTTGCCGCCCGGCAGGTCTGTGATGCCGGCGCCCGCGCGCGTGTGCGGGGCGTAGTCAGCCTCGATGAAGGCGAGCGTGTCGCGATAGGCCTGGATGGCATTGGCCGCCGCCGTAAGCCCATCTGTCTTCAGGCGTTCCGCGACAGCCGGGTCCATGTCTTCCGGCAGAGACAGAAAGGGCGCGTAGAGGCCGCTTTCGGCCGGATCATTGAATATCTGCTCGCGGATCTGGTCGGTCGAAACTTTCAGCGGATCCGCATGAGCCATCCAGCCGGTGGCGACGCCCCGGCGCATGTTTTCAACATTTTCAGCGAAATAGCGCGGCACATCATTCAGGCGGCCGATCCAGGCCAGGCCCTCTTCCTCATTTGTGATCGAGGTCTGCATAGCGGCAAAGATCGGTTCGGCCTGGAAGCCCCAATCACCGGTGAACGGGATGCGGGCCGCATCAAAACGGGCATCGTCGATATCCACGGTCAGAAGGCGCTCAAGGATCGCCTGATCGGTCGTGCGGTCAGTTTCCAGCGCCTCGATGGCATCGCGCAGGGCCAGCGCCCGCGCCGCCCGTTCTGTAATGGCTTCAGGAGTTACATCGCCCCAGCTCGCCGGGGCAGTTCCGGCATCACGCGCCGCTTCAGATGGGCTTACGTTGCGGACATAGGCCTCATATTCGGCGATCAGGTCGTCCATCGGATCCGCAATCGCGGCGGGGGCGATCAGAAACAGGGCTGCAACCCATAGAAATCGTTTCAATTTGTCACTCCAAAGCTCGCCGTGCGTTGACAGGACCATAGAGACTCCTAGAACCCCAACCAAGCACTTGAGTGAAACTCTTACATCTCATCGGAAGGTTTCCTTCGCATGTCAGGATCGAACGGGGCTGATGCCCGTCCTCTGTCACCCCACCTCCAGGTCTGGCGCCCCCACGCAACCTTCTATGCCTCGATCACGCACCGGATCACCGGCGTTGCCCTTTATTTCGGCACGTTCCTGATCGCGGCCTGGATCGTCGCCCTTGCAACCGGCGCGTCCTGCTACCCGGCCATCGAGGACATCCTGTTCTCCTGGTTTGGCAGCGTGATCCTGTATCTCTGGTCCGTCGCGACCCTCTACCACCTCGTGAACGGCATCCGTCACCTTCTCTGGGACGGTCCGGGCATTGGCTTCGAGCCGAAGACAGCAAGCGCCGTTTCGGTATTCAATTACACATTCGCCTTTCTGGGCGCGGCAGCCATCTGGTTCGCCGCCGCCTCGTTCTAGGAGGCCCGCCCATGTCGAACGGCAAGTTCCTGACCCCCGCCAAAGCCGCCCGCGGCCTCGGCTCGTCCAAGTCCGGCACCCATCACCACATCACCCAGCGCGTCTCCGCGATTGCGCTCATCTTCCTTGTGCCGTGGTTCGTCTTTTCGGTGATCAACGCGATCCAGTCCGGTGAAGTCGGCGCGGCAGAGTGGATTTCACAGCCGCTTCCCGCGATCCTGATGATCCTGACGGCGGGCGCAACCGTATACCATATGCGCCTCGGCATGCAGGTCGTGATCGAGGACTATATTACGAAACCGGGCATGCGCGGGGCGCTCCTGATCCTGAACAGCTTCGCTTGTATCGTGCTGTTCGCGGTCGTCGCCCTTTCGGTCCTGAAACTCTGGATTGGCGCAGGCGTCTAAGCGCGCTGCGGGAGAATAAGACATGAGCACCTATACCTGGATCGATCATACCTATGATGTCGTCGTTGTCGGCGCCGGTGGCTCCGGCCTCCGCGCAGCTCTCGGCGCGGCCCAGGCGGGCCTGCGCACGGCCTGCATCACCAAGGTCTTCCCGACCCGTTCCCACACTGTGGCCGCGCAGGGGGGCATCGCCGCCTCCCTCGGTAATATGGGCGAAGATAACTGGCGCTGGCACATGTACGACACCGTCAAAGGGTCTGACTGGCTGGGCGACCAGGACGCGATCGAATACCTGACGCGCGAAGCTCCTGCTGCCGTGTACGAGCTTGAGCACTGGGGCATGCCCTTCTCGCGCACCGACGAGGGCAAGATCTACCAGCGCGCCTTTGGCGGCATGACCCGTGACTTCGGTCAGGGCCCTGTGCAGCGCACCTGCGCCGCCGCAGACCGGACCGGCCACGCCATGCTGCACACGCTCTACGGCCAGTGCGTGCGTGAAGAGACCGAGTTCTTCATCGAGTATCTCGCCCTTGACCTGATCATGGACGAAGACGGCGTTTGCCGGGGCGTCACCGCCTGGAAACTCGATGATGGTACGCTGCACCGTTTCCGCTCCCAGAAGACCATTCTGGCGACCGGCGGCTATGGCCGCGCCTTCTTCTCATGCACCTCGGCCCACACCTGTACGGGCGACGGCAATGCCATGGTGCTGCGCGCCGGCCTGCCGCTGCAGGACATGGAATTCGTTCAGTTCCACCCGACCGGCATCTATGGCTCGGGCTGCCTGATCACCGAAGGCTCACGCGGCGAAGGTGGCTATCTCACCAACTCCGAAGGCGAGCGTTTCATGGAACGCTACGCCCCGTCCGCGAAAGACCTCGCCTCCCGCGACGTGGTCAGCCGCGCCATGACTGTCGAAATCCGCGAAGGCCGCGGCGTCGGCCCGGAAAAGGATCACATCCACCTGCACCTCGAGCACCTCGGCGCCGAAGTGCTGGCCGAGCGCCTGCCAGGTATTTCCGAAACCGCGAAGATCTTCGCCGGCGTCGATGTCACCAAGGAACCGATCCCGGTGCTCCCTACGGTCCACTACAATATGGGCGGCATCCCGACGAACTATCACGGCGAGGTGCTGACCAAGAAGAATGGCGACCCGGACTCGGTCGTGCCGGGCCTGATGGCCGTCGGCGAAGCGGCCTGCGTGTCGGTTCACGGCGCCAACCGCCTCGGCTCCAACTCGCTGATCGACCTGGTCGTGTTCGGCCGCGCCGCCGGCCTGCGCTGTGGGGAAACCACCGTCGCCGGTGCCACGCAGCCGGAACTGCCGAAAGGTGCCACCGACAGCCACCTCGCCCGCCTCGACAAGTTCCGCAACGCCTCGGGCGACCAGCCGGTGGCCAAGCTGCGCCTCGAAATGCAGCGCGCGATGCAGAACAACTGCGCAGTCTTCCGCACAGGTGACGTGCTCAAGGACGGCATCGATGCGATTGAGGAAGTCTACAAGAAACTGCCGGGCATCGATGTCCAGGACCGCACCATGGTGTGGAATACCGACCTCGTCGAAGCCCTCGAGTTCGACAACCTTCTCGCCCAGGCAGCTGTCACCGTGAACGGCGCAGCCACCCGTGAGGAAAGCCGCGGCGCCCACGCCCGCGAGGACTTCTCCGACCGCGACGACGAAAAGTGGATGAAGCACACGCTGGCGTGGAATGACGGCACCGGCAAGGTGACGCTCGATTACCGTCCCGTGCACGACTACACGATGTCGAACGAAATCAGCTACATCGAGCCCAAGGCCCGGGTTTACTAAGAGGATACGGATCGAACATGGTACAGCTCACGCTTCCAAAGAATTCCACGGTCCGCAAAGGCAAGACCTGGCCGAAGCCGCAAGGCGCGACCAAGCTGCGCCAGTTCCGGATCTATCGCTACAATCCGGAAGAAGGCGGCAATCCGCGCTGGGACACCTATTGGGTGGACATGTCGAAGGCCGGGACGATGATCCTGGACGTTCTCCTGTACATCAAAAACAATATCGACCCGACGCTGGCTTTCCGCCGCTCCTGCCGCGAAGGCGTCTGCGGTTCGTGCGCGATGAACATTGCCGGGCGCAACACGATTGCCTGCACCAAGGGCTTTGACGACCTGCCGGGCGGCGTGATCACGATCAGCCCCCTGCCCTCGCAGCCGGTTGTCCGCGACCTGATCCCGGACCTGACGAACTTCTATGCCCAGCACGCCTATGTGCAGCCCTTCCTGAAAACCGACACGCCGGCCCCTGAGAAGGAATGGAAGCAATCCGAAGCCGACCGCGAAGAGTTGAACGGCCTCTATGAGTGCATCCTGTGCGCGTCCTGCTCGACGTCCTGCCCGTCTTACTGGTGGAATGGCGACAAGTATCTCGGCCCGGCTGCCCTGCTGCAGGCCTATCGCTGGCTGATCGACAGCCGCGACGAAGCCACTGGCGAGCGCCTCGATGATCTGGAAGACCCGTTCAAACTGTATCGTTGCCACACGATCATGAACTGCGCGCAGGTCTGCCCGAAAGGCCTGAACCCGGCCAAGGCCATCGCCAAGATCAAGCACATGATGGTGGAACGCGTCTCCTAAGGCGCGGCCATCTGATCATCATCGGCGCCATTGATCCGGAACACCTCGCGGAGCCCCCGCGGGGTTTCCATGGCGCGCAGCACGCTGATCAGCTCCCCCACGTGGAACTGCCACATCGTCGTGGGCGGCATCGGCCGGATCACATGCCCGCCGAGCGACTTGAACAGGCTGTTTGCCTTGCGGTTCTCCGGCAGGGTCTCGGCTTCCAGCGTGATAATCCCTTCAGCATGACAGCATAGCGCGACGCAGGCGATCAGCATGCGGGAGAGGCCCTGCGCGTGATAGGCATCCAGCACGCCCATGGCCAGCTCCGCCTCTTCCAGCTCATTCGTCGTGCGGATCGCGTGTGCCGCCGCAATGAAGGGCTGGCCTGGCGCATTCTTGTCGACCGCGCCCCAGGCAATGTGCCGGTGCCCATCGGCATCGGCGAGACCATGAATGATGGATTTCGGGATTTCGTTCACGCCTGAGAAGAAACGCAGGTAACGCGACTCCGCCGACATGTTCGCCACGAGGTGTTCGAATCGCGGCTCGTCTTCCAGCGTGGCTGGACGAAGAATAACTTCCACCCCGTTGGAGAGAACGATGTCTACCGGTTTGATGGGCATTGCATTACCCCGCCTGCCTGACTGTTCCGACCGAATGATGACCCTTAGAGACCAGAATGCTGCACTGCAGCAATCCTTGGGGTACAGCAAGACTGTATTCCGATTGGGCCAGTTTACCCCCGTGACAATTCGAACCCGGCGCAGGGGGTATGTAGCACCTCCGCCCGGAAACGCCCTCCGCGCTCCGGTAAAAATCCTGATTGTGAGTGCGTTCAGCCCGTATCAGGCGCCGGCCAGCGTTTCAGCGCTTCGATCAGCTTCACTGTGAGCCCGCCCGAGATGAGGCCGAGGGCGGCAGGCATGCGGGGGCTGCGAGCAATGGGCGGCACGTGCGGCCGGGCCTCGCCGGCGGCCTGCCAGCGCTGGATCGTGCGGGCAAGACGCTTCGCCCGGCGCTTGTGATGTTTCATCGTGTCCAGCATGGCCTGCCAACGGGCGATGAGCGGCGCAGCCGGCACAGGGCCGCGCGAGGGCACAATAGCCGGCCCTTTCATAAAATGCGGGCACGGGCCGGATTGCGCGGGCACCATGGTGAAGACGTAGCGATAGTCCGCATCCGGCTTCTTCGGCTCATAATAGTTACTGCCGATGCGCGGCTTCAGCGGCGCCAGCTCCATCTGCAGCGCCGCCAAGAAGATCAGACGGCGGAGCAGAACGGCGAGGCGCCTCAGCTCCGCCCGCACCCGCCGGTTCAGCGATTTCGCAATCGTCTCAGGCGTCTTGAACAGATCCGCATTCACGCCCGCCTCGGCAATGGCGCGGGCAATCGTGTAAAAAGCCTGAGAGAAGAAATCGGTGCTGTCTTTCATGGCGCAGAGACTGCCACGGAAGACTATCCGGGAGGATAGAGGCGCCGATTTTCCGTGCGCTGTGTAACAAGTCCGGGCAGACGGTGGTGGGTATCGCTCCGCTCACCCCCCTACCTTGCTGGTCGCCAGCTATCTGGCATCCCCTGAGACAGGTATACGCATTCGCCGCATGTTTGGTGCCTTATTCAGCTGCAGTTGCCTGAAGCTGGTCCAGCGCTTCCCGCACATCATCAGCCAGTTCAAAGACGGCCTTCTCCTCCGCCGATGCAGCGAGGTCTTGCTGCTTCGACCAGGTGCTGATCGCGCGGCTGAGCCCCTTTTTCTCCGCATATGCCGTCACGGTCGCATAGGGATAGCCATTGCGAACATCGAGCAGGATGCCGCTGGCTGAGGCCTCGACCTCCACATTCCGGCTCGGCAGCACGAACATGCCCACAATGGTGAGGTCTGCCAGCGCAAGACCGTTCGCCTTGTCGGACCGGGTCAGGCCGGTCTCATAGACAAGCACATAGTCGATATGCTGGCGGGCGGCGCCCTTGCGGATATGGTCGATCACGGCGCCGGTGCGGTTGCGGCCTTCGCGGTCCGGTTCTGACACCATGGAGGCAATCAACGGACTGACCGGTACGAATTCTCCGATTTCCGGCCCATAGGCTTCAGCAAGATCCCCCCAGATCGCCAGTTCCGGTGCGGGAATGGTGATGAGGTCGCCATAAGGCCCAATGCGGGCGAGGCCGATCCGGGCGGGGAATTGAAGATCCGGCTCTATCGCAGCGATCTCGCGTACAGCTGCATCCGTGTCCGTCTGCGCGGCAGCGGACGTGGCCGCATCATACTGGGCATAGCGCTTGAGATAGTCGGCACCGGAACTTGTCTGCACGTGCGCACTGCAGGCTGTGATAGCGATCAAAGTACCGGCGAGCGCGAGCCCTGTGATCCACCTGCCCATGATGTGCGTCCTTCCCTGCTGCGTGACGAAGGGCACAATCCGGGCAGATTCCGGCAAGGATGCGACGGGAAAGGTACACTTGCGAGGCCAGACGAAAAACGCGCCGGATCATCTCCGGCGCGTTTTGATTGTTCAGTCTTGTGCGCAGATCAGGCCGGATTCGGTTCCGGGTCGCCAGCGGCTTCGCCGCTATCGTCCTTCGGCTTGCGGCGTTTGCCGATGGCCGGCACGGCAGAACCTGCGCCGAGATCCTCGGCGCCAAGATCCGGACGGGTCGGCGGTTTGCCATCGAGGAGATTGGTCATCTCGGCGCCGGTCAGCGTCTCGTATTCGAGCAGGCCGGTGGCAATGGCTTCCCAGTCTTCGCGGCACTCCGTCATGATCTTGCGGGCATCGTCCATGCCGGTCTGGATCAGCTTGCGGACTTCTTCCTCGATCTTGCGCGACGTCTCTTCCGAGACATGGCTCGACTGCATCAGCTGCTGGCCAAGGAAGACATCGCCCTGATCCGAACCGTAATCGACCGGGCCAATCGTGTTGGCAAAACCCCAGCGCGTGACCATGGCACGTGCAAGACGCGTGGCCTGCTGGATGTCGGAAGCTGCACCGGCGGTGACATTGTCGTCGCCGAATTTCAGCTCTTCCGCCACGCGGCCGCCCATCATGATGGCGAGGCGCGAGGTCATCTCGATCTTGGACATGGACAGCTTGTCGTCTTCCGGCAGCTGCATGACCATGCCGAGGGCACGGCCGCGCGGAATGATCGTCGCCTTGTGGACCGGGTCAGCCGCAGGCACTTTCATGGCCACGATGGCGTGACCGGCTTCGTGCCAGGCGGTGAGTTCCTTTTCCTTCTCGGACATGACCATGGAGCGGCGCTCCGGCCCCATCAGGACCTTGTCCTTGGCGTCCTCGAATTCGGCCATGGCGACGACGCGCTTGCCGCGCCGGGCCGCAAGAAGGGCCGCTTCGTTGACAAGGTTCGCAAGGTCAGCCCCGGAAAAGCCCGGCGTGCCGCGCGCGATGGTCTTGGAGTCGACGTCTTTTGCCAGCGGCACATTGCGCATGTGAACGCGCAGGATCTTTTCGCGGCCGAGTATGTCCGGATTGCCGACGGTGACCTGACGGTCGAAACGGCCTGGGCGCAGCAGGGCCGGGTCCAGAACGTCCGGACGGTTGGTCGCGGCGATCAGGATAATGCCTTCATTGGCCTCGAAGCCGTCCATCTCGACGAGGAGCTGGTTCAGCGTCTGCTCGCGCTCATCATTGCCGCCGCCGAGGCCTGCGCCGCGCGAACGGCCGACCGCGTCGATCTCGTCGATGAAGATGATGCAGGGCGCCGAGCGCTTGGCTTGCTCGAACATGTCACGCACGCGGCTGGCGCCGACGCCGACGAACATTTCGACAAAGTCAGAGCCGGAAATGGTGAAGAAAGGCACGCCAGCTTCACCAGCGACAGCGCGGGCCAGCAGCGTTTTACCGGTACCGGGCGGGCCGACCAGCAGCGCGCCTTTCGGGATCTTGCCGCCGAGGCGCTGGAACTTGGACGGGTCCTGCAGGAATTCGACGATCTCCTGCAGCTCTTCCTTGGCTTCGTCCACGCCAGCGACATCGTCAAAGGTGACGCGGCCATGCTTTTCGGTCAGCAGGCGGGCACGCGACTTGCCGAAGCTCATCGCCCCGCGGCCACCGCCGCCCTGCATCTGGCGCATCATGAAGAAGACGAAACCGACGATCAGAAGGATCGGCAGGATCGAGAACAGAAGCGAGGCGAAATTGTTGCGGCCGCTGTCCGCGTCCACCGTGAACGGCACATTGTGGTCACGCAGATAATCCTGCGTGCTCATGTCGAGGGCGCGCAATTCGCTCTTCATCGTCTTGCCGTCAGTCGTCTTCACGATGATCTGGTCATCGCCAAGCGTGGCTTCGCTGACTTTGCCGGCATCGACGAGGGCGTAGATATCAGAGAGTTTCGTCTTGTCGGCTTGGGCTGTTTCAGGGTTGCCACCCATTGCCACCGCCATGCCGATGACGAGCAGCGCAATCGCACCCCAAATGGCCAGGTTCCGGACGTTCATTGCAGATCTCTCAGTTTGGAAGACTTCTCGATAGATAACATAGGCGCAGCAGGGGGGAAAAACGACTCTTTAGCTGCGGCATGGACATTTTATCTCATATTCCGCCTGAACAGGCCGTGACCATGGCCGCAAGGCGTTCGGGGATTGCGTTAACCTGTTCTGCTGGCGGCAAGCGCTCTGCCACAACCCGGATCTGGTTCCCCTTGAGCGAGACGATTGCTCCGCCGAGGGTCGCGGGGCGAAACACGCCCGGCCGGGCCAGACGATGGGCCAGACGCGACAGGGCATCGCCGCGCAGGGGCCGTGTCCGCCCGGAGGCGATCCCGATCAGCTTGGCGAGGGCGCGTTCCCCCCGCTCGCCCGGTGGCAATGGCGCCTCTGCCCGGAGAGACCCGTCCGGCCGCGCCTCAACGCACTTCGCCATCCAGCGGGCAAGTGCCCGATCCTGCATCTGGCGCAACAGAAGCAGCTTTTTCTGAGTGGCCAGAACCTGCGTCCGCTGCTCCGGATTAGCGGCCAGAAGGCGGCGCATCCGCACGCGCTCGTAGGCCGGATTGTCATTCGAGGGGTCTTCGACCCAGTCCTGGTCATTCGCTCTCAGGAGGTCGCGTAAATCCGCGCGCGACGCCCCGAGCAGCGGACGGGCCACCAGAACGGGGAGGCCCTGCCCTTCGGCGGGCGACAGCGAGACCGGCTGGATGCCTGCAAGACCGTACCAGCCGGAGCCGGCCCGGGCGCGGATCAGAAAGGTTTCGGCCTGGTCGTCTTCATTATGAGCGGTCAGGATCAGGTTGCTGCCGGCCTCGCAGGCGGCGGCGGCGAGCAGGTCATGCCGCGCGGTCCGGGCCCTGGCCTGTCCGGGCTTGGGTGCGTGCCAGCGCAGTGTCCGGTGCGAAACGCCAAGCTTGGCGGCGGTTGCCGCCACGAACCGCGCCTCAGCCGCCGCTTCCGGGCGCAGGGCATGATCCACCGTCAGAGCGATCAGCGACCGCCTCTTCCGCCGGGCCCAGTCTGCCGCCACCAGAAGCAGGGCCATCGAGTCCCCGCCGCCGGAGACGGCAACACAAACCGGCCCTGCAGCAAGGCTGCAGAGCCGGTCGAGGGACTCTGTGAGGTCGCGTGGAAGGGTCGGGGCCGCTAGTTGTCGCACCCGGACCGTGTCCGCTCCACAGCGGCCAGATCACGGGTCACGCCCGAGGCATTGGGATAGCGTTTCGGCAGCGTGTTGAGGGCGACGCAGGCCTTTTCCTTGTCACCGATCAGGCGCATCGACCGGGCGAGCTTCACCAGCGCATCCGGGGCGCGCGGATCATCCGGATAAGACCGGATCATCGTCGTGTAGGCTGCACCGGATTCGGCATAGGCCTTTTGCTGGTAAAGCGACTCAGCCAGCCAGTAATGGGCCTCCCCAGCCTGCGGATCGCTGCCGAATTCATCAAGAAACGCCCGGAAGGCCTGTTCAGCGCCAGCATAGTCGAACTGGACGAGCTTGGCCTTGGCGGCCGCAAACAGCGGCCCGGCTTCGCCCGGCAGCGCGCTGGCTGGCAGGGTTCCGAGCGTGCCGGACGGCAGGCCTGCTGTGCCGGCAGAGGCGGGCATGGTTGCGGCTGGCTCGGTCGTGGCGGCATCGGAGTCCGCCGCGCGCGGCAGAAGGCGTTTCGGACCGGACGTCTCAGTGTCAGCGGTCATCTGAGTGCGCTGGTCCGGCGCCTCCATGACGTCTGAAGCGGCTGGATAAGGATTGGCGGATGCGGCGCCCGGATAGCCCGACAGGCCGCTCGTCGCTTCGCCCTCCGGCGGGTCCATGCCGAGGGCGCGGGCCTGAAGGTCCTGAATGGCACGTGACTGGGCGCGCAGCTCATTCTTCAGCGTGTTCAGCTCGCGGGCCAGCGTCTCGTTGTCGTTGACCAGCGTTTCATTGTCGTTGCGGGCCTGTTGCAGCTGGAATTCCAGCGTCTCGACCCGGCCCGTCAGGGTCATCACGTCGCTGGCAATGCCGTTGACCTGAACCTTGGTGTCCGCGCTCAGCTGGCGGGCCTGCGAGATCTGGTCGGCAAGATCCAGACTGGTCGTCCCCTGAGTGATCGGGGCGCTGCGCTGGGCTACAGCAGGCGCCGCAAGAAGCAGGAAACTGGCGAGTGCCAGGGCCGGGGTCTTGAACATGAGCGAATGTCTCCAGGATTTGCCGGACCATAATAAAACAGCCGGGGCCAAAATATGGCACCCGGCTGCAAATTCTTTCTGAATCACCGGCCCGCGAGGGGCCGCTGGCTTCAGCTGTTCGGCGAAACGACCTGGATGAACCCGTTACGGTTCATCGACCAGGCAGCTTCGTCGGTGCCAGCAGCGATCGGACGTTCCTTGCCGTAGGAGATCGTGTCGATGCGGCTCGGCGCGATGCCGAGGCTGACAAGATAGTCCTTCACGGTGGAAGCGCGACGCTCGCCGAGAGCGAGGTTGTACTCACGCGTGCCACGCTCGTCGCAGTTGCCTGCAACCAGAATGCGGACCGCCGGGTCCTGTGCGTATTTCATGGCATGCTGCTTGAGCAGGCCCTGGTCGTCCGAGTCGAGTGCATCGCCGTTGAGGTCAAAGTAGACACGGTCGCCGAGGGCGGCAGCCTGGGCGATCTGGCCGACATTGCCGTCGTCAACATTGGTCGTGTCGACGGTTGCGACGTCTTCGACAACGGTTGCAGTCGGGGTGACGTCTGCAACAGGTTCCGGCTTGGACGCACAGGCGCCGAGCAGAAGAAGCGAGGCACCTGCGAAAACAGATGCGGTGCGGATGTTCATGGACATGCCTTTCATGATGACAAAGAGATCAGGGGGACGCACGAAATCCCTGCCTCTAAACAAAACAGCCGGGGCCAAATTATGGCGCCCGGCTGCGAATTGCGGATTTTAAATGTTCGGGCTTAGCTGTTGGTGCCCGAAACAATCTGGGTGAAACCGTTGCGGTTCATGGCCCAGGAGGCTTCGTCCGAACCGGCAGCGATCGGACGCTCTTTGCCGTAGGAGATCGTGTCGACGCGCGACGGATCAACGCCGAGCGAGACCAGATAGTCTTTCACGACCGATGCGCGACGCTCGCCAAGAGCGAGGTTATACTCGCGCGTGCCGCGCTCGTCGCAGTTGCCAGCGACCAGGATGCGAACAGCCGGGTACGAGCTGAGCCAGGCGGCCTGAAGTTTCAGAACAGCCTGATCCTGCGGATCGATGCGGTATTCGTTGAGGTCGAAATAGACGCGCTCGCCGACATTGACGCGGAAGTCTTCGAGCGAACCCGGTGCCGGGCCTTGAACAACCGGAGCGGTCGGCTCTTCAACGACCGGTGCCGGTGCCGGCGTGGTGTCTACGACTTCAACCGGTGCAGCAGGCTCTTCAACCGGCACTGGCTTGGAAGCGCAGGCGCCGAGGGTGATGAGCACAGCGGCCGCTGCGGAGATTTTGAGATAGGATTGCATTACAGTCAGACTCCCCTGGATGTCCTGAGCTTGGTGACGCCTTGCGGCCCCTGATACCAGCAGCCGACGCGGCTTTGGTGTTGCTTCCACAATGGGGCCGAATTCCGGCAACATTCAGGCGCAAGCTGCTTCGAGTGGCCTTTTACACAAAGAATTCCGTGCTGTCTCCCTAAAGCAACGCCCCCGATCAAAGAATCGGGGGCGAAACCTGTAGAATAATCAGCTGATTACTGCAAAAGCGGTGACCAGGCAGGGTCGGAGGCCTCTGTCTGGGTCTGAAGGCGGCGTTCGTTGCGGCCTGAAAGGTCAACCGACCAGAGTTGCGGCCCCGCACCCGGACGGCTTTCACGGAAATACACGATTACGCGGCCGTTCGGCGACCAGTCCGGACCTTCGTCCAGATAGGCTTCCGTCAGCAGACGTTCGCCGGTGCCATCGGTGCCGATGACGCCGATATAGAACTTGCCGCCAAGCTGCTTGGTGAAGGCGACGAGGTCACCGCGTGGGCTCCACACCGGGGTCGAGTACTGACCTTTGTTGAACGTGATGCGGCAGGCCACATCGCGCCCGCCCGACGGGCATGTGCGCGGGCTGCCATCCGTGTTCATGACGTAGAGTTGTGGCGAACCACCCCGGTCAGACGTGAACACAACAGACCGGCCGTCCGGCGACATCGAGGGCGAGGTGTCGATGGCCGGATGATCGGTCAGCCGGCGCGACTGACGCGTCTGCAGGTTCATGATGTAGAGGTCGGAGTTGCCGTGCTCGGCCTGCGTCATCAGCACGCTTTCGCCATCGCGCGAGAAGCGCGGCGCGAAGGTCATGCCGGGGAAGTTGCCGAGCAGTTCCTGGCGACCGGTCTCGATATTGAAGAGATAAACGCGCGGACGTCCGCCCTCGTACGACATATAGGTGATTTCCTGGGCCGACGGGCTGAAGCGCGGTGTCAGGACCGTATTGGTGCCCGGCGTCAGGTATTGCTGGTTGGCGCCGTCGGAATCCATGATGGCGAGGCGCTTGACCCGGTTCAGTTTCGGGCCGGTCTCGGCAATGTAGACGATGCGCGTGTCGAAGTAGGGATCTTCACCGGTCAGGCGGGTGTAGATCGAATCGGCAATCTTGTGCGCGATACGGCGCCAATTGTCCGGCGTCGTGGTCAGGCGGCGGCCCGGCTGGCCGTTGATGCGCATCACTTCGCCCGCATAGACGTCCCACATGCGGAACGAGACAGCGATCTTGCCGTCAGGCAGCTCTTCGAAAGCACCGACGACCAGGCCGTCCGTCTTGATGATCTTCCAGTCGGCAAAGCGCGGCTGGACATCAATCGAGAGGTCTTTCTGGATGAAAGAGGCCGGGTTCTGCATTTCGAACAGGCCGGTCGATTCGAGGTCGGCACGCACCACTTCGACAATCTGGCGGGCCAGATCGGAATTGGTGCCGCGAACTTCGAGGTCCGGAATGGCGAGTGGCGTCGGCTTGAAATTGCCGGGGCCTTCCACCAGCACCTTGAGTTCGGCGGAGGCGGACGGCGCGAAACTGACAGCGGTGGTCAGGGCTAACACCAGGGCGAACAGCAGGCGGGTCATGGGGTTCCTCCTTTGAACAGGTCTAAGGCTGGGTCGGGCTAATGGTGACATTGATGTCTTCCCACTCGTCATAATCGTCTTCGGGCAATTGGTAAGGGGCACATTTGCGAACGGCGCGCAACGCAACGTCGACCGCTATGCCGGCCCTGCCAACCGGGCGGGAGCGGGGCCTGACCAGTTCGACATTGCTTTTCAGCGTGCCGTCGCGGTTCAGTGAAACGCGTATTTCGACATCGATCTGGTCTTCCTTCGGAAGGTCAGATACGCCGCGCCAGCACGTGTAGATCTGCCGGCGCATGGCGGCCTGGAGTGAGGCGGTGTTGCCGCGCTGCTCGCCTGCCCCCTTCCGGCTTTCCTGCGCATCGCGCAGCACCGGCTTGTCGATCTTGGGCGGGGCTTGCTCAGGCGGCGTGCGGCGCTCGTCCTGCGCCTTGTCTTTCAGGATGTCTTCGAACTCATTGAGGAAATCGAGATCGTCTTTGGCCTTGGGCTTCTGCTTCTCGATCAGCTTGGGCTCCTCCTTTTTCGGAGGCGGCTCCTCTTTCTTCGGCTCGATTTTCTTTTCCGGCTCGGGTTCGGCGGCTTCGTCAGGGATGACGACTTCTTCCTCTTCCGGGGCAGACTCTTCCTGAGGCGGAGGTTTGGGCGCCTCTTCAGCCTCTTCAGGCACAGCTTCCGGCTCTTCCTCAGGCTCTTCAGCTTTCTGGATCGGCGCAATGTCGGTCACGAGGCCGATCTCGACAAAGTCGATCGGCACGTCGATGGCGCTGGCACATTGCGGAATGCGCATCAGGATGTCGACCGGCGCAAGACCCGGTTCCTCCTTCTGGAGGCGCTCGATCATCTTGTCGCAATCAGACTTCTGATGCGGCCACGACAAGACCGCCATCGCAAGGACGGAGGCGTGCACGATCGTGGAGACTGTCAGGCCGCGAAGCATTCCTGCCGGCCGCTCCTATTTCTTCTGTTCTGTGACGAGCGAGACGCGCGTGTATCCAGCCGCTTTGATCTCGGCCATCACTTCCATGATGGTTCCGTAAGGCGTGGCTTCATCGCCGCGCACATAGATCGGCTTATCATAGCCCTCGCCAATAATGGCCTGGACCTGAGCCCCGAGGGCCGCGATATCGATCTGGGTCGTCTGGATGAACACGTCGCCATTCGCCTTGATGGTGATGGCCAGCGGCGCATCGTCCGGATTGGTCTGGATCGGACCGGATTTTGTCTTGGGCAGGCTGATATCCTCGCCGCGCACCAGCATCGGCGCAGTGATCATGAACACGATCAGCAGGACGAGCATGACGTCCACAAAGGGCGTCACGTTGATTTCGGCATTCAGGGACCGGCGTCCGCGCCGTCCACCCTTGCCGCCAGAGCCGAGGATCATGCCCATGGGATCAATCCCGTGCCGGTTCGGACGCGCGGCGCGACAGGCGCACCAGGACATCCTGCGAGAAGGCGTCGAGCTGGTCGGCGAAGCCCGTCAGGTCGCCGGTGAACTTGTTGTAGAAGATCACCGCCGGAATAGCTGCAACCAGGCCCATGCCGGTTGCAAACAGGGCTTCCGCAATCGGGCCAGCCACGGTGCCGAGGCTGGTATCCTGCTGGGCAGCGATGTTGAGGAAGGCGTTCATGATGCCCCAGACCGTACCGAACAGGCCGATGAAGGGAGACGCTGAGCCGATGGTGGCCAGCACGCCGAGACCACGTCCGGCGCGGCTAAGCTCACGGTCGATCGTGGCACGCATCGAGCGCTCGGCCCGGTCGATCAGGGCGCTGGCTTCACCAGAGCCCGGCGGCACGCGGCGGGCATCCGACCATTCGCGCGCGGCAGCAGAGAAGACGCGGCTGGCCGCATCGCCGCCGCTTGCGCCAGGGCGCAGGTCCATTTCTTCCGTCCGGCCGTTCCAGAAGGCGTCTTCGAACTGACGCGCCTTCTTCTTGGCCGAACCGAGCGTGAAGAGCTTCTCGCCGATCACGATCCAGGACCAGACCGAAGCCATGAACAGCATGAACATGACCAGTTTGACGACCGGGTCGGCCTCAAAAATGAGGCCGATCAGGGAAAAGTCGGTATTACTGGCCGCTGTGCCGATCGCTTCCGATTCCATTGGACGAGTGTGCTCCGTGAAGATGGCAGGCCGGCAGCCCGCAAATGAGGCGTACGTCCCGGTCTGGACCGGGCGCATAGGACCCCTGTTTCAACAACAATTCCGGCAGAAACACGGCAGAGCGCCCTGATTCCGCAGCTTCTCCACCGGCTAGGCGGGAAGGGTTAAGATTTTCTTTGGTTTTATTAACTGTGCACGAAGAACAGGCGCCTCACCCGGTCGGTTCTGTCCAGATATAGCCGGCCAGCGTGTCCATCATCTCACGCACAGGTCGGCGCGGGCGGCCGTCGGCGTGGATCATCACGGCGGTGATGTCGGCCTGGGCGATCAGTTCGCCATCGCGCAGGCAGGCCTGCTGGAAAATGAAGCGCGGCCCGTCGAGGCCCAGATACCGCGTGCGGATCTGCAGGAGGTCATCCACTTTGGCGGCGCGCTTATAGTCCACCGCCACGCGGGTCAGCGTGAAAGCGGCCGGGTCTTCGCGGTTCAGCAGGTCCTGGTGCGAGACGCCTGCATCGCGCAGGCAGTCAGAGCGCCCCCGCTCGAAGAAGCGGAGATAATTGGCGTGATAGACCATGCCGGTGAAGTCGGTGTCTTCGTAATAGACCCGCACACCGATCCAGTGCTGGTTCTCCGCGTCGAAATTGCGATCATTCCGGTCAGGCAGGCTCATGACTTCCGCCTACCAGAGCCCGCAGGAAGCGTCACCCCTGTTGGGCCTGGATCGTCATCTCAAGCGGCGCCGTGTCGTATCCGAGATCCGTGGCGCGCTGTTTCAGGCGCTCAAGCGCCGCTGGGTCCAGCTGCGGCGTGCGCGACAGGATCCAGAGATATTTGCCATCCGGGCTGCCGACGAGCGAGGCCGAATAGTCAGGCTCCAGCGCGAGGATCCAGTAATCCCCCTCGGCAAACGGCACCCAGGCCGGCGCGAACTTCACCTTCAGCTGGGCATTGCCCGTGCCTTCAATGATTCGCGCGCGTCCCTCTGCGACCTTCTTTTTGCCGTCCAGCGTCTCCTTGAAGCATGTATTGGTCACCGCCACCGTGCCGTCATCGTTCAGAGCGTATTCGGCGGTCACCCCGGTACAGTCCCGTTCGAACCAGTTGGGATAGCGCGCGATCTCGTACCAGAGGCCGGCATATTGGGTGAGATTGACGGGCGACGCTGTCGGCGGCGCGGCGGCCTCCTCGCGATAATCAGGCTGGCTGGTACAGGCAGAGAGCAAAAGCGCGGCAAAGGCGGGCAGGACAAGACGCATGGGAAAACTCCTTCTTCCCTCTATACGCACAGCCTCCCCATCCGGTTGCCCGGCTTATCCAGCGCGGCCCGTCTCAGGATCGGTGGCGGCCTCATCGGGCGCATTCAGGCCGGCCAGAAAGGTGCGCAGGTCGCCGGCCGATTGCTCGGCGAGTTCTTCCTGCGGCAAGTGTCCGGCGTCCGGATAGGTGATGAGGCGCGCGCCCGGAATGGCATCGGCGAATTTCTCGCCAGCGGAGACCGGGATGAGATTGTCCTGCTCGCCATGCAGAATAAGCGTCGGAACGGTGATCTGCGCGAGGGCTGTCCTGGTGGCCGGCACATTCGACTTGCGCCCTGCCGACAGCGCCATCAGCGCGTCGCGGTGACACGGCGCACGGGCGAGCGCGGTGTAGCGGTTGACCATCTCGTCGGTGGCAAGGTCCGGATTGGCGAAACTGTCGCGCAGACCTTCGCGGACCAGATAGGTCATGTCGGTATTCTTCATCAGGCGGCGCGCAACCGGGTTCGCGATCAGCTTGAAGACGAGCGGGTCAGACTTTGCCTCGTCCGCACTTTCCGGCCAGCCTGAGGCATCAACCAGAACCATTGCGTCCAGCTTTTCCGGATGCGCCAGCGCATAGGCCCATGTGACCCCGCCGCCCATGGAGTTTCCGGCCAGCGTGAATTTTTTGACACCCAGCGCCTCCGTCACACGGTTCACCGTGTCGACGAAAAGATCCGTCCCGATTTCGCCACTCTCAAGGCAATTGGTCAGGCCATGACCGGGTAGATCCAGAGAGATTACGCGATAGTCACGCTTCAGGTTTGCAACCCACGGCTCCCATGTGTGCAACGAGGACGAAAATCCGTGCACCAACACAATGACCGGCGCGCCGCGCGGACCGACATCGCGGTAGTGCACGCGCAGGCCATTATCCAAAGGCAGGATGCGGCTGTCCGAATTGGCGTAGACAATTTCCAGCCGGTCATAGCCGATGTCGCGGCGCTGCAAGGCAAACCAGCCTGCTGCCATGATTGCAACAAAAGTAAGAAAAACCACCAGAAAACGGCGCATCTCCCGTTTCCTTCCTCCCGGTCAGTTTCTGAAATGAGTCTGCGGAGTAAGCGCGTACGAACCTGCTGTGTCAATTACGCAGTTCATCTTATTGCGCAGACCGGGCAGGCTGGGTCACGGCGAAGCGCCACGGTGCGGGACTCTCCGCTCAGTCCCGAGATCAACAACACGCGCCCGATCAGCGGTTTTCCGGCGCCGGTGATCAGCTTGACCGCTTCCAGTGCCATCGCCGTTCCGGTCATGCCGGTAAGCGCACCGACGACGCCGACTTCGTCGCAAGCTTCTGCGTTCGGTGGCGTCTCCGGCACCCAGCACCGGTAGCACGGTGCGCCGTCCTGCACGCCCGAGGCAAACACGCTGACCTGACCGGACCAGCCCGCTGCTGCGCCGTGCACCAACATACGCCGCGTCTGGTGCGCGAGCCGGTTGAGCGTATAGCGCGTCGGGAAATTGTCAGACGCATCAATCAGAAGCTGGCCAGCGGGCGCGCGCTCTTCGCTGAAGCGTTCGGCCTTGACGGTGATGTCGAGTGACGGGTCCATGGCGCGAAGACGCGCGGCGAGCGTCTCGGCTTTCAACGCGCCGATCTCGCTTTCCGTGAACTGAACCTGACGCTGGAGATTTGAACGCTCCACCCGGTCATCGTCCCATAGCTCGATATGGCCGACACCGGCGGCGGCGAGATAAAGCGCGCATGGCCCGCCGAGCGCGCCCGCCCCTATGATCGAGACAGACGCGGCGCGCAATTTCTGCACGCCCGGCCCGCCAATCTCTTTCAGCAGGATATGCCGGCGGTGGCGGTCAATCTCTTCCGGCGTGAGACTCATGTCCGGCCCTCACGGATTGCGGTGGAGGAGGACGGGTCCAGTGGCGCGTTGAGATAGACCCAGGCCGGTGCCTCGCAATCGGCCAGCAGCGGCGCGAAAGCTTCCGGGATGCGGTCCTTCTGAAAGGTTCGCGCGAATTTCGAATTGCGCGCATCCACGCCGACGCCCGGCCGGGCGATGACGGCAATCGGCATCAAGCGGGCAATGTCCTGCCAGCAGAGCCAGCGATGGAAGCCCGCCAGATTGTCGGCGCCCATCAGCCAGACGAAATCTGTCAGCGGCGCGCGGGCCGTGATCGCCTGCAGGGTCTGCCAGGAATAGGAATAACCGAGCTGCTTCTCGATATCGGTGACGATCATGCGCGGATTACGCCGGGCGATGGCCTCCGCCGAGGCAAACCGTGCGCTGAAATCTCCGTGCTCGGACTTCAGCGGATTGCCGCGCGCGACGATCCACCAGACCCAGTCGAGCTGAAGGCGCTTCATCGCCGTCTCGGCAACATGGAGATGGCCGGAATGGGCCGGATTGAAGCTGCCGCCAAAAAGGCCAATCCGCAGCCCGCGCGTGGGACCGGGGAGTTTCACTGGGCTCAAGGGCGAACCTGCCCCTTGCCACGGACGAGATATTTGTACGTCGTCAGCTGCTCTGCGCCGACCGGTCCGCGCGCATGGATGCGGCCCGTGGCGATGCCGATCTCGGCGCCCATGCCGAACTCGCCGCCATCGGCAAACTGGGTCGAGGCATTGTGCAACAGGATCGCGCTGTCGACATCGGCGAAGAATTTGTCGGCCACGGCCTGATCCTCTGTGAGGACCGCTTCGGTATGGCCGGACGACCAGCGGGAAATATGGGCCAGCGCCCCATCAATGCCGTCCACGATAGAAACCGCAAGGATCGGGGCGAGGTATTCCGTTGCCCAGTCTTCCTCGGTGGCGACCTTCATGTCCGGCACAATGGCGCGGGCGCGGCCATCGCCGCGTAGTTCGCAGCCGGCGGCTTTCAACGCGTCCGCCAGTTTCGGCAGCAGCGTCGCGGCAATGGCGGTGTCCACCAGAAGCGTCTCGGCAGACCCGCAGACGCCGGTGCGCCGCATCTTGGCGTTCACCGTGATGGCGATCGCGTTCTCAGGATCTGCGGCGCCATCGATATAGACATGGCAGAGACCTTCGAGGTGACCGATCACCGGCACGCGGGCATCGCGCTGGACCCGCTCGACGAGACTACGTCCGCCGCGAGGCACGATCACATCCACCGAGCCGTCGAGACCGGAGAGAAGATGGCCGACCGCTTCGCGGTCTTGCGTGGGAATGAGCTGGATCGCGTCTTCGGGCAAGCCTTCGGCGGTCAGCGCGCCGCGCATCACGGCGACCAGCGTGCGCGACGACAGCGCGCTTTCAGAGCCGCAGCGCAGGATCGCGGCATTGCCCGAGCGCAGGCAGAGCGCGCCGGCGTCCGCCGTCACATTCGGGCGGCTTTCATAGATGATGCCGATCACGCCCAGCGGAACGGCGACGCGGGCAATGTCGAGGCCGGACGGCACGGTCCAGCGGGCAAGCTCCCGCCCGATCGGGTCCGGCAAATTGGCCACAGCCTCAACGCCGTTCGCAATGCCCGCGACACGGGACCCATCCAGCGCGAGTCGGTCCAGCATGGCCGCGTCGAGGCCCTTGGCGCGGGCGGCGTCCATATCCTTTGCGTTCGCCTCAAGGATTTCCGGCGCAGCCTCGCGGATCGCGGCAGCGACAGCTTTGAGGCCACGCGTCCGGTCGTCGGCGCTCAGCTTGCCGAGCGCACGCGAGGCCGCACGGGCCTTGCGGCCCATGGACAGGAGGGTTTCGGCGAGATCTGTGCTGGGAGGCGGGGTCTGAAGGGTCATAAGCCTCAAGTGCCGCAAACAGGCGCTGGGGGCAAGGTGGCGCGCGCCTCCGGTCTTGATCAGGCGGGTGGGCTGACAAGCCACCGGAACCGGCTAAAGTCTCCACCGATAACGAAACAAGCCGGAGGAAAACATGATCGATACTGAGGCGATGCCCTTTCTGGCGGACATCCCCCGCGTCCAGGCCCAGATGCGGCCGGACGACACGGCCTTCTGGTTCGAGGACGAGACGACCACGTTCCGCGAGCTCGACACCTATGCCAACCAGGTCGCCAATGGCCTGACCGCGCTCGGCCTCGAGCCGGACGACCGGGTCGGCTATCTGGCGAAGAACACGTCCCAGTATTACGAGATGCTGTTCGGCGCCGCCAAAGTCCGCACCGTCATGACGGCGGTGAACACGCGCCTCGCCGCGCCGGAAGTGCAGTTCATCCTGTCGGATGCGCGCGCCAAGGTCCTGTTTGTCGGGCGGGACTATTACGCCCTCATCGAGCAGATCCGCGCCGAGCTGCCAGACCTTGTCGAGATCATCGCCGTCGATGGCGACCATGCCGAATGGCCGGACTACAAGACCTGGCGCGACAGTCAGAGCGCACGCCAGCCGGCCGACCAGCCAAAAGCCAGCGACGATGTCATCCAGCTCTACACCTCCGGCACGACGGGCCTGCCCAAGGGTGTGCAGCTGACCAATGGCAATTACCGCTCCATGTTCGAGCAGGCGGCCACGCTGGAATGGTCCACCTATGGTGTGGGCGAAGGCGTGATGAACGCGATGCCCCTGTTCCATGTGGCCGGCGTCAATATCGGCCTGCTCGCCACACTCCAGGGCGCCCGCACTGTCGTGCTGCGCGAGATCGACCCGAAGGTCATCCTCGGCCTGATCGAAGACCAGGAGATCATGCACGCCTTCTGGGTGCCTGCGGTGATCCTGATGCTGACACAGCAACCGAATGTGCGCGACGTCGACTGGAGCAAGCTGAAGCAGATCTTCTACGGCGCCTCCCCCATTGCAGAGAGCCTGCTGCTGGAAGCGAAGGAGATCATGGGTGCCCGGTTCACCCAGCTTTACGGCCTGACCGAAACCGTCGGGGCCGCAACCTTCCTGCCGCCGGAAGCGCACGATCCGTCCTGGGGCAAGCTGCGCTCCTGCGGCGTGCCCTATCCCGGCGCGGTGATCCGCTGTGTCGATGACAAGGGCGAACCGGTGCCGACCGGCGAAGTGGGCGAGATCACCGTCAAGGCCGGCTTCGTCATGAAGGGCTATTGGAACCGGCCCGAGGCCACGGAAGACGCAATCCGCAACGGGTTCTTCTACACGGGCGATGCCGGCTATTTCGACGAGGATGGCTTCCTCTACATTCATGACCGCGTGAAGGACATGATCCTGTCCGGCGGCGAGAACATCTATCCGGCCGAGGTCGAGAACGCGATCTTCGGCCATCCGGGCGTCGCCGATGTGGCGGTGATCGGTGTGCCGGACGAGAAATGGGGCGAAGCGGTCAAGGCCATCGTGGTGGCCAAGCCCGGTGAGCACCCGACGCCGGAAAGCGTGATTGCCTGGGCCAGGGAACGCATCGCGTCCTATAAATGTCCGAAGACGGTCGATATCATCGAGGCCCTGCCGCGCAATCCGTCCGGCAAGATCCTGCGCAAGGATTTGCGCGAACCCTACTGGAAAGACATGACCCGCCGGGTCGGCTAAAGCTCAAACGAACCAGCACACCCGTCCGGACAGCCAAAGGCTGCCCGGCGGGTGTTTTCCGCTTTCGGAATGATCAGCCTGAGCTGCGCCAGTCCAGCAGCGCGCGCGAGAGACGATCCTGCACGGCCCCGGCGATGAGGCTGATCGCGGGCGGCATCCTGAAGGCTTCCGCCACGGGCAGGCAGACCGGCGCGGCTTCCCCGGCTGCACGTTGGCGGGCGAGACGCAGGGCGAGGCGTTCGGTATAGGCGGCCGGATTTGCCGCCAGACTGAACATCAGGATGAGCTGCTCCATCATCCGGTCCAGCCGTGTGTCGATGTCTGTTGGAAGGCGGGGCGCGTCCAGCGAGGGCAAAGGCGCATCGCGCAGCCAGACCCGGCCAGAGGAAAGCGCCAGCTGCGCGGGGCCTTTTTCTGTCGGGGCAGCGAGTTTCCGACCAGACTTGCGCTCCACACCGGCGCCCGTGGGCGTGTCCACATCCGGCACAGGCAAAGCCAGCGCCATCAGGAACAGGACACGGCGCAACAAGGCGCGTGCCATGATGAGACGGGCCCGGATCTGCCGCGCAAGGGCACGAACCGGCATATCGAGCTGGCTCGTCTCGCGCAGGAAATCACGGATCGTCTGAAAGGCTGTCGCCAGGAAGTCGGTGGAATTCGTCATGCCGCAGAGCATGCCAGACCCGAAAACCTGTCGGATTCAGGCGTGGATAGGCGAGACCCGAACAATTTGATCGATTGGCGAAAACGGGCGGAAAGGTTTCCACGAGATTCTGGGAGCAATGTTCAGACAAGCGGCAGGGTTCGGTCCCGTTCGGAACCGCCGCAGAGGGAGACGAGCATGAAAGACTGGCAAATCTTTTTCTGGGCCGCCGCCTTTTTCAACTTTGCAATCGGCGCGCCACTTTTCATCTCACCCGAGATGATGGTCGGCCTGACCGGCACCGTGGAATATGTTGATCCTGCCCTGATGAAGGTGACGGGCGCGCTCGTTCTCTGCTTCGGCATTGTCTACGCGATTGTGGGCGGAGATCCGGCTCGCTATCGCCCGGTCGTCTGGGCTGGCCTCGTCGGCAAGCTCGGCATTGCCTATGTCTACCTGCCCGACTGGTTCGAGGGCACGATCCCGTTCGGAACGACGCTGATCGTCCTGATGGACCTCGCCTTCATCGCCGCCTTTGTCTACTTCCTGCTCCGCCCAACCCGGAAAAGAACCGGGTTCCGCGCGGATAAGGCGGTTGGCGCCTGAGATTCTATCCCACAGGTGGCCCGGACAAAGGGGTCACCTGCTTCCCCCCGCAGCTTGCTGCATGCATTTGACCTTCGGTGCGCGCCTGCCCCCATCCGGCTCGCACCGGAGGTTTTTTTTGCGACATACATCCCTATGACGCAAATATGAGGCACCCGCAGGCGGCGCCAGGCCAGGCCAGCGCCGCATCTTCAGCCCGAGAGTCTAGTGGGCGAGCTTCAGCCAGTCGCGTGCCGCGGTCAGGGCGATCTTCACTTCGTCAGAAGTCAGAAGGTCAGCCATTTCCTGGCGTTGCATCTTGGCGTCCTCGTGGCCACGCGAGGCAGCGAGGTTGAACCATTTGTGTGCGGCGACCAGATCGACGTCGGCGTCGATCCCGGCAGCACAGACAAGGCCAGCCTGATAAAGGTCTTCGGCACATGCATCGGCGTCCAGATAGGCGCCTGGCGGTATTGGTAAATCTGAATAGGGCATCTGTTTCTCCTGTCACCCAAATTCCTAGAGCCGGGGTTTTCCCCGTACTTTTCGGACCCATCCCAAGGTCGCCGGGAATGTCCGGCGGCTGAACAAATCCTGCCCTGTTGGGTTTTCGGTAAGGTTAACAGAAAGTGGCCAGAAGCCTCGCTTCGTAAACGGATGGAGGCGTTCTGTTAGGATGCAGATGCAAAAACGCCCCGCAGCGGGCTGCAGGGCGTTCTCGCATGATGTGGCAGTCAGGCTTTCGCCGTTATGCCGCAACTTTTTTCTTGGCCAGGGACTTGGCCAGTTTTTCCATTGCCGTGGCCTTGTCGATGCTTTCGACAGCCGCCAGTTCGCGGGCCATCCGGTCGAGCGCGCTCTCGTAGAGCTGGCGTTCGGAATAGGATTGCTCCGGCTGGTCGTCGCCGCGGTGAAGGTCGCGCACGACTTCCGCGATCGAGATCAGGTCGCCCGAATTGATCTTGGCTTCGTATTCCTGGGCGCGGCGCGACCACATGGTGCGCTTGACGCGGGCACGGCCACCGAGCGTTTTCAGCGCATCCTCGACCAGCTTGGAGCCGGCCAGCGCGCGCATGCCGGACGCTTCAGCACGATTGGTCGGAACGCGCAGGATCATCTTGTCCTGATCGAAGGCGACGACGTACACTTCCAGATCCATCCCGGCGACAGTCTGCTTCTCCACTCCGGTGATCCTGCCCACCCCGTGTGCCGGGTAAACAACGCTTTGACCCACTCCGAACGCCAGTGAAGCATCTGCTTTTTTCGCCATGTTGGATATCGCCCTTTTCTACGCATATAAGAGCCGAAGAAATCCGCCCCAGTCCGCTGTGTTTACGGTCCGAGTTAGGAGATCACGCTCTTTTCATTTATTGCTCAAGACGGAACACTATCACAAATCTGCAGGATTTTCAACAGGTCTGCGCAAGCGTTAACCGTGTATGAAATTAACGAACCGCCGGAAATCGTTAACTTTTCCTCAGACCTGCAGCAGTTGTTGGGCCGTCAGGCCCGACCGGTTCAGTCGCCAGAGCCAGGCGCGGCGCTGAAGTATTTCTCAAGCTTACCGGTTTCCTGCGCAAACTCTTCGCGGTCGGCAGGCGGCTCTTTCATTCGGGTGATATTTGGCCAGGACTTCGAATATTCGGAGTTCAGCTTCAGCCATTTGCCGTCCGGATCGTCTTCCGTATCGGGCTTGATGGCCTCGACCGGGCATTCCGGTTCGCACACACCGCAATCGATGCATTCTTCCGGATGAATGACGAGCATGTTCTCGCCCTCATAGAAACAATCGACGGGGCAAACCTCGACGCAATCCATGTACTTGCAGCGGATACAGGCGTCGACAACGATGTAAGTCATGGGAGGATGGCCTCTTCGGAGGATTTTGCAGGGGCGAAATGGCGTGCACAGCCCGCCCTGTCAATGCGACCTCCTGCACGCTGCGTTTAGCTTTAGGCAGGCTTGCGAGCCTCGGCGCGCTGGCGAGCCCCCGCCCGGGAGACATCGTCGACATAGAGGAGCGAGGCGACATGCCGGATGAAGGCGTCTTCCTCATCGCTGCGCTCACCGTCTGAGAGGGCCACGCGATAGAGGCCCTCGACCATCTTCACCCTTGATTCCATGGGAAGTTTCTTCACATGCCGGGTGAAATTGAAGCTGTCGACAGCCTCTTCGGCGAGGGTTTCGCCTTCGGAGATCAGCGCATCCACCTTGTCAGCCTCAAGTTCGAAAGCCTCCAGCAGGATCTCGGCGATCATGTCGCTCTCGATGTTCACATAAACACCGTCAACCAGCGCCGCCTCGACCAGAAGGGCCGCCGCGGCAAGGTGCGGGTCCATGTCGCGTTCGGCGGGGGTCTTTGACCGGAAGAGGTTTCTGAGCAGGTTCATGAGGGTCCGCCTTCCAACAGCCTGTAGAGCGCCTGGGCTTCAGCGGGTGGGCCGCGCCGCTCTCCCAGTTCCAGGATTTCCAGGCTGGTTATATGCGCTGACCGGGTGAAGGTGACAACATCACCGGCTGTGATGACCTGACCGGGCTTGTTCACCCGGCGCGTCTGGCCGTTGTGCGACAGGCGCACCCCGCGTCCGCGCACATGGTCTGCGGCCAAAGTCCGTGTCTTGAAAAAGCGCGCCCGCCAGAGCCAGACATCAAGGCGCAGCGTGTCGTCCATTCAGAGCCCGTCAGCGGAACGGCGTGTAGGTGAAGCCCCCTGCTCCGCCGGCAGGTTTGGCAGCTTCTGTCTGCGCCTTGTCGCGCTTCGGGCCTTTGGGCCGGTTGCGCTTTTTCTTCGGCGGAGGTTCAGGCGGCAGCAGCGCGGCGAGCGCCGCGAAGGGGCTGTCCGGGTCCGGCTGGCGGCCACGTGGCGGCGGAGCGCCCCGGCCTGAGCCGCTGTGCGATCCGTTCGGGCCGCCTCTCTGGCCACCCTTGCGGTCGCCTCGCGGACGACCTTTGCCGCCATCTCTGGCGCCGTCTTTTGCACCGGCGGCCCCATCCTTTGAGCCGTCCTGGCCTTCCGGGCGTTTACCTTGTCCACGCCCGCCATCCCGGCGCGCTGGGCGAGCGCCGCCCTCTTCCGGACGCGACCGCGCGCCATAGCGCCAGAGCGTCACGGCCTCGGTTTCCTTGTCGCGCTCTGCCGGGGCGATGCCGAAACCTTTCAGCACGGCTGGCCAGTCATCTGCCGGGCAGGACACGACCGAGGCGAGATCAATCGGGATCGCAAACGCGTTCTTGCCGGCTTCGCGGCGGCGCTTTGACAGTTCCCAGCCGAGGCGTTCGGCGAGGTCTGCGCGCACGGCCCGCTTGCCGAAGCGGATATAGCCATTGGCGGCCAGCGCATCTTCCGGCCAGGTGCCGTCGAGCGCGAACGAGCCCGCCCCTTCCGGCGCCAGCGGGAAGGCCTCATCGGCAAAGATCGCCCGCAGGATGGCGATCATGCGCTGGGCGGCCGGTTTTTGTGCGTCTGGTACATGCGCGGCAACGCGGCCTGCGCGGATGCCGATGCCTTTCAGGGCCTCGCGCTGTTCCGGCGTGAGCCGGGTCGACTGGTCGTCATTGCGAAGGTCTACGGCGGCGCCGCTTTCCAGCACGCGGAATGCCAGCCCGCGCGGCAGGCCTTCCAGCGTCTCGCCGGATTTCTCCGCCGACAATTTCCAGTGCACCGGCAGGACGCGTGCGAGTTCGGCGCGCAGCCATTCCTCGATCCGCGCCCGCGCTGGCTCGCGGTCATGCGGTTCGGTTTCGGTGGCGCCGACAATCTCGACCCGCGGCACCATCCAGCTGGAGCCTTTGGCAAGACGGGCCACGGGGGCACCGGCATGCTGGATCGAGCCGTCATCTGCCAGCGAGAAGGCATCCGCCGGCGCGCCCGCGATCTGGGCCAGACGCTGCAGCAGCATGGGCCGGATCGCTGCCGTCGCCGCGCCCCGCACAGCCTTGCCTTCCAGCGAGCGGGATTCCAGGACCGGCTCGAAGGTCAGGCCTATCAGGCGCCCGACGATGTGGCCTTCCACGGTCACGTCGCCTTCCGGCGTCAAATCAGTCACGAGAGCATCTTCCTTCTTCAGGCTGGCCAGCAGCGCTGTTGTTCTTCGGTCCACGAACCTTGCTGTCAGCGCGGCGTGTAGCGCGTCTGACAAAGCATCTTCTATCTCGCGGGTCTTTTCCTGCCAATAAGCAGGTTTATCGAGCCAGTCAGGGCGGTTGGCCGCATAGGTCCATGTGCGGATGCTGGCAAGGCGCTGCTGCAGCTTTGCAATATCGCCCTCGGTCGAGGAGAGGTCTTTCAGACGCCGCTCCATACCCGCATTCGAGAGGCGCGCGTCCGGGTCCATCAGCGTTTCAGCCAGCCCGATGACAAAGCGGCCATGCGCCTCCGGCCCCAGTTTGCGGAAATCCGGCAGGCGGGCGAGATCCCAGAGGCGTCGCACCTTGCGCGCACCTGACACGTTCGGCCCGACGCTGGCATCTTCGCCCATCCGGCGCAGCACCCATTCGTCCAGCGCGTGCGGCGTGTGGATCAGGACCGGATTGCCCGACGGCTTTTCCAGGCTGTAGATCAGCGTTTTCAGCGACGAAAAATCGAGATCCGCGCTGCGCCACTGGATCGCGTCGACCGGATCGAACCGGTGCGATTCAATGGCGCGCCATTGTTCTTCCTCGAAGGGCGGGCAGTCGCCTGTCTCACCGAATTCGCCATCCTGACGGAAGCGGCCTGCGCGCCCGGCGATTTGTCCGCACTCGGCAAGTGTCAGCGGGCGGTGGCGGCGGCCATCGAATTTCGAGCGCGAGGCAAACACGACGCGATCAACATCGAGGTTCAGGCCCATCCCGATCGCGTCTGTGGCGACGATATAATCCACCTCGCCGGACTGGAACATGTCCACCTGCGCATTGCGGGTGCGGGGGCTGAGCGCGCCCATCACAACCGCTGCCCCGCCCTTCTGACGGCGCAGCAATTCGGCAATGGCGTAGACTTCCTCGGCGCTGAAGCCGACAATCGCCGTGCGCTTCGGAAGTTTGGTGATCTTGGTATGGCCGGTATAGCGCAGCTCCGAGAAGCGCTCGCGCGGCTCCGTCTCGGCCTGGAGTTTCAGGTCTCGCAGCAGGCCACGCATCGTGTCGGAGCCGAGCAGCAGGGTTTCATGATTGCCGCGCAGGTTCAGGATACGATCGGTGAAGATGTGGCCCCGGTCTTCATCCTGGGCGAGCTGGATCTCGTCGATCGCGACAAAGTCTGTGCGCATCTCGACCGGCATGGATTCCACGGTGCAGATGAAGTAACGCGCCGTAGACGGAACAATCCGCTCCTCACCCGTGATCAGCGCCGCCGAGGCCGCGCCCTTCATGGCCACAACCCGGTCATAGACCTCGCGCGCCAGCAGGCGCAGCGGCAGGCCGATCATGCCGGTGCCGAACCCGGTCATCCGTTCAATCGCGTAATGCGTCTTGCCGGTATTGGTGGGGCCAAGAATGGCCTTCAGGGAGGAAGTCATCGGCAGGACGTGGCCGGGAGAGACGGGGAAGTCAAGCGGGCTTGCAGGTAATCCAAGCGCAGGTCAGAGTGGCGAGGTGGAGGCAGGCATGAAATCTCTCGGGCTCGTGGGCGCAATGATTTTTCTTCTGATCGTGTTTGCTCTGACGCGCGATCCGATCAGCTTCGTCGGCTTCGCCGCAGCGCTTCCCCTGCTGGCGCTGCATGCCGACAAGCTACGCGGTCACCAATCCGCATGGTTCATGAGGGATTCGCCGGGGTGGTGGCTGGGCATTGGCGGAATGTTCCTGACCTTTTCAGCTGGCCTAATCTGGACGCTTCTGCTTGCACTTGGGCTGGTCAGGTCGTTCGCCTGAGTAATCAAATGGAAAGATGATGCTAAGCCACCGCCCGAATGCGCGCGGCCTTGGCCACGGGCTCAGGCGCTTTAATCTCGTGCGGCTGGAAGTGGAGGATTTCCCAGCTTCCGTCATGGTGTTCGACGAGGGCGGTGCAGCTTTCCACCCAGTCGCCGTCATTCATGTAGGTGATGCCGTCAATGTCGCGCATTTCGGCGACGTGGATGTGGCCACAGATCGCGCCGTCATAGCCCTTGCGGCGGCAATAGTCGGCCACGTGGCCCTCGAAATTGTGGATATGGTTCAGCGCCCGCTTGGTGCGCTTTTTCAGCGCCGCAGATAGCGACCAGTAAGGCAGGCCCATGGCGCGGCGCACGGCGTTCAGCTTGGTGTTCGTCCACAGCAGGAAATTATAGGCGTGATCGCCAAGGTGCATGATCCATTTGCGGTCTGCCCGCATCATGCCGTCGAACATGTCGCCATGCACGACCAGATAGCGCTTGCCGTCTTCGCCCTCATGCAGGGCGCGGTTCTTCACGTTGATGTCGCCAAAGGCGAGGCGGAACTGCATGAAGGCGCGCAGGAACTCGTCATGGTTACCGATGATATAGGTGACGTCCGTGCCGCGCTTGGCAGCCGTCAGGATGCGGCGGATGACATTGGTGTGGGCCTGCGGCCAGAACCATTTCTTGCGCAGGCGCCAACCGTCGATGATGTCGCCGACAAGGTAGAGCTGTTTGCTCGTATGCGTTTTCAGGAACGCACACAGCGCATCCGCCTGGCACCCGGCGCTGCCGAGGTGCACATCGGAGATGAAAATCGCCTTGTAATCAGGCTTCGAATCCGGGCGCGAGGATGTCATCCGCTGGCGGATAGCCGGATTTCGTACAGTTTTTGTGACGTTTCCGGCGCGAATTTATAAAAATTACAGGGCGCGGATGGTTAATCAGGCGAAGCCATTGCAAAGGCCCAGCCCAGTTTCCTCACTGTCACGCTGTTTCAAACGGACAAGCGCATCTGCTTCAATATCAAAATAGACGGTGACCATATTACATCCCCCGTCGTAGATCCTTGGAAGAAACTGCTCGCGCCAGATATAAGCCCTGTCGAGTCCCGGCACCTTTTCGGCAGCCTCAGACTGATCGGCTCCATCCTCAAGAAGGAAATGCCCTTCGACCACTCGGCGACCATTCAGTTCTTCCCATCCGTAATATCGCCTATAAGCCTTGAGCGGATCCGCACCCGCAGGCATCTCTATGCTGGCTTCAATCTTTTGTATGATGGCGCGAAGCTTTTCGGTTTCTGCCTCCGCGACATCATGCTTTCGGATGATCCAAATGCCTACCAATAGGGCGCAACCTAGAAACAGGAGCAGGACACGCGTCCATGTGAATGCGCTCACGCCTACCCCTCCAGCTCAACATCCCAGTAGAGATAGTCCATCCACGTCTCGTGGAGGTGGTTGGGCGGGAAGCGGCGGCCGGTTTCCTGCAGCTGGTAATTGTTCGGCCGGAAGGGCGGGCGCAGCAGGTGCATGTCGGTCTGGCGCAACAGCTTGTTGCCCTTGCGCAGGTTACAGGGGGAACAGGCGGCGACGATATTGTCCCACGTGGTGCGCCCGCCTTTGGAGCGCGGAACCACGTGATCAAACGTCAGATGCTCGTGCGTGCCACAATAGGCGCACTGGAAACTGTCGCGCAGGAACACGTTGAACCGGGTAAAGGCCGGCGGGCGGTCCTGACGCACGAAATCGCGCAGTGCGATCACGCTCGGCAGGCGGAATTCCGTGCTCGGAGACCGCACCACATAGTCGTATTCTGCAATGATATCGACACGATCAAGGAAAACCGCCTTCACGACTTCCTGCCAGGGCCACAAGGAGAGCGGATAATAGGAAAGCGGCCTGTAATCGGCATTCAGAACCAGTGCGGGCCGCCCACTCGGCGGCGCCGTGATGACCTCAGCCATGATGAAACCTCATCGGGCAAAGAACGGATACAAGTTCAAAACGACTGAAAGCGAGCGCTCCTCTGGTCATCACCCAAAGCTATAGGCGATTCTTGTCATGAGAATATGACAGATGCGGAGAAACACAAAGCGATGGGCTCAGGCAGGCGGAATGCCCGTTTTTGCCCGTTCTGCGTTCACCCAGCCCCAGAGGAGATGCGCCGCGACGCCCCGGTGCGGGCGCCAGCCCTCTGCATGGGCGGAAAACGCCTTGTTCGTCATGCGCGTTTCGTACTGGCCGAGCCGCCTGTGCGCCTCCATCAGGGCCGCATCGCCATGCGGGAAGGCATCCATCTTGCCCGCCGCGTAGAGCAGGAACAGGTCCGCCGTCCACGGACCGATCCCCTTTACGGCGAGCAGTTCGGCGCGAGCATCATCAATTTCGGCGGCCTGGATGCGGGCAAGGTCCAGCGAGCCGTCCGCAATGGCGCCCGCAATCGTGTTCAAATGGCTGAGTTTCGGGCCGGAGAGACCGCAGGCGCGCAAGGCCTCCTGATCGCAGGTCAGCACGCGCGCCGGTGTCACCTCGCCCAGGAAGGCCTCCACCCTGCCCCAGATGGCATCGGCGGCGCGAGTGGAGACGAGCTGGTAGACAACCGTGCGGGCCAGCAGCGCATAGGTCGGCGCATTCGCCCGCCAAACCGGCACGCCGATGGTGTCATAGGCCGCCGCCAGCGCCGGGTCGCGGCCCGACAGGGTCTCGCAGGCCGCCTTGATGCTTGCTTTGGAAGGCGCCGTCACGACCTCGCGCCGGGCAGTTCGCCCAGCGGCACCGGGCCAACGAAAACTGTGTTGTCGATCACGGGCAGCGTCAGGAAGCCGCCATTGCGGGAGGCCGGCTCCACCGTGCCGAACACGATCTGCTCCTGCTGGGTCCAGCGGCCGGAATCGATCATGGCCTGTTTCAGGGCCTCCGCCCCGTCGATCCGCACGCGGAAAGCGCCATTCGCGCGGCCATTGGCGAGCGTCAGGTCTGTCTGCGCGCCAAGGTCCAGCGGCCCCCAGTCCAGCAGCAGCTGGGCGATTTCCACCGCCCCGCCCTGATCCAGCAACATGCCCCAGACGCCGGTGATTTCGCGGCCCGCCGCCTCATAGGCCGGGAAGAAGCCCTGCACTTCGCCGATCACGCGTGACGGGCCAAGCTCTGTTCCGAGATAGGGCGCGGCCAGCGGCGCAGCGTCCAGCGTGAGCTTGTCCCATTGGATGGCCATCATCAGGTCGTCCGGGCTTTCCGGACGGGGGGAGAAGTTCATCGACAGATTGGAGACCTTGTAGACCTGACCGCCCAGCAGGCCCTCGGCCTCACCAGACTGAAACCCGAGGCGATTAAGGCCCGCCTTGTTCCAGGACAGGCTGACCGCCGCCTTGCGGTCGAGGTCAAAGGAATTGCGAATGCCGTCGGCGCCTGTGAAGACGTTGTGGCCCGGCGCCTGAGCGATGACATGGGTGAGGTTCCAGGCCTGCATGACAAAGACGGCCCGCTCGCCCTGCCAGCTAATGCCGCGCGTCTGGTCCCTGAAGCTTGGCTGCTCGCAGGTCAGCTCGAAGCGGAAGGGATAGCCCTCCATCTTGCGGGAGGCACAGGCGACCTGCCGACCATCGGTGAACTCCTGCTCGATCATCCAGGAGGTCACCCCCGAATCGATCCGCGCGCTGGCGACATACCACCAGGCCGTCCACGCCCCGATGCCCAGAAAGAGCAGCACGAACGGCAGGAACAGGAAGAGGCGCGAAGGCTTTTTGACGGTGGAGGGCGACGCCATGTCGGGATCCTTCAAACGGTTGGCAACTCACGACCCTGCACCGCGAGGCCTTCTGCGACAAGCGCATCGGTTGCCGGCTCCAGCGCCGCCTCAAGACGGGCCATGAGCTCCTTGCGCGGCAGGCCAGCGGGAATGGGCGGCAGGATCTCGTAGACGATGGTTCCGGGCCGCCGCATGAAGCCCCTGCCCGGCCAGCAGAGGCCTGCATTGGTGGCCACCGGCACGATAGGCGCCTCAACCGCCTTGGCAATCGCGGAGAGGCCTGCGGCCTGATAGGCGACCGGTGCGCCGGGCGCCCGGCGGGTGCCTTCCGGGAAGATCACGATCTGGCGATAGTTTGCGGCCCGCTTCTTCACCTCGACCACCATGGCTTTCAGCGTCTTCGTGGTGCCGGCCCGGTCAATCGGGATCATCTCACTCTTCAGGGCATACCAGCCGAGGAAGGGATACCAGAGCAGCTCTTTCTTCATGATGATGGCGGGGTCTCGCAGCACCAGGAAGGGGATGAAGATATCGTACATGCACTGGTGCTTGCCGGCATAAATGACCGGACCTTCCGGCATATGCTCGCGCCCGCGAATCTCGGTGCGGATGCCGCAGATCAGCCTCAGCCCCACCATGACGACGCGCGTGAAAACGCGGATGCCAAACATGGTCGCCGACCGCGGCAAGACCAGAAACGGCAGGAACACCAGGCCCATAATGGCCATCGAGAGATACAGCCAGGCCACAAATAAGAGGGAGGTAATGACACGCATGCCGGTTGATTTAACCAATCATTCGAGGGTCGTCACCCGCCACTTTGCCCATTCCAGGAAGACACCCTTGAGTGACTTCGGATCGGTCAGGATGTGTGCGGGGTCGATCACCGTGCGCACTGGCCAGGGCTTTAGCACGATGTCAGGCATGGCGTCTTGCAGCACGATCAGGCTGCGGGCCATGTGATAGTCAGAGGTGACGACGATCAGGTCCTGATAGCCGTTCTCATAGGCCCAGGCGGCGGTCTCGTCCGCATTGCCGAGCGTGGTCTCCGCCGCATAGCCAATGGTGACACAGCAGACCCAGACATCCGGGGACCCGCCTGCCAGGGCGATCAGATCATCCAGCGTCACGTCCGGATGCACGCCGGAAATCAGCAAATGCTCGCCTTTGCCCTCCGCGACGAGTTGCACTCCCGCAGCGATCCGCAGGCCTGAGCCGCCGGTCAGCGCGACGATGGCATCGCCCGTCATGCCGGGATCCGGCTTCATGTTGGCTGCACGCTGGGCGAACAGGGCGAAGTCTATGCCCAGAAGACCGAGCACGAACGCGACAAGCATCGCACCGAAACGGGGCGTGCTACGGCGGGGTCTGCGTTTGCTCACATCATGCTCTTGAGGGCACGGATCACGGTGACGCGCGCGGCGATACGGGCGGCGAGGCCCGCGATCACCGGCGTCAGGATCAGGACGAGAAGGTCTGTGAAGTCAAGGCTCAGCTCCGGCAGCAGACCGGCATGGCCACCATGCGCCTTGGCCGCAAAGATCGCTGCCGCCGCTGCCCCAAGCGCCAGCAGCGCCCCGACAGCCCCTGCCCGCAGGCCCAGTAGCCAGAAGCGCCGTTCGAAAAGGCTGGCAATGAACCGGTCCCGCGCGCCCGCCAGATGCAGGACGTCCACAATATCCCGCCGCGCCAGCAGCGCCGCATGGGTCGCAAACGCGATCACGGCGACGGCGGTGGATGCCAGCAGCGCCACAGCGGTCAGCGCGATGAGCCTTGTGATCGCCAGGACACGGCGCACATCGCTGGCCCAGTCGGCATGCTCGTCCACCGCGCTGTCATAGCCGGCCTCGGCCAGCTTTCGCTGCAGGGTCGGGCCCATGTCGGGCACGTCAGGATCAGCGGCGACCGCGATCAGCTGCGGCAGCGGCAAACTGTCCGGCAGGCCCCGGTTGCCGAAATTCGGCGCCAGCAGCTCGTCGATCTCTTCCTTGGACAGAAGGTGCGCCTGGCGCACGCCGTCCGTCTTCTCGACCAGCTTGCGGGCCTCTTCCGCCGCGCGCCGGTCAACATCCTGAAGGGTGACCGTCAGTTCGCCCTGCACTTCCGCCGTCCAGGCCCGGGCGGCGCCATAGGTCGACTTGGCCGACAGTGCCGCCAGCGCGGCCAGGAAGCAGAGCGCGGCGACGACGAAGAACAGCGCCGCTTCACGCGCGTCCTCAACTGGCAGGAGGGGGGTCTCGCGGCCTCTCATTCGACCACCTTTGACGGATCCGTGCGGCGGCGCCCTGCCGGCGTGTCACCATATTCGGCATCCCGGACGAGGAGGCCATTGCTGAGCCGGTAGACCGGCGCCTCGACCTGGCGCACGAGGCCAAGGTCATGCGTGGCGATGATCACGGTCGTGCCCCGGCGCTTGTTCAGCTCCAGGAAAAGCCGCATCAGGCGCGAGCCCATTTCCGGATCGACGTTGCCGGTCGGCTCGTCGGCGATGAGGATGTCCGGCTGAGTGACGACGGCGCGGGCGATGGCGACGCGCTGCTGTTCGCCGCCGGACAGCGTCGAGGGATGCGCATGAAGGCGCTTGCCGAGACCGACCCAGGCCAGAAGTTCCTCAACATCGGCGCGATAGTCGGCATCCTTGCGGCCGACAACGCGCAGCGGCAGGGCGACATTCTCATAGGCTGAGAGGTGGTCCAGCAGGCGGAATTCCTGAAAAACCACCCCCACACGGCGGCGCAGCGCCGAGAGCTGGTCGCGCGGAAGGCGGCCCGTGGGGCGGCCAAAAAGTGAGACTTCCCCGCGTGTCGGCTTCAAGGCGAGATATAACAGTCTGAGAAGGCTCGACTTTCCTGCACCGGACGCCCCGGTGAGAAAGCTGAAAGAACCCTGTTTCAGGGTCAGATCAATACCGCTAAGAACATCATCCGACGTGTCATAGCGTAATGACACGTTTTCCAGACGCACAGCGATATCGTCGAAGAGGTCGAGTCTCGAGAGGTTCATCGGCTCCGTCGATTGGCTCGGATGGCTGGATTATTGAGGCGAATTGCGGGAAAGACCAAGGCATGATCCTCACCTGCCCCAAATGCGATACCCAGTATTTCGCCGATGACTCAACAATCGGTGAAAGCGGCCGCACTGTGAAGTGCGCAGCTTGCGGGCATTCATGGTTCGTGGCCCCGCCGGGGCTCGAGCCGGAAAAGGCGCGCGCGAACCCTGCCGCCGCCCATGAAATCTACCGCGAGCGCGTGCGCGAACAGCGCCGCCGCAAGAGCCGCACCGCCGCGCTCCTGTCCTGGCTGGTGACAGCCGTGCTGTTTTTCGGCCTCGGCGTGGCCGCGATCATGTTCCGCAATGACGTGGTGAAAGTCTTCCCGCGCGCCGCCGGGGCCTACAAGATGGCCGGCTTCACCGTGAACCGGTTCGGCATCGAGTTTGAAAATATCGAACGCAGCCGGACCTTCAATGACACGATCCCGGTCGTGACCGTGTCCGGCAAAGCAATCAATGTGGCGCGCACAACGGTGGAAACGCCGCTGGTGAAGGTCGACCTGAAAGACGATCGCGGGCGCACGGTCGCCACGCGCTACGGCTCGATCACCCCGGCCCGCCTGCCGGCAGGCTCTCAAGGCAATTTCCAGGTCGTGCTGGAACAGGCGCCGATGGAGAGTTTCCAGATCGAGCTGTCGCTGGTCGACAAGGTCGGCGCCCCGCAAGCAGCCCCCACCGCCCCACCGAAGGCACCTGCTGCAACGGAAACAGACGAACCGGCAGCCCTGCCGGAAGACGAGGCCGAATGAGCACCGAACAGAAAATCGAAGTCCTCGTCAGCGAAGAGCAGCTGATGGCCCGGGTTGACGAACTGGCTGACCGGCTGGCCCCGCGCCTGACCGGTGAGTGGACGGTCGTCTCCATCCTGATCGGCGCAACGCCGTTCACCTCAGACCTGATGAAGGCGCTGGCCCGGCGCGGCATTCATCCGATGCTGGATGTGATCTGGCTGGAAAGCTACCGCGATGCGCGCGAAAGCTCCGGCCGCGTCGTGGTCCGGGCAGACCTGTCGCGTCAGGTGAAGGATCGCGGCGTTCTGTTGCTTGACGATGTGTTCGATACGGGGCGCACGCTCGACTTTGCCAAACGTCACCTGATCTCCAAGGGCGCGAAGGAAGTCATCACCTGCGCCCTGACGCAGAAGCCCTGGGCCCCGCGCGGCGAAAACGGCGTCGATTTCTGCGCCTTCGATTCGCCCGGCCGCTATCTGGTCGGCTACGGCATGGACGATGCCGGCAAGTATCGCGGCCTGCCCTATATCGGCGCGCTGGACTAGGCTCAATTCACCGGCAGATGGGTTTGCAGGAAGCCGAGCATCTCGTCATAGAACACGCGCTCATCCTCGTCTGACATGTACGTGTGCCCGGACTCCGGCAACTCGACGAGCTTGACTGGCTTGCCTGCCGTCTCCATTGCCTTGACCATCCGTTTCGACTGGTCGTACGGGACGATCCCGTCTTCCTTGCCGTGCAGAAGCAGAACAGGCCGGGTGATGCGGTCTGCGAGTTCAACCGGCGAATAAGCTTTGATCTCCACCTCGTCTGCACGCGGATCACCAATGTGCTTGACCCAGTATTCATAAGCTTCCGAATCCGCGCCCTCTTCCTTGCGCTTCCAGGTCAGGAACGCCTTCAGGTCTGCTATGCCCGCACCATCGATGACGCATTGATAGAGATCCGGCGTCAGCGTTGCGGCGGCCAGCGCGGCGTAACCGCCATAGGAAAAGCCGTAGATGCACGCCTCGTCGGGATCGGCGAGGCCCGCCCCCAGAAGATAGGCATAGCCGTCCTCAATATCGGTCTGCATCGCCCTGCCCCATTGGCGCCGCCCGGCATCGGCAAACTTAATTCCGTAACCTGAAGACCCGCGATAATTCGGCTGGAAGACCTGATAGCCTTGAGAAACAAGGATCTGCACTTCCCGATCATAGTCGAAATAGTCGCGCGTTTCCGGTCCGCCATGCGGCATCACGATCAGGGGCGGATTGTCGCCCTCCTTTGCCAGAACCGGACGGGTAAGGTAGCCATGCAGTGCCATTCCGTCGCGAGCGGTATACTGAATGGTATCGGTGTGCCCGAATGCCTTGCCGGAAAGCTTCATCTGGTATTCGCCCACTTCCATGGCGGTCGCTTCTTCCAGATCATAATAATGATAGGAGGTCGGGATTTCCGGCCCGCTCGCCTCAATCAGCCAGCGCTTTCCGTCTGCGCTCGAATCGATCGGGATCACATTCGCCCTGTTGCCGAAATAGGCGTTCAGCCCGTTCAGGTGCGCCTGAATCTCGTCATCAGACATCTCGATGATCAGCCGGTCCTCGACATAGTAGACGCCCAGCAATTCGCGCGTGTCCCGATTGAAGAAGGCATGTTCGATATCGACATTTTCGTTCTTGCGGATCGTCTCGACGAATTCGTCCTTCTCGAAATCATAGAGATAGATGCCGGCAAAATCCTCACCCTCAAGACGGGCGGAGACATAGTAAGTGGTCGACGTCGGACCGGCATAGAGAATCTGGAAATCCGGCGCCGCGTCGGAATCATCCTTGTCATTGAGCCGGATCGTGCGGGTCTTGCGCCATTTGATATTGCCGTTTTCCCGGTCTTCCCTGGCAAAGATCGTGATCACCGTCCCCCGGTCGTTCACATTGAGCCGGAAGGCAGGCTCGCCATTGCGGTCAGTGAACCAGGAATAGGTATTGTCGGTGCCAATCGCGATCCGCTCATAACTGCCGTCTCTGACGTCGACGCGGAACAGGTCGAGATCGCCATTCATCCGGGCAGGCATCAGGATGTGTTCGGGATCGTCGGGCAGGAAATCCGTCACCCGGCCGAGTGAATAGTTCTGGTTCAGCGCCCGGCTGTCTCCGAACATCGGCACGGTCTTGCCGGTGGCCCGCTCAATCGAGACCAGGCGCGTAAATTTCCTCGGAATCTTCCGGCTCTTTTCGGTCCAGTCTTCGACCTCTTTCCGGGTCATCTGCTTGCCGTTGCGATAGTCTACATAGCCGGACAGCGACACCAGCATCAGGTCATCGGTGACCCAGTCGATCCAGTTGACATAAACATCGCCAACGCCCTTGAACGTCTTCGTGAAGTCCTCGGAATTGAGATCGATGCTGAGGATATAGTCCTTGCCCTCGATGCGGCGGACACCGGCCAGGAAGCGCCCCGTCGGAGACATTTCCGGGCTCCAGTAATCCGGGTCACTGAGGAAATCGTCGAGCGTCGGGATCGCACGCGCGGCCAGGGGCCCTGCCCCGTCCTCTGCCTGTGCGATGCCACAGAATGCCAGAAAAATCGCCGCCAGGCCGATCCGGAAAGATACCAGCATGAAAACTCCCCCTCACGCAGCATTTGAAATGCTCTGGCGCGAAGGTCAATCTTCGATAGCAATGAATTGCCCGCTGGCGAGGGCTACGGCATTATCGCCTGCTGGAACACCGGGTCGGCGATCAACCGGCCGCCGTAGAGTTTCATGCCGGCGAGCGACCAGTGTTGCGCGTCGGTGTAGCCAAGCACCGACCCGATGACCATGTCACAGACCTTGTCCGGGCAAACCAGATCCCATTTGGAAATGAACGCGGCCCCGGCTTCGCCTGCGATACCGGACAGAGTCGAGTCGAAATCATCGAAGGCCTTGTAGCGCCGGTTCCAGGCAAACTGGTTCACCTGCTGGAGCGTATCGGCATCGCGGAAGATCACATCGGGCGACCCCACAAATTGCGGCACGCGGCCCAGCACGAGGATCTTCGCGGGGACAGCTGCCTTGATGTCTTCCAATGTCTTGCCGAGATAGGGCACCGCATCGGCGCGCCAGGCTTCGGAAAAGACGACAAGATCCGGTGAGGCCTGTTCAATCTTGTTCAGAAGGTCCGCATGCTGGGGATAGCAATAGCCCTCCTCCCGCGTCTGGTCCTGCGAATGCGATTTGTAGAGCGCCTCCATCGACACGGCGATGCTGTCGAGCGTCAGCGGGTCGCAAATGCTGTGGATCAGGACGACGTTCACATTGTCGTCCCCAAGCGCGAGCCGGAGCGCGAGCGAGACGTCGACCGCGTGCGAATCGCCGAGCACGGCAATTACTTTCCGGTCGGTCGCGAGCTGACCGGTGACCTTGTCCTGGATTTCCTGTTCGGCCTGCTCACGCACGGCCCGCCGGTCCTCGATCCCGTCCAGAACCTGAGTGACTGTGTACGCCTCCCCTGCCGCGGCCGGATGCGCCACCATCTGCTGCCGGATCACCGGGGCAACCAGATTGAACCCCAATGCGTAGAGCAGCATCAGAGGCGCCATGGCGATCAGAGCAAACCGGAAGCGCGGCAGCTTCACTTTTGAAGTCGGCTGCTCAACCAGCCGGTAAAAGATCTCCGCAAGGAGAAGCGTTGCGCCTAACAATAAGAGTATCTCAGACAGACCAAGCGGACCGGGACGTGAGAGCTTGTAGAAAACAAGCAACGGCCAGTGCACGAGATAGGCCGAATAGGAGGTCAAGCCTATCCGTAGAAATGGCCGGAATACCAGCCTGTCCCGGTTCAGCAGCGGGTGCGACACAGCGATGATCAATGCCGTTCCGACAATCACCGCCCCGCTGCCCCAGCCCGGAAATGCGGATTGCGGGGTCGTTGCGACAAGGCCCCAGGCAATAGCCAGGATAGCTGCGATTACAAGCCCTGTGCCAACCCCGCGCGGAAGGCGCGAGAGGGACAGGCCGCTCACCAGCGCGCCGACGGCAAACTCATGAACCCGGAAGGGGAAATGATAGAAGACCGTGACTGGCGAAAAATCGAGAAACAGGCCGCCCAGAAGCGACACGATCCCGGCAGCCGCGATCACGAAATTCAGATGCCGTCTGTGGAACAACAACACGGCCAATGGCCAGAAAATGTAGAACTGCTCCTCGACCGACAGGGACCATGTATGGAGAAGCGGCTTGTAGACATTGTCCGTATCGAAATAGTCCGCAACCGACCAGAAATAGGCATTTGAGACATAGGCAGATGACGCGATCGCGGAATGGGCAAAGTTCTGCAGCAGCGCCGCCGGCAGGAGCAGCAATGCGCCAATACCGGTCAGGACGAGCGTCGCAGCCAGCGCCGGGAACAGCCGCCGGATCCGCCGCGCATAGAAGTTCACGAAGGAGAATTTGCCTTCGCCAAGCTGCTGGCGAATGTGCAGCGTGATCAGGTAACCCGAAATCACGAAGAACATGTCGACGCCAAGAAAGCCGCCGCTCAGGCCCGTCACATCGAAGTGAAACAGGATCACCGCAAGGACAGCGACCGCCCGAAGCAGGTCGATGTCGACACGCCGTCCGGCTGGATGTTCACCCGACCGGCCTTGAGCTGAAGCGCTTTTCTGGCCGGTCGGCACGCGCGCTGGCTCGTGGTGAGACATGGTTTTGATCCGGCCCGCGTCCCTAAAGGATGGCTGGGATCACGCGGTCTGGTGGGCGGTGGCCGTCGGCGAAGGTCTTGATGTTGATGATGACCTTCTCGCCCATTTCGGTGCGGCCTTCGATCGTGGCCGAGCCCATATGCGGCAGGAGGAGCACGTTGGGCAGGTTCTTCAGCTCTTCATTCACCGCAGGCTCGCGCTCGAACACGTCGAGGCCGGCGCCGGCCAGCTTGCCGGCCTTGATGGCCCGGGCGAGCGCGGCTTCGTCGATCACTTCGCCGCGGGCCGTGTTCACGATGAAGGCTTCCGGCTTCATCAGGTCGAGGCGGCGGGAATTCATCAGGTGGAACGTGGCCGGGGTGTGCGGGCAATTGATGGAGACGATGTCCATACGGGCCAGCATCTGGTCGAGGCTGTCCCAATAGGTGGCTTCCAGCTGTTCCTCGATGCGTTGGGCGACCGGTTTGCGATTGTGATAGTGGATCTGCAGGCCGAACGCCTTGGCGCGGCGGGCAACCGCCTGGCCGATACGGCCCATGCCGATAATGCCGAGGCGCTTGCCGGCGAGGCGCCGGCCCAGCATCCAGGTCGGTGTCCAGCCATCGAAGCCGCCGGCATCCATGATCTGCGCGCCCTCATGCAGGCGGCGCGGCACGGCCAGGATCAGCGCCATGGCCACGTCGGCGGTATCATCGGTCAGCACGCCGGGCGTGTTGGTGACCGTAATGCCGCGCTGTACGGCGCTCTGGACGTCGATATTGTCCACCCCTGCCCCGAACTGGGCGATCAGGCGCAGCTGGTCACCGGCACGCGCCATCAGGCGGCCATCGAGATGGTCGGTCACGGTCGGCACCAGCACGTCGGCGGTCTGCATCGCCTCGGCCAGTTCTTCGGTCGTGAACGGGTGGTCGTCCTCGTTGAGGCGAGCGTCGAACAATTCCTTCATCCGCAATTCTACCGCGGCGGGCAGTTTGCGTGTGACGACGATCTTCAACTTCTTGGTCGGCATGAGCACCCTTTGTATTTTTATCTGCGTGTCTCTGTGTTTGGGCCTTAGCAAAGCCCTGCCGGAACGCCAATGGCCAAGATTTTACCTGTAATTCATCTGACCGTGGAATCTTGTCGCGTGTTTCGCATGGAAAGTCGTTTGCACATGAAGTGGGCACCCTTTCTGATATCAGGTCTGTTCTTCCTCGGAGGGGCCGCCATGGCGCAGGCGCCGGAGCTGGTGCGGGTGTCGCGCTTCTCCGGCAAACCGGTGCCGCGATTCGAAACGCTGAAATTTGCCATGGTCAATGGCCGCTCAGGCCCGTCCAAGGAACATGACATCCTGTGGGAATACCAGCGCAAGGGCCTGCCCATGCTGGTGATCAAGGAAACCGACAGCTGGCGGCGCGTGCGCGACCCGTCCGGCACGGAAGTCTGGGTCCATGCGCGCATGCTCGAGGATGGCCACAAGGCCTATGTCCAGACCCCTGTCGTGCTTCGCCAGGCTGCTGCAGGCACTGCAGAACCCGTCGCTGACCTCGGACGCGGCGTTCTGGTCGATCTGGGCGCCTGCGAGGCGGGCTGGTGCCGGGTCCAGGCACAGGATTTCAGGGGCTATGCGCCCGAGACCGCTCTCTGGGGCGCAGACCCCGGTGAGACCGGGCTCTAGCCGCGCAAAACAGCGCCTCATGAGTTGACAAGACGGGCGGTCCTGCCTTCAACACAGCGTTTGTTGACGTTCAGGGAAAGCCGCACATGTCCGGACCGCACGATTATCACACGCCCAAATCCTCCTACACGAAGGAAGACCTGCTCGAATCCGGCAAGGGCGGCTATTTCGGCCCCGGCAACGCCCAGCTGCCGATTCCGCCCATGCTGATGATGGACCGGATCACCGAGATTTCGGTCGATGGCGGCGCGTTCGGCAAGGGCCACGTGATCGGTGAGCTCGATATCACACCGGATCTCTGGTTCTTTTCCTGCCACTTCCCCGGCGACCCCGTGATGCCCGGCTGCCTTGGCCTCGATGCCATGTGGCAGGCCGTTGGCTACTGGCTCGGCTGGTCCGGCAGCCCCGGCAAAGGTCGTGCGCTGGGCGTTGGCGAGGTGAAATTCACCGGCGAAATCACGCCGGACAAGAAGCTTGTCCGCTATGAAATCGACATCAAGCGCGTGCGCCGCGGCAAGCTGAACCTCGGCATCGCAGACGGCAAGGTCTTCGTCGACGGCGAGCATGTCTACACAGCCATCGACATGAAGGTCGGCCTGAAGAATATGACCGAAGTCGCCTAGGACAACGTCTGGGATTTGAAAAAATCCCAGATCACGCGGCTGGCATCGAAATCCTCCACAGGGGCATCGCCCCGACGAGAGCCTTTCTCACCGCCCGGCCAGGCGTGGGCGCCGTCCTTGATGACGTACCATTGCACCGACGCCTTGCAGCCCGCCCCCCGGCGCAGTGTGAAGACGTTGGTCGATTTCTTCAGCTTCGCCTCTCCCCGGCAGTCATTGGACGTCATCCAGTAGTCGAACGCCGCTGAAGCTGGCGCGAAGGGCACGTCATTGGGCGGAGTCTCGCTGCGGCGTTTGAACTGGCCATTGCCGCCTGCGGCCGGCACGTGCGTGTCCTTGGCGCCGGTGATGATCAGCGCGGGCACCGGAGAGGCCGACAGCGGCTCGCCGCCGAAGACCGCCCCCACAACCGGCGCTATGGCCGCGACCTTGGTGGAGAGTTCCCGGCCCGCGCGGTGGGTCATCATCGCCCCGTTGGACATGCCGGTGATATAGACCCGGTCCGGGTCGGCAAGGCCTCTGGCAACGAGATCGTCAATCAGGTCGGACAGGAAGCGCACATCGTCCACATCCTGTTCCATCGCATACTGGCAGCAATGCCCGGCATTCCAGGTCAGCAGCAGCCCCCTGCCTGACCCGTTCGGATAGACCACGGTAAAGCCTTCGGCGTCGGCGAGCGCGTTGAAGCCGGTCATCTTGGCACCGTTCTTCCCGTTGCCACCTCCGCCATGCAGCATGATAACGAGCGGTGCAGCGCCCTTCAGCCGGTCTGGCTGGTGCATTTCATAAGTCCGCAGCGTGCCGCCGGAGGAGATTTCCCCCTGGGAGAGCCCATCCCGGTCCCGGAAAGGACCGGCCTCAGCGGTGGGGCAAGCCATCAGGCCAGCGATCAGAGCAACGGCAAGCCCTAGCGTGGAAAGGCGGGAAACAGGCAGAATCATCAGAATCTCCGGGCCTTGTCTGGCCATTTTGCGAATTGAACGCGGACCCGGCGGGATTCCGTTGCCAATCGCACGATTTCTTTTCCTCTTTACCCTGTTCACGCCCGGTCTGCGCGGGGGATTGGCGCCCCGAACGGTCAGGACAGGTTGACGCGGCGCGTGGTCCTGCCTAGCCGTTCTCTACAAGAAAACTGGAAGGAATCGCACGTTATGGCTGATGAGTGGACCCCGCCGGAAGGCACCCTGATGAAGGGCAAACGCGGCATCGTGATGGGCGTTGCCAACCAGAACTCCATCGCCTGGGGCATTTCCCGCATGCTGGCCGCCCAGGGCGCCGAGATCGCCTTCACCTATCAGGGCGAAAGCCTCGAACGCCGCGTGCGCCCGCTGATCGAATCCATCGGCATGGACACGATGATCCCGGCCGACGTCACCGATGACGCCTCGATGGACGCCGCCTTTGCCGCCATCAAGGAGAAATGGGGCAAGATCGACTTCCTCGTCCACTCCATCGCTTTTGCCGGCAAGGACGAGCTGATGGGCTCCATGGTTGCGAACACGTCCCGCGAAGGCTTCCGCCGCGCGATGGACATTTCGGTCTATTCCTTCATCGACAGCGCCCGCCGCGCCAGCGAGATCATGCCGGATGGCGGCGCCATGATCTGCATGACCTATCTGGGCGCAGAACGGACTATTCCGTCTTACAACGTCATGGGCGTTGCCAAGGCGGCGCTGGAAGCCTCCACCCGCTATGCCGCACGTGATCTCGGCCAGCAGGGCATCCGCGTCAACGCGATCTCAGCCGGTGCCATGCGCACGCTGTCGCTCGCCGGTATTCGCGGCGGCAAGAGCCTGATGGGCACCGGCCGCGACTGGTCTCTGCTGAAGGAAGACACGCGCATGGAAGGCGTCGCCGGTTGCGCGCTCTACCTGCTCTCCGAACTCGGCCACTCCATCGCGGGCGAAGTCATCCACGTCGACGCCGGCTTCCACGCCGTCGGTGTGCCGGAATTGCCAGAGGAATAGGCCGCCATGGTGACTCGCGTCGCCACCTGTCGCTGCGGTCAGCTGAAAGCCAGCTGTGAGGGCGAACCGGTGCGCGTCTCGGTCTGCCATTGTCTCGAATGCCAGAAACGTTCGGGCAGCGCCTTTGCTGCACAGGCGCGCTGGGCGGATGAAGACATCACCGTCACCGGCGAAGCCAAAGTCTGGGAACGGGTGGCCGATAGCGGACACCGCGTCACCTACCGCTTCTGTCCCTACTGCGGATCGACCGTGACCTATCAGATAGAAGGCTGGCCCGGCGTGACAGCCGTGCCCCTTGGCGCCTTTGCAGACCCGGATTTCCCGGCGCCGAAATTCTCCGTCTATGAAGACCGCAAACATGCCTGGGTCGATATCCTGGGTGACGTCAAACGCTCCACTTCGGAAAGCGCGGCGCGGCGCCCGGGTCTTGACCTGCTGGGCAAGAAAGACTGATCGCGGCCTGAAAGCCCCCCTTTCCCCGGTGGGCCTACCCGTCCCTGCCATTCAGGACTGAGATGACCTCTCATTGGAGGGCATTTCATGTCGCAGATTCTTCCGGAGCATCTCAGCCTTTGGGCCTATGGCCTGATTGTCGGGGCGATCATTCTGATCCGCTATGCGCTGTTTGCCGGTATCGGGTTTGGCGTGCTGCGCCTCTTCCCCAAGCGGGCCGCGCGGCGCCGGATCAGCCCCGTGCCCGTCACCCGCAAACAGATGTGGCGCGAGGCTGGTTACTCCGTACTCACCGTCGCCGTGTTCGCCGCCGTGTTCACGGCGGTCTTCTACGCCGCGCGCGACTGGGGCTGGTTCTATATCTACCGGGATGCCAGCGCCTATGGCTGGGTCTGGTACGCGCTCAGCCTGCCGGCGGCGGTGCTGATACATGATTTCTATTTCTACTGGGCGCACCGGCTCATGCACCTGCCGGGCATTTATGACCGTGTGCACAAGGTGCACCACCTCTCGGTCAACCCGACGCCACTGGCCGCCTTCGCCTTCCACCCGGTGGAGGCTGTGATCGAATCCCTCTCCTTCGTGATCGTCGTGTCGGCGATGCCGATCCATACGAGCATGCTGATGCATTTCGCGGCCTATATGATGGCGACCAATGTGATGGGGCATCTCGGCTATGAAATGTTCCCGCGCGGCTTTGCCCGCTCGAAATGGCTCGGCTGGCTGATGACCGCGACCTGCCACAACCAGCACCACCGCACCTATCGCTACAATTATGGCCTCTACACCGTGATCTGGGACAGGCTGTTCGGCACGATCCACCCTCAGTACGAAGCACTCTATGACCGCATCACCGAAGATGCAGGAGAAGCCGCCGAAGAATCCGGCACGCCCGTCTTGACGCAATAAGCCCCCTGCCCCAGATAAGCGTCTCAACGGAGCGTTTATGTTCACTTCCATGTCTGAGTCCCGGTAACGGGCCTGCCGTTTCTGCACTGAGGATCAGTGCAAGGCAGGCCGGCAAGAACACAGCCGCTGGCGCCCCACGCGCCGGTGCATGTTTTTGCGCGTCTTCATGACGCCCGACTTCGGACCTTCCACAAATGGACATCTCACGCGCCGAACAGCGCATCCTCCACCTGCTCGCCCAGGGTGGGCATATCGAAATCATCCGTGACGACCACAACAAGCCTGCAGAGCTCTACTGCTTCAACCGCGAAGGTTGGCGCTATCCGGGCTTTGACGTGCGCCTCTTCCGCAAGCTGAAACGCAAGCGGGCCATCGCCTCCAGAGGCGGGGCGCCTTACCGCATCACGCGGCGGGGCCTCGAGCTGGTCAGGGCAGAATTCGACAACCGTTGATGACGGATCAGGCCGGTCTCCGGAACTGGGACCGGCCAATCCCGCTCCTACCCGTCCACCGTGACGGCAGGGCCGGGCAGGCGGATTGTATAGAACATGCCGGGCAGCTGACCGGGCATCCGGCCCGTCGCCGTCAGTTCGAAATCACCGGACAGGTCCAGCGGAATGGCCCCATTAAGCGGCGCGTACCGCTTCCCCGGCAGCTGCGCATCAAAGCGGCGGAAGGTCCAGCCGTACAGTTTCGGGGACTTCACGATCAGCTCTCCGGGCCGCATCCGCACCGGCAGCGGCGCTGGCAGCGAGCCCGACAGCTTCAGGAAAACCTGCGTCACCCAGACGCCGGATTCCGTGCGCACAACGCCTATGGCGACGTCAGTAATGTCCGGGTTCAGGATGTTTGCGCGGTGGCCGGGGCTGTCCATCAGGTTCTGGTGCAGCCGGGTGACGGCCTCGCGCTGAAGGCCTTTCCACCGCCCACGGTCCACGCCGACCATGGCAACATTCTCGGCGCTGTACTCGACAAGCGCGCTGCGGTCGAAAGCGGCGATCCGGTCCGGGTGGTGACGCCCGCCCGGCCCCTCATGGCCGAAGAAGCCATTATAGGCCATGTCGAGGCTCTGGAACCGCGCGGCATCCAGCAGTTCTGGTCGCAGGCGCAACGGACGCAGGCCCAGCGCGGCCCGCTCGGCATTCACGCGCGTCAGGAAGTCGGCTTCCATCGCCGCATCGGCCATATAGCCAGCGGGCATGTCTCTGAGGCAGGGGCGCACCGCCTCGACATAATCCGCCACGGCTGTGCCGCGATGGCGAACATCAAGATCGCAGGCCGCCGCAGGCAGGGCTGCCGCCACCAAGCCGAAAGCCAGAAACAGGGCGCGCATCTTCATCGTGCGCAAAGTGTAGCGCGGCAAATATGAACACAACAGTTACAAGGCCCGCACGGGGCCGGTTCGTCAGATCACGCCTGCCGTCTGCAAGCGCGCCAGCACCGGGGCCAGCATCCGCTCCAGCGCTTCGCCCGTCGGGCGGACATTGCCATAGGCCGGCAAGCCCTCATCGGCGATCACGAGGTCTGCCTCGAACATGGCCGGATAGGTGTAGCGATAATGCGCCGCCCGCACGGTGCCGAGATATTGCTGCAGCACGCTTTCCACATCGCGGCCTCGTTCCACCACGTCACGGCGAATCCGGCGCGCCAGACGCAGGTCGTCCGGCGTATCGACATAGACCGACAGGTCAATCAGCGACCGGATCTTGGGCATGGACAGGGCATGGATGCCTTCCAGGATCAGGACCGGCGCAGACTCAATCCGGCGCGTCTTCGTGCTGCGGTCGTGGCGGTCATAGTCATAGATCGGCTGGTCCACCCCCTGCCCGGCCTTCAGGGCCCGCAGGTCTTTGACCAGATGGTCCACCTCTTTCGAGGCCGGCGCGTCATAGTTGATCGTGGCGATCAGGGCGAGGCGCTCTTCCTCGCTCGCCGGTTCGCCATAATAGCTCATCGGGTGGTAATAGGCGTCCTCCCCGAACATGACGGCCTGGCCGTCCGGCAAATGGGCGAGCAGCGCCTCGGCCAGAGTGGACTTGCCGGAGCCGGAGCCGCCGGACATCGCGATGAGGAAGGATTTTTGCCGTGTCATACCTCGCGGTGTAGCGGCAAAGCCCCCACCCCTTCAACACGCAATCCACCGCAGGGCTGCACGGGGATGACGCAAGTTTCGGGTGGCCGCGCACAGGCGCACCGGCATAAGGTCAGCGGAGAAGGAGATCGGCCATGGCAGACCCGCTCGACCGCGCCCAGTTCCACGCCCGCGCCTGGCTGGATGGCCTCGCCGATTGCCCCGCCGGGGCGCAGGCGAGCGCCGCAGACCTGCGCGCGGCGCTTGGTGGCCCTCTGCCAGAGACGGGGCGTGACGCGGCAAGCGTGATCGACGATCTCGCCGCCGGGGCGACGCCGGGCCTCAACGCCAATGCCAGCGGACGCTTTTTCGGCTGGGTCATGTCCGGCTCCCTGCCTTCAGCCGTCGCGGCGGACTGGCTGGTCTCCGCCTGGGACCAGAATGTCGGCCTGTTCTCCGTCGCCCCCGCCGCCGCCATGATCGAGGAGATCACGGGCGTGTGGCTGAAAGACCTGTTCGACCTGCCGCGCGAGGCCTCCTTCGCCTTCACGACCGGCTGCCAGATGGCACACGTCACGGCGCTCGCCGCAGCGCGCCACCGCGTGCTGGCGAATGCGGGCTGGAATGTGGAGGAAGACGGTCTGTTCGGCGCGCCCGCGATCCGTGTGCTGACCAGCCGCAACCGGCACGGCTCCATCGATTCTGCCATCCGGTATCTTGGCATCGGCCAGTCCTACATAGTGGATGTGGACACCGGCCCGATGGGCGACATGCTGATGGACGATCTTGAGCGCAAGCTCTCCCATTATGACGGGCCGGTCATCCTGTGCCTCAATGCGGCAGACCTGAATGTCGGCACGTTCGATGATTTCAAGGCACTTATCCCGATAGCGCAGGCGGCGGGAGCCTGGGTGCATGTCGACGGCGCCTTCGGCCTGTTCGCCCGGGTCAGCGAACGCCTGCGTCCGATGACGGAGGGGATTGAGCTGGCGGACAGCTGGGCCACCGACGGCCATAAATGGCTGAATGTGCCCTATGATTGCGGCGTCGCCTTCGTGCGCGATGCCGAAGCCCACCGCGCAGCCATGGCCCTTGGCGCCGCCTACCTCTCCCCCAGCCGGGAGGCGCGGGACCCGAACGACTGGAACCTGGAACTTTCCCGCCGCGCGCGGGCCATCCCGGTCTATGCCGCACTGCAGGAACTGGGGCGGCAAGGTGTGGCGGACCTGATCGACCGCTGCTGCGACCATTGCCGCGCACTTGTCTCCGGCATCGGCGCCCTTTCCACCCATGGGGCCGGCGCGCGGGCGCTGAACGACCCGATCCTCAATCAGGGCCTCGTCCGCTTCGAGCAGGCCGGCGCCAGCGCGGAAGAGAATGACGCCTTTACCGACGAGATCATCGCCCGCGTGAACGCCAGTGGCGAAGCCTTCTTCTCCGGCACCACCTGGAACGGCCGCCGCGCCATGCGCATCAGCGTCGTCAGCTGGCGGACGAATGAGGCGGATGTCGCCCGAACGATAGCGGCAGTAAAACGCGCGCTGGAGGCGGCGGCGGACGCGTGACGATGGGCGCGCTCAGGCGCTTTCAGAAATCCTGAACCTTGCTCTGGTCATGCCGGCTTTGCAGCCGGGCTCCAGCAAAGCGGGTGGCCATCAGGCCTGTCGCCAGACCCAATCCTCCTGAGAGGACGACAACAAACAGCAAGGCAAGTGCCGGGCTGACATCAATGCGTCCCATTACAACCCGCAGGTAAAATACGCTCAGCGCCATATAGGCCACAAAAAAGGTTGCCCCGCCGCACATGCCGAAGGCGAGTGTCACCAGGCAGGCCTCCAGAAAGCTGCGGCTGCGCCTGAAGAAAAAGAACCCGCCGAGTGCCACCAGCACAGAGACGGCAAAGATCAGCATCAGCGACAGAAGAATCATGGCGAACCACCCGCAGAAAGAGTTCCATTCTGCACACTGCTTGTTGCGACTGCAAACAAAAAGGCCGCCCGTTGCGGGGCGGCCTTTTCAATTCGGTGTCTGGGGCGAAGACTATTCTTCTTCGCCGCCCTTGTCGTCCTGAGCGATCTCTTTGCCGGTCTCCTGGTCGACGACTTTCATCGACAGGCGAACCTTGCCGCGATCGTCAAAGCCGAGCAGCTTGACCCAGATCTTGTCGCCTTCCTTGACGACGTCTTTCGGGTGATTGACGCGCTCGTTGGCCATCTGGGACACGTGGACGAGGCCGTCCTTCGGTCCGAAGAAGTTCACGAATGCGCCGAAGTCTTTCAGGCCAACAACCGTACCCTGATAGATTTCACCGATTTCCGGCTCGGCAACGATCTCTCTGATCATCTTCAGAGCCTTGTTGATCGACTCCTTGTCCAGAGCGGAGATCTGAACGGTGCCGTCATCATCGATGTTCACCTTGGCGCCGGACTCATCCACGATGCCGCGGATGACCTTGCCGCCGGAACCGATCACGTCACGGATCTTGTCGGTCGGAACCTTGATGATTTCCATCTGCGGGGCGTTCTCGGAGAGCTCGCCACGAGATTCGGTCAGCGCCTTGGCCATTTCGCCGAGGATGTGCATACGGCCGCCATTGGCCTGCTCCAGCGCCTTCTTCATGATGTCCTTGGTGATCCCTGCCACCTTGATGTCCATCTGAAGCGAGGTCACGCCGACTTCGGTGCCTGCAACCTTGAAGTCCATGTCGCCGAGGTGGTCTTCGTCACCCAGGATGTCGGACAGGACGGCGAAGTCTTCGCCTTCCAGGATCAGACCCATGGCGATACCGGAAACCGGACGCTTCACCGGCACGCCGGCATCCATCATGGCCAGCGAGCAACCGCAAACCGTTGCCATCGAGGACGAGCCGTTGGACTCGGTGATCTCGGAGACAAGACGGATCGTGTACGGGAATTCCGCGTGATCCGGCAGAACGGCTTTCAGCGCGCGCCAGGCGAGCTTGCCGTGACCGATTTCGCGGCGGCCTGCACCGCCCATACGGCCGGTTTCACCGACGGAGTAAGGCGGGAAGTTATAGTGCAGGAGGAAGTTTTCCTTCCGCGTACCGTCGAGGCTGTCGATGTATTGTTCGTCATCGGACGTGCCCAGCGTGGCCACACAGATGGCCTGGGTTTCGCCGCGGGTGAACAGGGACGAGCCGTGCGTGCGCGGCAGGAAGCCTGCCTCTGCCACGATCGGACGAACCTGATCCAGCTTGCGGCCGTCGATGCGCTCGCCAGTCTTCAGGATGTCACCGCGGACCACAGCGGCCTCGGTTTCCTTGAAGGCGGCCTTGAACGTCTCGGCAGACATTTCGCCGGGGGCGTCTTCGGTGCCGACGAGGGCGGCTTTCGCCTTGTCGCGGGCTTCGCCGACGGCAGCATAACGCTCGCCCTTGGCGCGGATCTTGTAGGCCTTCGAGAGGTCGGCGCCGACGATCTTCTGGATCGCAGCGACGGAAGCGGAATTGTCCACCGGTTCGAAGTCGAACGGCTCTTTCGCGCATTTCTCGGCCAGCTCGATGATCGCGTCGATCACCGGCTGCATGGCTTCGTGACCGGCGACGACTGCGCCGAGCATGACTTCTTCGGTCAGCTCCTTGGCTTGCGATTCCACCATCATCACGGCGTCGGCGGTGCCGGCGAGGACGAGGTCAAGCTCGGACTCAGGCAGTTCATCCACGGTCGGGTTGATGATGTACTCACCATCCTTGTAGCCGACGCGGGCAGCGCCGATCGGGCCCATGAACGGGGCGCCGGACAGGACGAGCGCAGCAGAGGCGCCGATCATGCCGAGAATGTCCGGATCGTTTTCGAGATCGTAGGACACAACCGTCAGCACAACCTGGACTTCATGCTTGAAGCCAGCGACGAACAGCGGGCGGATCGGGCGGTCGATGAGGCGCGAGGTCAGCGTCTCTTTCTCGGTCGGGCGGCCTTCACGCTTGAAGTAGCCGCCTGGGATGCGGCCCGATGCGAAGTATTTTTCCTGATAGTTGACCGTCAGCGGGAAGAAATCCTGCCCCGGTTTTGCTTCCTTCGCGAACACAGCGGTCGCGAGCAGGACGGTGTCGCCATAGGTCACCATAACGGCGCCGTCGGCCTGGCGGGCCACCTGGCCCGATTCAATCGTCAGAGTGCGGCCAGCCCATTCCAGCGACACAGATTGTTTGTTGAACATTCGTTTTGTCTTTCTTTCACATACGAAAAACCCGCCGCGGCCCCATTGCCCGGCGGGTTTTGTTCTTGAGGAGCCTAGCGGCGGATGCCGAGCTCCGTGATGAGTTTGGTATAGCGCGCCTCATCCTTGCTCTTGGTGTAATCCAGAAGCTTTCTGCGCGTTGCCACCATGGCCAGCAGGCCGCGGCGGGAGTGGTTGTCTTTTTTGTTGGTCTTGAAGTGATCGGTCAGGTTGTTGATCCGTTCGGTCAGGATTGCGACCTGGACTTCCGGGGACCCTGTATCGCCGGGTTTAATGGCGTATTTCGCGATCAGTTCTGCTTTTTTCTCAGCGGTAATCGACATCGTATATCTTTCGTGATGTCGCCTTGCGGCGGGTTTTACATAAACGCCTGATTTGGCGGGGTTTTTCAGTGGTTTCCGGGGTCAAAGGCCACAGCCGGGATGTCGTCCAGCAGGGTCCAGGTCCAGAGGCCCACCTCAAGCGGCGGCTTATGGCTTATTTTGAGGGGGATTGGAAGGGGGCGAGGTGAGTGGCATCGGTAAAACTGGACTGTCCGGTTGGAAACGATTCACCTTCGCCAGATTTCGTTTCCCTTCCGCGAAAGCTCCACCCAAAAAGCCACAGGCAATCCAACGGGCAGCGGGATCCCAAATGGGGAAAAATAAAACAGGCCTGCGAGGAGTACGTGGCCCGGATTCGAAGAGTCGTACCAATCCAGAGGAATGCCAGTCTTCACCAATAAAACAGTCACAGGCATGCTGATTGAGATAAAAGTCAAAACAACAGCGAGACGAGACCAGGCAATACTCAAGAATCTGCCGTAAATCCGCATGAGCAGTGTATAGGTAAGCCAGACGCAGCTCGCCGCCCAAAGAAACCATACCCAAAGCAAAAGCGTGTGCATCATGAGCCGTGCGTTCTACAACTTATCCGTCGGATCAAACCATCGCCCACCAAATATTCAACCTAAGCCCTCACTGCATTAAAGGCGAGGTGCAAAAGTTAGAGGGTGGGTTGAGCGGAACGATACCCACCCCACGGGGTTCGCACCCCACTCCCCCCAAGCGTCACCCCCGACCGCGTAGCGGTCTGGGGGCCCATCCCGGAACGGCGCAACCGGGTACGTCCGGCACGGGTGGCGTGGACGGGCAGAAACGCTGAGTGACGCCCTCGCGGCGTCTTTCAGAGATGGGTCCCCAGATGGCCTGCGGCCATCGGGGATGACGCACGCGGAAAGGACGGACAGGATACGTGCTGAACGCTCTGGCGGCTTTCTCCGGAATGACGCGTTTGGGGCAGGTTGACCAGGCCCTCAACCGGCGGTTCACTTCGCGTCGGAAGGGGACAAACGCATGGCCAATGAAGACCGCATCATTGCCGTCTACATGGTGGCCAACCGGAAGAACGGCGCGCTCTATACCGGCGTCACGTCCAATCTTGTGCAACGCATCTGGCAACACCGCGAAGGCATCTTCCGGGGGTTTTCTCAGCAGCACGGCTGCAAGACGCTCGTCTGGTACGAAGTGCACGAATGGATCGAAGCGGCCATCAGGCGCGAGAAATCCCTCAAATCCTACCGGCGCCAGAACAAGATCAATCTGGTGGAAGCAAACAACCCGCACTGGAAAGATCTCTGGTTCGAGATTACCGGCTGATACACAACCCGCACCGACACGAGCGTGTCAGGCGCGTCTGTCGGACAGGTTCCCACCTATCCCACACCCGCGCCCACGCCCCTCCCCCGCCGTCACGGGAAAATCTCGCCCCCGTCGCCATCCCAATCCGACAGGCATCCCTTCCGGGTCATTCTGTGCGCCTCCTCAGGGCGGGGGCCGGGCCGGTACCGTTCGGTTTGCGTTGAGGGGGATTGGAGAGATTGATACGGGGCGGGGGTAACGGCCCGTCTTCGTGTCTAGGGAGTCCGGTCGGGCGGGGGTGAAGGGAAACACCACCTATCAAGGCCAGTCCCGCTATGGCGGATCCGGTTCGGGGGCTTGCCCCCTTGCTGGGCCGGCCGGGCATGGCAGGTGCATCCTGTCATGAAACGGCGGACGCGCCCGCGGATACTGAAATCTCCAGTCGGCGCGGCGGGCGGTAACGCTCCACTCCGTAGCCTTTATTCACACCAGGCGGAGCGCCACGGCGCCCGCCGCGCCATGGCTCCTTCGGGGCCGAAATGTTCCGTCACCGGATGGCCGAGGCCAGTCCGGGTTAGGGTGCTGGCGGGAAGCTTTGTGTTTTCCCGTTCATGCTTCGACTTCGCTCAGCATGAGTCTGTGCATAGGCGCGCCCGAGAAGAGGACTCATCCTGAGCAAAGTCGAAGGATGAACCACAGGAAGACTGGTTTTCCGGGCCTTGTGTCAGGCGACGAACACGCGGCCCGGCTCGAACCGGCCGGCGCGCACTTCGCCCATGGCGACGGCCTTGCCGTCACAGATGACCAGCGCGGTGCGGTCGTCTTCCACCCGTTCGCCGCGCCACTGTTCGACGAGGTGCGGCATCAGCTGAATGTCCCGGCCCTGACGGATATTGGCGGCTTCGTCGCGCGTGATGACCAATTGCGGAATATCGCCCAGAACGGCCTGCACCGGCTGCAGCAGCGCCAGCAGCTCGGCCTTGTCTTCGGTCTCTTCGATCCGGGACAGCGGCACGGCCTGCGCGGCGCCGAAGCTGCCGACACGCGTGCGGCGCAGCTGGCTGATATGGCCCTCGCAGCCAAGATCGAACGCCAGATCGCGCGCCATGGCCCGGACATAAAACCCCTTGCCGGACGTGACATGGATCACCGTATGATCCGCATCCGGCATACCGATGACGGCGGCGGCGTGCACGTCGACTTCGCGGGCCTTCAACTCGAAATCCTCGCCCTCGCGGGCCAGGTCATAGGCGCGCTGGCCGTCCACCTTGATGGCGGAGAATTTCGGCGGCACCTGTTCAATCGTGCCGATATAGTCCTTGAGCAGCGCCTCAATGGCCTCGCGGCTCGGGCGAACGTCAGACGTGGCGATCACATCGGCCTCGGCATCCTGGCTGGCGGTGGAAATGCCCCAGCGGATGGTGAAGACATATTCCTTCTCGGCGTCCATCGCCCACTGGACCGTCTTGGTCGCCTCGCCGAACGCAATCGGCAGAATGCCATCCGCCAGCGGATCAAGCGTGCCGCCATGGCCCACTTTCTCGGCATTGAAGCGGCGCTTCAGGATCGCCACAGCCTGGGTCGACGTCATCTCGACGGGTTTGAACAGGTTCAGCCATCCGGTGACCGGATCGCCCTTGCGTTTGCGTTGTCGCGCCAAATCAAACTCCCTGGCACCGGCGGGCGGATCGGACGCCGCGATGCTTGTCTCTGGCAAACTGGAAAGCGAGGGCCTTAAGCGGGCACGCCTGCCCCGTCAACAGGGCCAAATGCGCAAGGCTGGCCCCGCCCGGTCAGGAGACCGGCTTCATCGCCTCGGCAACCTTGTCGAACAGGGCATCCTGATGATCATCATCGCGCCGGCGGGCGAGTTTGGGCATTGGCGGTTCATCTGGCGCCACATCGGGCTCCGGCGCGGCGGCACGCGCCGGGGCAGGCTCCGGCTGGCCGGGCGTCTTGAGGTTCACAATGTCAAGATTGAGATCGAAATTGCCGGTGATCGTGCGGTCATCGGTGTCCATCTTGTGGCGCACCGCATCGCGGATCTTGCACAGCACCTCGCGATTGTCATCGACCAGCGGGATCTGGCGGGCATCCGATGTGCCGATCACGAGGCGGAAATATTTCTGCCGCTTGCGCAGCTTCGCCGCGATCATCCCGGCTCTGAGGCCGCACGCCATTGCGCCCAGCAGCATCAGGCCGCCGACAAAAAGCACCGTCACGCTGGACGGCCGGTTCGGCAGAACGGCCCACCAGCCGATGCCGAGCAGAGCAAAGAACATCAGCGACACGAAGGCCGTGGCATAGCCGCGCTGGGTCAGCCGGTTTTTCGGCGTGTCCCACGGGAAAAAGTCATTGGCTTCAACGGTCATGGTCGCAATGCGCTGGATGGCGATCGTGTCATCGCCCATCTGCAGCGATGCCGCAGAAATCTCGCCCTGCCGGGCCCCTTCCATGTCCAGTGTCTGACGATCCATCACGCGCCCCTTCCGGCTTGTCATGAAAAGCTGGCAATGTGGCCACACTAAGTCAACTTACAACCGGTCCAGAAACCGGTGTGGCAGCGGCTGGCCTACTCGCCCTCGACGTCACGCCGCACGCGCGGGTCCATCAGGAGCCGGTCGATGGCGGTTGCATCATCATAGGACCTGTCGGCGATGAAATGCAGCTGGGGCGTGTAGCGAAGCTCGACTTCCCGGCCGAGCCGGCCCCGCAGGAAACTGGCGGCCCTGTTGAGGGCAGCGGCCAGTTTGTCCCGGCCTTCCTGGGAATCGTCGCCCAGCGGTGAGATGAAGATATTGGCGTGCTTCAGGTCCGGCGAGCAGCGCACTTCCCCAACCGTGATCAGGACCTGTTCAAGGTCCGGGTCACGAAAGGCTTCGCGGGAGAGAATATCGGTCAGCGCGTGGCGCACCAGTTCGCCCGCGCGCAGCTGGCGCTGGGTCGGCATGCCGGGGGACTTCGACTTCTGGGCCATCAGGCAGGCACCTTTTCTTTGAGCCGCGCCAGGAAAGCCTGGCGCGCCGCCTTGTCCTTACCGAACCAGGCATTTGGAATGATCAGCGGCGCAGCGCCATCCAGCCGGATGGCAATCTGGCCGCCGGAACTCGACACATCGGTGACACTGTCCCATGTGGCGCGGGTCTCGATGCCGCCTCGCCGGACGATGAGACCATCGTCTTCCAGCGCGATATGGGTCTCAAGCGTGGTTTCCGTTCCCCGGCCGTGCGTGTGACGGTACGACCAGCGAATGAAAATGAGATACCAGGCGATGCCGGCAAACGCGGCACACAGCGCCGAGATAAACCATTGCCAGTAGGGGCTGGCCCCCACCATCTCCATCGCATTGCGCATCAGGACCGACATGCTGGCAGAGATGATCGGCGCGGTGACACCGGCATAATAGACCGCCGTCGGGCCAACCGTTCCGCCACGTGCCAGGCGTGTCAGTTTCCTGACATCCTTTTCGGTCAACAGACCGGCGACGGAAAGCGGCTCAGCCATAGCAGACAGGACTAAGCGAGTGTCCTTGCGATTTCCTCAACCTGGAAGCATTCGATCTTGTCGCCGGCGCGGATATCGTCATAGCGCTCAAACGCCATACCGCATTCCATGCCGGAGGAGACCTCGGTCACTTCGTCCTTGAAGCGCTTCAGCGTCTTCAGCTTGCCTTCGTGGATCACGACATCGTCGCGCAGCAGGCGAACGCCGCAACCGCGAAGAACCTTGCCTTCGCTGATCCGGCAACCGGCCACTTTGCCGACCTTCGTGATGTTGAAGACTTCGAGGATTTCCGCGTAACCGATAAAGGTTTCGCGTTTCTCCGGTGCAAGCATGCCCGACAGCGTGGTCTTCACGTCGTCGATCAGATCGTAGATCACCGAATAATAGCGGATCTCGACGCCTTCTTTCTCGGCGAGTTCACGGGCCTGCTTGTTGGCACGCACGTTGAACGCAAAGATCGGCGCGTTCGAAGACTTCGCAAGCAGCACGTCGCTTTCCGAAATACCGCCAACGGCGCCATGAATGACACGGGCGCGGACTTCCTCAGTCGACACAGTGTCCATCGACTGGGAAATCGCCTCGACCGAGCCCTGCACATCGCCTTTGACGACGACCGGCATTTCAGCGGTTTCGATATGACCCTCTTTGAGCCTGGACAGAAGCTGATCCAGCGATACGCGCGCCGCAACACCGGCTTTACCTGCAATCTGGCGCTTCGTCCGGATACGGTAATCCGTGATTTCACGGGCACGCGCTTCGGTGTCGACCACAACCATGGCTTCACCCGGATCGGGCGCACCATCGAGGCCGAGCACTTCGACCGGCAGCGACGGACCTGCGTCCTTCAGCTGTTGGCCACGTTCGTCGACCAGAGCACGAACCTTGCCCCACTGGGTGCCGGCCACAACGATGTCGCCGCGCTTCAGCGTGCCGCGCTTGACCAGAACAGTGGCCACCGGGCCCCTGCCCTTGTCGAGCTGGCTTTCGATCACGATGCCATCGGCGTCGCGGTTCGGGTTGGCTTTCAGTTCAAGCAGTTCGGCCTGCAGCGAGATGGCGTCGGTCAGCTCGTCCAGACCAGCGCCGGTCTTGGCCGAGACGATCACGGCCTGGGTTTCGCCGCCCATGCTTTCGACCTGAACGTCATGCTGCAGAAGGTCTGTCAGCACCTTGTCCGGATTGGCATCCGGCAGGTCGGCCTTGTTGACTGCGATGATGATCGGAACACCGGCCGCCTTGGCGTGGTTGATCGATTCAATCGTCTGCGGTTTCACCGAGTCGTCGGCGGCCACAACGATGATCGCAATGTCGGTTGCCGTGGCACCGCGGGCACGCATCGCCGTGAAGGCGGCGTGGCCGGGCGTGTCGAGGAAGGTGATCCGGTCGCCGGATTTCAGCTGAACCTGATACGCGCCGATATGCTGGGTGATGCCACCGGCTTCACCGGCGACAACATCGGTCTTGCGCAGCGCGTCGAGCAGCGAGGTCTTGCCGTGGTCGACATGGCCCATGATCGTGACGATCGGTGCGCGGGGCACCATATCTGCCGCATCATCATCCACGCCTTCCAGGCCGATCTCGACATCGGATTCGGCAACGCGCTTCACCGTGTGGCCGAATTCCTCGGCGATCAGTTCGGCGGTGTCGGCATCAATGATGTCATTGCCGCGCAGCATTTCGCCTTGCTGGATCATGAATTTCACGACGTCAGCGACGCGCTCGTTCATCCGGCCTGCGAGATCTTGCAGTGTGATGGTTTCCGGCAGCGTGACCTCGATGGAGACCTTCTCACGGTCATTGCCACCGCCGCCACGACGTTCGCGTTCGCGCTCGCGGGCACGGCGTACAGACGCCAGCGACCGCTGACGGTCAGCGTCATCGCCCAGCGCGGACGAAATGGTCAGCTTGCCACGGCGGCGCGAGCCGGCATCGCGGCTGGTGCGGGCGACGGTCTCGGTGCGGGTGCGGTCGGCGCGATCATCGCGGGCCGGCTTGCCGCCGCGCTTGCTGCGGGCGACGGTCTCTTCGGCGGGCGGTGCAGCGGCGTCCGGCGTGGCCTGGAAGTCAGGCTTGCCGCGCGCAGGCTTGCTGGCAGCCGCCGGACGGTCGGCGCGTTCCTTGTCAGCAATTTCCTGAGCCTTGCGGGCATCTTCCTCGGCCTTGCGGCGGGCTTCAGCCTCTTCACGCTCTTTCTGTTCCTGCTGCTTGCGCTCCTGCTCGGTGCGGAGACGCTCCTGAGCAGCCATGTCTTTTTCGGCTTCCTTGGCGCGGGCGTCCTGCTGGTTCTTGCGTTCCGCAAGCGCCCTCTGCTGGGCGACCAGCTCGGCAACGGTAATCCCGCGCTGCGCAGCAATCGCCTTCAGCTTGGCCTCAAGAGAAACCTCGGTCTTGGAGCCGGAGGACTGTGAGCCCTGCGGTGTATCGGACCCGCCCGGACCAACGGTCCGGCGCTTCTTGGTCTCAACAACGACCTGTTTGGATCGGCCATGGCTGAAGCTCTGCTTCACCGTGCCCGACGTCGTGCGGGAAACAGTGAGCGGCTTGCGCCCGCCCGAATTGCCACCAGTGTCTTTCGTATCGCTCATTCGTCCTACATATCATAATACTGGCCAAAGCACCCAACTGGCACGATGGCGGATTGTTCGCTACCGATCCTGATCCTCGAACCAGTTCAGTTCCGGCCTCTCCCGAAACCCGGCAAGCCGCGCATAAGCGACTTTCAGAGCTTTGGCTAAAGGCCCCTTGCGGACGAGACCGTGTATCACACGCTCACGTCCGAACGCCATGCCCAATTCAGTCGATGTCAGGGCACCCGCAACTTCCACGCCGCTATATAGGGCTTTGGCGAGGAAATACAGCTTCGAGCGGCCATCTTCTGCACCGTCCGAGGCCTCCAGCAACAGGCCCGGAGACCGCTTCGGGAGCGCATCGCGAACCTGGTCGTAACCCAGAACGATGTCGCCGCCTTTTTTCGTCATGCCCAACAGTCCGATGAAACGCTGCAACAGCAGCTTTTCCACCGTGTCCGGAAGGCCGTCCGGCACCTGGACGGTCGTCTTGAATGCGCGGGCAAACGCATTCTTCTTCACGGCGCTCTCCAGGACGGCGCGGTCGGCTTTGATCCAGACCCCACGGCCCGGAAGCTTCTCCGCCACATCTGGCGTGACGACATCGTCAGGCGAGAGCACGAAGCGCACAAGCGCCTCCTTGCCGAGACGCTCTCGCGTCACGGCGCACTGTCGGACGGAAGCATCGCTTCCGTCCGCAGCAGGTCCTTCAATGCCGGTTAGTTCGGCATCACTCTCCGGGTGCGGCTTCGTCATCGCCGCCCTCCGCTGCTAAAGCATCCAGGTCGAGATCGTCGAGGTCACCGAGGTCACCCAGGTCGATCTCTTCGTCATGGCTGCTGCCATCGAGCGTGTTGAGGGCGAGCAGAGCCCGCTCTTCCTCGGTCAGCTCTTGCGGCACTTCGGCCTCTTTCTGAGCGGCGATCATCTGTTCGATAGCGTCCGCCTCAATCCAGCCCGCAGCAACGCGCGCCTTCATGATGAACATCTGGGCGTCGTCCTTGCGCATTTCGCCCTTCTTCAGGATGCCTTCGACCCAGACCGGCTTGCCATCCGGGCCCGGCTCGCGCCAGCCCGTGATATCGTCCGGAACGAGGCCGGCGACGTCGTCCAGCGTCTTCACGCCTTCTTCGCCGAGACGCACCGCAAAGCTCGGCGTCATGCTGTCGAGCGCCATCACGGCATCATCGACACCCAGTTCCTTGCGCTTGGCATCGTTTTCAGCGGCCAGGCGCTCAAGGAATTCACGGGCACGTTCCTGCAGCTCAGCCGCAACGTCCTCGTCAAAGCCTTCAATCGTGATGAAGTCTTCCGGCGCCACATAAGCGATCTCTTCGACCGTCTCGAAGCCTTCAGACGCCAGCAGCTGGGCCAGTGTTTCGTCAGCGTCGAGCGCCTTCATGAACAGGTCAGTCCGCTCCTGGAATTCACGCTGGCGACGCTCGGAATCGGCGCTCTCGGTGACCAGGTCGATCTGCCAGCCGGTCAGCTGGGACGCGAGGCGGACGTTCTGGCCGCGGCGGCCAATGGCAAGCGGGAACTGGTCGTCAGCGACGACAACTTCCACGCGGCGCTCATCTTCGTCCAGCACCACTTTCGACACTTCGGCCGGCTGCAATGCGTTCACGATGAAGGTCGCGCTGTCATAGCTCCACGGAATGATGTCGATCTTCTCGCCCGACAGTTCGCCGACAACAGCCTGCACGCGCGCACCGCGCATACCGACACAGGCGCCGACCGGATCAATCGAGCTGTCATTGGAAATCACGCCGATCTTGGCGCGCGAACCCGCATCACGGGAACAGGCCTTGATCTCGATCACGCCCTCGTAAACTTCCGGCACTTCCTGCGCGAACAGCTTGATCATGAACTCCGGCGCAGCGCGCGACAGGAAGATCTGCGGACCCTTGGTCTCGCGGCTGACCTTGTAGAGATAGGCGCGCACGCGGTCGTTCGGCTGGAAGTTCTCGCGCGGGATGCCGTCATTGCGGCGGATGATGCCTTCGGCGCGGCCGAGATCGACGATCACATGGCCATACTCGACGCGCTTGACGACGCCCGAGATGACTTCGCCAACGCGGTCCTTGTATTCGCTGTACTGACGGTCGCGCTCGGCATCGCGCACTTTCTGCATGATGACCTGTTTGGCGGTCTGGGCAGCGACACGGCCGAAATCGAAGGGCGGCAGCTCTTCGGTCAGCTCGCCGCCAAGGCCCAGCGACGGGTCGATCTTCTTGGCATCAGCAAGACGCAGCTGTTTGGCGTCGTCTTCGAAATTCTCGTCGGACACGACCGTCAGCACGCGCAGCAGGGTCTGCTCGCCCGTGACCGGGTCGATCATCGCGCGGATGTCGTGTTCCTGGCCGTATTTTGCCTTGGCAGCCTTCTCGATGGCTTCCTGCATGGCTTCGATGACGATCGACTGGTCGATCGACTTCTCTTCAGCCACAGCTTTGGCGATCTGCAGGATTTCGAGCCTGTTGGCTGAAACGCCGATAGCGCTCATTGGACGTCTCCGGTCTCTTCGTTGATATCAGTATCGTCTTCGGCCTCGTCGATCTCCAGATCGCCAAGGTCATCTTCGTCGGGTTGCGGCGGCAGATTGCCTGCCGCACGGGCCGCTTCGATCAGCTCATCGGTGAGGATGAGGCTCGCGCGGCTCATTTCATGAACATGGGCCACCAGCTCGACATCGTCTTCAAGCTCGATATGCGCCCCGTCTTCGTCTTCGCTCATGATCACGCCGGAAAAGCGGCGGCGACCGTCAATCGGACGCGCCAGTTCGATCTTCACAAGATGACCGACCCAGCGGGCAAAGTCCCCTTCCCTTGTCAGCGGGCGATCAATGCCGGGGGTCGAAACCTCCAGCGTGTAGGCTTCCTTGATCGGGTCGGCGTCTTCGAACACCGGGCTGAGGCTGCGGGACAGGCGCGCGCAGTCTTCGACGTCTGTCGGCGCGCCGCCGGCCTTCTCGGCCATGATCTGAAGGTGTGGCCGGCGCCCGCCCTGGATACGCAGGCGCACGATCTCCATGCCCAGCGACTCCGCCACGGGTGCGGCGATGCTGAGAATGCGGCGTTCCTGTTCAGATAGGGCAATCATAGGCGGTTTAGGCGAGCCTTTGGGCTAAAGAAAAGCGGCGGCCCCGTTTCCGGAACCGCCGCCGATATGTTTCGACTTGCTGGCTATATAGCGATACCAGAACGCTCTGTCGAGCCCCGCAGGCAGGGCGCAGGACCTGCGAGAGGTCATATCCTGCAAAGGCGGGCAGCCCCGAAAAGGAAAGACCGAACCGCCTGCAAGCTATACGCGGGGCCAAAAAAACTTCGCACAAACAAAAACGGCGGCCCCGAAAGGCCGCCGTTTCCGTCAATTCTTCTGTGGTCCTAGAGGACTTTCAGATCGACTGCCGAAGTTTTGCCGCGGCGTTCGTCTTTGAAGAGCTCGTAGGAAACAGCCTGATCTTCCGCAAGCGTGCGGAGGCCAGAACGTTCAACAGCCGAGATGTGGACGAAGATGTCAGCGCCACCTTCATCAGGTTTAATGAAGCCAAAGCCTTTTTGGTCGTTAAACCATTTCACTTTGCCAGTTGCCATTACTTGTATTCCTCTGCGTTGTAGAAAGCGGCCGATCCCAACATAGGAAGGCCCGCCTATCGAAACGGGTAGGAAGAAAGTCATGGCCGCCGGTCTGACGGGGTCTTGATATTTCAGACCGACCGAATTCGATGCGACATTCTGTACGCGATTTCCGGCTTGACGTCAAGGAAATCCGGAGAGGTCACACGACCTCAAAATCGAACCATACCGGGGTGCAGTCGCCGAGCCGTTTGGTCTCGTAGCGCGTCGTCACGTGGTCTGTCGGCGCCGTGCGCCAGTCATCGGCCCGCTCCGCCAGCCAGCGATAGCCGCCATGCTGGCGGAACCGCCCCAGCGCCTCATCCGCATAGCTGGCGACATCGGTCGCAAACCGGACACGCGCCCCCGTCCGGCAGGCCCGGTGCAAACTGTCCAGAAAGTCCGGCTGGATCAGGCGGCGCTTCTGCTGTTTCTTCTTCGGCCACGGGTCGGGAAACATAATGAAAACGCGGTCCAGACTGCCCGGCGCCAGCGCGTTGACCAGCGGGCGGGCATCCTCCATCCGCAAGCGAACATTGCTGAGACCATCGGCATCCACCTGCGTCAGCGCCTTGGCCATGCCCTCGATGAAGGGCTCGCAGCCGATAAAGCCGACATCCCGGTGACGCCTTGCCTGCTCGGCCATGTGTTCCCCGCCCCCGAAGCCGATTTCGAGCCAGGTCTCTTTCAGGTCCGGAAACAGGTCCTTCGGGTCACGCAGACCGTCCGGAACCGTGAGTTTCGGCAGCAGGTCATCGACCAGCGCCTGCTGGCGCGCCGACAGCGCCCGCCCCCCGATCCGCCCGAAAGAGCGGATGGGCCTGATGTCCGGTTTGTCTGATGCGTCCGTCATGGCGCGCCTGATGCCCGAGCCCCGGGGCGCAATCAATCCTCGGAATGCTTCATCTCGAATGCAGACGCCGCCGCGCGAACCGTGTTCAGCAGCGACTTGCGCAGGGAATCGTCCTCGATCTTCTGAAAGGCCGCGATCAGATCCAGCGTCTCGGTGTCCATCATCGGCGCGCGCGGGCCATCCTCGGCCATGCCGGAAGCGGCGAAGCGCGCCTGGTCGTCCTCCAGCTGGGTCTGTGCGCCGTCATAGAAATAATTGACCGGCACGCCCATCGCCATGGAGATTTCAAACAGGCGCCCGGCCGAGACGCGGTTCACGCCCTTTTCGTATTTCTGCACCTGCTGGAAGGTCAGGCTCAGCAATTCCGCCAATTGTTCCTGCGAGAGCTTCAGCTCCCTGCGGCGCCAGCGGATCCGTTGGCCGACCACGCGGTCAATTCCACTCGGGAGCTTGCTGTCTGACATCTTTCTCCTACCCGTCGAGGTTCGCCACAAAAGCGCAGCGCACTCCTTAACGACGCCACGTCGCGAATGCCAACCCTGCGAACGATGCAAGGGTCAGCCAGAACAGCACGAGCCCGGCCCGGCTCTGGAACAGGGTGACGGCTGCCGGCGCCGGCAGCTTGCCGCGTCCGAACGTCGTCTCCCAGCCGGGCTGCGCGTCCTGAACCGGCGCAGCGCGCAACACTTCGCGGCCATACCCGTCGATGATGGCGGAGGCCCCGCGGCTGGCGACCCGCGCCATAGGCAGGCCGCTCTCAATCGCGCGATAGCGGTTCTGGGCGTAGTGCTGGGCCGGGCCCATGCCGCCGCCAAACCAGGCATCGTTCGACACCAGCACGATCCAGTCTGCCCGCGCGGCCAGGTTCGCCTGGCGCGTGATCTCGGGATACAGGCCTTCATAGCAGATCAGCGCCACGAAGGGCGGAATGTTGTCGGCAAAGATCACGGCTGGTCCGGTGCCCGGATGGAATCCGTTGCGGGCAAGCTGTTGCATCGCGCCCGGCAAATAATCTGACAGCGCCTCGCCAAACGGGATGATCTGAGCCGCGGCCAGCTCGCCGAACGGCACAAGACGGAACTTGTCATACAGCGCCACCGCGCCGGATCGGCTGACAGTCTCGTCCAGCACGACGAGGGAGTTGAAATAGATCTTCTGGTTCTGCTCTTCCAGCTGATAGCGGGCCGTTCCGGCAATCAGCGTCCTTGGGCCAAGATAAGACCCGATTGCGTCCAGTGCGTTGATATCATTGAGAAGGCTGGTGGGCACGGCGCCTTCCGGCCAGATCATGATATCGCCCGGCTGGCTTTCGCCATTGGTCATCATGCGCAGATATTCGATGAGAACCGGATCAGGCCCGATTTCCCATTTTTCATCCTGCGGCACACCGGAATCCATCAGCACGACATATTGGTCGGTCAGCGGCGACGGCGCCGCGATGCGCTGCGCGCCCCAGGCCCAGCCGAGCGCCAGAAGGATCACGGCACCAAAAGCAGGCGCAAGACGCAAGACAAGGCCGCGACCTTCGCGCGTATCGACCAGAGCGGCAGGCGCCGACATGACGAAAATCGTCAGCAGCGTCAGCCAGTAGACCCCGCCCAGAGAGGCCGCTTGCGACAGCGCCCCGCCCGGCACCCAGGTCGTCCCCGGCAGGTTCCACGGAAAGCCGCCGAACAGATGACCGCGCACGAACTCTGCCAGCGCAAAGAACAGGGTGAAGATGAAAATCCGCGAGGGCGATGCCGACCAGAACGCGCCCGCCATGGCGCCAAAGGCGCCCCAGATCAGGGCCATGCCCGCCGGCAACAGGATCAGCGGCATCCACAGGAAAATCGCATAGCGTTCCGGCTCGACCAGGAATGGCTCCGCCGTCCAGTGCATGCCGATCAGGGTGAAGCCGACGCCAAAGGCCCAGCAGCGCATGAACACGGCGCGGCCCCAGCGGCGATGGCTACGCGCCCCGTCGATCATCCAGATCAGGCCGGTGAAGGACAGCGCCAGCACGGCGCTGAAATGGAACGGCGCAAAGGCCACGGCCGAAAACGCGCCCAGCAACAAGGCTGCGCCGGCGGCGGCCCAGCCGGTCAGGCGGGCAAAGGCTTCGTGCAGAGGTCCAAGCGCAGTGAACCCGTGGCTGCGGACAGCACTATTCATTTTTGATTACTCCTGCGGCTTGGGCGCGGGCACAGGTTCGGGCGTGCGGACACGCAAGCGGCGGATGCGCCGGGCATCTGCGTCCAGGACTTCGATTTCAACGCCGGACGGATGGCGCAGGACTTCCCCGCGCACAGGCACACGGCCAGCGAGCGCGTAGGCGATGCCGCCCAGCGTGTCGAATTCGGAGTCTTCCTGATTGAGTTCGAGGTCAATCCCCGTCTCCTCGGCGAAATCCTGTATCTCGGTGCGTGCATCGACTTCCCATATCCGGGCGCTGCGCCGGACGAACATGGGCTCTTCATCATCGTGTTCGTCTTCGATGTCACCGACGATTTCCTCAACCAGGTCTTCCAGGCTGACAAGCCCGTCCGTGCCCCCATACTCGTCCACGACCAACGCCAGATGAATGCGGGTCGACTGCATCTTCACGAGCAAATCAGTCAGTTTCATGGACGGCGGCACATAAAGCACTTCGCGATGCAGTCTTTCGAGCGGACGCTTGACCGGATCGCCGTCCTTGGCGAGTTCGCTGACCACATCCTTGATGTGAACAAAGCCGATCGGGTCATCCAGCGTTTCGCGGAACACCGGCAGGCGCGAATGCGTGCATTCGGCGAACACTTTGAGCAGGTCGGGGAATTCGATATTGACCTCGACCGCCTTCACTTCGGCCCGGGCGACCATCACGTCTTCGACGCGCAATTCCTGAAATTCCTGGATGCGCAGCCGCATCGCCTGCGGTGTCGCCGGTGCAGAAACTTCCGATGAAGTTTCAGGCGCATCGGTCTCGCCGTCATGGCGGCGGCCTAGTCCGAAAAAGGTACGGCGGCGCCTTTGAGGCTCCGCGTCAGAAGGTTCTGGATCGCTCATCGTCTCGGTAAATCAGTCCCGTTCATATGGGTTTGGAATGCCCAGCGTTGCAAGCGCCTTTATTTCCAATCCCTCCATCGTTTCGGCCTCTGCCTCAACTTCGTGATCGTGGCCGCGAAGGTGGAGATAGCCATGCACAAGCAGGTGCGTAAGGTGGTCTGCAAGGCTTATTCCCTGCAACTCGGCATCGCCGGTCGATACGCCAAGCGCCACAGCAATGTCGCCCAGCAACGGGCGGTCCATTTCATGGGCCGGAAACGACAGGACATCCGTCGGCTTGTCCTTGTCGCGGAAGTCCCGGTTCAGCGCGTGAAGGGCTGCATCGTCCGCCAGCAGCAAGGAAACCGTGCCTTCGGCAGGCTCCACCGCTGCGGCAGCCGCAAAGGCCCGGTCGCACAGGGCGGCAAGGTCCGGCACGGCGGCTTCCCAGCCGTCCTCTTCCACGATCAGGTCGATTGTGATCATCGCCGGCTCAATTGCCCTCGCCGGCGGCTTCATAGGCATCGATGATACGGCTGACGAGACCATGACGCACGACGTCTGCTGCCGTCAGCGTGTGGACGTTGATGCCGTCGACCTTCGACAGGATCTGCAAGGCATGGCGCAGGCCCGAGGTCTGCGAGCCCGGCAGGTCGACCTGGCCCGGATCGCCGGTGATGACCATGCGGCTGTCCCGGCCAAGACGGGTCAGCACCATTTTCATCTGCGCAACGGTCGTGTTCTGCGCCTCGTCCACGATGACGAAGGCATTCTTCAAAGTCCGCCCGCGCATGAAAGCAATCGGGGCGACTTCAATCTCGCCGCGCGCCATCCGGCGCTCCATCTGTTCCTGCCCCATCAGCTCGCGCAGGCTGTCCCAGATGGGCAGCATATAGGGGTCGACCTTCTCTTCCAGCGTGCCCGGCAGGAAGCCGAGCTTTTCGCCCGCTTCCACCGCTGGCCGCGTCACGATCAGGCGCTGGCGCACGCCCGCGATCAGTTCCGCGACGCCCGCCGCAACGGCCAGGAAGGTCTTGCCGGTCCCGGCCGGGCCAACGCCGAACACCATCGCATTGTCTGAGTTCGCCAGCAGGCTGATATAGCGCGCCTGCCCCTTGGTTTGCGGCACGATGGGCTTCTTCAGCCCTTTGAGCCCGCCACCGAAACTCTGCGCCGGGGTGGTGGCCGCTTCAATCGCCGCGTCGAGATCCATGTCTGTAATCTCCGCGCCGCTGCGCATCCGGCGCTCAAGCTCGGCCAGCGCCGCCTCGGCGATGGAGACGCCCTCCGCAGTGCCCGCCAGCAGAATGCCGCCGCCCTGGCTTTCGGCGCGCAGGCCGTAATCCTTCAGCTTCTCTTCCAGCCGGTGCAGATAGCGGTGATGCGGCCCGCAAAGGTCACGCAACCGCTCGGCATGGCTGACTTCGTAAAAACGGCTCACCGGGGCCTCCGGTGAAAGATTGGGCCGGCGCTTTCCGCTCACAGGGCCGCCTCTCGGACCTTGATGAGTTCGCCGGTCAGCGAGTTGAGGCTCGCGTCGATCACACGTACGTCCACAATGTGCCCTTTAAGATCACCGTCGCCGACACGAGGATCACGGTCACCGACACCAGAATCACGCTCGTACTGGAAATGAACGGCCTGCATCCAGGGCGAGCGGCCATGCGCCTGCCCCGGATTGCGGCCCTTGCCGGTCACCAGAACGGGCACTGTCTGGCCGATCTTGGAGCGGTTGAAGGCCTCCTGCTGTTCCCGCAGAAGCTGTTGCAACTGCTGCAGGCGCGCATCCTTCACCTCTTCCGGCACATGACCAAACATGTCCGCCGCCGGCGTGCCCGGACGCGACGAATACTTGAACGAATAGGCAATCGCGAACCCGATATCGCGCACCAGCTGCATCGTCGCCTCGAAGTCCGCGTCGCTCTCGCCCGGAAAACCTACAATGAAATCAGTGGCAATGGCGATATCCGGGCGCGCTTCACGCACCTTGCGGATGATGTCGCGGTAATGGTCCGCCGTATGGCCGCGGTTCATCGCCTTAAGGATGCGATCCGAGCCGGACTGTACCGGAAGATGCAGGAAGGGCATCATTTCCGGCACCTCGCCATGGGCGGCGATCAGGTCGTCATCCATGTCGCGCGGATGGCTGGTTGTGTAGCGAATCCGGTCGATCCCCCCGACTTTCGCGATATGGCGCACAAGCTGGCCAAGCGTCCAGTCAGCCTCATTGGTAAGGGCCGGCGCGGCGCCATGGAAGGCGTTGACGTTCTGACCGAGCAGCGACAGCTCCCGCACGCCCTGAGCGGCGAGGCTACGGGCCTCCATCACGATATCATCCACCGGTCGCGAAAGCTCTGCCCCGCGCGTGTAGGGCACGACGCAGAAGGTACAGAACTTGTCACAACCTTCCTGCACCGACAGGAACGCCGTCGGACCATCGGCTTCGCGCGTTTTCGGCAGGGCATCGAATTTCTCGAGCGTCTCGAATTCCGTCTCCAGCCGGTCACCGACGGCGCGGCTGGCGCGGGCAATCATTTCCGGCAGCTTGTGATAGGCCTGCGGGCCGAGAACAAGGTCCACAGCGGGCTGGCGGCGCATGATTTCAGCGCCCTCTGCCTGGGCGACGCAACCGGCCACAGCGATGGTGAGATTGCCGCCGCGCTCCTGCTTCAGCAGCTTCAGCTGGCCAAGCTCGGAATAGACCTTTTCCGTCGCCTTTTCACGGATGTGGCAGGTGTTCAGCACGACCAGATCCGCCTGCTCAGCACTGTCCACCGGCGCATAACCGAGCGGTCGCAGCACATCGCGCATGCGCTCGGAGTCGTAGACATTCATCTGGCAGCCATAGGTCTTGATGAAGACGCCTTTGGCTTGTTTGGGTTCGCGGGGGTCGGTCATGCGCGGGCTTATGCCTGAAAAAGGGCCAATCTGCCACTGACTTGTGCGTCCGCTCTGCAGCCCGTCGCGCCTGCAATGCTTGCTTCACACGAGGCTAAACGGGGTTAGTGTCGGCCCTAACGTAAATTACAGGGAGCCGGGGAGGCTTATGGAAAACATTATTCGGGTGGCAAACGATTTCGTGTGGGGGCCGCCGATGCTGCTGCTCTTGCTGGGTACAGGCCTTTATCTCACAATCGGCCTCAGACTGCTTTCGGTCATCAAGGTGCCGTTCGCATTCGGGCAGCTGTTCAAAAAACCAGACCAGAATGACGAAGGCGATGTCACGCCGTTCGGCGCGCTGATGACCGCCCTCTCGTCCACAATTGGCACCGGCAACATTGCCGGCGTGGCAGCCGCCATCGCCATTGGCGGGCCGGGCGCCGTGTTCTGGATGTGGGTCACGGCAATTGTCGGCACTGCCACGAAATATTCCGAAGGCGTGCTGGCAGTGCGCTTCCGCGAGATCGATCACGATGGACGCCATGTCGGCGGACCGATGTATTACATCAAGAACGGCATGGGCTCGAAATGGACCTGGCTGGGCGGCCTGTTCGCAACGCTGGGCATTCTGGCAAGCTGGGGCACAGGCGCCTCGATCCAGTCCAATTCCATCGCTGACGCCCTGAACAGCAGCTACGGCATCTCTCCGCTCATCACAGCGTTCGTCCTCGCCGCAGCCGCAGGCGCCGTCATTCTGGGCGGCATCCAGCGGATTGCCAGCGTGGCCAGCCGCCTCGTGCCTGTTATGGCCATCTCCTACCTTGTCGGTGGTCTGGTTGTGATCAGCATGCACCTCGACGCGATCCCGGGCGCTTTCGCCATGATCTTCAAAGGCGCCTTCGGCCTCGACAGCGCCGGCACCGGTATCTCGATCGGCCTGCTGATGCTGGCCATGCAGAAAGGCGTCGCACGCGGCATCTTCTCGAACGAAGCCGGTCAGGGCTCCGCCCCGATTGCCCACGCCGCCGCCAAGATCCAGGACCCTGTCGACCAGGGCCTCGTCGCCATGCTCGGCACGATCATCGACACGCTGATCGTCTGCTCGATCACCGCGCTCGTGATCCTGACCTCTGGCGTCCTCGGCCCGGAATGCATTCCGACCGCCGCCAATGCCGCAGACATCCTCGCGGCAGGTCAGCCGGCTGGTTGCGATACCGGCGCTCCGCTGACTGTTGCGGCCTTTGATGCAGGCCTCACCGGGATCGGCGAACATATCGTCGCCATCGGCCTCACCGTGTTCGGCTTCACCACCATTCTCGGCTGGAGCTATTACGGCGAACGCTGCTGCGAATTCCTGTTCGGCGAGAAATCCATCCTGCCGTTCCGGATCAGCTGGATCGTTGCGACCTTCCTCGGCGCCGCTGCGCTGATGCTGGAAGGCTCTGTGGCCAATATCGTGAACCTGTTCTGGCTGGTTGCCGATACGCTGACAGGCATGATGGCCGCGCCGAACCTTGTCGGCCTGATCTTCCTCAGCCCGCTCGTCTTCGCGATGACCAAGGCGCACTTCCATGCCGTCCGCACGGGCGCACCGAAGCCGCGCTATCCGATCATCGACCAGCGTGAGCAGGCGCCGAAGGAATAGAGCGCCCCGTCCTTAAACAGAAAACGCCCCGTCCGGCACTGGCCAGACGGGGCGTTTTTTATGTTCGAAAGTGCTGGTGGAGCCTACCAGCTGCCGATGTTTTCGGCGCTCGCCCACGGCTCTTTCGGTTCCAGCGGCTTGCCCTGCTGGAGAAGTTCCACCGAGATTCCGTCCGGTGAGCGGACGAAAGCCATGCGCCCGTCGCGCGGGGGCCGGTTGATGGTGACACCCAAGGCCTGCAGCTTCTCAACGGCGGCGTAGATATCCGACACCGAATAGGCAAGATGGCCGAAATTGCGGCCGCCCGTATAGTCTTCCGGATCCCAGTTATGGGTCAGTTCGACCATCGGGATCTGCATCTGGGTCGGGCTCTTGCCCTCCGGAATGCCGCCACAGCGTTCGATGTCGGCAGGGGACGCCAGGAAAACCAGGGTGAAACGGCCGGGCTCGCTGTCATACCGGCCAACTTCCGTCAGACCGAGGCCGTCGCAGAAGAATTTGAGCGTCGCGTCAATGTCGGTGACACGCACCATCGTGTGCAGGAATTCGATGCTCATCAGGCACCTCCGTTGAGGTCACGCATGACCTGTTTGAGATTGGGCGGCATCAGCGCGTAATAGCGGCGCATGGCGAGCGCCAACAGGGCAATCGTCGCCCCCATGAAGGCCAGGAACACCATGAATGTGTGGATCAACGTGCCGGTCTCGAAGACCGGCGACTGGCCGCTCATGACCCAGATCATGTTCCAGACAGCGTTGAACCCGGCAACAAAGGGCCCCAGCAGAAAGAACATGATCGCGGCGCAGATGAAGAAATAGGTCTGCGCCCGCGGGCCTTCACTGCGCAAATAGAGATCGGTGAACTCCGCCTCTGTCACCGTCTCCGGCAGTTCCTTGTCGCGCTTCTTGGCAGCCAGTACGTCGACCGAAAAGGCCTTCGCCTCCGTCCAGCGCCAGGCGAGCACGCCGCCCCAGACCAGCAGGCCGGCAATCACGAGAAAATAGAGCTGCATAGGCGCGTCGTCCGGGTGTCTGGCGCCCGGTCCGGCCACCATCAGGCAGCATGGGCGCGTTCATAGGTCAGCATGGCCCGTTTGCGGTCCACACCCCAATGATAATTATGAAGACGCCCATCGGCTGCAAGGGCACGATGACAGGGAATGAACCAGCTGACCGGATTTGCACCGACGGCGGCGCCCACCGCGCGGGCCGCTTTCGGGTGGCCGCTGGCCCGGGCAAGGTCACCGTAAGTGCAGGTCGCGCCCGCCGGAATCTCCAGAAGCGCCCGCCAGACCTGCCGGCGGAACGGCGTGCCGTAAAGCGCAACCGGCAGAGCCTCGCCCTTCTCGAATACCTGCGCCGCCATCTTCCGCGCCACCGCATCATCCCGCTTGATATTCGCATCCGGGTAGCGCCCGGCAAGGTCCGCGAAGGCGGCGTCCTCACTATAGCCCGGATGGACGAAACCAGACTTTTGCGGCGCGCCCTCATCGATAAAGCCGAGCGCGACGAGGCCGCGCGGCGAAATCAGCCACGCCCCTTCCCCGAACGGTGTCGGCGCCCGGCCAAGCACGAGGTCTGCGCCCCGCCCGCCCGCTTTCGCCTCGCCGGGCGTGAGGCCTTCATGGGCAATGAACAGATCATGCAGACGGCCAGGGCCTGACAGGCCCGCCTCGAAGGTCGCGTCCAGCACGCTGGCCCCCTGACGCAACAGGTCGCCCGCCTCCGCGTGCGCAATGGCCGACTGGAACTGACGAGGGGACACACCCGCCCAGCGGGTAAACTCGCGCTGGAAATGGCTGGGGCTCAGCGCCATCGCGGCGGCAACGGAGGCCAGGTCCGGCCAGTCGCGCCATGTGTCGCCGAGATAGGCAAGCGCCCTCGCCATACGGTCGTAAGCGTCAGCGCGTTCATCGAGGGGAGCAATACGGGTGGTCATGCGCGCAATCTGCCCGCCCGGCCCCTCGCACGCCACCCGATTCTTGCGCCTGCGCATGGTGGGTCGCCGCGCGGATTTCGCCCCTTCCCTGCATGCTCAAAGACCGGCAAGACTATGCAATCAGACCAGAAACGACCGGAGTGAGACGGACATGGCGGACGCACGCAGCATTATTCTGCACGAATATCCTACTTCGCCCTATGCCGAAAAAATCCGCATGGCCTTGCGCCTGAAGAACCTGGCCTGGTCCCGCGTCGAAATCCCGGTCACCATGCCCCGGCCCGACCTGATGCCACTGACCGGTGGGTATCGCCGCACACCTGTGATGCAGATCGGCGCCGACATCTATTGCGACACCGCGATCATCCTGCGCGAGCTGGAAGCGCGCTTTCCAATGCCCACGCTAAAACTGACCGGTCAGGAAGGTCTGGCCCAGATGGTGGCGGGCTGGACCGACGGTCGCTGGTTCCAGTCCTCGGTCGCCGTGATCTTCGGCGAGCTGGGCGACAAGATCGGCGAGGATTTCAAGAAAGACCGTGAGCAGCTTTCAGGGCGTCCGTTCGATGTCGCCGCGATGAAAGCCATCGCCCCGATGATGCGCGACCAATGGCGCGCGCGCCTGATGCTGTTGGAAGAACGCCTTCAGGGGGGCAAAGGCGCGGGATCCGGTATGTTCCTTATGGGGACGAAACCCGGCCTCGTCGATGTCCACGCCTATATGAATGTCTGGTTCATGCACCAGAACCTGCCGGACTTCCTCGCGAAGTGTTTCGAGACCGCAGACCTGACGCAGGCCTGGTTCGAACGCATGCGGGAATTCGAAGGGCAGACACCGGAAACCATTTCCTCGAAAGAGGCGCTGGAAATTGCAAAGCACGCCGCGCCCCGTCTCGTGATGGCGACCACGAAGTACGAACCGCAGGACATCGCGCCCGGTGACATGGTGGCCGTGGCGCCAGACGATTACGGACAGGTCTGGGTCGAGGGTGAAATCGTCCACGCCGATTCCCAGCGCGTGATTCTTCAGCGCATGTCGGACGAAGCGGAAACGCTGCACGTTCACTTCCCACGCGCCGGCTTCCTCGTGCGTCGGCTCTAGGAGCCGGGCTTTCCGTTTCGGCAAAGAAAAACGCCGCCCTGCGAGGGGCGGCGTTTTGTTTGTCGTCAGATCAAGTCGACTAGAAGTTGACTTTGAGCTTGCCGTAAACGAAGCGGCCCGAGCTGCCGTACGGGATGTAACCCGAGAACGGCGTGTTGCCGGTGCTGTTCTGGCTTGCCGGAGCCGGCGTGCCATATTCATCGAACAGGTTGTCAGCACCGATGGAGACCGTCACGCGCTCATTCCAGGTGTAACGGCCTTCGAGATCGAGCAGCGTGTTCGGGTCGATCGTGTAATCGTTCGCAGCGTTCGAGCTGGGGACCAGCACTTCGCCGTAGCGGACCGCACGAAGCGTTGCCCCGAACGGACCTTTCACCCAGCTCAGCGAGCCGGTGAACTTGTCCTTCGGCGTGCCTTCTTCATAGGTCAGCACGTTGACGCGGCCGAACAGGGTCGGCGGTGTCGGCAGGGCGGTCAGCTGCGGCAGATCCGGAACAGCCGTCACGTCGGTCTTGTTGAAGTTCGCGCCGAACGTGGCATCGAACCGGCCGAAATCGGTCTCGGGGAACGAGTAGTTCGCCACGATGTCGATGCCCTTCGTTTCGGTGTCCACACCGTTCAGGAAGAAGCGGCCACCGCCAGCACCGATGAAACCCTGGCCTTCGAGATAATTCCGAACATCCGCAGACGTCAGGTTTTCCGACAGGACGATACGATCGTCGACATTGATCTGGTACGCGTCGACCGTCACGTTCAGGCGGTCAACCCGGAACACAGCACCGATCGAGTAGTTCTGCGATTTCTCGGCGTTCAGTGGCTGAGCACCGAGAGCCTGTGCGACCGGATTGGTCACCGGGAACGTCGTGATGTCAAACGGAACACCATTGATGAAGTTCGTCGAGGTCGTCTGGAAGAATTGCTGCTGCAGGGACGGTGCGCGGAAGCCGTTCTGGATCGAACCGCGAAGCGCGAACATGTCCGTGAAATCATAGCGGGCAGCAAGCTTTCCGGTCAGGGTCTCGCCGAAGTCGGAATAGGATTCGCCGCGCAGAGCACCGGACAGAAGGAACTTGTCAGTGACGTTGGCTTCGAGGTCGAGATAGGCCGCGATGGAGGTACGGTCTTCATCGACTTCGTTTTCCGGACGGAAGCCTGGGAACACCTGCGCGCCGGAGGCCGTCGCACAACCGCCCGCAAGCAACTGAGCCGCAGTCGGGTTGGTACAGCCCGGCGTATTGCTTGGAATTAGGACGCCGCCATTGCGGTAGGAATCCGGCTCACCCGCGTTGATCTCATACATCTCGCGGCGGGCTTCAAGACCCCAGGCGACGTTCAGCGGAGACGCCAGATTGCCAACGTCAAATCCTTTGACGGCCGAGAGGTTCGCGACGAGCTGGCCGTATTTAAAGCCGCCCGCATCGAACGAGGTTCCAGACGTCGGCCCGATCGAACGATTCAGCGTGTTCTTGATAGTAAAGTCCATCTCGTTCGAACCATAGACGAGCGAGGTGTCCATGTCCCAGCCGCCCATTTCAAACTGAATTCCGCCGCCGACAGACATGTCGGTCGTGGTCGGAGCAATCAGCGGCAGGAAGCCATTCGGATAGATTTCGATCACGTTCCGGCTGTCCAGGGCGCGGCGATAGAAGCCGGCAGAAACTGTGTCGCGGTCCTGGTAGCTTGCCCAACCATAAAGGTGGGTCGTGGCATCCATGTCATAACCGGCATTCGCGAGCAGCGTGAACTGCTCCAGGTCCGGCTCACCCGTCCAGGCGTTGAAGCGATTGATCACGGACTCGCCAGCGGAGTAGCTGGTGTCCGGGTTCAGCGGGTATTGCTGACGGACGTCAAAGCCGGAGCGTTCCGTGTGCTGCTGGTCTTTGTACTCCGCCGTCACGGTCAGGAAGCCGTCTTCGCCGAGCTTGAAGCCTTTCCAGCCACCAAGTGTAAGGACATGACCGTCAGAGCGCTCGCGGGAAATCTCGCCGTTGGCAGGAACGGAAACGCCAAGACCGGTGGCCGGGTCGTTCACCGGAACGGTGTATTCCGTTTCGCGCCAGCCATAGCTGACTTCAGCTGCGCCGCCTTCAGACGCTTCACGCAGCTTCACGTTCAGCACACCGGCAATGGCGTCGGAACCGTACTGAGCCGAAGCGCCGTCACGCAGGACTTCAATGGCAGCAACCGCGAGGGTCGGGATCGTGTTGAGGTCGACAGCAGACGAACCGCGGCCGATCGAGCCGTTGACGTTGACCAGCGAGGCCGAGTGGCGGCGCTTGCCGTTGACGAGAACGAGGGTCTGGTCCGGCGCGAGACCGCGCAGGGTGGCGGGACGAACGGAGTCAGTACCGTCGTTCAGGGCCGGACGTGGGAAGTTATAGCTGGGCAGCTGGGTCGACAGCGCCTGGTTCAGCTCGCCAATACCGATCTTTTCGAGGCTGGCAGAGGACACGACGTCGACCGCAACGGCCGTGTCGAGAGCCGAGCGATTGGCAACGCGCGTACCGACGGTCACGACGGAATCGAGCGTACGATCGCTATCTGCGTTAGTTTCCTGAGCCTGGGCTGCAAAGCCCGCAGCAGCCAGCAGCGCGGCTGCGGATACGGCGCGAAGGATGATTTTCTTGTTCATTTGTGGTTCCTTCCGATTACAAGGGATGCCTGAGAGAGGCAGTTTCCGAGTGGATGACACCTGATCTCGAGGGCAAAAGTGAATTCAAAGTTCGAATCCGCAAGACCAGCGGCACAGGCACCGGCATTTGTTTTCAATTTGTTGCAAACACGTCACATTTAAAACTGGCCGGACTAGAGGAGAAATTAGCCAATATGGATCGCCGACTATGCCTGATAACAGGCGCTTCCGCCGGAATCGGGGCTGAATTCGCCCGACAATACGCCGCTTTGGGGTGGGATGTCGCTCTAACCGCGCGGCGCGAAGACCGGTTGGAGGCACTCGCCGGCGAAATCCGGGAAAAGTACAAAGTTAGCGCCATCACCGTCGCAGCAGACCTCGCCAGGGCCGGTGAGGTTACAAATATTCTCAATGCACTGTCCGGAAGAGAGCGCCATGTCGATGCGCTGGTGAACAATGCCGGATACGGCCTGCCGGGCACCTATTTCAGCACCAGCTGGGAAGATCAGGCAGCTTTTATCCAGGTGCTCTACACCGCGCCGCTGGAGCTGGCGCACCGCGTCCTGCCGGGCATGGCAGAGCGCAAATACGGCCGCATCATCAATGTCGCCTCCCTCGCCGGCTATATTCCCGGCAGCGCCGGACACACTTTGTATGGCAGCGTGAAGGCCGGCCTGATCAAGTTCTCTGAAAGCCTCAACGCTGAATGCGCCGCCCTCGGTCACACTGATCTGCACTGTACGGCCCTCTGCCCCGGTTTCACCTGGAGTGAGTTCCATGATGCCAACGGCACGCGGGAAGAAACCAACAAAATGCCGAAATGGATGTGGATGGATGCCGCACCTGTGGTCCGCCAGGGCATCGAGGCCGTAAACAGGGGGCAACCGGTCGTCGTGCCGGGCATGGTGAACAAAGGGCTGGCAACGCTGACCCGCATCCTGCCCGAACCGCTCGGGCGCGCATTGGTAGGCGGTCAGAGCCGGCGTTTCCGCCATATGGACTGAAAACCTGCGTTGTTGCACCGCACAATTATGGCCTGACAGGATGTGGCCACGCCTCTATAAGGGCAAAAAACTGAAAAGGGGCAGAACATGAGCGTAACAGACGCGGTCAAGGAACAGCAGACTTTGGTAATGAACGACCTCATAGCGGCCATGGATGCGGCCGTTGCCGCGCTTGAGCCTTTTGTCGATGCCGCCAGCGACGCGGTCCGTTCCATTGTCAGCACGCCGGATGGCAAGCAGGACCGCAAGGCCTTCGAACGCCACCAGCATGCCGCCCACGGCCTGTCCTGGGTTGCGACCTATCTTGAGACCTTACGTCAAACTGCTGGTTGGGCCCGCCGCCTGGAAGCCGACGGAAAGTTCGGGGAAGCCGAGCAACTCCTCTCCCAGATCCTCTTTGCCGAATACCTGGCCCAGCTGTCGGGCGGCATTCCGATGAACCAGGGCGAGATGATCCGCCCTGCTGACCTTGGCTGCACCGCCGACGACATTGCCCTTCTCACCGCCCCCGCGATCCAGCGCTTCATCGCCGAAGGCAAGACGCCAGCCACCATGGCAGCCGCCGCAAAGCTGCTACCAGACGCGCTGTCGCGCAACACGGTCGAAGAGACCGGGCTCGACGAGACCATGAGCATGGTGCGCGACCAGTTCTCCAAATACGCTGCCGAGCGGATCAAGCCGCACGCCCATGGCTGGCACCTGCGCAACGAATACATCCCCATGGATGTCGTCAACGAGATGGCTGAGCTCGGCGTTTTCGGCCTGACCATTCCGGAAGAGTTCGGCGGCCTCGGCATGGGCAAGACGGCCATGTGCGTCGTCTCGGAAGAACTTTCCCGCGGCTATATCGGCACCGGCTCGCTCGGCACCCGTTCCGAGATTGCGGCTGAGCTGATTCTGATCGGCGGCACGACCGAACAGAAAGAGAAATGGCTGCCGCTCATCGCAAGCGGTGAGATCCTTCCGACCGCCGTGTTCACTGAACCGAACACAGGGTCGGACCTCGGCTCCCTGCGCACCCGCGCCGTGAAGGATGCGGATGGTGAGAACTACACCGTCACCGGCAACAAGACCTGGATCACCCATCCGGTCCGCGCTGACCTGATGACGCTGCTGGCCCGGACTGATCCGGCCACCAACAATTTCTCCGGCCTGTCGATGCTGCTGGCTGAAAAACCGCGCGGCGACGATGCCAACCCCTTCCCTGCTGACGGCATGACCGGCGGCGAGATCGAAGTGCTCGGCTATCGCGGCATGAAAGAATACGAAATCGGGTTTGACGGCTTCAAGGTGAAAGCAGAGAACCTGCTGGGCGGCGTTGAGGGCCAGGGCTTCAAACACCTGATGGCCACGTTTGAAAGCGCTCGCATCCAGACCGCAGCGCGCGCGATTGGCGTGACCCAGAATGCGTTCGAAACGGGTCTTCAGTACGCCCTCGACCGCAACCAGTTCGGCAAGCAGATCTTCGACTTCCCGCGTGTTGCCAACAAGCTGGTCATGATGGCCGCCGAACTCGTCGGTGTCCGTCAGCTGACCTATTACTCGGCCCGCCAGAAGGACGACGGCAAGCGCTGCGACCTGGAGGCCGGCATGGCGAAGCTGCTGGCTGCCCGCGTTGCATGGGCGGCCGCAGACAATGCTGTCCAGATCCATGGCGGCAATGGCTTCGCGCTGGAATACACGATCAGCCGCATCCTTCAGGACGCACGCATCCTCAATATCTTTGAAGGTGCCGGCGAAGTGCAGGCCATGGTGATCGCGCGGCGACTGGTGGAAGGCGGCAACTAGCCGTTACTTCTCCGGCGACGGAACGTGTTCATAGACACGGACCCAGTCGATGAGAAACGTGTCGGGGAAGTTCTGCGGATAGGGCGTGTTGGCCCACCAGATGTTTGCAGCGCCGTCGGTCGTATCGACCTCGCCGGAGAGCTTCACCCATTGCGGCACCTGGCTGACGCCGCCGGCAGCGGTGCGCCAGGTTTCCTGTCCATCGACAAAGAAGATGTATTCATCCGGATACCATTCCAGCGTAAACGTGTGCCAGCCACTTCGTATGCCCGGCCGCGTTGTCGCATTCGCGGCGGCCTGGTGATCTTCTTCATAACTGTCCCAGTGCAAGGCCTGGCTGACTTTGTCTGTCCATCCGAAGGTTTCCATGATGTCGATTTCCGTCCCGTCCCGGCCAGAACCATCGACTTGGTGCACTGAGCGGGAGAACAACCAGAAAGCCGACCACCAGCCCGCAGACCGGGGAAGCTTCGCGCGCACTTCAAATCGCCCGTAGGTCGGCTCAAACTTTCCCTCTGTGGACACCATGGCGGTCGCATAGTCGTAGGGATCGTCGTCTTCATCGGGATTGCGGTTCTCGATGACACTGGTCAGCAGGACCAACTGCCCCCTCCCGTTCAGATAGGCATTGCCGGGGTCCCACCAGCCGTCCGGCCCGTCGGGATTCGGTCGGCGATTGTATTCTTTGGATATCCACTTGTCCGGGTTCGGACGTCCGAGGCCGTTGAACTCGTCCCGAAACACAAGACGCCATTCCGACGAGCCTTCATCGAGTGTCGAGAATGTCTGACTCTGACACGCCGCCAGAAACCCGGTCAGGCACAAGACAAGGAGGCGGCGCATCATGTCCGCCTACCGGATCACGCCGCCAAGCGGCGCGATGTCGTCAGGTTCATGCTGGATGATGACTTTGGCGCCCAGCTCATCGGCGAGGGCCTCGAACTTGTCCATGGAGACCCGCGTTTCCGGTTCGCTCCAGTTAAAGCGTGGCACACGGCGCAGCGTGCGGCTTTCCTTGCGGTGATAGAGATCGCCTGCCAGCAGGACCGGGCCCGATCCCGGCATGTTCAGCAGGAGGACCGAGTGACCCGGCGTATGCCCCGGCATTTCGAGGATTTTCACGCTGCCATCACCGAAGACATCATAGTCGCCTTTGATCTTCAGCGCTTCCATTGGCTTGAACTGCGTCCACATGGCGGCGAGTTGAGGGTCAACTTCATGCTCTGAGCCCTCCGGCGGGAACATGTCATTGTACTCGTCTTCCTGAACGATCCAGGTCGCGCCCTGCACCTGATCGGCCTGACCGATATGGTCAAAGTGATCGTGCGAGAGGGAAAGATAGTCGACATCATCCGGCGTCAGGCCAAGCTCGGCCAGCTGCTGAGTGATCGTCTTCTCCATCGACACATGGAAGATGCCGCCGATCGTCTGCACACCCGCTCCGACCAGCATGCCCGGCAGGCCAAGGTCCCACAGCAACCGCCCGTTCGGATGGTTGATGAGATAGCAGGTGTCGGTCAACGTATCGGTCTGGCCCGCATAGTCGCCTGCGCTGGAAAACGCGTCGAGATCGGTGACTTCCAGCGTGCCGCAATCCAGCACGTTCACCGTCAACGGCGGTGCAGTTTCAGTGACCACTTCGACGGCCGGTTCAGCAGGCACATCGGCTGGCGCTGGTTTCGGCGCGCAGGCCGGTGCAAGTGCGAACGCAGTTGTGGCGAGCAGCGCATGGAACAGACGCATCAGATCCCCCTTCAGATTGGAACAGCCCCTAGGTCGCAACCTACCCCATGTCCGGGTCGAGCGAAAGCGCAGACCCGTCAAAGGAGACAATCCGGTAGAAACAGCTCGCGCGCCCGGTATGACAGGCGCCGCCGGTCTGGTTGACCTTCAGCAGAACCGCGTCCTGATCACAGTCGACGCGCACTTCGACGACGGTCTGGATGTGGCCCGACGTCTCGCCCTTGACCCAAAGCTCGCCGCGCGAACGGGACCAGTAAGTCGCCCGCTTCGTCGCAAGGGTTGCGCTCAGCGCCTCGGCATTCATCCAGGCCAACATCAGCACTTCGCCGGTTTCGGCGTCCTGCGTGATGGCCGCGATCAGGCCGTCAGAGCTGAATTTCGGGCGCAGGTCAGGCGTTTCGTCCTGTGCACTGCCGGAAAGCGGGGGCGGAAAGTCTGTCATGGCCGCTCCATACGTCACCCCTCCCCTTTATGCCAGCCACAGTCTAGTCTGCCGCAAAACAGCACGCACCGGAGGAGCAGCCATGACGGAATACACACAGATCCTGAGCGATACGAAGGACGGCGTCCTCACGCTCACCCTTAACCGCCCAGACCGGCTGAACGCCTGGACCGATGTCATGCACAACGAATTGAAGCACGCCATCGTCACCGGCGGGCAGGACGAGGCCGTGCGCGTTATCGTCGTGACCGGTGCCGGGCGCGGCTTCTGCGCCGGGGCTGACATGGACGTGCTGCAGGGCATTCAGGGCGGCGCCCGCGACCGGATGACCGAGATCGAGGAGCCAGCCTCCGACCTGCGGGACCTCTATCCAGGCCGGTTCGGCTATATGTATGCCTGCCCGAAGCCGATCATCGCAGCCATCAACGGCGCCTGTGCCGGGATTGGCCTGATCTTCGCCCTGTTTGCAGACCTGCGCTATGCCGCCGCCGAGGCGAAGTTCACGACCGCCTTCGCCCAGCGGGGCCTGATTGCCGAGCACGGGATCGGCTGGCTGCTGCCGCGCCTGATCGGGGAGACCAAAGCGCTGGACCTGCTTTTGACCGCCCGCAAGTTCACCGGGCGCGAAGCCGCGGAGCTTGGCCTTGTGAACGAGGCCCTGCCGACGGGCGAGCTGATGGGCAATGTGCAGCACACCGCCCACCACCTTGCCACCATGGTGTCGCCGCGCTCCATTGCGGTCATGAAACGCCAGATCCGGAAGACCTATTTCCAGAGCTACAGCGATGCGCTTGCGGAGGCGGATGCTGAAATGGAAAAGAGCTTTACGACATTCGACTTCAAAGAGGGCGTGGCCAGTTTCGTGGAGCGCCGGCCCGCGGCCTTCAAAGGACAGTAGAGACATCATGACCCGACGCATCGACATTGTGGAAGTCGGCCCCCGCGACGGGCTGCAGAATGACCCGGCCAATCTGAGCACCGAGCAGAAGCTGGAATTCATTTCCCGTCTCGAAGCGGCGGGTGTGCGGCGGATGGAATCCGGCAGCTTCGTCAACCCGAAGGCCGTGCCAAAAATGGCGGACTCGGCGGCGGTGTTCGCCGGGCTCGACCGGTCAAAGCAGACGCGCCATATCGCGCTCGCCCTCAACGAAAAGGGCGTGCGCCGGGCCATTGATGCGAAGGCGGACGAGATCAATTTCGTGCTCGTGGCAGGCGAAGGCTTTGGCCGGAAGAATCAGGGCATGAGCCCGCAGGACAGCGCCGACATGCTGAGCCTTTGCGCCCCGCTGATCCACGAGGCGGGCATCCCCCTCTCCGCCACGATCTCTGTTGCCTTCGGCGACCCCTATGACGGCGAGGTTGACCTTGCCGTGGTGGGCAGCCTCGCCGCGCAAGCGCAGCGCGCGGGCGTTGCAGAACTTGCCCTTGGCGACACGATTGGCGTGGCGGACCCATGGGCCGTGCGCCGGGCTATCGACCGGGTACGGATGGAGGCGCCAGACGTGTTCCTGCGCATGCACTTCCACGACACACGCGGACAGGCCCTCGCCAATGTTGCGGCGGCGGTAGACGCGGGCATCGACGTGATTGATGCGAGCTGCGGCGGCATCGGCGGCTGCCCCTTCGCCCCGGCGGCGACGGGCAATGTGGCGACGGAAGACGTCGTCTACATGCTGGAACGCGGCGGCTTCGAAACGGGGCTGGACCTCAGCAAGCTGATCGAAACCTCGAAATGGCTGGAGACCGTGCTGAAACACCCCGTCAGCTCATCCCTGAGCAAGGCGGGTGGATTTCCTGCTTTTGATTGAGTCGTTTTGCTACTAAACTGAATTCTCGCAAGCTGAGCGTATAATAGAGAGTTGATGGTGTCGGACAACGATGAATCTACAAAGCGCGGTTGGCTTCCTGCTGCGGCCGATTGGGTGTATCGCAATTGGGAAAAGTCCCTATTTCGCTTTTTTGGAATAGCACTTTTTGTCTTTGCGCTTTTGGCTCTGCGTAATTCCAACGTTACAGAATTTGTATCCGTCTCTGCCGCAGGAATTTTCTGCTTTATCTACGCGAACTTTACGAAATTTCGGAAATTCAAAGGCCTTGGATTCGAGGCCGAGCTTTGGGAAGACAAACAAGCCGAAGCCGCAAAACTCATCGATCAACTCAAAGAGATAGTCGCAATCTATTCCAGAGAAACTCTGATGAGCAGAGTTCGTCATGCTCGCCTATACAGCGCCAATGACGAAAAACACCGGTGGAAGGAAATTTGGTCTCTTTATGAGACGCTAACCGGCGAGCACAGTCGAATTGGTCAACAGATCGATTTTCGTGCTCTAAAAAAAGAGCTCGAAACCTATTTCATCTTCGATGCAATGCTCCCCACTTACCGCAATGTGCACAGCATAATTTTGGATGGCAGGAAACAAGCCGGCAAGAAGATATCGGAAGAGTTTGGCAGTCCAATAAAAGACTCTGCCGGTTATGGAGCGCGGCTGGAGCAGCTTAGAGCAATACAATTTAACCTTGGTGAACCTATTGAATTGGCCCAAAAGCGCGAGCTGAGCAAGCAGCTCATATCTTGGTTTGATCACGAACAAAAAAGCCTAAAGGCTCATTTTGGCGTTGATATTCATTTGGATGACGACACTAAGGAACTTCTAGAGTACTTTACACAAATGGAAGCTCGCCAGACTTTGGACATCAATCAGGGGCTGATTGAAAAGTTCGCTAATTTAGTGTCTCAGAAATCATAACTGAGCTCTACTTCTTTGGGCCCTTCACTTCCTGAAGGCTGGTCGTCTTCACGGCGCGGCCGAGGTCGACTTTTTTGCTTTTGCCGTAGGAGGGTGCGCCGCTGGTTGCGCCTGAGACAGCACCGCGGAAGGTGCGTTCCGTCAGCGGAGGAATAGACATGGCTTTCGGGTTCGGCTGGTTCTCGTCGAAGAGGCTCGCGAGCTGGTCCGTCATCGCGCCGCCGAGCTGCTCGGCATCCACAATGGTAACGGCCCGCTTGTAATAGCGCGTCACGTCGTGGCCGATGCCGATGGCGATCAGCTCCACGGGGCTGCGCGTTTCGATCTCTTCGATCACCTGGCGCAAGTGACGTTCAAGATAGTTGCCGACGTTCACGTTCAGCGTGGAATCATCCACCGGCGCGCCATCCGAAATCACCATCAGGATCTTGCGCTGTTCGGGCCGGGCGAGCAGACGGTCGTGCGCCCAGAGCAGCGCCTCGCCGTCGATATTCTCTTTCAGCAGCCCCTCACGCATCATCAGGCCAAGATTGCGCCGGGCACGGCGCCACGGCGCATCGGCCTGTTTGTAGACGATGTGGCGGACATCATTCAGACGCCCCGGTGACGCTGGCTTGCCAGCCTTCACCCAGTCTTCCCGCGCGAGCCCCCCCTTCCAGGCCTTGGTGGTAAAGCCGAGCACTTCGGTCTTCACATTGCAGCGCTCCAGCGTGCGAGCCAGAATGTCCGCACACAGCGCCGCCACCATGATCGGGCGCCCGCGCATGGAACCGGAATTGTCCAGCAGCAGCGTCACAATCGTATCGCGGAATTCGGAATCATCTTCCTGTTTGAACGACAGCGGCACTGTCGGGTCGGTAATCACCCGCGTCAGGCGCGCCGTGTCCAGCACACCTTCTTCAAGATCGAAGCTCCAGCTCCGGTTTTGCTGCGCCATCAGCAGGCGCTGCAGTTTGTTTGCCAGTTTCGAAACCGCGCCTTGCAGGCCTTGCAGCTGGTGATCGAGATAGGCGCGCAGGCGCGTCAATTCCTCAGCATCGCAGAGGTCTGCCGCCTGGGCGACTTCGTCATGCTGGCGGGTGAACACGGAATAGGTAAAGCGGTCTTTGTCGTCGCCATCGCGGAAGTTCGGACGCAGGGGCTTGGTGCCGTCCTGGTCGTCATCCGGCGAATCGTCTGACTCCATGTCCATATCCTGGTCGACCGAGACATTTGCCTCTTCGCCTTCCAGTTCTTCGGTATCGCCTGCTTCCATCTGCTCCGCTGAAGAGCCCATTTGCTCCTCGGGTTGCATTTCCTGGTCGCCCTGATCGGACTGTTGTTCGGCCTCGCCGTCTTCTTCCTGCTGGTCCTCGCCAGACTCTGCATCATCGCCCGGTACATCACTTGCCGTCAGATCCCGGATCATGTCGCGCACGGTGCGGGCAAACTGAGGCTGGTCGTGAAGTTGCGCGATCAGCCTGTCGAGCGCATCACCGGTCTTCTCGGTCACTTGCGGGCGCCAGACGTCCGCCACGCGTTTTGCAGCCTCTGGCAAAGGGCGGCCCGTCAGGCGCTCCCGCAGCAGGAATTCCAGCGCGGGCGCCAGCAAGGCTTCCGGCTCTTCCGCGCCGATGGCAAACTCACCAGACTGACAGCGGTGTTCCAGAACGGCGTCCAGATTGATCGCCGTGCCGCGCATCGCATTCGTGCCGAGGCTTTCGATCCGCGCAGTCTCTGCGGCGTCATACACTTTACGCGGCAGGTCGCCTTGCGGGCGGTGTTTCATGTGCGCAGACGGATCATGGTGCGCGCGGCGCAGGGCGATGGCATCGGCCTCGCCCCGGATACGCGCGGCCACATTTGCTGGCAGCGTCACAGGCGGCGGACGCAGCACAATCCGCTCTGCGTCCGAACCCGGCTCTCCGCCATAGCCGACTTCCACGTCCCGGTCGGCGCTCATCGCCTTGGTTGTCACGGCGAGCGCTTGCTTGAAGAGTTCCTGGGGGGTCGTGTCCTTGGCCATCTGAATCTTATCCGGTGCGCGGGGGCACCTGCTAGAAGCCGGCATCCGCTGCGGCCTGATTGAACAGGTCGAGCGTGCGCTTGAAAGCGAGCGCATCGGCTTCGGCATTGAAATCATCTGTGCCGCGACGGGCAAAGCCGTGGCCGGCGTCATAAACATGTGTCTGCACATCATGCCGTGTAGCGGCGAAGGCCTCCACGCCCTCCATCGGAATGTGCGCATCCTGACGACCGAAATGCACCATGGCCGGGCATTTCGGTGCGCTGTCCTTGTAGGCTGGCACGAAGCCGCCATAATAGCCGCTCGCTGCGGACAAGCCTTCAAGTTGGCACGCCGCGAGATAGGCCATGGAGCCGCCATAGCAAAAGCCGGTAATGAAAACAGGCGCTTCCAGACTGGTGATACAGGCCGAAATATCCGCCATCGCATTTTCAAGCCCGTTGGCGCGGGCATAGCCAACACCCTCGGCAATCGCTTCTGGCGAATGGCTTTCGGTAACGAAGCCCTTCTTCTGGCGGTCGAACATGGACGGAGCGATCAATTCATAGCCTTCAGCGGCGAACCGCTCGCACGCCTCGACCATGTAGGAATTCACGCCGAAGATTTCCTGCACCAGAACAAGGCCGCCCTTGCGGGCGCCTTCGGCTGGCATGTGCAGTGCGCCAAACCGGAAGCCGTCACCGCTCGTCAGCTCGATGACCGTGCCGCTCATGTCAGGCCACCCGCACCATCAGGGCGCTTTCCGGCAGCTCCTCAGCAAAGCAGCGCTGGTACATCTCGGCGACCAGGGGCCGCTCAAGTTCATCGCACTTGTTGAGGAAGGTCATCCGGAACGCGTGACCGAGATTCTTGAAGATCGCGAAGTTTTCCGCCCAGGTGATCACGGTCCGCGGGCTCATCACGGTGGAGAGGTCGCCCGACATGAACGCATTCCGCGTCAGGTCTGCCAGCGTCACCATCTTGGACAGCGTGTCATCGTCGACGCCGGTCGCCTTGGTTTTCACGATCTCCACTTCGGCGTCGTGTTCCAGATAGTTCAGCGTCGTGACGATGTTCCAACGGTCCATCTGGCCCTGGTTCAGCTGCTGGGTGCCGTGATAGAGGCCCGTCGTATCGCCGAGGCCGACCGTGTTGGTGGTCGAGAACAGGCGGAAATACGGGTTCGGCGAGATGACGCGGTTCTGGTCCAGCAGGGTCAGCTTGCCCGAGCTTTCCAGAACGCGCTGGATCACGAACATCACGTCCGGACGGCCAGCGTCGTATTCGTCGAACGTGATCGCCACCGGGCGCTGCAGAGCCCAGGGCAGGATGCCTTCACGGAATTCGGTGATCTGCTTGCCGTCCTTCAGGACAATGGCGTCCTTGCCGACCATGTCGATCCGGCTGACATGGCTGTCCAGGTTGACCCGGATCATCGGCCAGTTGAGGCGCGCGGCCACTTGCTCGATATGGGTCGACTTGCCGGTGCCGTGATAGCCCTGAACCATGACGCGGCGGTTGTGCTCAAACCCGGCCAGGATGGCCAGCGTGGTCTGCGGATCGAACCGGTAGGCCGGGTCAATCTCCGGCACATATTCGGTGCGGGTCTTGAAGCCGTGCACGACCATGTCGCTATCAAGGCCGAACACCTTGCGGACATTGATTTTCTCGGTCGGCTTCATGCCGTCCAGGGCAGTGGTGTCACTCATTACGGTCATTGCAAATATCTCAGGCTTCGAAAGGTCTATTCGTACAAAAAGGCGTTCTAGCACGGCTACGTGTCCGGGCTAGTGCGACGTAGGGGAAATCCTGCTGTTGCTTCAGGCGGCTAGCGGCTTTCAGGCGGTGGCGCCGCCGACCCCATGTCGGCAATCCACTTCCAGGAATCGTCGGTCTGGCGCTTCCAGACGGTGATATACTTTCCATAGGTTTCTCCCGCCTCACCTTGCCGAGAGAAGGTGGCATAGCCCCAGGTGTAGCCGAAATCCCCAGCCTTGCTGGCATGAGCGGCTTCCGGCGCCCATCCGATCACCAAGTCGCTCGGCCAGGAACCGGTCCAGGCCGTAGCAGCAGCCTTTCCGGCTTGTGGTACGCCGCCTGCCGGAAAGATCGTCACATCTTCGGCAGCAAACTCCACGAAAGCCGCGCCCGGCCCGATTTCCATAGCCCGGGCCGCAAAGGCCCGGTCGGCGGCCATCATTTCCTGTTCGGCAGTTTCAGACGCCGGCAAGGTGGCGCAGGCCACCAGCCCCATCGCCTGAAGGGCGACCAGGCATTTCAAGATCGGAGGCATCAGCCTCTCCTTCGAATTGTACCCCTACTCAGCCTGAGCCGATGCCGCATCATACACGATCTTGCCGCCGACCACAGTCATCATGGCCTTGGCACCCAGGATTTCGGCTTCAGGTACGGTCATCAGGTCGCGGTCGAACACAGTGAAATCGGCGAGCTTGCCGGCTTCAATCGTGCCGAGGTCGTCTTCCTTGAAAGAGGCATAGGCCGCCGCTGTCGTGAACAGGCCGAGCGCTTGTTCGCGGGTCAGCTTCTGTTCGGGGTGCCAGCCTTCACCTTCGAAACCTTTCAGGTCTTTGCGGGCGACGGCCGCGTAGAATTCGATCAGTGGCGAACCCACTTCGACCGGCGCATCAGACCCGCCAGCCACAACGGCGCCATCGTCGATCAGCGCTTTCCAGGCATAGGCGCCTGCCAGCCGGTCCATGCCAAGGCGCGCAGGCGCAAAGTGCAGATCCCCGATGGCATGGCTTGGTTGCATGGAAGCGATGAGCCCGAGCGCGCCGACACGGGCAATGTCCGTCGGGGCGAGGATCTGAGTATGCTCGATCCGCCAGCGCTTATCCGGGGCGTATACACCTGCTTCGTAGATATCGAGGATGCGCTGATTGGCCAGATCGCCAATTGCGTGGATCGCCACCTGAATGCCGGCTGCATCTGACCGTTTCATGAAATCGGCGAGGTCCTCATCGGTGATGAGCGAGAGGCCGGATGTCTCGGGCCGGTCGGAATAAGGCTTGATCAGCTGAGCTCCGCGCGAACCGAGCGCGCCGTCCATGTACAGTTTGATCGCGCGATTGGTGATGGTCGGGCCTTCATATTCGTGCGCGGCAGCCAGTTCGAACCCTGCCTCATCCGCGTCGAAAGCATTCCAGAGGCGCAGCGGGAGTTTCCCCTCCCCTGCCAGCTCCAGCATGATCGGCGCCTCGTCTGAGCCGACGCTCATATTGTGCACACCCGTCCAGCCACGAGAGGCATAGACCTTCGCGCCGGTTTCCAGAGCCCGCGCCTTGGCGGCCGCGTCCGGCTCGGTCAACAAAGGTGCGACCAGTGCCATCGCATTGTCGATCAGCATGCCGGTCGCGTGCCCCTCTGCACCACGCTCGATCAGGCCGCCGGACGGATCTGCCGTCTCGTCTGTAATGCCAGCAGCAGCGAGCGCTGCGGAATTGGCGACCAATGCGTGCCCGTCAGCCCGGGTCAGGATAACCGGATTATCAGGGCTGACCGCGTCCAGATCGGCAGCCGATGGCATGCGGCCTTCCGGCCAGCCCGTCTCGATCCAGCCACGTCCAAACAGTAGTACGCCCTTGTCCATGCCCTGAAGTTCCGCTTCGATCCGGGTGACAAGTTCCGTAATCGACGCCGTGCCTTCGAGGTTCAGGTTCAACTCGCGCTGGCCGATGCCCAACAGGTGAGCGTGCGCATCGGTGAAGCCCGGATACATGAACGCGCCCTTGAGATCGACCAGGTGGATCTCGGACTCGTCCCAGTCTTCGGAAAGCGGCGGGGCGGTGCCGATGATACGGCCATCTTCGCCGACGACGACAGCGTCGACAGTGGGATATTCCGGGTTGCCCGTGTAGATCGTGCCGCCAGTGAAAACCGTCAGTTTCTGCGCCGTCGGTGTCTCGATCGGATCTGAAGCCCCGCCGGGTTTGCAGGCAGCAAGCAACAGGGCAAGGGTGAGACAGGCAAAGCGCAACATTCAGGACTCCTCCGCTGGGAGGTCAATTCCTGCCATGCGAAGTCCTGAGGGGCAAAAGAAAAGCGCGCCCGGACGGGCGCGCTTTTCAAATTCTGCAATTCTGCCTCAACAAAGGGCAGAGATCAGGCAACCGCCTTCTTGGCGATGTCGCGCTTGATCTTGAGCGCCTTGGTCGACAGCGTGTCTTCCTTCGCCTTGGCGAGGAAGCCGTCGAGGCCGCCCAGTTTGTCCACAGTGCGCAGGGCAGATGCCGTGATACGCATTGCGAAATTCTGATTCAGCGTTTCCGAATGCAGCGTCACACGAACAAGGTTCGGACGGAAAATCCGCTTGGTCTTGATCTGGGAGTGGCTGACACGGTGGCCGACCATCGGCTTGGTGCCGGTAAGTTCACACTCGCGGGACATGGTCTCGCTCCAATAAAGGGGTCTTATCTCGAAGGCGCGCTGTTAGAACGTGAGAGGCCTTGCTGTCAACTCCGGTGAGCGGCGAATCGTCAATTTGGGGCGCTTGTAACTGCTTGTCACAAGGTTTGACCCCAAATCCGCCCGATTGAGGCGGGAAAACGGCACCCTTGTTCAGGCAGCGTTGTTACGCAGGACCTATATAGGGCAAATAGATATGTCCGGCGTTTTGAGCCGGTCAGGAAACGGCAGTTCAAATATGAAACGTTCGATCCTTATTGCATCCGTCGCAGCACTGGCGCTGGCAGGTCTTGCCACGGCAGACAAATCCCCTGCGCCCAAGGCCGCCTCCGGCGCCCTGCTCACCCATGTGAAAGCAGGCACGCCGACGCGCATGATTTATGAGCTACAGGCCAAGGCCTACGTCTTTTTCATCCCCGCGACCGGCAAGGCGACCTTTACCGCCGACCTGCAGCCGGACGGCTACACGATCGATTCCCGCGTGAAAGTCACCGGCATCGCCGACTGGTTCGTCAATTACGACATGAACATCCATGCTGAAGGCGAGACCCATGACGGCGCGCTGCGGACCCGCAATTATGTCTCGCAAAACAAGGACGGGAAGAAAAACCGCCGCGTCGAACTCGAGATGACGGACACCGACTTCTCCATGACCGCCACGCCGCGCTTCGGCAATCTCGGAGATCCGGCAGCAACCACCGAACAGGTGATGAAGACAAATGACCCGATCACGGCGCTGATCACGTTCGCGCTGGAGCCCCGCGCACCGGGCGCAGACCCGTGCGGCGGCCCGATCCGCATCTTCGATGGCCGTCAGCTGACGTATCTTCACCTCAAGAATGCCGGCAAGAAGCGCGTCTCGACACCCGTCTGGACCGGTGATGCCATCGAATGCCATGTCACCATGGACAAGGTTGCCGGTTACAAGAAGGGCGAGTCAGACAAAGACAACCTCACCGGCATTGATGGCCCGCTGCGCATGTGGTTGGCCCCGCTCGACAATGGCGCAACGGTGCCGATCAAGATTGCGGCGGACTCGAAAAAGATCGGCGATGTGACCCTGACAGCGAAACAGCTGCGCTTCGAGCCGCTGGTCACCACCGAAGCCTCTGCTGAGGCTCGCAACTAGGCCTGCATGGTCTAGACGTTTTTCGGCAGTCGGCGCAGCGCTGCAATCAGCTCGGTCATGTCAGCCGGAAGCGGCGCCACAAATCGCATCGTCTCTTTCGTAATCGGGTGCACAAAGCCCAGCTCTGCCGCATGCAGGGCTTGCCGGGGAAAGGCACGCGCCACCTCAAGGCCCGCATCCCGCCCCGGTCCGCTACCCAGCGCCGAGACCCCCTTGTGACGGCCATAAAGGGGATCACCCACGAGCGGCGTGCCGATGTGGGCCAGGTGAACACGGATCTGGTGCGTGCGGCCCGTCTCCAACCGGCACTCGACCAGCGCGGCGGACGGAAAAAACGTCCCCTTCTCCCGGATGCCGAAAGTTTCCTTCGTTTTGTAATGCGTGATGGCATGACGCCCGAACCCGGCTTCCGGGTTGCGGACAATGGCCATCTTCTTCCGGTCGGCGGAGGAGCGGGCGATATGTTCCTCAATCGTGTCTGAGGATGGCCGTGGCGCACCGCGCGTGACGGCCAGATAGGCCCGCTCGATGTCGTGCGTGCTGAACAGGGCTGACAGGCCGAGATGCGCCGGCTCCGTCTTGGCGGCGACCAGCACGCCGGTCGTCAGCTTGTCGATCCGGTGCACAATGCCGGGCCGCTCGACCCCGCCAATCCCCGATAACTGTCCCCGGCAATGGAACAACAGCGCATTGACCAGCGTGCCATCATGGCTGCCGGGCGCAGGGTGCACAGCCATGCCGGCCGGCTTGTTGATCACGATGAGGTGCTCGTCCTCGAACAGGATATCGAGCGGAATGTCCTGAGGTTCCGGCTCAGCCGCGACGGGCTCTGGCAGGGTCACCGTGTATTCGATGCCCGCAACAACAGGCTTTTTGGGGTTTGTCTCTGCGGCTCCATCCGCAGTGACAGCCCCCTCCTGGATGAGGGTCTTGAGCCGCGAGCGCGACAGGTCAACCGCCTGCGCGGTGAGGAAAACATCGAGGCGCTTTCCAGCGTCATCGGGGGCGGCAGTGAATGTCATATGGGTCATCGCGCGGCTTATAGACGAAACGCGGCGCTGGCGTCATGCTAATGTCTCGAACCGGCGCTAGACCGGCCGCGCTTACTGGAGGAATACCCATGACCAAGTTCACTCGCCGCGGATTGCTCGGCGCTGCCGCAACCGGAACCCTCGGCCTTGCGGCCTGCGCGACCCCGGTCGCAAAGTCCGGCCCAGCGCCTTTTTCCGGAGAAGTGGACTTCTTCCACGGTGTTGCTTCCGGCGACCCGCTGTCTGACCGCGTCATCCTCTGGACGCGCGTCACGCCGAAAACCGGCACCGCCCCGATCCCTGTAAAATATGAAGTCTTTGGCGCAAACGGCGCTGTCATCACCTCCGGCATGCTGAGCGCCGATGCGGGCCATGACTATTGCGTCAAAGCCGACGCGAAGGGCCTGAAGCCTGCCACGGTCTACACTTACCGCTTCACCGCACTGACCGATGCGGGCGAGATCGCCTCCCCAACGGGCCGCACGCGCACCACGTCTGCGTCTGGCACGGCACCGGTGAAACTGGTCGTCATCTCCTGCTCCAACTGGCAGTTCGGCCGCTTCAACGCCTACAAGGCGCTGTCACAGGAAAGCGATATCGACGCCGTCGTGCACCTTGGCGACTATATCTACGAGTACGGCATTGATGGGTATGGCGGCGAAGTCGCCAAAAAGATCGGCCGCGAGCACGACCCGATCACCGAATGCGTCACGCTATCCGACTATCGCCGCCGCCACGCCCAGTACAAGACCGATCCGGACCTGCAGGCCGCGCACGCCGCCGCACCGTGGATCTGCACCTGGGACGACCATGAAAGCGCCAACAACTCCTACCGGACCGGCGCAGAAAACCACAATCCCGAGAACAATGAAGGCGCCTGGTCAGACCGCAAGATGGCGGCCGTTCAGGCCTATTTCGAATGGCTGCCCGTTCGCGAGCCCCAGCCCGGCAAAGTCACAACAGCCGTCTGGCGCAGCTTCGATTTCGGCGATGTGGCCACCATCCACGCGCTCGAATCCCGCCTGACCGGCCGCTCACCGGACCTCGACTGGTACTCGGTCCTGGCAGGCGGCACGACGCCGGAAGATACGATGGCCCGCATTCAGGCCCGTCTGGCCGAAGTGAACGATCCGGCCCGCACGATGCTGGGCGCCGAACAGGAAGCCTGGCTGGAAGGCGCGTTCCGCAAGTCCGTCGCCGCTGGCAAGACCTGGCAGGTTCTTGCCAACCAGGTCGTGATGGCACGTAACACAATGCCGAACATGCTGGAGACAATGTCACCCGAACAGATCGCCGCGCAGGACAGCCCTTACGTGACCGCCATGGTGGAGTTCTCGACCCTTGGCCTGCCAATGAACCTCGACGCCTGGGACGGCTTCCCTGCTGCCCGCGAGCGTCTCTACGCCTCCGTCGCGAAAACCGATGCCCGTCTGGTGACACTCGCTGGCGATACGCACACCGCCTGGGCCAACACGCTGTACGACGCAGACGGCGCGCGCCGCGGTGTCGAGTTCGGCTGCACCTCGATCACTTCACCGGGTACGGGTTCGGTGATCAAGGACGTTCCGGAACTCGGGAAACTCTTCTCCGACGCCAACAAGGAAGTTGAGTGGCACGATCCGTTCGGTCACGGCTACATCCTCGTCACGCTGACGCCAGAGACGGCTGTGGGAGAATACAAGAAAGTCTCCGACATCATCGGCACGGACTGGACGCTTGAATCGGTGTCCACCTGGAAAGCCGTTCCGGAAGACAAAGGCGTATCGCGCCTGATGCCAGCCTAGTCGAGCAGTCCGGCGAGGCCCTGACGACCTCCGTCGAGACGCAAGGTTTCGCCCGTGATGATGGCGGCTTCCGGCGATGCCAGGAATGCTGCCGCATCCGCGATCTCATCGGCCAGCGCCGCCCGGCCCAGCGGCGTGCGCTTGCCGGTCCAGCTTTCCATCTTCTCCTCGCGCGGCCGGATCGCGACGATGGCGTTCACACGAATGCCCGCCTCGGCAAGGTCGAGAGATCCGGCCCGCACCACGCCCAGAACGCCCGCCTGCGTCACCGATTCAGTAAAACGCCCCGGCATGGTGGCAATGGCGGAATAAGACAGCACGAACGTGACCGTGCCGCGCTGGCGGATACGCTCAACGCCGGAAGTCGGAAGATCATCCTGCTCCAGGATGCGCTCAGCGAAGACTTTCAACGACTGCGCCGCGCCGCGGATCGTCCTGGAGAGCGCCTTGTCGAATTTTTCCTGGGCAAAATCATGAATCGTGTCCGGCTGGTCAATGCTCGGGATGACCACGAGATTGTCGATCCGGCCAAAGCCCTCAACGGCGGCGGCCACGGCATTGCGCAGGCCAAGACGCGTGTGCAGGTCCCCAAGGTGCAGTAGCACTTTTTCCGGCATCGCGTTCTGCGCTGTCAGCAGGCGGTCGCCGCTGGAATCGGCTGCGAGCACGTTGTGGCCAAGCTCGTTGAACCGGCGCGCAACAGCATCGCCGACTTCGCGGCCAAGCCCCAGAATCGCAGTGACAGGCATGCCCACGGCGATCAGCCCTCATCCGTTGTGCGAACAGAGCGCAGATCGTCACCGAGGACCGTGAGACGGTCATTCAGCCTGTGGGCGGCTGCCAGCAATTCGGTCAGAAGCCGCACCACGAGGAACAGAAAGCCAAGCGCGACAAACGCCCCCAGCGTTTCGACAAAAGCGCCGAGGAAATGGCCGGTAAAGAGGCGGCCAAGGCCGCGCAGAATGGCGAGGAGCGCGGCGGCCGCCAGTAGTAGATTGAAAACACCTGCTGCCTGGCGCACGACGCCGAGGCTCAGGGCTTTGTCCTGATCGAAAATATCTCGCATGGAGCCGGTCCTTTCGCCTGCTTCATCAGACGGCGAAAAGGACCGGAGTCCACTCAGCCGTCAGCTGGCTTCAAGCCATCGCAGCTCTTCTTTAATCTTGAGTTTCTTTCGCTTCAGGTCTTTCAGCTGGAGTGTGTCTGCGGCGGGGCGTTTTTCTTCTTCTTCAATTTTCTGATCGAGCTGACGATGTTTGTTGGCGAGCTCACTGATCCGACCCTGTAGCGACATGTGTGTCTCCTTCTGCTTGTTAAGTAGCTGTGTCTTAACAGCAACACTTAAGCACACTGCGATGATGCCGTCACCCTGATCTCGAATGAATCCTCTTTAACAATCCGGACCGCTTCAACTGTGAGCAGAACGTCCGGCTTTCCTGTTTGATTTCTGAGCAAACATGGCCTGATCGGCCCGCGCAATCAGGTGTTGAGCGTCCTCACCGGGCTGCCAGGCGACAACGCCGCAGGAGACGCCGATGCGCAGGCCCTGAGACTCTGCATCGTCCGCGCCGCGCACGGTCAGGGCATCAATCCGCTCGGTCAGCTGAAGCGCCTTGCGCTCGGAATCCCCAAGCGTGGCCTGCGAAAGAACGATTCCGAACTCGTCCCCGCCCAGCCGTCCTACAATGTCTGTATCCCGGGTCAGACTGAGCAGGATCTCCGAGACTTTCAGCAGAACCGCATCGCCGGTGGCGTGGCCATAAATGTCGTTAACCGGCTTGAAATGGTCGAGATCGGAGAAAATCAGGCAGAGCGGCGTGCGGAAACGCGTCGCCAGCGCGATCTCCCGGCGCACTTCGCGCTCAAAGGCCCGGCGGTTGAACATCGGACAGAGCGCATCATTGTCGGCCAGCAATTCGGCCTCCGACAGGGACGCGCGCGCCTCTGAAAGTTCTTCGCGCAGGGCAATCACTTCATCGCACAGGGCCTCGATGGCCGCCCGTGTCTGACGGTCGAGGCCCGCCAGTTCGACGCCCAGAATATCGGTCAGCGCCCGCCGCCGGTCTGCCTGAAGGGTGAAGCCGTCATCCGCCATTTGCTGAAGATACGCCTTCCGGAGGGGCTTGTGGAGCAAGTTCTCCAGACAGGCGGCAGTTGACGGGGCAAGCCGCCTGCATATGGTGCGCGGTTTCCGCGAGCGAGGAAGCCATGGCGACAAGCGATTCCCCCAAGGTTGGCATCATTATGGGCAGTCAGTCCGACTGGCCGGTGATGAAGGAAGCCGCTCGCCTGCTGGACGAACTTGGCGTGCCCTATGAGGCCCGGATCGTTTCGGCCCACCGCACGCCGGACCGGCTCGTCTCCTATGCGAAGGGCGCGAAAGCACGCGGCCTGAAAGTGATCATCGCGGGCGCGGGCGGGGCAGCCCACCTGCCCGGCATGACCGCCGCCATGACCCCCCTGCCCGTTCTGGGCGTCCCGGTTCAGTCCAAGACGCTGTCAGGCCTCGACAGCCTGCTCTCGATTGTCCAGATGCCGCGCGGTGTGCCGGTTGGTACGCTCGCCATCGGCGAAGCAGGCGCGGTGAATGCCGGCATCATGGCCGCCTCCATCGTGGCGCTGGAAGACGACAGCGTTGCAGCAAAGCTCGACGCCTATCGCGCCGCGCAGACCACCAGTGTGGGGGAGACGCCAGAGGGATGACCCCTGTCGCTCCAGGCAGTGTGATCGGGATTCTTGGCGGCGGCCAGCTGGGCCGCATGCTGGCGAACGCTGCCCAACGCCTCGGCTTCGATGTCGACATTTATTGCCCGGAGGCCGTCGCCCCGGCGGCCCGCGCCTGCAGACGCCATTGGCAAGGCGCCTATGACGACACGGCATTGCTGACCGAATTCGCCAAGGCCTGCGATGTCGTCACGCTGGAATTCGAGAACATTCCCGTCGCCGCAACCGAGATCATCGAAGCCACCGGCACGCACCTTTTTCCCGGCGCGAAATCGCTGGCCGTGTCGCAGGACCGGGCCGACGAGAAGGCGTTCCTGAACGGGATTGGCATTGCGACAGCAGACTATCGCGTGATCGACTCAGACCTCGACATTGCCCCGGCCCTGCTTGAGCTGGGCGGAACGGGCCTCCTGAAGACCCGCCGCGAAGGCTATGACGGCAAGGGCCAGGCCTGGATCCGCTCGCCGCACGATATCGCCACCGCCTGGGCCGATGTGCTGGGCGCGCCCTGCGTTCTGGAAGCCGGAATTGCCTTCGAGCGGGAAATTTCCGTCCTCGTAGCCCGCTCCAGCCGGGGCGAAACGGCAACCTGGGCCCCGCCGCATAATGTGCACCGGGACGGCATCCTGGCCATTTCCAGCGTCCCCTCTGGCCTGCCGCACGATGTCGAACAGGCCGCCCGCGCGCAGGCGATCCGGCTGGTGGATGCGCTCGGCCATGTCGGCGTGCTGGCACTGGAACTGTTCGTGCTGCCGGACGGGCGCCTGATCGCCAATGAATTTGCGCCGCGCGTGCACAATTCCGGTCACTGGACGCCGGAAGCCTGCCAGACGGGCCAGTTCGAACAGCATATCCGCGCCATCTGCGGCTGGCCGCTGGGCGATACGCGTCGCCTGTTCGATGCTGAAATGGTGAACCTCATCGGCGAAGCTGGCCTTGTGGACCCGGATAAACTCTCCCCCGGCGACGTGCTGACCCTCTATGGCAAGCACGAGGCCCGGCCCGGCCGCAAAATGGGCCACATCACCCGCCGCCTGAACCCCCGGAAGGACTGACCCATGCTGCTCCCCGTCTCGACCTGGCAAGACATCGAATCCTGGCTGAAGACATCCCGCACCATCGTGATCCCGATCGGATCGATGGAACAGCACGGCCCGAACGGCTTTATCGGCACGGACGCCCTCTGCCCGGAAATCATCGCCCGCCATGCCGAAGCGCAGGCACCGGACGACATTCTTGTCGGTCCGACTTTCTCGGTCGGCTGCGCACAGCACCATCTGGGCTTTCCCGGCACGATTACTTTGCGCCCGACCACGATGATTGCAGCCATGGCCGACTGGACCGAAAGTCTGATGCGGCACGGCTTTGAACGGATCTACTGGCTGAACGGCCATGGCGGGAACATTGCCACGATCGAGGCGGCATTTTCCGAAATCCATTCGCGCCGCAGCTTTGACCCGCGCGGCGCCGACAACCGGCCCGGCCTGACACTGAAACTGCGCAACTGGTGGGATTTTGCTCCCGTCATGCGCCTCTGCAACGAGCTTTACCCGACCGGCCATGGCAGCCACGCCACTGCCTCCGAAGTTTCGGTCACCTATTTCGGCTATCCGGATCGCGCCCGGCCGGACGTGGAAATGAGCCCGAAGATCGCGCCGAACGGCAAGATCGGGGATGCCGTGCAATACCGCCGCGACTTTCCGGATGGCCGCATTGGCTCAGACCCGACGCAATCGAATGCCGAAGACGGCCGCAAGATCGTCGAAGCCTCGGCTGCAGCGGTTCTGGAAGAGGTCAAACGCTTCGCCTCGTAACCCAACATTACTGAGAGCGTAATTTTCCGGACTCTGGCCAGATGCCGAGAAGGGCGGTATCAAAACGCTCCCCGGAAAGAGGCAGCTGAACCAGAGAATGCTCGACATTCGCAATCTGGAAAAATCCTTTGGCGCCAAGCGCGCTGTGCAGGGCGTTTCCTTCACTTTGGCAAAAGGCACGGTGCTGGGATTTCTCGGCCCGAACGGGGCTGGCAAATCCACAACCATGCGCATGATTGCCGGCGTGCTGGAGCCTGACAGCGGCGATGCGCTGATCAATGGCAAGTCCATCGTATCGAACCGGCGCGATGCGCAGGCTGCGCTCGGCTACCTGCCCGAAGGCGCGCCGCTCTACGAGGACATGACCCCGCCGGAATTCCTCAATTTCATGGCCGCCGCCCGCCGGATCGAGCGTGGCAAACGCAAGGACGCCGTCGAACGCGCCATTGCCGACGCCCGCATCACAACCGTCTCCGGCCAGCGCATCGGAGCGCTCTCCAAAGGCTACCGCCGCCGCGTGGGGCTGGCAGGCGCAATCCTGCACGACCCGCCTGTCCTGCTGCTGGATGAGCCGACCGATGGCCTCGACCCGAACCAGAAGCGTGCCGTGCGCGCCCTCATCGCCCGTATGGCTCCCAACAAGGCGATCCTCATCTCCACCCACACGCTGACCGAAGTGCCCGCCATGTGCACCCGCGCCATTGTGGTCGACCGGGGCCGCATCGTCGCCGATGGCACGCCCGAGGAGCTCTCCCGGAAGTCAGACGACGGATCGCTGGAAAGCGCCTTCATGCGCCTGACCGATCAGGCAGAGGCAAACTCGGCATGATGGATCTTTTACGCCAGCAGATGGGCGGCTTCAGCGCGACCTACCGGCGCGAACTCGGCGCCTATTTCGCCACGCCCATGGCCTATGTCTTCCTGGCCGTCTTCCTGCTCGCGCTCGGCGTGTTCACCTGGGAAGCGGGCAACTTCTTCGGCGCGGGCTCGGCTGACCTTGCCACTTTCTTTGTCTGGCATCCCTGGCTCTACATGATCTTCCTGCCTGCGCTGGCCATGCGTCTCTGGGCGGACGAAAGAGGCGCCGGTACGGATGAGCTGCTGCTCTCCCTGCCCCTTGGCATGCCGGGCCTTGTTCTGGGCAAGCTCTGCTCGGCCTGGACGGTGGCCGGCGTTGGCCTGCTGCTGACCTTCCCGATGTGGATCACGGTGAATTACCTCGGCTCCCCGGACAATGCCGCCATCGCGCTCACCTATCTGGTCAGCTTCCTGATGGCAGGCGCATACCTTTCCATCGGCGCCGCCGTCTCGGCCCTGACCGGCAGCCAGGTGACGGCCTTCGTGATCAGTGTTCTGATCGCCTTCGCCTTCACGGCAGCCGGCTGGCCGCTGGTGCTCTCGACGGTCAAATCCATCTTCGGAACAGGCTTCGCTGACCTCGTGGCGCAGTTCTCGTTCCTGACGCAATTTGAAGGCGCCCAGCGCGGCGTGCTGGAACTCAGGTCTGTCGTGTTCTTCCTCGGCTTCACCAGCTTCTGGGCCATTCTCAATGGCCTCTGGGCCGCGCGTCAGAGGCTTGGCTGAGATGAAATCACGGCATTACCTCATCGCCGCAACGGCGCTCGTCTCCGTCATTTTCGTGGCGGGAAACCTGCTTGCGCAAAAAGTCCTGACCGGCGCGCAGATCGATTTCACCGAGAACCATCTCTACTCGCTGTCGAAGGCGACCCGGCACACGCTGTCTGACATTGCCGAGCCGGTGGACATCACGCTCGTCTATTCCCGCAGCGTCGGACAGGACTATCCCGCCGTCCGGGCCTATGCCGCGCGAGTACGCGAATTGCTGCAGGCCTACGAATCCCAATCCGGCGGACGGGTCCGCGTACGCGAGATCGACCCCACCCCATTCTCTCCGGCAGAAGACGAAGCGCTGGCAGCCGGTATCACCGCGATTGATACCAATGGTGACGACCCGCTCTATTTCGGCGTCATCGGCCACAACACGATCGACGACCAGCGCGTCATCCCCTTCCTCGCGCCGGAACGCGAAGTCTCGCTGGAATACGACCTGACCCGCATGGTCGCCCGGCTCGATGATCCGGACCCGCCGCGCGTCGGCATCCTCACCACGCTGCCGGGCATGTCCGCGCCGGGCGGTGAAGGTGGCTATACGCTGCTGCAGGACATTTCCCGTTCCTTCGAAATTGTCCCCATCAGTGACCAGTTCCAGTCGATCCCACAGGATCTCGACGTGTTGCTCGTTGCGCACCCGCCCGCTCTTTCAGCAAGACAGGAATGGCTGATCGACCAGTTCGTGCTGCGCAAGGGCCGCGCCGTCTTCCTGGTTGATCCCGCAGCCAAGACGGCCGTCGGCCAGGGCATGTTCGACATGTCTTCAGCGGAAGCCCAATCCGACCTCGGCCTGCTTGGCAAAGCCTGGGGCGTTTCCCTGTCGCGGGATGCCGTGGCTGACGCCGCCGGCGCGCTGCCCGTGCCGGTCAATCTTGGCGATGGCCGCGTCGAGGAACAGGCGCACCCCCTCTTCATCGCAGCGCCTGCTGGCGACATGAACCAGGACGACCTGATCACCGCTGATCTCAGCCGCGCGGTGAATTTCGGGGCGCCCGGCGCGCTGGTCGTGTCTGACCTTCCCACGGGCATCACCTTCTCTCCCCTGATCGAGACCGGCCCCAGCCCCTCTTATATCGATGCAGACCGCGCGGTGCGGGACATGACGCCGTCGGACACGCTGAAATCCTATCAGACCCAGCCGGGACCGCTCGTTCTGGCGGGTCGGCTGTCCGGCCACCTGACGACGGCCTTCCCTGCCGGCGCACCCGCGCTGGAGGAGCCCTCCGATCCGGTCATGGCCGAGCTTGCCCGCGCGGATGCCGCCAATGCACCGCCGCACATCTCCGCCAGTGAAACCGATGCGGAGCTTGTCTTCATCGCTGACGTCGACTTCATCGCCGACGATTTCTACATCGTGCCTGGTCGTAACATCGTGGTGGCCGACAATGGCGCGCTGGTGCTGAACGCGCTCGACGCGCTTGCAGGCGGCGGTGAGCTGTCGCGGCTCCGCTCACGTGCGGCGAGCCTTCGCCCCATGACCCGGATCGACAAGATGCGATCTTCGGCAGAAGCGATCTATTTCCGCCAGCAGGCCGAACTGGAAGCCAGCCTCAAGGAAGCACAGAGCCGGATGGAAGAGCTGCAGGCCATCGGATCGACCGACGGCTTCTTCCAGGGCGACGCCGAGGCTGACCTCACCGACGAAGAGCGCACCGAGCTGTCTGGCCTGCGAACCCGGATCGTGTCCCTGCGCGGCGAACTCCGCACCATTGAGCGGGACTACCGCCATGATATCGACCGGATGGAAGCCACGCTGAAAGCCATCAATATCTGGGGCGGGCCGATCCTGATCGCGCTGGCTGGTCTTCTCGTCTGGCGCCGGCAGCAGATCCGCGCGCGGAGGGATGCATGACCGACGTCCGCGCCCGCCTGCGCGACACGCGCCTGAAGATCCTGGCCGCGATTACCGTCGCCCTGACGCTGATGGCGGTGGTGGCGCATATCGATTTCAATAATGGCCCGGCTCAGGATGGACGGGCCGGACAGCCGGTCTTGCCGGGGTTCGCTGCCATCCGCGCCGATGCCGCGGAAATCCGGGTGACGCTGGCCGACGAATCCTATCGCCTGCTCAACGGCAAGGATGGCTGGACGCTGGAAGGCACGCATGGCTATCCGGTCCGCGCCGACCGGCTGGCCGATCTCGCTACCGGCCTCAGCGAGCTGACTTGGGGCGAAGCGCGCACGCGTGACCCCGACAAACTGAACCGGGTCGGTCTCGGTGACCCGCACAAAGGGGGCACAGGCGCCCTTGTTGAGATCGCGGATGACACCGGCAGGATCACCGCTGCGGTCATAACAGGGCGCAAAGGCGAGCACCTCTACGCCCGCCGCCCGGACGAAATGCAGGCCTATCAGGTCACAGGCGATCTGCCGCCCCTCTACAATCGCGATGCCTGGCTTGATCTGAATATCCTTGAAGTCAGCCCCGATGCCGTCTCCGCCGTGCGCATCTTCGACCGCTATGGCGAAAGCCTTTACTTACAACGCTCTGTGGGCACGAGCGAGCGCAGCTTCCGTCCGGGGCCACCCTATCAGGACTTCCGCCTGATCAGCCGAATTGCCGCCTCCACCCCGGCGCTGGCGCTGACACGGTTCCAGCCAATCGGCGTGAAACCGGCAGCGGATCTGTCGACCAAGCCGGTCGGGCGCCACATCACCGAGACGCATGACGGGCTGGAAGTGGAAGTACTTCCCTATCGCGAACCGGACGGCTTTTTCGTCACCCTGCGCGCGGTGGAGGCAGGCGAAGGCGCCCATCGCGGCAGCACGATCAACGAAAAGGCGACCGGCTGGGCGTTCGAATTGTCCGAATATGACTGGAATGATTTCACGCCGACCGTGGGATCGATTGTCCGGCCACCTGAAATCGCTATACCGGAAACGCCCTGATTAACGCGCTTCGGGCGCGTCCAGCGGCAGTGTGGCGAAGACCGTGCCGAAGCCGGCTTCCTGAACAATCACGGCACAATGAGCCTGACAGGGTGGCAACGTGATCTGCGTGCGACCACCGAGCCACGGACCGAGGGCCGTTACACGCGTCACCGGATGGATCATGTCGGTCGTGTTGTCGTCGCCGTCCAGATAATCGACATACCAGATATCGGTCAGGCCGGTCGTCGTGCCGGAGAGTTCAATTGTGTCGTCTGACTTGCGGACGAGACGCACATTCTTCTGCGGTTCCTGTTTTGCCTTCGAGATCGAAGAATCGACCTTGCCAGGCTTGTTCCCGGGGCATTGCTCGGTGCCATTATAGACCGTCTGCGGCGTGTAAGGTCCGCGCAGCTTGAACCGGTCGACATAGCCGCGCTGGCGTTCCTTGGACTCGCCCATCGCCATGGGGTCCTTTTTGCCGAGATAGTCCCAGTAATCGACCGACCAGGTCAGGATCAGCACGTCGTCGCGCGCCTCCTCCACCTTTTTGAGGGTCTTGTGTGCCGAAGGACAGGCCCGGCAATTCTGCGAAGCAAACAGCTCGACCAGAACAGGCGACTCCGCCGTGGCCACAGGTGCGGCAAACGGTGACAGGACAAAAAGGGCTGCAAGCAGGCGTTTCATGGAGCTTCTGTATAGATCAGCCTTGTCCACACAATACAATCACAGCGGTGTGAGGGCTGCAAAAAACCCCCACAGCGCCGGGCTGCGGGGGTTCTTCTAAGGTCTCTAAACGGCGCCTCAGGCGTCGCCGCGCGCCAGATTCCGCAACACATAGTGCAGGATGCCGCCATTGCGGTAGTAATCCAGCTCGTTCTCGGTATCGATGCGCACCACCGTGTTGGCGGTGAAGCTCGTGCCGTCTTCGCGCGTGATCTGCACTTCCACGGCCTGGCGCGGCTTGATCTCGTTGATGCCTTTGATCGTCACCTGCTCCTTGCCGGTCAGGCCGAGCGTCGCGGCGCTCTCCCCTTCGGCAAATTCCAGCGGCAGGACGCCCATGCCGATCAGGTTCGAGCGGTGGATCCGCTCAAAGCTGCCGGCGATCACGGCGCGCACGCCGAGCAGAACGGTGCCTTTTGCAGCCCAGTCGCGTGACGAACCGTTACCATAGAGGTCGCCCGCGAAGATCACCAACGGCGTGCCCTCGGCCTCATATTTCATGGCGGCATCATAGATCGCCATCTGCTCGCCATCCGGATAATGGACCGTCACGCCGCCTTCGACGCCCGGCACCATCTGGTTCTTGATGCGGATATTGGCGAACGTGCCACGCATCATGACTTCATGATTGCCACGGCGCGAGCCGTAGGAGTTGAAGTCCAGCGGCGAGACCTGGTGTGCCTGCAGGTAGACGCCAGCCGGGCTGGACGCCTTGATCGAACCGGCCGGGGAGATGTGGTCGGTCGTGATCGAGTCGCCAAACACGGCCAGAACGCGGGCGTTCTCGACATCGGTCGGGGCGTCGACATCCAGGCTCATGCCTTCGAAATAAGGCGGGTTCTGAACATAGGTCGATCCCGGCGGCCAGCTATAGGTCTGGCCACCCGAAACTTCGATGCCCTGCCAGTGCTCGTCGCCTTTGAAGACGTCGGAATAGCGCTCAGCGAACATTTCCGGGGTCACGGCTTTGGCCATGATCTCGGCAATCTCGTGCGAGCTTGGCCAGATGTCTTTCAGGAAGACGTCTTTGCCATCCTTGTCCTTGCCGATGGCGTCGGTGCTCAGGTTGATGCGCAGCGAACCGGCAATCGCGTAGGCCACAACCAGCGGCGGCGAGGCGAGATAGTTCGCCTTGATGTCCGGACCGATCCGGCCTTCGAAGTTGCGGTTACCCGAGAGAACCGAGCAGGAGACGAGGTCGCCGTCTGCAATCGCCTTGGCGAGCGGCGCATCCAGCGGACCGGAGTTCCCGATACAGGTGGTGCAACCATAGCCGACCAGGTTGAAGCCCAGCGCGTCCAGATCTTCGGACAAGCCAGCCTTGTCCAGATAGTCGGTCACGACCTGCGATCCGGGCGCCAGCGAGGTCTTCACCCAGGGCTTCCGGGTCAGGCCCAGTGCGCGGGCCTTCCTGGCCACAAGGCCGGCTGCGATCAGAACGGATGGGTTCGACGTGTTGGTGCAGGACGTGATGGCGGCGATGAACACGTCGCCGTGGGTGACAGTATAGTCTGCACCGTCCACGGAGATCGGCTCAGCGGCATCCGATGCCTTGCCGAATTCCTTCGCCATGGCGTCTGCGAAAGCCGTGTCGCCTTCGCACAGGAGCACGCGGTCCTGCGGGCGTTTCGGGCCGGAGATCGACGGCACAACTGCGCCGAGGTCGAGTTCCAGCGTGTCGGTGAAGATCGGCTCGGCCTGTTCCGGACGCCAGTAGCCTTGTGCCTTGGCATAGGCTTCGACCAGCGCAACGCGGTCAGCGTCGCGGCCGGTATTGGTGAGGTATTTGATCGTATCCTGGTCGACCGGGAAGAAGCCGCAGGTCGCGCCATATTCCGGAGCCATGTTGGAGATCGTGGCCTGGTCTTCCAGCGTCAGGTTCGAGAGGCCCGGGCCGTAGAACTCAACGAACTTGCCGACGACGCCCTTCTTGCGGAGCATCTGCACGACCGTCAGAACGAGGTCCGTCGCGGTTGCGCCTTCAGCCATCTTGCCGTCGAGGCGGAAGCCGATGACTTCCGGGATCAGCATGGAGACCGGCTGGCCGAGCATGGCAGCTTCAGCTTCGATCCCGCCAACGCCCCAGCCGAGAACCGACAAGCCGTTGATCATGGTCGTGTGCGAGTCGGTGCCGACGCAGGTATCCGGATAGGCAAAAGTCTCGCCGCCCTCTTCTTTCGTCCAGACTGTCTGGCCGAGATATTCGAGGTTCACCTGGTGGCAGATGCCGGTGCCCGGGGGCACAACGCGGAAATTCTTGAACGCGGTGGAGCCCCAGCGCAGGAACTCGTAGCGCTCCTGGTTACGCTGGTATTCGATCTCGACGTTCTTGGTGAAGCTGTTCGGACCTGCGAAGCTGTCGACCATGACCGAGTGGTCGATGACGAGGTCAACCGGGACCTGCGGGTTGATCGCATCTGCCGGAGCGCCGAGCTTCTTGGCGGCGTCGCGCATGGCGGCAAGGTCAACCACAGCCGGAACGCCGGTGAAGTCCTGCATCAGCACGCGGGCCGGACGGTAGGCGATCTCGTGATCGTCCTTGCCGCGGCTGTCGAGCCAGTTCTTGAAGGCGATGATGTCGGCCTTGGTGACCGTCTTGCCGTCCTCGAAGCGCAGCATGTTTTCCAGGAGGACTTTCAGCGATGCCGGCAAGCGGGAGACATCGCCCAGCCCGTTCGCGGCAGCTGCCTCGATCGAGTAATAGGAATAGGTCTTGCCAGCGGCAGTCAGAGTGCGTTTCGAATTAAAGCTGTCGAGGGACGGCATAAGAGGGCAACCTCGCGTCTTGGTGTGAATCCGGGGCTGCCCGGCGGAAGGGGGCAGCGCGTGCCCGTCTCATATAAGGCTGTGGCCGCCGACGCAATCAGGACAAAGGGACTATCCTGCAGCGCCTGAGCGGATAAAACGGGCCTGCAAACAGGCTTGTAGGAGATCCTGATGTCCCGGTTCGCGTCATATCAACCGCTTTTGCGCCGATTTCGGCGCAGGAATGCGTGCTGACCGGCGTGGCCAGCCCCCTCCTCTCAGCCAGCGGCCTCGGCATGATTCGAGGCGAACGTGTCCTGTTTACAGGCATCGGCCTGTCCGTTGAGGCAGGCCAGAGCGTCGTCCTGCGCGGCTCGAATGGCGCCGGGAAGACGACATTGCTGCGTATCCTGGCCGGCCTGACCCGTCCGGAGGCGGGAGAAATCACCCGGAATGGCGCGCATCACTGGTTCGCCCACCGCGAAGGGCTGAAGCCCCACGAAACGCCGCGCACCCATCTCGCCCTCTGGGCAAAAGCCTGGGGTTCCAGCGTAAATGTCGACGATGTGCTGGCCCGGATGAGCCTGAAACGCCCCGCTGATGTGCCCGCGCGCTACCTGTCTGCAGGTCAGCGTCGCCGCACCGCCCTTGGCCGCCTTCTGCTGGAAGACCGGCCCATCTGGCTGCTGGACGAGCCCTATACCGCGCTTGATTCCGAAGGCCGGGCGCTGGTTCTGGAACTGATTGATCATCACCTAAGTAATGGCGGCGGCATTATTGCGGCCATTCACGGCGAATCCGGCTTCGTTCCGGCGAATGAGGTCGTGCTGTGAGCCCAGCCCCCATCTTCTCGGCCTTCCGGCAAGCACTCGGCGAGGCCTGGGCTGGCGGCGCAGGCGCGCTGTTGCCACTGGGTTTTTTTGCCGGCGCGGCCGTTCTGGTCCCCCTCGGCATCGGAACGGACCCCGCCACGTTGCGGGCTGTCGGCCCGGGCATCCTCTGGGTCGCCCTGGCGCTCTCCAGCCTCGTGACGCTGGAACGCATCTTCCAGGCGGATACGGAGGACGGCGCGCTGGACCTCTGGCTGCAAACGGGCGCTCCGGCCTCGGCCATCGCAGGGGCCAAGACATTCGCACATTGGCTGGCCGCAGGCCTGCCGCTGGCCCTCATTTCCCCGCTCCTTGCCCTGATGTTCCAGGCGGAGGCCTCAGCTGACCTGCTGCGCAATGCCGCACTCTACGGGCTGGGCGGGCTGGCCTTCTACTTCTGGGGCGGCGTCGGGGCTGCGCTTTCCGCCACGGTGCGACGCGGCGGCCTGTTGATCAGTCTGATTGCCTTGCCCCTTTATGTGCCAACGGCAATTTTCGGAGCGCTTGCCATGACAGATGCCCCCGGCAGTGACAGTGCGCCCCTTTTCCTGGCGGCCTCTACCCTGTTTGCTCTGGCGGTGGCACCCTTTGCCATGGCTGCAGCGCTGCGCTTGGCGGCAGACTGACGGAAAGGTACGAAATCTCATGTTTTCCTGGTTCGCCAATCCCCTTCGCTTCATGCGCCTGTCGAACTGGCTGGCGCCGGTCTGTTACGTCCTGGCAGCCCTGCTGATCGGCTGGGGCCTTTGGCAGGGCCTCTGGATTGTTCCGAAAGATGAATATCAGGGCGGCGACATCATGCGCGTGATGTTCGTCCACGTGCCCGCCGCCTGGCTCGCCATGGCCAGCTATATGGCAATGGCTGCCATGAGCTTTGTCTGGTTCATCTGGCGCCATGAAGTGGCCGACATTGCCGCGAAATCCATCGCCCCGCTGGGCGCTGTCTGGACCGCCATATGCCTTGCCACCGGCTCGATCTGGGGCAAGCCGACCTGGGGAACCTGGTGGCAATGGGACGACGCGCGGATGATGTCCGTCCTCTTCATGTTTTTTCTTTTCCTTGGCTACATGGCCCTGCGCGCCTCGATGGATACGCGCCAGAAGGCCGCCCGCGCCGGAGCGATCCTGGCCATGGTGGGCGCGATCAACGTGCCGCTGATCAAGTTCTCGGTCGAGATGTTCACCTCCCTGCACCAGAATGCGAGTGTGATGACGGCTGATGGCCCGAAAATGGCCGCCGTCTATCTCTGGCCCCTCCTCGCCAGCGCCCTCGGCCACACGTTCCTTTTTGCCGGTCTCGTGCAAACGCTGATGCGAGCCGAAATTTGGGACCGACGCACCGCCAAGGCGAATGCAAAATTGATGGCTGAGGGCTGATCCATATGCTGCCGGACTTCGACAAGAACGCCGCTTTCATCTGGGCCTGTTTCGCGATCGGGGCGGGCAGCCTGTTTGTGACAATCCTGATCGTCACGCTGCGGGCCCGGGCCGCGCGCGCTGCCATGACCCGCGCTGAGGCCCGTTTGCGCGGGGATGACGCGGCATGAAACCCTGGCTCGCAGCCGTTCCGGTGGCCGCCCTCGTCCTGTTTGCGGGTCTTGCGGGCTGGGAACTCAGCCATCCCGATAAAGGTGACTTCGAACGCGTCTCCCGCGCCGCGCCGACGCGCAGTTTTGAGCGCCTGGATGGCGGCACGATCAGCTTTGCATCGCCGCCGGGTGGACAGGCGGTTGTGGTGAACCTGTTTGCCAGCTGGTGCGCGCCCTGCGTGGCCGAACATCCAATGCTTGTGGCCCTCGGCGAAGCCCATCCCGGACAGGTCTACGGTGTGCTGTACAAGGATACGCCGGCAAACGGACGGAAATTCCTGTCGGAACTCGGCAATCCATATACCGATATCGCAATGGACCCGAACGGGCAGGGCGGACTGGATTTCGGATTGACCGGCGTGCCGGAAACGTTCGTGATCTCAAGCGAAGGCGAGATTCTCGAACATATTGCCGGTCCTCTCACGGAAGACTCGGTGAAGCGGGTGGGCGAGGCGCTCGCGGCGCCCCGCCCGTAACCCGTAAATTCAATTATTTCTTTTTGGCTTTTGCGGCCGGCTTCTTGGCTGGAGCCTTTTTCACTGCGACTTTCGGTGCAGCAGCAGCCTTGGCAGCCTTTTTCGGGGCGGCTTTCTTCGGTGCAGCAGCTTTTTTCACGGCTGGCTTCGGTGCGGCGGCCTTTTTCGGCGCAGCAGCTTTCTTGGCAGCCGGCTTCTTAGGAGCGGCGGCTTTCTTGGCAGCCGGAGCTTTCTTCGGTGCCGGAGCAGCTTTCGGTGCAGCAGCCTTCTTAGGCGCAGCGGCTTTCGGTGCTTCTTCTTCAGCGAGGCCAACCAGGCCAGACATCAGAGCGTCCTGCTTCACTTTCGGAAGCGCAGCAAAGAGGGCCGAGTCAGCAGCAGCGACAGCCGGAAGAGCTTTATCGAGCGCTTTTTTGCCTTTGGCCGTCAGCGTCACGGATTTTGCGCGCGCATCGGTCTTGGAGCTGGCGCGTTTGATCAGGCCACCGGCTTCCATGCGTGCGACCATGTCAGCGAGGGTCGAGCGGTCGATACCGGTTGCGTTGACGAGGTCAGACTGGCTGGCGCCGTCATTGCCGTCGAGGGCAGCGAGCAGCGAGAACTGGCGCAGCGTGATGCCAGCGGTTTTCAGAGCCTTGGCGCTGTGGTTGGCAGCAGCCTGCTGAGCACGGTGCAGCAGGTGGCTGGGCGAAGCGTTGAGATTGAATGCCATTTTGGTTTACCTTTCGAGGGATGATGTAACTAGTTCGGCGGCGGGCCCACCCACAAGCCCCCTAAAGCAGAGGCCCGTGTGCGGATCAATACCCCTCTCCTATAACGCGATTGGATAACAACCGATGACGGATCAATTAGCGAATCCTTTCATTTCGCCCCTTTTTGACATGAAAGTGCCCCCTGGAGACGATAAAATGCGGCGAGTCTGCTCGCATTGCCATTTTATAGACTACGTAAATCCCAAAATCGTCGCTGGGTCGGTTGTCACAAAAAACGGGCAAATATTGCTCTGCCGACGCGCAATTGAGCCCCGAAAAGGTTACTGGACGCTCCCGGCCGGTTTTATGGAAGTCGGTGAAACGGTGGAAGATGCTGCCCGCCGCGAAGCCCAGGAAGAGGCGTGCGCGGATATCCGGATCGAACAGTTACTTGCGGTTTACTCTGTTCCCCGCATCGCGCAGGTCCAGGTCATGTTCCGTGCCACGCTGGAATCGGACATCGCGGCGGGTCCGGAAAGTGAGGAAGTCGGTCTGTTTGACTGGAAAGACATCCCCTGGTCAGAGCTCGCCTTCCCGACTGTTGTCTGGGCGCTGACGCAATATTCAGAGACCCGGCATCTGCCCATATTCCCGCCGTACGCGAATCCTCCGGGAACCGCGAAGCTCACACACTAGGCGTCCGGTGCTTCGGCTGCCTCTGGCTCTCTCAGGTGCTTCAGCGTATAGGGGACGTTCAGCGCGCCGAACAGAAAGAACAGACCCATATTTCCGAGCTTCCAGTTCGCCCAGACATCTTCGGCATTCTTCGCACCGAAGGTCAGACCGAGAAACTCATAGCTGCCCGCGGGCGCAATCGGAATACCGAGCAGAACAAGTGGATGGTCGAGCCCCGGCGCATAGGTGCGCCAGAGATATTCGTTCCAGAGTGCCATGACGATGAAGAAAAAGCCCCAGCGGATCGCGAGCGTGCGCCAGGCTTCATCAGGCAGATCAAACACATTGCTGAAAAGCGTTTGCCAGAAGTTGCGGCCAAACATGATTGGTATAAGGATTATTCCGGCCATCACAAACTGCTGAATCGTTGGCTTTACGTAGATAAAAGCCTTCTCCTGCAGAAGAATTCCGATCAGTCCAAAACCACCGACAATCCCGGACGAAAGCAAAAGCATCGGCGACACGCGCTGCCCGCGAAGCGTCTGGTGCACAATCACGCCAAGCATCAGCGCGATCAGAATACCGGTTGCCCAGTAAAGTGCGGTGTCCTTGCCGACCAGCCCGTCGAACAGGTTCACGCGGCGCAGTACATTATAGGTGAGCACAAATCCGATCGTGGGGATGAAGTCACCCCAGATCTGGTTGGCCTTGTCTGCGGCGGTGCCGACATCCTTGGAGAGTTTGGTCGTCTCGGTCATGACCTTCCTACGCACCATCCCTGCTTGCGGTTTCGTTAAACGCGCTGTCGCACGAAAAGGCGCACACGGCCAGCATCACGCCGCACCGGCCTGCATCAGGACAAGTCCGGTGGCCAGAACCGCCGCAGCAACGATCCGGCGTGCACCGAAATTCTCCTTCAGGAACCAGGCCGCCATCGCCGCCGCGAAGACCACGGATGTCTCGCGCAACGCGGTCACCATCGCCGCATCCGTCATCGTATAGGCGAAGATCGCCATGCCATATGACAGAGACCCGGCAATGCCACCCAGGATGCCGACGCGCAATTGCGGACGCAGTGTTGCGACATACCTTCCCCGGCGCTGCCAGAGAAAGACGAGCGTCACGCCGATCCAGTCGAGAAGAAACAGAATGATGACGAACGTCATCGGGTGCGGCATGGCCCGCGCCGCGCGTGTGTCGTTCACGGCATAAAGGCCGACGCCCACCGCCGTCAGCGCCGCCCAGAACAGCGCCTGCCGGTCGAGGCTCCGCCCTTCCCTGGTTGTCGCCGTTGGCAGAGCAAAGAAGAGTATGGAGAAGGACGCGCAGAAAAGGCCGATCGCCTGAAGCGGCGCAAGATGCTCGCTCAGCAGGAAAGTCGCAAAGCTCGCCGTTGCGAGCGGTCCCAGGCCCCGCATCACGGGATAGACGAGCGACAGGTCGCCCCGGTGCATCGCGCGGATGAGGCAGAACTGGTAGCTCCAGTGCGACAGCATGGATGCACCGATCAGCGCCAGTGTGACCCTGTTGAACGGCGGCATCGGGACGAACGGCACGAAGGGCAACACGGTCAGCGCCATCGTGACCTGCACAATCACCCGGCCCGTCAGAATATCACCACCGCGCTTCACCAACACATTGGTCGTCGCCACAGTGACTGCTGAGAGCAGACACAAGACGACTGGCACGAGTTCGTTGCTGGACATGCATTTTCCCGGTGGCGGCACCCGGCCCGTCTCATGCCCGAGTTTCCGAACCCTTTAAACTGCTGACGCGCGGTCAGGCTTTCACCGCCCCTGCCCCTCTGGCATCCTCGCGCAAAACATATTGGAGGAAACCATGGCGACCAGCGATCTGATCATCCGAGGCGGCACAATTGTCGACGGCACCGGCGCGGCCCCCTTCGAGGGCGACGTCGCTGTTTCCGGCGGGCACATCACGCAGATCGGCAAAGTTTCCGGCAAGGGCATCGAAGAACTCGACGCGCGCGGACAGGTCGTGACGCCCGGCTTTGTTGACATCCACACGCACTATGATGGTCAGGCCACATGGGGCGACGCGATCAGTCCGTCCTCTCTGCACGGGGTGACCAGCGTCGTCATGGGCAATTGCGGCGTGGGCTTCGCGCCGTGTCACCCGGCAGACCATGACCGCCTGATCCGCCTGATGGAAGGCGTCGAGGATATCCCCTTCCCCGTTCTGACCGAGGGCCTGCCCTGGAAATGGGAAAGCTTCCCGGACTATCTGGATTTCCTCTCGACCCGCCAGTTCGACACCGACATCGGCGCGCAGCTGCCACACGCGGCCTTGCGCGTCTTCGTCATGGGCGAGCGCGGCGCCAACCGCGAAGACGCGAGCGCAGAAGACATCGCCGCCATGAAGAAGCTCGCGAAAGAAGCTGTGCTCGCCGGCGCGCTGGGCTTCTCCACGTCGCGCACGCTCAACCATCGCACGTCAGACGGCCAGCCGACCCCGACGCTCACGGCCAGCGAGGCCGAGCTGATCGGGATTGCCGAAGGCCTGAAAGAAGCCAAATGCGGCGTGTTGCAGTTCGTCTCCGACTTCAACGATCCGCAGAAAGAAGCCGCCATGCTGCGCCGGATCGTCGAAGCGTCCGGCCGGCCGCTCTCGGTTTCGCTGGCGCAGGCCGATGTCGCGCCGGAAGGCTGGCGCGCCCTGCTTGGCGCCATCGAGGCGGCCTCAAATGACGGCTTGCCGATGCGGGCTCAGGTCGCCCCGCGCCCGGTCGGCGTGTTGCTTGGCCTGGAACTGACGCTGAACCCGTTCAGCGCGCATCCGTCCTATGCAGCGATTGCATCCCTTCCCTTCGCGGAACGCATTCAAACGCTGCGCAATCCGGAATTCCGCGCAAAGCTGCTCGCCGAAAAGCCGGAAACGGATAACCCGTTCCTGAAAGTCATGCTGCGCAGCTTCGGCAAGATGTTCCAGCTGTCTGATCCGGTGAACTATGAGCCAGGCCCGGAAAGCACGCTGGAATATATCGCGAGGGTACGCGGCACCAGCCCGGAAGCGGTTGCGCTCGACCTGATGCTGGAACGTGACGGGCACGGCATGCTCTACCTGCCCTTCCTGAATTATGCGCAGGGTTCGCTCGAGCCGATCCGCGCCATGCTGGAAAGTCCGGCCACCCTGCCCGGCCTGTCAGATGGCGGGGCGCATGTCGGCATGATCTGCGACGGCTCCTTTACCACAACCATGCTGACCCATTGGGTGCGCGACCGCACGCGCGGGCCAAAACTGCCGCTTGAATATCTCGTGAAACGCCAGTCTCAGGACACGGCCCAATGGATGGGCCTGCACGATCGCGGCGTGATCGCGCCGGGCTACCGCGCCGATCTCAACGTGATCGATGTCGCAAACCTGAAGCTGCACCTGCCGGAAGTTCAGTACGACCTGCCCGCAGGCGGACGACGGCTGATGCAACGCGCCTCCGGCTACACGGCCACGATCCTGAAAGGCCAGATCACGCACCGTGACGGCAATCCCACGGGCGCGAAGCCTGGCCGCCTCCTGCGCGGGGCGCAGACGCTGTCGACCGCCGCAATCGCTGCGGAATAGAGTGCCTTGTAAAGGTCACTTGACTTTGTAAAGTGTGCTGGCGATTATGTATTTGACTCACCCAAGCGAATCGAGATTCTATTTCCTGTCACTTGCAGTCGGGGCTGAAGGAAATAGGAGCCTCTTATGCAATCCATCATTTGCGCTGCGATTCAGGCGCGACAGACGCTGACCCTTTCGTACAAGGGAAGCCAGCGGACGGTTGAACCACACCTTCTTGGGTACGACTCGGACGGCGACCTGACACTGAGCGCATGGCAAGTGACAGGAACAAACCCGGGCTGGCGCGATTTTCATGTCGCCAAAGCAAGCGGGCTCTCCAAAGCTGGAGGAAATTTTGCAGGCCCGCGCCCGGGATATAACCCCAACGACTCAACGCTTCAGAGGATTGTGTGTCGCCTGTAGCGCAGTCACAAGGCATCGGCCATCGAGCGGGGCCACTGTGTAGTGCACAAGATGATAGATGATCTACGAACATAGGGGGGCCTCCATGTCCATGAACGCACATTGCCCAAACTGCGGACTGAGGTTCAAATCCAACATCATTTCTGTGTCCGGGACTGCCAAAGTAAGAATGTCCGGAAATCGAGTGAGCTGCCCGCGTTGCGGCGCGCTCGCTAATATTCAGGACGGAGAGTACGAATATCAAAATGGCGTTTTGGTAGCCTTACGGGCACTTGATGACCCCACACTCCGGTCTCTGGAACAGATTCTCGAACAGTTCAAATCGGAAGACAAAACGGCATCTGAAACCGTGGAAGCTATTCGAGCGGTTGCGCCAGAAGTTGGTGCAATTCTCGACAAAGTTGGCGACGGAAAGTACGCGCTTGCGGCCCTGATGTTCTTCGTATTGCTGTTGCTCGCCAGATGCAGCAGTGGTGGTTCGTTGATTACGATCAACTACACTGAAATTAACGCCCTTTGGGATCAGTCAGTGGAAATGGCAAAATCAGCGGAACTGGACGATACCGAGCAGGATGATGAAGAAGCAGCTGGCGATGACCCCGCTGAACAATCCGGTCCAGAAGCCCCGCCCGTACATAGCAATGTCGCGCCTACTGATCCGGAAAACGTCCAAAACAAACCTCCTAGGTCAGAACGCTAAGATTTCTGGCTTTTCTTCTTAGCATGCTTATCGTCGGCCTGCGGTGAACGCTCTGGTCTCTCAGACTTCACCAGCTTGCCTAGTGCCTGGTCGAAAGACTTTTCGTCCATGTCCGCCTCGGCTTCGCGGGCAGCCTCTTTGAATTTGTCTAGTTGGTTGGGCTTCTTGCTCATAGCAACTTCCCCTGAATAGGAGCCTGCGGTTCTCGGATAACAATCAGCGGATTCCCAACTGTCTCGCTCTTCCGGATTAGGCCCTTGTCGAAGGTTTCCAGTATCGACAGGCCATGCAACTCGGCAGTGGCAACATGAATGGCGTCTTTTGGCTTGATCGAGTGATTCCAAACCAAAACCTGCGCTCGTTCGGAAATCTTCCTGTCTACATTCACAACCCTGATGAACGACCTACGGAAGAACTTCTGCACTATTTCCGCCTTGTCCTTAGGAACTGGAGGATTGCCCCGCATCCATAGAACCTCAGCCAGCGTCAATGCAGACGTGACAATAAGCACTTCACCCTTTCGAGCGCGCTCTAGCGTTCCTGCGCATTGCTCTGCTTTTCCGGGCTCGTTTTGCAGATGGGCGATGAAGGCGTCGCTATCCCAGTAGATCTTCTCGACAGACATCAGCTCGCCGCCAGAATGCCCCGAACATCCTCAATGGATGGGAGTTCGCTATCGTCCGGCAACACGTCTATATTGGAAACTTCAATACTCATCGGAATGCCATTTCTTCGGTAGTGGATCATTCCGGTAATCTCAACGCGCTTGCGAAAAGTCGCCAACGCACTCTCGATCATGTCCTCAGGCAATTTACACTCGATTGCTCTCGGATAGAGGGGGTCTTTAATCTTTATCCGAAGGGCCCCACCCATATCTTGGATGGCCTGTAGACGCCCCTCTATGGAGCCTATGTCCTTGTAGTCAGCGCGCTCATTTTCGCGGATCACCTCCGCAACCTTGGGCCCAAATTCCGTTGGTCGGCGCTGAACCCAAAACTTCATGGTGATAGATTCATTTTTTCCAGCAGTTAGTTGGGAAAGTTGCCTAAAATGCCCGAGTGCAGCATCAGACAAACCAGCTTCCTCAACACTCCCATTCATCAGATGGCGGGTGCTGGTATTGAATTTCTCATACACCTCGCTGACCTGATCAATCGCAGCCAGCGCATCTGGCGCGAGCCCTATGAGGTTGCTTCCCTCTCTCACCTTGACCGTCCAAGCGATCTTGTTTGCACCCTCATATTCAGTGATTTCTTTGACGATTCCGAAAAAGTGCTTTGCGGCCGCAAGAAAGGCATCAGGCGCCAAATCTACGCCGATCTCTAGAGTCAAATCGGTAGGTATCTGGTCTGGCGTAGCCATCCACACTCCTTTGATCAGCGCAGATTCTACGCCGCTGGTGAGTCCCTGTACATCAGTCTTTTTCCTGTTACGCCGCTAAGGGCAATGGCTGCTCGCTGAGCATCCTCAATGCCGTGCGCAGAGCGGTTGTTATAACGGAAATCAAACTCCGCGAGATAACGGTGCAGGTGCTGCTTACCGCAGTGCTGGTACACGCCCTTCATGCCGCGCTTGAAGATGCTGTAGTAGCCTTCCACCGTGTTCGTGTGGATCGTGCGATCCGTCAGGCTGACGTATTCCTTGGCGCTGTGGTTCACGCTCTCATGCGCGCGGAACTTTTTGCCGACGACTTTCAGGCGCGGGGCCTCGTCGGTCAGGATACGCGCCTCTTTGGCAACGTTGGCCTGCACAATCGGCAGGATCGTAGAAGCCTTCAGGTCATTGATCACAACGCTGCGTGCCTGACCGGTCGTGCGGTCTACCAGCGTCAGCACCTTGTTGCGCTGGACCCAGTTAGGGGCCTTCACGTCCGTGTTGGCGTCCTTGTCGATACCGATGAAGGTTTCATCGACTTCAACGTCTCCGCCACCGCCGCCCATCGGGGAGAGTTCACCAGAGCGCATTGCCTCACGGATGCGATGGCAGAGGAACCAAGCCGTTTTGTACTGCACTTCCAGGACGCGGTGCATCTGATGGGCGCTGAAGCCCTTCTTGCTGGCGCAGAGGAGGTAGATGGCCTGAAGCCACTTATACATTGGCAGGTGGCTTTCCTCAAAGATCGTGCCCTTGCGAACCGTGAACTGCTTCCGGCAGTCACCGCACTTGTAAAGGCCGTGGCGTTCCACACCTTCCGGGTTCTTCCGGCTCGGCTTAGAGCGAACGCCTTTCAGCGGGTAGGAGTTGTCCACCGTTCCACAGTGCGGGCAAACACGGCCATTGGCCCAGAGAATGGACTCAATGTGCTCGAAAGCAGCGGCTTCGTCGTGAAAGTATGGCTTGGAAAGAATGGACATGGCCTAACTCCTTGATTCCTATCTAGGAATCAAGATTGGGTTTGTCAAGTGCACAATCGCCAGTGTGCTTGTCATATTGTCAGGGTAACTTGACAAGGAGACATCTCTCATGACCCAGACACGTGGCTTCCGAACGGCCAACCGCCGCTACAAATTCCTCTTCTGGCCGATGATGGCCGCTTACGTCGCGATCATTCTCGGTGCGAAATTCCTGATCGACGAGGACACGGCGCCCGTCTGGCTGAATGCCGCCTGCGCCATCGCAGCGACCCTGCCGCTCGGCATCGTTCTCTATGCCATCCGCCGGCAGACGGATGAGACAGACGAGTATACGCGCCTGAGATACCTGAAGGCCTTGCGCGACGCAGGCCTGATTACGGCGGCGATTACGTTTCTGGTCGGGTTCCTGCAGATCTTCGACGTTCTCGGCAGTGTCGATGTGTTCTGGTTCGGACCGCTCTTCTTCTTTGCCTTCGGTATTTCGCGCCTGACCAACTGCTTTGGCGCGACGGTCTGAGCCAATAGATGAAGAACATCATCCGCATTCTGCGTACGGAAAAGGGATGGAGCCAGGCCGAACTGGCTGACCGGCTCGACGTGTCCCGACAATCCGTGAACGCCATCGAGACCGGGAAATATGACCCGTCCTTGCCGCTCGCCTTCGCCATCGCCCGCCTGTTCGGGCGCGGCATTGAGGACATCTTCGATGATGGTCTGGAGGCGACAGAAGCCGCCGAATAGACCAATCAGACCCCGACGAGCGCTTTCGAGAAGGCCTCCGCACTGAACGGGCGGAGGTCTTCTGCTTTTTCGCCGATGCCAATGAAGTGGATCGGCAGATCATAGGCCTCGGCGATCGCGACCAGCACACCACCCTTTGCCGTTCCGTCGAGCTTGGTCATCACCAGGCCCGTCACGCCCGCCGTCTTGCGGAAAGCTTCGACCTGGCTCAGCGCATTCTGGCCAACCGTCGCATCCAGCACGAGGATGACATCGTGCGGCGCGGTCGGGTCGAGTTTCTTGATGACACGGACGACTTTCTCAAGCTCCGACATCAGCTCGGCCTTGTTCTGCAGACGGCCTGCCGTATCAATCAGGACAAGGTCGAGATCCTCCGCCTTCGCCCTTTCGATGGCCTCGTAAACGAGCCCCGCCGCATCGGCGCCAGTCGGTTTCGACATCACCGGAATGCCGGCGCGGTCGCCCCAGACGGTCAGCTGCTCGATGGCAGCGGCGCGGAATGTGTCCCCCGCAACAAGCAACGCTTTGGCGCCCTGCTCTGACAGTTTCGACGCGATCTTGCCGATTGTGGTTGTCTTGCCGGATCCGTTGACGCCCACGAACAAGACGATGCGCGGGCTGGTGCCTTCAGAGAAGTCGACAATCTTTTCGCGGGGCTTCAGAACCTCGGAAATCTCACTGGCGAGCGCGAGGCGGATCTCTTCCTCGGTGATCTCCTTGTCGAACCGCTCCTTCGACAGACTGGCGGCCACACGCGCGGCGACCTTGGCGCCCAGGTCGGACGTGATCAGAAGGTCTTCGAGTTCTTCGAGCGTCTCATCGTCCAGCTTGCGGCGGCCAAGTGCGGCCAGCCCCTCGGCCAGACGGGAGGATGACCGCGACAGGCCCTGCCCCAGTTTCGCGACGAAGCCCGGATTATTGGCCTCGGCCTCCATCGCCGCGCGGGCGGCTGCCTCAGCTTCGGCGCGCAGGCGTTCGGCTTCGCGCCGGTCGGCCAGAAGTTTCAGTTCAGCTTCGGCTTTGGCCTGTTGGGCAGCACGTTCTTCGCGCGCCTTGCGGGCCTTTTCGGCCTCTTCCGCGAGACGGGCCGCCTCCTCGGCCGTAGCGGCTGCGGCGGCCTCTTCGGCCCGGCGCGCTGCCTCATCGAGGCGCGCGGCTTCAGCGGCGGCTTCCTGGGCCTCGCGCGCCTGACGCTCTTCCCAGGCCTTGTTGGCCTCGGCGACGATCCGTTCGATCTCTTCCTTTTCGGCAGCCGCCTTTGCGGCCTCTGCCTCAGCCGCTTCCTTTGCGGCGAGCTCCTCAGCCGAGAGTTCGGGCGCCTGCATGGCAGCGCCGGCGGCCTTCAACTCGTCCGCCTTTTTCTTCTTCCCGAACCAGAGGATCATTCTTGTATTTCTCCGATCAGCTGTTTGCCGTCATGCCCGGTTATATGGGCACGCACCGGGCGTCCAGCTTGGCCGGGATCGCGCGACAGTTTCACCGGCGTGAAGTCCGGCAGGCGCGCCGCCGTTTCCCGCTCCACCAAAGCCTCGCGAATTTCGCCAATATGGCGCGAAAAGTGCGTCTTGAGTGCGTTTTCGCCTGTCTCACGCAGACGCGCGGCCCGTTCCTTGATCACGGCCTTCTCCAGTTGCGGCATACGCGCTGCCGGTGTGCCGGGGCGCGGGCTGTAGGGAAAGACGTGCAGGAAGGCGAGGCCACAATCATCCACAAGACGAACTGAGTTCTCGAAATGCGCCTCGGTCTCGGTTGGAAACCCAGCAATGATATCCGCACCAAGTGCAATATCCGGACGCAAACTCCGCAGCTTGTCCGCCAGAATAATCGCGTCATCGCGTGAATGGCGCCGCTTCATCCGCTTCAGGATCAGATTGTCACCATGCTGCAGCGACAGGTGCATGAACGGCGCAAGGCGCGGTTCGCCCATCGCCTCGAACAAGGCGTCATCGATCTCGATGGCATCAATCGACGAAATCCGCAGCTGTTGCAGGCCCGGCACCAGTTTCAGGATGCGCTGCACCAGATTGCCGAGCTGCGGCGTGCCCGGCAGGTCTGCGCCCCAGCTGGTCAGATCGACGCCGGTCAGCACGACTTCATAATGCCCGGTCTCAACCAGGCGCCTGACCTGCTCAACCACTTCGCCGGCCGGTACAGAGCGGGAATTCCCCCTCCCGAACGGGATGATGCAGAACGTGCAGCGATGGTCACAGCCATTCTGGACCTGCACATAGGCCCGTGCGCGCCCATCCATGCCATCGATCAGATGCGCCGCCGTCTCTTTCACCGACATGATATCGTTGACGCGCACCTTCTCATGCCCGCCCAGCAGGTCCACCGGAAGCCAGGTCTCGGCTTTCATCTTTTCATGGTTGCCGATGACCCGGGTCACTTCCGGCATCTTGGCGAACATGTCCGGATCGATCTGCGCCGCGCAACCGGTTACGAGGATCGGCGCACCGGGATGCTCTTTCGCGGCCCTACGGATGGCCTGACGTGCAGACCTGACAGCCTCACCGGTCACCGCACACGTGTTCACGATCACCGCTGCCGACAGGCCCGCCGCCTCCGCATGGCTGCGCATCACCTCGGACTCGTAAGAGTTCAGGCGGCATCCGAGCGTAATCAGCGTCGGGCTGGAAGGGCTTTCGGGCTTGGTCATGGCAATATCGTCCAGCGCACATCGCGCCGCGCAGCGCATGAATCAAGCGCAGGCCTCAGATTTCGGTTTCGAATTCCAGCTCGACCGGCCCCGTCATGTAGACGCGGTCGTCGCTTTCGCGCCACTCGATCAGAAGTTCTCCGCCGTCGAGGATCAGTTTCGCGGTCCGTTCGGTGAGCTTTGCACGCGCTGCGCAGACCAGCGCTGCGCAGGCCCCCGTGCCGCAGGCTTTGGTCAGCCCTGCCCCGCGTTCCCACACCCGCAGACGGATCGTGTTGCGGTCAATCACCTGCGCGAAGCCGACATTCGTGCCTTCCGGGAACAGCGGGTGCCATTCGACCAAGGGCCCCAGCGCCGGGATGTCATAGGCGTCCACATCGGAGACAAAGAACACCGCGTGCGGGTTACCCATGGAAACGACCGCAGGTCGCGACAGCACCGGATTGTCGATCGGCCCGATCTTCACGTCGACGCCGCGCACATCCATCTTTTCAGACAGCGGAATGTCTTCCCAGCCCATCAGGGGCGAGCCCATGTCCACCGTAATCAGGCCGTCTTCAGCCCGGAAAGCGCGCAGCATGTCAGCCTCGGTCTGGATCGTGATCCGGTCCTTGCCGGTTTCGTCCAGAAGAAGGCGCCCGACGCAGCGGCTGGCATTGCCGCAGGCAGAGACTTCACCGCCATCCCGGTTCCAGATGCGCATGAACACATCCTTGGTGGCGTCGCGCTCCAGCGCGATCACCTGGTCGGCATTCAGATCTTCGGCGATCTGGCACACCTGTTCGGTCGTCGGCGTGAACGGCGCCGAACGGGCATCGAAAATGGCAAACGCGTTGCCGGCACCATTCATCTTCCAGATCTTCATAAGGGGTCCATATCCGGTTTTCCGGTTTCGCAGAAGCGGGCCGTGATGCCCTATCGGGGCAGCCGCGTCGAGACAACCCAGCCCGCGATCTGGATTCCCAATGCCAGCAACAGAAGCGCCGGTACAAACTTGTGCGAAACGAACATCGCGATCACCGCTGCAGCCATACAGGCATAGTCGACAACGTCCGACGACATCAGCCAGCCTTCCGGCGTGCGGGCGCGGCGTACTTCCAGCAGGGTCACGCTACGCCACACCCGGCCCATATCCGGCGGACCGAAGACTTCCTGCAGGCGTTTGGGATCACGGATGCCGGTCATTTCGGCCAGATCCCCGATCTGCGCCTCGCCGAGCGCAATGTTGCGCTTGCGGCCCGACGTGCCGATCAGGCTCACCAATGCCGACAGGCCCACCGCAAGCGCGATGGCCACCAGCGTAAACCCGTCAAAAGGACCATACCCGCTCATGCGCGTTCATATAGGCGCTTGCAGGTCCCGCCGGTAGCTCCTGCCCTGGAATTCGCATCAGACCGTCGGAACGGTCCCGCCATCGATCAGATATTCGGCACCCGTAATCGACGCCGCACGCGCAGAGGCAAGGAATACGACGAGATCGGCAACTTCCTCGGGCTTCGAGGGCCGCCCCAACGGGATCCCCCCAAGCGAGTCCATGAGCGTCTTCTGAGCGGACGCATAGTCGCCGCCCGAATCGGCGGCGAGCCGCTCGACCAATGCGACAGCAGCCTCTGTCTCGATCCAGCCCGGCGAGACCCGCATGACACGAATACCCTTTGGCCCAACTTCCTTCGACAGGCTCTTGCTGTAGGCGGACAGGGCCGCTTTTGCGGCGGCGTAGGCCGTTGTCGCTTCCGGCAGCGGCATCAGACGCTGGATGGAGCTGATGTGGATGATCACACCGCTCCCCTGCCCGATCATGCCCGGCAGAAGCGCCCGGTCCAGCCGGACGGCCGGCAGAAGGTTGAGATTCAGCTCGTCCTGCCACTCGGCCTCCCCCAGCGCGGCAAACCCGCCAGCCGGGGCACGAGATCCGCCGATCACGTGCACGATCACATCCACGCCGCCCATCCGGGCAAGCACCTCATCGGCCACCGTCCCGCAGCCCTCCGCTGTGGTCAGGTCAGCTGCCAGGAAGCGAACGCCTTCCGGAAGCGTTTCAGGTTCGCTCCGCGCCGTGGTCAGCACATCGGCGCCCAGTTCGGACAGCGCAGCGACAACGGCACGGCCCACGCCTTTCGACCCGCCAGTGACCAGCACGCGCCGGTCCTTAAGGCCCAGATCGAAACTCATAGCCGGATCTCGAGGGCGGAAATGCGGTCTCCCGCCAGGGTGAAAAAATAGCGCAGCTCTAGAGGACTGCCGGGAAAATCACCTTCGACATCGCCTGTCACAACAAGACGATCCCCCTCCGGCTGCGCCCTCAGGGGTGTCACCTGGTAGGACGTTGTAGCCTTGGCCTCCTCTTTCCAGGCACGGATGGCCTCAAGGCCTGAATGGGTCTTTTTCTCATCGATCACCATGGCATCGGCGGCGAAGAAGTCCGCCATCCGGCTCGTGTCATTTGACTGTTCGGCCTCGAAATAGCGGCGAACAGGTGCGGGAAGATCGGGCGACATCAGCATTTCTCCTTTTGCAATCCGGAATGAACTGTCTTGCGGGAGGGCAGATATCGATTTAGTCAGAAGAAATGACAAGTACGGACAATAAAGTTGGGTACTTACCAGAAAGTAAGCGCCCGGATTATACGCCCCAGACCGAGGCGCATGACGTCGAAGCCGCCCTGCAGATGCTGGAGGGACGGTGGAAGATGATCATCCTGTTCCATCTGTTCGGCCAGAAACTCATGCGCTTCTCTGATCTGGAACGCGCGATTCCGGCAATTTCGCAGAAGATGCTGATCCAGCAGCTCAGGAAGCTGGAGTCAGATGGAATCGTGCACCGCATCGTCCACCATCAGGTGCCCCCGAAAGTGGAGTACGGCCTCACGGAATGGGGCGAGAAGCTCTGCCCCGCGCTGGATGCCTTGCTGCTTTGGGCAGAACAGAGGCCGCCGGCCGAGGCCTGACCTACCGTCCGGCGAGCTTCGGAATCGCGGCCCAATAGTCGAAGTCGAGCAGCACGCCGTCGGCGTATTTGCCGTCGCTGGTCTTGTAGGCGAAGGCAGCAGGGTCCTGGTCCTTCACCGCCACGAGGCGCAGGCGCAGGGCGCCGCACTTCTCTGACAGGTCTGCTTTGTCCAGCACTTCGCTCCAGGCATAGATCGTGTCGCCAGCAAAGAGAGGGCTCGCGTGCGTGCCGGCATTAATGGCCAACACCTGCCCCGCATTGGCCAGGCCATTGAAGGCCAGCGAGCGCGCGATGGAGATCACCACGCCGCCATAGATCAGGCGCTTGCCGAAGCGGCTTTCCTTTTGACCATGGGCGTCGAAGTGCACTTTGGCGGTGTTCTGATAGAGACGCGTCGCAATCTGGTGCTCAGCCTCTTCCACGGTCATGCCATCGACGTGATTGATCTTCTCGCCGATCTCATAGTCTTCAAAGCCGTATGGCGAGCCCGCCAGTGCGAAGTCCCAGTCTTCCATAGCCGGGAAACCTTCCAGCTCAGCGCCTGGCACGGCATCTGGCAGCTCGGGCACGTGAGCGGGCGGTACGGCATTGTCCTGCTCCCACTTGTTCACCATCACCCAGCGCACGAAGGACATGACCTCGATACCATTCTGGTTGAAGCCACGCGTGCGGACCCAGACGACGCCCGTGCGCTTGTTGGAGTTTTCCTTCATGCCGATGACTTCGGAGACCGTGTTCAGCGTGTCACCGGGTATGATCGGACGCCGGATACGGCCGTCGGCATAGCCAAGGTTTGCCACCGCGTTCAGCGAAATGTCCGGCACGGACTTGCCGAACACGACATGGAACGCGTGGATCGGGTCCAGCGCCAGGCCCGGCAGGCCGGCGGCTTTGGCAAATTCAGCGGAGGAGTACTGCGCGTAGCGGTTCCCGGTCATCGCCCGGTAGAGCGCGATGTCGCCTTCAGTCACCGTCTGGGGCGTTGCATGGACGAGTTCCATGCCGATCGAGAAATCCTCGAAATAATTGCCCGGATTGGATTTTGTCTGTGAAGTCATGGCAGCCTCGTTTCCGGGGCTGCTACTGGCCTAGATCTGCCAGCTACCGCCCGTCATCTGATCGGCGACTACCTGCACGTCCGCCCCATGGGAAATCAAGGCCGGAGACGCCTGAAGCACCCAAACAAGCGAAATCGCCGCAGCCACGAGACCGCCCAGCATTGCTTTGTCGGTCGTGCGCTCGCGCAGCTGGTCGAACATGCGCGGGCCCACAATCATGTAGGGCAGGCCGAAGAAGCAAAAACCTGCGAAGGCCAGACACACAGCAGCGGACAAGAGAAGGACAGTCATCATCATGACGCCAGTCTCGCGCGGAGTGGCTTATATCCAGCAACGAAAATCGATGAAATTTGATCGAATCGGCCCATTTTGAGCCGAATTCGCAGAGATCAGACGAGTTTCAGCAAGTCTTCCGGCGGACGCCCCAACACCGCCTTCCTGCCCTTGATGCCGATCGGGCGCTGGATCAGCTTCGGGTTTTCCGCCATCGCCTCGAAGATCGCCTCATCGCTGGACGCAGCGTCGATCCCGGCGGCTGGCGCATCCTTGGCCCGCAGAAAAGCGCGCGGAGACACCCCGCCCATCTTTTTCGCGATGTCTTTCAGTTCCTCGACTGACAGGCGATCAGATGCGTTCATGTATTTGCGCACATCGGGCGTGATGCCGGCTTCCGTCAGCAGGTCCAGCCCCTTGCGGGAAGTGGAGCAGTTCGGATTGTGAATCAGGGTATAGCTCATCAGGCGCTCCCCTTCCGATCAGACAGTTTCGAAGGCGCGGATGGCTTCATCCATGGCAACAGTGCGGTGCGCCTCTTCGAGGTGCAAAAGCTCGGTCATCTTGTCGTTCACTTTCAGCACGCCTTTTCCGGCGTTCTCAGGCTGGGCGAAAGCCTCGATCACGGCCTTGGCGTGTTCCACGTCATGCTGGCTCGGCGCGAAGACGCGGTTGGCGGTGTCGAGCTGTGACGGGTGGATCAGCGTCTTACCGTCAAAGCCGAGGTCACGGCCCTGTTCGCACTCATAGATCAGACCGTCCGTGTCCTTGATGTCATTGAACACGCCATCAATCGCATAGAGGCCATAGGCACGCGCCGCCGCGATGGAGAGTTGCAGTGCGGTCTGGAAGGCGATCCGGTCCGGCGTCATCCGGGCGCGGTATTCCTTGGCAAGATCATTGGTGCCCATCACGAACGTGGTCAGGCGTGTGTCCTCGGCGGCGGCAGCAATCTCTTCGATCCGGAGAATGGCCTTCGGCATTTCGATCATGACCCAGAGGCCGAAATCATTTGGTGCGCCGGCTTCGGTCAGCGCCGCGTCGAGGATCATGATGTCTGCCGCAGATTCCACTTTCGGGGCCAGCACGGCCTTTGCGCCGCACGCGACGGCGGCTTTCAGGTCATCGGCGCCCCACTCCGTGTTCAGCCCGTTCATGCGGATGACGATCTCGCGATGGCCATATCCGCCCTGCTTCACGGCGCTGACAATAGCCTCGCGCGCGGTCAGCTTTGCCTCCGGCGCGACAGCGTCTTCCAGGTCGAGCAGCAGCGTATCAGCGCTGAGGCCACGCGCTTTTTCCAGGGCGCGCTCATTGGCGCCGGGCATATAAAGACAAGAGCGGCGCGGGCGGTGCGTCGGTGAAGCCATTTTGTTCGTTCCCTTTTCAAGCGGGCGGACTATCGCCCTGCACTGCTAACGGTTCAACTGCGGCAATTGCTTCGCACGCAGAAAGCCGGTTAGCTCTGATAACCTATTGAAATAATACGGAAAGTTTACATGAGCCGTATTTTGGCACTTTTTCTCTCCTGTCTGGTTGCAATGCCCGCACTGGCAGAGCCCATCACGATTACGCAATTGCGCGACGAGTTCACCAAGCGCGGCACGGTTGCCCTTCGCGTCGCCTATCTGGACGGGTTCCCGGTGATGACAGGGGAAATGCAGGGTCAGAGCTTTGATGCCATCCTGCGTGATTGTGAAGGGCCAGAAAAAGCATGCGAAGCGATCCGCTACGTGACCTGTCATGAAATGCAGGGCTTTTCCCGCATCGAAGCGCTCGAAGTCGCGAACACTTATAATGCCGGTTTCAAGAACGCGGCGGCCTATGCCGAGGAGAAATGGTTCGGACAAGTCGTCTGCATCCGGCTGCAGCAGGAATTCCGGGGTGTCGAGCGCTATGGCATGCGCCAAATATTCGAGTGGCAGATCGAGCTGGAAGACTTCCTGCAGGACATGGACGAAGCGCAAACCGACAAACTCGCGGCAAACGTTCTCGACAGCGGCGCGGATTAGGCCTTATGCGGGGGGCATGACAGACTTCCCGATTTCCGGCTTCACCGCCGCAGGCCTCGACAGCGTTCGCGACATCTTCGAGGCGAATTTCAACGAAATGGACGAACTGGGTGCCGGCTTTGCCGTCTATCACCGGGGCGAACTGATTGCTTCGCTGCTGGGCGGCTGGTCTGACCGGCAGAAGACGACGCCCTGGGCCGCCAACACGCTCGTGCCGGTCTATTCGACCACCAAGGGCATCGCCGCGCTGATCGTTGCTTCGCTCGTCGACACGCTGCCGGATGGCTATGAGACACCCGTCGCCGCCGTCTGGCCGGAATTTGCCGCCAATGGCAAAGCCGAGGTCACCATTGGTCAGGCACTCAGCCATCAGGCCGGCCTGCCGGGCTTTTCCCAGGAGATCGACCCAGAGCTCTGGCTGGACCCGCCTGCCTGCGCCGCAGCTATCGCCGCGCTCGCTCCGATGTGGCCACCCGGCACCGCGCACGGCTACCACCCCCTCACCTGGGGCTATATCGCCGGAGAAATCGCCCGCCGGATCAGCGGCGAAACGCTCGGCACGACGCTCTCCGCCCTGTTCGAGGGGGTCGATTTCCATATCGGCCTGCCCGCCAGCCAGCATGCGCGCTGCGCCGATATCCAGCGCCCGAAGGCCCTCGCCGCGCTCGGAGAGCTGAACGATTACCGCAAGGCCGCTTTCGTCTACAAATGGTCGGCGCCCAACCGGGGCGGCGCAATCTGGCGCGAGATTGAAATCCCCTCCGCAAATGGTCACGGCACGGCCGAAAGCGTCGGCGCCATTTACCATCACTATGCCCGCAATGGCGGAGGCAAGCTGCGCCCCGGCATCTTCGAGGCACTGATCCAACCCCGCACCAGCGGGCCGGATCTCGTCCTGCCGATGGACACGAGCTTTGGCGCTGGCATCATGCTGAACACGCACGGCCTGTTCGGACCGAACCCAGCAACGCTCGGCCATTCCGGATGGGGCGGCTCCATGGCCATCTCTGATCCGGATGCCGAACTCACCTGCGCCTATGTCATGAACCGGCAATCGAACGTGCTTGTCGGCGATCCGCGCGCAGTGCGTCTGGTCGAAGCCGTCTACGCCGCCCTCTGACATGTTCGCCGCGCTCGACTGGCCCGCCTTCCTGATCGCCATGCTGGCCGTTGAGCTAACGCCCGGCCCCAATATGGGCTGGCTGGCCACATTATCGGCCCGGGCCGGACGCAAGCATGGGATGAAAGCCGTTGCCGGCATTACGCTGGGCCTCGCCGTTCAGCTTGTCGCGGCGGCGACGGGCCTCTCCGCCCTGCTGGCAAGCTCATACTTTCTCTACGAAGCGCTGCGCTGGGCCGGCGTGGCCTTCATGCTCTACCTCGCCTGGGAAGCCTTCAGCGATGACGGCTCGGCCCCGCCGGCGCAGGCCAACAAGCTGGCAGGCTTCCGCCGGGGCCTGATCGCGAACATCCTCAATCCCAAAGCACTGATCTTCTATCTGCTTGTGGTCGGACAGTTCGCCAATCCGGAACTCGGACATCTCTGGCTCCAGATCATCGTGCTCGGCAGCCTGCACATCCTTGTGGCGCTCATCGTTCATGTCTCCATCGTTCTGGTGGCCGACGGGTTGGGAACCCTGCTGGAGAAATGGCGCACGTCATTTTCCGTCCGCCTCGGCTTCGGCCTGACCCTTGCCGTGATCGCCCTCTGGCTCGCGATGACAACCGCGCGCGCCTGACGTCTGCCGCATCGCGCGATCTGGCCTGTTTGTTGCAGGACCAGTCTCAGATCGGGATCCCATCTCCATCTGTCAGAAACTTGATACGCCCCGGTGCCGATCCCTCGGTCCGGGGCTTTTTTTGTTTCCTAGCAAGATCTCAGATCGGCCGCGCCGACCGGGCCAGCCGCCGGGCCTTTGCTTCGCCCACCATGGAGTCGATCGTGAACACGGCGAGCGCCAGCCAGATCAGGCCGAACGCAATCGCATGGGTAGAACCGAACGGTTCACGGAAGACAAGCAGTGCGATCAGGAACTGAATCGTCGGGCCGATATATTGCATCATCCCGACGGTCGACAGTTTCAGCCGCTTGGCGGCCAAGCCGAACAGGATCAGCGGGAAGGCCGTGATCGGCCCGGCTGCGATCAGAAGCGGAATGTCCCATCCGCCCTCCCCCATGGGACGACCGTCCGGCTGTTGCACGAACCAGGCGAGCCAGGCCAGCGCCAGCGGCACCAGGACGAGCACCTCCATGAGGAAGCCTGCCCGGCTATCGACCGCAACTTTCTTCCGGATCACGCCATAGAACGCAAAGGTCATGCAGAGGACCAGAGAAATCCAGGGCACATGTCCATAGGCAAGCGTCACGATGCCCACGCCAATGGTCGCAATTGCCACCGCTATCCATTGAGCCGGGCGCAGCTTTTCGGCGAAGAACAGCATGCCGAACAGGACACTGACGAGCGGGTTGATGAAATAGCCGAGCGAGGCCTCGATGGTCCGGCCCGCATTCACGGCCCAGATATAGACGCCCCAGTTCGCCGCGATCACGAGACCGGACAGGATCAGCCATTTCGCTGTGTTCCAGCGCAGGGCCGCCCGGACATCCTTCCAGTTACCTGCCAGCGCGATCAGAAGCAGCGCCGTCGGCACCGACCAGACGACCCGGTGCGCCAGCAATTCCTGCGGCTGCACATGGCGCATCGCCCGGATGTACAGCGGAAGGCTGCCCCAGATGAAATAGGCACAGAGGCCAGCGAAGAATCCGAACCGTTGACTGGATGACATGCGGCGCGCTCTAGCTTGTCGCGCACGGGCCTGCCACCCAATTCTTGTTGCGACCTGCATCGGCATGTGAACTGGTATCGTTCACCGGGCCAATCCGGCCGGCAAGCGTCAGGAAGAGGCAGAACACATGGCGCCCCGCGAACTCCCGGCAAACGCCTTCGTCATTGAGGTCCGACTGAGATCGGCGCGGGAATTGTTCAACTCGCTGGACCCCTCCCCGCTGCTGGAGCGTGACCTCGATACGCGGGTGGAGGCATTCATCACCGAATGGGCGGAAGAGGCCCCCGGGGATACAGACTTGCATCTTGTCATTCACCTGCCCGCCGGAGCGCCGCGCACGGCGGAGGAAGAAACGTTGCAGGCGGCCATTCAGGCCTATTTCCGGCTGGCAGAAGCTCACAAGCACAGGCAGATGCGGAAATTACTCGGGGAAGGTCGGCGCTCGGCGCTTGTCGGCATTGTCTTTCTGACCATCTGCATCACCGCCGCTCAGCTTGTCCGCACCATGACGTCCAGCGCGATCGCCGCCACGATCAGCGAGGGCCTCCTGATCATCGGCTGGGTCGCCAACTGGCGGCCGGTATCGATTCTGCTGTATGAATGGCGCCCGATCCGCAAGGAGATCGACATCCTGAAACGGTTGTCGAACCTGACGGTCGAGATCCGGGAAGACGGCCCCGGTCCGCAACCAGGAGAGCCATCAGTTGCCTTGGCCTGATCATCGTCTAAGATTCCGGCTTCGAGCCTGCGCCCGGAAAGGAATCGCGAAACCTCTATGGAAGAAACACCGCCAGCCCTGCTGGACTCCCTGAATTTCCAGGGCGCCATCCATTCCGTGCGCGACGTTCTGACCCAGCTCGCCGGCGAAGTCGTGTCCTACGACTCGCTCTGGCAGTTCATCGCGATCGTTGCGGCCGGGATCGTCGGCTTCCTGCTCTCGCGTCTGCCTCTTGCCCGTCTGAAAAAGGTCGCCGCCAGCCGGGAACGAGCCGACATCCTGTTCCATGCCGCGGTTTCGGCGGCACGGATCGTCTGGCCGCTCCTATCGGTCGTCCTGCTCTGGATCATCACACCGGCCTTCGAACAGTTCGGGCTGAAGAACGAGATCCTCCGGGTCGCAGCCAGCCTTCTGAATGCCTGGATCATCGTTCGCCTGATCACGGCAAATATCCGCGATGGGCTGGTCGCCAATACACTCACTCTGCTCGCCTGGTCGATTGCCGCGCTCTACATCCTGCGACTGTTGCAGCCGGTAACGGAGTCACTGGACTCGACCATTATCGGCTTTGCCGGCGTGAAATTCTCGCTGCTGCGCCTGATGACCAGCATGTTCGTGGCCGCCATCGCGCTCTGGCTCGGCCGGATCGCAGGCGACGCGGCACAGGCTCAGCTGCGCAGTTCCAAGAAACTGACGCCCTCCATGGCGGGCCTGCTTGGACAGGTGCTGAAGATCGCCTTCATTATCGTCGCCATCCTGATCGCGTTGCAGGTTGTCGGCGTCAACTTGACGGCTCTGACGATCCTCTCCGGGACACTGGGCATTGGTATCGGCTTCGGCCTTCAGGCGATCTTCTCGAACTTCGTGTCGGGCCTGATCATCCTGATCGAGAAATCGGTTAAAGTGGGCGACTTCATCGAGCTTCAGTCCGGCGTGACCGGCCTCGTGCGCGAGATCAATATCCGTTCCACGCTCGTCACCACCAACGACAACGTCGATATCCTGGTGCCCAATGAGGAGTTCATCAAGTCGCAGGTCATCAACTGGACCCATCGCGAGGTGCGCCGGCGCGTGCGCGTGCCGTTCGGGGTCGCCTATGGCTCCGACAAGGAAATCGTCCGCAAGGCGGGCCTGGAAGCGGCAGAGGACGTCGAATGGACTCTGAAAGGCATGCCCGGTCGGACGCCGCAGGTCTGGCTCACCAAGTTCGGCGACAGCGCTTTGGAATTCGAACTCGTCGTCTGGCTCACCGATGCCGCCGTCAGCCGCCCCGCCCGCGTGATCGCAGACTATAACTGGGCGCTGCATACGGTGCTTGAAAAGTACGGGCTGGAGATCCCCTTCCCGCAACGCGACCTGCACCTCAAAAGCGCAACGGGCCTCAACGTCACCGTCGAGACCCGTCAGGCAAAATTCGAATCCGGTGCGGACTAGCGAGCCGCGACCGGCTTTTTCTCCGGCTTCAGCACGCCGCGGTTCAGCAGTTCCTCGGCGATCTGCACGGCGTTGAGGGCTGCGCCCTTGCGGAGGTTGTCGGAGACACACCAGAACAGAAGACCATTCTCGACAGTCGGGTCCTTGCGGACGCGGCTGATGAAGGTCGCCCAGTCACCGACGCACTCTTTTGGCGTCATGTAGAGGTCTTCTTCCGGATCATCGATCAGCATGATGCCGGGGCTTTCGCGCAGCAGGGCCTGAGCCGCTTTCGCGGTCATAGGGGCACCAAGCTCCACGCTGACGGCTTCGGAGTGGCCGACAAAGACCGGCACGCGCACGCAAGTTGCGACCAGTTCAATGCTGTCGTCGAGGATCTTCTTGGTCTCGACGCGCATCTTCCACTCTTCCTTGGTGAACCCGTCATCCATGAAGACGTCGATCTGCGGGATCACGTTGAAAGCGATTTCCTTGGGGAAGATTTCCGGGGTCGGCTCATCATTCACAAACACGCCGCGCGTCTGGTTCCACAGCTCGTCCATGGCCTCCTTGCCGGCGCCGGAGACGGACTGGTAGGTCGCGACGACGACACGCTTGACGCCGACGGCATCATGCAGCGGCTTCAGCGCCACCACGAGCTGCGCGGTCGAGCAGTTCGGGTTCGCGATGATCATCTTCTTCTTGTAGCCCATCACGGCTTCGCCATTGCACTCTGGCACAACCAGCGGCACGTCCGGATCCATCCGCCAGGCGGAGGAGTTGTCGATGGTGATGGCGCCCGCCTTTGCGATCTTCGGGCACCATTCCAGCGAGGCCTTGCCGCCCGCCGACATCAGGACAAGATCGACCTTCGAGAAGTCAAAGCTTTCAATGTCCTGGCATTTCAGGGTGCGGTCGCCATAGGAGACTTCCTTGCCCAATGAGCGGCGCGTCGCAACGGCGTAAACTTCATCCGCGGGGAACAGGCGCTCGTCGAGAATGGTGAACAATTCACGCCCAACATTCCCTGTCGCTCCGACAACCGCAATCCGTGTGCCCATGGCCTTCAAACTCCTCGCAAATCGAGGCGGGCTTATGAAGCATTTTTGGACAATGCGCAAAGCCTGTTGCCATCCCCCCCTCTGTGGGGCAACACGAACGGGCTCCTGGCGACCCAAAAGGAGGCCTAAGCTCCATGCTCGATGACGTAATTGCCCGCTATATTCAAAGCTATAACGCTCGTGACATAGACGGCATGCTCGATTGCGTGACCGATGATGTCGTTTTCGAAAACATCTCCAATACCGGTGGTTCCATGCGCCTCGACGGCAAGGACATGATGCGCCAGGTGGCCGAGCTATCCGGCAACGCCTTCTCCTACCGGCGCCAGCGCCTGATCAATGTCGTCACCGGCGGCGGCAAGGCTGCCGCAGAGATCGAATTCGAAGGCAAAGCCGCCGTCGACCTGCCGAATGGCGTGAAGGCTGGCGAGACCGTGAAAGTACGCGGCGCGAGCTTCTTCGAATTCCGCGGCAACCTGCTCTGCCGGATCGCGGACTATAGTTAGGCGCCCTGCCGCTTCGCGCGGGAAACATAGGGCAACACGAACATGTAGAGCCCGCTGAACAGCAACAGGAACAATGGCGGCAACGGTGCATAGGTCACCCATCCGGGCGGCAGGCCGAGTCCCATCAGCACGAAATTCGCGATCACGGCGAGCGTGAAGAGGATCGAAATCCAGCGGTGAAACTGACGGATGAAATGGTTCCAGTTCATTGGGCGGCCTCCCCGCGTGCCAGAACCTGTTCGAGCTTGTCGAGGAAACGCGGCCAGCCGGCCTTCGCACCCATGAAATAACGTGGCTGGTCTGACGGGAAGCCGGTCTGCTCAAGGCGCAGATGCGTGCCGGTTTCAGTTTCCGTGAGCGTCCAGGTCACCACGCTTTTCAGGTGGTCGTCGCCCCATGTGTAGGAGAGTGAACGATGCGGCTCGGCATCCAGCACCTGGCCCTGGACCGCGCCCCACTCTGCCGAAAAGCTGAAGGCCGCACCGACAGCGGGCCGGAAATCCGTCTTCATCAGCCATTCCTCCAGAAGGTGCGGCTGGGTCAGCGCCCGCCAGATTTTCTCCGGAGGATAGGGCAGGTTCCGCTCGAGCAGGATCTTGCGGTCTATGGCTTTGGGATCAGTCATTGGTCCGTCCGTTTTAGGAGATCTTCAAGGGCATCGAGGCGCCCTTCCCAGAAGCGCGTCATGTCGCGGGTCCAGTCGACCAGCGGAGCGAGTGCGGTCGGGTCAGCGCTATAGTGGGTTTGCCGGCCCGCATGCCGGTCCCGCACCAGGCCAGCCTGCTTCAGCACACCGAGATGCTTCGACACGGCCGGCTGGGAAATACCGGCACCCTCGGTCAGGACCGAGACAGTCTGTTCCCCTTCCCGGCATAGTCGCTCGAACAGGCCCCGGCGGGTCGGATCGGAGAGGCTCCGGAAAAGCTGGTCGTTCAGTTCTTGTATCACTATCCATAACCCTCTGGCTATGAATAATTCATAACCGGACAGTTATGCGTGAGTCAACTGCACGTCAGGCCGACCGCTGAAGTTCCGGTACGCGCAGGTCCGGAGCGAGGCCCTCACCCATCATGTCGATGAAGTTCCCGGAATAGAAGGCTTTTATCGCGCTGTCGGACAGCCCCTCCAGGGTTTCGTCAAACCGCTTCAACGGATTACGACCACCTTCGATATGCGGGAAGTCGGAAGAGAACATCGCAACCTCTTCCCCGGCATTGCGGATGATCCAACCCGCATCCTCGTGCGGATACGGCGCCGCGCGGAATTGACGGCGGACGATTTCTGATGGTTTCGCCGATAGCTTCTGCAAGCGTTCCTCATTGCGGACAAAGGCATGCGCCGCCGAATCCATGGCCCGCATCCACCCCGGAACCCAGTTCGCGCCAAGCTCGATGGCGCCCCATTTAAGGTTCGGGAACCGATCAAATACGCCGTCGAAGATCAGGGTGGCGAGGGTCTGCATCGCAGCTTCGGGGATCGGCATGTAGCTGACGGACGTGAAATTGTCGTCGCCACCATGGAAGTCCGGCACCGGCGGGAAACCATTCTCCTTGTACACCGGATTGAGCTTGGCCTCTCCACCAACATGCAGGACGACAGGCAGACCCGCCTCCTGCGCGAGCGCCCAGACCGGGTCGAGTGCGACATGGCTGGGAGAATGTTTTTGCGGGCAAAGGCTGGGCACCATCAGCGCTTTCGCGCCGAGGTCTATGGCGAGCTTTGTCGTGGCGCGCGCGCGGTCAAAGTCTTCCAGCGGCACATACGCAACCGGCAGAAGGCGCCGGTCGATGCTGCAGAAATCCGTCATCATCCGGTTATGGGCATCGGCTGCGGCATAGCAGAGCTCCATGTCATCGCTCTGATCGAGTCCGAAATTGCCGAGGCAGCGCGTGGTGAAGACCAACTGACTGGCGAAACCGAGAACATCCATCGCTTGAGGGCGATCTTCCCGGACCCAGGCGCCATGCGCCTCGTAATTCTTGCGGAGCAGAAGATTTGCCTCTGCTTCAGCCCGAAAGGCCGCGTCCTGATGCAGGGAAAGGCGTTCGTCGATGGTGACGGCCCATTCGGAACGAAGCTTCTCCATGAAAGGCAGCGAGCGAAACCGGTCCAGCAGTCGCTTTTCGAAATACGGGTCGAGACAATCGACCGGCTCCATCAAATGGCTGTCCGCATCGTGGATCAGACGTCCATCGGCATAAGACATGGCATTCCTCCCTTATTCTTTTGGGAGGAATGCTCTCATGTCAGGTGCATTGGTGCAATCTTGCCGCGACGCGAACGCCTAAAGCGCGGCAATGATTGCGTCCGCCATCTCACGCGTCGTCAGCGAGCCGCCGAGATCTTTCGTGCGGGCGCCGCGGTCCAGAGCTTTTCCGACTGCTGCGAACAGCATGTCGGCCACCTTCTCCCGGCCGAGCGACCAGCGCAGCGCCATTTCCAGCGACAGGATCGCCGCACACGGATTGGCGATGCCCTTGCCGGCAATGTCCGGCGCCGAGCCGTGCACGGGCTCATAAAGGCCAGGCGTGCCCGGCGCACCGAGCGAGGCAGATGGCAGCATGCCGATGGATCCCGTCAGCATGGCGGCGGCGTCCGACAGGATGTCACCAAAAAGATTGTCGGCCAGGATCACATCAAACTGCTTCGGGGCGCGGACGAGTTCCATCGCACAGGCGTCAGCGTACATGTGGCTGAGCTCCACACCCGCGCCAAGCTCTGCATGGGCGAGCGTGACTTCCTGGCGCCAGAACAGACCGGATTCCATCACGTTCGATTTCTCGACCGAACAAACCTTGCCGCTGCGCCCGCGCGCGATTTCGAAAGCGACCCGGGCAACGCGCTCGATTTCCGGATGGGTGTAGATCGCGGTGTCATAGCCGCGGCGCAGTCCACCCAGCTCATCAATGCCGCGCGGCTGACCGAAATAGACCCCGCCCGTCAGCTCCCGGACGATCATCAGATCGAGCCCTTCGACGACCTCTCTCTTCAGACTGGAGGCATCCACCAGCGCCGGGAAGCAAAAGGCCGGACGCAGGTTCGCGAACACATCGAGCCCTTTGCGGATGGCCAGCAGGCCCGCTTCCGGGCGCTTGTCGCGGGGTGCGTTCAGCCATTTCGGACCGCCAACCGCACCCAGAAGAACGGCGTCAGCATGGCGGGCATGGGCCAGAGTTTCGTCCGTCAGCGGGTCGCCGTACGCATCGATCGAGGCGCCACCAACGAGGCCTTCCTCAATCTTCAGGTCAGGCGCGAGCGTTTCCGCAACGCGGCGAGCCTCCGCAACAACTTCAGGGCCGATCCCGTCGCCGGGAAGTAAGAGGAGTGTCTGGTGCATGACGCTGTCTGACTACATGCCCGGATCAGGCCGGGTGGATGTGCCCCGCTCACGCAGCCGAGAGTTTGCCTCTTCGGTTTGCTCCGCAACCGCCTTGTCATGCTCGGCCCATTGTTCAGGAGACGCGCATGTCTTCTTGCCGAGCATTGTGCCCATTTCCGTAACGCGGCGGCATTCCCATTCGACGCCATCGACAACGAGTTCAGGCTCACCGTCTTCACCGACAGGTACACCTGCGCAACCGGCAGCCGCGCTCAACATAACGAGGCCGACAGCCCCATAGAGACATGATTTCAACATGGATATATCCTTCCCTAGTCGTCAGTCAGACGGGTCAACACGTGCCCTGTGCCTGAGTTGAACACCCTGTATTCAGACGCTGGTATTTATCGGTAGATTCCTTGGCATTGGCGTTCGTGTATTCATCATACGCCGTCCAGGCTTCTTCTGTCTTGCATTCCTTCAGCGGAAATCGCGTGCCCGTCACCCACATCTTTCGGCAGACGATCGGCTCACCATCCTGACCGATATTTAGAGCGACCGACTGCGCGCCTGTTGATGCCGACGAACAGGCTGCCAAAAAGCCTGCAAGGCTGACGGCGGCAAGTTTCCGAATGCTCATTCCCATTTGTACGCCCTTTTCAGGATCTGGCGGTGCCTGCGATCAACCGCCAGCGTTCGTGGCCGCGCCCGATTGAAGCCGTTGAAACTTGTCCGTGGATTCCTTGGCATTGCCATTGGTATAGGCGTCGAACTGAACCCAAGCCTCGGCCGTCTTGCATTCCTTCTTGGCGAAACGCGTACCCGTTTCCTTGATGCTGCGACAGATTAGCGGCTCACCGTTCGGGCCGACATTGGCCGCAGCCGTTTGGGTGGTTGGCGAGGCACAGGCTGAAGCAAGCGCCGCTAGACCGATTGCCGAGATGCAGAGAAAACGTTTCATTCAAAAAGTTCCTTATTGGTGAACGATACGGGTAGCCGTTGATCCCTCCTCCTGCAATGGCATCTACAGCACTTTTCGCTGCAACCTGTCCGTTCGCTTCAGATCACCTCAGGGGTTGCCTCATAAAGACGCAAGGATCATGACTTCCATGGCTGGACGGGCCGACACCACCTTGCCGACCGGTAAGCGGAAGGTCCCTTCAATCACAATCATCCGGTCTGTCGTCCTTGGGAATGGGTATCGCCCGTCTTTTGGTCCAGCCAAGACTCCTTTAGCAACGACCGAACGAACCACCGCATCCATTGCGCTGAATCTTGTCGAGCGCCGTCTTGGCATTCTCTGCCGTCCAGGCGTCGAATTGGGCCCAGACCTTCTCCGACTTGCACTCTTTGAACATGAAGCGTGACTCGGGTTTCTTGATCTTCCGGCACACGATCACTGAGCCGTCCGGCGAAGCCTGCCCTTCCATGCTCGCGACCGCATCATTGGGATCGATTTGTTTAGGCTCAGTTGGACCTGAAGCGCAGGCCGCCAACATCAACAGCCCGGTCAGAATTGGAACACGCATTTGCATTGTCGCACACCTCACCTATTCCACCCACGGGCGAGAGAATGCTCGCTCCAATGGCTTATGTCAATTTGACCGTCTCGTCAGATGTGTGTTGGTCCCGTTTCAGCCTGCGCGTTCCAGCCACGGCGTGGACAGCTTGCGGGTCGCCTCATAGGCGTCGATGTCGCCGCCAGCCTGTAGCGAGGCGCCGATCTCGTCGAGGCCCTGCATCAGATTCGACTTGCGGCCCGGGTCCACGTCGAACGCATAGGTCTCGCCATCCGGTGCGATAACTGTCTGCTTTGCGAGGTCGACCGAGAACACATGGTTCGACCCGCCGGCCTGCGCGGCGAGCTTCTCGCACACCTCCACCGGCAGACGCACAGGCAGGATGCCGTTCTTGTAGCAGTTATTGTGGAAGATATCGGCAAAGCTCGGCGCGATGATGACCGAAATACCCTGATCCGCAAGCGCCCAAGGGGCATGCTCGCGTGAGGAGCCGCAGCCGAAATTCTCCCCCGTGATCAGGATGCCAGCCTTGGCGAATTCCGGCTTGTTGAGCACAAAGTCCGGGTTCGGCGAGCCATCGGCAAGCGTCTTCAGCTCATAGAACAGGCCCTTGGACAGACCCGTCCGCGTGGTCGTCTTCAGAAACTGTTTCGGGATGATCATGTCCGTGTCGACATTGGACATGGGCTTGCCCTTTTCGAGCAGGGCCGCAGCGGTTCCGGTGATTTCAGTAAAAGGGGTCATGGCGGACTTCTTACTGTGGCTGATGCGCGATGAAAAGCGTTGGCACCGCCATTGTGCCGTCGCGCACCGTGAAGACGCTTGAGCCGGGTTTGCGGCCCTTGCGCATATCCGAGACATTGAATCCGGACCCCTCCAGCCGCGCATGGGCAGCGGCAAGGTCATCGACCGTCCAGGTCAGGCCCCAGATCCGGTCTGGTGCGTCCGGCTCATGTGCCTCGCCGAGCCTGTGGATCACTTCGAAGGTCAGCCCGCCCGTACGGAAGAACAGGAAGCGCGTCTTCCATTCCGGCGCATTCCGGTCGAGCGCGAGATCCAGCCCGAGCCGCGCGCCATAGAGACCAAGCGCCCTGTCAGGGTTCGATGTGTCGATGACGATATGGTCGAGCGAGACCACTGCCCCCTCCCCGGCGCTCTGCACAGGCAGCGGCGCGTCCGGTTGGATCAGGAACGTCTTGATGCCAGATGTTTCCGCGTCCGCGCAGCGAAAGCGCTGCCAAGTACGGACTTTGCCATCCATCTCGTTCGTGCTCTCACCCGTCACGATGTCGCTCGGTTTCAGGCCGCGCCGCGTTAACCTGTGGTGCGCCGCGCCGATGTCCGCCGTGCCGAAAGCCAGCGACTTCAGGCCCGGACCTTCGTCCTCGATAATGTCGCGCAGACGATCCCCGACCGGGCCATCGCCTGCCGGGGCCATGAGTTCGATACTGGTATTTGCAACGCGGAAAATCGCGGTCGCCGCCCCGCCCGCCCCTGTGGCGCGCCAATCCGCCGGACGCCCCAGAAGGCTCGCATAGACTGCTTCAGCAGACGTGATCTCAGGCACGACGAGGACAAAGTGATCTAGGCCGGTGACAATCTGGGTCATTTGCTTTTCTTCTTCTTGTGTTTCTTGCCGAACCGCTTGCGCCGGGGGAACGGCATCACGCGCAGCTGTTCGTCTTCATGGGCCAGCGCGACGAGGCGGCCTTCCGCGTCCAGCCAGGCCTGACCGCTCAGTTCGCCTTCCTTGTGCAGCCGGCGCACCCGGCGGGAAACACGCAACGGCACGATCCAGACCTCTTCGCCAAGCTTCACCTCAGCCAGATAGGCCGCCGTGTTCTTGTCCGTTGTCCGATTCACTTCAAACGTCACCGCCTGCGGCGTGCCTGTCTCAATCGCCTCCGCGCGGCGCCGGTCAAAGCGCAACGAGAACCAGGCCATCAGGATCAGATAAACACCAAACCCAGCCACCAGAAGCTGCACCCAGCCGGACACGTCCAGCCCGATCATCGCGTCCAGACCGGCGGCCATGGCCAGCATGACCAGACCCAGAACGAACAGGGCAATCGTGTGCAACGCCATCATGGCGTCAGGCTTTCACGCTCTTCTGCGGCAGGCAGGTATCCACGTCCTTGAAGCCCGGCAGGGCCTCCATCCGTTTCATCCATTTGCGCACCGCCGGATAGACTGACAGGTCCATTCCGGCCTGCGGCGCATAGGCGGCAATGCCGTAAATATCCACATCGGCAATCGTCGGACCTGCGCCGACCAGCCAGTCCCTGCCATCCAGCAGTGTGTTCAGTTCCTTCACCGCGTTGAGGCCCATCTGGAAGTTTGCTTCCACCACCTGTTCGGGGAATTTGAAGAAGCCGAGCTTCACCGCGCGAGAGCGATAAATGCCCGTGGTCAGTGCGCCCGCGCCCCAGAACTGCCATTCCCGCGCCCGCAGGCGGGTCGACCGGTCCTTGCCGCCGAACTTGCCCGTCTCATCGGCCAGAAAGTCGAGGATGACGGAGGATTGGCAGAGGCATTCGTCTTTCTCACGGTCTTCCAGCACCGGCACCTGACCATAGCGGTTCTTGGCGAGGAAGGCGTCCGCCTTGTGCGCGCCAGAGCGCAAATCGACATGCTCGTAATCATACGGCGTGCCGGTGAGGTTCAGCATCAGGCCGACCTTGTAAGTCGGGCCTGAGGCAAAAATGCCGTGAAGCGTGAATCGGGTCATGCGGGTCTCCGGTGTGTGAGCGGCTTGTCTACAACCCCTCGAACAACGCCGTCGAGACATAACGCTCGGCAAAGCTTGGCAGGATCACGACCAGCGTCTTGCCCGCCATATCGTCCCGGCTGCCGACCTTGACCGCAGCCGCAGCCGCCGCGCCGGAGGAAATGCCACCCGGAATACCCTCCAGCTTTGCCAGCAGCCGCGCCGTTTCCATGGCTTCCTCATTGGTAACCGTCACCACTTCGTCGATCAGGCTCGTGTCGGCATTGCCGGGAACGAAACCCGCGCCGATGCCCTGAATCATATGCGGGCCAGGCTCACCACCGGAAAGGATCGGGCTACCGCTTGGCTCGACCGCAAACATCTTCACGCTCGCCTTCTTCGCTTTCAGGACCCGGCCACAGCCGGTGAACGTGCCGCCCGTGCCGATGCCGGCAATCACCGCATCGACCGCGCCATCTGTATCAACCCAGATTTCTTCCGCCGTGGTCTTCTCATGAATGGCCGGGTTGGACGGATTGTCGAACTGGCTTGGCATCACGGCACCTGGGATCGAGGCCAGCAATTCCTGCGCCTTGGCGATGGCCCCGCCCATGCCCTTCTCTTTCGGCGTCAACTCCAGCTGCGCGCCCAGATAGGCCAGCATCTTGCGCCGCTCGATCGACATGGATTCCGGCATGGTCAGGATCAGCTTGTACCCGCGCGACGCCGCCACGAACGCAAGGCCAATGCCGGTATTGCCGGAGGTCGGCTCAACCAGCGTGCCGCCGGGCTTCAGATTGCCGGAGGCTTCCAGCTCCAGGATCATGTTCAGGCCGATCCGGTCTTTCACCGAGGCCAGCGGGTTGAAGAACTCGCATTTGAACAGCAGGTTCGCCTTGATGCCTTTTTCAGCGGCGAATTTCGGCGCGGCCACAAGCGGCGTCGAGCCGACAGTTTCAAGGATGGATGCATAGGTCCGCCCACGCGGGCCATCCAACATCACATTGCCGGGCAATTTCACGGTTCCAGCCATCATGTTCTCCTGTTCCGGTTATGAACCGAACTATCCGTCTGCGGTGGTGGAGACGCAACTGAAAGCTCGGTTTAGCCGATCACGCCACTGAACATTTATTGCCAGAGCCCGCAGGCCCATGCCAACTAAGTGGATGACGTACCTGCTCCTAAAAGCCCTGATCTCTGGAGCGATTGTCGCAATCGTTTCGGAAATCTCCAAACGCTACCCCGGCGCGGGCGCCCTCGTGGCCTCTCTGCCTCTGGTCTCCGTTCTCGGCATGATCTGGCTATGGCGCGACAGGCCCGACGCCGGGAACATGGCCGCCCATTCGTCAGCCACTTTCTGGTACGTCCTGCCCAGCCTGCCAATGTTCCTGCTCATCCCGGTCCTGCTCAAGCAGGGCTGGCCGTTCTGGCTGGCCCTGACGGCGGGCTGCCTCCTGACCGTTGCGCTCTACCTTGTGATGACTTGGCTCGGCCCCCGTTTCGGGCTGAAGCTCTAGCCAATCACACCCGTAATCGCGGCCTTCGCGGCCAGCGCGGGGCTCATCAGGTGGGTGCGTCCGCCGCGGCCCTGACGGCCCTCGAAGTTTCGGTTCGAGGTGGAGGCGCAGCGTTCGCCCGGCGAGAGGATGTCCGGGTTCATGCCGAGGCACATGGAACAGCCGGGCTCACGCCATTCGAAGCCGGCTTCGAGGAAGATCTGGTCTAGACCCTCTTCTTCCGCCTGCGCCCGGACAAGGCCGGAGCCCGGAACCACCATGGCGCGCACGCCGTCGACGACATGATTGCCCTTGGCCACGTCTGCCGCTGCACGCAGGTCTTCGATGCGCGAATTCGTGCAAGAACCGATAAAGACACGCTGCACCGGCGTTCCGGCAATCGGAACCCCGCCCTCAAGCCCCATATAGGCCAGCGCGCGCTCACAGGCGGCTGCCCTGACCGGATCGGTAAAATCCTCCGGCTTCGGAATAATTCCGGACACCGGGATACCCTGCTCCGGGCTCGTGCCCCAGGTCACGGTCGGCTCAATGTCCTCGCCCTTGATTTCAATGACGTGATCGAACACGGCGTCTTCGTCTGTGTACAGTGTCTTCCAGAAACCCTCCGCCACATCCCAGGCGCCAGCCTTCGGCGCAGAGGGGCGCCCCTTCATATAGGCAAACGTCTTCTCATCCGGCGCAACGAGGCCAGCGCGCGCGCCGCCTTCAATGGCCAGATTGCACAGTGTCATGCGGCCTTCCATGGAGAGGTCGCGAATCGCCTGCCCCCGATATTCCATCACACAGCCCGTGCCGCCTGCCGTGCCGATCTGCGCAATGATGTGCAGGGCCAGGTCTTTCGCCGTGACACCGGGCTTCAGCGCGCCGCTCACTTCGATGGCCATGTTCTGCATCTTCCGGGCACGAAGCGTCTGGGTCGCCAGAACATGCTCCACTTCCGACGTACCGATACCATGCGCCAGCGCGCCAAACGCGCCATGGGTGGACGTATGGCTGTCGCCGCAGACAATCGTCATACCCGGCTGGGTACGGCCCTGCTCCGGTCCGACGACATGGACGATGCCGTTATTGATGTCGCCCATCGGGAAAAATTCGATGCCGTATTCGGCGACATTGCGCGACAGCGTTTCCAGCTGATTACGCGCCTCAGGATCCGTCACACCGGCAAGGCCGGCGGCCTGGTTTTCGGTCGGCGTGTTATGGTCGGCCACAGCAAGTGTCAGGTCCGTCCGGCGCACGCCCCGGCCGGCGGCCTTCAGGCCCGCAAAAGCCTGCGGTGTCGTCACCTCATGGATCAGGTGCAGGTCGATATAAAGAAGGCTTTCCCCCGACGCCTCATCGGTGTGCACCATGTGGGCATCCCAGATCTTGTCGTAGAGTGTCTTGCCTGCCATCGGCCGAATCTTCCCTGTTTGCGGTAAATTATTGCGCGCTATCGCACACGTGAGGGCGTCTCGTGCAATACACAAGTCTTCGCGTCAATGCATTGCAGTGCGGTGCTCAGGCCGCCTGGCGGGATTTCGCTGGCCCCCAGTGCTCAAGCGCTTTGAACAGCTCGGCCTGGTTGATTGGCTTGGTCAACACCTGATCCACCCCCCGTTCCAGGAAGGAAGCGGCCTCTTCGGCCATGGCATGCGCTGTGACCGCAATGATCGGCGTACGCTTTTGCCCGGCCCCCGCTTCAAGCTCGCGGATCGCGTTTGTGGCCGCCATGCCGTCCATGACCGGCATCGACACATCCATCAGGACGAGCGCGTAGTTATTGCGGCGGAACAGGTCCACCGCCACCTGGCCATTGCCCGCAAAGTGCAGCTCATAGCCGGTATTCGCCAGCAGACCCGCCATCACGCGCTGGTTCACTTCATTGTCCTCAGCGATCAGGATCCGCCCGCCAACCCGCGCTGGCTCTGGCCGCGCCATGGCTGCCCGCGCGACGGCTTGCGGCTTCGCCCCGGAAAACGCTGCGTTGACCGCCGCGCCAAGCGCCCCGCTGCGCAGCGGCTTGACCAGGAAGGCGCTGATCCCGGCCTCCAGGAAGGCTGTCTTCACCTCCGCCGTATCGACCGAGGACTGCACAATGATCTTCAGCCGCTTGAAAGCCGGTTTCGACCGGATCAGCTGCGCCACTTTCAGCCCATCCATGTCGGGCATCTGATAGTCCAGTATCAGGAGCTGATAGGGTTCATGGCGATTGTGAGCTTCTGCCAGACGGCGCAACCCCTCTTTCGGGCTGGTCTCATGGTCTGCGAAAATGCCGTACTGGCCGAGTTGGCCGATCGCGATCCGGCAATTCAGGGCAATGTCGTCGATCACAAGCGCGCGGACGCCGGAAAGATCCTGCAATGCGGCAGATTCAGGCTCATCCCATGCTTCGTCCTCTGCGACGGGAAGGACAAGATCGACAAGGAATGTCGAGCCAAGGCCGGGCTTCGACGTCACGCTGATATGACCGCCCATCGCATCGACCAGGCTGCGGCAGATGGACAGGCCAAGGCCGGTGCCGCCGAAGCGGCGCGTGGTTGAGGAGTCGGCCTGTTCGAACTGACGGAACACCGTGTCCAGCTTGTTTCCAGGGATACCGATGCCGGTGTCTTTCACGGAAATTGACAGCCAGGCCTTGCCATCCTCAACCGTTCCGTTGGCCTTGATCAGAACATGGCCGTCAGAGGTGAACTTGATGGCGTTGCCGACAAGATTGGTGAGGATCTGCCGGACACGGCCTGCATCCCCGATCACATAGTCCGGCACGTCCGGCGCAATGTCCGTGATCAGTTCAATGCCTTTTTCGTTCGCCCCACTACCCAGAAGGGCTGCCACATCATCAATCACGCCCGCCAGCGAAAAAGGCTCGGCTTCGATTTCGAACTTGCCGGCCTCGATCTTCGAGAAGTCGAGAATGTCATTGATGATGGTCAGCAGCGCCTCGCCGGACCGCTCAATCATGCCGACAATTTCAGACTGATCTTCGGTCAGCTCCGTGCGGCGAAGGATCTGAGACATGCCGAGCACGCCGTTCATGGGCGTACGGATCTCGTGGCTCATATTTGCCAGGAATTCCGACTTGGATCGCGAAGCACGCTGGGCCACTTCGCGTGCCTCTTCCAGCGCCTCTTCCCGCCTCTTCAGTTCCGTCATATCTGTCAGAACACAAATGAGATAGGCGTTGCCTTCCGCATCCTTGAAATAGGACTTGGTGGTTTCGACCCAGATCGTCTCGCCGTTGGGCTTGGTACTCTGTACAATCTCGACGTTTGTCACATGCGTTTCGAGGACAGCTTTATCTACCTGGCGGAAATGGTCGGCCTCCTCCCTGGGGAAGAAATCATAGTCAGTGCCGCCAATCATTTTCTCGCGCGGATATCCGGCGATGGCACAGAAGGCCGAATTGGCCTCCACCCATACGTGATTGGAATCCTTGATGAAAACAGGGTTAGGCAGGTGGTTCAACACCCCCATCAGCAATTCGATCTTGCCGACGCTGCTCATAGTCCCCTGTCCTCCAGCTGCCGCAGGACATCACAGACCCCTCAATATTCCCTTAAGTAAGCGGGTATCCGGCGCCTGGTTTTCCGCGTCCGGACACTCCGTCCTGGCGAAGGTTTCATGTCGCGCAATCTACAGTGGCGTATACGGTTCATGTCCCAGACTCCGGTATGCCCCGGCATTCTCCAGCCGGACGATTTTGGCCAGCACATCCGTCATTTCCCAAAACAGGCGACGAGCGGGCGCGAGGCTGCTTAGGCATGCAGGAAGACGGGCGAGGCGTTCGGAGCCAGCAGGATTGCGGTCAATTGGCCGCCAAAGACAGCCCCCGTGTCAATATTGATCCGCCGCGGCGGATCGCCATGCAGTTCTTCCACATGATCGTCGGTGGGCGTGTGCCCATGGATCACCGTCCAGCCGTCGAGCGCCGGATTGTCCCAAGTTGCGGTATCAAAGAAGCCAGGCGACCGGGTCCAGAGACCAATCTGGTCATCAAGGTCAGGCCAGCGCGCTGGCGCAATGCCGGCATGCACGAAGACGAGCTGCCGGTCCTCCATCACATGGTGTACCGGCAACGCTCGCAGCCAGGACAGGTGGGTCTTGGGCACAGCGTCAAGTCCGCGGAGACGGTAGCTTTCAAGCGTATCCTCGCCCCCGCTGCGGCGCCACATTCCACCATCCTCGGCGTCACACCCCTCCAGCATCATCTGTTCGTGATTGCCCTTCAGGCAGATCGACGTGAGATCGGCCCGAATATCCAGCGCCATAAGCTGTTCGATCACCCCGCAACTGTCTGGCCCCCGGTCGACATAGTCGCCCAGGTGGATCAGCGTCAGCGCGGCGTCCGGATGGCAGACCTGCCTGAAATCGAAAATCGCCGCATGCAACGCTGCGAGACGGTCGGCCTCTCCGTGAATATCTCCAATGGCGCAGATCAGGTCAGACATGCTCCCCAGATACACAAAAACCCCTGCTCTTGCGAACAGGGGTTCCTGAATTTCTTGCCAGTGGCAGAGGGGTCTATTCCTCAGCGCCACCTTCTGCAGCGGCAGCAGCAGCGGCGGCCTCTGCGGCGGCAGCTTCTGCTGCTGCGGCGGCGTCTGCTTCAGCTTTTGCCTTGGCAGCGGCTTCGCGCTCAGCGGCAGCAGCGGTCTTGCGGGCAGCTTTTTCAGCATCCTTCTGGCGGCGGCGCTCGGTTTTCGAGACAGCGATCTCGACCTGCTCGATGCCGTGGCCGCTCGTACGCTCGGCGATACGGGCGCCTTTGCCGCGCAGATCGCGCAGATAGTAAAGCTTGGCGCGGCGGACGCGGCCTTTGCGTTTCACTTCGATCGACTCGATCATCGGCGAGACCAGCGGGAACACGCGCTCGACGCCTTCACCGAAAGAGATCTTGCGGACCGTGAAGCTCTCGTTGATGCCACCGCCTGCGCGGGCAATGCAAACGCCTTCAAAGCGCTGGACGCGCTCACGGTCGCCTTCTTTGATCTTGACGTTCACGGCCAGCGTATCACCAGGCGAAAATGCCGGGATGTCTTTGCCGTCCAGGACGCGGGAAACTTCTTCTGCGTCGAGCTGTTCAATAATGTTCATCGCCTGTCTCCGGCGCTTGGGTATTGGGGGTTTCGGAGTAAGCGGCGTATAAATCGGGGCGGCGGTCAATTGTCAACGCCTTTGCGCTGTTCAATCGCCATTCTGCAATGCGTTTATGATCGCCGGACAAAAGCACGTCCGGAGTCCTCCGCCCCTCCCACTCTCGCGGCAGAGTATATTGTGGGTGTTCCAGCAGGCCTGTCTCGAAGGATTCCTCGCTGAGGGAGTCTTCATTCCCGGCCACACCCGGCAGCAGGCGCACCACGGCCTCGGTCAGCGCCATGGCCGCCACCTCGCCGCCCGCCAGCACGAAGTCGCCCATCGAGACCTCAATCATCTCGCGGGCTTCGATCACCCGTTCGTCCAGCCCTTCAAACCGGCCGCAGAACAGGATCAGGCCAGGCGTTTCCGCATAGGTGCGGGCAAGCTGTTGGTTAAACGGCACGCCCCGCGGAGACAGATATATAAGAGGACGTCCGTCGCGCGGCAGGCTGTCGATAGCCGCAGCCGCCACATCCGGACGGATCACCATGCCGGCCCCGCCGCCCGCCGGTGTCGCGTCGACATTATGATGCCGCCCGATTCCGAAGGGGCGAAGGTCCACCGTTTCCAGATCCCAGATGCCTTCCTTGCGCGCGCGCTCCAGAATGGACACGCCGAGCGGACCGGGAAAGGCCTCGGGAAACAGGGTAATGAAGCTTGCCTTGAACATGGAGCGAGGCTTTAGCGCAGGCGAACCCCCGCGTCACCTTCCCGCCGCTGTGCTCAGGGCCGGTCGAAAGCCAGCCTGCCCATGCCCGCTCAGGCCTTCAGGAAATCGAGCCGTGGGTCAGTCATGGCGGGCGTAATTTCCAGCACGTCCGCCACAACGACACGTTCGGCCACGAACGGATCGGCCTTGATACGCGCCTCAAGCGCTTCTCGCGTGGTGTTGTGGGCCAGAATTCCGCCGCCGGCATTCGGCTGCAGGGATCCGACGGCAAGGAAGATGCCGTCCTCGAAGCCGTCGCGGATCCACGCTTTGTGACCATCCATCAGCTCGCCAGCTCTGGCTTTGTTTTCCGCAAATTTCAGCAAGACAACATACATGTCTGAGGTCCTTCCTATTGGAGACGAATGGGATCGGGGGCCTGCGCGTCGAGCCAGGCGCACATGTCCTGCACTTCCGCCTCGACAAACGCCTTATCGTGGAAGGCGCTGGCCAGCGTCGCGACGCCCTGGCTGCGCGCCAGCAGGTGCATGGCGAGCCGGTCGGCCGCCTCAGCCCCATGACCAAGCAGCGCGAACTGCCGGGCCAGCCAGTGCCGGAACAATGAGAAGATGCCCGTCGCCCCGGCCTGTGATGGAAGGCCCAACTTGGCAAGTTCGCTGGTCAGCGTACCGACCGGACAACCGAACGCCATGATCTTCGCCTGGTTTACGATCAGGATCTGGATGAAGCTCGTGATCCGATCGCCCGGCCCCGCCCTTTCGTCCTCCCAGCCGTCCAGCATGGCCTGCGTGTTCTCCAGCCGCCGGCGGATGACCGCGTCCAGAATCTCGTCCTTGGTGCGGAAGTGATAGTAGAAATTGCCGCGCGAAATCTGCACTTCGGCCGCGATGTCGGCGAACGATGTGTGCTCATAGCCGCGCTCGTAGAACAGCCGGTCTGCGACTTCGACGATCTGCGCTCTTGTCTCCCCTGCTGCCATGGCAGGCCCTCCGAATCTGTAGGACAAACGTCCCAGATTTCAAATTAGGTCACTTGTCCTAGAGAGTCAATACTGACTTGCGCCCGGCGCCGATCCCGTCTAATCGGGCCCCGTCATCTGGGGAGTAGCCAGCCGCCGAAAGGCGGGCTTCCGTGTCAACATACTCGGCTGAGAGGCCGTGGTGCGGAAGGAGCGGTCACCACCGTTCGGGCGAGACCAATGACATTGCCTCCTGCCTTGCCGGGCGTGGGGAGCGATGTCGTTGGACTCGAACAAGGCCCGGCATGGAGACCCGTTTCAATGGAAGCCCTTTTCACATCCACCGCCGTCGTCGCGTTTGCCGAAATCGGCGACAAGACGCAGCTTCTGGCCATCCTGCTGGCCACCCGCTTCCGCACGCCACTGCCGATCATCCTCGGCATCCTGGTTGCGACGATAGCAAACCATTTCCTCGCCGCGCTTGTGGGCGCGAGCGTTGCCAATTTGCTGGACGGCGAATGGTTCCGCTACATCATCGCCGCCTCTTTCGTGATCATGGGCTTCTGGACCCTGATCCCTGACCAGCTGGACGATCTCGACGACAAGCCCACGCGTTTCGGCGCCTTCATCGCGACGCTGATCGCCTTCTTCCTGGTGGAGATGGGCGACAAGACGCAGCTGGCCACCATCGCGCTTGGCGCCCGGTTCGACAATCTGGTCATGGTCACCATGGGCACGACGCTGGGCATGATGCTCGCCAATGTGCCGGCCGTGTTCCTCGGGCATGAACTGATCGAACGCGTGCCGCTGAACATTGTCCGCATGATCGCGGCGCTCCTGTTCGTCGTCATCGGCGTCTTGCTCGCCCTGCAGACGGCCGGCTGGGTGTGACGAAACAGACGTTGACAGAGTCCGGCCTGAAATCGAAAGTAGAAGCGTATAGTTCTGTTGTGGGGAAATAGGGATGGAAAAGTTATTCCCGGAAATCACGTCCATGGAGGATGTGATGCGTCTGGCGAAGGGCGGAGCAATTGCCGGCCTGATTTTCATCGCCCTCATCCTGCTGGACCGCCTGCTCGGCACTTTATTCATCGTCTCACCAGTGCGGCAGGCGCACCTCTTCGGCGGCGCCCTTGCCGCAGTCTTTGAAATCGCTGTGATTCTGTTCCTTGCCCACCGGGTCGGGAGCGGGCGAGGCTTTGTCAGCGCCATCCTGCTGATGGCCCTGTTTGTGATCGCCACGATGACCCACACTCGGGGCGGTCTCTTCGGCCTTGCCTGGATGGCAGCTTATTTCGGGACCGGCCTCATGATGCTGAACGCCATTCGTGCCTGCCTGCGCTATGGGGCCATCTCTTCCTTCGACCGACTGGAGCGCAGCGCCTCCTGATCTGGATAAGCGTGAATTGACCTTTTGCGCCGGCTCGCGCTTCATTCCCCTGATTCCTGGGGAGGAAACGCATGAGCTTGCTCGAAACAATCGCCACCATTGCTAATATTCTTGCGTCCGCCGCCGTGGTGCTGACGCTGGTCTTTATCGGCATGCAGCTGAAGCAGAATGCCGAACTGACGCGCATGGCCGCCGCGCAGACTTCGGCCCAGCTTCTGTCGTCCAATCTCGGCCGCATCATTGAAAGCCCGGATCTTGCCGAACTGATCACCAAGGACGGCGCCCCGGAATGCTGGAGCCGGGCCGAGCGCCTGCGCGTGTCGAACTTTCTCTCGGCCAGCTTCCGCCATTATGAAGTTCTGCACACGCATCGCCGCTTTGGCGTGTTCGAGGAAGAGCTTTGGGGTGGCACCGAAGCGCGCCTGCGCGACAGCCTCGATTCCGCTGGCGTGCGGGAATGGTGGAAGGAGTCAAAGCCCTTCTACGCCAAAAGCTTCGTCGCCTATGTCGATGAGATCGCCGCCGAATGGGAAGCGATTGAAGCAATTGCGGGCATGCAATCTGGCTAAATACGAAAAGACTGAACCTTTCCGGACTTCGTGCGTTGATGGCGAAGCTTCAACTGGCGCAAAGCCGCCTGACAGACGGGGTACTTCCATGGACAAGATCCGACGCAACCTCCTGGCCGGTGGCTCAGCCGCCCTGCTCGCCACCAGCCTCACCGGCTGCGGCACGCTTCTCTACCCGGAACGCAAGGGCCAGGGCAGCGGCGGACGGCTGGACCCCAGCATCCTGATCCTCGACGGCATCGGCCTGCTGATGTTCCTCGTGCCCGGCATCATCGCCTTCGCGGTCGATTTCGGGAATGACACGATCTACCTGCCCCGCAGCCGCGCCGACGCCTCGGACGTCATCAAGGTGACCCGCACCGCGCAGCTCTCCAAGCCCGAGATCGACCGGATCTGGAACGAGACCTATGGCGAAGACGCCCCGTTCGAACTGTCGCAAGTCCGCCGCGAACAATTGCATACGGGTACGGACGTTCCGGCCACCCTGTCCGCTTCTGCCCGGAACAATTACGCGCCTGTTTGATGGAATGCGAGAGCCCCGCGTCACTGGTGTTTCAGTCGTTGAACTTTACTGGGTAGAACTCCCACTCCCCGTTTCGCTTTACTGCCCTGTCCACGCTGGCCTCTCTATACGACCTATCGCTTCCGTAGAGTCGTTTTCGGTCGCCACATTTTCGGTACTCTATGATGGCTGATTTGCCGCCGGGCTCACTTACGATTCGACCGATGTAGTAATGCGTCGCTGATGAGCTGCACTGTTCCGTCTCAGATGTCCAAGTTAGAGCGTATTTTCCACGGTCCAGCTCGACAGAGACATAGTTCAAGGCAGAGCCTCGAACCGCTATCGGGTCGGACGTGTAGAATTCGGTCTTCAAAGGCAATCCGCATCCTGACAGGTCGGCCAACTGGGCCTCCCCAGCCGCACGCCATAGGTAACCACGCGAATGATATGGCCATCTCGAAACAAGCTCATCCATTGTGCTGGGCGAGCTGTGCCCTGCTGCCGGCGTCCACCCCCCTTGCGCGGCTTGCCGCGCAATTCCTCTAGAAGGGTACTTCAGACTTTCGACCACCACGACGGGATAATTGCGGTAAGCGATTCTAGGCGCGTCCGGATTCAGGTCTTGGCTGTACCGGCTGACACGCCTCCCAAGCGTGCTATTTTCCATGGGCGTTGAACGCAAAAGAGCCTCGACCACCTCGCAGGTTAAATCGGGCGTTTCCTGTTGCAGCCGACCTTCATGAAGGGCCGCGCCCAATGCTGCCGCAGCAGGCAACATCGCCACGGCGAACAAGGTCAGTACCCATTGGGTCATCCGGTCCAACATGAAATTATGTTACTTTATTACCGGTGTGTCGTCACGTCCAATCCGGCCAATCCCGGAACAGCCCGAACTTCACGTTCGTCACCATCGCGTTTGCGGTGAAGTGCAGCTCGTCGACCTCCCCTTCCCGCGCTGCGGCGGCGCGGAAGGCGGTGTCGAGCTGGGCCAGGTCGCGCGTTTCGATCATGATGTGGAACTCGCGGATCGTGTCGGGGCGCAGGCCCAGCTTGCAGCGCATCATGCGCCAGGCCTCGATCCGCCCGTCATCCTTCATCCGGTCCAGAAAGGCTGGCAGCGCCCTGGCAAAAGCCCGCTCATCCGTTCCGGGCTTCAGATCGAACCAGATGTGATAGATGTCCATGGCCTTGGCGACTCCCAATTCAGTTTGCCCGTTTGCGCCGTCTTCTATACGTGAGTCCCTATGCCCGCGACCCCTGCACTTTCTGTCATCATCCCATTTTTCAATGAAGCCGGGAACGTGCACCCGGTGATCGACGAAGTGCATGAGCAATTGGCGGGCATCGATTTCGAAGTCATCTGTGTCAACGACCAGTCATCGGACGCAACCGCTGCCGAATTGGCCGAGGCCAAGGCGAAACACCCGGACACCGTCTTCGTCTTCAGCCATGTCCAGCGTCGGGGAAAATCCGCCGCGCTCTATACCGGCCTCAAGGCCGTGCGCGGAGACTGGGTCCAGCTTCTGGATGGAGATGGCCAGAACGATCCGGGTGATACCGCGCGCCTCTGGAAGGCGATCATCGCCCCCGGCGCCCCGCCCCGGCTCGGCATCATCGCAGGCAAGCGCAACAGCCGGAACGATTCCGGCTTCAAATGGGTCCAGTCCCGCGTTGCAAACGGCGTGCGCCGCTTCGTTCTGCAGGATGATGCGACAGACACCGGGTGCGGCTGGAAGCTGATCCGCACCGAGGCCTTTCGCGAACTGCCCTATTTTGCCTCCATGCACCGTTTCCTCCCGGCCCTCATCAAGCGAGCCGGCTGGAACGTGCGCGAGGAATTGGTGAACGACCGCCGGCGCCTCGCGGGGGAGTCGAAATACGGCTTCCTCGGACGGCTCGGCGCAGGCGTTTTTGACCTGATCGGCATGTTCTGGCTGGTCCGCCGGGGCGGCCAGGGCGTCGCCGCCGAATGGAATGACCCACGCAACGATGACGAGACCACCTGAGCCCGCTTTATATGGTGCTTACACGGTGTTTATACGGTCTTTTATATTGCCCTGTCAGTCCTGAGTCCGCGTAGGCCGGTCCTTGCTGCGCAGTGCCGGTGAGCGCGTGTCACGCTGTGGTTCCGGGCGGGGCGCAGGCGCCGGGCGCGGAGCTGGGGCGGGCATCGGCGCAACCACACGCGGTGCTGGCGGTGCCGGACGAGATACCGGCGGAGCTGAACGTGTAGCAGGCGCTACAGCACGCGGCTCAGGCGAGATCGGCCTGCGGGAAACGGGCGGCGGCGAGCCTGTCCCACGCAAGGCAGGCGGTCGCGTGTCACGCACCTGCGGTGTCGCTGGTATCTGCGGGCTCGGCGTGGCCGGCACGGCACGCCGGGTTGGCTGAACAGGCGTGCGCCGGACAGGATCAGGCGTTCCGCCCGCGCGCCGCGAAGGCCCGCCCGAAAGGCCCGGCTCATTCCGGCGGCCCGTCACACCATCCCCGGACCGGCGGCCAGGTTGCGGGGCAACAGCCGCAGGGGTCACCGGGGTTGGAACTGTAGCAGGCGTTACAGGAAGTGCATCTCTGAGCGCAGGCGGAAGACCCGCTTGCGGGCCAGCGCCCTGAACGCCCCGGCGTCCGCCATCGCGCGGCGTATCCCCGCGTCCATCGCGGCCGCCCCGGTCACCTCTATCACCTCTGCCGCCCCGGTCACGACCATCCCAGTCGCTGTGACCGGTGCCATCCACAGGGCGGATCGAGGAAATATTATCGTTCAGGCGCAGGCCGTTCAGCCGGTCCACCGAGGCATCGACGATCTCACACCGCCCGCCGAAATTGGCATGCTCGCACACTTCCCAGCGCCCGGACCGGATCTGAATCGACGACACATTGTCATTGAAACGATACCGGCTGAGATCCCGGATCTCCCGGTTTGTGCCGAGGGAAGCGCCGCGATCATTCGCGTCCACATACAGCGTCACTGCCGCATCGCGCGCGCCGTAATGGCCCCGCAATGGGGGCCGCTCGCGGTGATAGCTGGAACTGTAATAGCTGTTGCCATATCCGCGGTTCCAGCCGAACCCGTAAGGGTCATAGCCGAGGCGCGGGTCGTAATATCCGTAGCGCAGGTAGTCCGGCGAATAGCCATAATGGTAGACCTGGATCGAGGTCGATGCGCCATAGCCATAGCTGTAATTGTCGTAGCCGTAGCGCGCATCGTCGGCATAGCGGATATAGCCATTCTCATCGCGCTCGAACATGAGGCCGTGCTCGGCTTCTGTATATTCCAGTACAGGACGCGCCGAGGACAGCTCGCGTGACAGGCCAAACCAGGTAAGGTCCGGCACGTCATATCGCAGGAACACGCAGCGGCCGGTGAAGTCGCTATGCTCGCAGACTTCCCACTGGCCGGACAGGACCGCAATGGAGCGGGCACGGTCGTTGAATTGAATGTCCGGCAGAGCATAGATCGGATCGTAGATCTCCCGGACCTCTCCGGTAAAATCCACGCCGCTATACATCAGCAGCGCCGGCGGCGCATCGTCCTGGCCTTGCGTGTAGCTGTTTGGCTCAGGGCCGGCCTGCGCGATGCCCGCAAAGGCAATCGGGGCGGCCAGCGCAGCAGCGAGGCGGAGGCGAGAGATCTTCATCGGCCATACTTTCATTCAGTCTGAACGTGAATATGGCAGAGCCTGTCTGAACACCGCGCAACATAGCGCAAGGGCGGGCGTTCACGCGTCCTTCGGGGCCTCGTCGTCTTCGCCGCCCCAGTCTCCCAGACCCGGAATCACCACGCGCCGCGCCGCAATATCCACCTCCGGCACATCCGCCAGCGTAAACGGCACCATCACAGAGCCGCCCCTGACAAGATCAATATCGAGCAGTTCCCCTGCCCCGAAATCCTCAACGGCGCGGATACGCCCGGCCCGCTCACTGTCACCCGTGAACACGTCCAGGCCGACAAGGTCCTCGATATAGAACTCGTCCTCGTCGGCTTCCGGCAGGCTAGCGCGAGGCACGTAGAGGAGCGTGCCGCGCATCGCGTCCCACTCTTCCTTCTGTTTCTGCTCTTTCGGGCGGACGATGAAATGGTCCTTCCCGGGTCGGGCGCCTTTGGGGGTCACGATAGGCCGTCCGGCCTCGTCCAGCAGCGGGCCGAATTCGAACACGTCTGCCGGATCTGCGGTGAAGCTCTTCACCCGAACCTCACCGCGAACGCCATGGGCGCCCTTCAGGACGCCCACCACGATCAGTTTCTTGTCTGCATTATCGCTCATGCCGCTTGTCTAGCGGCGCCGCAGCGCAGAGCAAGCGGCAGCTGCTGTCTCAATAGCCATGTCGGCTGTAACGCCGGATCGACGAGATATTGTCGTTCATCCGGATCGGCTTCAGTTCGCCTGCTCCGGCGGTCAGGATTTCACAGCGGCCACGATAGTCCGCATGCTCGCAGGCAATCCATGTACCGCTGGTCACGAGGAATGAGCTTGCCCGATCATTGAACCTGTAGGCGCTAAGGTCCGGTACATCCCCGGAAATCTCGATCCCCTGACCGCGCTGACTGGAATCGGGGAAGAGGACGAGGCCCGCACGGCCCCAGTTTCCGCCTCTGTCGCCACGCCAGCCGTCCCTCCCATGACCACGGTCATAGCCAGCCGGGCGAAGCGAGGAGACATTGTCGTTCAGGCGATAGTCGCCCAGACGCGCGGTGCTGGCATCGATGATCTCGCAGCGGCCCCGGAAGTTGGCGTCGACGCAGACTTCCCACGCGCCCCCGCGCACCACGATGGAAGATGCCCTGTCATTGAAGCGATAGCGCGACAGGTCAGGCTCGGCGCCGTTGATCTGAATGCCCTCCCCGGAAAACCCAGCATCGGCATAGAGCACTGCGCCGCCGGGTCCGCCACGCCAGTTGTCTCCGCCACCACGGCGATGGTCAGCGCTGGCAGGCAAAGCGAGAGCTACGGCAAGGCCCGCAGCGATTGCCATGGCGGGCATGAGGGTTTTGGGTTTCATAACGGGCTCCTTTCAGGACGGCTCCTTCCTAGGAGACGCGAACTGAACCCCGTCCGGGTTCCCTGTTATGCGCTGTTCAGCTTTTTCTTTGCCCCAATGAAAAAGCCGGCATCCCGAAGGATGCCGGCCATTCCATGGCGTTGCCAGAAGCGGAAGGCCTACTCGGAAGCAGCTTCCTCAGCGGGTGCTTCTTCTGCCGGGGCAGGCTCAGCAGCAGCGGCAGCGGCCGCTGCGGCTTTCTCTTCACGCTCTTTGGCGCGTTCCTGGGCTTTTTTGCCAGGCTCACCCTTTTTCGGGTTGTTGGAGTGTTTCCACTCGACGATGGCTTTGCCGTCGACTTCGACTTTGGACAGGAAGCGGGCGACGCGTTCCGTCGGCTGAGCGCCTTTGCGCAGCCATTCAGCGGCTTTCTCGGCATCGACCTGGACGCGGGTGCCGGAGTCTTTCGGCAGGCGCGGGTCATAGGTGCCGATTTTCTCGATGAAACGGCCGTCACGCGGCGCGCGCGCGTCGGCGATGACGATCGAGTAGTAAGGGCGTTTCTTGGACCCGCCACGGGCGAGTCGGATCTTGAGGGCCATGGGTTATCTCCTGTGTTCTGGCGTCTCTGGAATGTTCAGTCGGCTTCAAGGCCGCGGATATGCTCATGATGGCGAATGACTTCCGCCACGATGAAATTGAGGAATTTCTCGGCAAAGGCCGGGTCGAGACCGGACTGCTGCGCAAGGGCGCGCAGCCGCTCGATTTGTTGTGCCTCGCGGTCTTTGTCCGCAGGCGGGAGCTTGTGCAGCGCCTTCAGCTTTCCAACGTCCTTGGTCAGCTTGAATCGCTCGGCCAGCGTGTGGATCAGAATCGCATCCATATTGTCGATGCTGGCGCGGAACTGGCTCAGCTGGAACTGGGCCAGCGTCGTGTCGATATCGGTCATTTCTTCTTCCCTCCCAGAAGATCACCCATGCCTGGCGGCAGCGAGCCGCCACCGAGGCCCGGAAGTCCGCCACCTGCAGCGCCACCCATCTTGGCGAGGTCTGCGGGGCTGAGGCCGGCGGCTTGCGCCATGCCCATCATGTTCTTCATGCCGCCCTTGGTGCGCATCTTCTTCATCATGCCGGCCATTTGCTGGTGCATCTTCAGAAGCTTGTTCACTTCCTGCACGGAGGTTCCGGAGCCAGCGGCAATACGCTTGCGGCGCGAAGCGTTCAGCAGCGCGGGCTTGCGCCGTTCGGCTTTCGTCATGGAAGAAATGATCGCGCCCTGACGTTTCAGGACGCCGTCATCCATGTTCGCAGCTTCCATCGCCTGCTTGGCCTTGCGGGCGCCGGGCAGCATGCCCATCAGGCCACCAAGGCCGCCCATCTGCTGCATCTGCTTCAGCTGGTCGGCAAGATCATCGAGATCAAACTCGCCCTTCTTGAGCTTCGCGGCCATGCGCTCGGCTTTTTCGACGTCCATCTGCTCGGCGGCTTTTTCCACCAGCGAGACGATGTCGCCCTGCCCCAGAATACGACCCGCCACGCGCTTGGCATCGAACGTGTCGAGCCCGTCGAGTTTTTCGCCGACACCGAGGAACTTGATCGGCAGGCCTGTGACAGCGCGCATGGACAGCGCGGCGCCGCCCCGGCCGTCACCGTCCATCCGTGTCAGGACAAGGCCGGTCAGCGGCAGGCGCTCATGGAACCGGCGGGCAGTTTCCACCGCGTCCTGACCGGTCAGCGCGTCGGCGACCAGAAGTGTTTCCTGCGGCTGCGCGATAGAGGCGATCTCGGCCGCTTCGATCATCATCTGCTCGTCGATCGACGTGCGGCCCGCCGTATCGAGGAAGAGGACGTCATAGCCGCCGATCTTCGCAGCCGTCATGGCGCGCCGGGCGATGTCCGCCGGCGACTGACCCTGAATGATCGGCAGGGAGCTGACATTCGGGCCGCACTGGTCAGCCAGAATGGCGAGCTGTTCCATCGCCGCCGGACGGCGCACGTCGAGCGAGGCGAGGAGGACTTTCTTGCGCCCCTTCTCGCTGAGGCGCTTGGCAAGCTTGCCCGTCGTCGTCGTCTTACCGGAGCCCTGAAGGCCGGCCATCATCACGACGGCTGGCGGGCTGTCGACGCGGAGCGACGTGTCAGCGTCTTCCCCGCCCAGCATGTCGACCAGGCCGTCATAGACGATCTTGACCACTTGCTGGCCAGGCTTCACCGAGCGGATGACTTCCTCGCCCACGGCGCGGGCCTTCACCTTGTCGATGAAGTCCTTGACCACGGGCAGGGCAACGTCTGCTTCCAGCAGCGCAACACGGATTTCGCGCAGCGCTTCGGACACATCCTTCTCGGACAGCGCACCGCGCCCCGTCAGGTTGTCGAATATGCCGCCGAGCCGTTCGCTGAGGGCGTCAAACATCGCGTTACTCCTTTTGCCGTCTGTCAGATGAGCCTGACATGGGCGCTCCGTGTTACATGCGCAAAGGCCAAGAGCCCCGCTGAGCGAATATTCGCCGGGCGGGGGGCCTCGCTGTCCTCACGGGATCGGTCAAGGCGCGCTTCTTGAGTTTGCGCGGATTTGGGGCGCGTAAAGCACGCACACCCTGCGGCGTCAAGCCAACTGCATCTGCCGGATCCTGTCGCGCAGGAGGGAGATCGCGGCATTGGCCTCCTCCCCGACCAGAGACATGATGGCCATATCGGCCCAGGACCCGTTGGCGATGCGGAGATAACTGCGCAGCGTGCCTTCGCGTTTGGCGCCGAACCGCTCAATCGACCGGACAGACCGTTCATTCGTGTCTGGGGTCAGGATTTCCAGCCGCCGCATGCGCGAGTCCACAGCCCGTTCGATCACGGCGAGTTGCGCTGCGGGTACGATCACCGTGCCGCGCATTTCAGGCACGATCCAGAAGGAGGCCATGCGCAACCGGCGATGCGTGCGCGATATATCCGCATAGGCGACGACCCCGGCAAAGGCGTCATCGGATTTGCGCCAGATGGTGAGCGGAATGTAGTCGCCGGTCTGCTTCAGCTCCAGCGTATGATCGAAATAGGACTGGAAATTGGTTCCGGTCGCGATCACCGGCATCCATTGCCACATGTCCTCAACAGCTGTGGTGGCAGCCAGAACATCGCGATCCGCCTCAGTCAGGACCTGCAGCCTGACGAGCTCATTTTCGAGACCTGGATCATCGAGTTTCATGCCCCGACAGTCTCACGCTGGGATACTTTATCAAGGCATAGATAAAGAAAAATCCGCGTTCCGAAACAGAACGCGGATTATGAGTTCTTATAGGGTACTTATTGCGCCTCGGCAGGCGCCATCAGCTTGCGGCTCAGATAGGTGAATTCCAGCGCCGTGCGCTTGGCGCGTTCGGTCTGGTTGGCCGCCGCCGCATGTCCGCCATCGATATTCTCGTAATAGAGAAAGGGCAGGCCGGCGGCCTCGAATTTCTTCGCCATCTTGCGCGCATGCCCCGGATGGACGCGGTCATCCTTCGTGGACGTCACGAAGAAGGGCTCCGGATAGGGCTTGGACGCGTCGAAGTTCTGGTAGGGCGAGATCGTCTCCAGGAAGGCGCGTTCTTCCGGCACGTCCGGCGAGCCATACTCGTCCACCCAGGAAGCGCCCGCCAGAAGCAGGTGATAACGCAACATGTCCAGCAGCGGCACCTGAACCACGACCGCATTCCAGAGGTTCGGCCGCTGGTTCAGCATCACGCCCATCAGCAGGCCGCCATTCGAGCCGCCCATGATGCCGAGATGTTCCGGACTGGTTACGCCAGATGCGACCAGATCCTCACCCACAGCGATGAAGTCATCATAGACGCGCTGGCGGTTCAGCTTCAGGCCCGCCTGGTGCCAGGCCGGGCCAAACTCGCCGCCGCCACGAATGTTTGCCAGAACATAGGCCCCGCCCCGCTCCAGCCAGAGCCGGCCAGTGACCGGGCTGTAACCGGGGTTCATCGACACCTGAAATCCGCCATAGCCGTAGAGCAGCGTCGGCGTTGTGCCATCCAGCGGAATATCGGCCTTGCTGACCAGGAAGTACGGCACCTTCGTTCCGTCTTTCGAGGTCGCGAATTTCTGAACCACTTTCAGGCCGGTCGCATCGAACTTTGCCGGTACGCTTTTCAACGTGGTGACCGCATGGGTTGCGGAATCGTATTCGAGCAGTGAATCCGGGGTCAGGAAGTCTTCGTAGTTGATGAAAACCGTGTCTTCGCGGTCGTTGGCAAAGGCGATGTTGGCCTGGCCCTCGCCCGGCAGGTCGATCGGCCAGATGCGCCATTCCTTGCTGAGATCGGCGCGATAGACCTTGCCAACAGCCGTGTCGCTGATGCTGAGCAAGAGCGCGTCTTTCGAAATGCTGACGCCTTCCAGCGCCTGCGCTTCACTTGGGCGGAAGACGAGCGAGACATGCGGCAGGGTGCGGGTCTTCAGGAAGGCGTCGATGTCGAAAGCGACAAGATCACCCGACTTGAAGCTCTCCGTCTGACCATCCGGAGCCCAGTCTTCCTGCAAGGAAACGAGAAACTGGCCCTGATAGATGCCATTCGGCGTGGCTTTCAGCGGAATCGGCCATTGAACAGGCACCGTCTCCCCTTCCGGGAACCAGTAATATTTCGATGTGAAGAAGGTTTCGGCCTCGACGGCGCCCTGCAGGATGCGGCCATCTTCCAGTTCAATCGTCATCGGCCAGATGCCAACATCGCTCGCTTTGCCACGGAAGACTTCTTCGGCGCTTTCCAGCGGGGTGCCCCGCTGCCAGCGCTTCACGATCATGGGATAGCCGGACTCCGTCACGGTCCCCTCACCCCAGTCCGTGGCGATCAGCAGCGTGTCTGTTCCCGCCCAACTCGCGGACTGTTTGGCCTCGGTCGTCACGAAGCCGTCCTCAACAAACGTCTTGGTGGCGAGATCAAACTCACGCTGGACCACGGCATCCTTGCCGCCATCCGACAGCGCGACCATGCATTTATAGGTGTCTGACCCCTTCGGCGCGTAGCAATCGGCGCCCTTGTAGACCCAGTTACGGCCCTCATCGGCGGAGAGCTTGTCGAAATCGACAATCGTCTCCCAGTCGGGCGCATCTGTGCGATAGGAGTCCAGCGGCGTGCGGCGCCACAGGCCGCGCACATGTTCATCATCCTGCCAGAAATTGTAGACCAGGCCCGAACGAACCGAACCATAGGCAATCCGCTCCTTGGAGGTCAGCGCATCCAGCGCCGCAGCCTCAAACCCGGCATAGCGCGGATCAGCCTGCAGGTCGGCCAGGGTCCGCGTATTCTGTGATTTCACCCAGGCCAGCGCATCGGCCCCCTCGACATCCTCAAGCCAGAGATAGGGGTCTTCGCCCGTCACGGCTTCAGCCGTCTGGGATGCATCAATATCAGCCACATTGGTCTCCGGCATTTCGGTCGTGCTGCACGCCGCAAGGGCGAGCGCGCTCAGCGTTACAAGAATTGTGCGCATGTCAGTCCTGTTTGGATCGGTATCAGCACCCTCGGGTGCTTCAGTCTGTTGTGTTGAGGGGCAAGATAGCGACCCGGCTCATTCCGTCCAGCGGGCGAGGCGCTTGAATGTGACCTGTTCCACAATCAGCGCACGCGACTTGTCAGGTACCACGGGGCGGACCGCAAAATAGTCGACGCCCTGATCGCCTTCGATCAACGGCACGTTGTATTCGAACGAATAATCCTGGAAACCGGGCTGCAGGTCGAACACTTGCCAGCCAGAATCCCCGACCCGGCCCGCCGAGTAATTTGCCTGCATCTGCATGGCACCGTGATCGTCTGCCGGGCGCGCGCGCACAGTGCAGAGAACGGTGAAACCCGTGAACTGGACTTCGATATCGGCTGCGAGGCGGAAGTGCGGCCCGAGTTCGGGATCACTGGTCAACACGCCGGCATCGGCTTCGATGTACAGCACCCGCTTGCCATCGGGTCCGGTTTCAAGCCGTGTAATGGCATCACCGCCAGCGACAATCTTGTTCAAATAGGTGTCGGCGATGGTGATCTGCTCATAGTGCTGGCCATCCCCTGTCACCGCGCCCGAAGGCAGGCGGCCCACACCCGGCCATAGGGCGAGCCCCACCATGCCCAGCGCAAGAAGACATGCGAGCGGGAAGAAAATCCGGTCCTTCATCGGGGGCCTTTCTCTCTTTTGCGGCCTCTCTCATGCGCCATACGGGGCTGGCGCTGGTCAACCCGGCCTGCTCCTGTTAGCAGGTGCGCGTCGGGTCTGGCGAGCGGCATTCGCCGCCGCATCTGCTACGGGGTTTGCGCCACATGTCAAAGTCCGCCTTGAAGCGCCGCGCGCGTGAAGCCCGTACCTGGCTTCTGGAAGATTGCTTCCCGCTCTGGTCAGAGCGTGGCATCGGCGCGCATGGCCTTTTCCGCGAAGCCTTGAACCTTGACCACCAAGGCACAAACTCCGACACCGTGCGCGTCCGGGTACAGGCTCGCCAGACTTATGTGTTTGCGCAGGCGCTGCGGATGGGCTGGAAGCCGGACGACGCGGCCGGCCATATCGCCTCCGGCATCGCGACACTGACCGGGCCCGCCCGGCGCGCTGACGGCTTGATCGGGCGGACATTGAACACAGATGGAAGCGGCCTGGTGGACGACACGCCGGACCTCTACGACACGGCCTTCGCACTGTTTGCGCTGGCTGAAGCCGCCTCTGCCCTCGGCGGCGAAGAGATCGCGCTGGCCGGCGCCCACAGCATTCTCGGGGCCACGGATGAGAAAATGAGCACCCCGGATGGCGGTTATGCCGAAACCCTGCCTCAGGATGACATGCGCCACCAGAATCCGCATATGCATCTTCTCGAAGCCTGCCTCAGCCTGCACCGGGCTGATCCGGAAGGCGGCCACCTTGAGCGCGCGGCCAAGATCATCGACCTGTTCGACCGCTTCTTCACAGCCGGTCCCGGCAATCTTCTGGGCGAGCGTTTCGCGCGGGGATGGACCGCGCCCGTGGCGCGCGACGCAAATATCGTGGAGCCGGGCCATCAGTTCGAGTGGGTCTGGCTGCTGCATGCCTATGCGCACGCGACCGGCACGCCAGTAAATCCGGCTGCTGACCGGCTGTACACTTTCGCCTGCTCCACGCTGGATGAGGGCGGACGCGCCGTTCAGGAAGTCTCCCGCGAAGGCGCCATCACGAATGGATCACGCCGCACCTGGCCGCAGACCGAAGCGCTGAAAGCTCACCTCGCCATGTTCGAGGCAACGGGTGAGGAGATCTTCGCCGGCGCTGCCTGTACCAGTTTCGACGTGCTGATGGACGAATACCTGACGCCGGATGGCGGCTGGATCGATCAATATGACGCCACGGGCAAACCGGTCTCGCACGACATGCCCGCCTCCACCGGCTATCATGTCGTACTCGCCATGGCAGAGCTGATCCGGATCATGGGCGCTTGATACCGGGACGTTTTCCGCCGAAAAGGCCGCCAGAAACGCAAAAGGACTTTTGAATTCGATGCCAAAGCTCGCGCTCGTCCGTCACGGACAATCCGCCTGGAACCTCGAAAACCGCTTCACCGGATGGTGGGACGCAGACCTGACGGAAAAGGGCGAAGCTGAAGCCCACAAGGCCGGCCAGCTTCTGAAGGCTGTCGATGCCGACTTCCGCGCCGCTTTCACCAGCTACCAGACCCGCGCGATCCGCACGCTGTGGATGGCGCTGACCGAAATGGGCCGCGCCTGGGTGCCGGTGGAAAAAGCCTGGCAGCTGAACGAGCGCCACTATGGCGGCCTGACCGGCCTCGACAAGGCCGAGACCGCCGCCAAACATGGCGACGATCAGGTCCATGTCTGGCGCCGCTCTTATGATGTGCCGCCGCCACCGCTGGAAAAAGGCACAACCTGGGACCTCTCAACCGATCCGCGCTACAAGGGCATCGATATTCCGAACACGGAAAGCCTGAAGCTGACGCTGGAACGCGTCCTGCCCTATTGGGACGCGGAGATCGCGCCTGTTCTGAAGTCCGGCAAGGACGTCATCATCGCCGCGCACGGCAACTCGCTGCGCGCGCTGGTGAAGCACCTGTTCGACGTGCCGGACGACAAGATCACAGGCGTTGAAATCCCGACAGGTAACCCGCTGCTGATCGATCTCGATGACAATCTGAAGCCGGTCGCTGTGCGCTATCTCGATGCGGATCGCGCCCAGCCGCTGCCGGCCCTGCCGTGAGCAAACGCCGCGACCGACGCATGATGGGGCGGGCCCTCGCGCTCGCCCGACTCAATCACGGCCTGACGGGCGTCAATCCATCCGTAGGCTGCGTCATCCTTGATGCGGCCGGTCATGTTGCCGGTGAAGGCGTGACCGGTCATGGCGGTCGCCCGCATGCCGAGGAAATCGCCCTCGAAGAGGCAGGCAATGCAGCAAAGGGCGGAACGGCCTATGTCACGCTGGAGCCCTGCCGCGAACGCTCTGCGGGCGGAAAGTCCTGTTCGATGAAGCTGGAAGACGCTGGTATCGCCCGCGTTGTCTGCTCTGTGCTGGACCCCCACCCTGTCGCGAATGGCGGCATCCTGCGCCTTCGCAGCGCTGGCATCCGGGTCGAAGTTGGGCTGGGGCAGCGCGCGGCTGAAACCCTCTACCGCGCGTTTTTCAACAGCATCGCCTAGCCCGGAAACGGACCCGCCTTGGCAATCACCGTCTCATAGAACGCAAGCGAATCGCGCTGGAACGCCGCCTTGTTGAACTGCGCCTCATACGAGGCACGCCCACCGGCAACCAGTTTCGCGGCGAGGGCCTTGTCCGAGATCACGCGCGTCAGCGCATTGGCCAGCGCATCGACATCATTCTTCGGGATCAGCAACCCATTGACGCCGTCCTTCACATAGGCAGCCGGGCCAACGGCATCGGCGGCCACCAGCGGTCGCGAGGCCGCCCAAGCATCCACCGTCACCGTGCCGAACGGCTCATAGCGCGACGGGAACGCCACCACATCGCAGGCCGCCAGCAGCGCGCCGCGATCATTCCGCCAGCCGAGGAAGCGCACGCGGTCGTCAAGGTTCAGCCGGGTGCAATGCGCGCGCAGCTCTGCCTCCAGCGGGCCTTCGCCTGCGATCCAGACATAAAGGCCCGGCACTTTCGCGGTGGCATCAAGTAGCGTATCGAGGCCCTTCTTCTCGTGCAGGCGGGCCAGCGCCAGCGCAACCGGCGCATCGGCCGGCGTGTCGAGGCTCGCCCGGTCGGCCGGGTCAGCGCCTTCGAAATCGGCATAGGTGTGGATGATGACGGAGCGGTCATCAGCCACGCCCTGCTCCCGGATATGGCGCAGCAGGTCGATCGTCAGGCCGACATGCCATTCGCAATTCAGGAAGCGGGCGAGCTTGTAATAGCCGCCATACCAGGCAACCGAGCGATTGCGATATTCCTTCGGTGCGAACTGTCCGGCGCGGCCCATCCAGTATTCGATGACATCCGGCTTGAACGCCTTGATCGCCTCGCCCAGCACACGGCGGGTCGGAAAAGGCCAGGCATTGTTGAACGCGGCCACATCGACACCGATGCCGGCTTCGCGGAACTTTTGAACTCGGAACTGATTATCGGGCCGCGTCACCACATGTTGGGTGAGGCCAGCTTCCGCCAGCGCCAGTACGGATTCCAGCATGATGTTTTCCGCGCCGCCTTCGGCAGCACCGGCCATGACGTGCATGATGCGCATCGGCCTCTCCTTCATCTCAGGTCAGATTGTCCTGTCACGCGCATAGCCATTTACAGGCGTGGCGGCAAACACTGGTTGGCAGTGGGGGCTGAAATGCCTAAGCAGGCCCCAAGCCGACCCGGGAGCTTCCAAGCTATGCCAGCATACCGCCTCTTCGGCGCTGAAACTTCGCCCTACTCGCTGAAAGTACGCGCCTTCCTGCGCTACAAAGGCGTCGATTTCGAATGGGTGACCCGCTCGCGTGAGACCGAAACGGATTTCCGCGCCCTCGCACGCCTCGCCACGGTGCCGCTTCTTGTCTCACCGGATCGCCCGGTCAGCCAGGAATCAACGCGCATGCTGTTCGCGCTGGAAGCGTCCCATCCCGAGCCTTCCGCCACGCCAGACGATGCCGCGCTCGCCGCCCTGTCGCTGATCCTCGAAGACTTTGGCGATGAGTGGCTGAACAAATGCATGTTCCAGCAACGCTGGGGCAATACGCCAGACCGTGACCAGGCTGGCCTTCGCGCGCTGGTGCAGCTGTCGGGCGGCAAACGCCCGCGCGCCTGGAAAGCCCCGTCGGTACAGATTACCGAGCGCATGGCAGACCGCCTGCCGCTGGTTGGCGCGGCGCAGGAAAACTGGCCCGTGCTGGACGCCTCCTGGCGCCGCTTTGCCCTGAACCTGAACGCACACCTGAAAGAGCATCTCTTCCTCTTCGGTGGCCGCCCGACCTTTGCCGATTTCAGCATTGCCGCCCAGTTCCAGCAAATGCTGCTGGACCCGACCCCGGCCGAATGGCTGAAGGATCGCGCGCCGTTCATCGTGGCCTGGTGCGAGCATATGGACGACCCGAAAGCGGGCGGACCTTTCGCCGCGCTGGCCGATCTCGGTTCCACGCTTGCCCCCCTCTTCTCCGAAGATGTCGCGAAGACTTACCTGCCTTGGGCCAAAGCCAATGCCGAAGCGATCCGGAAATCGTCCGGCCAGGTTTCGGTCACGCTGGACGACGGCACGTTCGGGCAATCCGCCCAGAAGCACGCCGCTGAAGCCTTCGCCGCCGTTGGCCGCCAGGTCAGCCGCACGCTGAAAGACAGCACCGCCCTGGGAGACTTTCTGGGCGCGGCAGGCTGCCTCAACTTCTTCCAGCGCGCCGAAGCGACCGCAGACGCCTCCTGACTTTTCGCTGACACGAAAACGGCGCGCCCATCATCTGAGCGCGCCGCAATCATTTAATCAGGGATAAGCCCCGGATCAGGCTGCGTCGGCGTTTTTCTTGCCGATCAGCTTCGGTCCGGTCGATCCGACCGTGCCGATTTCGATCTTGCGGGGCTTTTTCTCTTCTGGCAGCTCACGGACGAGGTCGATGCGGAGCACGCCATGCTGCAAGCTCGCCCCGGTCACAAGAATGTGATCAGCAAGCTGGTAGCGGCGAATGAAGCTGCGCTGTGCGATGCCACGATGAAGATAGGTCTTGTCCCCATCATTCTCCGGCTCGCCTTTTTTGCCCGCGACAGTGAGCATGCCTTCCTTGGTTTCGATGTCCAGGTCATCCTCGGTAAACCCGGCGACAGCGATCTCGATGGCGAAGGCGTTTTCGTCGACTCGCTCGATATTATAAGGGGGATAGCCCTGTGAACCGTCGAGGCGGGATGCCTGGTCGATCATGCTGGCCATGCGGTCAAAGCCAACCATGGTGCGGTAAAGGGGGGTCAGATCAATGTTCGACATAGTGTCAGTCCTCTTTCTCAAAGCAACTGGGAGCGCCCGGAACGGGGGGCTCCATAGGGTTCGGACGTCGCGATTCCCCGGCCCGATCAGTGGCGCCGGCACGAAACCCGGTCTCGGCCCGCGTAGCGGCACCGTGACACAGTACATGTGGGAGCCTAGAAGGGGCGTTCAAGAGGTTCCTTCGACAGAGAGACAATCATGAAAACTGCCGTTTCCGCTTCCCTTCTCGCCCTCGCGCTGCTCGCCGGCTGCGGACAGGGCAAGATCGACAGTCCCGAAGTTATCGCCGAAACCGATGTTGCCGCTGAACAGGCTGCGCCGGAAACGGTCGATCCGCTTCAGGCCGCCATCAACAGCGATCTGCGCTCGCCCGAGGAAAAAGCCCGCGATGCCTGGCGCCATCCGAAGGAAACGCTGGAATATTTCGGCGTCCAGCCAGACAGCAAAGTGATCGAGATCTGGCCCGGTGGCGGTTGGTACACCAACATCCTGGCGCCCTGGCTGGCGTCCGGCAACGGCACGCTGATCGCCGCCCTGTTCGACCCCGCCGGCATTGATGACCCAGACCGCGTCGCCCGCATCGAACAGAACAATGAAGCCTTCAAGTCCGGCTATACCGATCCGCGCTTCGGCACGATTGAATATACCGGCTTCTCCGGCAATTCCGGTCCGCTGGCTGCCCCTGACAGCGTCGACTTCGTGCTGACCTTCCGCAACATCCACAACTGGATGAGCGGCGGATACGAGCAGAAATTCTTCAACGATGCCTATGCCGCACTAAAGCCCGGCGGCGTGCTGGGCGTGGTGGAACACCGCCTGCCGTCGGCCTCGATCCAGGCCCCCAAAGCCAGCAGCGGCTATGTCCATGAGGACTATGTCAAAGCGCTCGCCGCCAATGCCGGGTTCGAATTCGCCGGCGGCTCTGAAATCAACGCCAACCCGGCCGACACTGCAGACCACCCGTTCGGTGTGTGGACGCTCCCCCCGGTGAACCAACAACCGGAAGACGGCGCAGAGCCGCCGGAAGGCTGGAACCCGGAAAGTTACGCCGCCATTGGCGAAAGCGACCGGATGACGCTGAAATTCGTCAAACCCGCCGAATAGTCCGCCTCAGGATAGAGACATCAGGCCTCGCCGTCCCGGCGGGGCCATTCCATTTGGACCGCCATGACCCTCAAGACCCTTTTCCCGACCTTCGTCAAAGAAGAAGCCATCGGCACCGCAGACCTGCGCGCCGAACTCGAAGCCGTCTGCTGGCTGCTGGAAGACGAAGACACCGCCGGCAATGACTGGTGCGATGAGCAGGGCTATGACGGGTACACGTCCTATGCCTCGCTGGACGACCTGCCCGAACGTTTCCCGGAATTCGGCGCGCTCAAGACCCTCTTGGACGAACAGGCAGATGCCTTCGCGAAGGAACTGCACTGGGACATGCAGGGCTTTCACCTTCAGCTCGACGCGCTCTGGGTCAACATTCTCGGCGAAGGCGGCAGCCATTCCGGCCATATCCATCCAGGCAGCGTCATTTCCGGCACGTTCTATGTCGCCCTGCCCGAAGGGTCCGGCAGCCTGAAGATGGAAGACCCGCGCCTCACCGGCATGATGGGCGCCCCTCAGCCAGCAGATGATGCCCCAGAATCGGCGCGCCGCTTCGTCTATCTCACGCCAAAACAAGGCCACGCCCTGTTCTGGGAATCCTGGCTGCGCCACGAAGTCATGCCGAACCGGGCCGAAGACGCGCGCATCTCAATCAGCTTCAACTACGCGCTTCTGCGCGACTAGGGAGACACCCACATGATCCTCGTCACAGGCAGCGTGCAGACAAAGCCAGACAGTGCAGACCGCCTGATCGCGCTCTGTCGCGCCCATTGCGAACGATCGCGCCGGGAAGACGGCTGCATCTCCCACAATGTCCACGCCGACCTCGACGATCCTTCAAGGCTGGTCTTTGTCGAATACTGGCGCGACATGGAGGCGCTGCAGGCCCATTTCGCCCTCAGGGACAGCCGGGACTTCGTCAAGGAAGCGCGCAGCCTGTCTGCTGGCGGGGCACCGATGCGTATATTCGACGTAAAAGACATCACGCCGGATACTGGACATTAGTCTGTCTGTGGCATCCTCGCCCTTGACGCATGGGCTCTGACAGGCCATCGCCACGCCCAACATTTACTCCTCCCAAAGCGAGCGCAGACATGGACCTTTCAAAAATCGAGACGGGCCAGAACCCGCCAGACGACATCAACGTGCTGATCGAAGTGCCCCTGGGCGGCGACCCGATCAAATACGAGATCGACAAGGCCTCCGGCGCCATGTTTGTGGACCGCTATCTCTACACCGAGATGCGCTATCCCTGTAATTACGGCTTCGTGCCCCACACGCTGAGCCTCGATGGTGACCCGATTGACGTGATGGTCGTTGGCAATCGTCCGCTGGTGCCGGGTTCGGTCGTGCGCGCCCGTCCGGTCGGCGTCCTGATGATGACCGACGACAAAGGCCCCGACGAGAAAATCCTCGCCGTCCCGCACAACAAGCTGACCTCCTATTACGACAAGATCGCGACCTATCACGACCTGCCGCAGACGCTGATCGACAAGACGGCGCACTTCTTCGAGCACTACAAGGATCTCGAAAAGGGCAAGTGGACCCGGATCGAAGGCTGGTATGGCATCGAGAAGGCCCGCGAACTGATCACGGCAGCCGTCGAGCGCGGCAAGAACGCCTGATTCCATAATTCAAGGACCGGGCACTGAATGGACCTGTCCGTCTGGATTGCGCTGGTCGCCCTGTTCTTTGCAGGCGGCCTGACGCCCGGCCCGGCCGTGATGCTGGTGATGAGCACGTCGCTGCGCTATCGCGCGCCGACGGCGCTCATCCCGGCGCTTGGCGTTTCCGCCGCCAATCTCGTCTGGATCTCATTGGCTGCAGGCGGCATCGCCGCCTTTGCCGCGAAATTCCCGCTGGTCCTGATGGGCCTGAAAGTAGCCGGCATCTGCTTCATCGCCTGGCTTGCCTGGACGATGGTGACGGCAGACCCGTCCCGCCCCCATGCCAGCGCCAAAGATGCTCCGCCGCGCGGCAAACTGTTTGCCCGCGGCGTAGGCCTTCAACTGCTGAACCCGAACGCGCTGGTCTTTTTCGGCCTGCTTCTGCCGTCCTATTTCGACATGTCGCATCCCGTCTGGCCGCAGGCGCTGGTCATGATGGCGACCATCACCGTGTGCGAGATGTTCGGCCTGACCGTCTATGCCTGGCTGGCGGACGCGATGAACCATCGCTTCGAGTCGCCAGCCTTCACGAAATGGTTCAATCGCGGCGCCGCCCTCGCCATGCTCTCGGCAGCCTTGTTTGCCTCGATTGCGACGATCACGCCCAAAGGCTGATCAGGGCGCAACAATTTCAAACCGGCCGGTTTTGCCGTTCCGCCAGTGAAGTTCACCATGTTTGATCGCAAACCAGGCGCCATGCAGGGTGAGCGTGCCGGCTTCGACAGATCTGCGCACGAAAGGGAAGCTCATCAGATTGGCGAGCGAGGATTCGATCCCCTCCAGCTCCAGCGCGTATTGGGGATTGATCGGATCGGACTCAAGCACCCGTTGGCGCGCCTCATCCAGCAGTGACACCCAGGGCGTCACGAACTCGCCGATGTCCGGATTGTCACCGCCTGCCAGCGAGGCCTGAATCCCGCCGCAGCCACCATGGCCCATCACCACAATATGCTCTACTTTCAGGACGTTAACTGCATATTCAAGGGCCGCGCTGACACCGTGCAGCTTGCCGTCCGGCATATAGGGCGGCACCAGATTGGCCACGTTGCGCACGACGAACAACTGTCCCGGCGCCGCAGCAAAAATGTCTGACGGTTCGGCCCGGCTGTCGGCGCAGGCGATCAGCATGATGGCCGGGCTCTGCCCTTCGCCAAGGTCCCGGTAGAGGGCGGCTTGCTCAGCATAAACGCCGGCCCGAAAGCGCCGGTATCCCTCAATCAGCTGCTCAATCGTTCTCATGGTCAAAATCCCGTATCTGAGGCCGTTTCACTACTGCATACGGCAGAACTCGCAATTGTGAATCGGACATTGTTTACTGGTTTGCGTTAGACTCTCAAAACATGGCCTTCAGTACCGGCCAGGGAGATAGTGCGAATGTCCACCGAAGCCAGCGAGCCGAAAACGTCCCGCAAGGGCGCTTCCCGCAGCGAGGAATCCCGCGCGGCCATCCTTGAGGCGACCCGCGCAGAGCTGGCCGAGAATGGCTGGCGCACGTTCAGCGTCGATTCCGTGGCCAAGCGGGCGAGCGCCTCGAAGCAGACGATTTACCGCTGGTGGCCCTCGATCGGTGCCATGTGCGTGGATGCGGCGCTGGCACTGGTGCCCGACAGCCCCGATGGCGGGCGCGACCCGCAGGAGCGGATCGCCGCCCTCATCGTGCCGCTGGAAGCCGCCGCCCGGACCGGCAGCGGCCATGCCGTGCTGCGCGGCGCCCTGATGGCGGCCGCCGATGACCAACATGCCGGCGAAGCCTGGCGCGCCTGGATGTATCGCGACATCCGCCAGCCGATGCGCATGGTCCTGGCCGAACTGTCGACAAAACGCGTGATCCGGCGCGATTTCGACCTCGATGAAGTCATCGAACAGCTGCTTGGCCCCCTCTGGCACCGCATCTGTGTGATGCGCGCGCCCGTGAAAGAAGGCTTCAGCGTCGAGCAGGCCCGCAACGCTTTGCGCGTCTATTCGACGATCTGACCCCTTTCGGGGCCTTGTCGGCTTCGCTTCCAGCACGAATCTTGCAGCGCACTTCCCCAAAGAGTGGAGGAAGCTCGCCATGCCTACCGGACGCATTGCCTGGATCGATCATTCCAAAGGCCTCGGCATCATTCTTGTCGTGCTGAGCGCGGCAGCACTCGGATATGGCGGCGCAGACACCGGCGGGAACTGGATGCAGGGCCTCGCCGCGTGGGCAAATCCGTTCACGGTGCCCGCTTTCTTCGTCATTGCGGGCCTGTTCCTCCACCGCGCAATCTTCGGCTCAGCCCCGGCTTATTTCGACCGCAAAGTCCTGCATCTGGCGTATTTCTTCGCGATCTGGCTCGCGGTGGAGACCGTGTTCCTGCATGCCGGCGCCGTTGTGCATGGCCCGGCGGAACTCGCCCGCGTCTACCTCTCCGGTTGGGCCGCCCCGGACAGCCCGCTCTGGTTCATCCATGAGCTGGCAATCTTCTACATCGTCACGCGCCTTGTGCGCCGGACCAGAGCCGTGCGCGTCCTTGCTGCCGCTGCCCTGTTACAAGTCGTCTCCGCCGCCGGCCTCTTCAACACCGGATGGTCCGTCGCCGACCATTTCGCGCAATACTATGTCTTTTTCTTCGCAGGCTATGCCGGCGCACCGCTGGCCTTCCGCTTCGCCCTTGGCGCTGCCGATCGCAAAAAAGACCTCATCACAGGCCTCGCCGTCTGGGCCGCGATCCACACGGCCTTTGTCGCCCTCGGCATTGCCGGCCTGCCGCTCGTCTCGCTGATCCTCGGCTTTGCGGGCACATTCGCCCTGATCGGCGCGGGCGTCCTGCTGGCGGCCCTGCCCGCCGCACATTTCATCGGCGATGCAGGCCGCCGGTCCATGGCGATCTATCTCGGCTTCTTCGCGCCCCTGCAGATTCTGCTGACACTGGTACACATGAGCGGGATCTTTGCCGATGCGGGCGCAGCCTCGCTGGCCATCGGCGCCGCCACACTCGTGATCGCGCTCGGTATGCACCGGCTCGCGATGGAGACGCCTCTGAAGCTGTTCTATGTCCGGCCAATGGCGCTGCGGATCAAACCCTCCCGCACGGCCCAGCGCGGCAGCCTGCTCACTTCGGCAATGCCGGAAGCCTAGCGGCCGCGGTTCCAGACCATCAGCGGATCAAACGCGCCGGTTTCGGCGGCTTTCTGAAGCTGGGCGATCTGGTCTGAGACCGTATTGGTCGACGCATCCCGCGCCGGTGTGCCGTAAAGCGCCTGATCCAGCCGGCAGATCTGCTCGAACAGGGCTTCAGACCGCTCCACCAGTTCCAGGAAGCGCGGCGACAGGCCTCGCCCCTGCTGGGCGCTGGCGTCGAGCGGCGGATCCTCTCTCCGTATGCGGTATTTCTTGGCGGCCGCGTCATCGCGCTTCATCTCGCCATCGCGTACGGCTTTCTGCATGACCAGCCAGCTCGCGGCCTGCATCAGGCGCGTCGTCAGCTCCATGCTCCAGGCGGCGTAAGTCAGCCCCGGTTCGCGGTCGAGCGTTCTGGCCTGTTCACGGCCCGGCCCATCCAGATAGGTGGCCGTCTCTTCCACAAGCGCCATGCCGCGCGTGAAAACGGTATCGAACAGCTTCCCGCCGGTGAACCCGTCGGACACGCTCATGTCATCGCCGTGAGATTGCTTCACTGCCATACCTTGTCCCCGATACTCTGGACACCAATGCTCATATTAACCCTGACGGTGTTTAGTTTCGCTTAATCGCCGCCACCGAACAGGGCGTCTGCCGCCGATTTCTGCGCCTGTTTCTTCGCGATCTGGATCTCACAATCCTCAATCGCAAGTTTCAGCGCCGCAATCCGCTGTTCAAGTTCCTCCACAGACATCTGATCCAGCGTCTGCGCTTTATTCACGAGGATCGGCTCTTCATCTGAAATCGCCATCTTCGCCTCCATGTCCGGTTCGGGGTTCATCAAAGCAGAAATGCGCACTACATGCGACTCCTCAACACGGGAGTCGCACACATGAGCCAGATGATGAAAGCCGTCGAAATCGAACAGGATGGGCCGCTTTATCTGGCCGACACCGCGCGGCCCGAACCGGGGCCAGGCGAGATCCTCGTAAAGACCGCCTTTTCCGGCCTGAACCGGGCCGATCTGGTCCAGCGCGCAGGCGCCTATCCCGCCCCTCCGGGCGCCTCCAAGATCCTCGGCCTGGAAATTTCCGGCACAGTCGAAGCCGTCGGCAGCGCCGTCACGCGCTGGAAAGCCGGCGACCGGGTCTGCGCCCTGCTGGCTGGCGGCGGATACGCTGAATATGTTGCAGTGGACGAAGGCTCCGTCTTCCCCGTGCCGGACAGTATGAGCCTCGACCAGGCCGCCTGTCTGCCGGAAGCCATGATGACGGTCTGGGCCAATGTCTTTGACCGGGTGGGCCTGAAAGCCGGCGAGAACTTCCTCTGCCATGGCGCCACCAGCGGCATCGGCGTGATGGCGATCCAGATGGCCCGCGTCGCCGGCGCTGCCAAAGTCTTCGCGACGGCCGGCACGCCGGAGAAATGCCTCCTAGCCACCAGCCTCGGCGCGACCCGTGCGATCAACTACAAGACCGAGGATTTCGCCGAGATCGTCAAAGCCGAAGGCGGCGCCGACGTGACGCTCGACATGGTCGGCGGCGACTATATCCAGAAGAACATTTCCGCCGCCAATCCAGACGGGCGCATCATCAATATCGCCTATCAGAACGGTTTCGTCGCCAATGTGAACTTCGCGCCCGTCCTGATGAAGCGCCTGACGCTGGCCGCCACAACGCTGCGCGCCCGGCCTGTGCCGGAGAAAAAGCGTATCCGGGACGCCGTCGAGGCCGATTTTTGGCCGCATGTCGCCAGCGGCGCCATCATTCCGGTGCTGCACAAGGTATTCCCCGCCAGCGAAGCCGATCAGGCCCACCAGCTGATGGCGTCCGGAACCCATAGCGGAAAGATCCTCCTCGCATGGTGAGGCCGCTTATTGCTGCCCTGCTTGCCGCTTCGTCCGTTGCCTGCCAGCACACAGCCGTGCCGCCGCCCTCAAACAGGAATGTTCCGCCGGTTGTCACTGAGTATTTCGACAGATTGGCGGCCATTTACCGGGCCGGGTCTTCCCCGGAGGATGTGGCTGCATTCCTCGCCCTCATGGCAGAGGACGTCCACTATGTTCATGTCGCATACGAGGCCGAATTCGATCTCGATACGTGGCGCGATGCCTTTCTGCGGAACCAGCAGGCAGGTGAGTACAGCGAACCGGCCGGTTTCTGTCTCGCCATCACCAATGCCATTCCCGGAATCGACCATTATGCGGTGGAATATGCGTCCGGAATGCAGTCTGACGGCGCCTGTTTGCCATCGGAAGCGCGGCGGCTCCTGATCGTCTTTTCCGTAAGCGACGGGAAGCTGATGCGGATAGAAGAGCTTTGGTGAGCCGCACTCCTTCCCTTTTTCCAAGCGAGTGCTTATAAGAAGGGCAAGGATCAGCACGCCTGACCTCATCCGCCCGGCACGATGTGTCGGGCGGCTGCATTTCAGGCGGCAAATAAATCACTTCAGGGAGCCCCCCAATGTCCGAAGTTCTCATGCCTAAGGCCACCGCCGTCTGGCTGCTCGACAATACCAGCCTCACCTTCGCGCAGATCGCCGGTTTCTGCGGCCTGCACCATCTCGAAGTCAAAGGCATCGCCGATGGCGACGTCGCCGAAAACATGCGCGGCGTTGACCCGATTGCCGGCGGCATCCTCTCGCGCGAGGAAATCCAGCGCGGCGAGAATGACGAAAGCTACCGCCTGAAAGTCGCCGAGTCGAAAATCGCCCACATCCCGCAGCCGAAACGCAAAGGCAGCCGCTACACCCCGGTCATCCGCCGCCAGGACAAGCCGGACGCCGTCGCCTGGTTCATCCGCAACCACCCGGAAGTGTCGGACGCCCAGATCTCCAAACTGATCGGCACGACCAAGTCGACGATCAACAATGTGCGCGACAAGAGCCACTGGAATTCTGCCAGCATCCGTCCGGTCGACCCGGTGACGCTCGGCCTGTGCACCCAGATCGAACTCGACGAAGTGATTTCGAAATCGGCTGACAAGCGCCGCAAGATGGACGCTGAAAAAGCCCTCCGCGCCGAAGGCCCCGGCCTCACCCCGGCGATGGACGATGCGGCTGGCTACGACGCACACGAAGAGGAAGAAGACGCCCACAAGAAAGACGTCTCCGCCGACGACGTCTTCCGCGACTTCAACTAGAACCAGGATACTGTTTTGAGAAAGCCGGCCCTCGTGGCCGGCTTTTTTCATGGGGGCGAGGAAAGCACCGCACCAATCCCCCTCTCCTTTGGGCTTGTGAGGATCAGCGATTGCCCTGCAATCGCCCGAACAAGGGGCTAGGGGTGAGGGAAGAAAAGCCAACTTGTCCTCCCGGACTCAAACCCGGGCCACACTCCGCGCATGCATCCGGCCCTTCGCCCCTACTATGACCATGTCATCCCGGTCTTCTGGCCGTGGCTCTGGCTGAACCTTGTCCGCTTTGCCCTCTGGCATTTGCGGACGGGGCGCGAGGCGCTGCTGGCAGTGGATTGTTTCGGGAACATCCGGATCGTGCATCTGGCTGATGCGCCAAAACCGGATGATCTCTACACCCATGAAGCACCGCTTGTGCCGCGCTGGGTTCGCCCGGCGCTGGCTAGCGATCTGCCGGACTCTCTCCCCGTGCAAGGCGGTGGCCTGCTTATACGGTCCTTATATGGTGTTTATACGGTCTTTTATATGGTCCGCGAACGCGTGCGCGGCCCGCCCCTCGATCATTCTCCCCCGCAAGCGGGGGAGGATAAGAACACCCACCGGACGGCAACCGCCGCTCCGGCCTTTCGTGCTGGCCGAAACACTATGTCTCCGCTGGCGCCCTCAGGAACACATACCACGCCCCTGATCCGCCATGCCGGGGATGCGCTTCGGAATAGCCGGTCACCAGTGAGCGTGCTGCAGGCATCTCCAGCCAACGGAGGAAATTGCGGCGCAGCACCCCTTCCCCGTCCTTCCCCTTGCCGGTGATGACCAGCACACAGCGCGCGCCTTCTGCCTGTTTGCGAAACAGGAAGTCCGGCAAGGCCGCTTCGGCGCTCAGCTGCGTGTGGCCGTGAAGATCAAACCGGCCAGCCAGTTCGAGCTTGCCCCTTCGAACGCGTTTTTCATTCGCCCGGTTCTGCGGCGGGGCGGGTTGTTTCTCAGCCTTTGGCGCAGGTTTCGCAGCGGGCGCAGGCTTGGGCAGAGCCCGGCGCAAGACCGGTTCGCCGTGTTCCAGCGCGTCGATGAAAGTTTCAATGTCTTCCGTCTTCGGACCGATGGGTTTCACCGTCCGCGCAACGCGGGCCCAGGCACGGGCTTCATCGGGGGAAAGTCGCCGGTGGCTCATCGCAAGGCCCTTACGGCGCGTGCGGGGCAGAGTCGAGGCTGGCATAGCCCTCCGCGCGCATCCGCTCGGCCACCGCGCGCGGCAGGAAGACCCAAAGCCGGCCGGGCGCATTCATCGTACCGGCCCGCTCACCCGCCGCCGGGCCGGTGCCGAAATAGATGTCGCCGCGCACCGGGCCTTTGATCGCCCCGCCCGTATCCTGCGCAATCAGAAGACCAGACCAATCCCCGCCAAGGCCCGGCGCAGAGGTCTGAACAAACATCGGCACGCCCAGCGCATGAAGGCTCGTATCCACCGCCATCGAACCAAGCGCTGTCAGCGGAACACCCTCTGCCCCCACCGGCCCAACCGACGGATCGCCCTGAGCCTCGGCCCGGAAGAACACGAAACGCGGGTTCTGGTTCATTGCGGTGCGGGTTTCCGCCGGCCCTGCCCGGTCCATCCAGGCGCGGATGCCCTGCATACTGGCCTCGCCGCTTTTGATCCGCCCCGTGCTGATCAGCCAGTTCGCGGTGGACTTGAACGCGTGCCCATTATGCGCGGCGTAAACCGCTCTCATGGTGGAGCCGTCCGGAAATTTCAGGCGGCCCGATCCCTGGATCTGCAGGAAGAACACATCCGCCGGATGGGCGTAGGCAATCGCCTGCACGCCAGAGGTCGTGATCTGCGCCCGGGCTGGATAGGCGCGGGTCTTGCCGTTCGGCAGGCGCTGCAACGGATGGCCGCCATTCGGGATCAGGTCTGCGGGAATTGCGGGAACCGGTTCTGTGAAAGGCGGCGTCGGCGTGCGCCGGGCTTCATACGTTGGCTCGAAATAGCCAGTGAACCGGCTGGCCCCATCGGGCGAGAGCACTTCAATCGGCACAAACGCCTGCTCGATCAGGGCGCGGGCCTCATCATCACTGCGGGCCGCCGCCAGAGAGCCGCACGGCGCCGCCCAGTCTTCCACCCGCCCGGCCCAGGGCGCGGAAGACGACAGGCCCGCGTTCAGACTCTTGTCAGCGAACTTCTCACAAGACCGTTTGAATGCGCTGACCGCCGGCTCAAGGCCAACATTGGTCCAGTTCGGAAGGTCGGCAAATTCGGTCGGCGATTCCCAGGCTGGAAGCGGCCGCTGCACAACAGGAGCCGGCCCCGGCAGAGGCTCCGGCGTGATGATGGTGATAGGCGCAGGCTGGGTCTGGCACGCAGCCAGAGCAAGCAGGACAGCAAACGAACGGAAACGCGACCACATTCACGCTTTATGGCGTGCTTCCGGCGCGGGTGTCACCCGAAAGATTTCAGACGGTGCGCCTAGTTTGCGACCTCAACATCATCGAGAATCCAGTTCGGATCACCTCCGCTGACATTGCGCATAAAGGTCCAGATTTCCTTCGCGGTGCGCACCAGCTCGCCATCACCAAGCTCGGCTTCGTAGCGAACAGCAACACGCGCCATTGTGCCATCCAGCTCTGCGCTTTCGATTTCTGCTTTCTTGATGCGAAGCAGTTCGAACGGGGCATGGTCTGCGTCACGGGTCGCAATCGCAGCGTCCCAGGCCTCGTAGACATCGTCATCCAGCATGGGTCGCAGCTTGTCGCGATCCCCGTGGGCAAAGGCCGAAACGATGATTTCGTAAGCTGCGCGCGCGCCTCTCATGAAGGCAGGCGTGCTGAAACTCTGATCAGCATTATAGATGTCTTCCAGGCCCGCAGCGGCCGGACCGGTAAAGATCGGGCGGTCTGCGGCGGAGGGTGGCAGATCCAGCGGCTTCGCCTGTCCGGGCGCATCGTCGTTTGCAGACGCCGGAGTCGTGCGGCTGACGGGGCGATTATTGTCGCCTTTGCCCAGCGCCAGATAGAGGCGCGACAGGACAAACAGCGCAACAGCTGCGAGGATCATGACTTCCATCACGGGGTCCATCAGTGGGGCTTGTCCTTGCGTTTCGGTTCAATCAGCCCCCAAGATAGGGCCGACGGGCCTACAGTGCCAGTGATACATTGCGCTTCAAGGGGCCGCATGTTACCCGCCCGCCGGGTAGAGTTGGGAGGAATACATGACAGATACCAGTGCACCACAGGCCCCGAACAATGGCCAGAGTGGCTCAACGCCAGCCGGTCTTCGCGTTCTCGGCCAGTATGTGAAGGACCTGTCCTTCGAGAATCCGGGCCATCCGCCGGTGCAGACGCAGCCAAATATCGATCTCGGCATTGATGTCGGCGCGACGCCCCACGCAGATGGTAACGGCCTCTACGAAGTCTCGCTGAAGCTTTCAGCCAAAGCGGCTGCCGACGGGACCGTGCTGTTCATCACCGAGCTCGATTATGCTGGCCTTTTCCAGATTTCGAACGTACCGCAGAACCAGCTCGAAGCGCTTCTGCTGATCGAGTGCCCGCGTCTTCTGTTCCCGTTTGCGCGCCGCATCGTGGCAGAAATCACGCGCGAAGGCGGCTTCCCGCCGCTGCTTATCGATCCGGTGGACTTCGTGCAGCTGTACCAACAACAGTATCGCCGCGCACAGGAAGCTGCCGCAAACGGCCAGCCGCCAACTCAGGAAGCGTAGCGCTTCCAGATTGCCTCATCGCCAAGGCCGCTCACGAAGGCTTCGTGGGCGGCTTTTTCGTCTGCGCTGATACGGTCTCCCAGCGGTTTCGCGCGCTGGCGGGCCGGCTGGGACTCGCCAACCATTTCCGTTTCCGAAGATGTCTCGAACGAAAACGCCCGCGCGCGACCGCCCATCAGTTCCAGGTAAACGGACGCGAGTAGCTGACTGTCGAGCAGAGCGCCGTGGAACGTCCGGCTTTCAAGGGAGATTTCAAACCGTTTGCAAAGCGCATCGAGACTGGCCGGGGCACCAGGAAATTTCCGGCGCGCCATTGCCGCCGTATCGATCCAGCGGTCGTCCGGGATGGGGTCCCGCTTGCAGCGCGCCAGTTCCATATTCAGGAAGCCGCGGTCAAATCCGGCATTGTGGGCCACCAGAACGGCATCGCCGATAAACTCCAGGAAGGCATCGACGACTTCCGGCGCTTCGAAAGGCGGCGCGTCTTTCAGGTGCTCATCGGTAATGCCGGTGATGCGAACTGTATCGGCGGACACTTCCCGGCCAGGGTGGATCAGCGTGCGGAAGGTGCGTCCCGTCGGGATGTGATTGATCATCTCGACGGCGCCCAGCTCGATGATCCGGTCGCCCTCTTCCGGGCGCAGGCCCGTTGTCTCGGTATCGAAAGCAATTTCGCGGATCTGGCTCATGCGCCGGCCTCATCTGACATGCGATTCATCAGGGCCACTATGGCGCGAACATGGTCGCGTGCAAACTCGAACCCATGCGCTGTCGACAGGATGAAGTCGGCTTTTGCACGCTTTTCTGCATCCGGCACCTGACGGGCGAGGATCGCGTTGAACGTTTCTTCGGTCATGCCCGGACGGGACAGCACACGCTCGCGCTGAACTTCGGCCGGTGCACTGACAACAAGAACATGATCGCAATAGGCAAAGCCGCCCGTCTCGTAGAGCAGCGGGATGTCCAGCACTACGAACGCGGCGCCGGCTTGCTTTGCGGCTTCGCGGAACTTTTGCTGCGCCTGCCCGGCCAGTGGATGGACGATACCTTCCAGCTGTTTCATCGCGGCGGCATCGTTCAGCACACGCGCGCGCAGCAGGTTACGGTCGATCGCGCCATCGACCTTCACGCCCGGAAACGCCGCCTCCACCGGATCAACCGCTGCGCCGTCTGCCTGATACAGCGCATGTACTTCGGCATCGGCGTCATAGACGGGAACGCCCTCATCCCGGAACAGGGTCGCGGTGGCGGACTTTCCCATACCGATGGAGCCGGTGAGACCAAGAATGATCATGACGTCGCCTCAACGAGTTTGCGGCAATGCGCCAGAACCGCTTCAGTCTCTGGCAGGATGCCGAACCAGTGCTCGAAACTATAGGCGGCCTGTGAGACCAACATGGCGAGGCCATCCATTGGCCGCCAGTTTTTCGCCCGCGCCTCTGCAGCAAGACCTGCTGCGGCCCGGCCATAGGAAATGTCGTAGAAGAACTGATCCTGTCCTTCCGGAAGATTGAGCGTGCCGCCGGAATGTCCGAGGCTGAGCGTGTTCACAACCAGCGCGCTCGTCCCTGCGTCCGCAAGACCTTGTTCCAGCGAAACAACCTCCGCCGTGATCCCCGTTTCCTTGACCAGTGTTTCGGCGCGTTCAAGCGTGCGGTTGGCAATGATCAGATCTGCGCGGAGGTCTGTCAGGGTGATCGCCACCGCACGGGCCGATCCCCCAGCGCCAAGCAGCGTCACGCGCTTGCCGGCAACATCGATCCCGGCATCCGTCAGACTGCGCATGAAGCCCGGCGCGTCTGTGTTCTCCGCGCGCCAGCCGCCCTCTTCCCGCCGGATCAGCGTATTCGCAGCACCTATCCGGCGCGCCACATCACTCGCATCTGCGGCCAGTTCCAGCGCGGCTTCCTTGTGGGGCAGCGTGACGTTGAAGCCCAGCGCCTCGCGCTTGGTCAGAGTGTCGAGCGCATCACCCAAATGGCCCCGCTCTACGCGCAACGCTTCATAGGACGCGTCAAGATCATGCTCACGGATCCACATATTGTGGATCACCGGAGAGAGCGAATGCGATACTGGATCGCCGATGACGCCAAGCAGCCAGGTCATGTTGTGATCACGCCCCGTATACGAAGATAGTCGAGCAGCGGCAGCAAAGGCAGGCCGAGGATGGAGAAGTAATCGCCTTCGATCTTGTTGAAGAGTTGCGCGCCGAGACCTTCCAGCTGATAGGCACCGACGGTTGAGAGCAGTGGCTCCCCCACGCGTTCAACATAATCTTCAATAAACTCTTCCGTCAGCGGCCGCATGGTCAGACGTGGGCGGGCAAGATGACGCCAGACAGGCTCGCCATTCTCGCAGACCACGATTGCCGTCTCCAAAGTGTGCGCCTTGCCGGACAGTTTGCGCAGGTGATCCGCCGCCGCCGACAGGTCCTTCGGCTTGTCGAAAGCCTCATTGTCCAGCGCCAGCATCTGGTCGCCGCCAATGACCAAGCCGGGCACGCGCTGTGAAATCTTGACCGCTTTCATCTCGGCCAGACGCATGGCCTGATCGCGGACGGACATGCCTTCAGCGCGGAGGCCCGCCTTCATGGCGTCCTCATCGACATTCGGTTTGACGGAAGCTGCGTCGATGCCAGCGGCCGTCAGCAAGCGGCGGCGGCTTTCGCTGCCGGAAGCAAGCGTCACAGTCAGGCTCACAGGTGCCCCCGGCGTTCATTGAGCAGGTTCAGGATCGCCGCAGCAGTTTCTTCAACGGAGCGGCGGGAGACATCGATTGTCTTCCACTTGTTGCGCTGGAACAGCCGGTTGGCCTGGGTTACCTCTTCGCGCACAGCACCTTCGTCAGCATAGATTGTGTGCTCGTCTTCATTGAGAGAAATAAGGCGCGCGCGGCGGATCTGGACGAGCCGCTCGGCGCTGATCTTCAGGCCGACGACCATCGGGCCGTTCTCCCCCATTTTCTCGATATGCGGCGGCAGCGGCACGCCGGGCACCAGCGGGATATTGCCCGCCCGGACTTTCCTGTTGGCGAGATACACACAGGTCGGCGTCTTGGAGGTGCGGCTGACGCCCAGAAGGATCACATCTGCGCCGGTCAGGCTTTCGACATTCTGCCCGTCATCATGGGCGAGCGTAAAGTTGATCGCTTCCATCCGCTCGAAATACTCTTCGTCGAGCGCGTGCTGACCCGCCACTTTCTGGTTCGCCGAGATGCCGAGGTGTCGGCCAAGCATGGCGATGGACGCATCCAGCACGGGCAAGGTCGGAACACCGCGCTCACGGCAAAAGGATTCCAGCCGACCGCGCAGACCCTCGTCCGAGATTGTGTACCAGACGACGCCCGGCGCCGCTTCGATCTCGCGGATCACACGTTCGAGCTGGCGTTCGGAGCGAACGAGGTAATAATTGTGCTCAAGCGCCTGAACGTTTTCGAACTGGGCACAGGCGGCACGTTGAATCGCGTTCAGGGTCTCGCCGGTTGAGTCCGAGACGAGGTGAACGTTGAAATAGATGCTGGGACGTAGGGGCCGGGTCATGACCATTCCTGTCTTGCCGAGGTTTCCGGATTTCACAAGGCCTGTGAGTCGCCTGTGGATGGAGCAATTTGTCCGCCGGGACTCACAAAGGACTCACAGGCAGCAGAATCCGACTCCGAGGAATCACCTTCCGTTCCGGGCTGTGAGTCCCATTGGGGTGTTTACGTTTGGTTAACCATTGAATCCCGGGCTTAAAGGAAGTGTTAACCCTGTCCGTCAGCCTGTGAGTCTCATGTGGAATTCGCTGGACAAATCCGCGCATCACCCTTTTTCCCACGGACTCACCGTCTAATAGTCATAAGTGCCCTGACGGGCTTTGTTTTAGGAATTTGGAAAAACGCCATGGGCACCGATGGAACGAAAAAACTACTCCGGGTTCTCAGCGGAGAGCGCTTTGAAAGGCCACCGGTATGGATGATGCGCCAGGCGGGGCGGCATCTGCCTGAGTATCTTGAGCTTCGTGTCCGGGCAAAAGACTTTCTCGATTTCTGCTATACGCCTTCAATGGCAGCTGAAGCGACACTGCAGCCAGTTCGGCGCTATGGCATGGATGGCGCGATCCTCTTCGCTGACATCCTGCTGATCCTGGATGCGATGGGCCTCAGTGTAGAATTCGAAAAAGGTGTCGGCCCTCTGGTCGAGCAGATTTCCGGGCCGGCTGATCTGGACCGTGTGCCGGCCATCAAGGCGGCGGACAGGCTGTCCCCGGTCTACGAAACTGTGTTGCGTGTGCGCGCGGCGCTTCCAGCTGAAACCACGCTCATCGGCTTTGCGGGCTCGCCCTGGACGGTCAGCCTCTATGCCATCGAGGGACGCGGCAAGACGGACAAGTCCGATGCCTGGCGCTGGGCCCATGGACGGCCGGGTGATCTGGCAGCGGTCATGGATAAGGTGATTGAGGCGACAGCTGAATATCTCGCTCGTCAGGTTGAGGCCGGCGCCGATGCGCTGATGCTGTTTGATAGCTGGGCTGAGGGCCTGCCGGACAATATCTTCCGGGAAGTCATCATCACGCCGACGACGAAGCTTGTTTCACGCCTGCGCGAGAAAGGCATTACCGTGCCGATCATCGGTTTTCCGCGCGGCGCCGGCGTGATGCTGGAACCCTATGCAAAGGAAACAGGTGTCACGGCTGTCGGGCTGGATACGGCTGCTGTTCCGTCATTCGTAAATGCTGCGCTTCCTGCTGACATGCCGGTTCAGGGGCATCTTGATCCCCTGCTGCTGATCGAAGGCGGTGAGCGCCTCGATGCCCGCGTCCGGGAATTGATGGCAGCCTATTCCGGTCGACCCCATATCTTCAATCTCGGCCATGGCGTCCGTCCTGAGACGCCGATCGTAAACGTCGAGCGCGTTCTGAAGATTCTGCGGGAAGGTTGATCATGGGCCGGAAAATCGCTGTCGTCCTGTTCAATCTGGGGGGCCCGGACAAGCCTGCTTCTGTCCGGCCGTTCCTGAAGAACCTGTTCCGCGACCCGGCGATCATCACGGCGCCGCTGCCGATCCGCTGGTTCCTGGCGCGGCTTATCTCCCGGACCCGTGCGCCGAGCGTGATCAAGAACTATGCGATGATGGATGCTGGCGGTGGGTCTCCCCTTCTGCCGGAAACCGAGAAGCAGTCAGAAGCGCTTCAGGCCGAACTGGCCAAGCGGCTTCCGGATGATGAAGTGCGTTGCTTCATCGCCATGCGGTACTGGCACCCGTTTACAGAGCAGGCCGCCAGGGATGTGAAAGCCTGGGGCGCCGATGAAGTGATCCTGCTGCCGCTCTACCCGCAGTTCTCAACCACGACGACCGGCTCCTCGCTGACCGCCTGGAACAAGGCTTACAAAGGCGCGACCCACACGATCTGTTGCTATCCGTTCGAGGAATCCTTCGTCACAGCTCATGTTGGGCGGATCATGCAGGCCTGGGAAAAGGCGGGCAAACCGGAGAATGTCTCTTTGTTGCTGTCAGCGCATGGCCTGCCGGAAAAGATCGTCAAGGATGGCGACCCCTATCAGTGGCAATGCGAAACCATGGCGGACATGATCGCTGGGCGGGTGCCGCTCGAATGGGAGGTGACCGCCTGTTACCAGTCCCGTGTGGGTCCGTTGAAATGGATTGGCCCGCCGACCGAGCACGTTATCGAGGAGAAGGCAAAAGCGGGAAAGAACATCCTGATCGCGCCGATTGCTTTCGTGTCCGAGCATATAGAAACACTGGTCGAGCTGGGCGAGGAGTACCGCCTTGTTGCCGAACAGCACGGCGCCGCGAGCTATACGCGGGTCGAAGCCCTCGGCACGCATCCGGAATTTATTTCCATGCTGGCCGGTGAAACCGTAGAAGCTCTCCGCATGAAAACACCCATGCGCTCTTGTGCCGGAGATCGCCTCTGCCCGCACGAGTGGAGCGGCTGTCCGCACAAGCAGACGGCGCGTAAACCCGGCCAGGCCATCAACCCACAGACCCTTAAGGCGCACTGACATGCTCTATAACTGGATCAAGGCTGGGCATTTGATTTTCGTGATCGCGACAATGGCGAGCCTGATGATCTATCCGCGCTACAAGATCCACCAGCTGTCGAGCCAGCCGGGAGAGCCCCTGTTCGAAACCATGAAGAGTGCCGCCAACAGGCTGCGTCTCATCGTGATGAACCCGAGCATCATCCTGATCTGGGTGTTCGGCGGACTGATGCTGTGGATGAATCCGGCCCTGCTGTCTGAGCACTGGATGCATGTGAAGCTTCTATTCGTGACGTTGATCACTGCAATGCACGGCTACTATGTCTATGTTGGCAAGCGCATTGACCGGGGCGCATCCAAAGTGACCGGGCGCACGCTCAGAATGCTGAACGAAGTGCCGTTCCTGATGATGATCGTGGTCGTCATCATGGTGATCGTGAAGCCGTTCTAACGGGGCCACTTGCGCTAAAAGCTTGACGTATCAGGGGGCTTTCGGCCATATGCCGTCAATCCGGCGCACAGTCCTTGTGCCTCGCGGCCCCTATTTTGCCGCCCGGTCCTCCCAAAACCAGTCTCTCACAGACCCTTATATTCGGAATCCATCTGCATGGCCTCTTCGATGCTCGACAACCTCACCAGCGTGACTCTGCGCGAACTGAAGGCGAAGTCGCCGGAAGAACTGCTCGCCTATGCAGAAGAGCTTGAGGTCGAGAACGCCTCCTCGATGCGGACGCAGGACATGCTGTTCGCGATCCTGAAGGAGCTTGCCGACGGTGAAGTCGAGATTACCGGCCAGGGTGTGCTGGAAGTTCTGACCGATGGCTTCGGCTTCCTGCGCTCGCCGGAATCCAACTACCTGCCTGGCCCGGACGACATCTATGTGAGCCCGGAAGTGCTGAAGAAGGCCAATATTCGTACAGGTGATACGGTCGAAGGTGCCATCGTTGCGCCGCAAGACAGCGAGCGCTACTTCGCGCTGACCGGCGTGTCGCGGATCAACTTCGAGGATCCGGACAAGGCCAACAAGAAAGTCCACTTCGACAACCTGACACCACTTTATCCCGAAGAGCGGATGAAGATGGAAAGCCGCGACCCGACCAAGAAAGACCGCTCAGGCCGCGTCATTGATATCGTCGCGCCAATCGGCAAGGGCCAGCGCGCCCTGATCGTTGCGCCGCCGCGGACGGGTAAAACCGTGCTGCTTCAGAACATTGCAGCGGCCATCGAAGAGAACCACCCGGAATGCTATCTGATCGTTCTTCTGATCGATGAGCGCCCGGAAGAAGTGACCGATATGCGCCGCACGGTGAAAGGCGAAGTCGTCGCCTCGACTTTCGACGAGCCAGCAACGCGCCACGTCCAGGTCGCAGAAATGGTGATCGAGAAAGCCAAGCGCCTCGTTGAGCACAAGCGCGATGTCGTCATCCTGCTCGACTCCATCACGCGTCTCGGCCGCGCCTACAACACGACGGTCCCCTCTTCCGGCAAGGTGCTGACCGGCGGTGTTGACGCCAACGCTCTGCAACGTCCGAAGCGTTTCTTCGGTGCGGCGCGGAACGTGGAAAATGGCGGCTCGCTCACCATCGTTGCCACCGCGCTGATCGATACCGGCAGCCGGATGGACGAAGTGATCTTCGAGGAATTCAAAGGTACGGGTAACAGCGAAGTCGTGCTGGATCGCAAGATCGCCGACAAGCGGACCTTCCCGGCCATCGACATCATGAAGTCCGGCACGCGGAAAGAAGAACTCATCACGCCGCATGATCAGCTGTCGAAGATCTATATTCTTCGCCGCATCCTTGGCCCGATGGGCACCAACGATGCGATCGACTTCCTGATCGACAAGCTGCGCCAGACGAAGACGAACGACGAGTTCTTCGAAGCGATGAAGAACTGATCGGAGGCGTTTGGGGATGAGCGAGCGCGACACGATCTGCGCCCTCGCTTCGGGCCAGCCACCGGCAGCGATCTGCATTCTCCGCCTGTCGGGCGACAAGGTCTGGCAGATTGCGGGAGCCTTGCTGGAATGTGGGCTGCCGGAACCCCGTCACGCCACCCTCACCCGGTTCAGGGATGAGGACGGGAACCTGATCGATGAAGGCCTCGTCGTCTTTATGCCGGGGCCGCATTCCTACACAGGCGAAGACACGCTGGAGCTCTATCTCCATGGTGGTCCCGCTGTGATCAAACACTCACTGGATACATTGGTACGCATGCCGGGCGTTCGCCTGGCCGAGCCGGGTGAGTTCACCCGCCGCGCGTTTGAAGCTGGAAAGCTCGATCTCACCGAAGCTGAAGGTGTTGCCGACATTATCGAAGCCGAGACCGAGGCCCAAAAGGCCCAGGCCCTGAGGCAGCTGACCGGTGGCCTGACCGAGACGTATGATCGCTGGCGTACAGAGCTGACGGGCGTACTGGCGCTGATCGAAGTGATGGTGGACTTCCCGGACGAAGGCGATACGCCGGACGACACTCTGCGACCGATCCTCGGCAAGCTGGACCTGTTGATCGACGAACTGAAGGAAGCGCTGGGAGACCGGGGTATTGGCGAGAAGATCCGGGACGGGTTCCGTGTGGCGATCGTCGGCCCGCCCAATGCCGGCAAGTCTTCCCTGCTGAACCGGATCGCGCGGCGCGATGCGGCCATCGTGACAGATATCGCCGGAACGACGCGGGATGTCGTCGAAGTGCGCCTTGTGCTCGGGGGGCAGGTTGTCTGGCTGGCGGATACGGCAGGCCTTCGAGAGACGTCTGATGTGGTCGAAGCCGAGGGTGTCAGGCGCGCCGAGCGGGCGGCACGTGAGGCTGATATGCGCGTTCATGTGATCGACGGTGATCGTCCGGAACCTCCAAAGGGTCCGATCGAGCCTCAGGATATTGTCGTCTTCAACAAGGCCGATCATCGTCCGGCTGCGCTTGCGCCCGATGGCGCCCTGCCCGTTTCGGCTGAGACCGGCGAAGGCGTCGACAAGCTGGAGAGCTGGATTGCGAGTTTCGTGTCCCAGCGCGCGGCTTCTGTTGAGGCGCCCGTGATCACGCGCGCGCGTCACCGTGAGAAGCTGAGCGCTGGGCTCGCGAGCCTGGCGGCTGCACGTCAGTTGCTGGACGATGATATCGGCGCCGAGCTGGCTGCGGAAGATGTGCGCATGGCGCTGCGCCAGCTGGGCGCTGTGATTGGCGTGGTCGGGGTCGAAGATGTGCTGGGCGCGGTCTTTTCCCAGTTCTGCATCGGCAAATGACCCCTAGGGTTTAGACCCACCCGGCGTTATATAGCCCGCTCACTATCCACAGGACGTATCAGCCATGCCGGGTGAAACCCGCTTTGATGTCATTGTAGTCGGCGGCGGCCATGCCGGATGCGAAGCCGCGTCTGCGGCTGCGCGCTATGGCGCAAGGACGGCGCTGGTCACGCACAAGTTGTCGACCATTGGCGAGATGAGCTGCAATCCTGCGATTGGCGGCCTCGGCAAAGGTCATCTCGTGCGCGAGATCGATGCGCTGGACGGTCTGATGGGCCGCCTCGCCGACAAGGCGGGCATCCAGTTCCGCATGCTGAACCGGTCCAAAGGCCCCGCCGTCTGGGGCCCACGCGCGCAGATCGACCGCAAGCTCTATCGCCAGGCCATGCAGGACGCGATCCTGAATCACGAGAACCTGACTGTCATTGAAGATGGCGCAGAAGACCTGATTGTTGAGGACGGCCATGTTGCGGGTGTGATTGGCCTGACGGGCGATAAATATCACGCGTCCTGCGTTGTGATCACGACGGGCACCTTCCTGAAGGGCGAGATCCATATCGGGGCGAAGCGTATTCCGGCTGGCCGCGTGGGTGAAGCCCCTGCGATTGGCCTGTCTGACCGGCTCTATAGTCTGGACCTGCCGATGGGACGGCTGAAGACGGGCACGCCTGCCCGGCTCGACGGCCGGACCATCGCCTGGGACCAATTGGAAATGCAGCCGGCCGACGATGAACCGGTGCCCTTCTCCTACTTGACCGACCGGATCGAGGTGCCTCAGATCGCTTGCGGCATCACGTGGACCACGCGGGAAACCCACGCGATCATTGAAGAGAATATCGAACAGTCTGCCGTCTATTCGGGCGCGATTGCCGGGCGCGGCCCGCGTTACTGTCCCTCGATCGAAGACAAGGTGAACCGCTTTGCCGACCGGGACCGCCATCAGGTGTTCCTGGAGCCGGAAGGTCTCGACGATCACACGGTCTATCCGAACGGCATATCGACCTCGCTTCCGGAAGACGTTCAGGAGCGGTTTGTCCGGACGATCCCCGGTCTGGAGAACGTCAAAATCCTCCAGCACGCCTATGCCATCGAATATGACTATGTCGATCCGCGCGCCCTGAATGCTGCGCTGGAAGTGAAAGTCCTGCCCGGTCTTTATCTGGCCGGACAGATCAATGGCACGACCGGCTATGAAGAAGCTGGCGCCCAGGGTCTGATGGCGGGTCTCAATGCGGCCCGCGCCACCGACGGCAAAGATCCGGTCATCATGGACCGGGCCGAAGCCTATATCGGCGTTCTGATCGACGATCTCATTACGCGCGGCGTGACCGAGCCCTATCGGATGTTCACATCGCGGGCCGAATACCGACTGGCCCTCCGCGCCGACAATGCCGATCAGCGTCTGACGCAGAGAGGCATCGAGGCCGGATGCGTCGGTCCGGACCGGGCGGCGATGTTTCACGTGAAACATTTGGCCCTCTCGGAATCGCGAAAAGCGCTCCAAATCCTGTCTTTGTCCCCCGCGAAGGCCCGTGAGGCGGGGTGGAACGTTAATCAGGATGGCAAGATCCGGACGGCGTGGGAGTATCTCGGATACAAGGACATCACGCTCGAAACGCTCGCCGGGGTCTGGCCGGAGCTTTCGGAGATCGATCCGGCCATCGCGGTCCAATTGGAAATCGAAGCCCTCTATTCCGGATACATCGAACGCCAGGCCGGAGACGTGGAAGCCCTTCGCCGGGATGAAGCGCTCCAAATTCCGGACGAGATCGACTATTCCGCCATTGGCGGTCTCTCGAATGAGGTCCGCCAGAAACTTGAAACCATCCGGCCAGCCACCCTCGGACAGGCCAGTCGTATCGAAGGCGTGACGCCCGGAGCCCTTACGGCGCTCCTCGGTCACGTCAAACGCCGCCGGAAAGCGGGATAAACCATGGTAAATGATGATCGCGCGGCCTTTCTGGCCGCGAACGATGTTTCACGTGAAACACTGGACCGTCTCGACCGGGTCATCGACACGCTCGATGACTGGCGGACGCGGAGCAATCTGATCGGTCCGCGCGAATGGCCTGTGATCTGGACCCGGCACGTGGCCGACTGTTTCCAGATCCTGGATCTCATTCCGGAAGACGCGAAGGTCGTGGATCTCGGGTCCGGCGCCGGCTTCCCGGGCCTGATCATCGGGGCGGCGCGTCCCGCGGGGCATGTCACCATGATCGAAAGCGTGGGAAAGAAGTGCGCCTTCCTTCGCGCAGCCATTGAAGCGGCGGGTCTGAATGCCACGGTGAGACAGGAACGGGTGGAATCGGTGGAGCCAATGCCTGCCGATTTCGTCACGGCGCGGGCCTTTGCGCCGCTTCCGAAATTGCTCGACTATGCCGCGCCATGGCTCAAACGCGGCGCATCAGGGCTATTCTTCAAGGGCGAACGCTGGAAAGAAGAATTGACGGACGCCAGCCAAACGTGGAATTTCGCTCATGAGGCGATTCCAAGCCGGGTTGGTGGGTCAGGAACAATTCTGATTATCAGGGAGCTACGTGGTGACAGGTCTTAGGCCCAGAATCTTTGCTGTGGTGAACCAGAAGGGCGGCGTTGGCAAAACAACGACGTCTATCAATCTCGGCACAGCCCTCGCCGCCGTTGGGCGCCGCGTTCTGATCGTCGACTTCGACGCGCAGGGTAACGCTTCCACCGGTCTCGGCATCGAGCGCACCGATCGCGTGACGACCTCATATGATCTCGTCGTGGACCGGACGCCGCTGGAACAGGCCGTTCTTTCGACCATCGTGCCCCGGCTCGACATCATTCCGGGCGACGAGAACCTGTCCGGCGTGGAAACTGAACTCGCGGCCGACCCGCACCGGTCCTACCGGCTGCGCGAGTCGCTGCACAATTATATCGATCGCGCCGAGGCCGAAGGCCTGCCGCGCTACGATTATATCCTGATCGACTGCCCGCCTTCGCTGTCGTCTCTGACACTCAACGCCATGACAGCAGCGGATGCGCTTCTGGTTCCGCTCCAGTGCGAGTTCCTCGCGCTCGAGGGTCTCAGCCAGCTGTTGCGCACCGTGGATGTCGTGCGGCAGGGCCTGAACCCGAACCTGGAAATCCAGGGCGTCGTGCTGACCATGTATGACCGCCGCAACAATCTCTCCGACCAGGTGGCGGACGAGGTGCGCTCGTTCTTCGGCAATAAGGTCTACAACACGGTGATCCCGCGCAATGTGCGCCTGTCGGAAGCGCCGTCATTCGGCAAGCCGGCCCTGCTGTATGATTATCGCTGTCCGGGCAGTGAAGCCTATATCCGGCTCGCGTCGGAAGTCCTTCAGCGCGAGAAGGCACGGGCGGCCTGATCAGAATGGCCGACGATTCCAAGCACAAGCAGAAGCGTCTCGGCCGGGGTCTTTCGGCCCTGATGGGTGAGGTCGAAGCCTCCACTCCGTCCAAGCCGGAGAAGGACGCGCCCGTCGCGACCGGCGTGAACGAGATCCCGATCGACCATATCCGCCGCAACCCGGCCCAGCCGCGCCGCACCTTTGACGAGGCCGCACTGCGCGAACTCGCCGAGTCGATCCGCACCAAGGGCGTGCTGCAGGCCATCCTGGTCCGGCCCGATCCGAAGGAAGCTGGCAAGTATCAGGTGATCGCCGGGGAGCGCCGCTGGCGTGCCGCCAAGCTCGCCGGCCTGACGGCGATCCCGGCGGTTGTCCGCAATGTCGATGAGCTTGAGCTGCTGGAAGTCGGCATTATCGAGAACGTCCAGCGGGCTGACCTCAACCCGATTGAAGAGGCGGAGGCCTATGAGGCGCTGATGAAGCGGTTCGGCCGGACGCAGGACAGCCTCGCGACCAGCGTCGGCAAGAGCCGGGTCCACATCACCAACACGCTTCGTCTGCTGCAGCTGCCGGAAGCGGCGCGAGACTTTGTTCGTGCCGGCAAGGTGAGCGCCGGGCATGCCCGCGCCGCGCTTGGCGCACCGGACCCGGAAGCTCTGATCGAACTGGCGGCTGAGAAAGGCCTCAGCGTTCGTGAGGTTGAGGCTCTGGCCAAGGGCGCTCGCGATGGCGGCGATCTGGAAGTCAAATCCGGCAAAGCCCCGCCGGTCGAGAAAGATGTCGACACTGAAGCGCTGGAAGCGGACCTGACCCGCCGGCTTGGCCTGCAGGTGGATATCCGGCACGGCAAGAATGGCGGCGAGCTGCGCATCAAGTATCGCGACCTGGAACAGCTGGATGATGTTTGCAGCCGGCTGACGCGCCGCAAAGGCTGACGATCAGCGGGCCGCTTCGGCTGCCCGGGCGAGATCATTCATCAGTACACGCACAACAGCGTCGGTGCTTCCGCCAGCGCGCTTGGCTTGCGCCTCAGCATCGTAGATCCGTTCCAGCACGCGCGTCAGGCGCTTCACCGGCCATTTGTTGAGACGCGCCCGATAGGCTGGCCATTCGCTTTGCCAGACGGGCGGGCGCAGTTTCATGTTTGCGCCGGGCTGTCCTTCCTCGATCCGGACATGTGCATCCAGCATGCGGCGGACTTCGAACTGAAGGGAGCGCAACACGCTGATCCCGGCAGTGCCCGCCATGGCCAGCTTCTCGAATGCGGCATTGGCTGCGCCCGGATGGCCGTCGAGGGTGGCGGAGATTGCGGTCGACAGGGTCTGTTCGAATTCGGTGGCGCACAGCGCGCGGATGTCACTGACAGAGACGGGTCGCCCGAGGCCGCGGGCGTAGAGCGCGAGTTTCTCAATTTCGGAATTAGCGGCCAGCCGGTGGCCTGGCAGATCACCGACGAACACGCGCAGGGCTTCCGGATCGATCTCGATGCTGAATTCCTTGAGTGCCTGTTTCACCTTGTGCTCGATATCGACGCCCTCATCGGCGAAGAATTGAAGGCAGGCGGTCCGGCTCGCGGCTTCTGCGGCGCTGCGCAGTTTGGACTTCTTGGCGAGGCTGCCGGCCTCGATCAGCAAGCGGGCGCTGTAGCGGTCTTCGGTCTTGTCGCCTGCGGTGATGGCTTCGATCAGCAGGCCGGCAATCTTGTCGCCCCCGGTGCGCACCCGCACAAAGCGAGGATCTCCGAGCAGGGAAGCCGCTTCCAGTGCATCGAACAGGAGGGCCGGATCTTTCCGGATGGCATCGTCATCCAGCAGGGTGACATCGGCATGGGCGTTCTTGCCGGTCCAGGCGGCGATGATCTGCTGGCCGTTGTCGCTGGCCAGACCTTCATCATCGCTGAAGGCGAGGACGGCCCAGACCTTGGGGTCCGGCTTGCGGGCAAAGGCGGCAGCTTGTTTGCCCTGAAGCAGCATCAGTCCGCTGTGGAGAGTTGCAGCCGCAAATCGTCTACAATGCGGCTGGCGAGCTGGCGCATGGCCCGGTCGGATGCGCTGGTCTGGGCGGAGATGTCGCCATAGGGCGCATCCGGAACAGAGAAGCTGATCTCTGTATCAGAATTACCCCGAAACGATTTCGACTCGGTCGAGAGGACATAGACGGCCTCTGCCGAGACGGATGAGCGCGCAGCGGCTCCGTCCGGCTTGATCGCCAGGCGGATCAGATTCTCCTTCAGCTTCACTTCCAGCCGGGCTGTCTCGTTCAGGTTCGGCAAACCGGCGGCCAGCTCCTGCTGAAGCGCGCGGCGCAGCTTATAGCCCGACCGGCCGGGAATCTGCTCAATTGTGATATTGCCAGAGGCAAAGGTCGCGCTGCCGCCCGGCGCGTAGACGGGCTGGAAGCCGCAGGCGGGCAGGACGAGAGCGAGCGCGATCAGGAAGCGTTTCATGCGACCACGATATTCACAATGCGGCCGGGCACAACAATCGTTTTCTTCACGCTCTTGCCTTCGATGAAAGAGATCACCTCCGGCAGGGCGTGGGCTGCAGCCTCTACGATGTCATTGGCTTCGCCTTTGGGCACGGTGATTTCACCGCGGCGCTTGCCATTGATCTGCACCGCCATGGTGACGGAATCGTCTTCGGTCAGCGCTTTGTCCACGACAGGCCAGGGCGCAGCAGACACGAAGCCTTCGCCGCCGATCCGTTCCCAGCAGGTCTCGGCCAGGTGCGGCATGAACGGCGTCAGGCAGCGCGCCAGCATGGAGGCGCCTTCGAGGCGGGCGCCGGTGACGGCTTCGCCAGCGGCTTCAGCTTTCTTCAGCGCGGTCACCCATTCATGGATGCTGGCAACGGCGGAATTGAAGCGGAATTCCTCGATGGCCTTGTCGATGCCGGCAACGGCCTTGTGGCTCGCCTTGCGCACGGCGAGTGAGTCGGCATCCGTGCCGGGCTCAGCCTTCGCAGTGTCAGCGAGGGCGTCGAACACGCTCCACAGGCGCTGGGCAAAGCGGGCCGCGCCTTCGACGCCGGACTGCGTCCACTCAACATCCCGCTCTGGCGGGGAGTCCGACAGGACGAACCAGCGGGCAACATCGGCGCCGAACTGGGCGATGATCGCATCCGGATCGACCGTGTTCTTCTTGGACTTCGACATCTTCTCGATCGGGCCGGGCGTGACGATGCCGCCGGTCGCCGTTTCGATCCAGGTGTCGCCGTCTTGTGTAACAGCTGAGGGTTCCAGCCATTGTCCTGACGCAGATTTATAGGTCTCGTGGGTCACCATGCCTTGCGTGAAGAGGCCTGCGAAAGGTTCGCCGCTCGGCAGGTCCAGCTCACCGACATCGCGCATCGCACGAGCGAAGAAGCGGGCATAGAGCAGGTGCAGAACAGCATGCTCGACGCCGCCGACATACTGGTCAACCGGCAGCCAATAGGCGCGCTCTTCCATATCCGTCGCGCTGGCAAAGCGGGCATAATACCAGGACGAGTCCGCGAACGTATCCAGCGTGTCGGTCTCGCGCCGGGCGGGCTTGCCGCAGGCCGGGCAATCGACATGTTTCCAGGTCGGGTGACGGTCCAGCGGGTTGCCCGGCTGGTCGAAGGTCACGTCCTCCGGCAGGCGCACAGGCAGCTGGTCCAGCGGCACTGGCACGACGCCGCAGCTGTCGCAATGGATCACCGGGATCGGGCAGCCCCAATAGCGCTGACGGGAAACGCCCCAGTCGCGCAGGCGATAATTCACCGTGCCTGCACCGAGGCCCATAGCTTCGATCCGCTCGATGGCGGTGCGCTTGGCATCCACGATGCTGAGACCATTCAGGAAGTCAGAATTGAAGATCGATCCCGGCCCGGTATAGGCCTCGTTTTTTACAGTAAAGCTGGTGGCGTCGCCGTCTGGCGGCAGCACGACGGGCGTGACGTCCAGATCGAACTTGCGAGCAAAGTCGATGTCGCGCTGGTCATGCGCCGGGCAGCCGAAAATGGCGCCGGTGCCGTATCCCATCAGCACGAAGTTCGCGACCCAGACCGGCAGGGTTTTTCCGTCCACAAACGGGTGCTTCACGGTCAGGCCGGTGTCGAAGCCCAGCTTCTCGGCTTTCTCGATGGCTTCTTCGCTGGTGCCGACCTGCGCGCATTTCGCACGGAACAGCTGCAGATGGTTGGAGTCCCTGGCCAGCTGGATCGTCAGCGGGTGGTCGGGGGACAGGGCGATGAAGCTCGCGCCGAACAGCGTGTCGGGCCGAGTGGTGAAGATCTCGATGCCGTCATCGAAGCCGGCAGGGGCAGCGCTGTCCCATTCGAAGCGCATCTGCAGGCCTTCTGACCGGCCGATCCAGTTCGCCTGCATGGTGCGGACCTTTTCAGGCCAGCGTTCCAGCTTTTGGACTTCTTCCAGCAAGTCTTCGGCATATTGCGTGATCCTGAAGAACCACTGGGTCAGCTCGCGCTGTTCCACCAATGCACCAGAGCGCCAGCCGCGCCCGTCGATCACCTGCTCATTGGCCAGGACCGTGTTGTCCACCGGGTCCCAGTTCACCTTGGAGGCCTTGCGATAGACAAGGCCCTTGGCGAGCATCTTCAGGAACAGGGCCTGCTGGGCGCCGTAATATTCCGGGTCGCAGGTCGCAAATTCCCGGCTCCAGTCCAGCGACAGGCCGAGCTTGGCGAACTGGGCCTTCATTGCGGCGATGTTCTGATAGGTCCACTTGCCGGGATGGACCTTCTTTTCCATCGCAGCATTCTCGGCCGGCATGCCGAACGCGTCCCAACCCATCGGGTGCAGCACGTTGTAGCCATTGGCGCGGCGGTGACGGGCCACGACATCGCCCATCGCATAGTTGCGGACATGGCCCATGTGCAGGCGTCCGGACGGGTACGGGAACATCTCCAGCACGTAGGCCTTCGGCGCATCGCCGGCCTCTTTGGGGGACTTGGCCTTGAACAGCTCTGCCTGATCCCAGGCGTCACGCCATTTTTGTTCCGCGGTTTGCGGATCGTACCGGGTGGCCATTGGCCTCTCCCCTGATTGTCGTCTGATTAGACCGGCTTCTAGCCGAGTTGCGAATTCTTGAGGGTCCGCGCGCGGTCAAGGATCGCATTTTCAAGCTGGGTCGCGGTTTCCGGATCGACAGTTGCGTCGACCCAGGTGCCGTCCTCGTTCACCTGCCGGAACACGGAGACCTTGATGCCGTCGGCGCGAAGGCGTGTGTCGAGGATGTAGACGGTCACCTTGATCCGCTCGTTTGCGGAGCCCGGGAAACTTTGCCAGTCATACACGATCAGGCCGCCGATCGGATCGGTGCTCTGAACCGGCATGTTGGCGAAAGTGTCGAGGGAAGCGCGCCAGAGGAACGGGTTCACCGTGCCGACATTCTTCGCGGCGACCTGGGCGTCTGTGTTGACGTGCTTGCCACCGGACTGGCACCCGGCCAGCGCAAACAGGGCAGCGGCTGCCGCGGAGAAGACATATTTGTTCATGAGGACAGTTCCCGAGCGCAATATCTTGTTGACCGGCGTTTGTATAACAACACGAGTCTGGGCTCGCCAGTACTGATGTGTGCTGGGACCCGCAGGAGTACGAAATGCAACGTCTGACCCTTCTGGCTTTCCTGTCTGCCGGTGTGTGTCTGCCGGCGCTGTCGCAGGAGGCCTGGGATGTCTGGGAAACCAAGTGGACCGGAGACGCGACAGCTGTTCTGGCGCCGGGTGCTGAAGAGATGGCACTCTACCGGCTGGGCCTCGGGTTCGATACCAATCGCGTGCTCGACAACGGGCTGGAGCTGGGCCTCGTGATGAAACTGGACGCAGAGCTGGATAACGGTGCGCGGTCCGGCTTCTCGGGCATCGTGGCCGACCCTGCGAGCGGCTCTCCGGTTCTCTCTGGGGCGTTCAGCGGGCTCGCACAGGCGGACGGCCTGGAAGACGATGGTGCGCGCGGTGTGCTGCAAACGGCCTATGTCTATGCAGAGGGCGGCTATGGCGAGGTCCGCATCGGCCGGGATGAGGGCGTGGCGAAGCGCTTTTCCGAAGGTGCGCCGTCGCTGTTCTCCACTCTGTCGCTGCATGCGCCGAGGCTCGACCCGGATGGCGGCGCGATCGTGCGAACCGATCACGACCTGACCGGACCGGCCGCCAAGGTGTCTTTCACCACGCCGCGCATCATTGGCCTCAAAGGCGGGATTTCCTTCGCGCCTGAGGCGGATGTGCGCGGACTTGACCGTGATCCGGTGAGGATCCTGCCGGGAACGCCGGCATTCAGCCTGAGCAATGCGGCTGAAGCGAGTGTCAGCTTCAATCATCGCTTCCGGGAAAGCGGCGTGCGTGTTCGGGCTGCCACGGCCTATAGCCGGGCCGATGTTGATGCGGCGCCGACGTCCCCCGTGGCCTTTGGCACGGTGCAGACATGGTCTGCCGGGGCCAATGCCGAATGGAAGGACACAGTGTTTGGGGCGAGCTGGCTTAACAGTGACAATGGTCTGGATGGCCGGCCGGGCGACTATTCGGCCTGGACTGCGGGCGTAACGCACACGGCGTTCGGGCTCGACTGGGGCGCGGAATATGGCGAAGCGACCGACGATTCGGCGGGAGTTAAAGGCGAATCGTGGCGCACCGGTATCGCCAGGAAGGTTAATGAAAATGCACGCCTCGCGCTCGGGTATCGCTATGATAGCCTGAATTCGGGAACTATTGCGACGCCCAGAGCACTTGGGGGCCGCGGGATTGTGTTAGAAATCACACTATCGCGTTAGAATTGCACCCATGTCGGAATATTAATCTTCTGTTTACAGAGTCCGGCCCCTAATGTGTGTCAGGGAAAGGTGCGGACTATGCGGCTTGGGCTTTTGCTCTCTTGTGCGATTACGGTGACGGTGTTGGCTATGCCAGCTGCCGCGCAGGAAGATTCGCGCATCGCTACCGTGCCGATGGAAGCGCCTCAGCTGTCCGAAACCCAGTCCGGCAAGGTGGACTGGTATCGCCAGTTCGCGGTGACCAAGCCCGCCGACACGCGCCCTGTCTGGCAGGCGGCGCCTTCCGAAGACATTTCGATGCAGTTCAGCGGCTCTGACCGTTGGGAATTCAACATCGACAAACTGTCCCGCCCGTCGGCTGCGATCTCGCCGCTGCCGCGCGAGGAAATGCAGGCTGGTGCCACGTTCAAGATCACGCCGCGCTTCTCGGTCGGTGGTGAAGTCAGCGTTGGCGCGGATGACCTGAATGCGGTGTCCCAGTGGGAAGATCGTGCGATCGAGACCGGCATTCGCCTGAAGTCGGCCTTCAAGTTCTAGGCCCGAACACGGCCTCAATTCCTTCGATTCCTGCAATGCCTGCAACAGATGTAGCCAATTGGGCCGTATCTGCATTCAGGCCGCCGAGCGCGTAGACCGGGAGGTTGGAGGCGCGTGCCAGTGTGCGCAGACGCGCGGCCCCGAGGGGCGTGCGCGCGCTGGGGCTGGCGGACGGGAAAGCGGTCGATAGAAGCGCTGCATCAAAACCCGTATCCTGTAGCTGCCGCAGCTGATCCGGCGTGTGGGCGCTGGCCGTCATGATGGCGAACCGGCCGTGCCAGCGCCGGGCCTGGCGGCGCATTGCGAAGGGCCAGTGCACGCCGTCTGCCCCGACCGCAATTGCCGTGACCGGATCGCCCGCGATGAGGAGTTTAAGGTGCCGCTTCCTGCAGACATGGGCGAGCCGTAAGGCCGTGATGTGTCGGTTACCGTGATCGTAGTGCCGGTAAACGACGCCCCAACCGGCTGGCAGGCGGCTCGCCGTGGTCACCGGGTCGGGTGTGCGGTCAACATCTGTCAGGTAGAG
>Ga0209024_1000070_pt1 | contig 213128 bp, 167 predicted proteins | sample AutmiccommunBRH5_FD_187380 | JGI IMG/M metagenome (GOLD analysis project Ga0209024, IMG submission 187380) | Deep subsurface microbial communities from Mt. Terri, Switzerland - Autotrophic microbial communities BRH/5 (SPAdes) (version 2) | ecosystem: Environmental > Aquatic > Deep subsurface >...
TCAGAGCCGCATTATATTCGGGCCAGTTCATCGTGCGATATTTTGGAGAGGCAGGTTTCGGCATCCCTACCATCTAGCCAAGCAGATTCGCTCGGGGAATCCCTCAGCTCAGTTTTGCAACAAAGCCCGCCTGAACGGAAAACCCTCAACCTTCACCGGCGATCCCAAAGCGCCCAGCTGGCCCAATGACAAGGATGGCAAGAAGGTCGAGGCATGGAATCATGGCGGCGGTGCGCCGTGGCAATCGGCCACCTATGATGAAAAGACCAACACAATCGTCATCGGCACCGGCAACCCTGCGCCATGGAACACATGGAAGCGCTCGCCCGGCGACAGCCTCTATACGTCGGGACAGGTCTATATCGAACCGTCGACTGGGGAGCCGGTTGGCTTCTTCCAGCACACGCCCAATGACGCCTGGGACTTTTCTGGCAACAACCCGATTGTGTTGTTCGATCTGGAAAAGGACGGCAAGACGATCCGCGCTGGCGCCCATGCCGACCGCAACGGCTATTTCTTCGTGACCGACCTCGACAAGCTGACCAAGCGGGACGGAAAGATCAGCAAGCAGAAGGGCAGCGCACTCGGCATCTATCCCTTCGTTCCCGACATCAGTTGGGCAAGCAAATGGGACGTCGCCAACGGCCGCCCGATCGAAAATCCCGGACAGCGCCCGCCGCCGCCCGCGCCAGGCAAGGAAAAGGGCGAAAGCATCCGGGTTACGCCCAATTTCCTGGGCGGCACCAACTGGATGCCCATGTCGTACAACCCCGGCACCGGTCTCTTCTACATCCCGTCCAACGACTGGTCGGAAGATTATTGGACGGAAAATGTCACTTACAACAAGGGGGCGGCCTATCTGGGTCAGGGATTCCGCATCCGCAAGCAGTTCGACGATCATGTCGGCGTGCTGAGGGCCATGGATCCCAAGACCGGCAAGATCGCATGGGAAGCCAAGGAGCCTCTGCCACTTTGGGGTGGCAATGTCACCACCAAGGGTAATATCGTCATCCAGGGCACCAGCGATGGATATGTGAAGATCTTCAACGCCAAGACCGGCGAAGAGCTCTGGAAATTCCAGACCGGATCGGGCGTGGTGTCGGTTCCCATCACTTGGGAAGAGGATGGCAAACAATATATCGGCCTGGCGTCCGGCTATGGCGGCGCGGTGCCGCTATGGGGTGGCGACATGGCCGACCTAACGCGCACGGTCAGTCAGGGCGGCTCCTTCTGGGTGTTCGAATTGCCTGAAGTCTGAATTGTCTTGGCGCGGAGCCCGACACTCCGCGCGAAGCGTCCGGGCGGACCGCGACCTCCCTCGCGTCTCCGCCCGGACACCCCCTTTTGTCGTGGATCGGACCATCCCATGCGCTTCGCCTGCCTTGCCTTGATGATCGTCGCGGTTGCTGTTCCTGCCTATGCACAGCAGAAGATCGTCAATGTGGAAGAGCGTCCGACCCCGTGGATCGTGAATGGATGCACCATTGCCCCACGCACCTCTTGCCCCGGTGTGGACTTGCGTTTTGCCGATCTGGCGAACGCCGATTTGACAGGCGCAGACCTTAGTGGAGCCAAGCTGTCGCGCGCTGACATGCGCCATGCGAACTTGAGCGGCGCCAATCTGAGCGGGGCTGATCTTGATGGGGCGGACCTGTCCATCGCGTTCCTCAACGGCGCGCAATTGACGGGTGCATCGCTGCGCGGTTCCAATCTCGCTTTTGCAAGGGCGGGACATGCAATCTTTGATGGCGTGGATTTTACAGCGGCGACACTCGAAAAGGCGCTGTTGAAAGGCGCGTCCTTCAAAGAAGCCAAGCTGATCCACGCCGATCTGCTGGAAGCGAAATTCTACGAAGCCAATCTGGAAAAGGCGATCATGGATGGGTCACGCATCCGCTTTGCGGTGTTCCAGGATGCCTGGATGAAGGATTGCACTGGCTGTCCAGCGAACTGGCAAAGCGGCGACACGGTCTGGCAGACCGAAGAAAAGGAACGGCTGCGCAATCAGCAGCGCTGATATCTGAAGTCGGCATCCTCCAGACAACCGCGCTGCTGATCGAAGATCGTTGCCTCAAGGCGATCTACGTGCTGCGCAACCTGGACAGGCTGCGCCATCGCGTCAGGATGTAAAGGCTGGGCGGAATATCTTGTTGGCCCGGTGACCCTGTTGCCACAGACTTTCTCAAATGGCCTGGCCGCCCGAAACCTCGATGCGCTGAGCATTGACCCAGCGATTATCCTCGCTGAGCAGGCTCGCGATCATTGGTCCGATGTCGTCAGGTACGCCAACGCGTCCCAACGCGGTCATGTCGGCGAATTGCTGGTTCATGTCAGGCGTGTCGCGAACCGCACCGCCGAGAAAGTCGGTTTCGATCGCGCCTGGGGCGACGGTATTGACCGCGATACCGCGGTTGCCGAGTTCCTTGGCGAGATAGAGGCTCAGAACCTCGATCGCTCCCTTTGCCGCGGCATATGCGCCGAAGCCGGGCGCACAGAAGCGCGTCAGCCCCGAAGAGAGATTCACGATGCGCCCCCCATCGGCGATCAGCGGCAGCAGCGTCTGGGTCAGAAAAAACACGCCCTTGAAATGCACGTTAATCAGCGCGTCGAATTGCGCTTCGCTGGTGTCGGCGATGAGCGCATAGTCACCATGTCCGGCATTGTTGACGAGATAATCCAGGGTGTCGCGCTGCCAGGTCGTGCCTAGCACATCCTTGAGCCGCGTCGCAAAGTTGGCGAAACCGGCGACGTTGCCCGTATCGAGTTGCAGCGCGACAGCCTTGCGACCCATTGCCTGAATCTCTGCAACGACCTTGTCGGCGTCGCCGGAGCGGCTGTGATAGGTGACGATCACATCACCTCCCTTGCGCGCGATGGCGAGCGCGGTGTTGCGGCCGAGGCCCCGGCTGCTGCCGGTAACAAGTGCGATCTTGGTCATGACAGGTCTCCTTCTTTTCGGTGAACCCCTTATGTCACGCTGGGGCGAGCCGGTGTTGCCGGAAGCTCGACGATCTTTGCCTAATTCTCCGAAAGATGGTGCGCGATCGTCTCGAACGCGATATGGTAGCGAAATGACCACGCTGCTTGACGCCGTCCGCCGCCACGCTGAAGTCCACGCAGATCGCGAGGGTATAGCGCCAACGCCGATTCAGGGCGTCTTCGCCGTGCGCGCGACCGCGACGGGCGACTTGAAGCACGATATCTCGCGGCCTTTGCTTTGCCTCGTGGTGCAGGGCGCGAAGCGCGTGACGATGGGAACGCAGAGCTTCGACTTTTCGGACGGCGATTCGCTGCTGATCACCGCCGACGTGCCGACCATCAGCCAGATCACGCGCGCCAGCATCGCAGCGCCATATTATTCGCTGGTCCTAGAGCTGGACCCGGCGATCATTGCTGACCTGGCTGGGCAGATGAAGGCCGTGAACTGCTCTGATTTTGCGCCGGTCCGGGTCGATCAAACTGACGTCGAAGTGGCCGATGCGGCGCTGCGTCTCATGCGGCTGCTCGATCGGCCAGCTTCCGTGCCGGTGCTGCAGGCGCAACTCGTTCGCGAAATGCACTACTGGCTGTTGGCGGGACGGCATGGAGACGCGATCAGGCGGATTGGCTGGCCCGATGGCCATGTTGAACGTGTCTCCCGCGCGGTAGCCTTGTTGCGCACCGACTTCGCGAAGCCTCTGCCGATAGACCGCCTCGCTGCCGCTGCCGGAATGAGCTCGTCCTCGTTCCACCAGCACTTCAAGGCGGTGACGTCTCTCTCGCCACTGCAATTCCAGAAGCAGCTTCGCCTGATCGAGGCGCGGCGGCTGATGCATTCTGCGGGCGTTAGCGCGGCAACCGCCGCGTTCGCAGTCGGATATGAGAGCGTATCGCAGTTCACCCGCGAATATGGCCGTCTGTTCGGCTTGCCGCCAGTCAGCGACACGAAGGCCACTCGTCAACTTGCCCAGGTAGCCGCCTGACTATTTTCGGGTCCGATCATGGCCTAGATGCCCCCAATTTCTATTCCAATGCCCCCGTCGGTGCCCCCTGTGGGCCGCGCCAGGGTGAGATGTCGTGAGACAAGGCGCATCTCGCGACCATGGGAAAGCCTGTAGCGGAAATGCGCTATAGAGATCATGATTAGGAAATGTGGTGGGCCCGGCAGGACTTGAACCCGCAACCTATCCGTTATGAGCGGACAGCTCTAACCAGTTGAGCTACAGGCCCCACCTTGTCAACGAACGCCCGATTAAGGAGCATCACGCCGCTTGGCAAGTCTCGATACGCATGGGCACGGCGTTAAGAAACTGATCGAGGCTGGCCGCCCTTACGCCCCGTTTCGCCAGATGGGTCAGTACCCTGTCCCACCAATTGTAAAAGGCGGCGCGGTCGGCTTCGTTACGGACATAGGGAGTATGGCCAGGCTCCAGCGTGGGCGAATGGAAGCTGAAATTGAGAACTGGCACGCCTTCTTCGATCAGGGCGTCGATTGCCGCAATGGCTTCGGATGCGGAGATGCCTTCTGGCGTCAGCGGCACCCGGCTCAACATGCGGGCGCGCGACAGGGCGCCCGCAAGCGGTCCCATCGTCTGGGCTGCGCGATAAAGGCGCTCGCCTGCACCGCGCAGCAGGCCGACAAAGGCTGTCGACAATGGCAGTTCCACCAAGGTCCGGTCCGGCCCTGCCCAATAGGGGGTTTGGGGCAATCCGCAAAAGTCCGGGCCTTGCTGTTGGCTATAATCAAAGCGGCTGCGCACCGAACTGTCGAGGCGGAACCCGGCATCGCTAAGCAGTCGCGCACTGTTGGGACCAACGCCGTAGCGGCCAGCGCGATAGGCAATGGGTCGCTGGCCAAAACGTTCCTCGATCCGGCGGCATAGCGCCTCCAGCTTGGCGCGCTCTACCGCTTCCGGCAGGAAACCGACATAGGAATTGGCGGCGTTCACCTTCTCGACATGGGGCGGATTGACCCAGGGGTGAAGATGCGCGCCGACATCAGCAGTGCCATCGCTAACCCACTGCGCCATCATCGCTGACGCCGCGTCGCAATCGACCACCGGGAAATCGGTGACATAGACCGGCTTGATACCTGCCGCCGCGAAATAATCCTGCCCGCGCGCCATGCCGGACAAAGCCGTGACGCCATGGCCGGTACGGCTGAACGGCGCGTTCCAGTCGAATTCCTCTTCGGTATCGACGAAAAGCATGAACCGGGTGCCGAAGGCGGGATCGAGGGCGATCCTGTCCTGCGGCAAAGGCGGGGCCAGCAGGTTGCCGTCATGGGAGGAAACAATCATGCCCCTCCCCTTAGCGCGCAATGGTTGCCATAGGGTTGCCGTGCCCGTCAGGCGTGCTGCGTATCTTCCGCAATGCTGGCGGCGGGGATGGCGAGCAGCAAGCGCCCCGGCTCCACATCCAGACTGCCGCCGCATGTTCCGGCCAGGCTGCGGATCAGACGCAGCGAAAAGCCCAGCCCCAGCAGCGGCCCATCGGCCCAGTCGCCATCGGACGTATAGCCGGGATCGAGCAATTGCGCTTCTTCCATACCTGCCAGACTTGATGGCCGGTCGATGGCCAGCACCACGCGCCCATTGCCCCCGTCGGGCTGGAACCAGCAGGCGCCCGTCACCGCTTCCCCCTTTGGCGCGACCGAAATCAGCGTGCGCAGCAAGTGTTGCACCATGCGCTCCCCCTGCACCGGGTCGATTTGCACCGGCGGCAGGCTGGCTGCCATGGCGATATCGACCAACGCCCCACCCTGATCACGGAAGCGACTGGCGATCTGGCGCACCAGCAGTTCGGGATCGAGCAGTTGCGGCGTGCTGACATCGTCGCCGCGCGACACGCGGGCGGCGAGATCCAGATCATCGAATGCCGCAAGCAGATGGCGTGCATCGACCGCAATATTGCCAGCCATGTCACGATATTCAGCGCCCGCGGGACCGAACAATTCCTGTTCGATAATCTCGGCAAAGCCAAGGATCGCGTTCAGGGGCGTGCGCAGTTCATGCACCAGCTGGCGCAGCGAATCCGCCGACAGACCGCTCAGACCGTCCCGTGGCGGCGCGGGCTGTACCGCCACTTCATGCAGGAAGGGGCGACGCGCCTGACCGCGATACCCCTGAAACCGGCCAGAGCGTGGATCGAAAAAGGGCGCGGCGGACAGTCGCCATTCGCCTGCCATCGTCCCGCCGACAATCGAGAAACGGCCATTCTGGAACCCGCTGCGCCGGGCAAAGGCGCCCGCGACATGGCCGTCCGGCCCGCTGCCCCCCTCCAGCGCCGCATCCCCCAGCGACAGGCCGATCAGCGCCGCGCGTGGCCCGCGATCGATCCACAGAATGACGCCGGCGGCATCCGTCTCGAACGCGAAATCGCGCGGCGGGGCGCTGCGGTCAGCCGGTTCGTCCGCCAGCGGTTCCAGGGGCTGGGGCGGTGAGCGCGTGCTGGTGAATTGGGCAATCCGATCGACCAGATTGCGAATCTGGTCCTTGTCGCCCACTGGCGCACGGAGCGGCGTGACCGTGCCAGCCTCGACCTCCGGCTCCTGCACGTCGTTCGCGGGGATCATATCGGCGGTCAGCAGCATGTCGCTGTCCCCCACCATGTCGTCGCGCACGGTCGTCAGCACCAGATCGGACGGGCCAAAGGCTTCGAGCGCCAGTCGCGTCGCCGGGCCGATGTCCCGTCGTCCGCGCAGAACACCACGCGCGGTAGGCGTCAATCGCGGCAGCAGATCGTCCCAAACCATGTCGGGCAATTGCGCCCGCGCCATTGCGGCAGCGGCGATAGAGGGCCGGTCATGCGCAAAAAATTCGACCAGGCTGGCCGACCGCAGCCGACCGCCGAGTTCGACGACAGTCGCAATGCGCTGCGTTTCCGACATTTTGGACCGTAGCCCCGACAATCGATCGAGCAAGGCAGCCCGCTGGTCCGCCGCCATCGGCATACGGTCGGCGCGGTCATGCTGCGCCAGCAGATCGACACATTGACGCCACAACGTCACCGCGCCCAGCCCGGCTCGGTCGTCAGCGGCCAGCACTGTCTGCATCAGATCGTTGAAACGCACCAATAATCCCCATATGGCCGTGGCGCAAACCGGTGCCCGGTGCGCGCAGCGGCTATTACGCACTACCGATAAGCCCTAGCCCTGCAAAGGAAAAGGGGTTGGTTACGCGAACGAAAGCGATCGTCGCATAGTGGGACAATTGCATTGCCCTGAAACATTATTATGATGGGACAGGAAATCAGGACAGGAAATAAGCACAATAATGGCCGGCCCGAATATCGACGACATTGACCTGCAAATTCTGGGCGAATTGCAGCAGGATGGCAGGATGACCAACGTGGAACTGGCCCGCAAGGTGGGCCTGACCGCGCCGCCGTGCCTGCGCCGCGTCCGTTCACTGGAGGAAGCAGGCGCCATCACCTCCTATCATGCTGTGGTCGATCCGGGGATGCTGGGTTATACGATCACGGTGTTTGCGATGGTGAGCCTGAAAAGCCAGGCGGAAGCCGATCTCAAAGCGTTTCAGGACCATGTCGCTGAGCTGCCCGAAGTGCGCGAATGTCACATGCTGAACGGCGAAATCGACTTTATTTTGAAGGTCGTAGCGAAAGACCTTCAGAGTTTTCAGCAATTTCTGACGTCCAAGCTGACGCCAGCACCCAATGTGGTGAGCGTCAAAACCTCGCTTACCATCCGCACGTCGAAAAACCTGCCGGGCGTACCCTTGCCGGTATAAGTGTCAGGCTGTGGCCGGATCACAGGCTGATCCGGCACATCCTCACGCGGCCTTGCGGCTTTGTTGATCAACCCAGACGGACCAGAAGCCTGCCACGCTGGCCCAGTTGCCACTGGCCTGGCTCAATGCCGCCTGCGCGCCGGGCAAATCGCCTGACCGCGCCAGCGCCACGCCCAGCCGGGCATTGACGCGGCCTGCATCGACCCCGCCCTTGGCAAGCGCCAGGCGATACTGCTCCACCGCCTGGGGGAATTGGCCCAGCGAAAAATAGCTGTCACCCACCTCCTGCGCGTCCTTGCCGGATGACGCCGTCGCCGCCTTCTTCGCCTGCGCAGGCAGGGCGGCGATTTCCTTGGTCGCCTTGGGCGTTACGGCTTTCAGCAGCGATGCGGTCGCGGGCTGGGTCGCGGTCAGCTTGCCAACCTTGCGCCCTGCCTCGATGATGGATTTGGCCTCGGCGAAATAGCCGGCCTTCTCCGCCAGTTGGGCGTAGGCCTGATAGTCCCGCTCGCTCGCCATCGCGCCATTGGCCGCCTGCAGGCGATACAGGTCGAGCTGGAGTTGCGAATCGATGCCCGCGGCCGACAGATAATTGGTAATCGCCGAGCGCCAGTCTTCCCGCGCGCCCGCCTGGGTCAACCGTTCGCGATAGAGTTGACCGACCTCGGTCCAGTCGCCCGCCTGATAGGCCATGGAAATCGCCCGGTCGGACCAGGCGAGTGGCACGGGTTGGCCCGACGCCCGCTGACGCGCCAGCGCCTGCTGCACGAACGGCCTTGCCTCCTTGGGCTTGTTGCGGCGCAGGGCAATATCGGCCCGCAGCAGCAGCGCATCTATCCCATCATAGCCAAGGGTCTTGGCATAATCGAGTTGCGCGACCGCGTCGTCATAATTGCCCACGGCATAGGAAAGATAGCCCGCGACATAGCGCAGACGCGGTGCATCCTTCTTGGGCAGCTCGTTGGTCTTGAACAGGTCGGTCAGGGCAATACGCTGCGCCTGCACGTCGCCGCGCTGGGCCGCCAGTTCGAACCGCAGCCCCGCCGCGACATAATTTTCAATGTCGGACATGGGCGCCAGCGCCATGATCCGCGCGCTGGCGGTGGCCACGTCGCGCGATTGCAGCGCGGCCTGCGCGGCGGCCACATTGGCACGAAACGCATCGGACATGGCGATGACGGGACCGGCAGCAACCTTCTTTTTCGCGAGCGCGGGTGTTGCCACCAGCAACGCCGCAGCCGACACAATCGGCAGGCCCGCAAAAACACAGGTTAGAAATCGCATAGCCCCAAAAGCCTCCCCGGACGCATCAATATCAGCAAAAAATCAAAAACGCGCCGCCGCCATCAGGGCGACGGCGCGTATTCCGTCAGGCGCCCTTGGTGCCCAGATAGGCGAGCCACAGACCCGCGATCTGCGCGCGCGCGCCGCCCTGTACCGCTTCGAACGCAGCCTTTGCGCCGGCATTGTCGCCGCTCATGGTCTTGGCGATGCCGAGGCGCGTGTTGACTTCGTCCGCATCAACGCCGCCCTTTTCCTTCGCCAGTTCGAACATGGCGGCCGCCTTGGCATAGTCGCCATAGCCCAGATACGCGTCGGCGGTCGCCGCGGCGATCTTGCCATTGGCCGCCTTTCTGGAGTCGGCTTCGGCCGCACCCAGCGATCCCTTGTCACCAGAGATCCGCCCTGTGGCGGTCTGGTAGAGTTCGCTGCCCTGCGTCGCGTTCAGCACACCCTTGGAACGGCCCAGGTCGATCGACGATTTGACCTCACCATAGATGCCGGTCTTGGACGCCATTTCGGCATATTCGAGGAAGTCACCTGCGACCACCAGACCACCGGACGCCGACAGGAGGCGCAGCACGTCGAGATTTTCGCGATTCGTGATGTTCGGATTGGCGCGCTGGAACAGACGCACCAGCGTCCGCAAATTTTCGCCGCTCGGGTTAGCCTGATAGGCCATCTTGGCCCATTCGGTCACTTCGGGCAGCTTGGCCGCTTCGGCCCGGCCAACGCCGATCTGATACCATTGGGCCGGCACCTGCTGCCCGGCAGCCTTCATGGCATCAGCAGCAGCCTTGAGCGCGGCAAGACCCTGAACGTTGAAACCGCGCGCCGGTTCAGCCGATGCGTTGCCGGTTCCCGCCTTGCCGAAATAGGCCTGGGCAAGGGTCGGGTTGATCGCTTCGGGCTTGTAACCCGCAGCAAGCGCGGCCTGTGCCCGCTGGATCGCCAGATCGTAATTTTTGGCGGCCAGCGCCTGATCGGCAGCGACCGCATTGAACTGGCCAGCCTGTTCGGGCGGCGTGAGGCCGCTGTCGAGCATCTGCGCCAATGCTTCACCCTGCAGCGCGTTATCCTTGCTCGCGATGGAGGTGTTCAGCTTGATGGCGCCGATCTGATATTTGTCATCGTTCGACTTCGCCTTGCTGTCGGCGTCGGCCAGGGCAGCCTTGGCGCCAGCGAAATCCTGCGCCTCAGCGGCCTTTTGCGCCGCCTGCAGAGCCTTGATGACTTCGGGCGAAACATTAAGCTTCGGTCCGGCCTTCTTCTCTTCCTTCTTGGCCGCAAAAGCAGGCGCGCTAATCGCGCCACCACCTACTGCCAAAGCCAGTACGAGCGCCACCGGGGTAACAAAACGCATGATCATCATCTCCTCAATGCACCGGGCGGGGGAAGCCATGGGCGACTTTAAGTCTGTTGTGCGCCGATTAGGGGGCGGCGCGTGAATGGCCATTGAACAAGCCTATATCGGCGGATTTTGCAACTGTCATGCGCGCGCTTCGTTCCGAAAGCTGCCGTCATCACCCCGACCCTGTTGTCTGTCCGTGCGGGCGCGCGCGTGAGCGCGCGAGGGGTGACAGATTTGTTTCGCTCCGCTAGTGCGAACGCAGAAACACATTCCATCCAAAAAAGAGAATCGCCTTGAACGACGAGACCAGCCTCGCCGACCCTTCGGACATCAGCCCCGTCAGCATCGTAGACGAGATGAAGGCGAGCTATCTCGACTATGCCATGTCGGTCATCGTGTCCCGCGCCCTGCCGGACGTGCGCGACGGGTTGAAGCCGGTGCATCGCCGCATTCTCTTCTCCGCCCAGGAATCGGGCTTCGTCTATAATCGCCCCTACCGCAAATCGGCGCGTCTCGTCGGCGAAGTCATGGGTAAATATCACCCCCATGGCGACAGTTCGATCTACGACGCATTGGCCCGCATGACGCAGGACTGGTCGATGCGCGTGCCGCTGATCGATGGTCAGGGCAATTTCGGTTCGATGGACCCCGACCCGCCAGCCGCTATGCGCTATACCGAAGCACGCCTGGCCAAGGTCGCCAACGCCCTGCTGGAGGATCTCGACAAGGATACGGTCGACTTCACCCCCAACTATGACGCATCGGAAAGCGAACCGCAGGTTCTACCCGCGCGCTTCCCCAACCTGCTGGTCAACGGCGCGGGCGGCATCGCGGTGGGCATGGCGACCAATATCCCGCCCCATAATCTGGGCGAAGTGTTGCGCGCGTGCCTTGCCTATATCGACAATCCCGGCATCACGATCGACGAACTGATCGCGATCGTCCCCGGTCCCGATTTCCCGACCGCGCCGCTGATCCTGGGCCAGTCCGGCGCACGCAGCGCCTATCACACCGGACGCGGCTCCATCATGATGCGGTCGCGTCATGTGGTCGAGGAAGGGCGTGGCGATCGCCAGTCGATCGTTCTGACCGCCATTCCCTATCAGGTCGGCAAAAACGGTCTGGTCGAAAAGATTGCCGAAGCCGCCAAGGAAAAGCGGATCGAGGGGATCAGCGACATTCGCGACGAATCCAGCCGCGAAGGCGTGCGGATCGTCATGGACCTGAAGCGCGATGCGACCCCCGAAGTCGTTCTGAACCAATTGTGGCGCAACACCCCCGCCCAATCGAGCTTCCCGGCCAATATGCTGGCCATTCGCGGCGGCCGCCCCGAACTGCTGAACCTGCGCGACATCATCGAAGCCTTCGTCAAGTTCCGCGAAGAGGTGATCACCCGCCGCACCAAGTTCGAACTGAACAAGGCTCGCGACCGGGCGCATATCTTGCTGGGTCTGGTTGTTGCGGTCAGCAATCTGGACGAGATGGTGAAGATCATCCGCGGATCGTCCAGTCCCGCCGAAGCGCGCGAGAAGCTGCTGGCGCGCGAATGGCCGATCGGCGAGATCGCGCCCTATATCCGGCTGGTCGAGGCGATCGACGTCGAAGTGGCCGGGGATTTCTACAAACTGTCCGACCTTCAGGTCCGCGCCATCCTCGACCTGCGCCTGCATCGTCTGACGGCGCTGGGCCGCGACGAAATCGGCAAGGAACTGGCCGAACTGGCCGACGCGATCGCCGAATATCTGGCGATCCTGGGCGACCGGGTCAAACTCTATGCCGTCATGAGGGAAGAGTTTGAAGAGATTGAACGGGAATTCGCCACGCCCCGCCTGTCCGAAATCACCGCCGCTGCTGACGGGATCGAAGATGAAGATCTGATCGAGCGAGAGGATATGGTCGTCACCGTCACGGTGCAGGGCTATATCAAGCGCACGCCGCTGGAGAGCTTCCGCGCACAGGCGCGTGGTGGCAAGGGCCGGTCGGGCATGGCAACCAAGGATGAGGACGCCATCACCGAATTGTTCGTGACGTCGACCCATACGCCGGTGCTGTTCTTCTCGACCGCCGGCAAAGTCTATCGCATGAAAGTGTGGCGCCTGCCCGAAGGCGGCCCGGCGACGCGCGGGCGGTCGATGGTCAACCTGCTGCCGCTTGGTCCCGGCGAAACCATCCGCACCGTGCTGCCGCTGCCCGAAGATGAGGATAGCTGGAAAGACCTGCACGTCATGTTCGCCACCGCGAACGGCACGGTCCGGCGTAACAGCATGGACGCTTTTGCTAATGTGCCGAGCAATGGCAAGCTGGCGATGCGTTTCGACGAAGGGAGCGAAGACCGGCTGATCGGCGTAGCGCTGCTGACCGAGAATGATGACGTGCTGCTCGCCACGCGCCAGGGCAAGGCGATCCGCTTTGCCGCAACTGATGTGCGCGAGTTTCAGAGCCGCACGTCGACCGGCGTGCGCGGCATGACGCTCAAGAGCGACGACGAAGTCATCTCCTTGTCCATCCTGCATCGATCGGGCGCCAATCAGGAACAGCGCGAGGAATATCTCCGCTACGCCCCGTGGAAGCCTGAAAAGGATGGCGAAATGGCCGATCAGGCGATGTTTGCGCTGATGAAGGAGCGTGAGCAGTTCATCCTGACCGTCTGCGCCAATGGATATGGGAAGCTCTCCTCCGCCTATGATTATCGACGTACCGGGCGTGGTGGGCAGGGTATCACCAATATCGACAATATCGGTCGCAATGGACCGGTCGTCGGTAGCTTCCCGGTCACGCATGGAGATCATCTGATGCTGGTGACCGATCAGGCCAAGCTTATCCGCATGGGCCTCGACAGCCTGCGCGTTATCGGCCGCAATTCCGCGGGCGTCCGCCTGTTCGACGTGGCCAAGGACGAGCATGTCGTCAGCGCCGCGCGGATCGAAGAAAATGATGAGGACGAAGCCGAGGCATGAGTGATCTGTTCGCCTACAAGATATTGACGGCGGACCAGTATGCGCAGTTGAAGGCCGACGGCGTGTTTGCGGGCGCGCCGGTCGATCTGGCCGATGGCTATATCCACATGTCGACCCGCGATCAGGCGGCGGAGACGGCGGCGAAGCATTTTGCCGGGCAGGATCGGCTGGTGATGGTGATGGTCGACCTGGCTCCGTTCGGCGAGGCGATCAAGTGGGAAGAGTCGCGCGGCGGCGCGCTCTTTCCGCACCTATATGGCGACCTGCCGTTGAGTGCGGTCGCGGGCAAGGTGGTGCTGCGTATCGGGGAAGATGGGCTGCATCAGTTTCCGGCCGGTTTCTGATCGATCCTGCACATCCGCACGACCATTCCCCGCCTGACCCAATAATCCCACCCGCCCCAGCGGATGCGCGATGATGATGCAGCGGCGATTTGGACGATGAGATGTGCCCAGGTCACCGCAAAAGGTGCGACAACGTCCCAACACAGCGACCGCCGGGCGCGGCTCGCCTGATCCGGCTCCAGAACGCTGTCCAGGATCGCCCTTCGCGTCAGCGCCCGTCCCCATGCCGCGCCATAGCCGACAGCGATCATCGCGCCGCCACCCCAGACCAGTGCCCAGACCCAGGCTGCCGCCTGTACCGCGACCACCAGCGTTGCCAGCGCCCACATGCCCGGACTGTTGGTGACGATATGCCGGTACTGCCGCACGCCAAAGCCCAGCACCTGTACCGCATCGCCCGCCAGCGGGCTGGCCACGAGCAGATCGCGCACTGGCCGCAACCGCAGCTTGGCGCGCCAGCCAGCCAGGCCAATCGCCATGTCGTCGGACAGTCGCCCCGCCATCACCCGGTCAAGGTCCAGCCGATCGGCCACGTCGCGCGTCAACGCCATCGCCCCGCCCCATGGCATGGTCGCGCTGGCGAAGCGTGGGAGAGTCGCCAATTGCATCTCAACCGCGCCGACCAGCGCCAGCATCGGCCCGCGTTCGGGCAGAAGCATGCGGTAGCCGGTGACGATATCCGCCTTCCCCCGAGCCAGTGGAAACAGCAAGCGACCAACAAGGCGCGCGGGCGGTTCGATGTCGGCGTCAATGAACAGGACATAGCGATCGTCAGGCCGCAATGCCCGCAACGCTGCGCGCAGCTTGTGGACTTTCTGTCCTTCATCGCTGGCAACCCCGGCATGGACGACCTCCACCCAGCCATTCTCCCGTGCGACCAAAGCATCGGCGGCAGCGCATTGGCCTGACGTTGCGATCAGTAAGCGGAAGTGCGCCGTCTGGGCTTTCAGCCGGGCGATCAGGTCTGGCCCGCCATCCCAATCGTCACGCACCGATAATAGCATGACCACGCCGTCGGGTGCCTCGATCTTGCGGTCCCTCGGCAGGTGGCGCCAGTAGTTGACGACGCCCAGCAGGCTAAGTCCCTGAAGAAATATCCATAGCCACAGCATGTTACGCCAGCGCCCCTTTACCGTCTCGGCCGCTTCTGTATGACGCTATCGCCATGCTCTCCAACCCCTTTCTCTTTGCCCTGCTGCGGCTGTTGCCTGCGCGTATCGCGTCCTGGCTCGGCGGCTGGCTATCGGTCACCTTCGCCCGTCCACGCATGAAGCTGCGCGACACCCGTGCGCGCGCCAATCTGGCGATCCTGCGACCGGACCTTGGGGAGGCAGAGCGCGAGGCGATGCTGACCCGGCGCTGGTTCAATATCGGGCGGACGCTGGGCGAACTGGCCAATATCGATCGGCTCGTCAATGAACGGCATGTCAACGTCATCGACCGGGCCGGCTATCAGGCGGTGTTAGACGGGCCGGGACCGATGATCAGCCTGACCGTCCATACCGGCAACTGGGATTTGCTGGCCGCCCATATCAAGGCGTCGACCGACCGGCCGGGGCTGGGCATATATGACCCACCCGACAATCCAGCGCAGGCCGCACTGCTCAAGAAAGCGCGGCAAAGCTATATGGGCGAAGCGATCAGTGGCGAAGGCGCGGCGCGCGGCGTGTTCAAGCATCTGACCCAGAAAGACCGGGCGACGCTCTATATATTGGTCGACGAGCGGCGGGAGTTGCAGGTCTGGTTCCCGACATTCGGCCGCGACCTGATGCCGTCGGGCAATCTGTCGGTCGCCCTGCGGCTGGCGCGCAAGGTAGGCGCAAAATTCCTGCCCTTCTATCTCGCCCGTACCGATGGACCATATTTCGATCTGCACTGGCATCCGCCGCTCGATCCGCGCATCGACAGTGACGCAGACATAGTCGCGACGCTCGACCAGTTTCTGGGGCGGGCCTGTATCGACCATGCCGACCAATGGCTGGCGTTGCATGATATGGACCTGACCCAGCCGGGCCACATGCCCCCGATTCTGCCCGCCAATGCCCCTCCGGTCATGTGACTTCGCGCTGCATCGCGGCTAAAGCCCCTGCCATGTCCCGACTCGCGATCAAGATTTGCGGCCTTTCGACTGCCGATACGGTAGGCGCAGCCGTGCGCGCCGGCGCCAGCCATATCGGCTTTGTCCATTTCTCCAAAAGCCCGCGCCACGTCGATACCGGCCAGATCAGGGCGCTCGCCACCATCGCCCCTGCCCATGTCGAGCGGGTTGGCGTGGTGGTTGATCCGACCGACGAGTTGCTGGACGAACTGGTCGCTACCGACGCGCTCACCGCCCTGCAACTCCATGGCAAGGAAAGCGCGCAGCGCGCAGCGGCGATCCGCCATCGCTCCGGCCTGTCGGTATGGAAAGCGATTTCGGTCAAAACACGCGCCGACATCGACGCGGCCAGCGCCTATACCGGCGCGGTCGACCGGCTGCTGTTCGACGCCAAGACGCCCGATGGCGCGGCACTGCCCGGCGGCATGGGATTGCGGTTCGACTGGACCTTGCTGCGCGGTGTGGCAGTGCCGGGACCATGGGGGCTGTCGGGTGGCCTGTCCGCAGACAATGTCGCCGAAGCCGTCCGCATAACCGGCGCGCCCCTGATCGACGTTTCGTCGGGCGTGGAAAGCGCGCCGGGCATCAAGGATATGGACAAGATCATCACCTTCTGCAAAGCGGTTTCCCAATGTTGACGCTGTTCGCCCCTGTCGAGCGCATCGGGACACGATGGCGCTGATCGCTTCCCCGACCGAAGCGAACGCCCATTTTGACCCAAGAGACTGAAACGATCATGACCGACACTATCAGCTTGCCCAACAGCCTGCGCAGCCAGCCCGACGCCAGTGGCCATTTCGGCCAGTTTGGCGGGCGCTACGTCGCCGAAACCTTGATGCCGCTGATCCTGGACCTTGAAAAAGTCTATCGCGCGGCGAAGGCCGATCCGGCGTTTGAGGAGGAATATGATTATCTCCTCAAACAATATGTCGGACGCCCCAACCCGCTATATCACGCAGCCCGACTGACCGAAGCGCTGCGCAAGGACGCGCCCGCCGGAAAAGGCGCGAAAATCTATCTGAAGCGCGAGGAACTCAACCACACCGGCGCGCACAAGATCAACAATTGCATCGGCCAGGCGCTGCTCGCCCGTCGCATGGGCAAGAAGAAGGTGATCGCCGAAACCGGCGCTGGCCAGCATGGTGTCGCGACGGCGACCGTCGCTGCGCTGTTCGGCATGGAATGCAAGATTTTCATGGGCGCCAAGGATGTCGAGCGCCAGAAGCCCAATGTGTTCCGCATGAAATTGCTGGGCGCTGAGGTCATTCCGGTGACGTCGGGATCAGCAACGCTGAAAGATTCGATGAACGACGCGCTGCGCCATTGGGTTTCAAATGTGCATGATACATTCTACATCATCGGCACGGCCGCCGGGCCGCACCCCTACCCCGAACTGGTGCGTGATTTTCAGTCGATCATCGGCAAGGAAATCAAGACGCAGATGATGGAGGCCGAAGGACGCCTGCCCGATATGCTGATCGCCCCGGTCGGCGGCGGTTCCAACGCCATCGGCATGTTCCATCCCTTCCTGGACGACACGGACGTCGCGATGATTGGTGTGGAAGCGGCCGGCGAAGGACTGACCGGCAAGCATGCCGCATCCCTGGCGGGCGGTGCGTCGGGCATATTGCACGGCAATCGCACCTATCTGCTTCAGGATGAGGACGGCCAGATTACGGAAGCCCACAGCATTTCGGCTGGGCTGGATTATCCGGGCATCGGGCCGGAGCATAGCTGGCTGCACGAAATCGGCCGGGTCCAATATATGCCGGTTACCGACGATGAAGCACTGGCGAGTTTCCAGAGACTGTCTGCGCTGGAAGGCATCATCCCTGCCCTCGAATCCGCCCATGCCATCGCTGCGGCGGAACGGGTTGCGCCGACCATCGATGCGGACAAGATCATCGTCGTCAACCTCTCCGGCCGGGGGGACAAGGATATTTTCACGGTCGCCGACGCGCTCGGCGTGGAGATGTGATGATGGACCGGATGGCTACCCGCTTCGCCGCCTGCAAGGCACAGGGCCGCGCTGCGCTCATCACCTTCGTGACTGCCGGTGATCCGACCGTCGCGGCCACCCCCGCGATCCTCGACGCGCTGGTCGCCGGGGGCGCGGACATTATCGAACTCGGCATGCCCTTTACCGACCCTATGGCCGATGGCCCGGCGATCGAACTGGCCAATCTGCGCAGCCTGGGGTCCGGCACGAAAACGGCGCATATCTTTGCGATTGCCGCCGATTTCCGTACCCGCCATCCCGACACGCCGCTAGTGCTGATGGGCTATGCCAATCCGATGCTGGTGCGCGGGTCCGACTGGTTTGCCGACCAGTGCAAGGCGGCTGGCGTGGACGGCGTCATCTGCGTCGATGTGCCGCCGGAGGAAGATGCAGAACTTGGTCCTGCGCTGCGCAGCGCGGGTATTCATCTGGTTCGGCTGGCAACGCCCACCACCGACGCCAAACGGCTGCCCGCGGTGCTGGAGGGCGCCAGCGGTTTCCTCTACCATGTGTCGGTGGCAGGGATTACCGGCAAACAGCAGGCAGCGCAGGCCAATATCGATATGGCCGTCCAGAAGTTGAAGGCCGCGACCGACCTGCCCATCGCCGTAGGTTTCGGCGTTCGTACGCCGGAGCAGGCCGCCGCGATCGGTCGCATTGCCGATGGCGTCGTCGTAGGATCGGCGATCGTCGATCTGGTCGGGTCGCATGGCGATGCCGCCGCGCCCTTCGTTCAGCAATTCGTCGCCGCCCTGAGCGGTGCGCTCACCGCCAATTCACGGGAAACCGCCGCATGAGCTGGATCAACCGCGTCCGCAAGGCCATCCCCTTCATCGCCAAGAAGGAACAGACCGCCGAAACGCTGTGGCACAAATGCCCATCCTGTTCGGAGATGATCTTCATCAAGGAATGGGAAGAAAATCTGTCCGTGTGCCCGCGTTGCGGCCATCATGGCCGTATCGGCCCGTCGGAGCGGTTCGAGCATATATTGGACGCCGGCTTCATCCTGCTGCCGACCCCGCATGTGCAGGAAGATCCGCTGAAATTCCGCGACAGCAAGCGTTATCCCGACCGGATCAAGGCGGCGCGACTGGCGACGGGCGATCATGACGCACTGATCAACGCGCGGGGCGCGATCGACGATGTGCCGTTGGTCATGGGCGTGCAGAATTTCGCCTTCATGGGTGGGTCCATGGGCATGGGCGTGGGCGCGGCCTTCATCCAGGGCGTGAATGATGCGATCGCCCATAAATGCCCCTATGTGATCTTCACCGCTGCTGGTGGTGCGCGCATGCAGGAAGGCATCCTCTCGCTGATGCAGATGCCGCGCGCGACGGTCGCGATCCAGAAGCTGCATGCCGCGGGCCTGCCCTATATCGTCGTACTGACCGATCCTACCACGGGCGGCGTCACGGCAAGCTATGCGATGCTGGGTGACATCCAGATTTCCGAACCCAATGCCCTGATCGGCTTTGCCGGACAACGGGTCATCGAAAGCACGATCCGCGAAAAGCTACCCGAAGGGTTCCAGCGCGCCGAATATCTGCTGGACCATGGCATGATCGACATGGTGGTTCATCGCGCCGAATTGCGCGATACGCTGGCGCGGGTCATCGACTATCTGACGCCAAGGGCTGCCGCCTGACATCAAGCCTATAGGGGGGACGGCGCGCATGGCCGATCACGCGGTATCGGATCATCCTGCGGTGCAATCGCAACTCGACCGGCTTTGGTCGTTATCCCCCGGCGCCGATATATTGGGGCTGGAGCGGATAACCACGCTGCTGGAGCGGCTGGGCAATCCCCACCGCGCTCTGCCGCCGGTCTTTCACGTTGCGGGCACCAACGGCAAGGGATCGACCTGCGCCTTCCTGCGCGCGGCGATGGAAGCCGATGGCAAGACCGTCCATGTCTTTACGTCGCCCCATCTGGTCCGCTTCAACGAACGTATCCGGGTGGCGGGACAATTGATCAGCGACGATGCGCTGGCGCGTTATCTGGAGCGTGTTCTGGACATTGCCGAAGGGGTGAATGCGAGCTTTTTCGAGGTGACGACAGCGGCAGCCTTTCTGGCCTTTGCCGAGCATCCGGCTGACGCCTGCATTGTCGAGGTTGGCCTTGGCGGGCGGCTGGACGCCACCAACGTCATCGCCAATCCCGTGGTGTGCGGCATCGCGCAACTGGGCATCGACCATCAGGCCTTTCTGGGTGACACGCTGGCCGCCATTGCAGCGGAAAAAGCGGGGATTGCCAAGCAAGGGGCGGCGCTGGTCACGCAACGTTATGCCGAAACGCTATTCCCGGTGATGATGGACGCGGTCGCGCGTGCGCGAACCAGCTGGATCGGCCAGGGCGATGGCTGGGACGCCGCCGCCTATCGCGACCGGCTGCATTATCGCGATGAACAGGGGCGGCTCGACACGCCGCTACCCCGGCTGGCGGGCGCACATCAGGTGCAGAATGCCGCGCTGGCCTTTGCCATGTTGCGGCACCAAAATGCTGTGCCTTTGTCGGAAGCCGCACTCAAGGCCGCGCCACTGTGGGCGCACTGGCCAGCACGACTCCAGCGGCTCGACCATGGCCCCCTGCTCGCGCCCCTGCCCGATGCGGCGACGGCGTGGCTCGACGGCGGGCATAATGCGGGCGCGGGCGAAGCGATCAGCGCCTTTTTTACCGGCGAGCGGCTGGAGGGGCAGAAGCTGCAATTGGTGATCGGGATGCTCGCCAACAAGGATGTCGATGCCTTCCTTTCCCCCTTTGCAGGGCGGGTCGCGCATATCCACGCATTGCCGGTGCCAGGGCATGAGCATCATGGAGCAGAGCGATTCGCCGCGATCGCGGCGCGCTGGGGCATTGGCTGCACTGCGCATGAAGAACCGACCGCCGCGATCAGGGCGATTGCAGCGGCTGGCCATTCAGCGCCCAAGCTGCTGATCGGGGGGTCGCTTTATCTGGCGGGCGAGATTTTGCGGCTGAACGATCAACTGCCTGACTGATTATACTTGCGATTGACTCGCAATAGCGTAACCTGCGGACATCAGACCACCGCAGAAGGCGCACTATCATGGCACATGGAGAGACATCCTCCCTCGACGACCTGCCCCGGCCGATGCCGTCAGGCTATGGCAACCGGCTGTTCCTGTTCGTCATGCGTCGCATGGCGAGCGCGGGCGTCAACGACGCGCACGCCGCCAATGCAATGCTGGGCGCATTCGGGCGCAGCTACCGTCGTCCGCTCGTGCTGATGCGGGCAATGATGCTGGAACTGGCGCGCGCGTCGAGCCGCAAGATATTGGTCGCGCCCTGCTGTTGCGCACGGATGACAGTGGACGAGGCGCTGATGATGCAGGCGACGGGGGACGCCCTGCGCGATCCCAACGCCGCCTATGCGCATGTGAGCCGACTGCTGGGCAATGATCATGCGCTGGGCGCGCTGACCTGCTTGCAGGCGGTCGCACAGGCGCACGCCGACCTGGGTCGGCCGCTGGAGCTTTATGGCGAGGGGTGATCGCCCGGATCGGTCGCGGCGCTGCCGACGCTGGCATCGATCAGGCCCGCGCGCATCATCAGCCAGAACAGGATGATGCCCGGTACTGCCGCCGCCGTGGTGAGCAGGTAGAAATCGACATAGCCAAATTGCTCGATCAGACCACCTGCTGTCGTCCCGGTAAGGAAGCGGCCAACGATGCTGGCGGCGGCGGAGATCAGCGCATATTGGGCGGCGGTAAAGCGCAGGTCGCACAAAGCCGAAAAATAGGCGACTACGGTGACGCCGCCGATGCCGCTGGCGAAATTCTCGAACCCGATTGCGCCTGCCATGCCCCAATTGCTTTTGCCCAGTGCGGCCAGCGCCGCGAAACTGAAATTGGAAACGCCCATCAGGATAAGGCTGAGCAACACCGATCTTTTCATACCTAGCCGGGCATAGAGAACGCCGCCTACGAATATGCCGATCAGATAAGCCCAGAAGCCGATGCCGATGTCGTAAATCGCAATTTCGTCATTGGTATAGCCCATGTCGTCAAACAGCAGGCGGAAGGTCAGGTTCGCCAGCGTGTCGCCAATCTTGTGCAGCAGGATGAACAGCAGCACGAGCAGCGCGCCCTTGCGCTGGAAAAACTCCATCAATGGCCCTGCGATCGACGGCCAGATTTCACCCAGTCCGCGCCGTTCCAGCGGATCGCGATGGCGTTCCGGCTCCCCCAGTAGCAGGCCGGTGAGCATGGCAGGCAAGGCGAAGATGGCGCAGGCCAGATACGCCCCTTCCCAGCCGATCCGCGCCGCCAGTACCAGCGCCAGCGCACCGGCCGCGACCGATCCGATGCGCCAGCCATATTGCGACATGCCCGACCCGACGCCCAATTGTTCAGGCTTCAACAATTCGATGCGATAGGCGTCGATCACAATGTCGAAAGTCGCCCCGGCGACGCCCACCAATATGGCGGCATAAGCTGTCTGGATCAGACTGGTGGTCGGATCGACCAAAGCCAGATTGGCAACGGCCGCCATCACCAGCAGACCTGCCAGGAGGAGCCATGAGACTCGCTGCCCCAGCCGACCGATGACCGGCAGACGGACGCCATCGACAACCCAGGCCCAAAGCCATTTGAGGTTATAGACCAGAAATGCGAGGGTGAAGGCGGTCACCGCCTTCTTGTCGATACCGTCCTGGGCGAGGCGCGTAGTCAGCGTCGCGCCAATCATCGCAAAGGGAAAGCCGGACGATACGCCCAGAAAAAAGGCCGCCAACGGCGCTTTCTGGGCATAGGGCTTTACCGCAGTAAGCCAGCTGTTCGTGCCGGTAATGGCATCCGTCATGATGGTGCGCGTCCCCCGCAAGCCTTTGTTGCGCGCCACCATATGGCCTGATGCGGTGCTGGCAAGCCTGCTATAGGATCAATCGGACGTATCGAACAGGGTAAGGCCGATCGGCGAGCGTGGACGGCGTGCGCCGCGCAGCACGGCATCGACCACGCCGATCGCCGCCACCAGATCGCGCGGGGCATAGGGTTTGGCAAGACATCCAAGCGCGAGCGCGCGGGCGTCGAGCGGGCAGGCGCCGGTGACGAAGAGAACCGGCAGCCCCTTCGTCGCGGCGTGGCGGGCGACGTCGATCCCGCTGCGGTCGCCCTTCAGGCTAACGTCGGCGATCACGAGATCGAGCCCGCCGCCGTCGATGACGCTGATCGCGTGGTCGTAATCATCCACCGTCGCCGCGATGCGATAGCCCGCCTGTTCGAGCGCATGTTCATTGTCGAAGGCGACGAGGGGTTCATCCTCCACCACCAGCACGGTGCGGATCGCCTTGCGCCGTCCGGTGCGTGCGCCTTCGCCCTTCACAAACCCGAAAAACATTTGCCGATCCGCCCTGTTTGCGCCATGCCCACCGATCAAACGCCGCGTACCGCGCCGGGTTGCCGGACGAGTGCAATAACGCCCTCGCCCAAGCGCCGGGGCGGCACCGTTCAGCCCGTTGCTGGCTTTCCCGCCATATGGGAAGGGCCAGTGCCCACGAAAAGGAACCCGCCCTTGGAACCGCCGAAAAAATCTGGACCGCCCCGCAGGGCAGGCCCTGGCGGCCCCAAACGCCCGTCCGGCGCTGGCGCGCCGGGCCGCAAGGCCGATGGAAAGCCGCGCTCTGGCAAGCCGGGGGACGGCACTGCCGGACCCGCCGCCAGCGCCAAGCCTTGGGGTCGCAAGCCCGGTTTCAAGAAGCCGGGCGCCGGGGCCAAGACGCCCGCCAATCCGCATCCCGCCCGTGCCGCCGCGGCCAGCGATGGCAAGGGCGAGCCACAGCGCATCGCCAAGCTGCTGGCGCGCGCGGGAGTCGCTTCGCGGCGCGAGGTCGAGCGGATGATCGAGGAAGGGCGCGTGACGCTGAATGGCGTGGCGGTCGAGACGCCGGCGACCCTGCTGGCATCGCTCCATGGCGTGGCGGTCGATGGCGTGGCGATTGCCGCGCCGCCCCCTGCCCGGCTGTTCCTGTTCCACAAGCCGACCGGCTTCCTGACGACCGAGCGCGATCCCGCCGGACGGCCGACCATCTATGACAAGCTGCCCGCCGATCTGCCGCGGGTGATGCCCATCGGCCGGCTGGACATGACCACGGAAGGGCTGTTGCTGCTGACCACAGATGGCGGCTTCAAGCGCCAGATGGAACTGCCCTCCACAGGGGTGCCACGCACCTACCGGGCGCGCGCCTTTGGCGAAGTGAGCCAGCAGCAACTGGAAGATCTGTTCGACGGGATCGAGATTGAGGGCGTTCGCTACGGCCCGATCGAGGCCAATCTGGAACGGCGCACCGGACGCAACCAGTGGATCGAAATGACCCTGACGGAGGGCAAGAACCGTGAAGTCCGCCGGGTGCTGGAACATCTGGGGTTGCAGGTCAACCGACTGATTCGCACCAGCTATGGCCCCTTCCTGCTGGGCGACCTGCCGCCCGGCGCGGTCCAGGAAATACGCCAGCATGACCTGGTCCAGTTCAAGGCCAGCCTGAAGGACAGCAAATGAGGATCATATCCGGCCAATGGCGCGGTCGCCCGCTGACCGCGCCGAAGGGCGACGCGACCCGACCCACCGCCGACCGGACCCGCGAGACGCTGTTTTCGATGCTCGTCAGCCGGATCGGATCGTTCGAGGGGCTGGCGGTCGGCGACTTTTTTGCCGGGTCCGGAGCGCTGGGGTTCGAGGCGCTGTCGCGCGGCGCGGCGACATGCCTGTTCGTCGAGCAGGACAAGCTGGCGATCGATTCGATCCGCGCCAATGGCGAAAGGCTGGGCATCAGGCCCGACATCAGGGCGTCGAGCGTCCTGTCTCTGGGGTCCGCGCCCAAGCCATTGGACCTCATCTTCATGGACCCGCCCTATGGCACGGGGGCGGGACAGGTTGCGCTCGACAAGCTGGGGCGGCTTGGCTGGACCGGGCCTGCAACCTGGATCAGCATCGAGACCGACCGGCGCGAGGATGTCGAGGTGAAGGGCTTTGCCATCGACGCCGTGCGTGACGCGGGCAAGGCGCGGATCACCATATTGCGGGCAGTGGATCAGGCGGCTTCGTAAGCCGCCGCTTCCTTGGCGATCAATATGTTTGCAAGAAAGCCGTAGGCTTCCGCCCAGGCGTCCAGCACTGCGTCCGTCGCGACCTCTTCGCCCAATGTCTCCCGGATGGCAGGCAGCAGGGCGGCGGCGACCTTGGGATAATGTTCCGGCCGGACTCCGGTTTCGACATGGCGCGCGACCATGCGGGCGACCGCGCCGTCGAGCGCACCCAGCTTGTCGATATTCTCCGCATAGCCAAGGATCGCGGCAGCCAGACGCCTGGGCTGTTCGCCGCTTGCCTGTGCAGCCTGATCGAACATCGCCTTCACCTCTTCGTCCTGAAACAGCCTGGCGTACATGGCCGTCGTGATGGCGACGCCATGCTGGCGCAGGGCGGGACCAGTGGATTTGACGATTGCAATGGTGGAAGCCGACAGTGAGCTGGACATATAGACGCCTTTCGACAGACTCGATAAGCGGCATTTAATTTACATCTTTTAAGATGTAAACAGGATATATGTTTTAACCTGCCTGTCGCAGGATTAACGAACGAACCCATGCAACTGACCCGACACACCGATTATGCGCTGCGCGTGCTGATTCATCTGGCAGCATCGCCAGACGGGCGGGCGACGATTGCGCAGATTGCCGACGCCTACGGACTATCGCGCAATCATCTAATGAAGGTGGTGCATGGTCTGGCGCAGGGTGGCTTTATCGCGACCCAGCGCGGGCGCGGCGGTGGCTTTTCGCTCGCACGCGCGCCGGAGGAGATCAGCATCGGCGCAGTTGTCCGGCATAGCGAGCCGGACATGAGAATGGCCGACTGTGCGACCTGCCCGATCAGCCCGTCCTGCGGGCTGACCGGCATATTGGCGCAGGCCGCCGCTGCATTTCTGGCCGTGCTGGACCGGCACAGCCTGAGCGATGCGACCCGCGACCGGGCCGGACTGGCAGCGATCATCGCTGCCCTGCCCGGCCCGGATGCATTGGTCAGCGGCGACGCGCCTTGCGCGCCTCGCTCGGATTGATGCAGCTGTCCTGCACGGTTTTCGAACAGACAGGATAGTCCTTCGCCTCCGCCGGGGGCGGGGTCATGTTGCCACCGACGGTCACCGGGTTGGCAGCCGATCCGACGGGTGCAGCCGGGTCATTGGGAACGCCAGCAGGCGCCGGGTCCATGCCGGGGTCTGCCGGGACGGCGCCGGTCGGCATCCCTGCATTGGGATCAGCAGGCGTTGCCGGAGCAGTTCCAGGTGCGGCACGGGCCGTCATGGCGGGGTCTGCTGGCATGGCGGGGGCAGCAGGATCGGCAGGCGGTGCCATGTCGCCAGCGGGCGGCTGGCTCATCGGAGCCGGGGTTTCCTGCGCGGTGGCAACGCCTGTAACGGCGGCAAAACTGAGCATTGCGGCGCTGGCCAGCATGATCGACTTCATCGGAAAATATCCTTTCCTTCTTTTCTCATGGCCCCATTACGCGGGGAAGAGTGAGCGAAGAACCGGAGTCGTGACGCGCCCGTTCCGGCTGTGGCGGTGAGCCGTGCCGGATGCGCCATGAGATGAAGCAGAGTGGTCGTCTGGCCAATGCGCGCAAGAGAAGGGCGTCTGCCCTTTCCTCCCGTATCGAACCGCCCTATTCGCCGGGAAAGCGATCGAATTTTGGCAGCTCGTTAGCCGTCGCCATCCATGGCGGCGCTTCCGCCATCTGGATATGCGCCTGGGGCGGAAAGACCGACTGGTCGTCTAGCGTCGCCGTCTGAATATCAATGTCGCCGGGGAAGATGGCGGGATTGGTGTAGAACAGCCCGGTACCGCACGTTCCGCAAAAATGACGGGTGGCGTTCTGGGAGGATTGATAGGCGACCGGCGTGCCTTCAATGCTCACCGCATCCCGCTGAAACAAGGCCCAACCGACCATCGGCGCGCCGGAACTGGCGCGGCAATCAGCACAGTGACAGATGGCGCTATGCGCGGGCTCCCCGCTGACTTCGTAGCGGATCGCGCCACACTGACATTTCCCCGTCGCCATGATTCGTCCTCCCTTGCACAATTCCCCTTTTGTTCTCATAGAAGGCGCGTCACTGCAAGGCTGATGCCTTGCCCCCGCCCCTGCCCAGCCCTAGTTGTTGTCCATGAACTTTCCCGCCCCCTCCTCCACCGACCCCGACTATATCAAGGGCCTGAACCCGCCGCAGCGCGAAGCGGTGCTGACGACCGAAGGGCCGGTGCTGGTGCTGGCGGGTGCCGGAACGGGCAAGACGGCTGCGCTGACCGCGCGTCTGGCCCATCTGGTCGCAACCCGGCGCGCCTGGCCGTCCGAAATCCTGTCCGTCACCTTCACCAACAAGGCGGCGCGGGAAATGCGCGAGCGGGTGGGGCGGATGATCGGCCCGGCAGTCGAAGGGATGCCATGGCTGGGCACGTTTCACGCGATCGCGGCCAAGATGCTGCGGCGTCATGCCGAACTGGTCGGGCTGCAATCCAATTTCACGATCCTGGACACGGACGACCAGTTGCGGCTGATGAAGCAACTGATTCAGGCCGAAGGGATTGACGAGAAGCGCTGGCCCGCGCGGCAATTGGGCGGCTTGATCGACCAGTGGAAGAATAAGGGCTGGACCCCGGACGACATCAGCGCGGGCGAGAGCGAGGGCTATGCCAGTGGCAAGGGGCAAAAGCTGTACGCCGCCTATCAGGCCCGGTTGCGCGCGGTTAATGCCTGTGATTTCGGGGACTTGCTGCTGCATGTTCTGACAATATTGAAAAGCCATCGCGACGTGCTGGAAAGCTATCAGCAGCGGTTCAAATATATCATGGTGGACGAATATCAGGACACCAACTCCAGCCAATATCTGTGGCTGCGGCTGCTGGCGCAGACGCGCAAGAATCTGTGCTGCGTGGGCGATGACGACCAGTCCATCTATTCCTGGCGCGGGGCGGAAGTCGCCAATATCCTGCGGTTCGAGAAGGATTTTCCCGGCGCGAAGATCATAAGGCTGGAACAAAATTATCGCTCCACCCCGCATATATTGGGCGCGGCATCGGGCGTGATCGCCGAAAATGGCAATCGGCTGGGCAAGACATTGTGGACCGACATCGACGTGGGCGAGAAGGTGCGCGTCGTCGGCATATGGGACGGGCCGGAGGAAGCGCGGCGGGTCGGCGAGGAGATCGAGGCGATCCAGCGCGATGGCGGGTCGCTGGACGAAGTCGCGATACTGGTTCGGGCGCAGCACCAGACGCGCGAGTTTGAGGATCGCTTCATCCAGATCGGGATGCCGTACCGTATCGTCGGCGGCTTCCGCTTTTATGAACGGGCCGAAATCCGCGATGCGCTGGCCTATTTGCGGCTGGTGAACCAGCCCGCCGACGATCTGGCGTTCGAACGGATCGTCAATGTGCCCAAGCGGGGCCTTGGCGACAAGGCGGTGGAGAAATTGCACCGGCTGGCGCGGGCGGAGGGGATACCGCTGCTCCACGCGGCGGCGCGCATCCTCGACACCGACGAACTGACGCCGCAGGCGCGCCGGTCGCTGGGCGCTTTCGTGGGCGATGTGGCGCGCTGGCGCGACCGGGCGGTCACCCTGCCCCATGCCGAACTGGCGCGGCAGATATTGGACGAGAGCGGCTATACCGCGATGTTGCAGGCCGAGCGATCGACCGAGAGCGCCGGGCGGCTGGAGAATCTGGGCGAACTGGCGCGGGCGATGGAGGAATATGAGACGCTGGGCGCGTTTCTGGAGCATGTCAGCCTCGTCATGGACAATGAAGCGCAGCAGGAAGAGCGCAAGGTCACGATCATGACGATCCATGCTGCCAAGGGGCTGGAGTTTGATTCGACCTTCCTGGTTGGCTGGGAGGAAGGGATTTTCCCGTCGCAGCGGGCGCTGGACGAAGGCGGCCTCAACAGCCTGGAGGAGGAACGACGGCTGGCCTATGTCGCGATCACGCGGGCGCGCAAGCGCTGCACGATCCTGCATGCCGCGAATCGGCGCATCTATGGCCAATGGACCAGCAGCATCCCGTCGCGCTTCGTCGGCGAATTGCCGCCGGAGCATGTCGATGCGGAAAGCAGCATGAGCGGTGGCGCGTCCCTGTGGCGCGCCAACTGGTCGGAACGGGACGATCCGTTCGCCCATGTCGGGCGCGGCGAAGGGCGCGGGCCGGGGTGGCAGCGGGCGCAGTCGTCCGGCCAGTTCAGCCGCGAGCCGGTGCGGATCGTGGAGGCGCGCACATCGGCCGTGTCGATCGGCAACAAGGGGCGCAGCGACATGGCGTTGGGCCTGCGCGTGTTTCACCAGAAATTCGGCTATGGCACGGTGGCGGAGATTGAAGGCAACAAGCTGGAAATCGAGTTCGAAACGGCCGGACGCAAGCGCGTGATGGACAGTTTCGTGTCCATCCCCTGACCCGGCGTAACGGGCCATCGACGCGGCACATGCCGTCGATGGCCCCTGGTCGATGCCGGCCTATTCGGGATAATAGCCGACACCCACGACATGATTGTCGACCAGTTCGATCAGCGACATCTTGCGTTCAACCCGATTGTCAGCGCGGTTGAGCCAGACATAATTGATCTTTCCATGGCCGCTGGTGCGGGCAATCTCTATCATGTCGCGCACGATCGGTTTGCCTTCCGCATCGGTCAGATCGCTGACATCGCGGCCAACCAGGCCGGGATGGGCACCATAGGCTTCGTAGACCCCGTTGAGGTCAAACACGAACACATAGAGTTCCCCGGTGTTGAATGCCCCGTCCTTTTGATTGAACGCAGCAAAGGCAGGCCCGGCGCCGGCCGTCTTGATGGTCGCCACGGCTTTTTCGAGCATGGCCTGCGCCTGTGCTGCATCGGCATGCGGGGCGGCCAGGGCGGGGGCGGCGGAAAGCGCGAGAGCGCAGACCATAGCCGTGAGGGTGCGCGAAAATGGGAACATGAGCCAAATCTCCTCTGATCATCGACGACAAACGCTGAAGCCGGATGCAGGCGGACCTTCGGTCCCGATCCGATTGCCGATGACAGGGCGTAATTAACCCGATCCGCGCACGCGCATTTAGACGCAGATCAAATCGACCTTTGGTATGAGGCCATGTGCATGGAGAGGCCTGTCGCGGCCGCGCCGATCAAGGTCGGAAATCTATCTTGGCCTCGCTGGGCGCAAACGAGTCAGGCAAAGTCCCGGTGCCATCGGCTGGCCATCCGCATCATTTCGCCGACAATATCGCACCGATCGATCGGGCATAGTCCTGCATGGCGGCGACGATGGCCGGCGCGCTGACCGAACGGGGGTTGGGATCAATGGCGCAAAGCGTGCCGTAGAAGCTGCCATCAAGCAGAATGACAGGCAGCGACACATAGCTTTGAAAGCCGTAAAAAAGGGGGACATGATGCGTGCACCAGTCCTGGTCCATGGCGACATGATCGATATAGATGCCTTCGCCGCGACGGCGAATGTCGTCGCACAGGGTCTTTTTGATTTCCAGTTCCCCGCCGGGATCAAGGCCGAACTCGATCCGGTCGACGATCTGGCACGCGATCCAGCGATCTTCCGTCACCCTGGCGACCGCAGCAAAACCCATGCCTGTCGTCTGGCAGACCTCTTCCAGTATCGCCCGAATCCGATCGTCATCACCGTGCGCCGCGACCGAGGCAGCGAAATCGTCCCGCATAGATGCACCTCTTTTGACGCGATGCTCATCGCACCGCAGCATCTGGCAGCCATTTAGGATTGTGCGCGATTGCACGCAAGATTTTGGTGGAGCCTAGCGGGATCGAACCGCTGACCTCCTGCATGCCATGCAGGCGCTCTCCCAGCTGAGCTAAGGCCCCATCCGGTGCGGCAGCAAGGCTGCGGAACCCGTTGGTATATGATCGCGCCCCTCCGCTTGCGCTTCGGGAGTTTCGCCGAAGCCGTCCCCCGGACGGCTTTTGTATCGGCGAAACTGGTGGAGCCTAGCGGGATCGAACCGCTGACCTCCTGCATGCCATGCAGGCGCTCTCCCAGCTGAGCTAAGGCCCCATTTCCATCGCTAAAGCGCCGTTTGGGTCCGGCGCTTCGGAGGCGCTGCCATTAGGTCGCAGCGCCATCCTTGGCAAGAACAAAATGACTTAATTATCGTCCGCGTCGTCGTCACTGGCCGCATCGACGCCCAGGTCGTCGTCACCGCCCAGATCGACGTCATTGTCCGGCGAATCGCCGTCATCATCGACGTCGATGTCGAGGTCCAGATCGTCATCGGCCGTTTCCAGCTCACCGTCTGCGGTTTCGATGACCTTCTTGGGCGCTTCCTCATAGGGGAGCGGCTGCTTCGACTTCAGCACCGGCTCCGGTTCCCAGGCCGCGTTGCAGTTGATGCAGACGACCGGGCTGTCATTACCCAGGTCATAGAAACGCGTGGCGCATTTCGGGCAGGTCCGCTTCGTGCCCCATTCAGCCTTCACCATGTCCGGCCTAATCCTTTATTTGATGCTCAAATACCAACTACGCGGCGCAACGGTGAAGTTGCCCGCGAAACGTCGCGCGCCTTGCCATAGCGGGACGGCGCTGTCAAAAGCCGGGCGCATTTTTTCGACCCCGACATGATCGGAACGCTTCAGTGACTGCCACTTCCTCATCGCCGACCCCCATGACTTTCACCGCCGCCCCTGCCCTGTCGGGCAGCGTCGCCGTGCCGGGGGACAAGAGCATTTCCCACCGGTCGCTGATGCTGTCGGCGCTGGCGGTGGGCGAAAGCCGGGTTGAAGGGCTGCTGGAAGGCGAGGATGTGCTGGCAACGGCCGCGGCGATGCGGGCGATGGGCGCGGACATAGAGCGCGATGCGGATGGCATCTGGCATATCCATGGCGTGGGTGTGGGCGGGCTGCTCCAACCAGAACAGGCGCTCGACATGGGCAATAGCGGCACGTCGACGCGGTTGCTGATGGGATTGCTGGCGAGCCATGACCTGACCGCCACTTTCACCGGGGACGCTTCCCTGAGCAAACGACCGATGGCGCGCGTGACCGAGCCTTTGGCGCGGATGGGGGCAAGCTTCACCACCAGTCCGGGCGACCGTCTGCCGCTGACGATGCGTGGCGCCTGCCCCGCCGTGCCGCTCGATTATCGGTTGCCGGTGGCGTCGGCGCAGGTCAAATCGGCGATATTGCTGGCAGGCCTCAACACGCCCGGCATCACCCGCGTGGTCGAGCCGATTCCGACGCGCGACCATAGCGAGCGGATGCTCCGTGGATTTGGCGCGGAACTGGATGTCGAGGTCGAAGCAGACGGAACGCGGATCATCACACTGGTAGGCGAAGCGGAACTGAAGCCGCAACAGATCGTCGTGCCGGGCGATCCATCGTCGGCCGCTTTCCCAATGGTGGCAGCGCTGCTGGTGCCCGGATCGCAGGTGACGATCGCCAATGTCGGTCTGAACACAACGCGCGCGGGCCTGATCGACCTGCTTCGGGAAATGGGCGGCTCGATCGAGGTCATCAATCCGCGCGAAGTCGGCGGGGAGCCGGTGGGAGATCTGGCGGTCACGGCCTCCGCGCTCAAGGGCGTGGAGCCGGACCCGGCGCGGGCGCCCAGCATGATCGATGAATATCCCGTCGCCTTCATCGCCGCCGCGCTGGCGCAGGGGCGCAGCGTTTTTCGCGGTCTGGAAGAATTGCGGGTCAAGGAATCGGACCGGATCGCGACGATGGCGGCCGGGCTACGCGCGATCGGCGTAACGGTCGAGGAACTGGAGGACGGCATCATCATCGAGGGCAGCGGCGGCGCACCATTGGCGGGCGGCGGGCCTATCGCAACCAAGCTGGATCATCGAATCGCCATGAGCTTTGCGGTGGCCGGGCTGGTGTCGCGCGACGGGGTGATGATCGACGATATGGCGCCGGTGGCGACCAGCTTCCCCACCTTTGTCCCGCTACTGCGAACGCTGGGTGCTCTGGCATGACGATGGACTGGGCCAATATCGTCGGATTGCTGGGCAGCGGGCTGATGGTGGTCGCCTATGCCTATAGTAATATAGCGAGGGAACTGAACTTCCTGTGGTTCAACCTGCTGAACCTTGTGGGATCGCTGCTGCTGATCGCGTCGCTCACCATCCATTTCAATCTGGCGTCGATGGCGCTGGAGATTGTCTGGGCGGCGATCGCGGTGATCGGCCTTGCCAACACGATCCGCAAAGGCAAGGCCCGATGATCATAGCTGTCGATGGCCCCGCAGCGTCGGGCAAGGGCACGATCGCGAAGGCATTGGCGCGTCATTATGGCCTGCCTTGCCTCGACACCGGGCTGCTGTATCGCGCGGTCGGCCTGTCGGTGCTGAAACGCGGTGGCGATCCGGACATCAAGGCCGATGCGCTGGCCGCCTGCGATTTTGGCGACGAAATACTGGCCGATCCGGCGCTGCGGAGCGAAGCGGTCGGTAGCCTTGCCTCCCGCGTGTCGGTGCATCAGGCGGTACGGGACGCGCTGATCGCCCGGCAAAGGGATTTTGCGACCCAGCCAGGCGGCGCGATATTGGACGGCCGCGACATCGGTACGGTGATCGCACCGGACGCCGACGCCAAGATCTTCGTCACCGCCAGCGTCCATGTACGCGCCGAACGCCGATACAAGGACAGCCTGGCGCAGGGCGGACAGCCCGATATGGACAGCCTGATCGCTGACATTCAGGCACGCGATACGCGCGACATGAGCCGCGATCACGCGCCGCTGAAAATCGCGGACGGTGCGGACTTGCTAGATACAAGCGATTTGACTATAGACGCGGCCGTCCAGCGGGCCATTGCGCTTGTGGACGCCCAGCTTGAAGGTCGCCCTGCGGGCTGACCCGTCAAGGCGCGCGGTTTTACCACGCGCCCTTTTCGCTTTTCACAGCCGCGCGTTCCCAAGCCCCTGACCGGCGGGATACGCGCCGGATATTCGGTCCTGCGCGTGTTTTGGCCAAAGACCATCGGATACAACCGGTTGGCCAGCAATGATGTATGAAGGACTAACCATGGCCTCTACGGCATTCCCCACGCGTGACGATTTTGCCGCGCTTCTCAATGATTCCCTCGGTGGCGAGGACGGCGGCTTTGAAGGCCGCGTCGTCAAGGGCACCGTTACCGCCATCGAAAACGACCTGGCCGTCATCGACGTAGGTCTGAAGTCCGAAGGCCGCGTGCCGCTGCGCGAATTCGCGATGCCGGGCCAGAAGGCCGACATCAAGGTTGGCGACGAAGTCGAAGTCTATGTCGATCGCGTCGAAAACGCCCATGGCGAAGCGATGCTGTCGCGTGACCGCGCCCGCCGCGAAGCCGCCTGGGACAAGCTGGAAGCCGAGTTCACCGAGAGCGCGCGCGTCGAAGGCGTCATCTTCGGTCGCGTCAAGGGCGGCTTCACCGTCGATCTGGACGGCGCCGTGGCCTTCCTGCCCGGCAGCCAGGTCGACATCCGCCCGGTTCGCGACGTCACCCCGCTGATGGACATTCCGCAGCCCTTCCAGATCCTGAAAATGGATCGCCGCCGCGGCAACATCGTCGTGTCGCGTCGCGCCATTCTGGAAGAAACCCGCGCCGAACAGCGCAGCGGCCTCATCCAGACGCTGGCCGAAGGCCAGATCATCGAAGGCGTCGTCAAGAACATCACCGACTATGGTGCGTTCGTTGACCTGGGCGGCATCGATGGCCTGCTGCACGTCACCGACCTGTCGTACAAGCGCATCAACCACCCCAATGAGATGATCAACATCGGCGACACCGTTCGCGTCCAGATCATCCGCATCAACCGCGACACGCAGCGCATCTCGCTTGGCATGAAGCAGTTGGAAAGCGATCCTTGGGAAGGCGCATCGGCCAAATATCCGATCGGCGCCAAGCTGTCGGGCCGCGTCACGAACATCACCGAATATGGTGCGTTCGTCGAACTGGAGCCGGGCATCGAAGGTCTGGTTCACGTTTCGGAAATGTCCTGGACAAAGAAGAACGTCCACCCCGGCAAGATCGTTTCGACCAGCCAGGAAGTCGAAGTTCTGGTTCTGGAAGTCGATCCCGAAAAGCGCCGCATCTCGCTGGGCCTCAAGCAGGCTCAGTCGAACCCGTGGGACAGCTTTGCCGAGCGTCACCCGATCGGTTCGACCGTCGAGGGCGAAGTCAAGAATGCGACCGAGTTCGGCCTGTTCATCGGCCTGGACGGCGACGTCGACGGCATGGTCCACATGTCCGACATCGCCTGGGGCATTTCGGGCGAGGACGCGCTGGCGCTGCATCGCAAGGGCGAGGCCGTGCAGGCGGTCGTTCTGGACATCGACGTCGAGAAGGAGCGCATCAGCCTTGGCATGAAGCAGCTTGAGCGTGGCGGTCCGGCTGCGGGCGGCACCACTGCCGCTGCCGCTGGCCTGAACAAGAACGCGATCGTCACTGTGACCGTCCTTGAAGTCCGCGACGGCGGCCTGGAAGTCCAGGCCGGCGAAGATGGCGCCACCGGCTTCATCAAGCGCAGCGACCTGGGCCGTGACCGCGACGAACAGCGTTCGGAACGCTTCCAGATCGGCCAGAAGTTCGACGCCATGATCACTGGTTTCGACCGTGCGAAGAAGCCGACCTTCTCGATCAAGGCGATGCAGATCGCCGAAGAGAAGCAGGCTGTGGCGCAATATGGTTCGTCCGACAGCGGCGCGTCGCTGGGCGACATTCTGGGCGAAGCGCTGAAGGCCAAGACCGAAGGCTAAACCCCTTCGCACCTTGTAGCGAACAGAAAGCCCGCCGGAACACTGGTTCCGGCGGGCTTTTGCAAATGTTTCTGGAAACGAAACGAACTTCTTGTTCCCTCATTGTCAACGCCTTGCCAAATCTCTATGCAATGGATGGGACACGGCAGAGGGGCGCTGGACAACCAATGATCCGTTCGGAATTGATCCAGAAACTGGCTGATGAAAATCCGGGGTTGAACCTTGCGGAGGTGGAGAAGATCGTCGATCTTTTCTTCCGCGAGATTGTCGACCGGCTGGCGTCGGGCGGTCGTGTGGAACTGCGCGGCTTTGGCGCTTTCACGACGCGCGCGCGCGAAGCCCGCACCGGGCGCAACCCGCGTACCGGGGAGCAAGTGCCGGTATCGGCCAAGCGCGTCCCCTATTTCAAGCCGGGCAAGGAAATGCGCGAGCGGCTGAACGTCAAGGGCGAAAGCTGATCACAGCGGCTTGACCTGATCCGCGCCAGCCGTCAGGGAATGCGGCACGCGGACGTGGCGAAATCGGTAGACGCAGCGGACTTAAAATCCGCCTTCCCCTGGAAATGCGGGTTCAAGTCCCGCCGTCCGCACCATTTTTTCTCAAATCCCCGGTTTCAGGCAGGCACCCCCGCGGCGCTTGGCGAATTGCCGTAACGGCATTTTTCTACCAAAAGGCTGGATATTCCACCGACTTGCCGCAATGATGGCGACATGGCCGGTGCGATCGATCCCCATAGTTTCAGCGACTCCCTCGTCATCCTTGGCGCGGCCGGGCTGGTTATTCCCGGTTTTGCGCGCTTTCGCATCAGTCCGGTGATCGGGTTCATCCTGGTAGGGCTGGCGGTCGGCCCGGCTGGCCTGGGCGCGCTGGTCGGGCAATATCCCTGGCTCTATCATGTCACCATTTCCAACCGCGCGGCGATCGAGCCATTTGCCGAACTGGGCGTCATATTATTGCTGTTTTCCATCGGGCTGGAACTGAGTTTCAAGCGGCTATGGACGATGCGGGCGCAGGTGTTCGGCGTGGGCGCGGCGGAATTGCTGTGCAGCGGGGCGCTGATTGCGCTCGGCCTCTACGCCTTGGGCCAACCGACCGCAGGCGCAGTCGGTCTGGGGCTGGCGCTGGCGCTGTCCTCCACCGCCGTGGTGCTGCCGATGGTCGGCACCCAGAGCGCCGTCGGGAAAGCCGCATTTTCGATGCTGCTGTTCGAGGATCTGGCGCTGGTGCCGATCATCTTCATGCTCGGCGCGCTGGCACCGTCCGTCGCGGCCAGTCCCGACGGGGCGTGGGGCGAGATGATGAGCACGCTGATGCGCGGTGGCATCACCATCGCGATCATGCTGGTGCTGGGCCGCCTGTTCCTGCCGCATATTTTCAGCCAGGCGGCGCGGACGAAAAGCCCGGAGGTGTTTCTGGCCGCGAGCCTGCTGGTCGTCATCGTATCCAGCCTGGCGACGTCCATCGCTGGCCTGTCGCCGATCGTGGGAGCGCTGCTGGCGGGACTGATGATCGCCGAAACCGATTATCATGGCGAGGTCGAGGTCATGACCGCCCCGTTCAAGGGGCTGGCGCTGGGCGTATTCCTGATCACGGTCGGCATGAGCCTGGACATTCGCGTGATCCTGGCCAACTGGCCCAGCCTGGTGCTGGCGGTGGCGGGCGTGGTACTGGCCAAGACGCTGGTGACCGCCGCGCTGCTCTATTTTTCCGGGGCGCGCAAGGGCGTGGCGCTGGAGGTAGGCGTGCTGATGTCCAGCCCGTCGGAAACCACCCTGATCGTGCTGTCGACAGCAGCGGCCGCGCAACTGATCCTGCCGTCGACCGCCGCCTTCTGGCAGATCGTCACCGCCATTGGTTTGACCATCACGCCGTTACTGGCGCGGATTGGCCATGATGTCGCCCGCCGAGTGGAAATGGCGCTGGGCGAAGAACTGCCCGAAGCGAGCGAGGAGCATGCTGAGGCAGCAGCGGTCGTCATCGGCTTTGGCCGGGTCGGACGGATGGTGTGCGACCTGCTCAAGACCCACAAGCAGCGTTTCATCGTCGTCGAATCGGACCCCGATGTCGTCGCGGAAGCGCGGCGGGCGGGTTATCCCATATTATTCGGCGACGTCGCGCGGGTGGAAATGCTGGACAAGCTGCGGCTGGGCCATGCCCGTGCGCTGATCCTGACGATGGACGACCCGGTCCTGTCCGTCCGGCTGACCCGGCGGGTGCGTGGATGGGTGCCGGATCTGCCGATCATCGCCCGCGCGCGCGATACCAGTCATGCCGCTCAGCTTTACAAGGCGGGTGCGAGCGATGCAGTGCCGGAGACGCTGGAAAGCTCGCTGCAACTGGCCGAGACTGCACTGGTCGATCTGGGCGTGGCGATGGGGCCAGTGATCGCGTCGATCCACCAGATGCGCGAGGATTTGCGGGTGGACATTAAAGATGCAGCACAGATGGCCACCGTCCCGAAATTGCGGCGGTTGCGACCCGACGAGGTGAGCTGACGCTCCCCGCTTCAGCGCTGGGTGGCGCAAATCCTGACACGACTGTCGAACCAGCAGGCACCGTCCCGCTTGAGATTTTCGGACAACAGCGCCTGGGCATGGGTGACGCCGGGCTCTTCATTCCATGACGCGCCAGCGGTGCCGTCTCCATTGGGTGTCAGATAGGCGAAATAGGTTTTGACCTGATGCTCGCCATCAGAATTCAGGATCAGACTGCCATTGCCGTCATCCAACGACACTATCGGGCAATCCTTCTTGATGTCGAGATAGACCTTGCCGTCGATCCTGAGATAGCAATCGCCATAGATGGTCGACACTGCACTGTCGGCTTCCGGCTCTGCGACATTGCCTGCCGCGTTGGCATCGGGGACAGGCGCACCAGCAGCATTGCCTGCGGCATTTTGCGCAACGTTCGGCGTCCTTGCACCATTTGCGGGCTGATCTTCGCCGCCGGAACAGGCGACCAGCGCGAACGCCAGAACGCTGCTCGTCCATCCGGCCATGCCACGCATATCACCTATCCTCATCGCAATATCAGCGCGTCAGCGCTTCGACCAAAGCCTTCACCTTCTTCTGCCGCCATTGCGGTAGCGGGGCGATCAGCCAGTAGGACAGCGGCGAAGCGACGGCGTCGCCGACCTGACGGATGCGTCCGGCGGTCAAATCCGCCTCCGCCAACAGCAACGGCACGCTGGCACGGCCAAAGCCAGTCGCGGCGGCCTCAATCGCCAGTCCGGCGTCGGCCACGCGGATGCTGGCAGGCTGATCGCTCGACGGGCAGCCGGGCCATTCGATGCGCTGGTCCGGGCCGCCATTGGCCGCCTCTACGGTAACGAACAGCGGCTCGCCCAATTGGACGCCCTCATGCTCCCCGACCCGGTCCGACAGACGCAGCGCGACGTCGAGATTGGCTTCGGTGAAATCGAGCATCTCGTCAGCCGCGACCAGAGAGAAGGTCAGGCCGGGCTGGCTGGCGGCGTAGGCGGCCAGACGCGGCTGAAGCCATTTGGCGGTGATGTCGCGCGGCGCCGCAATGGTGAGGGCGCTGCTGGACTGGCCCGCCTGCATGGCGCGGACGGCTTCCTCAAATTCCAGAAAGCCAGCACGCAGCGCGTCAAGGCCGCCTTCGGTTTCCGGGGTCAGTTCCAGCCCCTTGGGCGTGCGGCGGAACAGGACGACTCCCAGCAGATCCTCCAGCGCGCGAATCTGCTGGCCAACGGCGGCGGGCGTGACCGCCAGTTCATCAGCCGCGCGGGTGAAGGACAGATGGCGGGCGGCTGCGTCCAGCACGCGCAGGCCGTTCAGCGGCAAATGGGTGCGCTTCATTCGGCGACCGCCGGGGCGATGAGGGCGAAATGCGGAATCGCCACCTCAAAGGTTTCGCCGCCCACGCCGATCATCTGATAATTGCCCTGCATCGATCCGGTGGGCGTATTGAGCGGGCAACCCGACACATAATCATAGCTTTTGCCCGGCTGCACCACCGGCTGTTCACCGACGACGCCATCGCCGTCGACACGGTGCTGGACGCCCCGCCCGTCGGTGATGATCCAGTGGCGGCTGAGCAGTTGCACCGGCAGGTCGCCGTGATTTTCGATGCGGATATGATAGGCCCAGAACCAGCGGCCCCGGTCCGGCTCCGACTGTTCGGGCAGGAAGGAGACGGCGACATGAACAGTCACATCGCGCGTCGTCGCGTGGAAGGGGAAAAGCGCGTTCATGATGCTGAGATGCGCTTGGCCGATGCCTCCCGTCAACGCCCTATCGACGTGAGAGCGCGATCAAGATCGGCAATGACGTCGTCGGCATCCTCCAGACCCACGTTCAGGCGGAGCATATCTTCGGTAATGCCGACTTCCAGCCGCGCCGCTTCGGCCATGCCGAAATGGGTGGTGGAGGCCGGATGGGTCATGAGCGACCGCGAGTCGCCGATATTGTTGCTGATGTCGACCAGTTCGAGCCCGTTGAGCAGGCCGTGCGCTTCGGCCCGGCCACCGCCGACATAGAGTGAGAAGATGGGACCGGCCATCGCCATTTGCGACATGGCCAATGCGTGCTGGGGATGGCTTGGAAGGCCGGGATACAGGACTTTCGCCACGCGGCCTTCAAGGAAGGCAGCAACCTTGAGCGCATTTTCGCTCTGGCGGCGGATGCGAAGGTCCAGCGTTTCCAGCCCCTTCAGCACCACCCAGGCGTTGAAGGCGCTGAGCGTAGGACCGGTGTTGCGGTGGAACGGTAGCAGGACATTGTCGATCCATTCACGCGTGCCGCAGACCGCGCCCGCGAGCACCCGGCCCTGACCATCCATCATCTTGGTCGCGCTATAGGCCACGACATCCGCGCCAAATTCCATGGGCCGCTGGAGCGCTGGCGAGGCGAAGGCATTGTCCACGACGCTGGTGATGCCATGCGCTTTGGCAATGGCGCAGACGGCGCGCAAGTCCACCACATCCATGGTCGGATTTGCGGGGGTCTCGAAGAAAAACACCTTGGTGTTAGGCCGGATCGCGGCTTCCCACGCAGCGGTGTCGCGCGCGTCGATCGTCGTCGTTTCGATCCCGAATTTGGGCAGCAGCGTGTCGGTCAGCCAGCGGCAGGAACCGAACGCCGCCTTCGCCGCAACGACATGGTCGCCCGCCGACAACTGGCACAGCAGCGCCGCCGTCATCGCCGCCATGCCGGTGGCGGTGGCGCGGCAGGCTTCAGCCCCTTCGAGCAGGGCGATACGCTGTTCCAGCATCTCCACGGTCGGGTTCTGGAGGCGCGAATAGGTCATGCCCTGCTGTTCGCCAGCAAAGCGTGCGGCGGCGTCCTCCGCCCGGTCATAGCTGTAGCCGCTGGTCAGGAAGAGCGCTTCGGAGGTTTCGCCCCATTCGCTGCGCGCGGTGCCGCCCCGGATCGCCAGCGTGGCTGGCTTCCAGTTTTTGGTGATATCCGGGTTTTGGCCGCTTTTCCGCTTCATATCGCTTTCCGCATGTCCTGCCGCACCACGGGGGTGGCGCCGCCCAATATTTCGGCCATCTGGCTCATGTCGCCATTACCGCCAGACAGGATAACTGCAACCTTCTTGCCCCGCATCGCCTCCTTTTCCTGAAGCGCGGCGGCAAGCGCGACGGCTCCGGCCCCTTCGGCCAGATTATGCGTGTCCTGCCAATAATGGCGGATTGCGGCAGCGACTTCATCGTCGGTGACGGCGACGAAGCGGTCGGCGCGGGGGCCGAAATAGTCGAGCGCGGCCTGTACCGGCGTGCATACCGCCACGCCATCGGCAAAAGTGTGGGCGGTGGGGCTGGCGAGCAGCCTGCCCGCCTCGAACGAGCGCTTGGCGGCATCGACATGGGCGGAGACGACGCCGACGACCTTGGTCGCGAGGCCCAGCGCATCGCGCGCCGCGATCGTGCCGCAGAGGCCGGAACCGCAGCCGACAGGGACGTAAACCGTGTCGAGGTCCGGCACCGCATCGAACAGTTCCAGCCCATAGCTGGCGACGCCCCGGACCAGTTCGTCATGATAGGCCGGGACCATGAAAAGCCCCTGCTCGGCAGACAGGCGGAGCGCTTCGGCCTTGGCGCTGTCGAAATCATGGCCATGTTCGATCAGGGTTGCGCCGAACGCTCGCATGGCCGCATTTTTTTCCAGCGCATTGCCGTGGGGGACGATGATCGTGGCCTTGAGCCCCGCGGCAGTGGCGGCGCGCACCTGCGCCTGGCCGTGATTGCCACGGGTTGCGGTGATGATGCCGGTGACATGCGGGTGCGCACGGCGGAGCCAGTCGATATAGGTGATCGCCCCGCGCACCTTGAACGCCCCGGTAGGCGTGTGATTTTCATGCTTTACCCAGAGTTCGCATCCCGCGCGCGCGGACAGCAGCGGCCAGGCATATTGCGGGGTTGGCGGCACCTGGGCATGGACCATCGCGGCAGCGGAACGGAGCGAAGCAAGGGAGAAATCTGTCATGACAGCCGCAATAAGCCGGGCGCCGGGAACAGGACAGAACCTTTGCGATGAAATTGGCCCTGAACTGCCGCCGGCAGTCCGGTTCTGACCCTGAGGAAATGTCAGCATTCAGTCGCGCGTCAGGCTGCCCCGCGTGGCTGCGCATCGATCAGTGGATAGAGACACCGTTCCTCCCATGCCATCCGATCGGCCAATTCGCCTTGCAGCACCAGCACCGCCGCAAGATAGTCGTCCCAACTCCCCTTGATCACTGCTGGCGTCCAATATTTGATATGGTCGCTATAGCGCAGGAACAGGATGCGGATTGCCCGGCCATGTTCGCGCAGGACCGGATCGGCCTGCGCCGCCTGACGGCCGTTCCGCAAATCCAGGGCGCGGGCGTCCTCTCGCCCCATATGTTGACGGAACAGCTGGGAAAAGGAGATACGCCTGCGCGCTATGTCAGGCAGGGCTTCGGAACCGCGCGTGCGCAAGACATGCGCGAAATCGTGCATCATGGCGCGCAAGGCGTCATGATCCTGCTTCAATATAATCGTCATTCGTTGCGCCCCCGTTTTCTTTTAAGAACGACGGGGCGACGAAATCTTAAGGGCGGCGGTGGCCTGTCAAAGAACCGCCAGCACCGCATCGCCCATTTCGACCGTGGTCATGGCGCCGCCCAGGTCGGCGCTGCGCGCGCCGTTGGCCAGAGCCTTGGCCACGGCCGCCTCGATACGATCGGCCTGCGCGCCGAGGTCGAGCGAATAGCGCAGCATCATCGCGGCGGACAGGATGGTGGCCAGCGGATTGGCCTTTCCAGTGCCCGCAATGTCAGGGGCGGACCCGTGGATCGGCTCGTACAGCCCCTGCCCGCTGCCGTTGAGCGTGGCGGACGCCAGCATGCCGATGGAGCCGACGCACATGCTGGCCTGATCGGACAAAATGTCGCCGAACAGATTGCCGGTGACGATGACATCGAACTGGCCGGGGTTGCGGACCAGCTGCATCGCGGCATTGTCCACATACATATGGCTGAGCGCCACGTCGGGATAGTCCGCCGACACCTCTATCACCACGTCGCGCCATAGCTGGCTGGTTTCGAGTACATTGGCCTTGTCCACCGAACACAGCTTGCCGCGCCGCGCCTGTGCTGCCTGAAAGCCGCTATGGGCGATGCGGCGCACTTCGGCTTCGTTGTACGACATGATGTCATAGCCTTCGCGCAGGCCGTCGGCCGTGGTGCGGAAGCCCTTTTCGCCGAAATAGACATCGCCATTGGTTTCCCGAACGATCAACAGGTCGATCGCGCCGGCAACTTCGGGCTTGAGGGCGGATTCGCCGGCCAGTTCGGGAAATACCTTGGCCGGGCGCAGGTTGGAAAAGAGGCCGAGTTCCTTGCGCAGGCCCAGGATCGCCTGTTCGGGCCGCAGATGGCGTTCAAGGGCGTCGCAATCGGGATCACCCACCGCGCCGAACAGGATGGCGTCGGCGCGCCTGGCCAGTTCCAGCGTTTCGGGCGGGAGCGGATGGCCGACCGCCTTATAGGCCGCGCCGCCGACCAGCCCCTGTTCATAGGTCAGCCCGTCGATCGCCAGCGCATCCAGCACGCGCTTGGCCTGATCGACGATTTCGGGACCGATGCCGTCTCCGGGGAACAGGGCGATCAACATGGGCGGGCACTCCTTATATTGCGTGGCGATCCCTTATGGAGACAGGAGGTTTCACGCAACCGCCCTTTTGAGTCGATCGATCAGCCTTTCGCGAGCGGCCAGCACATCGGCGCGCCAGTCGGTGAGGATGCAGCGTTCGAGGAAGAAGCCGGTCAGGCGCAAGCCGTCGAGTATCTGGCCCCATTCGCCCGTGCCGCCTTCCAGCAGGAAGGGCGGAAGCGGCAGGAGCAGGCTTTCATAGCCGACGGCCCCTACCCGGCTGACCGCCGCCGCGCTGCGCGGGCTGACGAAGGCGAGATCGGTGGCGTCGCCAGTCGCCGCGCAGCGCGTCAGATCAAGGCCGAAGCCCAGTTCGGCGAGCAGCAGCAGTTCGTAGCGAACCAGCGCCACCGCCCAGCCACGGGCCGCAGGGGCAGCCTCCACCGCGCCCAGCACGCCATCGAGCGCGGAATGAAGCGCGGGATAGGGCGTCCCTTCCGGCAGGGCGATGGCGGTCAGCGCGCAAGCCCAGTCGATCGCGGCGGCAGGCAAGGGTTCGGCATGAAGCGGCGCGCGGCTATGCGCCAGTTCGACGGTCAGGCTGGCGAGTTGTTCCTCCGTCCGGGCGCGAAAGGTCGCCGCGACGCTATTGCCGGGGAGCAGCACGGGACGCATCGCGCGGGATCGCCCGCCCCGCACATAGCCCGCGATCAGGCCATGGTCGGGTGTCAGCAACCGCGCGATCGCGCCATGTTCGCCATGCTGGCGCAGCGAACAGACGATAGCGGAGGTCGCGAGGATCGACATGCGCTATGCGCCCCAGCCGGGATCAGCCATGAAAATAATCATAGACCTGCTGCGCCACCGCTTTTGAGACACCGGGCGCGCGGGCCAGATCCTCCAGCGCCGCGTCGCGGACGGCGCGGGCGGTGCCGAAATGCATGAGCAGGGCTTTCTTGCGGGCGGGGCCGATACCGGGAACTTCGTCCAGCGACGACACGGTGATCGCCTTGCTGCGCTTGGCACGGTGGGCGCCGATGGCGAAGCGATGGGCTTCGTCGCGCAGGCGCTGGAGGTAGAAGAGGACGGGGTGATTGACCGGGAGCGTCAGTTCGCGGCCATCCATCAGGTGAAACACCTCCCGCCCGTCGCGGCCATGGTGCGGCCCCTTGGCGACGCCGACCATGATGACATCCTCTATGCCCATTTCCTCCAGCATGGCGCGGGCGGCCGATAGCTGGCCCTTGCCGCCGTCGATCAGCACCAGATCGGGCCATTCGCCGCTGTCGCGATCAGGGTCTTCGCGCTGGGCGCGGCCAAAGCGGCGTTCGAACATTTCGCGCATCATCGCGAAATCGTCGTTGGAGATTTCGGGGTTCTTCATGTTGAACTTGCGATAGGCGTTTTTGCGGAACCCCTCCGGCCCCGCGACGACCATCGCGCCAAGGGCATGAGCGCCCTGGATATGGCTGTTGTCGTAGATTTCGATACGGTCCGGCACAGCGTCCAGCCCGAACATCTCGACCATCTCGTCGAGGATCTTGCCCTGGCTGGTGGTTTCGGCGAGGCGGCGGTCCAGCGCCTCCACCGCGTTGCGTTGCGCCTGTTTGATCAGGCGGGTGCGATCGCCGCGCTGGGGGACTTCGATGCGGACCTTGCTGCCGATCCGTTCGCTGAGCGCCTGCGCCATCAATTCGCACTCGGCGGGCGCGCGGTCGGCCAGGACCAGCTTGGGCGGCGGCACTTCCTCGTAAAACTGGGCCATGAAGCTGGCCAGCACCTCGTCCTCCGCCACTTCGTTGGTGTGGACGGGGAAGAAGCTGCGATGGCCCCAGTTCTGGCCGCCGCGAATGAAGAAGGCCTGGATGCACATTGCGCCACCCTTTTGCGCCAATGCGAAAATGTCGGCGTCGCCAAGGCCTTCAGCATTGATCGCCTGGCTGCCCTGAATGAAGGTCAGCGCCTTGAGGCGATCGCGGATGACGGCGGCCTGCTCGAAATCCATCGCATCGGACGCAGCCTGCATCGCGGTGCCGAGCTTCTGCTGCACCTTGGTCGACTTGCCACCCAGGAAATCCTGCGCGTCGCGGACCAGTTCGGCATAGCCCTCCGGGTCGATGCGATCGACGCAGGGGGCAGAGCAGCGCTTGATTTGATAGAGCAGGCAGGGGCGCGAGCGATTGGCGAAGAAGCTGTCGGTGCAGGAGCGGAGCAGAAAGAGCTTCTGTAGCGCGTTGATGGTGCGGGTGACCGACCCGGCGCTGGCGAAAGGACCATAATAGCGGCCCTTCGCCTTGCGCGCGCCGCGATGCTTCTGGACGCGGGGAAAGGCATGATCCTCCCGCAGCAGGATGAAGGGGAAGCTTTTGTCGTCGCGCAACAGGACATTGTAGGGCGGGCGGTAGCGCTTGATGAGTTGCGCCTCCAGCAGCAGGGCTTCGGCCTCGCTGTTGGTGGTCACGATGGTCATGGAGCGGGTCTGGGCGACCATGCGTTGCAGGCGGCGGGGAAGCCGGTCGACCTGGGTATAGTTGGCGACGCGATTCTTGAGCGCGCGGGCCTTACCCACATAGAGGACATCGCCGCGCGCATCGTGCATCCGATAGACGCCGGGCCGGATCGGCAGGGTGCGCAGCGTGGTGCGGATCGCCTCCACCCCCGCGTCGATGTCCGGCGCGCCGGACCCGCGCACCGTGTAGCTGGCCTTGTCCTCGTTGAAACGGTCGGGGGATTGGGGTTGCGACATGGGGATGAGATAGCGTGCCGGGCGGGGATCGCAATGGGAGCGGTTGGGGTGATGGCCACAGGGAACCCATCGCCCCTCCGGCAGAGCTATCGCGCCTATGAAACTGCCCTTGCCTTCATCGTCATGCTGAACTTGTTTCAGCATCCATTTCTCGTCACACGCGGCGGCAGTGTTTGGGGCACGATGGATCCTGAAACAAGTTCAGGATGACGTTGTAGAAATAACGAAACGCCATGCGCGATTTCTCAGCCCCGCGGGGGAGGACTTAAAGCGCCAACGCAAAAGGGCCGGGATTGCGCCCGGCCCTTTTCCATTTGTCTGGCGTGGCGCGATCAGACGACCGGGCCGAGACCCTTGATGGCGCTATCGACCAGAGCCTTGTCGGCGCTGGCATCATGGCCCTGTGCGATCAGGCTGGCCGCGGCCGTGGTTGCGGCGTTGACGGCGCGGGCGCGGATGGCGGTGATGGCAGCGCGTTCGGCGGCGCCAATCTTGTCCTCAGCCATTTTCTGGCGACGGACGACCAGATCGGCGGCAGCGGTGCGGGCGTCCTCCAGCAGGGTTTCGGCCTCATGCTCGGCGGACTTGCGCATCGCTTCGGCCTCACCCGCAGCGGCGGCGAGCTTCGCCTCATATTCGGCCTTGAGCGCATCGGCCTCGGCACGCAGCTTGGAGGCTTCGGCGAGTTGCGCCTTGATCTGTGCGATCCGCCCGTCAAGCACGCTGCCGATCAGCGCGGGAACCTTCTTGAACAGAAGGATGGCGATGAAGGCCGCCATAGCCAGGCTGACCCAGGCGGTGGCGTCCATGCCGACAGCCTTGGGATCGCTATGGGGCGCGACGCCTTCGTGCGCGACGGTGCCAACCGGCTCCAGCCCTTCGGCATGGATTGCCTGTTCAAGGTTCGGGGGCGTTTCCGCCGAATGCTGTGCTGCTGCCTCAGCCATGGGCCAGTGCCGCCTTTACTGCGTTGCGGGCTGCATCGTCCGACGCTTGCACGCCAGCGATACGGGCCACCATGTCGCGTGCCGCATCGGCAGCGACGGTTTCAATTTCTGCCAGAGCGGCATCGCTGGCGGCCTTGATCCGGGCTTCGGCGGCCGCAATTTTGGCGGCGACTTCCGCGTCGGCGGCAGCGAGCTTGGTTTCGGATGCCTTGGCGGCTTGCGCCTTGGCCTGAACCAGCATCGCCTGGGCGGCGGCACGGCTTTGCGCGTCACGGACGCGATAGTCGGCTTCCGCTTCGTCGGCGCGGGCGAAGGCGGCCTTGGCCGCGTCCAGATCACCACTGATCTTCGCGTCGCGCGCGTCCGCCGTACCCTGAACCTTGGGCACCATGCCGAGGCCGATGACGAAGAACACGAAGCCGAAGGTCAACAGCAACCAGAAAATCTGGCTGGAGTAGGTTTCGGCGATTTGCGCGATTTGAGGCATATCTATCCGTCCGATCAGGGCGCGGTCAATTTGGGGGGATGCGGGCGGGCCAGCATGAAGCCGCCCTGCCCGCACCCAATATGTGTCAGGCCACGAACACCAGGATCATGGCGATAACGAACGCCAGCAGACCCAGAAGTTCCGCCGCGGCGAAACCGATGAACAGGCGGCCCTGCTGGCCATCAGCAGCACCCGGATTGCGCAGCGCGCCTTCGAGGAACGCGCTGAACACGTTGCCCACACCGAGGGCAGCGATGCCCGCACCGATCGCGGCCAGGCCAGCACCGAGCAGCTTTGCGGCTTCTGCGTCCATGTCGTAAACTCCTTCGTTAGAATATTGATAATGTTGACGAAATTACGGAAATCTTAGTGCAGGTTTTCGGCATCGTTGAGATAGACCGAGGTCAGCAGCGCGAACACATAGGCCTGGATCACCGCGACCAGCATTTCCAGCGCGCTGATGCCGATCATCAGGACGAAGCTGGCGGTGCCGACGGTGAGACCCAAAGCCGGCGAGGCATTGGCGCTGTTGATGACGAAACCCGCCAGCACCTTCAGCAGTACGTGGCCAGCGGTCATCGCGACGAACAGTCGCAGGCCCAGGCTGAACGGACGCACCATGAAGGAGACGAGTTCAATGAAGAAGAGCGGCACCACCATCAGCGCAGGCGTGCCATGGGGCACGAACAGCGAGAAGAAGTGGAAGCCATGCTTGGCAAAGCCGACGATCAGGACGATCGAGAAGCTCATGATCGCCAATACGCCGGTGGCGGTGAAATGGCTGGTGAAGGTGAAGGGGTGAAGCCCCACCAGACCCAGCGGCAGCAGCCCCAGAAGGTTGGCCAGCAGAATGAACATGAAGAGCGAAAAGACGTAGGGGATATATTTGCGCCCCTTGTCGCCGATATTCGCAATCAGCAGATTCTTGATGAAGCCGGTCATATATTCGACCGCCATCTGCCAGCGACCGGGGACCAGTTCGCGCTTCATGCCGCCGATCACGAAGACCCACAGCACCACAGCCGCGAGCACCATATAGAGCGCGCTGTTGGTGAAGGCGATGTTGAAGCCGCCGATCGACAGATGATCCGTACCGAACAGCGGTTCGATCGCAAATTGATGCATCGGATCGATTTTGCCGGATTCTGCCACGCTGGACCCCTGTTACGTCTAAACCGTCTAAACGTCGGACTATGACAAAAGCGTCCCTTATTCCGGGGGACGCTTCGTCGTCGTCAATCTGATGATGTTCCTGAACGCCGCCACGATGCCAAGACCGAGGAAAACGAGCAGGAGCCATGGGGATGTGTCAAACAGCCGGTCCAAAACCCAGCCGATCAACGCACCGCCGACAAGACCGCCGATCAGTTCCGCAAGAACCCGGTTGCCCAGGCGAGACCCATCGTCCGCCTGTTGCTCCACAGCCCCCTGCCTGACCTTTTCGACAGATTCAGCGCGCGCAATCCGCTCTTCCAGAGACGTGATGCGCGCATCTTCCCCCGCCGGGTCCTGTCCGGGTCCATCCGCAACCATGTTCATCCTCCATCGGGGTTTCACCCCATATGGCAGGCGGCATGGCGCTTGCGGCTGCACCCGTCAAGGCGCGGCCCGTTTAGAAAGGCGATTGCGGATAGTCAACCATGGTTGGGCAGAGATTGGCACCCCCGGACGAAGGAATGAGAAAAGTCCGCCAGTGCGTCTTTTCAGCCCGCCGACGCGCAATAGGGCGGCAGCGCGATCGGGCCGGCACCCTTGGTCTGCCACGCGCCAGCGCCGATGCGATACACCTGGCCGGTCTTGACCCTGCTGCTGAGCGTCTGACAACCAGTGGCGGCGGCCACATCCTGCACGGTGACGCCCCGCTGGCTTGCCAGCTGCGTATAGGCGGCGCGGCGCTTGATGTTGATCGATTCGACTTCGGCGCGGACATCGCCCGCCACCGTCCCGGCGATGCCGAGATAGCCATCGGCCTGTTCGCCCACCGTGCCGGCCGCCATGGCGCTGGCCACGGCCCCGGTCTGGGCACGGGCGGGCGCGGTCATTGCAAATCCAGCGGCCAGCGCGACGGCGGCACCAGCGGCGATCATGAGCATCTTGCGTGTCATTGCGGGAACAACTCCGGGTTATTCTGGATGAGATCCTGTGCGTCACGTTGCAGGCGCACGACGACCTCCTGCTGCACCTTCACATTCAGGTTGATTTCGATCGGCTTGTCAGGCGCCTTGACCTGAATACAGCCCCCCAGGGCCAGACCGGCGAAACCCGCCATCATGATTGCTTGCTTCTTCATTTGCGCTCCCTGTTTGGCATGTTGTCGCTTTCCGCAGGCTGAACCGCAAGGCTTTCGTTCATTTTGCTCTTCATGGTCGCCTGCATCTGGTCGCCGATGCTGTTCTGTATGAGTTGCGAGGGATCGATGAAGGACTGGGCGGTGCCGAGCAGCCCGCGGAAGGGCGCGGCGATCCGCACGTTGAACAGGAAGGGCAGGCCCGTGAAGTTGCGTGCCAACCCTGCCGGGGTGCCGCCCAACTGACCACGATTGACGCCGTTGAACACGACATTGGTGACCATTTCGCCGTCCAGCGCGCCGTCCATCAGGATCGTCAGGCATTTATATTGCAGATTTTTGAGCGCATCGAACGCCAGCCGCCCCATCGTCCCTAGCTGCTCGTTCGATACGGGGCCGACATAGGAGAGCACGCCCGATTGCCGCGCGGGATCGCAGGGGATGGTCGGCAAGACGCCTTCGGGCATCAGCAGCGGCGGCATGCCCTGTTGCCGGGCGACGAGCACCCCGCCCGCGACCCGCCCGCCCTGCGAGTTGAATATAAGGGGCATGAGGCCGTCAAATGTGCCGGTAGCCGAGATATTGTCCAGCTCCATCGCCTGGATGAACGCCCCGGCGTCGAGGCCGATGACGCGGAAGGTCAGGTAGCGATCGACATCGGCGCTGAAATCCATGGTGGTGGGTAGCAGGACCAGCTGCCCGCCAGAAAACGGCCAGCCGCCGCCCTCGATTCGGACCTTCTGCCCCGCTTCCAGCCGATAGCGGACAGTGCCGTCGCGGACTTCCACGCCGGGATTGACGGAGGTGATCTTGACGGTCTGGCCCGGCGCGGTGACCATATTGATGAGGTCGGTAAAGCGGATTTCGCCCGACAGGCCCTGCACCGGGCCGAAGGCGGCGGCGAGATTGGCATTATCGGTGCGGAACGTGCCGGTGGAGGTGACGTTGGAACCGTTCCAGTCGATCCGCCCGTTACCCGTCACGGTCGCCGCGACATTGGCGACGACGCCCAGCGCCAGCGGGGTGACTTCGTCAGGCTGGAGAGCAGGACCGAAAACCAGGCCGGGCACGTCGAGGTCCGCATACCCTTTACCGCTGCCAAGATCATGCGCGATGCTGGTACGGGCGACGGTCGCGCCATTGCGCGGCGAGGCCAGCGTGCCGGTCGCCGCGATGCGGCCATTTTTCATGGTCAGGGCAAAATCGGGAACAGCAAGCGGGTTGAAGCGGACGGGCGACTGCGAATCGCGTACGGTCATGGCGGCGCGGAAATCGAGCGCGCTGTCGGCGAAGCGCCAGGTGCCGTTGCCCTGTTCGACGATCAGCGGGACGGTGCCGATCTGCCCCCCTGCCCCGCTCACAGTGCCGCCAAGGCCGCGCGCAGTCATCGCGCCGTCCAGGCTGGCGGCGGTCAGGCGAACGGGAGCGTCTTTCGGGCCAAGCGTCAGCGCGGGGTTGGCAAGGGCGAAGCCGGTCTGGCCAAGTGCAATGCGGGCATGATCGGCGGTCAGGCGCAGCGGGCTATCGCCGCTGGTGCCGACAAGCGCGAGATCGGGGATGTCCGCGCCGCCGCTGATGCCCTTTGGCCCCATTGCGAACAGCACGCCGCCATCCAGAGGACAGAGTGTCTGGCGCGTCTGGCCAATGGCAAAGGCGCCATAGCGGGCTTCGATCAACGACAGGGGCACGCAGCGGCGATTGATCGCCAGCGCGCCATTGGCGGCAAGCTGCCCTTCGATCGGCAAGCGAAGGCCGCGCAGGCGACCATCGGGCAACGGCCCATCGAGGCGGAGTGCAGTCGAGAAACGGGTGGCGCCGTCGGGCTGTGCGATGAAGCGGACGCGATCGATCCTCAGGCGCGCGTCGCCAGCGGCGTAGGGATCAACGAATAATTCGCCGCCAAAGCCGCCACCCGCGCGGCGGGCCAGGCGCAGCGCGGCATCGGGCAGGCCGCCGCCGCCCGTCCGCAACGCGCCTTCGAGCGCCCAATCGAGGCTGGAACCGGCGCGGCCGGGCCAGGCCAGCGTGATGCGGCCATCCGGGGACAGGCCGACCTGCGCGCCGCTGCGGGCTACAAGGCGGCTATCGGTGAGGGCAAGGCTGCCCGCGGCGCCCCGCTGGACGAAGGCGAAGCGCGTGCTGATGTTATTATTGTCCCCCGCGCGGCGCACGGCATCGGCCAAGCGGGTGGCGAGCGGGCCGACGGGCGTGCCAAGGGTGGAGCTGCGCAGCGACGCCAGCGGATCGCGGCCCGCCATATGGATCTGACGCCCCGACAGTTCCCCTTGCGCCCTCGCTTCGCCGCTCTTGACCGACCATGTTCCCGCAAGGCTCGCCTGTTCGATCATGGCCCCCTTCCCCGCCAGCGCCCTTGCGCCGATACGGGCGCGGCCGCTGGTGGCGGATGCCGTGCCGTCGAAATCGACACGGCCGCTAGGTGCGGCCAGGACGATTCCGCTGGCCTTGAGCGCCTCACCCGACAGGTCGACATGACCGCTCCAGCGATCGAACGCCTGGCCCAGTGTGAGGTCAAGCGTCGCCAACGGGCGGGCCATGGCGGCGCTGTCGTGGCAGGCAAGCGCCGAGGCGCGCACCGGGCCGGTAACATGCGGACGGCCCCGGTCCATGGCGATGGCCAGCGACGCGCGCCCGTCCGTCAGGCCGCAACCGGCAAAGGCCGCGCGGGGCATGGCGGCGGCCAGTTTGCCCTGAAAGCCGGAGCGCAGATTGCCGGTCCCGTCGATGCGCATTCCCAACTGCCCGGCATCGGTATCGAGCCGCAAACGCGCGTCGTTGAGCGCTAGGAGGATGTCGGGCAGGCTGAAGGGTTCGGTGGAGTCGGGATCGCTGAACTTGTCCAGTTCGCCCAGGCGCAGCACGCCGTCGCGATAGGAACCGCGCATCCGCACGCCGCCCGCGCGCACCGCGGCGACCTGTGGCGTCAGCCCGGCGAAAGCGATGTCGACCTCTACCCAATCGGCGGTCAGATCCGGATTGGCCGGGTCGCCCAGCAGGATATGTTCGATCCGCTGGGTGCGCAGGCCCACATCGGTAAGATCATAATTGGCCTGCACCCCGCGCCGGTTCAGTTCGCGGCTGACGAAATTTTCCGCGATCGGCGCGCGCTGCGTCCACAGGCCAGCCAGCACCAGTGCAAGCGACCCGGTGCCGACACCCAGCCAGCGTAGCCAACCCCGGCGAACCTGCTCTTCGCCGTCCTGTTCTTCCATGCTTATGGCCAACCCCGGCTTTCAAGTAACGCTGATGGTCCGTAACGGGACCATAACGTCCGTAGGCGATTAAATATCCTTGCCCCGCGATTCCGCAACTTATAGCGTCGATGGCCAGTAGCGAGGAACGCAGGTTTGGCGGAGCAGGACGCAAAAGTCACGCATGATGGCGCAGGGCATCGCGCGCGGTTGCGGCAGAAGCTGGCCGAAAGCGGCGGGGATGCGCTGCATGATCATGAACTGATCGAATATCTCCTGGCGCTGGCGATTCCCCGGCGCGATACCAAGCCGCTGGCCAAGGCGTTGCTGCGCGAATTTGGCGGCATTGGCGGGCTGATGAGCGCGGACTGGCAAGCGATCGCGCGGGTGCCGGGCATGGGCGACACCAGCATCGCGGCGATCAAGATCGTGCAGGCGACGATGCTGCGGACGCTGCGCAACGAAGTGGCGGCGCGGCCCGTGCTGGCCAGTTGGCAGGCGCTGCTCGACTATCTGCGCGCGGACATGGCGTTTCTGGGAGTGGAGCGGGTGCGGGTGCTGCACCTGAACGCGCGCAACATGCTGATCCGCGACGAAAATATGGGCGACGGGTCGATCGACCAGGCCGCCATCTATGTACGCGAGGTGATCAGGCGGGCGATCGACCTGGGATCAGCGGCGATCATATTGGTCCATAACCACCCCAGCGGATCGCCCGAACCCAGCCGTCAGGACATAGAGGTGACACGCCAGATCATCGACGCGGGCAAGCGGCTGAACATCGCGGTGCATGACCATATTATCGTCGGCACGAACGGGCATAGCAGTATGCGGGCTATGGGGTTGTTGTGAGGGGGGATGGGTGGATTGCGGACGTAGCCAAATAAACGGCGATGGATTATTATGTGATATGATCGCCGCTGATTATCCTATTTCTGAGGAACAGCTTGTCGACATGCTGCTTGCTCGGAACGGCAGACGGACATTGGTCATTACTGTCAACAAAGAACCGATGAAGGTGACGTCCATAGAAATCACCGACCTTCCCTCAGATGCTGAATGGGATCATTATGCAGACATTGGAGGTATAGGCTTGATGAGTGATGGAGGAAAATACTCCTTTTATTCTACTGAGATCGGCACGGTTGCGGACCTGATAAGCGGAGAGCTAATCTACATCCGCAAGCCTGCATAAATTGAGCCTTCGTGGGTGCTACACGGCCTACGGAGTGACCAAGAATGGCCGCTCATTACCACTCCCCCATCGTCATGCCGGGCTTGATCCGGCATCCCGCTTTTCTTCGCGCAGAAAGCGGGACCCCGGATCATGCCTGTCCTGAGCTTGCCGAAGGGTCCGGTGATGACGGAGTTGGGCGTTTCTGGTCGCTCATGGGCGGACAGGGCAAAGCCCGCCCGCCTCTGGTCAGGCGTCGAAGCCGAAGTTCAGGAATTCGGGGACCGGGCCGTTCCAGCCTTCGTCGGGGCCGTCGTCCTGATGGTCGTTGCGGCGCTGGCGGGCGGGGGCTTCGGCGGCGCGGGGGGCGGCGGCTGGGCTGGCGGCAGCTTCCTCGCGCGGCTTTTGCGCGCGTGACCGGCGGGCCGGGCTGGGCTTTTCGGCGGCGGGTTCGTCCGCAACCGCAGCTTGGGCAGCAGGCTTTGCCGCGCGGGGCTTGCGGCCCCTTGGCGTCTTGGGCGCGGATTCTGCGGTCGGTTCGGCGCTGGCGATGGCCTCCGCCGCGCCGACGACCTCGATCTTCGTGCCGATCAGCTTCTGGATATTGTCGATCGCTTCGGCGTCCGCTTCTGTGACGAAGGTGTAGGCGACGCCTGATGCGCCCGCACGGCCGGTGCGGCCGATGCGGTGGACATAATCGTCCGGGTGCCAGGGCGCGTCATAGTTGAACACATGGCTGACGCCCTTGATGTCCAGACCGCGCGCCGCGACGTCCGACGCGACGAGGATGTTGACGGTGCCGGCGCGGAAGCGTTCCAGTTCGGCGATGCGCGAACCCTGGTCGATATCGCCATGGATTTCGCCCGACTTGAAGCCGTCGCGTTGCAGGCTCTTGTTCAAGTCCCGCACCGTCGTCTTGCGGTTGCAGAAGATAACCGCGCTGGTGACGTCGGCTTCGCGCAGCATTTTGGACAAGGTGTCGCGCTTCTTGCGCGCGTCCACCTTCACCAGACGCTGGGTGATGTTGGTCGATGCGCTGGCGGGGCGCGCGACTTCGATCGATTTGGGGTTGGACAGGAATTTGTCGGCCAGTTTCTTGATGACCGGGGGCATGGTTGCCGAAAACAGGAGCGTCTGACGCTGCGCGGGCAGCTTGGTGCAGATTTCCTCGATATCGGGGATGAAGCCCATGTCGAGCATGCGGTCGGCTTCGTCGATCACCAGCAGCGAACAGCCATTCAGCATGATCTTGCCGCGACCGAACAGGTCCATGAGGCGGCCCGGTGTCGCGATCAACACGTCCACGCCCTTTTCGAGCGCGGCAAGCTGGTCGCCCATCGACACGCCACCGATCAGCAGCGCCATCGAAAGTTTGTGATATTTGCCGTATTTCTCGAAATTTTCCGCGACCTGGGCGGCGAGTTCGCGGGTCGGCTCCAAAATCAGCGATCGCGGCATCCGCGCGCGGCTGCGGCCATGGGCGAGGATGTCGATCATCGGCAGCACGAAGCTGGCGGTCTTGCCCGTCCCAGTCTGGGCAATGCCGATAATGTCGCGCATCATCAGGACGGACGGGATCGCCTGCGCCTGAATAGGCGTGGGCGTATCGTAACCGGCCTCGGTTACGGCCCTGAGCAATTCGTCGGAAAGGCCGAGATCGGCAAAAGTCATTCAATGGTCCGGGAACAGGAGGCTTGTCCGCCCTGCACGATAGCGAGACGGAAATCGGCCGCGCATTGCGGAAATATCGGCCGCTTGTCAAGGAAATCGCGCGATTTGCCCTGTGCTGCCGCCCGATCGCGACACTTAATCGTCGGGTTCGACGGCGATCAGCCGCTTGAAACTTTCGATGGCGCAACTGGTCCCGCCGCGCGCCTGCAATTCGTCCCGGCCCGAACATAGCGACCCGTCCTCGTCCGGTTCGACGTAGAAACCGGAATAGAAAGCCGCCGCGTCGCACCCTTTTTCCAACCGCGCGCGATAGCGATGATCGTCGGCCAGGATCAGGTCCACCCCGTTGCGCACGGCGATGGCGGCAGCGCGAATCGAGCGGAGCGCGACGCAGCGCGGCCCCTTCTTTTCGTCCCATGCGTCGGCGGCTTTTTCCGTTATGCGCGCGGGCGCCCTGCCCTTGCGCGCCATCGGCACGCGAATGATGACGCGCTGTTCAATCGTCATTTGCGCCCATTGAACCGGGCTAGCCGTAGTGGCGGCCATCAGCAGCAATATGGAATGAACCAAATCGAACCCCTTTTGGGAATCGGAAGCTATCGACCCATGGTTGAATAGTCGATGAATTCAGGGGATAGGTGCGTCCCATGATTGGACAGGCTATTATCGATCGTTTCTCCGCGCTGCTTGGCCCCAAAGGCGTCATCACCGACCCGGATGATATTGCGCCATGGGTCAGCGACTGGCGCGGGCGCTATCATGGCACGGCGGCGGCGATCCTGTCACCTGTGTCGGTGGAGGAGGTTGCGGCCATCGTGGCGCTGGCAGCCGAGTTGGGCGTCGCGCTGGTGCCGCAGGGGGGCAATACGTCGATGGTGGGCGGGGCGACGCCGCCTGCCGACGGATCGGCGCTGATCCTGTCGCTGCGGCGGATGAACCGGATTCGCAGCCTGAGCGCGGACGATAATCTGGCGATCTGCGAGGCAGGCGTGATCCTGAGCAACCTGCACGATGCCGCGGAAGCCGCCGGTCGCCGTTTTCCGTTGAGCCTGGGGGCCAAGGGGTCCGCAACCATCGGTGGGCTGGTGTCGACCAATGCGGGCGGTACGCAGGTGCTCCGCCACGGAACGATGCGCGCGCTGGTCGAAGGGGTAGAGGCAGTGCTGCCCGATGGCAGCATCTTCCATGGGCTGGATGCGCTGAAAAAGGATAATCGCGGTTACGACATCAAGCAGCTGCTGATCGGCGCGGAAGGGACGCTGGGCGTGATCACGGCGGCCGCGCTGCGGCTGGTCCCGGCCATAGCGGCGCGGGCGGTCGGCTGGGTCGGCGTCGCCTCCCCCGCCGATGCGCTGGCGCTGCTTCGGCTGGTGGAAGCGGAATTGGGCGATGCCGTCGAGGGATTCGAGGTCATCGCCGACGAGACGCTGGGCTTTGTGCTGGGGCATATCCCCGGCACCCGATCGCCGATCGAGACACGGACGGCATGGCATGTGCTGATCGAGGTCGATCATGGCGATCTGCGCGATCCGGGGCCGGTCGAACGGCTGGAGGGCGCGCTGGCGCTGGCGTTCGAACGGGAAATCGCGATCGACGCGGTCGTCGCCGCCAATGAAGCGCAGGCCGAAGCCTTCTGGCGAATTCGCGAGTCGCTGTCGGAATCGGAAAAGGCGCAGGGACCGGCGCTGCAATATGACATCAGCGTGCCGGTGGCGCGGATGCCCGCTTTCATGATCGATGCGGCCGACGCGGCCATGGCGCGCTTTCCCGGTACGACGGCGTCATCCTTTGGCCATCTGGGCGATGGCAATGTCCATTTCCATGTCCGCGCGCCAAAGGGGACGAGCGACGGGCCAGGCTGGATCGCGGCGCAGGGCCAGGCGATCAACGCCTTCGTCCATGATGCCGTGGTCGCGGCGGGCGGGTCCATTTCCGCCGAACATGGTATCGGCCAGATGAAGCGGACGGAGCTAGCGCGGCTGGCAGGCCCGGCGCGGATCGGCGCGCTGCGGGCAATCAAGGCCGCATTCGATCCGCAAGGGCTGTTCAATCCGGGGAAACTCATTCCCCTGCCCGATGAAGCCTGAAGATCAGGCCCGGAACCAATGTGTGAAAGCAATTGCCACCCGCTGCGCAGGGCTTTATCGCCCTCTCCCAGTTTTACGCCCGGCGGCGCCACTGCACAGCGCCGCTTTATTGACAGAATGGATACCGGATCATGGCCAGCGCGCCCGCGAATAACCTGCCGATCTTCTACAACGACCTCCTTCCGCTGAGCAGCCTGGATCATGCCGATTTCCGTAGCGTAGCGGTCGATTCGGCGCCGTTCCTGACCAGCCAGCACGCCATTCCGCTGACCATCGACGAATTTGTCGCCGCCCAGCGTTTCGTGCCGATCATCTTTTCGGCGGGCACGGATTCGGTGCCGCTGGCGCTGATGGGCCTCAATGAAGGGGTCAACATCTTCGTCGATGACGAAGGCAAGCTGCGGGGCGGTCCGTCCTACATTCCGGCCTATGTCCGTCGCTATCCCTGGATGCTGGCGAAGCTGCGTCCCGACAGCGACGAACTGTCGCTGTGCTTCGATCCGACCAGCCCCGCGATCGGCCCGTTCGAGGATGGCCAGCCCCTGTTCGAGGATGGCAAGCCGACCGAACTGACCCAGGGCGTGCTGAAATTCTGCGAGGATTTCGAGCAGGCCGCTGCCCGCACCGGCCAGTTCGTGCGCGAATTGCAGGAAATGGACCTGCTGATGGACGGCGAGGTCGCGATCCAGACGCCGGGCAACGAACAGCCCTTCGTCTATCGCGGTTTCCGCATGATCAACGAGGAAAAGCTGCGCGACCTGCGCGGCGACCAGCTGCGCAAGATCAACCAGAGCGGGATGCTGCCGCTGATCCACGCCCATCTCTTCTCGCTTCAGCTGATGCGCGACATTTTCGAAGCGCAGGTCAATCTGGGCAAGGGGCCGATCCCCCAGGTCGTTCAGGCCTGAACGGGAAGTTAACCCGAAACGGCGGAAATAATTGATAGAAAAGCGATTGCATCTCCTCTTGAAACGGAATGTGACCTGCCCTATCTACTGAACATGCGATGCACCTGCCCCCCTTTCGGGTGTATCGTATGGGCGCCTCCCCCTTTGGAGGCGTCTCCTCCCTGAACCTAGGCCGCTCCATGCTCTGCATGGGGCGGTTTTTTTTGGCATGCGGCTTTTCAACTGGTCTGGTCCCGGCGCGGTTTCCCTTGACGCGCCCGACACGCCTTCCTAAAGCCCGGCCCCTGCCAACCGCCCGACGCGGCGCATGGCCCCTTCGTCTAGCGGTCAGGACGCGGCCCTCTCACGGCTGAAACACGGGTTCGATTCCCGTAGGGGTCACCAGTCAAATGCAGCCTGCCCGCACACGCGCCCAACCCAGAGCAGAGGCGACATTGCCAGGCATTTCATGACCTATTCCAAGACATTTCCAACGTCACAAATAGTTGCAACATTTTGCAAGCTTGGCTAGGTTGCCGATGCGGAATGAAGTGGGGACTTCCGACCTTTCGCCAAAGATACAAGTCGCATAAATTGCTGCAATGGATGGCGGGAGCCGTCTGATGCCGTGCTTTGGGGGAGGCTTGGTCGATGGATCGCAAACAGGCTGTTATTTTCGGTGGCGGCGCGCTGGCGCTGATTGCCGGGATAACGCTTGTCGTCCGCAGTGATGAAACACCCGCTGCGCAACAGAAGGTACCAGCGCCAGCCGGCCCTGTTACAACCGCCAAGGCCGCCGGTACGCCAGTTCGGCCCAGCAGCGGCAATGCTGCGACTCCGCCCGGATTGGATGCGGCACGCCCCACAGATTGCCTGATCGAACCCAGCCAGATTGTGCGCGTGAATAGTGGCGTCGAAGGGGTGATCCAGAATATCTATGTCGACCGGGGCGATGATGTTCAGCGCGGGCAGGTCGTTGCCCAATTATACACCGATGTCGAGCGCGCCGCCGCCGCCGCCGCACAGGCGCGCGCTTCCAACCCCCACACGGAACGTGCCGCTGCCAGCCGGGCGGCCTATCTCGCCACGGTCAGCCAGCGATCCGACCAGGTCAGCCAATATCTTGCCCGCGACGTCGTCGACGAAGCGCGCGCCAATGCGCAATCCGCCGCGGAAGAGCGCAAGGCGGCGGCGGAAGATCAGCGGGTTGCGCGACTGGAATATGTGCAGGCGCAGCGCGTGATCGGACAAAAGACCGTGCGCAGCCCGGTCAATGGCATCGTGACGGAGCGCCGCATGGCGCCGGGCGAGTATCGGGGCGCCGACGCGACGCATATTCTGACGATCGCGCAGGTCGATCCGCTGAATGTCGAAGTCTTTGCCCCTATCGCGCAACTGGACGCGGTGCAGGTGGGGGACGAGGTGTCGATCTTTCCCGAAGCGCCGGTCGGGGGAAAATATCGGGCGCGTATCAAGGTGATCGATCGCGTGTTCGATGCGGCCAGCGGCACGTTCGGCATGCGTCTCGAACTGCCCAATCCCGGCAACAAGCTGCCCGCAGGACTGCGCTGCCGACTGGAAATCGACCGCAAGCCCGCAAGCATTACCGCGCGGAGCAAATAGGCGGTCCCATCCCACTGATCAGACAGGAGCTTTACGGACATGACCAGGAAGCAAGTCTATTTCGCAGGTATCGCTGCATGCGCCATCCTGCCATCGTCCGCCAGCGCCGAAACCCTGCAACAGGCGCTGGAAGGGGCCTATCGCAACAACCCGACCATATCGGCCCAGCGCGCCAGCATCCGCGTTGCCGAAGAGGATATACCGCTGGCCCGCGCCGCTGGCATGCCCACGGTCGACGGCAGCGCGACCTATCAGGAAAATGTCCTGACCGGCAAACCTGCGCCGAGCGGATTTTTTTCCAACCCGGATCGTCAGCTTGTCGGTCAGATCAACGCCAATGTGCCCGTGTTCGATTTTGGCGGGGTACGCGGCAGTATGAACGCAGCCAAGGCGCGGCTGGAGGCAAGCCATTTCGGCATGAACAAGACGGAGGCAGACCTGTTTTCCGCTGTTGTGGGCGCCTATATGGACGTGCTGCGCGATGAGGCGGTGGTCGGCCTAAACCGCAACAATGTCGATGTGATGCGCTACACCGTCAAGGAAGCCGACGATCGCCGCCGCGCGGGCAGTCGCGGGCCGACCGATGTGGCGCAGGCGGAAGCGCGGCTCGCGCTGGCGGAAAGCCAGCTGGAAACCGCCGGAGCGCGGCTGATTTCAAGCAAGGAGCAATATTTGCGGCTGGTGGGCCGGGCGCCCGAAAATCTGGAACTGCCGCCGCCCTTGCCGCAAATGCCAGCATCGCCCACCGATGCCGTGGAAATGGCGCTGGCCAACAATCCCGAAATAGCCTCCGCCCGTGTGCAGCGGACCGCCGCGGCGTATGACATTGATGTCGCCCGATCGCAGGCTTACCCGCGATTGAGCGCGATTGGCGGGCTCAATCAATATGATTATCTCGGTTCGCTGGAGCAGGGCACGGGGCCGCGCAACGGGGATCGCGGTACGACGGCCTTCGTTGGCGTGACCTTGAAAATGCCGATACTGGATGGCGGGCGCACCGGCGCGCAGACGCGACAGGCACGCGCGAAGCAGGATGTCGCCGACAAACAGGCGCTGGATGCCGAAGGCAAGGTCATTGCCGAAACGCGATCTGCCTTCGCCACATGGCAGGCTGCAACCAACGTGACCGACACGGCTCAGCGCGGGGTTAACGCCAACCAGCAGGTACTGGCCGGGATGCGGGCGGAAGTCAGCGCCGGTTTGCGCCCGTTGCTCGACCAGCTCAATGCCGAACAGGAACTACTCAATGCCCAGGTCACGATGCTGACCGCGCGGCGCGACGCCTATGTCGCGGGCTTCGCCCTGCTCGCGGTGATGGGCAAGGCGGATGCGGCGGATCTCAATTTCGACCAGAGCATCCTGTATCAACCGACCGTGAAGGCGGATTGACCGGCAGGCGTTCGCTTTTCCGGGGAGCGATCAGCGCCTCGCTATTCTCCGCCGCCAAAGGCCATCGTCTTGCGGAGACGCTCCTCGGCGAGTTCGGTCTGTCGCCGGTCGGCGGCATGGCGTTTCTCGGCATTGCGCTGGGCCAGTCGGCTCAGCATGTTCGCCTTGCCATCGATCAGGGGCCAGTTCGTGACGGATGAGCCGATGATCCGGGCGGCGCGCGGCGCGAAATCGGCATAGAGTTGGTCGTCGAGGGCCGTGATGGCAATGGTGCTGCCGGGGTCGCCCTGCCTGGCCGCGCGGCCGAATAATTGACGATCAATGCGTGCGGTATCGTGAAAGGCCGTGAGGATGACATGCAATCCGCCAAGCGCCTTGGCCTCTGGATCGAGCAGGATGTCAGTGCCGCGCCCGGCCATATTGGTCGCGACCGTGACGGCGCCGGGCGCACCGGCTTGCACGATGATGTCCGCCTCCTCCTCGTCCTGACGCGCGTTCAGTACGCGATGCGCGATGCCAGCGTCAGCCAGCGCGTGCGAGACGGCCTCGGAATCCGCGACCGAGCGGGTGCCGATCAATACCGGACGCGCGCCTTCCTGCGCCTGGACCTGGACAACTTCGGCGGCGACCAACGCCCATTTGTCCTGCGCCGACCGTACCATCACATGACCGCGATCATTGCGCATATTGGTCCGATTGCGCGGGATGACGACGACCTTCAGCCCATAATCGGCCCATAACTCATCCGCCACCTCCCCGGCCGTGCCGGTCATGCCGCTCAACCGGCGATAGCGGCGGAAAAAGCGCTGATAGGTGATGCGGGCCATGGTGTTGCGAACGCCCGAAATCTCGACGGCTTCCTTCGTCTCGACCAGTTGATGCAGGCCGCCTTCCCACGATCGGTCGGCCATGACCCGGCCGGTCGATTCATCGACGATGTGCACCTTGCCATCCGTCACGATATAGTCGCGATCCCGCAGGAACAGCCGGGTGGCGGAAATCGCCCGCATCGCCAGTTCCTCACGCGCCAGCCTGATCCGCCACTGGGTGTGCGGCAGCCCTTGGGACAATTCGGCGACATTGGCCTTGCCATGCGTAGTCAGATGCACCGATCGCGTGCCTTCGGTCAGAATATAGTCCCGGCCTTCTTCCAGCTTGGATGCCAGTTCCAGCGCCGCGAGATAGACGCCATCTGCATCGCCGGGCAGTTCGGCAGATAGGATCAGCGGCGTGCGTGCTTCATCAATGAAGATCGAATCCGCTTCGTCCACGATCGCGAAATGCAGCCCGCGCAACAGCAAGGGCTGCGCAACCTGACCGAACAGCTCTGCAATCAGGCGCCGCCCCTGCCCTCTCCTTTTTCCCAACGCCGTCTGATCGCGCAGATAGTCGAACGTCATCTCCTTGTTCGTGCCATAGACGATATGACATCCATAGGCCGCGCGGCGTTCGGGATTTTCCTGTCCATGGATGATCAGGCCGCAACTCAGGCCAAAACGCTCGATCACGGGACGCAATTTGTTGCAATCGCGTTCGGCCAGATAATCGTTCACCGTGAAAACATGCACCGGCATGCCGGCCATCGCGGCGGTGATCGCGGGTAGCAAGGCAGTGATCGTCTTGCCCTCCCCCGTCGCCATTTCGGCCAGCCCGCCATCCAGCATCACCAGCCCGGCGGCCAATTGCACAGGAAAATGGCGCAGGCCCAGTTCCCGACCGCTCACTTCGCGGATCAGGGCGAAGGCTTCATCCACCACCGCTTCGCCCAGCCGTTCGCGGACCAGCCGGGCGCGGATTTCCCGGCAGGCAGCGTCAAGCGCCTCGTCGGACAGATCGGCCAGTTCCTCGCAACGCTGAACGATATGCTGCGCCCGATCGAGCAGGCCGGGCGCCGCCCGCTGCGCGGCGAGCATGAAGCGGCCAAGCAGGAGCGCGAGTGGTCGGTCCCATTTCCATGACGGCGCTGGCCCGCGCTCTGCATAGGGCGCAATGACCGGGCGGGCGTCGCTGCGCGCCTCATGCCAGAAATGGCGGGCCTTTTCGCGCGCCTTGCCGCTGAGCGCGCCCCAGCGCGAAAGCGTCGCGTCAGTCATTGAATTGCGTCAGGAAAAGCTGGCGCAGACGGCGCATGAATTGCCAGCCGACCGGCTCCCACCCCAATTGCAAGCGGACATGAACGCGGGTGCCAAACCGGGCATCGCGCAATTGCTGTGGCAGCGACACATCGAACAGGAACACGCGGTTGAGCGCCGTCAGCCCCTTCTCATCGCCCGGATCGGTGGGGATGCTTCCCCCGTGCGTGGTAGAAAGCGCCTCGCTCGGCAGTTCGAAGGTGCCGCCCGGTATCGCGCGGGCGATGTTCCCATCCCAGCTTTTGCCCGGTTCGGACCCCAGCCAGAAACGCACGCCGCGCAGTCGCGCCCGCACCAGTTCGATATCATCCTGCGGCACGACGACACGGGCGACCGCCGCATAGCCGGGCGTCACATAACCAAGCAGCGTCCCCTTTTGCACATAGCGACCAGGCAAATCCTGCGCCGGAGCCTGAGTGAGAATGAACGTGCCATCTGTCCCCGCCGTCAGGCCCAGATCCCCAAGCCGCTGTTCCTGCACGACCAGTCGGCGGGAATATTCGCGCCATGCGTCCTGGCTGATCTGCCGCTTGACCAGATCGCCGGCCAGTTCGGCATCTGCCTCCGCTTCCAGTTCGCGCAAGCGCCAGCGTATCTGCTCGACTTCGGCCTCCAGCACCGGGTTTTCCGCCTGCATCAGCAGCGCGCCCTTCTTGACCGGCGTGCCGTCGGACGCCGCCAGCCGGGTGATGACGCCATCGGCCCCAGCGCGCACATGCGCTTCCTCCGGCAACCAGACGATCCCCTGCGCATTGACGTGCAGCGGCAGCGGGACAGCAAACAGCGCCAGCAAGAGCGCGCCGACGACGCCGAGCGTGATCCTGACCGCCCGTTTCCGGTTGCCATGCAGTTGCGGGCTGGAAAGCACATGCGCAAACATCTTCCAGACCGGCAGGCCCAGCCCGCTCCACAATGACCAGAGCGCTATCAGCACGCCGACCACGAAATATTTCTGGGCCACGAACAGCGCGATGGCGATCAGCATCGTCATGCGGGCGATCAGCGCAGCCGGGGCAAAGAAAAGGAACCAGCGCTTTTCGCCCGGCGTCGCGTCGAACGGAAGCACGCCAGGGGTGCGGAATATATATTTGTCGACCAGATGCGCCCAGAACCTGTTGGCGCGACTGCCAAGATTGGGAATCTCGATCAGGTCCGACAGGATATAATAGCCGTCGAACCGCAAAAAGGGATTGCCGTTGACCAGCACGGTCGACACCCCGGCGATCAGCATGATGTTGAAGGCGATGGCCCGCGCCAGCCCCGGTTCCATCAACACCCAGGCAAAGGTCGCGAGCGCGGCGATAAACACTTCCGCGATCATGCCAGCCGCGCCGACCAGCGCCCGCTGCCATTTGTTGGCAAGGATGCTGACATGCGAGGCATCGACATAGGGGACTGGCACCAGGATCAGCAGCATCACGCCCATTTCCCGCACTTCGCGCCCGAAATTCTTGGCGGCGAAGCCATGGCCCAGTTCATGGATGCATTTGACCAGCGGATATATGAGCGCGATGAGCAGCAGATTGTCGGCTGCCAATACCCGATCAGCCAGATTGCCGGTCATCGCGTTCCAGTGAGTACCGACCAGCAGCAGCGCAGGCACGACCACACACAGCCACAGAAAGACCCCGGCGACACTGAACAGCGGCGCGACCAGATTCATATGGCGGGTGAGGAAGCGATCCGGGTCGACAAGATTGATCCGCACCGACATCGGGCTTTTGAGATTTTGCAACCAGCGCTGGCGACGCTCCTTCTTGAGCCGCTCATAGGCTTCGCCGGTGTCAGGCAATGTATCGCTGGCAAGCAGATCGGCCGCGTGCAGTTGCCCCAGCGCGGCGATGACGTCATCCTGACTGGGCGCGTCCTCGCCCAGACGTTCCACCAGCAATTCCCAAAGCGCTTCGACCGTCGTCGTTCCGTCAAGACGGCCTGCCAGTTCATAGGCGCCCTTGGGGAAGCGGTGCGCCTTGCCGGAGGCGCCATCGTCGATCACATACCAGACCTGCCCACGATAGCGGTGCCTGCGCACCCGCACATGCCCCTTGAGCCGGGGGCGGAGCCGCGCGACCTGAAACCATGACGAGCTGTGAAACGGATTGGCCATGATGCGCTCAGGGAATCCACTTCCAGAAGAAGAGCTGGAGCCAGTTGCGCAGTCCGCGCGTCCAAATCCAGAGATTGGACCGGCGGTCGATCGTCACCTTGGCAATGCCCTCCATGCCCGGACGCAGCGTCCGTGGCGCGCCGCTGTCCAGTTCGGCCTCGACCCGGAAGGTGTTCTTGCCGTCCTGCGTCCCGGTGACGGAGGAGATGCGGGTAACGACGAACGGCACAGTTCCCCCGGCAAGGCCGGTTGGCGCAAAGCGCCCCTTCTGCCCAGGGCGCAGATAAGTGATGTCCGCCTCCTCGACATGCAGGACGACGCGAAAATCGTCGAGCGGGGCCACTTCGAAGAGGATCTCGCCTTCCTTGACAGGGGTGCCGACGAGCTGGCTGACATCGCCGGAAACCAGCACGCCGGAAAGCGGCGCGAGAATGTTCGTCCGCGCAAGCTTATATTCGATAAGGCGCAGTTGCGCTTCGGCCTGACGCAGTTTGGCGCCGTCGAGATTCATGTTCGACCGCTCGTGCTTGGCGAGCGATTCGCGATACTCCCGATCAAGCTGCTGCACTTCGCTCACCGAACGGGCATGATCGATCTGCAAATCCCGATCATCGAGCGTGGCGAGCAACTGGCCCTGTTTGACGACATCCCCCGCGCGGGCATGGGACTGGGCGATGAACCCGGAAAAGGGCACTGCGGCGGCACGTTGCACCCGCCCTTCCAGCGCAGCGTCGGCACTGACGCGGAACTGGGCAAGCGGCACGAGCAGGACCAGCAGCAACACCAGAGCGGCAACGCCAAGCGCCTTGGCAAGCGGACGGCGTGGGCCGAACAGCGCGCGCGCGCCATCCATCATATGCCGCCGGGCGCGGCCACCGAACCACCGTTCCTCACGCAGTTTGAATGCCAGCAATTGCGCCGTCAGGCTCGCCACGCTCTGCGCGAACAGCAGGTCGCGGGGGGCGAAGGGCGCGCCGTCCGCATCGCGCTCCAGCGTGATGACGCCCACCGGCAGCCCGCGATCCAGCACCGGCACGGACGCGACCGCCATCAATCCGCCGCTGGCAGCCAGACGGACCTGTTGCAGCGTGATGAGACGGTTGCCCTCCGACGAGGGAACACTGAGTGTGACACCCTGATCCAGCGCTTCGTCCATCGCCGCCTCGATCGCTTCGGCGGTATCGGATTTCTTGCGAAACCATGCGCCATGCGACATGGCGGCAAGCGAGACCTTGTCCTTGTAAACCTTGCCGAAACTGACCCGTGAACATTCAAGCGCGACGGCCAGGGCATTGCACAGGCTGACGGCGGACTCATCGAAACTCTCATGTTCCTCGACCGCGGCCAGCACATCCAGCGCGGCGATGGACGCGGCGTTTCTGTCGGCCTGTTCGTTAGCTTGATGCTGCCATACGATCGACAATATCCAGCCCACGCCCCAATGGAGTTCGCGCAATATCGGCTGCAATCGCTCCGCCGTGGCACCCGCGATGACGAGCACGACCGCGCCATAGGTCCGCCCGCCCGCCGCGATGGGATAGGCGATGCCGGTATGCGCAGGATGATCGGGGTCGTTTTCAACGACCGCCTGACCGCTGGTCAGGGTTTGCTCAGCCACTTTGCGTAAATGGGGAATATCCTGCGGCCCTGCTGGCCAGGAAGCCGCCGGGGCAAAGCTGTTCTCCTCCCCTTCCAGCACGACAAGGCCCGCGATCGCCCCCGGCGTACGCGCGCATTGCAGATCGAGCCAGGCGCGGCAGAACGCCCCGGCATCGCGCGCGCTGGCCATCGACGCCCATAGCCGGGCATCATCGGCCGGTTCGGATGTGGAGGGCATGGCTCTCAACCTATCATGGCCCCAGAAATTATCGCCCGGCTGATCATCTCGTGCCTTTGCCCCCATTGGCGAACCATGCTGAAGCCACCCCAATCGACGCAGAAAGCAAATCTACGCGCCATCAGCGTCCTACAACATCGACCTCAGGCGAGTTTGCCATATCTTGTTTCATAGTCACGCACGAGTTGCGAGAGCGCCTCGCTCAACCGCTTGGCGGCAAAGGGGCTGAGGATGATCCGATGTTGCAGATCAACCTCCAGTTCCGCGGGCGTAGTGCTGGGCTGGTCCCAATTCTGGTTCACCCCGAAATTGAGCACCACTTCCTCCCGCGTGCTGGTGGCGTTGCACATGTTGCAATAGCTGCTTTTGACATTGGCACTGTTGAATCGAAGCTTCTGCTGGCGCGGTGCGGCCTGTCCCTTGGCCGTCGCGGTCTTGTCATTCATTCGCTTTTCTCCAGTTCGCCCGAAGGCCCTTCACTTGTACGCATGGCATCCCTGCGGCGCTTGTCGCCCGCCTTCTCTCTCGGCTGGTTGAGACCGGGAATGAGAATGGGGAGGAAATCATCAGTCGTGGAACATGCAGGGCTATCGCCATTGTCGAGCAGGAAGCGCGACAGCCATGTCGCGCACTGATCATCCGCGTCCGTCATCGCGGCTATCATCCGGCTGGCAACCGGCTGCGCGTTCATGTTGATTTTCGGCTGTACGGGCGCCGCCCTCGCGACAGCCGCTGCCGTGACGGCGTCATCCACCGGGCCCGACGCTGTCGGCACTGGCGCAACGGGCGCTGGTGTCGACGCCGGGGATGGTGGCGTGTCGGAACCTGTTGCCGGGGCTGGAGCAGTCGCGTCGGACTGATCCTGCTTTTTGCCGTCCATCCCCACTTCATACCATGCCGAATCCGTCGCTCGAATATCTTGCGCCCAGCGATCCACCGCATCGTAAAATCCGTAAGTGATCGGACCGAAATCGGGCGGGAGCACGACCTGCGATTGCCACAATGGCGCTGGTTTGACCGGGATGGATTCGATGTCCGGCAGCAACGGGTTCGCCAATGGGCGATGGTCGCGAATGTCAGCGACCAGCGCAGGCGGCGCGTCGCCCCATGCCACAAAGCCCTTGTCGATGTTCAGCGCCACGCGTGTCGCCAGCCACAGATCCGCCATGGTCTGGCGACGATCCGCATTGGCATCCCCATAATAGCCGACCAGTTGCAGCGCCTGATCATCCTCGGTTGCGGAGGGCGCAGCGGCGTTGATCGCCTCGACCTTTACCTCCAGCACTTCGCTGGACCCGTAAGGGGCCGTGTCAGGCACGGTCGCATCCAGGCTGAGTATCCAGCGGTCGCCCGCAGCGATCGGCGTATCGCTGCTGACGCTGATCCGGGCCAGACGCTTGCCGCCAGCGGCCGCCTCCGTCACGAAGCCGAGGCTCGCGCCCGCAGGCAGATCTGCGCCCGGCAACACGCCATCGACCCGCAACAGGGCGGGATCGTACAAGACCGTGAATGTCATGGTCTTGACGCCGCCCTGGCTGGCGAAGCTGACTTTCAGCCCGGCATTATCGGCAAGCGGCACGTCCACATGCTCACCCGGCCCACGCATGAAGTCGGGCAGGCGCGCGCTGCCCGCCATGGACTGGCTGAAGGTCAGGCGCGTGCGATAGACGCCACCGACCAGGCCGTTATTATCGCCGTCCAGCACCGAACCATCCGCGCTGATGAATGCGCCGTCGGCAATGACCAGATCATAGCTGCCATATTGCAGCGGCTTGCCATCGGCGCGCGTCAGCGTGAAGCCCAGCCCGTCCGTCGCGAGGCCGAGCGTGAGTGCGAGCGAATTGCCGTTGCCGTCGGTAAGTTGCACCGCCTGGCTGCCTGCCAGAGCATCCAGCGGTTCGGAAACACGCACGACCAGCCCGCCATCGGTAAAGCCCGCCTGCGTCAACCGCAGCAATGGCGGATCATTGACGACGACGCCGAGCGGTGTCGCCGAGAAGCTGCCATCGTCATTGCGCAAGCGCGCGCTGACCAGGAAATTGCCGTCCTCTGCGTAGATGTGGCTTGCCGCGCTGGCGCTGCCTTCCACCGATGTGGGCGTCGTGCCATCGCCCCAGTCAATGACCCATTCGATCGGCCGGTCGTCGCCGGGATCGCTCGAACCCAGCGCGATCGTATAGGTTTTGCCGGTCAATATCGTGGTCAGGCCAAACACGCTGAGGACCGGCGCGACATCGGCCACGGCGACGTTGAAGCTCTGTTCCACCTGCGCGCCATGGGGATCGGTCACGCGGACGGTAAAGGCCGCCTCCGCCCCGCCGTCGACAGGGCGCCAGTTCAGCAGCCCGCCAGCCGTCAGCGTCGCGCCCGCTGGTCCGGAGACGAGCGAGAATAGCAGGTCGCCAGTCGCATCATCGGCATCGCTGGCGACAAGCTGCAACGAAAGCATGCTGCCTTCATTCACCGTGACCGGGCCGACAGCCGCCAGCACCGGCGCGACGTTCGTGACTTCGATGTTGAAGCCCGTCTCCGCCGATGCGCCCAGCGGATCGGTCACGCGAACCACGACTGGCTGAGCGCCAAGCCCGGCAGCCGTCCAGCTGAACTGGCCATCGCTCGTCACGCTTGCGCCTGCCGGACCGCTGACCAGCGAATAGACGAGCTGGGCTGCGCCATGGTTGCTGTCAGTGGCCGAAAGCGTGATCACGACATTGCCGCCCGTCTGTACCGAGCGATCGGCAATCGGCGCGAATATAGGCGCCGGGTTCGAGACCTGGATCGCAAAGCTGCGCTCGGCAATCAGTCCGCCCGTATCCGTCACGCGCACTGTCACGGTCTGGGAGCCGGTTCCGGCCGCAACCCATCGCAATTCGCCCGTGGGTGACAGCGTTGCGCCGCTTGGGCCGGCGATCAATGTGTAGGTCAGGTCCGCCGCCGCATCCTCGGTATCGCTGGCGACAAGCTGCAACGACAGCACGCTGCCTTCGTTCACGGCGACCGGGCCGACATCGGCCAGCACCGGCGCGACGTTCGTGACTTCGATGTTGAAGCCCGTCTCCGCCGATGCGCCCAGCGGATCGGTCACGCGAACCACGACCGGCTGAGCGCCAAGCCCGGCAGCCGTCCAGCTGAACTGGCCATCGCTCGTCACGCTTGCGCCTGTCGGACCGCTGACCAGCGAATAGACGAGTTGCGCTGCGCCATGGTTGCTGTCGATGGCCGAAAGCGTGATCGCGACAGTGCCGCCGGTCGATACCGAGCGATCGGCAATTGGCGCGAATATAGGCGCAGGGTTCGAGACCTGGATCGCAAAGCTGCGCTCGACAATCAGCCCGCCGGTATCCGTGACGCGCACTGTCACGGTCTGGGAGCCGGGATTGCCCGCCTGCCAGCTGAACAGGCCGCTGGCCGATATGGCCGCGCCATCGGGGCCGCTGACCAGCGAATAGGTCAGCGCTTCGGCGACATCCTCATTGTCGCTGGCGGTGATCGGCAGGATCAGGAGCTTGCCGCTTTCAACCGCCACATCGCCAAGAACAGGCAGCGTCGGTGCGGTGTTGCCGATGACCGGCACGACATTCAGGGCGAAACTCCGCTGGTCGAACGCGCCTTTGGGATCGGTCACGCGGACCGTCACCTGACGGGGACCGCTTCCGGTCGCTACCCACCGCAATTCGCCGGCAGGCGATAGCGTCGCGCCGCTTGGGCCAGCGATCAGCGTATAAGTCAGATCTGCCGCGGCATCATCATCATCGCTTGCGGCCAGTTGGAGCGTGAACAGCGATCCCGCATTGACATCCCGATCCGGCAGCGCGGCAAAGACAGGTGCTTCGTTGCCCGGCGCGACGACAGTGATCGCAAAACTGCGTTCGGCAATTCCACCGTCGCTGTCAGTCACACTCACGGTGAAATTCTCGATGCCCGGCAGACCCGCTGTCCAGCTCAACAGGCCCGACGGGTTGACGCTGGCACCGGCTGGGCCGGAGACGAGCGCGTAGGTGAGGCCCGATGCGACATCCTCTACGTCGCTTCCCAGCAGATTGAGCGTGACGAAGCTGCCCTGTACCGCGCTGCGATCCTGCACCACGGCCAGTTCCGGCAGATCGTTCACCGCGTTCACGGTGATGGCGACACTGGCCGACACCGGCGCGCTCAGCCCGTCGGTGATGCTGTAGGTGAAGCTGTCCGCTCCCGCGAAATTCGCATCCGGGCGATAGGTCCACGCTCCGCCCGTCACGGTCGGCGGGATCAGCGTGCCATTTGCCGGGCCGCTCAGGATCGCAATGCTCAGCAGATCGCCATCGGCGTCGCTGTCATTGGCCAGAAGATCGATGAGGATGTCCTGATCTTCATCGCCGCTGCCGCTGTCATTGGTTGCGACTGGCGCGTTATTCGCCACCGCGACGAACGCGACATTGTCGATGGTCACGCGGCTGTCGAGGTCACCCATCGCAATCAGGTCGAACGAGAGCAACGCGCCGTTGCTGCGGTCGACCCCTGCAAGCGAAACGGTCACCGTCGCGCTGCCCGTCAATGGATTGCCGGTCACGGTCACGCCAGGGGCAAGGTAGAGCGACCCATCAGCCTGAAGGTTGAGCAGGGCGTCGGACAGGTCCAGCCCGTCCAGATCGCCCAGCAGCGACTGGCCCGTGACTGGGTCAAGCAGCGCCACTTCAAAGGCATCAGGCGGCAGCGCATTGTTCGACCCCAGCACCGCAGACCGGATCTGGAAACTGATTTCCGTTGCGCCATTGGGCAGGACGAACTTTTGATTGAGCGAGGACAGGAAGCGGCTGTCCTCAGCAAGGACGCCCACCCCGCCGGACACGACGCCACCACCCACTGGCGACCAGCCCGTCGCCGTACCAAAATCGCCATTCTGGAACGGCGCGGTCGCTGGCGTCCCCGAAGGCAGCAAGGCGAACGGCGCAGCCGCCACGGCAGCCAATGCCGAATTGCCTGTCCCCTTCAGCGTGACGGTGCGAACGGCACCCGCGACTGGCGCTGCGACCGGCACGACCGGCAGATCGGCCAGGCCGGGCAAGCGCCGCTCGCCCAGCCCCAGCGCTTCATTCATCACCCGACCAATGGTCGTGGTCGGCAATTCCGACAGGCCAAGTTCATGCCCCATTTCATGGATGAGCACAGTGAGCAGGTCGTAGCGGCCTGCCGCCGCGCTACCGTCGATCGCGAGCATCCGTCCGCCCGACGTCAGGAACTCGCTCGATCCGTCCGGCGTAATATCGATGAACCAGCCATGCCCGGCGCCATCCGCATCAATGGTGATGACATGGCCCGAATGAACCGCCAGCGCCGCGCCCTGATGATCGGTCACGGCAAATTCAAGGTCGGCCAATTTCTGCGCATCGCTGTCGCTGATCCCCGCTGCGATCCACGCAAGGCGCGCGTCATCGACGAGGCTGGCCAATTGTTCCAGCGTGACGGCTGGAGCAGCGGGCGTGATCGCGACCCCTTCGGCCGCGACCTGCGGCGAACCGGGCATGACCCCGTTGATCGCGGCGACCGTCGTGAAGCGCAGATCGTCGAGCAGATAGATCTGGCTGACGGCCGTGCCCAAATCCTTGGCAGCATCGGTGATCGCATCGATGAACGCCGCGTCTTCCAGATCCTGCTTATCTTCCTCCGTCGGTGCCATGTTTTCATGGGTGATGGTGATGGTCGCCGAACGGCCCTTATATTCGTCGGGAACGATGACGGAGAATTCGCTGGACGTGAACATGCCGGTGCCCAGATCGACCTGACGCGCGCCCGCTTCCTGATTGGCGACCAGCGCATCGATGGTGGGCAGCCCCGCTCCTTCGAACCGCACGCGGATCTTCGCGCCGGGTTGCAGCATATAGGGCTTGTAGATCTTGAAGGTCAGATAGGGCTCGTCCTTGGGCACATAGACGAAATTGTGGGTGATCGAATCCAGACCCGGCAGAATTCTGCGCGTTTCCATCTTGATCGCTTCCCAGATGTCGCCATCGGGCAGGAAGGAGTCGATGATCTTTGTGAGCGCCGCGCTGGCCCCCATGATCAGCGAATAATTGTCTTCATTGGGGAACAGCTTGTCGAAGCCGTTCTCGATCGCTTTGGACACGTAATCCTTCAAGCGATCCAGCCCAGCCTTGTCCTGCGTGTCGGCACCCAATGACATGGTCACGCCGGTGCTTTCGACCAGCGTGTTCAGACCATCGTTCAGCGCTTCCGTCGCAATGCCGGCGGCCTTGAATACCTTGTTGGTCGCCTTGAAATATTTGTTGACCATGTCGATTTTCTTGCCGGCATCGAAACCGGCCCAGCCGACCACCTTGGCGGCCAGCTTCGCTTCGACAAAGTTCAGGGTCGGCAGCTTGAAATTGCCGATCGTAATCTGGTTGGCCAGGTTGACCTGACTGTCGAAAAAGTCCTCCCAGATCTTGACCAGCACCTTCTTGACCAGCGCCTGGGGATTGGTGTTAACCATGAACAGCGCGGCGACATCGATGTTGCCGATGGCGTCGGCGTCGGGCAGGCCGAGCAGGTCGAGCTTGAACCCCTGCCCGCCATGAAATGCGAAGCCTGGAATTTCGTAGGAAATCGGGAAGCGCCCGGCATCGTCATCCAGTTCGCCGGTTGCAATGCGTTCCAGATGGACGTTGAGGGATTCGCGCGTGCCCTGTTCGAAATTGCCGTTGAAGATGCTCTGGACGGCAGAACCACCGGGATTGGGGGCTTCGCTATTGTCGGTGGTGACGTCCACCTCGCCGCCGCTGATAATCGGCCGGAAGTCCGCCCCGCCGCCTGCGACGGAATAGAACCAGCCGGTGCCGACGCCGTCTGTGATGTTGAAATGGGTCGTGGACGTCGTATTGCCGGTAACCATCTGGTTCGCCGCACCGATCCGCACCGACATGCTGGAACTGGTGACCTTGCCCGGATCGACAAAGTACCAAGGTTCCATATTCCATTGATCGAGCGAGGGTATGCCGAACACTTTGGGCCGGATGCCATCGTCGGTGATGCGCCGATAGATATCCAGACCCTGGAACTTGGTCATGTTGGTGTCGATCGTACCGGCATACCATTGCCAGACGCGACTATGCGGGCCGCCTGCCCCCAATCCGGCGAAATCGTCCAGATTGAAACCGGATACACCCGGCACCACGCCACCCAGATAGCGGGATATATCCGTCGGGCCGATGTCGCGCCCGTTGGGCGTCGCCGTCGTGAAGGTCTGCGACGCCGCATCCTGATAATAATTGTCGCTGAAACTGACGTTCGACCACAATTTGACGTCGGGATCGAGGAAATCGCCAAACTTCACCGGGTCGAGCTGTATGCCCAATGTCTGCGCCAGATCCTGGAACTTCTGGATACGGAACGCCATCTTGGCGGCGCCTGCCGCTTCGACCATACCCTTGCCGACGCCGCCCAGGATCGCGCCCGTCGCCACCAGTGTCAGGCCACCGGAGCCGACCGCCGAACCGACCGCCCCCACCGCGGTAGCGACCGACCGCACGGCAAGCGCCAGCGATTTGAAGCTGCTATAGGCCTTGGCAATGTTCAGCAGGGTGTTGACCGGAATATCCAGCGAATCCTGCACGAAATCATGCGGGTCAAGCGTGGTCATGTGAATGCCGCTCGTGACCCGGCCATAATAGCCGAGGCGCTGGATAATCTCGCTATTGACCACCGTGCCGCGCGAATGGCCGATGAAATGCAGTGGCGAACTGAGCAACGTGTTGTTCGATTCAGCGTCCAGATCCATGAGCGCGGCGAACAGCGAGTCGGCGGCAGCTTCGGAGAAGCCCGCTTCGGCATGGGCGGATTCGCGGACCCAATCGGAAATCAGCACGACAGGCTTGCCCGCATAGGCGGCCAGCATATCCCCGGTGACAACCCTGGTCGGGTCGCTCATGTCCGCCCAGGTGCCTTTATTCTTGTCATAGAGCAGGACGATACCACCCCCGCCCAGACGTGAAATCATCTCCCCCATTTCCTGGAACGCGGCAGGCTGGTGGAAGGAATCATTGTCGGTCCAGATGCCGTCCAGCTGGAATCCGTGGGTCAGGACGGTCACGCCGTTAAAGGTGCCCGCTGGCGCCTTATCGGGCAGAACCGTAAATTGCCGGAAATCACGAATTCCAAATTCGGTTGACCGCACGCCCCAGAAATAGGTCTGCCCGCCGGTCAGAACCCGCGCAAACTCCGGATCGAAGGTCAGTTCAAACTTGCCGGGCGGCAGTTCCCCGTCCGGCACCACTTCGCCGCTTGCCAGAACCCGCCATTTGCCCGCTTCCAGATTCACCTTGGTGAAGATGCGGCTGGGGTGCTTGTCGGCACCCTGCCAGTCGGGCTGTTGCAACACGCCCCGTTCACGGATTGGATCGTCGGGCCACAACCCGTCACCGGGCGCCAGCGAACTGAGATAGAAGCTGGTCTTCATCACCGATCCGGCTGGCATCAGCGTCGGATCAAATTCCCATTTGAACGTCAGAGGCGGCGGATTGTCGCCGTGAATATCCAGTTCGGTCGTAGGAGTGATCAGGTTGAGCGCCTGGATCGCATTGAGCGCCAGCCCGCGGCCATGGCGGGTGACATCCACGGCACCTTGTCCGGTGGATTCATTATAGATGTCGAACGGATAGTTGGGATTGTCGATCGCCTTGTCCTGGAATTCGACCAGCAACTTGTCGAAATCGCTACGCTTGGCGATGTCGCGGACCTTGTTGATGTCCATGATGACGATGTTACCGGCACCCCGGTAATTGGCATAAAGCTTGGTACCGGAACTATCGACGCGCAGTTCTTCCAGGAACGCGAAGGGCACCGGCGTCGTCGCGCCGACAAGCTGGCGGTTCGGTCCGAAGGGGTCCTTGATCACAAGGATTTTGGAGCCGACCCGATAAAATTCGTCGACCAGCTGCGAATAATCAAGGTCGCGATACCAATAGAGGGTCGGAACGCCCCAATCGGCGACGAACATATATTCCAGGTCCGGCGTGACCGCGATGCCCGACGCATTATGGACGTTCAGGTCCGGCACCCGGCCAAGCGAAAACCGGCCTTCATCCGTGCTGCGCTTCTTGTCCACGCTGACGACCAGCCCGCCGATGGTGAACGGTTGTTCGAACACGCCGATTTCCTGACCCATGGTCAGGGTACCGATCTGGGTAACGATATGCGTGCCGGCTGGCGTATATTCCAGCAATTTGGCGCCGCGATTGCGATCGCCACGGGCAACGAACACCATCTTGTTCGGATCGACCGTCGGCTGGATATCGAACACTTCGATACCCGACGCCACCTTGTCGACGACCGTACGCCAGCCATGGATATTGGCCTCACCCTCGACAGGGCGCTGCTCTTCATTGACGTTGACGACCATGATCAGGCCGGGATCGCTGTTCTGATTGTTGATCCAGGGGCGCTGACCGAACATTTCGGACACCGGCAGGCCGACATAGAGGCGGGTGCCGTCGGCGTTCAATGCCATGCTGGTGATATGGCCGAACTGTTCACCCCGGCTGGTGATTTCCATGTTCAGCGTATGTTGCGGATCGCCAACGACCTTCAGATAATTATCCCGGCCCGGATCGATGTTGATGACATAGACCTTGCCCAGCCCGGCCGCGTAGAGATAGCCATTCTCCGTATCGACCGCGAGCGCCGTGACAACGCCGCCTTCGACCTTGATGAAATCATCGTTGCTGTTGGGGTTGAGGTCATATTGGCGCAGCGTCAGCGTATCGATGACGGCAATGCCCTTTTCGGTCGCGACAAATGCCGCACCCAGATCGCCGGTCACGACGATTTCCCTGACCGGCGCCCCCAGATCGATGCGCGCGATCAATTCGTCATTGGGCTGGGTTTCTTCGAACGAGAGCTTGCGATCGATGATCTGAACGCCGTTCGCATCGCCGACAAAGGCATATCCCGCCTTATTGTCGATCTTGACGACCGCGCTTTCCACCAGTTCCGTGAAATCATTGGGTTCACCGCTCGCCGAACCGAACGAGCCGACTGCCGGGCGCACGATCGTGACATCGCTGGCCCCCAGAAGGACAGTGGGCGGCGCGGTGAATTTGAGTTGCTGTACCCCGCCAACTTCACCCGTTATCACCGCGTCGGATATGACGACGCGCTTTGATCCATGGGTCAGGACGACGCGGACATTGTCTCTCTTGGCGCTGATCGACCCGGCTTCACCATCGATGAAGTCAAGGCCGGTTATCGTGACGGCCGTGCTCCCATCATTGGCGACCAGCGTCGACACGCTGGAGACCACAGGCCCCTTGTCGGACTGGAAGGCTTGCGGCGGGAAGTTGGCGACGATCGTCTTGCCGTCGTTAAGCTCCGCTTGCGTGAATTCGGGCGACAGGTCGATACGGCGGACGGCTGCCTGGTCTTTCGCCAGATCGGCGTAAATCTGGATTTCCTTGAGCTGCGCAAACAATGGCAGCGCCACCGATCCAAGCGCGGCGCCAGCCAGACCCAGCGCGACCGTCGCGCCAGCCAGGCCACCAACCGCGGCAATGCCGATCGCGGGCGCGAATACCAGCGCATTGAGCGCCGTGAAGCCGACGTTCAGCCGCAGGATCGGCAGCGGTTTGGCCGCCCCCGCCACCAGGACGGACCCGCGCCTGCTGAGACCAGGGAAGGGCGGCGATTTCGCCCGCGCCATCCCGTCGGCATCGATCACGCCTGAATCGATGACCGTCCAGACAGGGATAGTCTCACCATTAGGGCCAAGCGGCAAATCAACGCTGGCGAAGAACCAGACCTGATCGCCCACATTGCCCGCTACCGGCACGGCGATCTGCACGGTATCGTTGAATTCCGCGCCATCGACCTGAAGGTCGAACGCGCTCAGGAAATGAAATGCATCGGTCGCCGGCATGACGATGGGCAGTTCAGCCTCCGTCAGCGTATCGATCGTCACCGTGGCATCGCCGCTCAGCGCCCCTGGGCCAAAGGCGATCTGGACGCCATCGGCATTCTGCACAATCGCGCCAGCAGCGCCGTTGACCGCGACATCGTCGCCAATGACCGGCGGTGCGACGGACACCATCACCCGGTCCTCGCTGAACCCGTTGATCACCGTGACAAAGGTCGATCCGGCACCCACGCCGCGCATCAGGCCGTTTTCATCCACGGTCACGATCGCGCTGTCGGCCGACACATAGACGGTCCCCGCCGCCGCCCCGTTGGCGAAGGTTTCCTCAGTCACGTCAAGGCTGGTGATGATCGCGCGCGAACCACCGTCGGGCAACAGGGTCACGCTGTCGGGATAGGCGTTGATCCCGTAAATCTGCGTCATCAACTCACGCACGCTATTGGGATCGCCCACCGTCAGGGACGTGGCAGCCGCGATGTTGCCGCGTGAAACCTTCAGATAGGTCGCACCCTGGGCCAGAGCCAATAATGTCCCGTCCGATCCCAGACGCACGATGTCGGGATGGCCGACGCTCGCCGTCACATAGGAATAGGGGAGCGCAACATCGGCCTGATCGGCGAACTGACCGATAAGGGCCACGCCGCCGCTTTCGCCAGCGGCCGCAAAGGCAGGCTGGCGCTGCGCGAAATTCAACGAGAGCAAGGCCGCGTCGGAAACATTGATGTCGATGACACCTTCCGCCGAGCTGCCAAAGCCGTCATCGGCCGAAAAGCGGATCGAAGCCGCGCCAGAATAGCCAGCGGTCGGCGTGAACAGGACGCCACGCCCGTCAGCGGCAAGAGCCGCCGATCCGCCGGTTGCCCCGACGACCCGGAAATAGAGACGGTCTCCATCGGGATCGGTTGCCAGCTTGGTCAGGTCGACATAGCGCTGCAAGTCGACATGGGTTTTTTCCGTCGGAATGGTGGGGGCGATCAGGGGTGACTGGTTCGCCCGGAACCCATAATTGGCAGCGACAATCTGCGTGTCGGTCGCGTTCGTCACGCCATCGCCACTGATGTCCGATCCGGCCAGGGCCGCGACCACGGCGGCGCTGTCCAGTCCGTCGACCTTCGCATCGCCATTAATGTCGCCCGCAGCGCGCATTTCGAAGGCGTAGGCGCCGCTGCCGGCAATCCGCAATTCGTGCAGGCCCGATGTGGACAACGCAAACAGGGTCACGACCTTGCCGCCCGCCTGCGCGCTGGCCAGGGGGGATAGCCCCGCAATCTGCGGCGTGACCGAACCTGTCGTCTCTACCCTCAGAATGACGAAGGCATTGGGCAATCCTTCCAGTTCGGTTTCACGCAGCGTGAAGGCGAAACTTGCAGCCCCGCCTGCGCCAAGATCGCCCGATATCGTCTGGCCGGTGAACTTTGCCGGAGTGGCCAGATCAGCGACAATCGCTTCGGTCGCTACGGTGCCGTCGGGAGCATAGACGATCCGCTTGCCAGTCCCCGACGAAGGGACTTCAAGCGCCAGCCGCCCATCGACATAGCCGTAACGGATGCCAGCGCCGGTCACGAGGTCGCGCAATGCCGTCAGCCGGTTATCCTCGTCCCAGCTATAGATACTGGCCTTGCCCGACGCATCGGTGACCTGGGTGACATTGCCGCGCGCATCCTGCAGGAAACGCAGCGCATCGCCGCCCAGAGCGGTGATGCCGCTGTCGCCGATCAGCAGCTTGCCTTCCGCCTTCTGGATTTCGACCGTGCCGCGCTGGCTATCAAGGATGTAGATCGTGCCATCAGGCGCGCGCAGGGCGTAGTCCCGGTCACCAAATGACGGCGAACCCGGATTATAGGCCGCCCCGCTATCCACATCATAGAATTTGCCGCCAATCTTGCGAAGCTGCACATCGATCGAGCTGAACTGCCAGCCATGCGCGCCATCGGCTATCCAGGCGGGGCGGTAGAAAGTCTGTCCGCCAATAACTTCTTCGACAGGGTTGAAGGTAAAGCCCGCCCGCTCGCCGGTGGGCAGGGTCAGGAACAGCCGCGTGCCAATCTCGAACGCGGGCAGCGCGCCGCCCGCATTGGGCTGGGTGCCGACGCTGGTCACAATATCGGCGTCGATCCCAAGGAACGTCCATTTGCCGGTGATACTGTCATAGGCGCGGACGAGATCGAACGGCACGCCGCCCAGCACGGTCGATATATCGACATGCTGCGTCGTATAGCGGGACAATTTGTCAGCGCCGGTGCGCAGTTCGATCATCGCCGTGTCGACACTGGTGCGACCGGAAATGTCGGTGGCGGTCAACCGCAAACGATAGAATCCATCCGCCAGACTGCGCCCGTCAAGCGTCGCGAGCGTGCCTGTCAGATTGGAACCGCCTTCGCCCAGCAGGGTGACGTCGCCCTGCCCGTCGATCAGTTGCAGCGTCCAGCGGTCGAGATTGCTGTCGTCGACGGTCCCGGCAATCGCAAGGGTCGAGGTGACGATTGCGTCATCGATCGCGCCGTCGAACAAGACGCTGGGCGCATTCTTGTCCAGCGGATCGCGGACCTTGAAGCTTTGCGTGATGGTCTTTTCACCACCATCTGCATCCCGCGCGGTGACGGTGAAGACATATTTGCCCGGCGCGCCCGCAACCACGGTCGCCCGACCATTGGCGTCGAGCAGCACGTCCTGACCGTCAAGCTGAACGCGCAGGGATGTGATGTCCGCCAGACTGTCGGCCACGGCATGGATCAGCACATTCTGGCCCGGCGCCGCCGGGAAACTAGGCGTCAGTTCCAGGCGGACAACGGGCGGCACCGGCTCGATCGTGGCGCGCAGCAATATGGTCTGCCGGACCTTTGCCCGCCCGTCATCGGCGATCAGCGTGACGGCATAATCGCCCGCCTGGCCGGGACCGGGGGTCCAGACAAATTCGCCGGTGACAGCATCGAATGTTGCCCCTTCGGGCAAATCCTCTGCGGAGAATGTCAGGACATCTTCGCTGTCCGGATCGCTCGCCCGGACAGTGAACCGCTTTTCTTCCCCGATCAGGAAAGCGTGGAAGCCTTCGTCGAGCACCGGCAGGCGATTGACATTGGCCACCCTGACCGTGACGTCGATCGTATCGACAGCGCCCAGCGGGTCGGTCGCGGTGAAGCGCAGGATATGATCACCGGCCTGCGCATAGCCCGGCGTCCATTGAATTTCGCCCCGGGCGGGGATGAACAGCATGCCTTCCGGCAAGCCGTTGGGCGCCTGATAGATGACGGGATCGGCATCGGGGTCGCCCGCGATGATGCGGAACACCATCGGCGCGCCTTCCCGCGCCAGTTGCAGGCCCATCGGCACGAACACCGGCGCCTGATTGGCATTGGCGACCGTCAATATGATCGTTTCGCTGCTGCTTGAATGGCCGTCGCTGACGGAGAAGGTGATGCTATATTCGCCGCTGGAATTGAGCGGCGGCGTCCACACAAATGCGCCGGTAGCCGGATCGAGCGAGGCCGTATCGGGCGCGCCGCTCATCGTGAAGGTCAGGCTGTCATTGTCCGCGTCAGCACCGCCCAGGGTGAATGAGAGCGTTTCGCCTTCCGTGATGCTATGGTTGCCGACCGGCGCAAGCTGCGGGGCCGTATTGGTCGCGCGCACCACCACCTTGAACGCGGCGGTGTCGCTTACCGGCGTAACGGCACCGCTACCGGAATCGGTCACGGTGACCAGAGCATCATGCGTGCCCGCCTGTGCCAGTGTCGGCGTCCACTCGATCAGCGCCCGGCCATAAACGCTGGTCGGCGTGATCGTTGCGCCCGGCAGTCCGGCAACCGCATAGGTCAGCGCATCCTGATCCATGTCGGTGACATTGACGATGACCTTCATCGTCTCGCCGATCACGGCAACGACATCGCCGATATAGCCGATTTCCGGTGCCTCGTTGGGGCTGGTGACCTTGATCGTGAAGGCATAGCCGCCCGCCAGCGGTTCACCGGTTCCGTCCCCGTCGTCCGTCGCCGTGAGGATGACGACATGATCCCCCCGTGCATTGGCGCCGGGCGCAACGCGGATCTTGCCGGTGCCGTCGCCATTGTCGACGAAGGTTATGAAATCGGGCAGCGGACGGAAGGGGCTTTCGTTCCGCAGGGCCAGGACGAGCGGATTGCCATCCGCATCCGTGGCGCTGACGGGAATTTCAAGGACCGCGTCCTTGGCGACCGTCGCATTTTCGATCGGGCTTACCACCGGACGGCGGTTCTGGTTGAACACGCTGATGGGGACGATGATGTCCGTGGTCAGCGGAACGCCCGTGCCATTGCCGTCATCGGTCGCACGGAAATGCACCACATGATCGCCAGCCTGCACATTGGTCGGCGTCCAGGTGAAATCATAGGTGTCCGGGTCAAAAGTCGCGCCGGGCGGCAGATCGCCGATCAACTCGACGGTGACGGTCCGGGACGTTTCGCTGGTCTCGACCGCCTCGCCCGTTTCGCCGTTGCGAAGGGCGGGGGTATAATAGGGGTTGTCGGGATCAAAGGCGAATATGTTGAAGGCAAGCTGTTGCCCTTCCAGCACCTGCCATCCGTCAAGCTGGTCGAACACGGGTGCGGCATTGGCATTTTCGACGGTGATTTTCGTGACGAACCGGACCAGCGTTTCGCCGTCCGTGACGAAGAAGGCAATGTCATAGACGCCGTTCTGGATATAGTTGGGCGTCCAGGAAAATTCGCCGGTCGTCGGGTTCAGCGTCGCGCCAAATGGCAGCGTTTCCGCGCCATAGGATAGTTCGCGGTCGCTGCGCGAACTGGCGTTGATCCGGAAATTGACGAAGTCGCCTTCACGCGCGATCCTGTCGGCAACGGGCACCACCTGCGGCGGCTCGTTCCGTTCGGCGACGAACAGGGTGACAACCACTTCGTCACGCGACAGTCCGTCAGTGACGAAGAAGCGGACATCATATGTCCCGGCCGATTCATAGCCTGGCAACCAGGAAAATGCCCGTGTCGCCGGATCGAAGGTCGCCCCGGCAGGCAGACCATCCGCCCAATAGGTCAGCGGCTGCGATTCAGGGTCGACTGCAACCAGTTCGAATTCGAACAACTGCCCTTCCCCGCTCGACACGGCGGAAAGGGACGAGACAAATTCCGGCGCACGGTTGCCCCCGGCGATCGCCAGCACGAAGCGTTGCAGCGACACGGCGCCGCGTGAATCGAAAGCCTCTATCACCACCGGCGCGAGCGATGCCGTCCCCGCAGGCGGCGTCCATTGCAGCAGGCCGGTCGTCGAGTCGATCGTCATGCCCGCAGGCGCGGTCAGCAACCCGAAGGACACCGCCTGCCCTTCCGCGTCGTTCGTCACCACCTGATAGCTAAGCGGCGTGCCGACCGTCGCCGATTGCGGTGGCACGCTGACGAAGGACGGCGCGGTGTTGGGAACGGCGTTTGCGACGATACCGGTCACGAAATCAAGCCGTCGATTGGCCGAAGTCGTGATCGAAACCGTACGGCCAGACGTGCTTTCCCCTGCCTCCAGCACGCCGTCAGCGGGCAATGCGCCCGACAGGTCGATCAGGAAGCGGCCATCGTCGGTCTGGCCGGTCGCGCCCTGCGGAATGCCGGGGAAGCCGCCAAGCGGGTCGATCGTCAACAAGGCCGGCAGGGTGATCGGCCCGTCAGTCTTGTTGGTGATCGTAACCTTGTAGGAAATGGTGCCCGTCGCACGGTCCAGCCTCGTATCCTCGAACAGGATGTCGACAAGCGTGGAAATATCCTCGAACGCGGAAAATCCGGTCTGATAATTGACGCCCATGCGCTGGCCATTGGCCGATGTCAGCGGTGCGCCGATGGTCAGTATATAGTCGCCCGCCGGGATGTTGCCGACGTTCAGATACGCGGTCCGGCTGGCCGCATCATAAGTGACGGCGCGGATTTGCTGAACGCCCAGAGTGGCGTGGTTGAGCGTGTAATATTCCGCATTGGTCACTGATCCGGCCTGACTGGCCGAACCGGCGAACATATCCTGATCGAAGGTGACCGACAGGAAAGCCTGGGGCAGCGCAATCTGCGCATCGGGAGACGGATTCGTGGCGACGACAACGGGCGCGGTCGCAGGCGCCACGATGTCGACCTGGTTGCTCTGGCTCACCAGCACACGGCCATCGCTCGTGGTGATGACGACATCGCCGCGCGAACCGCCCTTCGCCACGTCGATCCGACGCAGGGTCGCGCTATCCACCATGGTCAGCGCGCCGCCCGGTTCGGCCAGCCCCGCATCGTCCACCGTTCCGGCGGTGTGCGTGACGAACAGCAATCCTTCGAGCCGCGTCCCGGCCTTGCCGAACGCCAGCGAATCTGCGGGCGCATCGAAGGTGAGCATTGTTTCCGCCCGCGCGCGATCGGTGAAACGAACCACCTGCTTGCGGTCGGGCCAGGTCACCGCCCACAATGCACCATCATTGTCGAAGGCCAGACTGCCGACGCGCAGATTTTCGTCCCTGCTCCACTGGGTGAAGCTGCCATCGTCGGGATCGAAGATCGACACGCCGCTGTTGGTCGACACGTAGATTTTGCCGGTCGTGGGATGCACCGCCAGCGCGATGGTGATGCCATCGCCGAACCGGTCCAGAATGGCCCCGGTCTGCGGATCGAGCCGCAGCAGCGGCCCGCCGCCCGTGGTCGCCCACAGGCCGCCCTCGGCATCAAATGCCATGTTGAAAATGGGCGTGTCCAGCTCCGCAAACGGCGTCGCCGCCGCGCCGCCCTGCCCGCTGAACTTCCAGATCGTGCCGCGATTGGTGCCGCCGGAAACAAGGAAGTCGCCGTCCGGCGTCTCCACGATCGCCATCGGGCCGATTTCGGTCGTGCTGCGCGTGATGCCGGTGGCGAAAGCGCGGGCGACAAAGGGGCTGAGGACGGAATCAAATTCGCTCGGCGCGCTCAGCGGAGCCGCAGCAGGAACCAGCGCTTCGGCCTGGGTGAATAGCGCGTTGGTCGAAGGTTCCGGCGTGGGTGCTGGCGGCTGCCCGAAATTGGGCGCCGTCGTGTCGGGCACGGTGGGCACGCCGCCCAGATTGACGCTGGACCCGTCGGAAATGGCGTTGACGCCGGGCTTGGGCACTTCGCGATTGCCCGCAATGTCAGTCGCCAGCGCCAGGAATTCATAACTTTTGCCAGCCTCCCCTTCAAAGACCAGCATGCCGCTCGCGTCGGGCAACATCCGTTGCCATATTTTGAAATCGCCGCCATTTTCAGCGGTGTAAAGCGTCACATGCTTGACGCCAGAACCGCCGACATCGTCCAGAACGCGCCAGTTTACCTCGAAATTGGCTGTCGTGCCCACGCGTTTGGCGGTGAGCGTGCTGGTCGGCGCTACGGCATCGACCATCTGGCTGAGGACGATGGTGTCTTCTGGCGCAAAGCCGTCCATCAGCACCCGTGCGGAGGCGGAAATGCGCTCGCCGGTCGCCACATCGTCGCCCGGCACCACCGTGTAACTGACAAAGCCCGCGCCCGTCCCGCTGGCGTCATTGGGCGCCAGCAAACCGCGGGTCGCGTCCTGCAACACTTCGCCGGTCAGCGGGTCGATCGCCTGAATGAGCCAGCTCGCGCTTGCCGGTTGCTGGAACAGGTCCAGCACCGCGCTGACCCGCAGGATGAAACCGCGCGTGGCAGTGAAATCAATCTCCGCGTCGAAGCTGGTGCGGCCATCAGGCACGTCGATGGTGATGTCGCCAATCTTGATATCGCCGAGCCGGAAGCTGCGCGGATCAAGATCGGGATCGAGCGTGGTGACGATCTGGACTTCATTGGTATAGCGCGCTGAACCAGCGGCATTTTCGAAAGCGACGGTATAGGGCAGTTCCGCCGCTCCCGGTAGCCAGCCCTGCGTGTCGAGCGTCTGCGGCCCGGTGATCGACGCCAGCCGGTTCACCTGCCCTTCGCTGGCGAAAAAGCGCGAGAAATCCAGCTGGGCAAATTCCTGGCCGTCGACCGGCTCTGGCCCATTGATCTGGAAATCGGCGGGCAGCCCGGCACCGCGCTGGTCGAATGGCACCCATGGCACGAAAATCCGGAACGCTTCGAAATGCGTGGGCGTGGACAGGCCCAGATCATAGTCGGCCCGTTCCGGCAGCGCCGGCACCGGCACCTCGCCATCATATTTTTCGCTATGGCGCGGGTCCATATATTCGATGGCGGCCATCAGCCCGTCTTCATGCCCGTAATAGGCGCGGACCTGATCGAAGAAGGTGAGCAGATCGCCAGTGGAGCGTACCGACGAGCCGCCGGGGCCGAACAAGATGCCCGATGCCAACGTGGTCATCAGGCTGACGATATGCTGTTTCGTCCGGATCGGCGGCACGTCCTGCTCGTCGCGCAACAGCCCGGCCTGTTCAAGCGCGGCGAGATACAGTTCCGTCCACTGCCCTTCATCGGCGGCAAGCGCGAGCAATGGCGCGGGCGCGTCATTCGCCTCCAGAATGGCGGTGCGCAAATCGCGCGCCTGCTTCGACTGGAATTCGACAAATTCGGCCCGCGTCATGGTCGTGGCGGCAGCGACGATATGGAAACGGAACGGGATGAACGGGATCTCGTCCTTGCTCGGCACGGCGCTATTCTGCTGGTAAAGGCCGACAAAATCGAGCTGGTCGAGCGTGCTGCGCGCGGCAGGCATGATCTCGCTCACCTTGTCCTTTACCGCTTCCCACCATTCGCCCAGTCCGCCCTCTCCTCCATCGAGGAGCGGCGCGAGGTCGGGGAACTGGTTGTTCATCCTGTCCTGAAACGCGCTGAAGGCACGATCCGCCATTTCCTTGAGGCCAGGATAGGTGCGGATGTTGACAGTGAAGCCGCCAAAGCCATCAGCGGGCTGATCAAAAAGGAAGCCCGATGTCAGCAATTGCCCGTTGGTATTGGTGATCGATTCCAGGTTGATGAAGGGCACGCTGGCGTTGTCGCTGCCCTCCGCACCCTCCGGAATACCCCGCACATTGGTGAAGAATTCGAGGAATTTGAGGCCATAGACATATTGGTTGTAATTGAGTTCCGGCACGCCGACCTGGAAATAGGTATAGGGCGCGTCGAGGTTCGAGATATTCTTGAGCGCGATGGAATAGGTCGCCTGATCGCCCGCCAATATGACACGCGGCCCACCCACGCCGATCGTGACTTCCGGTTCGATGCCCCGTTCGATGAGGAAGCGATAGGGTTCGACCGTTTGCGCCCCATCGGGATTGGTGACCTTCAGATCGTAAAGGCCGTGCGCCGCGCCCGTAAAATCGAAGGTCGCGATGATCGTGCTGCTGTCGATCACCTTCCAGGTCACCGGCTCGAATTCGGCAATGCCCGGCCGGGACAGTTTGAGGATCGCATTCTCGTGGAAGCGCGCGCCCTTGATCGTGGTCGTCACATAGCGGCTGTCGCCGCCGGTATCGGTCTCTATGCTGGTGATCACCATCGGCATCAGATCGGCGATCAGCCGTACCGTGCTGCCGTCATCCGGGCCGCTATAGCCCCGCACCATCACATAATAGACGCCCGGCTCCGTATCCGGAACGATCGCGGTCAGTTCCTGCGCCAGTGGCCCGGTATAGGTCGCATCGAACAGCGCGGATGTCGGTACATCGTCATGCCGCACGAACACTTCGTTGATCGCCCGCTCGTCATCGGAGGCTACGCGCAACCGCAACGTTTGTTCGGCCGGCACGACGATACGGTAGAGCCGCTCCTGCCCAGGCTTCAGATTGACCGACAAGGGGATTCCGAGCGTCAGCGTCTCAATCGAGATGCTGGTGGCGTTGGGGGCGGCGGTGATGTTGTTCGCCTCGCCCACATCCTCGAACAACTGGTTGCGCGCGTCGGCCCGCACGATGATGCGATAGTCGCCCGCCGCCGCACCGGGCAGCGTCGTATCCAGGCTCAGCGTATAGCTCTGGTCCGCCAGCAGGGAGCCTGCGAAATTGGCGCGTCCCAGCAGCTTGTCGCCTACGTCCCAGGTCGCATCGCGCGAGAGATAGACGGCATCGCTCCAGCTGCCCGACGCGGTCACTGTGCTCTTGTTCGTCACCGTCCAGCTGATCGTGACGGGATCACCTGCCTGCTTGTTGTCGGGCGCGACAATATCGGTGACCTGTATGTCGGTGGGCGGTGGCAACTCGATAACCATCGGCACGTCGCTGCCTCGGATATTGTTGCGCTCGTCGGCTTCAAACAGGCTGCCCGTGGCGTCATAGCGCGCCGGATCGGTCACCACGAAAACATAATAGGCTTCGGTGCCCAGGTCGCCCGGCACGACGAAATCCTTGACGACGGAGTAGGTGCCGCCTGCGTCCAGTCCCCCTGTGTGGCGGATCGAGCCCAGGAAACGATCCGATGTCAGGTCAAGAAACGGATCGCGGGAAAGATAGACAAGGTCGTCCCACTGCGGTTGCAGGGCCGGGGTCGCGCCGCCCGCATTGGTGACGCTATATTCCACGCGGAACGGCTGGCCACGGGTCGCGCGCAGGGGCACGCCGAGCGAGGCAACCTGAAGGTCTGGCGGGGTGTAGGGCGTGAGCGTGACCGGCTGCACGGTGAGGTTGTTGCCCTCCCCTACATATTCCTTGACCTTGCCGTTGACCTGCCCGCGCACCCCGGACAGACGCGGCGACAGCGTGCTATTGGCGTAGCCCGACTGCTCCAGGCCCGAATCCGCAGCCGCAATGACATTGAATTCGCCCTCCAGCTCGAACGGCAGGCTGACGGTGACCTTCGCAATATAGGATTCGCCGGGATTGAGTATGCCGACATGCGCGTTTTCGGCGCGGACGATGACGCCCGGCGACGCTTCCCGCGACATCAGCCAGTCGCCTTCATCCAGCGAGGCGTCGAGCGACAGATAGACCCGGTCGACCCAGCTATCCTCGCGCGTCGCGCGGGTGCCGACATTTTCGACACGGAAGCTGATTTCGACCGTGCCGCCCGCGGGCAGCGTGTCCGGCAGCGTCAGTTCGGTAACCTTGAGGTCCGCTTCGCGATAGACGACCGGGAACTGCGCCTGCTTAACCGTCCCGGCGGGCAGCTCGAATACGAAATTCCGGAAAGCTTGGTCCCTCAGCGAATCATTATCGCCCGACCGGACGATGTCGCTGGGCACCACGGGCCGCCTTGGCGTGTTGGTGAACACATAGACATAATATTCGCCGTCAACGCCCGGCGGCATGTCGAATTCCAGCGTGTTGGTGTAGCTCTGCCCCGTGCCCAGCCCTTCATTGGCCTGCGTGACCGATCCGACATAGGTTGCGCGGTTTTCGATGAATGTAGGGTCCTTCGACACCCACACCTGATCGGTCCAATATTGCGTGCCCGACCAGACCGGCGCGCCCTTATTCTCCACGGTATAGGTAACGCTTGTCCGCTCGCCGGAATAAGCGACGACGCCCGGCGCGGCAGGCACCACGCTGACAACCTGCAGGTCGGCCGGCGCATTCGTCACGCTGGTGCTGGCGAATTTTGCGTTGTCGAGCGAGTTGGGATCGCCGCCCAGCTGCGATTTGACGATGACGTAGAGCCCGGCGGCGGCAGGATTGAGCTTGAACGTCGCGCTGTTGGTATAGCTCGCACCCGGATCGAGGGGCGACAGATTGTCGAAACTGCCCAGATTGAATATGTTGCGTGCATTCTCCAGCAACGGTGCGTCGGCCAGATAGACTTGATCGGTCCAGCCAGTCGCCCTGGCGTCCCCGGTCGACCGCACTGTCCAGCTGACGGTGAAGTCGTCGCCGCCCTTGGCCTCCGCCGGGGCGGTCACGTCCGTCACCGCAATGGCGCGCGTGCTGGACACGGGCGGGGTACCAACGATCTGGATCGCGCGGGCGCGATAGTTGCTGCTCTGAATTTCGGCCGGATCGTCGGGATTGACGTTGATGGCCAGCGAATCCTCCAGCAGCGTCGCGTAGGGATCGACCCAGGGCATGATATAATAGGTGCCCGAAACCACGCTTGCCGGCAGGGTCACGGTCAGTTCGCGGTCATAGCCCTGTCCGACTTCCAGCGGGCCGCCGGTGTAGGTCAGGCTGGTCAGCAATATATCGCCAAGGCCGGGGTGCGGCCGGTTCTTGTCCTTCGTCAGCCAGACCTGCTCGGTCCATTGACCCAGGTTGCTGGTGCCCGCGCCACGATTGGTCACGGTATAGCGCACCGGCACGCTGTTGCCCTCGAACGCCTGGGCATTTGTGACGACATTGTCGACGACCAGATCGGCAAAGGGCACGGGTTCGACATAAATCTGCTGCGCGCGCACGTTGCTGGCAGTCGTGTCGTTCGGCCATTCGTCGATGGCGTTGCCGCTATCTGTCGCCACCAGCACGAACACATTGCCCCGGAACCGCAATGGCACGGTGAAAGTGGCGGAGCTCGATTCATAGCTTTCCAGCGAACCGAGCGCGATCGGGTTGGCAAGGCGCGACACCAGAATGTCGTCGCCGCTGATCTGGTCGTCCAGCGACAGCCAGACCTGATCGGTCCAGTTGCCATTGGCTTCCACCAACCCCTGGTTGATGACGGTGAAATCGACCGACGCGGTCGCCCCTGCCGTCACCCGGTCAGGCGCGATGATTTCGCTGATCTGCAAATCGGGGCGCGGCAACACCGATACAAGGATGGATTCGTCATCGACCGAGCGGTTGTTCGTTTCCGCCGTATGTTCATATACCGCGTCTGCGGCGTCAGTGACGACGATCACCTCGAACCGGTCGCTGGTCTTGGCGGGCAGGCGCATTTCCTCGCGCCGCGTATAGCTGGTGCCCGCCGCCAGCGGGCCGGTATAGCTGTAGGTGCCGATCAGCGTGCCAGCGCCGCTGTCGCCCGCCTTGCGCAGATAGACCCTGTCCACCCAACTGCCTTCGGCCGCGCTCAGCCCTTCATTCTTGACCGTCCAGCTAATGTCGACGACGCCGCCCTCGACGCCGTTGGTCGGCGCGGAGATGGCCGTGACGCGAAGATCGGGTGGCGGCGCCAGCGAGATGCTGATCGGGGCGGACGTGCCGCTATTGTTGCCGGTAAAGGCAAATTCATAGGGTGTGGCATTGGGTTTGTCGGAGCCCGGCGCGATCACGACGATGCGATACTCTCCCGCTATCCCATCGGGCAGCGTGAAATTGGCCGTGCGTTCGTAGCTGTCCCCTACCCCCAGGAAACCGAGACGGTTGACCGAGCCGAGCAATACCCGGCCGCTGCCGTCGGTCCTTTCCAGATAGACGCTGTCGAACCATTCGCCCGTGTTGGTGAGGCCGATGCCCTGATTGCTTTCCTGCCATGTCACATCGATGGACGTGCCCGATTGCGCCACTGTGGGCGCAACGACGCTATCAATCTGCAAATCGGCCCAGGCGATTGGCGACACGTCGAAAAAGCCAGCCAGCGCGGTCCTGTTCGCATCCGCGCCATTTTCAAACACCGCATCCGTCGCGTCCGAACGGACGAACAGCGTATAACGCCCATAAAATCCGGCAGGCAGGATCAGGTCGAGATTGGCGTCATAGCTTTCGCCCACCGCCACGCTGCCCGAATGCACCAGTTCGCCCAGCAATATATCATCAGCATCGCCGAATATGTCATCGCGCGACACATAGACGCGATCGGTCCAGCTATCGACCGTTCCCAGCCCCGTGCCGATATTGGTGACGGTCCAGCCAATGCTGACGCGCGCGGGATCATTGATCGTGCGGGCTGGCGCGGTGACGTTGCTGACGTCCAGGTCGGCATAGGGAGCGAGCGCGACGGTCAGCGCGACAGAGGCGCTGTTATTGGCTTCACCTGCGCTGGTTTCCGGCACGGCAGCGGCGCTGTCGCTCTGCACGATGATGCGATAATCGCCCGATGCGTCGATGGGCAGCCGAACGGTGAGCGCGCCGTCATAAACCTCGCCAACGCCAAGGCTAGATCCGCGCACGACTTCGCCCAGCTTGATGTCCCCGGCGCCGACGGTGCCGTCGCGCGAAAGCCAGAGGCTGTCGGTCCAGCCGCCGATGCTGGCCCCGGTGCCATCGTTGCGCACCTGCCATGTCACCGCAATGTCGCTGTTCGATTGCGGATTGACGCCGCCGGGCAGCGTGACGTTGAGCGGCACCAGATCGGGATGGGTCAGGACCAGCGCGTCCGAAGCGCCGTCATTGTCCGCCTCTATGCCGCCTTCAAACACTTGCTGGCCGACATCGGCGCGGACAAGGATGCTATAGGAGCCATCGGCCAGGTTTACCGGCAGTGTGACCGTCTGATGCACTTCATAGGCTTCACCGGGCGCAAGATCGAATGTGCGCGCGATGTTGGCCAGGGTCGTCGCGCCCGAAACAGTCGTGTCGTCATCCACATAGATGCGGTCGGTCCAGGGCGCACTCGCGGCCACCGTGCCGCTGTTGCGGACGATATAGCTGACCTCTACCGTTTCGCCTGGTCGCGCGCCGGCAGGTGCAGTAACGCTTTCGACCACCAGATTGCCTGACGGTGCGACAGCGAAGCGGACAGGCGTAGAGACGCCCGCATTGTCGCCTTCAAGCCCGTTTTCAAACACCGTGCTTCCGGCGTCGGTGACCAGTATCAGGCGGTAATCGCCGCTGCGCCCGTCCTGCACGCGCGCCTGGACGGACACCGTATAGCTGTCGCCGATCGCCAGCCCCGCCTCGCGAGGCACTTCGGCCAGCAGCAGGTCGCCCGCATCGGCGACACCATCAGCCGACAATAGCAACCGGTCGAGATGCCCGCCCGCAGCGGCAGCGTCGCCAGTGTTGCGCACGCGCCATGACACCGTGAAGGGATCACCGCCGAGGACGGTGGCCGTCGGACCGGATATTGCCTCTGCCACCAGATTGGGCGCGCGGCTGGTAATGGCGACATTTGCGGGGCCACCGACATTGTCGGCCCGAGTATCGGGTTCGACAATGTCCTGCGCGGCGTCGGCCACGACATAGATGCGATAGTCGCCAGAGTTGATGTTGGGCAGGGCCAGCGTGCCCGAACCATTATAGCTGCCACCCGCAGCCAGCCCGCCGGTCCTGGCGATATTGCCGAGTATGACATCGTCGGCGTTGCCGATGACGGCGTCGCTGCTCAATATCACCCGGTCAGACCAGTTGACGCCGTCCGCTATGGCCACGCCAGCGTTCGTCACGGTCCAGCTGACCGTGATGTTGCCCCCGCCCAGCCCATTGGCGGGCGCACTGACATTGCTGACGCGCAGATCCGCATATTGCCGCGCGGTGACGGCGATCGCGGCCTGCGCGCTGTTATTCCCCTCGGCAGCGACCCCGGCGGCGGCCTCGCGCACGCTGGTCTGCCCATTTGCGTTACTGTCGGCAATGATGGTGACGCGGATGTCGCCGACTGCGCGTTGCCCTTCCGGCAGCGTGAAACTCGCCGTACGGGCGCGGCTTTCCCCAGCCGCCAGAGCGCTGGTCGTGACGATCGTGCTGTTGAGCAGCGTTTCGCCAGTGGTCAGATTCTGCACCAGCACGCGATTGTCGAACTCTGCAAGGGTGCCGACATTGCCCTGATTGCTTTCATCCCAAGTCAGCGTGATGACATCGCCCGATGCGGGCGCGCTGTTGGTGATCGCCAGATTGCGGATCTGAAGATCGGGCGCGGAGGTGATCGTTACCGCTGTGCTGTTGTTGGTCTCACCCGTCGCCGCAGTGTTCGCTTCGGCCACCTGATCGAAAATATCGGTGACCACCGAAAATTCGAAAATGCCCTGACCCAATATGCCGGTGGGCCAGACTATCTGCGTCGAACGTTGCGCGGCCTCGTCCGCGCCCAGCGCTCCTGTGAATGCCACGGTCGCGACCTGGACCTGCTGGCCGGTCATGACGTTGCGCACGAACAGCCGTTCGCTAAAGTCCGCCGTCGTCGCGCTATTGCCTGCGTTGGTCGTGGTCCAGTTGACGGTCACGGTATCACCGGGGTTCCAGCCGCCAGCCGGGTCAGCAGAGACGTCGGAAACGACGAGGTCGCGGAACGGGGCCAGTTGCGACGTGAACTCCAGCGTCGCGGCGTTGTTGGTTTCCGCCGTGCCAAGGATATTTTCTTCATTGATCGTGTTAGCGACGTCGTTCGTCACCGTCACGCCAATCCGGCCAACGCCGCGATTGCCCGTCGGCAATGTCAGCGTGGTCTGCCGCTGCCGTTCCCCTTCCGGACTGATCACGGTGCCGCTGTCATCCAGCAGGATGTTGCCGATAATCTCGTTGGTATCCAGATTGCGCAACAGCACCCGGTCCTGCCACGCTCCATCGGTCGGAAGCGTGCCCTGATTGCGGGTTTTCCAGCTGATGGTGATCTCGCTGCCGGAACTGATCGTGCCGCTGCTGCTGACCGCCAGGGCGATCGGGATCAGGTCGGGCGATGGACGCACTTCCAGCGAGGAAATGCGGATAGGCGCGATCAAGGTATTTTCGATCACGTTGAAACTATATGTTCCGACCGATGCGGCCTGGGGCACATAGCCTTCGATCAGCAGCGTGTAGGTGCCGCTGTCGGGGAGGACCAGCGTATCGACATCGTTCATGTCGCCGGCAAATAGCTGCCGACCATTAGGCGCGATCAGCCGCCAATGGGTGGACACGCCCGCATAGCTGAGCCTGTCGAAGTAGAAACGGTCGCCCGCTTCACCATCGAAGCGGTACATATCGGTTTCGGAACCGGGGCTGAGCGTTCCATTTACCGGAACGCCGGGCGTGATGGGCAGCGCATCGGCAAGCTTTTGCAACCGGATGGAATAGTCCCGGTCCGCCGTCGTGTTGCTTTCGATCCGCAGGACATGATCGCCCGCTGGCAGACGATAAACCACCTGCGCATTGGATCGGTCGTAACTGTCCGTCTGGGTGAAGGGCAGCGCGGCAAAATCACCAGCCGGGCCGGTCAGCCGCCAGCTGACATCGCCAAGCGGCGCCAGCGCGTCGACATAGACCAGCGTTTCCTCGGTCAGGGTGAAAAGCAGGTCTTCCTTTTGACCAGGTTGATCGAGCGTCGAACTGATCGTCTCCCCCAGATCGATCGTGCGGCTCTTATGCACCACCTTGTCGACCTGGAACTGATAGTCGACCGGGCCGCCTTCACCGATCTGGCCTTCATAGGCGAGCGTATAGATCCCTGACTTTTCAAGCGTGATGAAGCCGGTATCCGTGCGGTAATTGGCGCTCATCGCCACCCGGCCATCGGGGTCGAACAGCCGCCACTGGCCCGATCCGGCGCTGGCGATGAAATCAAGGAATATCTCGTCACCAACGGCGCCGGTGAACTTGTATAGATTGCTGCTGTTGCCCGGCTCCAGTCGGCCCGTGGTCGGCGCGTTCAGCACCAGATCGCTCGCCAGCGCGGTATCGAGCAGGCGGAAAGCAAAATCGCCGGTCAGGTCATCATTGGCGTCGACCGTGATCGTATAATCGCCCGGCTCGAAAAATATGACGCCTGGGGATGCGCTGGAATGGGCGTCGGAATTCTGGAAATTGCGCGACAGGATCGTGCCGGACGGACCCGCCAGCGTCCATCCGAACTGGGTCGTGTTGATCAGGCTGTCGAATATCAGATATTGCGGTTCGCTGACGCTGAAGCTGTAGCGCGCCTTGGTTCCCGGTGCCGCGATGGTGCCGTTTATGGTCTCGCCGATCGTCAGCGGCGCAGTGCTGTCGACCATGTCGACTACACGGAAACTGAGCGTCTGGGGCGCTGAGGTGCCGACGCGCCCTTCGATCAGCAGCGTATAGGTGCCGTCGAGCGGCAACACAGGCTCCTCAAGATCGCCGAGACGCCGCGTGTCGAACACCAGATTGCCGGCCGGGTCGATCAGCCGCCAGAAGGGATCGTTCGACCCGCTGATCAGGTCGAGGAACAGAGCTTGCCCGGCGGTGGCGTCGAACCGGTATATCGCGGTCAGATTGCCGGGTGTGAGGGTAAGATCCTGCGTTTCGTTAAGATTGATCGCCGTGCCATCTGCCAGCGACGCAAGGCGGAATGAATAGCTGCCGGTATTGGCTCCGGTGGCTGAAATGGCGACGCTATAGGTGCCCGGCGCGAGCGTCATGACCGGATTGCCGGAAAATTCGGCGGAATCGGTGCTGTTGAAACTACGCACGGCCGGTGTCTGTGTCGGGCCGCTAATCTGCCAGCGCAGCGCGCTGTTGTTGGTCAGCGCGTCGAAAATGACGGCGGTTTCTTCCGTCAGGGTAAATTCGTAGCGCTCCACAGCGCCAGCCAAGGCAATCGAGCCACTGACCGCGTCGTTGAGCGCAAGGGGCGTCATCGGCTGCGCCGCGGCGGTCATGGCGATGGCGAAATTGTCGAAATCCTGATCGGCTGTCGCACCGCCTTGGCTGGCGCCCAGTACCAGACGTCCCGCCTCCAACTCCATGCCGGGGACGAAGAAATCGGTGACGGCAGCGACGGTTGCCCCGCCCTGCGGCGTGAGTTCGATCGTCAGCAGCGACTCGCCATCGGTCCGTTCCACAAGGATACGCGCCCGCGCCCAATCGCCGCTGGCCAGCGTCAGGCCGGGATCGGCGATGTCGGTCAGCTTGACGCCGTTATAATGGATGGAAATATGATTGGCGTTGACTTCGCCGTTGCTCAGCGTGTCGAAACCAATGCCCAGCGCACCAGCCAGATTGGCCTCCGGCGTCACCAGCAGCCCCGGCCCGCCATTGCCATATTGGCTGACCGGCAGATAGAGCAGGCCAAAGCCGTCGGCATCGCTCGCCTGGCCAGCGCGTCGGGTCAGGCGGAAATCGAACCCGATGTCGACAGCGTCCTGCCGCCCGCTGCCCGTGGCGGAAAAGGCAATCGAATTCTGGCTGTTCACTTGCAGCGAGTCTGTCAGTCGGATGACGTTGTCCCCGCCGTCGGACAATATCTGCGCGGCCGCTCCACGATGATTGCCCAAGACATAGGGCAGGCCCGCAACGTCGAAATCCTGGCTGGTCTGGCCACCAGCAGGCAGGATGGTCGGCTGATTGTAGATGAAGCTGTAGCTGCCGTCCGTTGTGGCGGAACGCCGACCTTCCACCAGCAAGGTGTAGGTGCCGGCCATCGCCGCCGTCATCAGGTCCGTATCGTTCAGCCCCACGGGGCCGAAAATCACCTGCCCCATCGGGTCGATCAGCCGCCAGCTATTATTGCCGGAGGAATTGCTGATCACGTCGAAGCCGAAGCGCATGCCGGGCGTCGCGGTAAAGCGGAACATGTCCGTTTCCCGCCCATTCTGACCGATCGTGCGATTGAATGTCCCGTCCGGCACCAGTTCCTCGGCGGACGCAAGGTCGAGCAGGCGGAAACTGTAGTCGCCCGTATTTTCGGCCGTCGCGTCGATCGTCAGCGTATAGCTGCCCGCGCCGAGGTTCAGGACGGGATTGCCGCCAAAATCAAACCCGTCGGAATCATGCACGTTGCGACTGTCGACTTCAACGCCATCGGGACCGCGCAACGTCCAGTTGAATATGGTCGCGGTCGTCAGCGCGTCGAACACCAGCTTCGTCGCTTCGCTCAGCGTGAAGCTGTAGGCGTCGCTTTCCCCCACCGCGCCGATCGCCCCGTCCACACGCGATCCGATGGTCAGCGCCGCCGTCTGCGTGGTGATGGGATAGACGCCAAATTGATAGTCGGCGACCGTCGCGGTATAGACGCGCCCCTCGATAAGCAGCGAATAGACGCCGCTAATGGCAAGCTCCTGCCCGTCAATATTGCCGATCGAATTCGGGCCGAACACTTCGTTGCCGAACGGATCGATCAGCCGCCAGCGCATGTCGTTATGCACCGTGCCGCCGTCGAAGAAGAATTTTTCACCCGCATTCGCAGCGAAGCGATAGATGTCCGTCTCGCTCGTCGGGGTGAGCGTTCCCGAAACCGGCGCACCGAGCGTAAGCGGCGTGCCGAGCGAGAGATCGCGCAGGCGGAAATTATAATGGCCCGTCACGCTGCCGGTCGCGTCAATCTTCAGCGTATAATCGCCCGCGCCCAGCCGCAGGACGGGCGAGGCGCTGAAATCGGCGGAATCGGTGTCGCTCAAGCGCCGGGCGCTCACAATTTCGCCTTGCGGGCCAGTCAGCGTCCAGTTGATGTCAGCCGAATTTGTCAGGCTGTCGAGCATGACAAGTGTTTCGGCCGTCAGGCTGAAGCTGTAGACGTCGCTTTCGCCCGGCTGCGCGATGCGGCCGGAAACGCCATTCGCGTTGGCGGTGCGCAACAGCGCGCCATCGCTCAATGCCGTACTCTCGAAATCCAGCGCATAGAGCAGGCCGCTGGTGCCTGACGCGGGCGGATTGGTCATGCCGGCGACGACATCGGCCTCGCTGCGCGCAATATCCCAGATGCGGAAGCTGTCGACGGCACCTTCCCACTGACCGTAACTGGTCTCGACTTCCTCATACTGACCGATCAGCAGCGGTTCGCCCGCATCGGCGTTGTTGTTGATCCTGATGGCTCCGGACGCCTGCTCCACACCGTTGACAAGGATCTTCATCGCGCCGCCGTCACGGTCGGCAACCAGCGCGATATGCGCCCATTCGCCTGCCGCGATCAGGCCGCCCCCGGTCTGGATCGATTGCACCCCGGATGCATCGCGCACCGCCGCCCAGACCGAGCCGTTGGCGTTGACCGCGATCCGATAGGGTGACGTGCCATGGGTTGATTTGGCGACCAGCGATGTCCAGCTGTTGGTGAAGCGATCCAGTTTGAACCAGCCTTCGACCGTCAGATTGCGGCTGGGCGACACTGCCGGGCTGCTTGGCACTTCGACATAGTCGACCCCGCGCAGCGTCAGCGCATTGCCGCTCTTTCCGGGCTGAACCTGAGGCGCCTGGGGATTGGGTCCATCCAGCGTGATCGCTACGGGCGGCGTGGCCGCGACCTTATAGGCCGCGAAGCGGAAATCGACCGGCCATTCGCGCCAGACCCGCGGTTCGACGATCAGCGTATAGACGCCGCCAATCGCCAGTGCGCCGGTTTCGCGCGACGAAAAATCGACAGGGCCGAAAATCTGGCGACCATAAGGATCGATCAGCCGATACGACACCCGGCTGCTCGAATTGGTCAATTGCTGGACATCGAACAGCAGATTGTCGCCGGGATTGACGTCCAGACGATAGGCATAGCTTTCCGAAGAGCCGCTCGCCGTCTGCGAAATCGCGGTATCGAACGGCATCAGCGGCGCCGCCGACAGGTTGAGCAAGCGGAAGGCAAAAGCGCCGGTCGCAGCCCCTGTGCCGTCGACTACGATCGTATAGGTGCCCGGCTCGACGGTGAAAACGGGGTTGCTCCCGCCCAGTTCATAACTGTCGCCGTTGCGCAGATTTCTCGATATCGAAAAGCCACCCGGCCCGGTTACGGAAACGACCATCTGGTCATTGTCGTGCAGACTGTCGAACGCCATCATCGTGCGTTCGGCAACGGTGAAAGTGTAGGTCCGCTTGTCGCCCGGCGTGTCCAGACGCCCTTCCACCACGCCCTTCACATTGGCAAGGTCGCGCAGAACCGGGATCGTCGCACCGTTGACGCTGTTCGTCACGGCGCCCGCGGTCACATTATCCAGCCCCAATCGCAGTACCAGACCCGCGCTGTCGGCGGGCGCGCCGGCATTCATATTGTCGACGATCTGCGCTTCCGTGCGTCCCCCGCTCCAGACGCGCACTTCGTCCAGCCCGCCCTCGAACTTGCGGTAGGCTTCGTTATATTCGCTGGTGCCGCTGATGATCAAAGGCGTATCGGGCGAACCGTTCGACAGCGCCGTACTGACCGATCGGGATGCGGCCAGCACGCCGTTGACATAGATTTTCATCGTGCCGGTGCTCCGCTCCAGCACCGCGGCGACATGACTCCATTCGCCATAGGGAACCGAGTTGCTCGCTGTCTCCAGCGTGTCGTTCGCCGTACCCCGCATCGTCGAGAAATGAATGAAGCCGCTGGAGTTGAACCACACGGAATAGTCGCGCTGTCCCGCCTCATTGGCCTTGTACACGATCGGCGACCATGCATCCGCCTGTCGATCGGGATTGATCCAGAATTCGATCGTCACGTCCTGCCGCAGGTCGAGTGCAGGATCGACGATCTGGATCTGCTCATGGGCTGACAAGGCAAGGGCGTTGCCGACCTTGCCCGGCCGCGTCAGTGCTCCATTGGTCGTGCCGTCAATGGCGATGGTCTGGGTCGGGTTGGTCGGCTTTTGCAGGGTAAAGCCATAGCTCTGGCTGGCGCTCGCGTCCCAGACCCGTCCTTCCAGCAGGACCAGATAGCGTCCCGTCTTGGGCAGCACGATCTCGCGATTGTCCATGTTCGTCGGGCCGACGAATTGAAGCCCGTCCGGATCGATAATCCGCAAGGAGGCGTTGGGCTGGTTTTGCAGATTCTGGTAGAAGATCGTTTCGCCCGCCGTCCCCTCAAAACTGTAGAGATCGGTTTCGCGCAACGGCGTCAGGTCGGAACGAACCGGCTGGCCAAAGGTCAGCGCCGTTGCTGATGCGGTGTCGATCAGGCGAAATTCGGCGCTGCCCGTCTTTCCGGCATTGGCGGACACATCCAGATTATAGTCACCAGCGGGAAGCGTGAAAATGCGCTCGCCGCTATTTTCGTAGGAATCGCTATTGTAGAAATTGCTGCCGACCAGGCTGAGGCCAGCGCTCGAAATCGCCCATGAAATCTCGGAATCCGGCGTAAAACTGTCGAAATAGAAGGATTTGGGCGCGGTCAGCGTAAACGTATAACGCTGCTTCTGCGTCGGCTTGGCGATCGTCGCAGTTGTCCGCTCGCCAAAATTGAGCGCAATGGGGGCCGGGTCCGCCTCGATCCGTGACAGTGCGAACTGATAATTGATCGTCGCGGCATTGTCCCACGGGCGCCCTTCGACCAGCAATGTATAGGTGCCGGTGCGCGGCATGGTGATGGCGGCATCACGGAAATCGATGGGGCCGTAAACGATCTGGCCAAAGGCATCGAGGATTTTGAGCGATCCATTGCCCGCCCCCTGGATGCCATCGAAAAAGACCTTTTCGCCCTCCGTCGCAGTGAAGCGATAGACATCGGTTTCCCTGCCCGGATCGAGCGTGCCGGACGTAGTGGAGCCATCGACCGCCAGCATTGTTCCGGCGGCGGCATCCAGCAGGCGGAACTTGTAGTCGCCCAGCGTCCCGCCGCCGGTTTCCACCTGCTGCGATCCCCGGACCACCAGTTCATAATCGCCCGGTTCGAGCAGCATCGGCGTGCGGTTCTGCTGTTCGTAGCTGTCGGAATAATAGAAACGGTTGCCAAGCGACGTCTTCGGCCCGTTGAGCGCCCATTCGAGATAGACCGATGGACTGTAGCTGTCGAAAATCACCAGCTTCTGCGTATCGACGGTGAACTGATAGCGCTGGATATCGCCGGTCTTGGCGATCGTGCCTTCCACTATGTCGTTCAACGGCAGATCGACAGGTGCGGGATCAGCCGGGCGATTGAGGATGAAGGCATAGTCGTCAGACGCCCGGTTATCCCAGACCCGGCCCTCTACGACAAAATAATATGTGTCCGAAACCGGCAGAATGAGTTCGCGATAGTCGAAACTGGCCGGACCGAACAATTGACGCCCGTTGCTCGAAAAGATGCGCCAACTTGCATTGCTGGGATAGTCACGCACGTCGAGAATGATTTTCTCGCCAGCGCTCGCGGTAAAGCTGAAAATGTTCGTCGCGCGCGCGGGCGTGAGCGTGGACGCGGTGACGTTGCCATCTGCCGCCACAGGCGTGGCGCCTGCGAAATCGAGCAGGCGGAAACCATAGGCCCCCGTGCTGCCCTGCACCCGGATCTGATAGTCGCCCGGCTGGGTCAGATCGATGAACGTATTGGCATTATTCTCGAAACTGTCGGTGTAATAGAAAGCGCGATCCGGCGTGATGCGCCCCGACGGACCGAACAGCGCCCAGCTCTTGTCCGTGGCGGGCGTCAGACTGTCGAAATAGACCCGGGTGGGGCCAGCAATGGTAAAGCTGTGAAGATCGATTTCATCCGCCGCGCTCAGCGTGTCGCTGACCGCCGCGCCAAGCGTGAAGACGGTGCCCGTTCCCCTGTCCGGCGGCGGCGTGTTGCCGGTGCTGCTGACCTTGAGCACATAGTCGACCGGCGCGCCTTCCCACACCCGTCCTTCGAGCATCAGGACATAGGTGCCGTCATAGTCAAGGCTAAGCGGAACCGAATCATTGAACTGGCGCGCGGATGTAACGAGGCGGCCGAGCGGATCATATAGCCGCCAGTACGCATTGAGGTTCGTACTGGATATCCGCTCGATCGTGATCGCGTCGCCCTCTTGCGCGGTGAACGCGAACATGTCGGTCTCATTGCCCGGCTCCAGCCTGCCGCTGGTCTCTGCGCCAAGGGTCAGCGGCGTTGCGCTGGCAAGGGCCAGCAGACGGAACTGATAATCGGCTGCAACATCGCCTGCGCCGTCGACGGTCAGCGTATAGGTGCCTGGCGTCAGGTTGAGCAGCAAATTGCTGTTGGTGTCGATTTCGGCGGAATCGGCATAATAGAAATTGCGATTGGTGATTTCCGCGCCAAACGGCCCTGTCAGCGACCAGCTCAATGCAGAGTTCGCCGTCAGCGAGTCAAAGGCCAGCTTCGTCGCTTCGCTCAGCGTGAACGTGAAGCGATCGGCTTCGCCTGCATCGATCCGTCCGCTGGTCAGCGCGTTCAGCGTCAGAGCGCTCGTGTCGTCCAACACCTTGAGCAGTTCGGCGGTAAAGGCGGCGCTGCCCTGATTGAAGAGATAGCCTTCGATCGCGATCAGATATTCGCCCGTTTCGGGCAGTACGCCAAGGTCGATGTCGCCCAGTCCCGAACCGCTGAGCAGCAATGCTCCATTGGGCCGGTATATCCGTATATATTGATTGTTGCTCGCGCTCAGCAGGTTGAGGAAATAATGGTCATCCTTCACGCCATCGAACCGAAACAGCTTTGTTTCGGTCCCCCGGCGCAGGACGCCACTGGCGACCAGAGCGCCAGGCGCAAGGTCGGCAGCGGTCTGCCCCGTCGCTTCGTCAAAACGCCAATAGCCCGCAAGGCCGCTTTCGCTGCCCGTTAGCGGGCGTTGGTAACCGCTGGCGATGTCGGCCGCGCTGCGCGCCATGCCCCACAGGCGTACATCGTCGATCTGCCCGTCGAACTGATAATTGCCGGTCGGCGCCGCACCGAAGTTGAGCGCATTGCCGCTGTGGTTGATGGCTGCGTCATAGGCCTTTTCGGCAACCAGCGCGCCATCGATATATAGTTGCAATTTCGTGCCGTCATAGACGCCGGCGACATGCTTCCATTGATCGGTCGAAAGCGATGCCTCGACAAAGCCGTCGTTCCAATTGTTGACGAAGAAGCGGACATTGCCGCCGACGCGCATCAACCCATAGCCATTGCTCCATCCGGTATCGTTCACCTTGCTGACGATACCCTGATAGAAGCCGCCGCCGCTGCGTGCGTTGACCCAAGCCTCGACCGTGATCGCAGCCGGGTTGAGCGCTGCGTCGTTGGCGACTTCAAGCTCCCCAAGCGTCGCGACGTCCCAGCTGCGGTTGACCGTTCCGCCCTGCCCCGAATAGTCGAGCGGCGCGCCAGCCGCGTGGGCGATATTGGCCAGCGCGCCGCCATCCTCGATCGTCGCGCCAAACTCATCCCCTGCGCTGATCGCCGTGGCAGTCGTCGAAAAATCGAGCAGGCGGAAGGCAAAATCCCCGGTCGCATCGCCATCGGCGAATACCGTCAACTCATAATGCCCCGCGACAAGATTGAGCAGCGGATCGCCATTGAAGGAATCCGAACTGTTCATGCTGCGGTTGTTGACCACCTGACCGCGCGGCCCGGTGAGCGACCATTTGAGGCTGTCACGGCGTATCAGATTGTCGAACAGCAACTTACTGTCACTGGCGAGATCGAAATCGAACACCGTGCTGCTGCCCGCGGTAGCCAGGCGGCCCTGCGTCCGGTCATTGATCGTCAGCGCGGCGCTGGTCTGCGTGATCTTGCCGAAGGTGAAGGCGTAGCTGATGTCGTTGGTGGCAGAATTATAAACCCGCCCTTCAATCTCCATCATGTAGGTGCCGCTGCGGTTCAGCAGATAGGCGCCGGAATCATCGAAGGAATTTGGCCCCGTAACATATTCGCCATCGGGGCCGATGAGCCGCCATGCCGTGGATTCGGCGGGGTAGCTGTGCGCATCGAAGAAGAAACTGTCCCCTGCCAGCGCGTCGAACTTGTAGAGCGCGGTTTCGTTCGCCTTATGCTGTCCGTTGACGACATCACCGGGCGTGAACGCATCGGCATTGGCGATATCAAGCAGGCGGAAGGCGTAATTACCCGTCGCGTCGCCTCGCCCATCGATGCTGAGCGTATATTCGCCCGCTTGCAGGTCCAGGACGTTGCCGCCCGAAAAATCATAGGAATCCGACTGGGCCAGATTGCGGTTCGAAACGATGCTGCCCTTCTGGTCGGCCAACGCCCAGAACATGTTGTTGGTGGCAGTGAGCGAATCGAACACGACCTTCTTGGGTTCGGTCAGCGTAAACGCGAAGCGATCGGTTTCGCCCGGCACCTCGATCGTGCCCATGACCGGAGGCACGTCCGCCGCCAGGAGCAGGCGCGGTTCTACCGCTTCGAAATGGAGCCGGTTCGCCAGACTGGAGGAGTTTCGCAAGGCTGTACGGCGACGCATACGCCAATCACCGGGCAATCGATCCAAAGAGCGCCGCCCGCGGGCTAGCAATTCGCCCAGCTTGCGAAGTGCTTTTACGTCGTGCTCCATAGCCCCCCCCAAAAACGGCATCCAGACTGACAGAATCGTCTGTTGTCCTGCTTTGGGACAAGAGGGTCGAACATTCCCTCCGTTGAACCGGTCGGACCGTCGAACAGCGGAACCGGCAACGCGGACGACCGTTCATGTCACACCGGCAGTTTGAACCGGGATGACTAGAACGTGAGCGACGCGACCCGCTTATTTCCGACTTTTTCGTATAAATCTGACCGCTGATTTGCGCGGCATAGTTATCTTCGAATCAACCTAACTAGTCTGTCAAACCTTGCAACTTATCGCAAGCTGATAACAGGTCGCCGCAACGCTACTCAGCGACGCTGCGCGTTGACCGTTTTGCGGCCCATCGGGCTGATGCAGTCTTCCACTCAGCCCCGTTTCAGCCTGTCAGTCAATCGGGGTCGGTCGCAAACCCGCAAGAAAAAGCGCGCGAAGCCATGGCCTCGCGCGCTTCAAGGTTGCGCTATGGGAGAGGAAGTTTAGCGCGAAGCAAATTGGCGGCCCTTGGTCGCGATGGCCCAGCGCTGCGGCGTCGCGCCCGGCGCGCCTTCACGCACGAAGCACTGGCCGTGCTGCGACTGAATGGTGCGGCAGGCGGTTACCGCGTCGGCCCGGCTTCCAAAGCCGCTGATGGCGAGGCGGTGGAAGGACTTGCCCTTGACCGTCGCTTGGCTGGTGAGGACCGGGAAAGCGGCCAGCGCGCTGCTGCGGCCAGCCATGTTCATCCATTTTTCCTTGGCGATCGCCGCCGTGTCATAGGCGCCCAACTGGACGACCCAATTGCTGGCGCCAGCACTGACCGGCTTGATGAAGGCGACCTGCTGCATCCGCGCGGCTGGCTGCGTCGCGGACGCGACTGCGTTCTGCGCCTTGGCACGGGCCTTTGCGCCCACTGGCTTGGCCCGATGATCTTCGATGATGAAGTCGCGGGCCGCGACGCGCACAGGCGCGGGCTGAACGACCGGCGCGGCTTCGACGACAGGTGGAGCGGCCTCGACCATGGCGGTCTGCACCGGCGCTTCCGGTTGCTCTGCCAAGGGTGGCGCAACATCGGACGGCGCAGCGGCCATTTCGACTGGCGCGGGACCGGCTGGCGCGAGCGCGAGAGCGACTGGCTGGCCGGCATCGGCGGCATCAATCGTGACACCCATCAGCGCGGCGACGCGCTGCGGCGCGAGCGAGGGTTCGGCAATCTGCGCCCAGTCGGAAATACGCTTGTTCGCGGCCAATGGATCAAGGTCCATACCCACGATCATGCGGGCATCCTTCCAGCGGCCAGCCAGCGCATAGGCATAGGCCAGATTCTGGCGGGTCCGGGCAGTGGCGGACGGGTCGTGAATGGCTTCGGACAGGACACGCACGCCTTCGGGTGCATCGCCGGCCATGGCCATCGCCAGACCATAATCGCCCGCAGGCACCGTATCGGCATGGGCCAGCAGCAGGCTGCGCGCGCTATCGGCGCGACCCTGCGCGACCTGCACCAGCGCCAGGCTGACGATCGTGCGCGCGTCGTTGTCACCCAGCGTCATCGCGTCGGTCAGCGCGGCTTCGGCGGATGCGAAACGTCCGGCCAGCACATAGGCGCGGCCCAATATCTGCCGATAGGCGGCGTTTTGCGGCGCGCGCTGCACCGCGGCCTCTGCCGCCGCGATCGCCTTGTCACCGTTGCGATCGGCCAGCGCCTTTTCGGCGGCGATGGCGAGCTTTGCCGGATTGCCCTTTTGCTGGACAGCCGATGCAGAAGGACGGAAGGCCGCCCCGGTGCAGCCAACCATCGTCGTGGCGACCAGCAACGATGAAATCGCCGCCTTTGCAAATGTGTTGCGCTTCATAGTCCTACCCACCCTTCTTTCACTGGTTGCCGCGCATGTGCGGCAACTGCTGTGTCAGCCGGTCAATTTCCGGCAGGTCGTTGAGAAAATTGTCGAGAGATTCAGTAATGATCTGCTGTGCCGAGCGGCCAGTGATGGCGCAGGCGAGCCGCAGTTTGAGATGACGATCCGCGTCGATCCGCAACGTGAAGGCCGCCTTGCGGCTGCCCTTGGCTTTCGCGCTTGCCTTGGCGGCCGCTTTGCGCGGCGCAGGCTTGCCCGTCAAACGTTCGACCAGTTCCTCACGCTCGATGACGACGGGCGGGACCGGGGCTGAAACGGGGAGCGCTGCAGGCATCGGCGTCAGGCCGATCGCAACCGGCGGCTCATCCGTCGGCAACGGCGCTGGTTCGACGTCGAACCCCATGTCATTCCAGCCCAGATCATCCTGCTGAAGGGCAGCGCCAGCCGAGCGGCCAAAGCCGAGCATCGGGCGGCGCATGGCAGGCTGGGCCGCGCCCTTGCGGGCGAGCAGACCGGAGGTGAGCGATGCGAGAGGTTTGGGTTCACCCATGATGCGTCCCCTTACTGGCCGATCACGCGGCGACCGAAGCCCCCGCCGACCGGACGGCTTGCGACGGTACCGACGCTGCCCTGGGGCACGGAAAAGACCGTGCGGCGGAAATTCTTTTCAAGCCGGTCGGAGATATAGGACCATAGCGCCACGACCTCCGCCGCAGACCGTCCCTTGGGGTCCACTTCCATAACGGTGCGACCGTCGATCATGGAGGCCGCGAAATCGGTGCGGTGATGCAGGGTGATGGGGGCAACGGTGCCATGCTGCGACAGGGCAACGGCGGCTTCCGACGTGATCCGCGCCTTGGGCGTTGCGCCGTTCACGACAAAGATCAGTGGCTTGCCCGCGCGCTCGCACAGATCGACCGTCGCGCCGACGGCGCGCAGGTCATGGGGGCTGGGACGGGTCGGCACGACGATCAGTTCGGCGACGGAAATGACGCTCTGGATCGCCATGGTGATGGCGGGCGGCGTGTCGATGACGGCGAGTTTGAAGCCCTGCTGCCGCAGGATTTCGAGGTCGGCGGCCAGGCGCGCCACGGTCGTCTGGGCAAAGGCGGGAAATTCGGCTTCGCGCTCATTCCACCAATCGGCCAGCGATCCCTGCGGATCAATGTCGATCAGCACGACTGGACCCGCACCGGCGTTCTGCGCCTGCACGGCCAGATGGCCAGACAGGGTGGTCTTGCCCGATCCGCCCTTCTGCGATGCCAAAGCCAAAATCCGCACGCAAATCCCCCCAGAAATCGAGTTCCGTTCAGGATTTGCCATGACCGCGCCTAAAATTCGGTTAATGGGCGAGGAAGTTTGATTGACGAAAGGTCAACAGGGTTAAGGTCGTTTCAGGCATGAGGAGCCTGTGATAATCAGACATTAACCTTGTTTCATCATAGCCGCTGCAAATCTATTGGCGCAGGAGCATGTGCATATGAAGCGTATATGGGGAACTGTCGCTGTCGGCGCCATGATCGGCATCGCGGCACCAGCCATGGCCGATGTGAAAACCGGCGTCGATGCCTGGCAGCAGGGCGACTATGCCAAGGCGATCGGCGAATGGCGGCCGCTGGCCCAAAATGGCGATCCTGACGCGCAGTTCAATCTGGGCCAGGCCTATAAGCTGGGCCGCGGCGTACAGCCGGATCTCAACGCCGCGATGGACTGGTATCGCAAGGCCGCGGCGCAGGGCCATTTGCGGGCGGAGGATAATCTGGGCCTACTGATGTTCCAGCAGGGCGACCGCGCAGGGGCGATGCCTTACCTGCAGCGGGCCTCCACGCGGGGCGAACCGCGCGCGCAATATATCGTCGGCACGGCGCTGTTCAACGGCGATCTGATCGGCAAGGACTGGGTACGCGCCTATGCGCTGATGACCCGCGCCTCCACTTCCGGACTGGCGCAGGCGACCACCAGCCTAGAGCAGATGGACAAGTTCATCCCGGAAGATCAGCGCAAGCAGGGTCTGGCTCTGGCGGCGACACTGGAACAGTCCGAAAAGGGTGGCGCGCTGGCGTCGGCCAGCCCGGCCCCGGTCCGGCCCGCGCCATCTGGCATACGCAAGACCGATTTGCCGCCATCGACCGTCGCCCAACCCGTCGCACAGCCCGTCGTCACCCCGCCAGCCCCCAAGCCCGCCCCGGTTACGCCCAAGCCTGCGCCGCAGGTCGCCGTCGCCAAACCCAAGCCGACACCGCCGGCACCCCGTCCCGCCAACCCGGTCCCTGCCCCAGCGGCATCGGGCGGCTGGCGCGTGCAACTGGGGGCGTTCAGCGAAGACGGGCGCGCTCGTGCTTTGTGGGGCCAGTTGACGGGCAAGGTCAGCGGCCTGTCCGCCTATCAACCCTATCTGGTTAAGGCTGGCGCGGTGACACGGCTGCAAGCCGGGCCGGTTGCCAGCAGCAATGATGCCAGCCGCCTGTGCAGCCGGATAAAGGCGGCAGGCGCAGACTGCATTCCCAAGAAGATGTGAGCATCAGGCCATCCTGGCCTGATCCACGATCCAGTCGCCAAACTGGCTGAGCGCCGGATGGACAGGTGCGTCCAGCGGGCGGGCGAGATAATAGGCTCGCTCGCTCGACAATGGCCGGGCGAACGGGATGACCAAAGTGCCCGCATCCAGTTCCGGCTGGATCAGGAAGCTGGGGATCAGCGCCACCCCTGCCCCCGCCGCAGCCGCCTGCGCCAGCATCAGGAAATGTTCGAACGCGGGACCGGGCGGCAGCGTCCCGGCCTCCACGCCCGCCGATGCGAACCAGCGCGCCCAGGCATCGCGCCGCGAACTCTGACTGAGCAACGGAGCCGTCAGCAGATCGGCAGGCTGTCGCAAGGGGTGCGCGGCCAACCAGCCGGGCGCGCAGACCGGCACCGCCTCTTCGCGAAACAGGAAATCCATCGCTGCGCCCGGCCATTCGTCGGGTGTGCCGAAATGGATGGCGGCATCAAATTCCTCCTGCGCGAAATCGAACGGTTGCGACCGCGCGGCGAAATCCACCACCAGTTGGGGATGCAGGGCGCTCAGATGCGGCAGGCGCGGCGCAAGCCAGCGCATGCCGAAACTGGGCAGGGTCGCTATCCGCAGCGCGCCCGGTGAGCGGCGCATGGTCATGCGCGACGTCGCCCGACGAATGCGGTCCAGCGCTGGCAGCAATTCATCGGCATAGATACGGCCTGCTTCGTTGAGCCGCACCCGCCGACCGACCCGGTCGAACAAGGGCGTTTCCAGCCAGTCCTCCAATTGCGCGATCTGACGACTGACCGCGCTTTGCGTCAGACCGATCGCTTCGCCAGCCCGCGAGAAGCCGCCATGACGCACCGCCGCCTCGAAACTGGTCAGCGCGGTCATGGATGGCAGCCATTTGCGATCGTCATTCATTCCATTCTCGCATCAACAGATGACAGGTCACCATTTGGAAAATACGACATAGGCTGAGATAAGGTAGCTGTCACCGGGAGCAATCTATGTCGAACGAGAATGATGGCCATGTCGTTGCACTAACGCTGGCGACGCTGGGCGAAGTGGCGGGACGGCGGACGCTCGATGCGCTGTCGATCGATCCTGCGTTGCTGGCGGAGCAAGGCGCTACGGTGTCGCGTGCGGCCTTTGCGATGGCGATGAATATCGCCCTGTTCGATGATCTGCTGAAAAGAGTGCGCAGCGGCGCGGCCTATGTAGCCGATACTGTCGCGCGCGGCGGCCGGGTGACGTTCGACCATGGCGCGCTGCGGACGATCCGCCTGCCCCATGGTCCGACCGGCGCGCTGCCAGGCGGCGAGGATGCCTTCACCCGGATATTGCAGCCGCTGGGCTATCAGATGGCGGCCATCTACCCGCTCGACCGGCTGCGCATGACCGGGCGCGCCTATGTGCATGCCGACCGGCCCGAAGCCATCCCGCAATTCTTCCTGTCCGAACTGCATGTCGACCGCTTCGACGCGGAATTCGGCGCGGTTGCCGCGCGGATATTCGGCACCTCGCGCGATCCTTTGGGTGATGCGGAGCAAGCCGTGCTGGCGCGCTATGGCGCTGGCGAACCAGTTGCGCTGGATGAGGCGGTAGCGGCATTGCCGGGGATCGTCGCCGCGTTCGACCGGCAGCATGAGATGCCCAGCTTTGCCGATTATCAGTTGCTGCTGTCACGGTCCAACGAGGCCGCCTGGATCGCGACCGAAGGTAACGCCTTCAACCATGCGACCGACCGTGTGGCCGATGTCGCCGCATTGGCGGATCGGCTGAAGGCGGAAGGCCAGCCGATCAAGGAACGGCTGGAGATTTCCGCGACCGGCCGGGTGCGGCAGACCGCATTCAGGGCCGATAGCGTCGAGCGGCTGTTCGGTGATGGGGCGTTGCGCGACGTGCCGGGCTCCTTCTACGAATTTATCAGCCGGGATGTTGATCCGGCGACAGGCAGGCTGGACCTTGCCTTTGACACGGGCAATGCCACCGGCATTTTCGCCATGACCAGCGCGGGCGCAAGCGCATGATGCTGCAATCCTTCGACCCCGCGTCACGCGCGTTGATATGGGAAGGCCCGGTCGCCGATGCCGCCGCCTGCAACCGGGCGATCGCGACAGCCCGCGCCGCCCTGCCCGGTTGGCGCGCGCGCGCCGTCGAGGAGCGGATCGCCGTCGCGCGGCGCTATGCGCTGGTGCTGGAAGAAAGGCGGGCAGCGCTTGCAGAGCTGATTTCGCGCGAGACCGGCAAATTGCTGTGGGAGAGCGACGCCGAAATCGGGTCCATGATCGCCAAGGTCGAGGTGTCGATCGCTGCCCATGCCGAACGCACTGGTGAACGCACCGCCGCCATGAACTTTGGCCGGGCGGTGCTGCGCCATCGCGGGCATGGCGTGATGGCGGTGCTGGGTCCGTATAATTTCCCCGGCCATTTGCCCAACGGCCATATCGTCCCCGCCCTGATCGCCGGCAATGCGGCGGTATTCAAGCCATCGGAAATCGCACCAGCCACGGGCGCAGCGATGGCTGACGCCTGGGCCGCAGCAGGGCTGCCCGACGGGCTGCTCAACGTCGTGCAGGGCGGCCGGGCGACCGGAGAGGCGTTGGTAGCCGGTGACATTGACGGGCTGCTCTTTACCGGATCGGCCGGTGCTGGCGCGGCGCTCAGGCGGGCGCTGGTGGACCGGCCCCATGTCATCATGGCGCTGGAACTGGGCGGCAATAATCCGCTGATTGCATGGGATAGCCCGGACGAAGCCGCGTCGATCATCATCAATTCCGCCTTCATCACCACTGGCCAGCGTTGTTCCTGCGCAAGGCGGCTGATCGTGCCGGAAGGCGCGGTTGGCGATCGGATTGTCGCTGCCGCGGATGGGTTGGCGGCGCGCCTGCCGATCGCGGCATGGAACGAGCCGGGCGATGCCTTCATGGGACCACTTGTGTCCGATCAGGCCGCCGCTGCGGCCCATCGCGCCGTCAGCGACCTGATCGCACGGGGCGCGCGGGTCATCCGGCCCTTCGCAGCAATTGACGGGCGCAGCGCCGCCTTTGTTACACCGGGCATCATCGACATGACCGGCGTGGACGGACCCGATGCAGAAATTTTCGCGCCCTTGCTGTCGGTGATCCGGGTGCGGGATTTCGACGCGGCAATGAAGGTCGCCAACGCCACCGCCTTTGGCCTGTCCGCCGGATTAATCTCTCAGGACGCGACCCTGTGGGAGCGGATGGTGGAAGAAAGCCGCGCGGGCGTGGTCAATCGTAACCGGCCAACCACGGGCGCGGCGGGCAACATGCCCTTTGGCGGCCTGGGCGCGTCGGGCAATCACCGCCCCAGCGCCTATTATGCCGCAGATTATTGCGCCTATCCGATCGCCAGTTTCGAGGCGGACGGGGTGCAGCCCGTCCCCGTCAACGGGCTGGCCTGACGCGGAATAGCAGGCCAGCACCGGAATTGAGGCCTGTGAAGTGGGATCGCAGCGGAGCGCCCGTTTCGCTTAACCGGCGCGGTGCATCGCGCAGAGCTTGTTCCCGGACGGATCGCGCAGATAGGCCAGATAAAGCGGGCCAAAGCCGGACTCGCGAATGCCTGGCGGATCTTCGCAAGTCGTACCGCCAGCCGCAACGCCCGCAGCGTGCCAGGCATCAGCCTCTGCCGGCGTGGCCATGCTAAAACCGATGGTTCCGCCATTTGCGCATGTCGCCGCCTGGCCATTGATCGGCTTGGTCACAAGGAACAGGCCGCCATTATGCATGTAGATCAAGCGGCCACGATCATCCGTGAAACCCGGTTTGCCGCCCATCGCCTGAAACAACGCATCGTAGAATATCCTGGCGCGATCGATATCGTCGGCGCCCACCATGACGTGACTGAACATGAGATTTCCCTGTTTGCAGGATTAGCGGAGCGTATCGCTATGCGCCGGACGAACGGATGGGGCCAGTTATACCAGCCAAACCCGCGTCGCCAAAGCGCGTGGGTGTCAGAAGATCGTGCTGTAGAGGAACCAGCCGACAATCAGCAGGCTCGACACGATGCAGATACGATCACCAAAGACGTCGATACGAGACATCACAAACATCCTTCCAACAAGGGCGATCTCCGTCGCCTCGATGGAAAGATTACATCAGTTTTTACCCTGCGGGAATAGCAAAATTGCGACGAAACCGCCCGAGGCCGCGACGGATCGCTTTTTGCGCCCCTTGAACGATCATTCCAATCGCAGTTCCCGGCAGATTAGCGAAAGTCCGGCCCGCGATGGCGCAGAAAAGAATCAGTTGCCTCCTGCGGTCCGCGATAGGCTTCCTGAAATTCCGCGCTCCAATATTTAAGATCTTCCAGATCGATTCTCTCTCCGGACACGGCGCAAAGGACGAACTGTCCCGGTCGCACGACGTCGAAATGCGGTGTGTCGTAATGCAGCACCGCCAGACCTTGAATATCCGCCATCAGTCGCCCGTCAGGATACGGTCGACCAATTGCTTGACGGTCGGAACGAAGCCGTTGGAATAGAATGGGTCCTGCTTGAACTTGTAGGCACCATGGCCGGCAAAGACCAAATTCTGGTCGAGGTCGCCGCCATGAACCGCCTCCTGCAACGCCTTCTGGATGCAGAAACTGCGCGGATCGGCCAAGCGACCGGTCGAGTTGGTCTCGCTGTCCATCCAGCTGGAGAAGGCGCACTGGCTAAGGCAGCCCATGCAGTCTGTCTGGTCCTTGCGGATCACCGCCCGCTCCTCGTCACCGACGAACACCAGCGTATTGTCCGGCGTCTTGAGCGCCGAGGTAAAGCCCTGCCCGAACCATTCGCGCGCGCGGTTCAGGTCGCCCAGCGTCACCCAGAAATGCTTGCCCTTCACCCCCACGTCGAGCTGGTGGGTATGGTCGCCAGCCTGTTCGGTGCTGAACGCGATCTGCCGTTCGGAGCGCGCTTCCAGGCTGCGCAGGAAGGGGTTGCGCACCGCCGAGCTGTAAAAGCCGGTCGGCGAAAAGCGGTGGAGCAGGATGTCGCCCGGGTTGAGCTGCGTCAGCAACTCCTTCCACGCCTGGGGGATGGGGCTTTCCTGCGTCAGCAGCGGACGGGTGCCGAACTGAAAGGCGATGGCGCCCAGTTCGGGATTGTCGATCCAGTCGTTCCAGTCCTTGAGCGCCCAGACGCCGCCCGCCATGACGATCGGCACGTCATCCGAAATGCCACCTTCACGCATGGTAGCGCGCAGGTCGCGCACGCGGGGATAGGGGTCTTGCGGCGCCTTGGGATCTTCGGCGTTGGACAGGCCGTTATGGCCCCCGGCCAGCCAGGGATCTTCATAGACCACCGCCGCCAGCCATTCCGCCGCCTTGGAATAAGCGCGCTTCCACAGCGCGCGGAAGGCGCGGCCCGACGATACGATCGGCAGATAGCTGACATTGTAGGACGCGGCGATTTCGGACAGCTTGTAAGGCATGCCCGCACCGCAGGTAACGCCTGCAACCATGCCCTTGGTCCTTTCCAGGACTCCGTGGAGTACGCGCTGTGCACCGCCCATTTCCCACAGGACGTTGATGTTGATCGCGCCCTTGCCCCCGGCAATCTCGTACGCGCGCTTGACCTGCTCCACCGCGCCGTCAATGGCGTAGGCGACCAGTTCCTCATGGCGGTCGCGGCGGGTGCGGCCATGATAGATTTGGGGAATGACATTGCCGAAGCTGTCGTAGCTGTCGGCATTGACCGCCGACACTGTCCCAATGCCGCCAGCGGCCGCCCAGGCGCCGGAGCTGGCATGGTTGGATACCGCAACACCCTTGCCGCCCTCGACCAGCGGCCAGACTTCACGGCCACCATAGACGATAGGCTTCAACCCCTTGAACAACGACATCTCCCGCGAAAAAGCGACACCCGGCCCGACCGGGCAAAGACCACTGCTATAGCAGCCTTTGCACTGATTGACGAATTTCCGCGCGCCTTAGCGCAAAATGTCAGGGCTGGCCAGAGCCTCCCCATAAAGGCTGGCATAGGCGTCGACCATCGCCTGTTCCGCATAATCGCGAACCGCGCGATCGCGATTGGCCGCGCCCAGCCGGGCGCGCAAGTCCGGGTCGGTTGCAAGCGTGCCGAGCGCTTGCGCCAGGCCCGCCTCATCCGGCACCACGAAGCTGCGATTTTCCGGGGCCACCATGTTGATGACATCGCCGACATCCATCGACGCGACCGGAACGGCCGCCGCCATCGCCTCCACCAGCGAGATCGGGAATTGCTCACTGTCGGAAGAAAGCGCGAAAATGTCGAACAGGCCGACGAAGCGCCACGGCTGGTCCATGAAACCGGCCATGTGCAGATCGTCGAGGCCAAGCGCAGCGGCTTGCGCCACTATCGCGTCGCGCTCCGGCCCTTCCCCCACGACGACCAGTTGCAGCCGGTCGCGGTGGGCGGCGACGGCACGGACGAGGCGGGGGATATTCTTGACCGGGCGCAGCCCCGCCAAAGTCCCCACCAGCAGCTTGCCGGGCGACCGGCGCAGGCCCGGAATCACATCAGGCGACGGCGGTTCGGCATAGCGGGCAGTATCTATGCCGTTGCGGATCAGGTGCACCTTCGCCACGGGCTGTTTCCAGACCTGCCGGGCGATGCTTTCCAGCCGGACGGAGGGAACGATCAGCGCATGGGCGCGGCCCAGAGCGGCGCGACGATACAGGTTGCGCTGCGGTTTGAGGCCGGCGGCTTCATCAGCGTTGAAACCATCTTCATGATGGATGAGCGGCGGCATGGCCGACACTGAGCTGAACATTCTGTGCGCCATCGCGGCGTCCATCGCGCCCCAATTATATGTCAGAATTAAATCGTATTTTTTCAAGAAGTTAGCTATATCATGAAAGCGCCCCACCCCCGGACGACCAGCAAAGGGAGGGGATGCCGGGAAATCCACCCGCACCGTCGGGTCGATCGCCGCGCGGGCGCCCAGCGCTTCCCGATCGGCACTGACGATCGCGTGGCGCGCCTTGTCACCCCAGATGTTCATCAGCCGAATGGCGCGCGCTTCCTTGCCCCCCAGGGTGAAGCTGCCATGGACGTGGAGAATGTGCGGCTGATTGTCAGCCATGCAGGACGCGGGCCAGCAACCGGTCGATCGCCGCGATGCTTTCCGGCTCATCCAGTGCGGGAGCATGGCCGACGTCGGGAATAGTTGCCAATTCCGCCTTTGCGCCAATGTCCGCCACCATGCGCTGCGCCGTTTGCGCGCTCAGCAGGTCGGATCGTTCGCCGCGCAGCAGCAGGGTGGGAATATCGCGAAAGGCCGCCATGACCGGCCACATATCAACGCCCGCCTCGCTGCCCATCGCCCGGATCGGTTCGGCGATGCGCATGTCATAGTCCAGCACGATCCGCCCGGCGCTGTTCAGGCGATACAGGCGCTTGGCCATGGCCAGCCATTGATCCAGGCCGTAGGCGGGATAGACGTCGCGATTGGCTTCCTCCAGCGCGCGGGCGGCATGAACCCAGCTGGGGTGCGACTGATTGACGCCGACATAGCTGCGGATGCGCGCCAGTCCCGCCTCGTCCAGTTCCGGTCCGACATCGTTGAGCAGCGCGCCCGCCAGCCATTCGCGATGCGTGGCCGCGACCAACATGGTGATGAGTCCGCCCAGCGACGTGCCGACCGCAACGAAACGGGTGATGGCAAGGTCCGCCAGCAACCGGCTGATATCCTGCAAATAAGTGAGCGGCACATAGGTCATGGGATCTTTGGCCTGAGCGCTCCCCGCCCGGCCCCGCATGTCCGGGCAGATCAGCCGCCAGTCCCCGGCAAGCCGCGCGGCGAGCGGTTCGAAGTCGCGGGCGTTGCGCGTCAACCCCGGCAGGCAGAGCAGCGGCGGGCGGCCATCATGCCCCCCGGCATAATCCCGATAATGTAGCCGCAGCCCGTCGGGGGACCACCAATATCCGTCGCTATAGTCGACCAAGCTTGATCCTTCAGGTGTCGCACCCCCATATCGCCTTATGATCCATATCCCGCAAGCCGCCAAATTCAGCCCCGTCCGCGAAATCGACCTGCTGATGCCCGATATAGCCGATCCGGTGACCGCTGCGGACTTTCCGCAGACGATCCTGCGCTTTCGCAATGATCGGGCGGCGGCAAGCGTCGGCCTGGACGGGTTGAGCGATGACCGATGGATCGCCCATTTCGGGCGGTTTGCGCCACTGGACGGATCGCTGCCCCGGCCGCTGGCGCTGAAATATCATGGTCACCAGTTCCGCCATTATAATCCCGACATTGGCGATGGGCGCGGATTCCTGTTCGCGCAGTTGCGCGATGGCGCGGGGCGCTTGATGGACCTGGGCACCAAGGGGTCCGGCCAGACGCCCTATAGCCGCTTTGGCGACGGGCGGCTGACGCTGAAAGGCGGGGTGCGCGAGATTTTGGCGACCGAGATGCTGGAGGCGCTGGGCGTACCGACGTCGCGCACCTTCTCGATCATCGAAACCGGCGAAGCGCTGGAGCGCAATGACGAGCCATCGCCCACGCGCGGCGCGGCGATGGTGCGCCTGTCCCATTCGCACATCCGCATCGGCAGCTTTCAGCGGGCGGCCTTTCATGAGGACAAGGCGCTGCTGGAACGGCTGACCGACTATGCCCTGACGCAGCTCTACGACGAACAACCGGGCGACAATCCACCCGCGCAACTGCTGGGCCGGGTGGTCGAGCGAACCGCCGACCTGGCGGCTAGCTATATGGTAGCCGGTTTCGTGCATGGTGTGCTGAACAGCGACAATATCAACGTGACGGGCGAGAGTTTCGATTATGGGCCGTGGCGCTTTACGCCCTTGTGGGACGCGGGCTTTACCGCCGCCTATTTTGACCATCAGGGCCTCTATGCCTTCGGGCGACAGGCCGAGGCGATCCATTGGGACGTCGCGCAACTGGCGGTGTCGCTGCGCGCGCTGGTCGAGGCGGAGCCGCTGATCGCGGAACTGGAGCGGTTTCCGGCTTTATACGGCGAGGCGATGGCGCGCCGCTTTTGCTGGCGGCTGGGGGTTGTGCCGGGGGACGGCGTCAATGCGATGATCGAAGCGGCAGTGCGCGGCATGGTGACGAGCGGCACCGGGATCGACCGCTTCTTCCATGACTGGCGCGGCGGGGTTCAGCGCGAAGGCGCGGACTATAGAGACGCCGCGTGGGGCGCATTTCGCGAGGCGCTGGTGGGATGCGCGCCTGTGCCGGGCGCGCGGGATCATGACTATTGGGCCGACGAAGCGCCCTGCTCCATGCATATTGATGAGGTCGAGGCGATCTGGGCCGCAATTGCGGAAAGAGACGATTGGGGGCCGTTGTACGCCAAGGTCGCGGCGATCCGGCGGATGGGCGAAGCCTATGGCTCGCTCCGGTCATCGGCGGAATCGCCGGGACTGGAGCGCCGACCATGATTGATAGCTGTTTCCTTAACCAATTTCTGCCATGGTTCACACCAAATGGTCGCACCGCTTACATCCCATGAACCCGCCACCGGCGTCTTGCTCTGGCAGGGCGAGACGGGCGATGTCGAGGCGGAGGTTGCGCGGGCGCGAGGAGCGTGGCCGCGCTGGGCGGCGCAACCGATCGCTTACCGGATCGAAACGCTGCGGCGCTTCGTCAATGTCGTGCGGCGGAACGAGGATGCGCTGGCCGACCTGATCGCGCGTGAAACCGGCAAGCCGCTATGGGACGCGCGCACCGAAGTCGCCGGCGTGATGGGCAAGGTGGATATTTCGGTCGCGGCCTATTCCGAGCGCACCGGGCAAAAGCGGCTGGAGGCGGCACTGGGTGCGCGGCAATCGGTGCGGCACAAGCCCCATGGCGTCATGGCCGTCCTTGGCCCCTATAATTTCCCTGCCCATTTGCCCAACGGCCATATCGTCCCGGCCCTGCTGGCGGGCAATGCTGTCGTGTTCAAACCGTCGGAAAAAACCCCGGCGGTGGGCGAGATGCTGGTGAAGCTCTACCATGAGGCAGGCGTGCCGGTGGAAGCCATGCGGCTGCTGCTGGGTGGGCCGGACGCGGGCAAGGCGCTGGCGGCGCATCCTGATGTAGGCGGCATATTGTTCACCGGGTCCGCGCAGACCGGGATTGCGATCAACCGGCAATTTGCCGCGCAGCCATCCAAGATTCTGGCGCTCGAAATGGGCGGCAACAATCCCATCGTTGTGTGGGATACGCCGGAAATCAATGCTGCCGCCGTGCTGGTGGTGCAGTCGGCCTTTCTGTCGGGCGGGCAGCGATGCACGGCGCCAGCCGTCTGATCGTGAAGGAAAGCATAGCCGACGCCGTCATCGCCGAGGTCAAGAAGCTGGCCGACCGGCTGATCGTCGATCATCCCCATGCCGATCCCACCCCCTATATGGGTCCGGTGATCGACAATGCGACCGCCGACGGGCTGACCGAGAGTTTCCTGTGGCTGATGAGCAATGGCGGCAAGCCGATCAAGCATATGGTGCGGCCCAAAAAGGGTCTGCCCTTTGTCAGTCCCGCGATCATCGACGTGACCGCCATGACGGAACGGCCCGATGTCGAACTGTTCGGGCCGTTGCTCCAGGTAATCCGCGTCGCGGAATTTGGCGATGCCATCGCGGAGGCCAACAATACGCGCTACGGCCTGTCCGCCTCGCTGATCGGCGGGACGCCCGACCAATATAACCAGTTCTGGGCCAATGTTCGCGCGGGCGTCATCAACTGGAACCGCCCGACCAATGGTGCGTCATCCTCCGCCCCGTTCGGGGGCGTGGGCATTTCGGGCAATCATCGGCCAAGCGCCTATTATGCCGCCGATTATTGCGCCTATCCGGTCGTATCGGCCGAAATAGAGCAGCCGCGCGCCTCGATCGGCGTCGGGCTGAAGGACATTGATGTCAGCGCGATGGGCGATTGACCCCGCCCCGACAAGATTTCCTAGTCCCCTGCATACCCATTCTGAATTGAACTTCGCCCGCGCCTTGTCCACATGGCGACCATGGCTGACCAACCATCCGATCCTGCCACCCCCGCCACCGTCCATCTGGTAGGCGCGGGACCGGGCGACCCGGAACTGCTGACGATCAAGGCGGTGCGGCTGATCCGCGACGCGCGACTGATCGTGCATGACGGGCTTGTGTCGGAAGAGATTCTGGCGCTGGCGTCCCCGGACGCGGAACTGATCAGCGTCGCCAAGCAGCGCAGCCGCCATTCGATGCCGCAGGACGCGATCAACGCGCTGCTGGTGCGTTCTGCGCTGGCGGGCGAAAGCGTCGTCCGGTTGAAAGGCGGCGATCCGTTCATCTTCGGACGCGGTGGCGAGGAATTGGAAGCATGCCGCGCGGCGGGTGTGCCGGTGGAAATCGTACCGGGCGTCAGCGCCGCGATCGGCAGCGCGGCGCAGGCGCAATTGCCGCTGACCCATCGCGATGCATCCAGCGCAGTGAGTTTCGTGGCGGGCCAATGCAAGGGACTGAGCGATCAGGACTGGTCCGGGCTGGCGGGCAAGGGCCGCACGCTCGTCATCTATATGGGCGTGGCGACCGCGGCGCAGATCGCCGACAAGCTGATCGCCGATGGCGTGTCACCGGCTTTGCCGGTCGCAGTGCTGGAAAATGGCACGCGCGCAGACATGCGCACGCTGCGCACCTTGCTCGCCGACCTTGGCGACATGGTGGAACGTGAAGCGGTGGTCAGCCCGGCGCTGATCGTCGTGGGTGAAGTGGCGCGCTATGCGCTGGCACGCGATGTGCTGGCGGGGTGGGCGCAAAGACAGGAATATGGGGCGGAGACGCGTTCGTGAAGATTTTGACGGGTAATGATCTGGCGTCGGGCGATGTCATCTGGTGGGCTGGCGACGGCTGGTCACGGCAGGTGAGCGATGCGACCGATGTCGGGACGCATGGCGATGAACTGGCTCGCGCGGAAGAGGCCGCGCTGCGCGTCGTGGGCGCCTATGTGATCGATGCGACGCGTGACGAGGATGGCGTTCGCCCGGCGCATATCAAGGACCGCATCCGCGCGTTCGGGCCGACCGTGCGCCCCGACCTTGTCGAACAACCAACCGAAGCCGACATCGGCAAGTGGGTGATCTGAACCATGTATCGTTATGACAGCTATGACCAGGCCATCGTCGACGCCCGCGTCGAGGAATTTCGCGACCAGACGCAGCGCCGCCTGACCGGCGCGCTGACCGAGGATCAGTTCAAGCCGCTTCGGCTGATGAACGGCCTCTATCTCCAGCTGCACGCCTATATGCTGCGCGTCGCCATCCCCTATGGCACGCTGTCGGGCAAGCAGATGCGCAAGCTGGGCGAGATTGCGGGCAAATATGACAAGGGCTACGGCCACTTCACCACGCGCCAGAATCTGCAATATAACTGGATCAAGCTGGCCGATGCGCCGGACATCCTTGCCGAACTGGCGACGGTGGAGATGCACGCCATCCAGACTAGCGGCAATTGCATCCGCAATATCAGTTCCGATCAATATGCGGGCGTTTCCGCCGATGAAGTCGCGGACCCCCGCCCCTGGGCCGAACTGCTGCGCCAATGGTCGAGCTTCCACCCGGAATTCACCTATTTGCCGCGCAAGTTCAAGATTGCGGTGATCGCGTCGGACGATGATCGCGCGGCGATGCGGCTGCATGACATCGGGCTGAAACTGGTCGAGCGCGATGGCGTGGTCGGCGCGGAAGTCTATGCCGGCGGCGGCATGGGGCGGACGCCAATGGTTGCCCCGCTTATCAGGGACTTCGTGGCCGAAGATGAGATTATTTCTTATCTGGAAGCCTGCCTGCGCGTCTATAATCGCTACGGCCGCCGCGACAATAAGTACAAGGCGCGGATCAAGATCCTGGTCCACGAAATCGGCGTCGAGGAGTATAAGCGGCAGGTCGAGGAAGAATTTGCGCATATGCGCACGTTGGGCCTCAATCCGCCGGTCGAGGAACTGGCGCGCATCCGCGACTTTTTTGCCGCGCCCGCTTATGAAAGCGGCCTGTCCGACGAGATCGACCGGAGCGACCGGGCTTTCGCGCTGTGGGTCGACCGGCAGGTCGCGGCCCACAAGGCGCCCGGCTATGCCATCGTCAACATCAGCCTGAAGCCGATTGACGGCATCCCCGGCGATGCGTCGGCGGAGCAGATGGCGCTGGTCGCCGATCTGGCCGAGACATATTCCTTCGATGAACTGCGCGTCACCCATGCGCAGAATCTGGTGCTGCCGCATGTGAGGAAGGCGGACCTGCGTGCCGTCTGGCAGAAGCTGGTTGCGGCGGGCCTGGCAGAGGCCAATCTGGACCTGATCACCGACATCATCGCCTGCCCTGGCCTGGACTATTGCGCGCTGGCCAATGCGCGGTCGATTCCCCTGGCGCAGAAGATCGCGTCCCGCTTCGCCGCTGCGGATCGGCAGGCGGAGATTGGCGAATTGAAGCTCAAAATTTCCGGCTGCATCAATGCCTGCGGCCATCATCATGCCGGGCATATCGGCATTTTGGGCGTGGACCGCAGGGGCGTGGAAAATTTCCAGTTGCTGCTGGGCGGATCGGGCGCGGAGGATGCCTCGCTGGGCCAGATCACTGGGCCGGGCTTTTCCGAGGACGGCGTGGTCGATGCGATCGAGAAGGTCACCGACATCTATCTGGCCGAGCGGGAAAGCGGCGAACGCTTCCTCGACACCTATCGCCGCATCGGCATGAAGCCCTTCAAGGAGGCGATCTATGGTTAATGCCTCTCTTCCTCCCGTTCGGGCTGAGCTTGTCGAAGCCTTGTCCTTCTTGACGAAAAGTACAGCCCTTCGACAGGCTCAGGGCGAACGGAGTGTGTGGCATGGTTGAATTTCTCTCCTTCCGCGACGGCGAGTCCACGCAGGAACCCGCCGTGACGGTGGAATCCTTCACTGGCCAGTCCAACGCCACCGCCGTCCGCATCGAACCGGGCGAGGATGCGCGCGAATTGCTGCCGCATCTGGACCGCCTTTCGCTGGTAGAGGTGAATTTCCCCGGCTTTGGCGACGGGCGCGGCTATTCGGCGGCGCGTATCCTGCGCGAAGCGGGCTATACCGGCGAATTGCGCGCGGTAGGCGATGTGCTGGTCGACCAGATCGTCGCCATGCGCCGCTGCGGCTTTGACAGCTTTCATCCCGCCAAGGCGCTGGACGATGCCGCCGTCGATCGCGCCCTCAACCGCTATGACGACGTCTATCAAAAGGCGATCGATGGCCGCACGCCCATTTGGGCAAAGCGGCACCTGGAGACACACAATGGCTGAAGCCGCCCGCACGCTCGACATCATCGACGCCCGCCCCGCCTTTACGCAGGCCGATGCGGACGCGCTCAATGCACGGTTTGAGGGTGTAGGTACGCTGGACATGCTCAAATCCGTCTTTGCCGAAGGACTGGCGGGCAATGTCGCGATCGTTTCCTCCTTTGGCACCGAAAGCGCGGTGCTGCTGCATCTGGTGGCGGAGGCGGACAAGAACGTGCCGGTCATTTTCGTCGATACGCTCAAGATGTTTGCCGAAACCCTGGCCTATCGCGACACGCTGATCGACGCTTTCGGTTTTACCGACAGCCGCACGGTGACGCCGATTGCCGACGTGATCGCAAAGAAAGACGAGACCGGCCTGCGCTGGTCCTATGATCCCGATGGCTGCTGCGACATCCGCAAGGTGGAGCCGTTGAAGCGCGCCAAGGACGGGCTGGACGCCTGGATTTCCGGGCGCAAGGCGTTCCAGTCGGTGACCCGCCAGAATCTCCCCCGTTTCGAGGTCGAGGACGGGCGGCTCAAGATCAATCCGCTGGGCGACTGGACCAAGGATGATCTGGAGGCCTATTTCGCCGAACATGCCCTGCCCCGCCACCCTCTGGAGGCTCAGGGCTATCTGTCGATCGGCTGCGAACCCTGCACGTCGAAGGTACTGCCGGGTGAAGATCCGCGCGCGGGGCGCTGGCGTGGATGGGACAAGGTGGAATGCGGCATCCACTCGCCCGTCACGCCGATCCCGGTCGTGGACCCGGAAGACCCCGCCAACATGCCGGTATTCTGACGGCGCTGCGTAATCTTCCATTGTGGCTGCGTAACTTTATTACAAGCCTCTGGACGGATCGCATCTGCGGCTTAAGAGTCTCCCCTATTCAAAGATAAGGGAGCCTCTGCCATGGACCGTCGTGATTTTCTGCTCTCCTCCGGCGCCGTCGCCATTGCCGTCGCTGCCCCCCGCGCCCTTGCGCAAGGCAGCGACGATGCGCGGCTATCGGCGGCTTTCACCGCCATTTTCGATCGGCAACTGGACCTGTCCCCCACCTTCGTGACCAGTCTGGGGCTGGACAAGGGCGCGCGGGCCGGGGCGAAGAGCCAGTTGGACGACAATAGCAAGTCGGCGATGATGAAGCGGCTGGCGATGACGCAGGCGGCGATCAAGGAACTGGAGGGGTTCAAGACAGCCAATCTGTCCGCCCCGCAGCAGCTTAACCTGGACGTGATCCTCTATTCGCTGGGGCAGCAGACGGTTGCCCCTGCGACCTTCGGCCTCAATAGCGCGGTGCGCCCCTATCGCATCTTTCAGCAGGGCGGCAGCTATTTTTCGACGCCCGATTTCCTGAACACGGCCCACACCATCAACGCTGCCGCAGATTGCGACGCCTATCTGGCGCGGCTGGAGGCCTTTGCCCGCAACCTGCGTACCGACAGCGCGATGCAAAGGGACGAGGCGGCACGCGGCTATCTGGCGCCGGGCTGGTCGCTCGACCTGACGCTGGTGCAGATGAAGAAGCTGCGTGACCAGCCTGCCGCGAGCAGCAGCCTGGTGCAGTCGCTGGTCAAGCGCGCGGCGGCGAAGGGCATCAGCGGCGACTGGCAGGGCCCGGCGGCGGCGATCGTGGAAAAGAGCATTTACCCCGCGCTCGACGCGCAGATTGCGATGATCGAAGGGCTGCGGCCCAGGACGGCGGCCGGCGATGGGGTATGGCGCACCCCGCGCGGCGAGGAGATTTATGCCGCCGCCTTGAAGAGCGCGACCACGACCGACCTGTCGGCGGCGGAGATTCACGCGATGGGCATCGAACAGGTGGCCGACATCAGCGCGCAGCTTGACACGATCCTGCAAGGTGCGGGCTATACCAAGGGAAGCGTCGGCGAACGGCTGGCCGCGCTCAATGCCGACCCGTCGCAGCTCTATCCCGATACCGCACAGGGGCGCAGTGACCTGATCGCCGCACTCAATGCCGAAGCCAAGCTGATGCAGGCGAAATTGCCGCAGGCCTTTGCCACGATCCCCGACACGCCGCTGGAAATCCGCGCAGTGCCGGTCGAAATTCAGGATGGCGCATCGAACGGCTATTATAACCGCGCGGCGCTGGACGGGTCACGCCCGGCGATCTTCTTCATCAATCTGAAGGCGATTGGCGACTGGCCCAAATATACGCTGCCCGCGCTCAACTACCATGAAGGGGTGCCGGGGCATCACCTTCAGATTTCGACCGCGCAGACGGCTGGCGACATTCCCATGCTGCGCAAGACCGCCTTCATGAGCGCCTATAGCGAAGGCTGGGCGCTCTATGCCGAGCAATTGTCGGACGAGTTGAAAGGCTACGCCACCCCGCTCGACCGGGCGGGCTATCTGCAATCCTTCCTGTTCCGCGCAGCGCGGCTGGTGGTCGACACCGGCATTCATTCGAAGCAATGGAGCCGTGAAAAGGCCACCGCCTATATGGTTGAAAAGACAGGCTTCACCCAGGCGCGTTGCCAGCGAGAGGTCGAACGTTACTGCACCCAGCCGGGCCAGGCCACCAGCTACAAGGTTGGTCATGGCGTGTGGACCAAAGCGCGCGCAGCAGCGCAGGCGGCCATGGGCGACCGCTTCGATATCAAGCAGTTCCACGCCATTCTTGAGGAAGGTGCAATGCCGCTGTCGATGCTGGAAGCGCGCGTCGCGGCGCGGGCGAAGATGGGATAACTTCTAAATCTTCCCCTGCAAGGGGAGGTGGCTGACCAAAGGTCAGACGGAGGGGTGTCAACCCAACGATAGGGCGACACCCCTCCACCATTTGCTACGCAAACGGTCCCCCTCCCCTTGCAAGGGAAGAATTACTCGTAGTCCAGATCCTGATAGCTATCGTCCGCGATGTCGGAAAAGCGTGTGATGCGCGCGTCGAACTTCATGCGGATGCGGCCGGTCGAACCGTGGCGCTGCTTGGCGACGATGACTTCGGCCAGGCCGTAGATGCGGTCCATATTCTCGCGCCAGACGGCATAGGCCGCTTCATCCTCGACCTTGGGTTCCTTGGCCGCTTCATAATAATCTTCGCGGAACACGAACCAGACCATGTCCGCATCCTGTTCGATCGACCCGGATTCGCGCAGGTCGGACAGTTGCGGTCGCTTGTCCTCGCGCTGTTCGACCGCGCGGCTGAGCTGCGACAGGGCCAGCACCGGCACATGAAGTTCCTTCGCCAAGGTCTTGAGACCACGGGAAATTTCGGAAATTTCGTTGACGCGATTCTCGTTGCCGCGCCCCGTGCCCTGCAACAGCTGAAGATAATCGACGACGATGAAGCCGACATCGTGGCGGCGCTTCAACCGGCGGGCGCGGGTGCGCAGGGCCGCGATGGTCAGGCCCGGCGTATCGTCGATGAACAAAGGCAGTTCCTGCAACTCGCGCGCGGCGCGGGACAGGTTCTGGAAATCGGCGCGGCTGATCTTGCCCATGCGCAGCGCTTCGCCGCTGATCCCCGATTGCTCCGCCAGCACGCGGGTCGCCAACTGATCGGCGGACATTTCGAGCGAGAAGAAGGCAGTCTTGGCCCCCATATTCTTTTCAGGCGGGATGCCGTCCGCATTGTCGCGCAGCCAGCGGGACGCGGCATTATAGGCGATGTTGGTGGCGAGCGAGGTTTTGCCCATGCCGGGGCGTCCGGCCAGAATCATCAAGTCCGAATTGTGCAGACCACCGATTTTCGCGTTCAGGCTGTTGATGCCGGTCGTGATGCCTGACACATGGCCGCCACTGTTTAGCGCGCGTTCGGCAACCTGCACGGCGGCGGTAGAGGCGGCCAGAAAGCTCTTGACCGATCCGCCCTCGCCTTCCCCTTCGGATACTTTATAGAGCGCGACTTCAGCCGCCTCTATCTGTTCGCGCGGATTGACATCCTCGCTCGTATCCATTGCATTTTCAACCAGTTCCCGGCCAACGCTGACAAGCTGTCGCAGCAGGGCCAGGTCGTAGATCTGCGACGCGAAATCGCGCGCGCCGATCAGCGCAGCGCCATTGCCGGTCAGCTGCGCCAGATAGCCCGCCCCGCCCAGTTCCCTGAGCGCCGGGTCTTGATCCAGCATGGGTTTCAGCGTCACTGGATTGGCGACCATGTCGCGGTCCAGCAGCTTCATGATCGCGTCATAGATGCGGCCATGCATCGGCTCGAAAAAATGCTCTGCCTTGATCTTGAGCTGAACATCTTCCGCCAGCCGGTTGTCGATCATCAGCGCGCCGAGCAGGGCTGCTTCCGCCTCCACATTGCGGGGGAGTTCAGGCGCGCCGGTTTCGGCGGCATTGTTCATTTTTACGAGTTCGACCATGCCCCTCTATTCCTCCCCCCGCCGCCCGCGTGCAAGGCCCAAGGTCGAAACGACGATGGCTAGCTGTGGATAAGTGTCCGCCCCTGCGATGCCCGCCGCGGATTTGCGCATGATCGCCAAGTCCTGCTTGCATTTCGCGGGCCGTCGCCGCACTGAGGCTGATCGCAATATGGCCGACCCGCGCATCATAGACATCAAGCTCGACGAGCGGACGATCCTGTGGCGCAATGCCGACGTCGAACAGGAACGGCGCATCGCGATCTTCGACCTGCTGGAGGATAATATGTTCGCGCCCCAGCGCGTGCATCCCGACGGCTATGCCGGGCCTTACAAGGTCGTGCTGCGGGTCGAGGAAGGCCGGTTGGTGATAGAGATCAACCGCGACGATGACAGCCCGCTCGAAGCCGTCATCCTGGGGCTGGGCCGGTTCCGGCGACCGATTCGCGAATATTTCGCCATATGCGACAGCTATTATCAGGCGATCAGCAATGCCTCGCCCGCGCAGATCGAAACGGTCGACATGGCCCGGCGCGGCATTCACAATGACGCGGCGGAAATGCTGCGTGAGCGGCTGGAGGGCAAGATCGAGGTCGATTTCGATACGGCGCGTCGCTTGTTCACGCTGATCTGCGTGCTGCATATCAAGGGGTAGGGACAATCGGGCGACTGACTCTGGGGGGATTGCTGGTCCGTGTCGCGCTGGCGCTCACGCTGGTCGCCGTGCTGGCGCTGGCGCTGTTCTTCTATGCGCGCAACTGGGCGCCAAGCCGGGACGATTATCCGGTGCAGGGGCTGACCGTCAGTTCCGACAATGGTCCGATCGACTGGGGAACGCTGGCGGCGCAGGGGGCGGATTTCGCCTATATCCGCGCGGCCAAGGGCGCAGACTGGCGTGACCCGGACTTTGCCGTCAACTGGCGCGGCGCGCGCACCGCCGGGATGCGTTATGGCGCGATGCTGGAATTCAGCCTGTGTCGACTGGCCAGCGATCAGGCGACCCGCTTCATGACCACGGTGCCGCGCGACAATGCCGCCCTGCCCCCGGTTATCCGCCTGGCATTCGACCCTAGCTGCACCGCGCGACCGGGGCGCGACCTGTTGCTGTCGGAACTCAATACGCTGGTCAATCTGGTCGAAAGCCATGCGGGCAAGACGGTGCTGCTCAACGTGACCGAGGATTTCGACAAAAGCTATGACATCGGTTCTGGCATCAACCGCACGCTGTGGCTGGACGGCAATTTCTTCCCGCCCGATTACGCCACCAGGCGCTGGGTGATGTGGACAGCCAGCGACATGCGGCATATCGACGGGATCGACGGTCCGGTCAGATGGGATGTGGTGGCGCCATGACGCGCGAGGCGGAAATTGCGGAACTGGTGGCGGCTGCGCGCGCGGCGATGGCCAACGCCCATGCACCCTATAGCCGCTTTGCCGTGGGCGCCGCGGTGCGGCTGACCGATGGCAGCATCGTCACCGGCTGCAATTTCGAAAATGCAAGCTATGGCCTGTCGCTGTGCGCCGAAACGGTCGCGCTGGCGACGGTCAATGCGCAGGGCCGCTTCGCCGATGTCGCCGCCATCGCCGTGGTCGGCGGCGCCATGGATGGCGCTGGCCAGGCAATCGTCACCCCATGCGGCCGCTGCCGCCAAGTCATGAACGAAGCCGAACAGATGGCCGGACGCCCGCTGGCCATCTATTGCGCGACGCCCGATGGCGGACAGATAGTCGAACATAGCGTCGCGGCATTGCTGCCCCATGCCTTTGGTCCGGCGGACCTTGGCATCACTCCTGTCAGGAAGAACTGAACTGCCCATGTCGATATTGTCGGATAAATGGATTCGCGAACAGGCACTGAGCAACGCCATGATCGAGCCGTTCGTGGAGAGCCAGCGGCGCGACAATTGCATCAGCTATGGCCTGTCCTCATATGGCTATGACGCGCGGGTGGCGGACGAGTTCAAGATTTTCACCAATATCGACAGCACCATCGTCGATCCGAAGAATTTCGACACCAACAGCTTCGTCGATCGCAAGACCGACTGCTGCATCATCCCGCCCAACAGCTTCGCGCTGGCCCGCACGGTCGAATATTTCCGCGTGCCGCGCGACGTGCTGGTGATTTGCCTGGGCAAATCGACCTATGCCCGCTGCGGCATCATCGTCAACGTCACCCCGCTGGAACCGGGCTGGGAGGGGCATGTGACGCTGGAATTTTCCAACACGACGCCTCTGCCCGCCAAGATCTACGCCAATGAAGGCGCATGCCAGTTCCTGTTCCTGAAGGGCAATGAACCGTGCGAGGTCAGCTATGCCGACCGGGCAGGTAAATATATGGGGCAGCAGGGCGTGACGTTGCCGCGCCTGTGACGACGTGCCAGACTATGGCTTATGAAATGGTTGCGGACATGGCTGGCACGCGGAACGCCGACTGAAGCATTGCCCCCGCCGAGCATAGGCGACCGCCGCGTTTACGCGATTGGCGATGTGCATGGCCGCGCCAGCCTGCTCGACGCGCTGTTGATATTGATCGCGCAGGATGACGCCCAACGGGGCGCGATGCCCCCGCACATCATCCTGCTGGGCGATCTGGTCGATCGCGGCCCATCATCCCGGCAGGTGATCGACCGGGTGATGGCCATGGTCGCATCAGGCGGCGACGTGCGCTGCCTGAAAGGCAATCATGAGGAGATTTTCGTCCTGGCGGCGCGAGGCGAAGTCCGGGCGGTACCTGTTTTCCGCCGGATGGAGGGTGCGGCGACTCTGGCCAGTTACGGGCTTGACCCATTATTGTTCGGCGTCATGACCGATGAAGAGGTCGTGGCGTGGATGCTGAACAATGTTCCGCGTGAGCATGTCGATTTTCTCGACGCCCTGCCCGATCAGGTCGAAATGGACGATTATCTGTTCGTTCATGCCGGTATCCGGCCGGGTGTGGCGATCGACGCGCAGAACGGGGCCGACCTGCGCTGGATAAGACGCGAATTTCTGGATCATGAAGGCGCGCATCCCAAGATGGTCGTGCATGGCCATAGTATCACTGACGATGTCGATCTTCACCCCAACCGGATCGGCATCGACACGGGCGCCTATTATTCGGGGCGACTGACGGCGATCGGCCTGCAAGGTACAGAGCGCTGGTTTCTCCAGACCAACGACTGACTGGCTTCACTTGTTATTTTTTGCGTCGCAGCATGCCGATGATACTGCGTTGGCGGCCATAAGCTGTTGAAAGTCGGGCGCCGATTCGCGGCCGGGAAAATCCATAGCGGATTGCTACCTTTGCTTCGTTTCTAAAGGACAGAGCGGCCCAGATGCTGCCATCCAGGGGAACAGATCATGCGTGCTATTCATGCGTTAACCGGGCTTTGCCTGGCGTCATGCCTCGTGCCTTCATCTCAAGCCTTCGCAGCTGCAAAACAGGACTTGGCGCTCACTCAGCGCCACAAGTTCGACATTCATGTCCAGCCGCTCAGCAGCGCGCTGCGCCAGCTTTCCACGCAATCGGGCGTGCGTATCCTGTTCCCCTATGACGAGGTGGCCGCGATCCGCAGTCGCCGCATCCAGGGCTGGCTGTCGACGCAGGAGGCGCTGGGGCGTCTGCTGGCGGGCACTGACCTGAAAATGGAACAGGCGGGCGCGGGCGTGATCGCGCTGGCCGCCCCGGCCAATCGCAGCGCGGCGCGGCGCAGTCCGCTCTCGCTCCAGTTCGCGCAGGCTGGCACAGCGGGCAGCGTCGCCCCGGCCGCGCTCACCCCCGCCCCCGAACCGATCGAGGATTCAACGCCGATCATCGTCACCGGGACGCGCACGACCAACCGCACTGTCGCCGACAGCCTTGCGCCGATCGACGTTCTGGGCACCAAGGATCTGGAAGCGAGCGGCAAACAGTCGGTCCGCGATCTGCTGGGCACGCTGGTTCCGTCCATCAACGTGTCGAACAATGGTGCGGGCGCCAGTTGGGCGGTGCGCACACTGTCGCTGCGCGGCCTTGGCGGGGACCAGTTGCTGGTGTTGGTGAACGGCAAGCGGCGGCATAATTCGGCGACATTGTTCATCAACGGGTCAGTGCAGAATGGCCAGTCGCCGCCGGACCTGGACCTGATCCCCGGCAATGCGATCCAGCGGATCGAGGTGCTGCGCGATGGCGCATCGGCGCAATATGGTTCTGACGCCATTGCCGGCGTGGTCAACATCATCCTGAAGAACGATACGGCCGGGGGTGCGGCGCTGACGCTGGGCACCACGATCGACAATGGCGGCGAACAGGGGCGTTGGCAGTTGGACAATGGCTTCGCGATCGGCCCGGACGGCGGCTATATTCACCTTGCGGCCGATGGCGTCCTACAGGCCGGGACAATTGTTAAAGGGTCGCCGATCGCCGGTGACTATTATCCGACCGGCGATCCGCGGAACAACAATCCCGATCTGGATCGCTACCGCGGCAAGGCCGGTCAGCCCGAAGTCATCGGCGGCAATGTCAGCTATGACGCCATGCTGCCGATCGGTGGCAGCGTGGAAGCCTATAGCTTTGGCACATATTCCAAGCGCCATGCCGCAGGCTGGCTGACCTATCGCACGCCCGCCGCGCTCAACAATATCATCGAAATCTATCCCGAAGGCTATATCCCGCGCATCCATGTCTATGACGAGGATTTCCAATATGCGCTGGGCGTGCGCGGGGAAATCGGCGGCGGCGTGCATTTCGACCTGAGTTCCACCTATTCGCAGAATGAGGTGAAATATAAGCAGACGACGTCGCTCAACCCGTCCATGGGCACGGCGAGTCCGACGAACTTCTATCTGGGCAAGATCCGGTTCGACGAATGGACCAACAATCTGGATTTCAGCAAGGAATTGGAGGTCGGACTGGCCGGGCCGCTATCTGTCGCGGTCGGGGCGGAATATAAGAAAAACAAGTTCATGATCGGCGCTGGCGATCCGGAATCCTATATCGACGGCAAATATGTGTCGCCGCCGGGTGCCTGGCTCGCAGGTCGGCAACGTACCGGCGTCGGCGCGCAGGGCGTGACGGGTTTCGTTCCCGAAGGCACGGGAAGCTGGAGCCGCAGCAACTGGAGCGCCTATCTCAACCTGGAAGGCACGATCGTCGAAGGGCTGGAATTCGGCCTTGCCGGACGGCACGAGGATTATACCGACTTTGGCACCACCGACACCGGCAAGGCGTCGCTGCGCATCGAACCGATGCGCGGCTTCGCCATCCGTGGCACGGCCAGCACGGGCTTTCGCGCACCCACCCTGCAACAACAGCATTATGCGTCATCCTCCACCATCGGCGTGATCCAGAACGGCATCAGCGTCCTGTTGCCGGTGCAGGCATTGCCGGTCGAGGGTGCGGCGGCCAAGGCTTTGGGCGCGGTGCCGCTCAAGCCTGAAAAGTCGGTCAACTTTTCCGCAGGCGTCGTTCTGACGCCCGCGCCGAACCTGAACATCACGGTCGATGCCTATCAGATCAAGATCAAGGACCGCATCCTGCTGAGCGAAACGCTGAGCGGCCCGGTAGTCATCAATGCGCTGGAAGCGGCCGGCATTTACGGGATCGCGGGCGGACTGCTCTTCTCCAATGCCGCCGACACGCGGACGCGCGGCCTGGACATTGTCGGTACCTATCGGGCGGGGCTTGGTGACATGGGCCTGGCGACGATCAGCCTGTCGGCCAATTTCAACAAGACCATTTTCACCCATATCGATCCTGTCCCCGGACCGATTGCCGCATCCGGCCTGGCGCTGATCGGCCGAACCAAGCAGGGCGACCTGACCGAGGGCACGCCGCGCAACAAGTTCATCGCCAACATCCTTTGGGAAAAGGATGATTTCAACATGAACCTGCGTGCCACGCGCTTTGGCAAGATCACGCAGCGGGCAAATGCCACCGCCTTTCACACGGCCGACTTTACCGCGTGCGCAGTCAATGTCGTGAGCCCCGTCTGCTTCCGCGATTTTGTCGACGAAGAATTGAAGCCCAAGGTCATCGTCGATCTGGAGATCGGGTATAAATTGACCAAGGGGATCAAGCTGTCGGTTGGCGCGAACAATCTGCTGAATACCTATCCCAACAAGTTGAAGCCGGTAAACCAGTTCGTCGGCTTTCTCTACAACAGCTATGCCCCCTATGGCATTAGCGGGGGCTTTTATTATGGCCGCCTGAATCTGGAGTTCTAGGCATGAAGAACGAACCGGGCGTGAGCCGGCGCGAGGCGATTGCGGCGAGTGGGATCGGCTTGCTGGCGGCGGGCAGCGTTGCATCGGTCGCGCAATCGGACGGCGCGCCGGGGGCAGGCAAGGAAACGATGGTGCGTGTCGAGGACGCCACCAATGTCGCACTCTCCTTGTCGCCCGATGGCCGCCGGATCGCCTTCGACCTGCTCGGCATCTTGTGGACGATGCCGGTCGCGGGCGGACCGCTGAAACGGCTGACCGGCGATTTTGACGATCTGGCCCAGCCCGACTGGTCGCCCGATGGCAATCGGATCGCGTTCCAATCCTATCGCAGCGGCAATTTCCACATCTGGTCGGTCGCGGCCGATGGCAGCGACATGCGCCAGCATACGGACGGGCTGCTGGACGATCGTGAACCGCGCTGGTCGCCCGATGGACGGACCATCGCCTTTTCCAGCGATCGGGCGGACGGGCGCTACGCCATCTATCTGCTGGATGTGGCGTCAGGCCGGGTGACGCCGCTGTCCAGCGGAACGACCAATGACAGCGAGCCGTGCTGGTCGCCCGATGGCCAGCGCATCGCCTATGTGGCGGGCGGTACGAAACTGGTTATCGCCGATGTCGCGACCGGCGCGGTCAGCGAGGCTGCATCAGTACCCCCCTCCCCCGATCGCTTCAATCCGTCGGCCATCATGGCCCCGACCTTCGCGCCGGACGGCCGTATCGCCTATACGCGCGTCCAGCCCGGTTCCGTAACGCTGGTGGTGGACGGCAAGGATGTTGTCGTGGGCGAAGATCTCTACCCTTTCCGCCCCGCTTTCACGGCGGATGGTGCGATCCTCTATGGCTCCGGCGGCAAGTTGCGGCGGTGGCAGGGCGGTAAGGCGGCGGTCGTGCCCTTCACTGTGCAGATCCCGGTGACGACGCCCGATTACAGCAAGAAGGCGCGCGATTTCACCTCCGCGACGCCAAAACCCGTGGTCGGCATCGCCGCGCCGATGCTCTCGCCCGATGGGAAGCAGATCGTCTTTGCCGCGCTCAATGATCTTTATCTGATGCCGGTCGGCGGCACCCCCCGCATCCTCGTGGGCGACGCCTTCCACAAATGCGATCCGGCCTGGTCGCCAGACGGCGGGACGATCGCCTATAGTTGCGACCGGGGCGGCACGCTGGACCTGTGGCTGCATGACGTCAGCACCGGCAAGGAGCGGCAACTGACCAACATCCCGGACAAGGCCGTCGCCTGGGGCAGTTGGTCGCAGGACGGAAAGCTGATCGCCTTTCTGGATCAGGAAGGCGCGCTCCATACTGTCGAAGTCGCGACCGGCACGGTGCGCAAGCGCTTCGATGCGATCTGGGAACCGGGGCGGCCCAGTTTCGGTCCCGATGGCCAGACCATCGCCTATGCCGCCTTCAAGCCGGTGACGGGCCGCTATCGCGAAGGGGCGAGCCAGATATTGTCGATCGATCTGGCGACCGGCAAAGGCACCTATCGCCCGGTGTTCGACGGCAAGTCGCTCGGCACGCGCGGCCATGACGGGCCGGTCTGGTCGCCCGATGGCAAGGCAATGGCCTTCGTCTTCGCCAGCACGCTGTGGGTCGCGCCCGTCGCACCGGACGGCAGCTTCACCGGCGCGCCGCGCCAGATCAGCACCGAACTCGCCGATGCGCCAAGCTGGAGCGGGGATTCCCGGTCACTCCTGTATCTGAGCGGCGGAAAATTGCGGCTTGTGCCGGTCTCTGGCGGCAAGCCGCAGACCGTGCCTTGCCGCCTGACATGGGCCAATGCCAAGCCTTCGGGTCGCACCGTCATCAGGGCTGGCAAGGTCTGGGACGCGCTGTCCCCGGCCTACAAGAGCGGCGTCGACGTGGTGATCGACGGCAACGTCATCACCGCGGTCACGCCGCATGATGGCGGCGCGCCGTCCGACGCCAATGCCCGCTTCATCGACGCGCCGGACCTGACGCTGATGCCGGGCCTTATCGACATGCACACCCACCGGCAGATGGCGGGCTATGGCTATGGCGACCGGATGGGGCGTCTCTGGCTCGCCATGGGTATCACCGCGACGCGATCACCGGGCTGTCCGGCCTATCACATGGTCGAGGATCGCGAAGCGATCCAGAGCGGCAAGCGGATCGCCGCGCGCCATTATGCCACGGGCGAAGCAATCGACGGCGGGCGCATCTTCTATAATTTCATGCGGCCAGTGACAGAACCGGGGCAGATGACGCTGGAACTGGAGCGGGCGCGCCTGCTCGATTATGACATGGTCAAAACCTATGTCCGCCTGCGCCACGACACGCAGAAGGAAGTGGTCGACGCATCGCACCGGATGGGGATGCCCTTGTCATCCCATTATCATTACCCCGCGCTTCACAGCGGCATGGACTGCATGGAGCATATCGGCGCGACCAACCGCTACGGCTATTCGCGCACCGTCACGGGGCTGGGCGGTGGCTATCATGACGTCAATGATCTGTTCTCTGCCGCCAGGGCCGGGCGGACGCCAACATTGTTCGCCGCGACTGCACTGCTGGGGCTGGACGACAGCTTCACGCGCGATCCCCGGATCACCACCCTCTATCCCGACTGGGAGTTCGCCAAGCTGACCGGACGGGTCAAGGCCATGTCGGGCGAAGGCGGCGCGGTGATGCTGGCCTCGCTGGAACGGCAGGTGGCGCAGATCAAGCAGATGCTGGCGGCGGGATGGCACCCCCTGTCCGGCACCGACGCGCCGATTGATCTTACCGCGATCAGCCTGCACCTCAACCTGCGGGGCATGGTGAAATATGGCGTGTCTCCGCTCGACGCGCTGATGATGACGACGCGCTGGTCGGGCGAATTTCTGAACGAGCCGATCGGCCGGATCGAACGCGGCATGTTGGCGGACCTGATCCTGGTGGAGGGTGATCCGCTCAGGGACGTCAGCGCCGTCGCCAATGTGCGGCAGGTGGTGGCCAATGGCGTAGCGCATACGCCAGAAACGCTGATGGCCCCGTTCGCCACCGCAAAACCGCAGGCAGAGCTGACCCCGGTGCTGCCGATGCTGGCCGATGCACACCAGCATTTCTGGTGGCACGATGCCGAATATGTGGAATCGAGCCGGGCCGCATGTTGTGCGGGCCATGCGGTGGAGCATGTCTAGGCTGGCGGCGGACTGATACGCCATCCGGAATAGCGATGCGAAGAGCGAACGGGCGGTGGTCCCTAACGCCAGCCCTTCGCCTTCGCGGCCTTCTCCCCCGCCGCGTCAACGGGCGCGCCATCGATCAGCGCGTCGACCGTCGCCATAACCCGCGCATCCGCTGACGACGCCTGACGATAGCCGTGCGCCTGCCCCGCGCCGGGCAGCGCCTGTTGCACCTGCCAGCCATCGCCCTCACGACAAGCGACGCCCGCGAGTGTCCCGTCGAAGCTGCGGCACCAGCCGCCACCCTTGCGCTGGAAGGTCAGGCCGATGCGGATCGGATCGTCCCCCTGTGCCGAGGCCAGTTGCGCGTCGAGCGCCTGCGCCAGCCCGCCCTGCGCAATCATGACGCCATTCTGCACGCCGATCGGTCCGCCTTCCCCACCGCTCAGGCGACCAAGGGCAAGGCCCAGCACAAGGCTAGCGGCGATCGCGCCGCCCGTCATCCATCCCCGCCAGCGCGGCGCAGGACGCGCCAGAGGCACGACCCTGACGCTATCCTCCACCAGAGCGCGCATTGCCTCAGGCAGCGGTTCCTGCGCGATCGGCGCATAATGGTCCGCCAGCCGCTCCCGCAAGCGGCGGTGGATCGCCACGCGTTCCGCCAGCGCAGGGTCTTCCGCCATGGCGCGTTCGACGCGGCGGCGGGTCACATCATCCAGTTCGCCATCGACCAGTGCGATCAGCATGGCTTCGTCAATATCGGTCATGCCGCTTCCCCCATCAGTTCAATGAGCGCTCCGCGCCCGCGCACCAGCCGCGATGTCAGCGTCCCCGTCGGCACCCCCAGCACGGCGGCGGCTTCCTTGTAGGACAGGCCCTCCACCAGCACGAGCGCGATGGCTTCGCGCTGTTCATCCGGCAGCGCCTGCATCGCCCGATCCACGTCGGACAGGTGCATATGCGTTTCGATGTCATGATCGCCGGCATGACCGACATGCTCGCCCGCTTCCTCCGGCGCGAATGTCCTGGCCGCCCGCTGGCGCGCGCGGGCTTCGTCGATCCACAGGTTGCGCATGATCCGATATATCCAGCTGTCGAGACGCGTGCCCGGCTGCCATTGGTCGCGCGCCTTGAGCGCCCGCTCCAGCGCAGCCTGGCACAGGTCGTCGCCATCGGCACGATCGCGCGACAGGCTGGCGGCAAAGCGCCGCAACCTGGGCAGGATGGCCAGCAAATCATGCTCGAACGACATCGGGCCTCCGTACAATGTTCCTGGGATGAAACGAGCCTGCCCGGTCGTTTCATCCCACAGCCGAGGAAAAAACGGAAATATTCGTGCGATGGTTTATCATGCACCCGAAAGGACCGGTGACGACGCCATGAAATTGACCCGCCCCTGGATGATCGCCGGGCTGATGCTGATTGCGCCGGGCGCACAGGCGCAACTATTGGGCGGCAGCGGGCCTGTGGGTCAGGTGGTGCCCGATGTCCTGAACCGGGTCGACCGGCTGGTCGAGGGCAGCGGACTGGAGCGCCTGTCCCCGGCGCGGCTGGCCGATCGGCTGGCGTCGGCGCGCGCGACACGGGTGGGCGATCTGCTGCGGCGGCATGGCGACAGGGTCGAACTGGACGACCGGCGCGAACCAGCGCGGCGGGGAGTGATATTGCTGACCGGCGCGGATGCCGCCAGTCTCGACGCGCTCAAAGCCGCGGGTTTTGGCGTGGAGAGCGAGGCGGTGGACGGGCTGGACCTGACTATTGTGCGGTTGCAAGTGCCGCAGGGCCGCAGTCTGGCGCGGGCGTTGAAGGATGTGCGCAGGATCGCGCCCAGGGCGCAGGCCAGCGCCGACAATCTCTACTTCCCCGGCGGGTCAGCCAATGGCGCGGCAGTGGGCATACTGGCTGGAGGCGGCACAGTCGGACGCGGCGCAGCGGGACTGATCGACGGCGGCGTCGCGCGCCATCCAGCGCTGACGGGGCCGGTCGAACAGCGTGGCTTCGCGCGTGGTGCGCCGCGCGCAAGCGCCCATGGCACGGCGGTCGCTTCCCTGATCAGCGGGACAGGCAGCGTGCGCGGCGCAGCGCCGGGTGCGCCCTTGCTGGTCGCGGACGTCTATGGCGATGATCCGGCGGGCGGCGGCGCCTTTGCGATCGTGCGCGCGCTGGGATGGATGGCGGCGCGCGGCGTGCCGGTCGTCACGGTCAGCCTGGTCGGACCGGACAATCCGCTATTGGCGGGCGCGATCCGGCTGGCGCGCGACAAGGGCGTCACGGTGGTCGCAGCAGTGGGTAATGACGGCCCCGCAGCACCGCCCGCCTACCCCGCTTCCTATGCGGATGTGGTCGCCGTCACCGGCATTGACGGACGCGGACGCCTGTTGCCCGAAGCAGGCCGCGCCGCCCATGTCGATTTTGCCGCACCGGGCGCGAACCTGAACGCAGCGCGCAGTGACGGCGGCAAGGGCGCGGTGCGCGGCACCAGCTTTGCCGCGCCGCTGGTCGCCGGACGCTTGCTGGTGCGGGGCAGCCTGAATGCGCTGCTGGCTGAAGCGGAGGCGCCAAAGGGCAAGGCGCGCGGCTTCGGCAAGGGCATCATCTGCGCCACATGCAGAAATAATGACTGATTTTTAATCGGTTACGATTTTTTCCGCCAGCGCGGGATTAAACGCCTGCCTCCTCCCGTTGTCCCTGCATTGCATCGACAGTCAACAAGGAGACAAGCGATGAAGAGCAAGTTCATGATCGTGGCGGCCTGTATCGCAACGCTGACCGCGGTTCCCGCATCGGCCCAGTTGCTGGGCGGCGGCGGTGGCGGTGGCGGTCTGCTGGGCGGGTCGATCGGCGGCGTAGGCGGCAGCTTGGGCGGCACGCTGGGCGGGTCGGGCAGCAGTGGCATCGGCCTCGACCGCAGCATCGACCTCGACAATGGCCGGGTCGGCGCGAACGGATCGGGCAATGGCCGGGCCGATGGCAATGCCAGCGGTTCACTGACCCGCCGGGACAAGAGCCACAGCGGCAGCGCGTCGGGTTCGGCCAGCGGATCGGCGGGCGGCAGCCTGGCGGTCGACACGCTGGGTACCAGCGATGCCCGCAATGCGGTCGGCAATGTGCGTGATCGGGCCACCAATGGCGTCGGGGCAGTACGGGATCGTGCGAACGGTGCCGTCAGTACAACCAAGGACCGGGCTGGACAGGCCGTTGGCGCGGTTCGTGATCGGGCAGGATCGACCGTTGGCAGCGCAACCGGCGCTGTGAACGGCGCTGCATCGATCGACGCCAGCGGCCAGGTTTCAGGGGGTGGGCAAGAGGCTGGTTCGACCAGCGCCGCTCCTGAAAGTCAGGCGGAAGATTGACCCCGCAGGGGAAAGGGGGATGACGGCCAAGTTCCAAGCCGTCATATCCCGCCCCGTCGCCTGACCGGGCCGACGATCCAGACCGGATCGTCGGCCCATTTTGCATCAATCGAGGGCAAGCATCCGGCGGATTGCGCCGGTCAGGTCATTGCGCGATTGCTGCGCGACGCGCGCGGTCGCCACGATGTCGAAAGCGTGGATCGCGCCCGGATAGACATGACATTCCACCGGCACCCCTGCCCCGGCCAGACGCCGTACGAAATCCAGATCCTCGTCAAGAAACAGATCGAGCGCCCCGACCGCCACATAGGTCGGCGGCAATCCAGCCAGATCATCCGCCAGCGCCGGAGAGAACCAGCCCTTGCGCGCATCGTCGCAGCCATAATCGCCGCGCAATGCGTCCCAGCAAAACTGGTTGGAAGCGCGTGTCCAGATGAATTCGCCGGTGCCTGCCGATTGCCAGCGGCATTCCGCTCCGCCGGTGCGATGGTCCAGCATGGGATAGATGAGAATTTGTCCCGCCAGCGCCATGTCACCCCGGTCCCGCACCATCAGCGCCAGCGCCGCCGCCAGCCCGCCCCCGGCGCTTTCCCCCAACACGACGATGCGCTGCGGATCGATGCCAAGCGTATCGGCCTGTGCGACCATCCACTCGATCGCGGCGTAGCAATCCTCCTGTGGCCCCGGAAAGGCTGTTTCGGGCGCCAGTCGATAATCGACGGAGGCGGCGACGAACCCCATGGCCTCTGCCATCGGCCCGATCGAGCGGCTCGCCGCATCAGCCGTCCCCATCACCATGCCACCGCCATGGATGTGCAATATGGCTGGACGGGGCCGAGCGGCAGGATCGGCATTGAAGATATGAAGCGGCACATCCGGCGCGCCATCGCGACCAGGGATCATGCGAATGTCGGGAATTGCCACCGGCCCAGGCCTTTCCATCGCAGCCATGCCCGCCCGCATGATCGGCAGCGCATCGTGGCTCAGGTCCAGATCTGGCAGAAAATCGAGCACGGGGACGATTTCTGGATCAATCAGATGGCGGGTCGTCATGGCCTCTCCTGGGAAATTATATCCTTGGCGGACATTCTCCTATGGCAGGCCCGGCCCCGTCACAACGGAAAAGGCCGATGATCCTTTCGGATCACCGGCCTTTACACCCCCCGTTTAGCGCATGACGCGCGAAAGCGTCAGGCGACCTTGGCCTGTTCTTCCAGCGCCTCTTCCGGATCGCGCAGCACATAGCCACGGCCCCAGACGGTTTCGATATAATTGTCGCCGTTGCAGGCCAGCGCCAGTTTCTTGCGCAGCTTGCAGATGAACACGTCGATGATCTTGAGTTCCGGCTCGTCCATCCCGCCATAAAGATGGTTGAGGAACATTTCCTTGGTCAGGGTCGTGCCCTTGCGGAGCGAGAGCAGCTCCAGCATGGCATATTCCTTGCCGGTCAGGTGAACGCGGTTGCCGTCCACTTCCACCGTCTTGGCGTCCAGGTTGACGGCCAGCTTCCCGGTACGGATGACCGATTGCGAATGGCCCTTCGACCGGCGCACCACGGCGTGGATACGGGCGATCAGCTCTTCGCGATGGAAGGGCTTGGTCACATAATCGTCGGCGCCAAAGCCGAAGGAGCGGACCTTGCTATCCATTTCGGCAATACCCGACAGGATCAGCACCGGCGTCTGCACCTTGGCAGCGCGGAGCTTCTTCAGCACGTCATAGCCGTGCATGTCGGGCAGGTTGAGATCCAGGCAGATGATGTCGTAATCATACAGCTTGCCGAGATCGAGACCTTCCTCGCCCAGATCGGTTGTATAGACATTGAAACCTTCGGTCGTGAGCATAAGCTCAATCGCCTTGGCGGTGGTCGGTTCATCCTCAATCAGCAGCACGCGCATGTGAAGCCCCTTTGCGTCGCAGGTCCGTTCACCCCACCAGAACGGCATCTACTCCAATTCATTAACCAAAAAACTTCTGAAGGACAAAGGTTAATTTTTCGCTAACCCGCAGAAATCCACGAGTCGCCAAAAAACGAATCTATTTACAAAGAGTTGAGGCCGAAACGATTCTCCGCGAGTCAAGAATGATTCACCTGCGAAACGAGCATCAGCAGCCGTGGTGCCGGGTGATGAAATCCAGCAGCGCATCGACGCGGGCGGGGCGCAATCGCGACGGCGGCGTGACGAGATGGAGGCCAAAGGGCGGCGCGCGCCAATCGACCAGCACCTCTTCCAGTTCGCCGCTGGCCAGCGCTTCACCCACGATGAAATCGGGCAGCCGGGCGATGCCCACGCCGGCGCGCAGGGCCGGCAACATCGCGTCGCCGCTATTGACGGTCAGGCGCGATCGGACCTGCACCACCACATTCTGTTGCCCCGGTCCGGCAAAGCGCCACACGTCGGGCGTCGTGACGTTGGAATAGCAGAAGCAGTCATGACCGCTCAGATCGGACGGATGCATGGGCCGTCCCCGCGCCGCCAGATAGGCGGGTGACGCGACGACATGAATATCCACGTCGGCCAGACGGCGCGCGCGGAGCGAACTGTCGGGCATGTCGGCGATCCGGATGGTCGCATCCAGACCCATTTCGATAAGATCGATATGCGCGTCGGACAGATGCAGATCGATATCGACCAGCGGATGTTCCTGCGTGAAGCGGGCGATCAGCGGGGCGATGCGCAACAGGCCAAAGCTCATCGGCGCGCCAAGCCGGACGACACCCGACAGGTCGGCCGTTTCCTCGCGCGCGGCTTCCTCCGCCGCCTGCCCTTCGGCCAATATGCGATGGGCATGGTCGGCCAGCCTCTTGCCGCTTTCGGTCAGCGCCAGACGGCGGCTGGTGCGATTGAACAGGCTGGTATCCAGATGCTCTTCCAGCCGGGTCACGGCCTTGGACACGGTGGCTTTCGACACGCTCAGCGCTCTCGCCGCGTCGGTGAAGCTGCGATGTTCGACCACGGCGGCGAACATCGCCCAGGCCTCAAAATCAGGTAGTCGCATGGGGAAACAATCCGTTTCGATGCTGCGTGTTTCGGAAACGATCCTGATCACTAGATTGGCGGAAAGCAAGCCGGAAGTCCGGTCGATATTTGGAAAGGCAAGGATATGAACACGCATACCGCAAACCGTATCGAGCGCCGCCCCTTCGCGTCGCTGGGTCATGCCGATCATGGCTGGCTGAACGCCCGCCACCATTTTTCATTCGCCGATTATCATGACGACGACCGCATGCACTGGGGTGCGATCCGGGTATGGAATGATGACGAGATCGGCCCGCGTTCTGGCTTTCCGCCCCACCCCCATGCCGACATGGAAATCATCACCTATGTCCGCACCGGCGCCATCACGCACAAGGACAGCCTGGGCAATCAGGGCCGCACGCAGGCGGGCGATGTTCAGGTCATGTCGGCTGGCACCGGCATCCGGCACGCCGAATATAATCTGGAGGACGTAACGACCACCCTGTTCCAGATCTGGGTCATCCCGCGCGCACGCGGCGGCAGCCCAAGCTGGGGCGCAAAGCCGTTTCCGCGTGGCGAGCGGTCGGGCAAGCTGGTCGTGCTGGCCAGCGGCTATGACGAGGACGCCGAAGCCCTGCGCATCCGCGCCGACGCGCGCCTGCTGGGCGGCACCATCCGTGCGGGTGAAAGCGTGACCTATGACAGCGCGGAAGGACGCCATCTCTATCTCGTGCCCGCAACGGGACGGATCACTATCGATGACGAGACGTTCGAAGCACGCGATGGCGCGGCGATCATTGGCGGCGCGCCCATCGCCATCACCGCGATCGAGGATGCCGAAATCGTCCTGGTCGACAGCATCTAGGCTTTCCGGCCCGTCCTTCCCCCCGGACGGGCTGGCCGCCGCCCGCGCATTCTCCCCCTCCCCTTGCGCGGGCGGCACCCCCTTTTCCCTTCAACCAAGGAGCACATCATGGCTAAGGTTCTGGTTCTCTATTATTCCTCCTATGGGCATATCGAAACGATGGCCAAGGCAGTCGCCGAAGGCGCTGCCGCAACGGGCGCGCAGGTCGACATCAAGCGCGTACCCGAAACCGCTCCGCTCGAAGTCGCCAAGAACGCGCATTTCAAACTGGATCAGGACGCCCCGGTCGCGAGCGTGGAAGAGCTGGCGGGCTATGACGCAATCATCGTCGGCACGGGCACCCGTTTTGGCCGCATATCCAGCCAGATGGCGGCCTTCCTGGACCAGGCCGGCGGGCTGTGGGCGCGCGGCGCGCTCAATGGCAAGGTCGGCGGGGCATTCACCTCGACCGCCAGCCAGCATGGCGGACAGGAAACCACGCTGTTTTCGATCATCACCAACCTGCTGCATTTCGGCATGACCATCGTGGGTCTGGACTATGGCTTCCAGGGGCAGATGGGCGTGGACAAGGTGCGCGGCGGATCGCCCTATGGCGCTACCACGCTGGCCGACAGCGACGGCAGCCGCCAGCCGTCCGAAGAGGAACTGGACGGCGCGCGCTATCAGGGCCGCCGGATCGCGGAAACCGCGATCAAACTGCACGGCTGACGGTTATCGGTCGCTCACATCGTCTGTAAGTTGCAGCTGCCGAGCCTCCGGGTCGTACCAGGGTGAAGGCAAGCCGCGGAGGCTGGTGCGGAAGGACTGTGCGCCAGCCTCCTTTTCCATCGCCTATTTCCCGGCGGCGAGCAGGAAGTCAGCGCTCTGTTGCAGCATGTCGGCGCGGGCATCACTATCGTTCAGACCATGCGCAAGCCCGTCATAAATGACGAGACGGCTGCGCTTGCCCGCCCCTTCCAGCTTGCCCTGCATGATTTTCGCCTGGGTGATGTCGACATTGCGGTCGGCGGTGCCGTGGAACATCAGCACCGGCGCGCGGAACTGCGCGGCGTGGCTGGAGGGGGACGCTTCCTCGGCTTCCATTCCCGTGCCCATACGCTGCTGCTCGATCAGGTAGTTGCTATAATATTGCGAGCGGCGCATCCGGTCGGCGAAATCCGTGACCGGCGCGATCGCGACGACTGCCTTGAATAGCGCAGGATCGATAGCCTGCGCCTGTAGCGCAGCATAGCCACCATAGGACCAGCCGGCGATGGTCAGCTTCGCAGGATCGGCAATGCCCTGACCCACCAGCCAGCGCCCCGCCTCAACAACATCACCGATCGCCGTGCGCCAGGATCGATAGCCACTTTGCATCAGCCATTGCTCGCCAAAACCGAAAGACCCACGAAATTGCGGTTGGATTACTGCAAAGCCACGCTCAGCGTAATATTGCACCATCCAGTCGAAACCCCATTCATCGCGGGATTCCGGACCACCATGGGGCATGACAATCGCGGGTAGCCCCTTCGCTTTTTCCTTCCCACGCGGCAGGGTGAGGTAAGCGGGAATCATCGTCCCATCGCTCGCCTTGTATTTGATCGACTGCATCGCCACGAGCGTCCGACCAGCCAGTTCGGGGCGGTCCGGCATGACGGGCGATAATTTTCGAGTGGTGCGATCAAACAAATAATATTGTCCTGGATCCACATCGCTGCCAGCCCAGACCAATATCCGCTGACCGTCGGCGCTCATGTCGCCGATATGTACAGCTTTGCCACCAAGCGCCTTGCTCAGCGACCCCGCCAGCGCCTTTATCTTTTCGTCGAAATAGAATACCTCGCCTTGCTCCTCGACATATCGAACGCCCACGACCCGACGGTCGCGGCCGACAGTCACCAGATTGCTGACGTCCACGCGCGGATGAGCGAAAACGATCTTTCTTTCCAGTCCAGGATCCAACGCCAGGCTGACGACTGCCAGTCGTCCGTCAACCCGCTCGTAGCCATATATGATATTCTTGTCGGCATCGACTGCAGCGGGTAAAAATCCGCTCTGATCTCGCATGTCATAAATACTGAGCTTGCTCCAATTCGTTTTCCCTAACGGGCGATAAAGATAACGAAAAGTACCCTTGGCATAACCAGAACCCTTATTTTCTTGGAAGCCGATAACGCGCACTTCACCACGTCCATCGGATATATAATCTGTCGCCATAGCTTCATATTGCTCGACCCGCTTAGTCTTGCCTGTGCGCGTATCAACGCGCTCGACACCAAGGCCACCCGAACTGGGCCTTGTCATCAACACTACGCCATTCTCGTTGGGCAACAGGTCAATGATTTCACCGCCATATAATGTGGCTTGCAGCCGGTTCAGCGGAACGATATTGCCGCCGGCAGCATCAACCGCGAAGATATTGCTGAAACCGAAAACATCGTCGCCAGCCCGCTTTTCTCCGCCGACATTGCAAGCTAGCCGGTCGTTGGACACCCAGTCGCAGCTGTCTAGATATTCCGGCTTACCGCTGGCACCGGCAATCACTTTCGGTTCGGCACCTTCCTGCGCATTAAGCACATAGGTCCGGGTCGTTCGCTGCGCACCCGCCGTAACCAGCGCGATTTTCGAGCCGTCCGGCGAGAGGCTGGCGGAAATCACTGTCTCGCGCGCGCCAAAGGCTTTGGCCAGCGCGTCGGGTTGCGTCTGGGCGAGCGCGCCCTGCGCTGTCCCCGCCGCCAGCAGCGCCAAAATCATTGCCTTACCGAAACGGACCATGCCCGAATTGCCCCCAAATTTTCCTGTTGGTTCAGGGGCTAAGCGAAGCAGATGACGCGCGCAACTGCCTTGCTTGCCCTTGCTCTCTCACAATGGCATCACGGGGCATTACAATCGTATAATAACAACTCTCAGATAGGGGATATGCCCTGATGCGAACGTCGCTGCCGGCCCTTGCGACCGCCCTCGCCCTGCCACTCGCCGCTTGTTCCAGCGCCGGTGCCGACGCGCCGCCCGCTTCGGCATCGGCGACGACTCCGGCTGCGGTCGAACCGTCGATCGACACGATGAAACGGCTGGTGCAGGAGCTTTCGTCCGACGCCTATGAAGGCCGCGCGCCCGGTTCGGCTGGCGAGGAAAAGACGCTGGCCCTGCTCGCGGCAGAATTCGGCAAGCTGGGCCTGAAACCCGGTAACAAGGGCAGCTGGTTTCAGGATGTCCCGCTGGTCGAGATTACCGCGAAAAATGTGTCGCCGCTCAGTTTCACGGGCGGCAAGAACCCGGTCAGCACGACCTATGGCCCGGAAATGGTGATCGGCACCTATCGCACCACGCAGCCTAAAATCGCGGTCAAGGACAGCCCGGTCGTGTTTGTCGGCTATGGCATCAACGCCCCTGAAAAAGGGTGGAACGACTATGCCGGCGTGGATGTGAAGGGCAAAACGGTGATCATCCTGGTCAATGATCCCGATTATGAGACGCCGGGACTGACCGGGCCGTTCAATGGCCGGGCGATGACCTATTATGGCCGCTGGACCTATAAATATGAGGAAGCGGCCCGGCAGGGCGCAGCCGCCGCGATCATCGTGCACGACACGGTGCCTGCCGCCTATGGCTGGAATGTGGTGCAGTCGAGCTGGACCGGCGCGCAGCATGTAGCCGACAGTGCGGACGGCAATGCCGGCCTTTCCGCCGCGATCGGCTGGATCCAGAAGGACAAGGCGAAGGCCCTGTTCGCCAGCGCGGGGATGGACCTTGATGCGCAAATGGCAGCGGCCAGGAAGCCGGGCTTCAAGGCCGTGCCGCTGGGCGCGGTCAAGGCGTCGGTGTCGTTCGACAATGACCTGCGCAAACATATGTCCAAAAATGTCGTGGCGCTGCTGCCCGGCAAGACGCGACCCGACGAGTATGTGCTTTACAGCGCCCATTGGGACCATCTGGGCCATTGCCAGGCTGCGCCGGACGGCGACGATATCTGCAACGGCGCCGTCGACAATGCGACCGGCACGGCGGCGCTGGTGGCCCTGGCGGAAGCCAATGTGAAGGCCGGACCGACCGACCGCAGCCAGGTGTTTCTGGCGGTGACGGCGGAGGAATCGGGGCTGCTTGGATCGGCCTATTATGGCAGCAACCCGGTGTTCCCCTTCGCACAGACCGTGGGCGGCGTGAATATGGACGCCCTCTCGGTCGCGGGGCTCGCCAAAAATGTCGTGGTGATCGGCAAGGGCAAGTCGCAGCTTGATGCCTATCTCGACCGGGCGCTGGCTGCGCAGGATCGCGTGGCCACGCTGGAGCCGACGCCGGAGAAGGGCTATTATTACCGATCCGACCATTTCAGCTTTGCCAAGCATGGCCTGCCGATGCTCTATTTCGAGGGGGGCGAGGATCTGGTCAACGGCGGCACGGCAGCAGGCAACGCCGCAGCGGAGGATTATACCAAGAACCGCTATCATGGCCCTAAGGACGAATATGATCCCAATTGGGACTGGACCGGAGTGCTGGCCGACCTGAAACTCTATTATAATGTCGGCCGCGATCTGGCGACCGGCAGCGACTGGCCCAATTGGGTGGAGGGCGACGAGTTCCGCGCCATTCGGGACAAGGACCGGGCGGGGAAGTAATCCGTCCCGCCTCCGTTCGTTTCGAGCGAAGTCGAGAAATGCAGCCATTGTGCAGGCGGCTTCTCGACGATGCTCGAAACGAGCGGCAATTGGTCATTCACTCGCCCATCGGCGCATATGTCCAGCTTTGTGTCTGGCTGCCATCCATTTTCGCCGTTTCGGCCATCAACAGCCGCCCCTCCCGCCAATAGCGGATGCGTTGCGGATAATCATGGTCTGGATTGGCGAAGCTGATGTCCCGCACGCCTTCTGCAATGGCCGGGAATATCGTCGCTGTCCCACCTTCGGGTGCGCCGTGGAAGGCCAGCGATCCGTCAGCCGCCCGCACGATCCGCATGACTTCCCAGGATCGCAGCACGCCACCACGCCCGGTCCGCCCCACGCCGACCATCACGCCCCCGCGCGGGAGTGTCCACACCTCCTCGGTCCAGCGATCGTCCCGCATTTGCAGCCATTCGCCCGTCAGCCAGTCGGGCAGTTCGCCTGCACGCGCTGTTGCGGACAACACCAGCAAAAGGGCGGCGGCAACCATCGAAACTCTTCTCTTCACGGCTTTCGCCCTCTGTCCAGACCCGATCCGGCACGCTATGGAGCGCGCATAACGCCCGCTATCACGGATCGGCGCCGCTGCCGAGCAAGGACCATATCATGACATTCCGTATGCCCGCCGAATGGGCGCCGCACGACTGGACCTGGATCGGCTTTCCGACCAACCCGGCCGAATGGCCCGGCGCTTTCGAAGGCGCGCGAACGCAAATCGCCGCCTTTGCCAGCGCACTCCACGCCGAGGGCAAGGGGGAAGAGGTTCGGCTGGTCGCCGCCAACGCAGCAGATGCGGAGGCCGCACGGGCATTGGTCGCGCCGGGCGTCACGATCATCGAGCACCGGCTGGGCGACGTCTGGCTGCGCGACACAGCGCCCATCGCGGTGCTGAACGGCAAGGCGCGGGCACTCGTCGATTTCGGCTTCAATGGCTGGGGCGGCAAATATCAGATGCCCGGCGACGAGGATATTGGCGCGCGGCTGGCGGCCACGACCGGCCTGCCGACTTCGGCCCAGAACTGGATATTCGAAGGGGGCGCGGTGGATACCGATGGCAGCGGCCTGTTCGTGACGACCGAGCAATGCCTGCTGAACCCCAATCGCAACCCTGATCTGGATCGCGGCAAGATCGAGACTCTGCTTGCCGGAAGCCTTGGCCTTTCAGACATGCTGTGGCTGGGCGACGGGTTGCTGAACGATCATACCGATGGCCATGTCGACAATCTGGCGCGCTTCGTCGGCGATGGCCTGCTGGCGCTGCCGATCGCAACGACCGATGATGATCCCAATGCGGCGATCTACGCCGATGCACGCGCGCGGGCAAAGGCCCATGGCATAGAGGTCGTGGACATCCCGTCGCCGGGGCTGGTGATCGTGGATGGCGCGGCGATCCCCGCCAGCTACATGAATTTCTATATCGGCAACGCAGCCGTCATCGTGCCCATCTATGACCAGCCCAATGATCAGGCCGCTCTCGATGCCCTGCGCCCCTTCTTTCCAGGTCGGGATATTGTCGGGCTGCGCAGCGATGCCATATTGTCAGGCGGCGGCAGCTTTCATTGTTGCAGCCAGCAAATGCCGAGTGTCTAACCACAACCGTTCGGGCCAAGCGACGTCGAAGCCCGCGCCCGAGCGCAAGCCAAGGCACCTCGCAATCGCTCGATGGAGCCCTTCGACAGGCTCAGGGCGAACGGAGAAACGAACAGCATGACCAAAGTTACCGTTGCCGCGCTCCAGCTCGCCTTCACAGACGATATGAGCGAGAATATCGACCGGGTGGCGACCCATGTGGCCAAAGCCGCCGCGCGCGGGGCGAAGATCATCCTGCCGCCCGAACTGTTCGAAGGCCCCTATTTCTGCCGCGTCGAGGATGAGGCGCTGTTCGCAAGAGCGCAGCCGGTGGACGAGCATCCCGCCGTGCAGGAAATGCGCAAGCTGGCCAAGGATCTGGGCGTCTATATCCCGACCAGCTTCTTCGAGCGCGACGGGCAGCATCACTATAATTCGCTCGCGATGATCGACGATCAGGGCGACATCATGGGCGTCTATCGCAAGAGTCATATTCCCGACGGGCCGGGTTATGAGGAGAAATATTATTTCCGCCCCGGCAATAGCGGCTTCAAGGTCTGGCCGACCAGATATGGCACGATCGGCGTCGGCATCTGCTGGGACCAATGGTATCCCGAATGCGCGCGGATCATGGCGCTAATGGGTGCGGAGATGCTGTTCTACCCGACCGCGATCGGCTCCGAACCCTATGATGCGGACCTCGACACCAGCCGGATGTGGCGGCGGGCGATGATCGGCCATGCCGTATCCAACTGCATGCCCGTGATCGCCGCCAACCGCATTGGCGAAGAGGATGGGCAGAGCTTTTACGGCCACAGCTTCATTACAGACCAGTGGGGTGATTTCGCTGCCGAAGCCGATGCCAGGGATATGGGCGCGCTCGTCGCGACGCTCGATCTGGCGCAGGCGCGGACGCATCGGGCGGGCATGGGCTTCTTTCGCGACCGGCGGCCCGACCTGTACGGGCGGATCGCGCAGGACGTCTGACCGCTAAAGCAGCAGCCGGGTCGCGCGCGGCGATCGGCGGATCAGCCAGAACATCGCAAACGGCACCAGCAATGCGATCGCCGTCAGCCATGGCTTGCCCAGATAGGGCGAGAGATAATGGATGAACGCCACATGCAGATACATGATCACCAGCGACGCGCGGCCCAGCGACGCCAGCGGTGCGGCATAGCGCGCGATCCGACGGGCGACAGCGCCGATCAGCAGTGATGTGGCAATTGCCGACCCGATCGACAGCAGCGGCCAGCCATAATCGGCGATCTTCATGTTCAGCGTCGGGAACCAGCCCGCCAGGCCCGCGATCGACAGCATGGCTAGCGGCGCAATCAAGCCGTTGCGCCAGCCCACCCGCGCCCATGCCGCGCCGATCCAAAGCAACACAAGCGCCATCGGGACGCTGAGCAGTCCCAGCGGCGACGCCTGCGTCGCCCAGCCCAGCCCATAGGCCATACCCGTCATCGGGATCAGCAGCATCCCCCAGCGCCGGTCGAGCGCATCGGGCCAGCGCGTCAACGCGACGTTGAACAGGATGCGGGCAACCATCAGGCAGGGGATGAACCAGAAGATCGTATAAGGCCCGCGCAGCCAGGAGCCGCCCAGCAGGATCGGCAACAGATCGCCGGGCCATTGGTGAAAGATCGGACGACCACCCTTTAGCGGCTCGATAATCTGATCCGCGACGATCAGCAGCGTCAGAAAGATGGCGTAGGGCCGCATCTGGCTAGCCAGTTGGCGGCGGGTAAAAGCGCCGATCGGCTGTGGCCGCGACAGCATGCCCGACAGCAGGAAAAAGAGCGGCATATGAAAACTGTAGAGCGCATCGCGCAACGGTCCGCGCGTCCAGACATGGCCGACAACGACCGCGACAATGCCAATGCCGCGCGCGACATCGACCCAATCGAGCCGATCCCCGGCGGCCTTGTTGCCGCTGCCATTCTCCCCCCTATGCTCCATAGCCTCCACGCCCTATAGGACGGGACGCGCGCGTCAATGCGCCCCAGCCCTGTTTCCCGATCGGACCCTTTCCTTGGCACTGCTTACCGACCATGTCCTCTTCATCGATGGCGAGGCCATCATTCTAGACAAGCCAGCGGGCCTGCCGGTCGACGCGCCGCGCGACGGGTCCATCGCGCTCGAAAACCATCTGCAGTCGCTGACCTTCGGCTTTGCCCGCTGGCCGCTGCCCGTCCACAGGCTGGACCGCGACACCAGCGGCTGCCTGCTGCTTGCCCGCAATCCCAAGGCACATAAGCGCTTCGCCGGTGCGTTCGAGGCCGGCACTGTCGCCAAACGCTATGTCGCGGTCGTTGACGGCATCCCTGCGGAAGAAGGCGGCACGATCGAACTATCGCTGTCGAAGATCAGCAGCGCGAGCGAAGGCTGGCGCATGATACCGGCCAAGGCAGGCAAGGTCGCCGTCACCCACTGGCGCAAGGTTGCTGAAAAGGACGGCCGCGCGCTCATCGCCTTCACGCCGCAGACCGGGCGCACGCATCAGATCCGCGTCCACGCGCTCCATGGCCTGGGCTTTGGCATCGTTGGCGATCCGGTCTATGGAACAGGTGGCGTGCCGATGCTGCTCCACAGCCGCTTCCTCAGCATCCCGCGCGGCGACAAGCCAGCGGCGGAGGCGACCGCCCCCTTGCCCGCCACCTTTGCAGCAGCGGGGTTCGGACAGGAATTGCTGGACCAAGCCGGGCTTTGACGGGCACGATCGAGCCGATACAGTCACGCCATGGTCGCCATCGCCATCACACGCTCGATTTCCATCGATAGCGACGAGATTATCGAAAGCTATACCCGCGCATCGGGTCCGGGCGGCCAGCACGTCAACACAACCGACAGCGCAGTGGTGCTGCGCTTCGATGTCGCCAATTCGCCCGGCCTGCCAGACGCTGTAAAATATCGTCTGGCGGACCTTGCAGGAACGCGCATGACGCGCGAGGGCATATTGATCCTGCGCAGCGAAGGCGCGCGGTCGCAACTGCTCAACCGCCAGGATGTGCGCGACCGGCTGATAGCGCTGATCCGCGAAGCCACCATCGTCCCCAAAAAACGCCGCCCGACCAAACCCACCAAGGCCTCGCAAAAACGCAGGGTAGAGGGCAAGGTAAAGCGCGCGACCATCAAACAGGGACGCGGCAAGGTGCGGGTGGATTAGGATGGCCTTGGGGGGCGACAAAACGGTTGGGGATACGGTGGTGACGCATTGGGCTCGAAGGGCAGCCTTTTGGCTGCCGCTCGGGCTTGGCCTGTTGTTGGTCATCGCTATGGTCGGCGTGCTGATCGATCCGGTGCACGACAAGAGGCAATTTACCGCCTTCCTCTTTGTGCGGCAGGATCTGGTTGTGGCGATCGGCATCGCTCTGCTGGTCCGTTTTGGACTGGTGCCGGGGCATGCCGCGTCGTCCGGCTGGACCGCAGCATTGGCAAAACGGCCAATGCTGGTCGTCCTCGGCCTCCTGCTGCTGTGCTGGGCCGGGCGATACTGTCTGCTGGCCAATTACGATCTGACTCGCGACGAGCAGATGGCGCATTTCGACGCGACCATTTTCAGGACAGGAAGACTTTACTGGCCGATCGCATCTAGCTGGCGGTCCATGGCCGATGCGCTCAACCAGTTTTTCATATTGCCGATAGCCGACCGACAAGCCTGGATGTCAGCATATCTGCCCGTCAATGCGGCGGCTCGCGCCTTGCTGGCGATATTGGGGAACGAAGGGCTGACCAGCCCGCTATTCACTGCAATCGGCGCACTGGCGCTTTGGCGGATAGCGGTGCGGCTGTGGCCCGACGATGCAGGTGCGCGCGGAGTTGCGTTGCTGCTCTACGCCGGGTCGTCACAGGTCATCATTCAGGGCATGACCGCGCACGCCATGGCCGCGCATCTGGCGCTCAACCTGCTGTGGCTTGCGCTATTTCTGCGGGGTGGGGCATGGAGCCGTGCGGGAGCGATCCTGATTGGGTTTCTGGCAACCGGGTTGCATCAGCCGCTCTTCCACCCTTTGTTCGTACTGCCCTTTCTGATAGCTCTGCTGGCGCAACGCCGCTGGCATCCGGCGTTGGTCTATGGCGCTGCCTATACAGCGATTGGCTTGTTCTGGCTCAGTTGGCCGCACCTTGCCGCGACGTGGGCGGGCGGACCGATGCAGGTCATATCCGCGACGGGCGACCGGCTGGACTATGCTGACCGCATTCTTGCGATGCTGCGCGAACTGAGCCCGGTTAGCCTCTGGTTGATGGCGATGAACCTGTTGCGCTTTGTCACATGGCAGCACCTGCTCGCGCTGCCACTGGCAGCGGCCGGCGTTGGCCTCGCTTGGCGCGCGCAGTTGGTGCGGCCGTTGCTGGTTGGGATATTGTTGCATATCGCTGTGGTAGGGGTGCTGCTCGCCTTCCAAGGGCATGGCTGGGGCTATCGCTATCTGCACGGCGTGATCGGCAACCTATGCCTGCTGGGCGCGCAGGGCTGGCACAGCTTGTGCGGGCGCTGGCCGGGACGGCGCCTTTGGCTATGGAGCAACGCGGCGACCTTCCTGCTGCTGTTCCCGCTGCACGCATGGATGGCTGCACGGCTCACCCTTCCCTATGCGCAGCTGTCGACGGCAATCGACCATTTGCCCGCCGACATCGTGGTCGTCGATGAAGGCGCGGTTGCGTTTGGCAGCGATCTGGTTGTGAACCGTGCCGACCTGTCCAACCGCCCGATCCGTCTGATGGCGGGCAGCGTGACGCTGGCCCAGATGGTGAACCTGTGTCGCACGCGCAGCATTGCTTTCGTCGGCGCGGACAAGCTGGCACCGATCCGGCAAATAATTAATGCCCGCCCCGGTGATGAGGCGCATTTCCGCGCGCTGCAGGCGCATTGCGCCACAATGAAAGCGACCCCGCCATGAACGGCACCCGCCATGTTTGCATCGTCTATGATTGCCTGTTTCCTTGGACGATAGGTGGAGCAGAACGCTGGTACCGCGCGCTGGCGGAACGACTGGCAGCGGATGGCAACCAGGTCACCTATCTGACGATGACCCAGTGGGATGCGGATGCCAAACCTGATCTACCGGGCATAGATGTCATCGCCGTCGCGCCGCGCATGGCGCTTTATGACGATGGCAAGCGACGGATCGCGCCGCCACTGCGCTTCGGTCTGGGCGTACTCGGCCATCTCATGCGGCATGGGCAACGCTATGACGTTGTCCACCTCTGCTCCTTCCCTTATTTCGCGCTGCTAGGAGCATGGCTGGCACGGCCGCTCGGTCGCTATCGTATCGTTTGCGACTGGTTCGAGATATGGAGCCAAGACTATTGGCGCGATTATCTGGGTCGGTTGGGCTGGGTCGGTTGGACCGTCCAGCAGATCTGTGCCAAAGTTGGCCAGCACGCCCATGTGTTCAGCCGCCTGCATGAAGCCCGCTTGCGCGGTCTGGGGTTGCGCGGGCCGATCACTTATCTGCCGGGGCTTGCCGAAACGCCACTGCGGGGCGAGCCATTGCCCGCATGCCAACCGCCCACAATCGTCTATGCTGGCCGGCTGATCGCCGAAAAGCGCGTGCCCCTGCTAGTCGAAGCGCTGGCGATAGTACGGCGCAGCATACCGGAACTGCGCGCCATTCTGTTTGGCAACGGGCCGGAACGCACGAGAGTAGAGGCGCAGATCATCGCGCTAGGCCTGGCCAATGTCGTCACCCTGCCCGGCTTTGTGCCCGCAGATGTGCTGGAACGAGCCATGCGCGAGGCGCTGTGCATCGTCCAGCCATCCGAACGTGAAGGCTATGGGCTGGTGGTCGTCGAAGCGTCCGCGCGCGGCGTGCCGGTAATCGTCGTTGCCGCTCCGGATAATGCGGCGGTGGAACTGGTTGAGAATGGGGTCAACGGCTTGATAGCCGATCCAGCAACACCAGAGGCACTAGCGGCGGCGATCCTTCGCATCCATGGTGAAGGTGAAGGCGCGCGTCATTCTGCGTCCACATGGTTTACGACCAATGCAGAACGGCTTTCGGTCGAGAGTTCGATCAAAGCGGTAGCCGCAAGCTATAGCGATCAATCGCGCGGCCGATGACCCGCAACCAGCAAGCAAGACTGTGCGCTGGACTGATCCGGCGCTCCATCTGTGGCAATCATTTTCGCGATGCCCGATGCCAATGACGCAGGTAAAGCCATCCGGTTTTGAAGATCGCGAATTTTGAGAGCGCGCTGGATTTCGATCGGGCGGCTCCGCCCAAAGCTGAGGCTATGCAACAGACCCCCCGTTACCCGCGACAGATTCTCCCAACGACGGGTCTCAGTCTGGTCGAGATATCCTGATGCATTGTCTACTGCCAGACCATGGCGATTCGCCATTTCATGCCAATCTAGTACCGACAGATAATGATAATGCGCCAACCGCTTGTCGAGGTCATCCAGATAGCGTTCGCGGGAAATGCCAGGAACTATGCTGCCACGAAGATTTTGGTGGAATCCGGGCGCAGGAACAGTGAAGTAAAAGCGTCCGCCCGGCTTTAAAAGCCGACCTACCTCGGCAATCACACCTTCCAGATCGGGGATATGTTCGAGGACCGAGTTGGAAATTACATAGTCGATGCTTGCATCCGGCTCTGGAATCGCCTGCGCGGCGCAGGTGTGGATACGATCATAGAATGCATAGGAAGCCGCCGCTTCTGTTTCGAGCGGATCAATATCGACACCGATCAGATTCGGCGCCATCCCTATGCGTTTGAACAATATATCGGTCAGGATGCCGTCACCGCAGCCTAGATCCAGTCCAACGCCTGACGAATCGAAAATGCGTGCCAGTTGTTCGATTTCGATCCCGCGCCAAAACGCGGTTGCCGGCTGTGCCGGATAGCGGGCGACAAATTCAGCAAGCAATTCATGACTAGCAATCATGGATGTATCCCTTCAGGCAATGTCGGTGGACCGGACAATCAATGCCCAGTGACTGACCAAATATGTCCAGAAAAATAGCAAGGTGGTGGCAGCGGGAGCTGCCCAAAGCATGTCAATGCTGCCCAATTCATGGATCAGGAATAACGCAATCCAGGACAATGGAATATTAAGCAGCAAGGCAAAGGCGTATCTGTAAAAGGCACTCCATGACCAAGAAGTTGCGAAGGTAAAGCGCGCCTGTAACAGGAAGCCGACTGGAATAAGGATAGCCGCGCTGCTGAGTACCCCCACGGTATAAGATAATCCCGCGCGGTTGACGCCGATCAGGATTAGATTACTCAGCGCCATACAGAATAGCGATATGCTGATGTAGCGCGGGCCGCGCTCGATCATCGCTTTCATGATGCCATCCCGACATGGTGGAGCGATACGGGTAATAGGGGCGAATTATCCACCGCAACGAAACGCGCATCATGCCCCACCACGATGGCCAACAAAAAGCCTCCGAAAATGGTCTGTGCGCCAGTCGCGCCCAATATGCCCGCCAGTACGAGCGGGAGCGGATTGGGCAGTGCAACGAAGCCATGGTGCGACCAGTACCAAGCGGTCGCCGCAAACATGGCAAAAGAAGCTGCGATCTGCCCTAAACCCATTGCCAACATCCCTTCCAGATGCAGCAATGATCTAAGCCGATTGACAGTCGGCCGCAGGCGACGATAGCCCTTGGTCACGCCATGAAGATGGCTGGCCACGGCCATAAGCAATGCCAAATGCCCGGTTGTAAAAAGGAATCCGCTGGCGATCGACCAACTGACGCCGAACGGCGTTTCGCCCTGAAAAATGCCAAGCCAGAAACCGATCGCAACGGCTAAGACCAGCGTCGAAAAGCCCATCGCCAGCACCGCAGGTACCCCGAAGATCCAGGTCGGGCTAAGCATCAGCAGGTAGCGCAAATGTCGCCAACCATCACGCCACGGGCGCAAATGCGGGGCGCGATCGCGCAGGTCAACTGATAGAGTGGCGGGCACCTGCGCTATAGCAAATTCGCGCAGACTGGCCTTGATGACCATTTCGCTCGCAAATTCCATGCCGCTGCCCGACAGGCCAAGCGTCATGAACCCGTCTTTGGTGATGGCACGCAAGCCGCAATGCGCGTCATCGATGCCGCATCGGAAAAAAAGATTGAGAATGCCAGTTAGTACCGGATTACCTATATAACGGTTCTTCCACGGCATCGCACCGGGCGCGATCCCGCCCTGAAAACGCGATCCCATGCAGAGGTCCGCGCCGGCGAGCAACGCGCCGATCATCGCGACTCCATCGGTGAAATCATAACTGCCATCGGCATCGCCCATCAGCAGATAGCGCCCCCACGCGCCCTCACAGCCACCAATCAAAGCCGCGCCATAGCCGCGCCGATCGACCGGCACGACGCGCGCGCCCAAATCTGTCGCGAGTTGCTGGCTTCCGTCTGTGGAACCGTTGTCAGCAATCACGATTTCACCGAACAGGCCATGCTGCTCCTCAATCAGGTCAAGGGCATGCCGGGCGTTGGCAATACAATGAGGCAGGCTGACCGCCTCATTTAGACAGGGCATGATGATCGACACGTCGATAGCGCGGGCATTACCGTGCAGGTCGGACAGGCTTCGCGCGGTATCTACGAACATCTTCACCCTCGAAATGACAGGCTTTCGATTGCGATAAACTTATTTGGTTAACGCTTTCTTGCCACCCTCTGGCCCTGCCCCATCACCAAGCCTATATCCGCCCCATGTTCGACTTCGCACCCACCGATACCGCCGACAAGGCGACGCTCTATGCCGACCTGCTCTCCGCCGCCGATGCGTTGACGCGCGATGAGGCGGACCATGTTGCCAACATGGCCAATGTCGCCGCGCTGCTCTGGCAATTTTTGCCCGACCTCAACTGGGCGGGCTTTTATCGCATGGTGGAGGGCGAACTGGTGCTGGGGCCGTTTCAGGGCAAGCCCGCCTGCATCCGTATCCCGCTGGGTCGCGGCGTATGCGGCACCGCGGCGGCGACGGGCGAGACGCAACTTGTGGCGGACGTCCACGCCTTTCCCGGCCACATCGCCTGCGACGCTGCCAGCGCCTCGGAAATCGTCGTGCCGATCCTAATCGATGGCGCGGTCGTCGGTGTGCTGGATCTCGACAGCCCGCGTCGCGCGCGCTTCGACTCGGACGACGCGCGCGGGTTGCAAGCACTGGTCGCTCGGATTGCCGCCCGGATCTGCTGAAGGCGTTAACCCTCTTTCCCGCCAGGGTCGCCTGTTTCGCCCCGTTTCGGGACAGGATTTAACCCTCGCACGCATGGATAGCCCCGGATCACCATGCTAAACAGAGCGTTAGCAATTTGACCCGCGCGGCGCGTTTCCGCTGTGGGAAAACAGGGAGCGTTAACCATGCGGACATCCGGCCTTCTCCTTCTGGGCGCGAGCATCGCGCTGGCGGGCGCGGCTAGCCCGGCACTGGCAGGCAACGGCCCCGGCATGAGCCATGGTGCCAAAGGCGGCTGGTCTGGCGGCGGATGGAAGGGTGGCGGCCGACCGATGACCCACGCGCCCCGACCCGGCATGACCTGGAATGGCGGGCATCGCTGGGGTCCGCGTCAGAACGGTCGCTGGTATGCGGGCTGGCGCGCGCCGGGTGGCTGGAACGGCTATCAGCGCCCCGTCTATGGCTATGTCCTGCCGCGCTACTGGATCAGCCCGGCTTATTATATCGGCAATTATGGCGCCTATGGCCTGCCCGCCCCGGCGGCCGGATATGGCTGGTCGCGCTATTATGACGATGCGGTGATGACAGACCGTTATGGCCGGGTTTATGACAGTCGCAGCAACATCGCGTGGGACCGTTATGAGGGCGGCTATGGCGACGATGGCTATTATGACGATCGCGATGGGTATCGTCGTCCCGACAATGGCCTTGGCGGCGCAGCGATCGGCGCGGTAGTCGGCGGCGTGGCAGGCAACCGCATCGCCGGACGCGGCAACCGCACCGCTGGCACGCTGATCGGCGCTGGCGTCGGCGCAGTGGCTGGCGCGATGATCGACAAGGCGGAGGATGCGCCCCGTCGCGGCGCTGCGCCGCCGCCGCGTCGTCCGGGCGCTGGCTATGATTATGGCTATGGCTATGCCGACGACAGCGTGACCACACAGAACGACTATGAAGGGCGCTGGACCGGCACCTGGACGACGGCAGATGGCAAGCGGACCAGCGGCACATATGAAGGCCGTTTCGAGGGCGAAGTGCGCGGCGCGGGCGTCGATTATGATCCGCCAGCCTATATGGGCCAGCCGCATTGGTCGCAGGGTCCGGTGCAGGTCACGACCCAGGGCGGTGGTGGTTATATATCGGGGGGCTATTATTACCCCGCACCGATCGTGACCACCGTGACGATCGAGCCGGAGGTGACGACGACAACGACGACCACCTATGTCACCCAGCGCGTGGGCCATCGCAAGCCAGCGCGCCGGGCGTGTCGCTGCAAATAAGCATTTGGGGGCATCACATCGGGGTCGCGCCTTGCAACGGGCGCGGCCCTGTCATTTCGCCAGAGGTGGCGTGATGGCGGCACAGGGCTGCGGACGGCCCAGATGAAAGCCCTGGCCGATGATACAGCCATGGGCCAGAAGCCGGTCGGCCTGCGCTGCGCTCTCCACCCCTTCGGCGACGACATCCATGCCGAAACTGCCGCCCAGCTTGACGATGGCGTCGACAATGGCCGCGTCACCCGCATCCTCTTCAATGTTAGAGACAAAGCTGCGATCGATCTTCAATATGTCGACCGGATATTGTTTGAGGTGGCTGAGCGAGGCAAAGCCGGTGCCGAAATCGTCCAGCGCGACGCGCACCCCCGCCTCTGAAAAATGCTGCAATGCCCGCTCCACCTGCCCGGCGCCCCGGCCCAGGAAAACAGTCTCGGTCACCTCTATTTCCAGATGTTCCGGCGGCACGGCAAACAGCGCAAGTTGTTCCAGCACCCGATCCGCAAAGTCCCCCCGCGCAAAATCGGCAGCGGACGCATTGATCGCGACGCGACCGGGATCATGACCGGCCTGCAACCATCCGCGCACATCGCGCAAAACGCTGTCGAGCATCTGTTCGGTCAACGCCACGGCAATTTCGGGATGTTCAAAACCAGCCGCTATGCTGCCGGGCAATTGCAGGCCCAAACGCGGATGATGCCAGCGCAACAGCGCTTCATAACCCAATATCTGGCCATTACGCAGATCAACCTTGGGTTGATAATAGGGTGTCACCAGCCGATCGGCGATGATGCTCCGGGCCATGCCGATCATTGAACTGCGCTGCTGTGCCTGCGCGCGCAGATCGGAATGGAACAGGGTCAGGCGACCACGGCCGGCGGCTTTCGACGCATAGAGCGCCAGATCCGCCGCTTTGAGCAGATCCTCCGCCCGATCACCATGATCGCCAAACACCGCGCCGCCGATGCTGACCCCGCAATCGATCGAACGGCCATTATGGACATGAGGCGTGCGCAGGCTTTCGATCAGCTTCGCGCTCCACGCCTCCAGTGCCGCGCCATCGGTCAATGACGGCGCGATCAGGCCGAATTCGTCACCACCCAGCCGTCCCAGCAGCGCGTCCGGCGGGGCGATCGCCGCAAGGCGTCCGGCAAAGGCGCATAGCAAGGCATCGCCCGCGTCATGGCCCAGCGAATCATTCGTGCGTTTGAGATCGTCAATATCGAGCAGGAGCAGGCCAAAGCGTTTGCCGGTTTGCCCCTGTCGTTCGGCCATATCGTCGAGCGTCGCCTGCCATAAGGCGCGGTTTGGCAAGCGGGTCATGGGATCATGCGTTGCGGCCCAGCGGATGCGGTCCTCGGCATCACGCTGATCGGTCACGTCCAGAAATGTCACGATGACACGCTGGGCCCGTCCGGATTCAGATCGTGTGGTCCAGCCGCTGCTCCTGATCCAGCGCAAGGCGCCATCACTGGCGCGGTGGACCCGCAATGTCGCCTCGAAATGGGGCGGAACGGCGCCGGAAGCGACGGCGTCCAGCATGACCCGCAGGGTCTCACGATCGTCAGGATGGACGATCGACAGCGCCAGTTCGCTGGTCGCAGGTTGATCCTCGCTCAGACCCAGCATCGCGCGAAATTCCGCCGACCAGCGGCGTTCGCCAGTCGCGACGTCGAAATCCCAAATGCCCAGCCGCGCCGCCTGCACCGCCAGACGCGAACGTTCCTCGCTGTCCGCCAGCGCGCGCAGGGCGAGCTTTTGCGCGTGCACATCCTCCAGCGTGCCATACCAGCGGACAATCTGCCCCTGCTCGTCGCGACGCGCCGCCGCGCGGGCACGCATCCAGCGATAATTGCCATCACGCAGCCGGATACGATAATCGATGTCGATCGGCGCGCCGGATGCCAGATGCTTGGTCCAAATGGTGATAGTCCGGGGCAGATCGTCCGGATGGAGCGCGACAAGCCAGCCGGTTCCCAGCGCTTTCTTCGCGACCATGCCGGTCAGGTTCAGCCAGCGCGGTCCAACTTCCTCAATCGCGCCATCGGGGGCAGCGGTCCACGGCACCTGCGGGCTCAGTTCGACTGACCAGCGATAATGCTCCCGGCTTTCGGCCAACGCCCTTTCCAGCGCGCGTGCCTGGCTATCGTGGCGATCGTGCACATCTTCCAACGTGCCATAATAGCGGACCAGGCCATCCGTGCTGGTCATCCGCCGCATTCGAAGAAGGCACCAACGCCGCTGACCGTCCGTGCCCGGCAATCGCACGGTCAGGGGCTGCGGCTGCTCCGCCGCGATCGCGGCCTTCAGCAGGACGCGACGGTCCGCGCGGTCCAGCAATGCGCGCCATGTCTGGCCGGCCAAACCAGAATCCTGGTCAGTCGCCAATATCCGGCCCCGTGCATCGGCGATCCAACGCGACAAGGAAGGCGACAAATGATCAAAGACCGGCGAAAACAGTATTTCATTTCGATCATGTAATGAAATGTCGATCCGCTGACCGTCATCCAGCGCTCGCCGGAAATCATCGAATCGGCGTTCAGCAAAGCGATCCATCGCCAGCCTCCGCCCATGTCGCCATCATTGCGTTCATCATGGCAGGACTAGCCGAGAAAGTTAAACAACCTCCTCACACTCTGTCATTCTGGTCGGATTTACTTGCCGCGCGCGTGAAAATAACAGCAAATCTATGGAATAGGGCCGCTATTTGCGAAACATGCTCGCCAGTTCGATTGGCAGCGGAGGCTCGTCACGCTGCGCGACGTGACGAATAGCCTGATCCTGCTCATCGGGATCGAACCGGACCCAGCCGGCCCGGCTCAGCTTTTCGAGCGGTCGATAGCGGACCTTATATTGCATCCGCGCCGAACCATCGACCCAGTAACCCAGATAGACATAGGGCAGGCCCGCCGCTGCAGCGCGCAGGATATGGTCCATGATGATGAAATTGCCCAGCCCAGGACGATTGTCCAACTCTGTGTCGAAGAAGCTGTAAATCATCGACAGCCCATCGCCCTGCCGGTCCGTCAGGCAAGCGCCGACCAGCTTGCCGACGCGCCCGTCGACGCCGGGTTCGCGATATTCAACGACATGGCTGTCGACCGGGGTCTGTTCGACCATGTCGGCAAAATCCATCTCGTCCATCTCGGTCATGCCGCCGCCGGGGTGACGAGCCGACAGATAGCGCTGGAGCAGCGCATATTGTTCTTCGGTCGACCATGGCTTGCAGGCGGTGACCGTCAGGTCGCTGTTGCGGCGGATCAGCTTGCGCTGGGTCGCGTTGGGGCGAAATTCGTCCGTGACGACACGCACCGAAACACAGGCCGAACAATCGGCGCAGCTGGGGCGATAGGCGACATTCTGGCTGCGGCGAAAGCCGATGCGGCCCAGTGCATCGTTGAGTTCGGCGGCGTTGTCCCCGTTCAGTTCGGTAAACACCTTCCGCTCGCTGCGCCCCGGCAGATAGGGGCAGGGCGACGGATTGGTCACGAAAAAGCGGGGAAAACGAAAAGGTGCAGTCACGCTCCAATATCCCCTTCGTGGCGGCGGCGCGGGTGGATCATGCCGCGACTATGCCGTTGCGACGCGCCTATGAAAAGAGCGTTTACCACGAAATGTTAAGAGATCGTTCGCGCGTCACGCAACCTCGATCGGCGCAACCTCGTAACCAGCCTCGCCCAGTGCCGCGATGAGCCGCTGGAGATGGGCGCGATCGCGCGTCTCGCATTCCACGTCCAGGCTCAGCCCCTTGGCCGGCAGGTTCGTGAAAATACGCTGATGCGCCAGTTCCAATATGTTGACCGCTTCCTGATCGAAAATCTTGGCCACATGGAACAGCGCGCCCGGCCGGTCCTGCAGGATGATCCGCAACCGCGCCAGACGGCCCGACCGGGCCAGATCGCGCAGCAGAACATTGGCCAGCAGTCGGGTATCTATATTGCCGCCGGTCAGGATCAGCCCGACATTGCGGCCGACAAATTGGTCGCGATAGGTCAGCAGCGCGGCAAGACCCGCCGCCCCTGCCCCTTCCACCACGGTCTTTTCGATCTGGAGCAAGAGGCTCAGCGCCTCCTCCAGCCGTCGTTCGTCGACCAGCAGCACGTCGTCCGCCAACCGTTCGACAAAGCGGCGCGTCAATTCGCCCGGCTGCTTGACCGCAATGCCCTCCGCCAGCGTGTCGCCGTCACAGGCAAGGTCCGCGCCCTTGATGAAATCATACATGGACGGATAAAGTTCGGCCTGCACGCCGACCAGCCTTATATCCGGCTTCATCGCCCGTGCGGCCGTCGCCATGCCGGAAAACAGCCCGCCGCCGCCGATCGGGATGATCAGCGTATCGATCTCCGGCGCATCCTCCAGCATTTCGAGCGCGACCGTCCCCTGCCCCGCCATGATGTCCGGCTCGTCAAAGGGATGGATGAAGGTCAACCCCTGCTCCACCTCCAGCAGCCGCGCATGGGCATAGGCGTCATCGAATTTTTCGCCATATTGCACCACGGTCGCGCCATGACCCTGGGTCTGGGTGACCTTCACCGTGGGCGTCGTCGTCGGCATGACGATGGTGACAGGCACGCCCAGCCGCTTGCCATGATAGGCCAGCCCCTGCGCATGATTGCCCGCCGACGCGGCTATGACACCCTTGGCCTTGGCCGCGTCGTCCAGTTGCAACAGACGGTTGAGTGCGCCGCGTTCCTTATAGGCTGCGGTGAATTGAAGATTTTCGAACTTCAGATAGACCTTGCAGCCCAGCATCGTCGACAGAGTCTGGCTGATCAGCGTCGGCGTCTTGACGATCGAACCGGCAATCCGGGTCCGCGCGGCAAGAATGTCATCGACGGTGATCGGCAGCGGCAAGGCGCTCTCTATCTTCGCTAAGCTGTTCATGGCCCGCCCCCTAGCGGAAAATTGCGCGTGAAGAAACTGGCACTGTCGGAAAACTGGCCCTATGGCTTGGTCTGGCGCACTAAATATACGGGGCATATGGCTAATATCGCGTTTATCGGCCTGGGCGTCATGGGCGGCCCGATCGCAGGCCATCTGGCAAAGGCGGGGCACAGCCTCACTGTCTATAACCGTTCCATCGGCAAAGCGAAAAGCTGGGCGGAAGCCTATGGCGGCACCGTGGCGATCAGCCCGGCCAAGGCGGCCGAGGAAGCGGACATCGTCATCAGTTGCGTGGGCAATGACGACGATCTGGCCCAAGTGACGCTGGGGCGCGAAGGCGCATTTCGCACGATGAAGCCGGGCGGGCTGTTCATCGACCATACGACGGTATCGGCCCGAATCGCGCGGCAATTATTCGTCGAAGGCGAAAGCCGGGGCATTCACAGCGTCGATGCGCCGGTATCGGGCGGCCAGGCAGGCGCGGAAAATGGCCGGTTGTCGATCATGTGCGGCGGCAGCGAACCGGCGGTCACCGCCGCGAAGATCGTGATGAACGCCTATGCCGCGCGGATCGTCCATGTCGGCGGCGCGGGGGCTGGCCAGACGACCAAGATGGTGAACCAGATCTGCATCGGCGGCGTCTTGCAAGGGCTGGCCGAAGCGCTGCGCTTTGCGCAGGCGGCGGAACTGGATCTGGACGCGGTTTTCGAAGCGATCTCCGGCGGCGCGGCGCAGAGTTGGCAAATGGACAATCGCTGGAAAACGATGGCGCAGGACAGTTTCGATTTCGGCTTCGCAGTCGATTGGATGCGCAAGGATCTGGGGCTGGCACTGGAAGAGGCGCGGGCGAACGGCGCCACCCTGCCGGTGACGGCGATGGTCGATCAATTTTACGCAGACGTGCAGGCGCTGGGCGGCAGCCGACAGGACACGAGCGCGCTGGTGCGAAGGATTACGCGGGCGTGAAGGCTGACATTCCTATGGTTCGCGCTGCTGCATTGGCCCGCGCAGGTTGCTTGACGATCGCGGCTCTGGCCGCCTCCACCCTTCCCGCCTTCGCGTCCGGGGTCATCGATAACGTCAACGGCATGGCGGTCGATCCCAATGGCAAGATCGTGCATTTTCGCGCGCTGCTGATCGACGATGACGGCAAGGTCGAAAAATTGCTGCCTGATCGCTATCAGGAGCCGGAATATAAGCCCAAAAAGCCCAAAAAGGGCCAACCCTGGCCCGAACGGCCCAAGGGGCTGTCCTTCCGGATGGATGCGGGGGGCAAGACGCTGATCCCCGGCCTGATCGACGCGCACGGTCATGTCATGGGGCTGGGCCTGTCGCTGATCACGCTGGACCTGTCAGATACCAAGTCTTTGGCGGAGGCGCAGGCCAAGATCAGAGCCTATGCGCAGGATGGTGCTGGCCGCAAATGGATCATCGGCACGGGGTGGAATCAGGAACAATGGGGGCTGGGCCGATTCCCGACGGCGGCGGATCTGGACGCGGCGGTCAGCGATATTCCGGTATGGCTGGAGCGGGTGGATGGCCATGCGGGCTGGGCCAACAGCGCCGCGATCCGCGCGGCGGGCGTGACGGCGGCGACCAAGGCGCCTGTCGGGGGCCGGATCGAAATGGCGGCGGGCAAGCCTGCTGGCGTGTTCGTGGACAAGGCGATGGACCTGATCGCAAAGGTCGTCCCCGCCCCTGCGCCCAAGGACCGCGACATCGCCTTTGAAAAGGCGCAACGCGCGTTGCTGGCGACCGGGATCACCGGCATTGCCGACATGGGGACGAGCATAGAGGATTGGCAGGCGTTCCGCCGATCCGCCGACCGGGGCGCATTGCGCGTGCGGATCATGGCCTATGCGGCGGGCATCGGCAATATGACCCTGATCGCCGGGCCGGAACCGACACCATGGCTGTATGACGACCGGCTGCGGCTGGGCGGGATCAAGCTGGTGCTGGACGGGGCGCTGGGATCGCGCGGCGCGTGGCTGAAGGCGGACTATGCGGACGCGCCGGGGCAACGCGGTCTGCCGATGATCCCCGACACGCAACTGCGCAACATCATGAGCCGCGCGGCGATGGACCATTTCCAGATCGCCACCCATGCCATCGGCGACGCGGCGAACAGCGAGATATTGGACGCGATTCAGGAATTGTCGGAAACCTACAAAGGCGACCGGCGCTGGCGGATCGAACATGCGCAGATTGTCAGCCCGTCCGACCTGCCGCGCTTCGCGCAGTTCGGCATCATCGCATCGATGCAACCCGTGCATGAAGCGTCCGACTGGCGCATGGCGACCGCGCGGCTGGGCGAGGCGCGACTGGCGGGTGCCTATGCGTGGAAGGCGATGCTGGATAACCGGGTGCCGCTGGCCTTTGGCTCCGACGTGCCGGTCGAAAGCCCCAATCCCTTTGTCGGCATCGCCGTCGCGATGAGCCGCGAGGATGGCAAGGGTGAACCGGTCGGCGGATGGTTGCCGCAGCAAAAGATAAGTTTCGAGGCGGCACTGGACGGCTTCACCCGTCAGGCCGCCTATGCCGGTTTCGCGGAAAAACGCTTTGGCAGTCTGGTGCCGGGGCAGCGCGCGGATTTCCTGCTGATTGATCGGGACATTGCCACCGCCCGCCCGGCCGACATTCGCGCGACGCAAGTGCTGGAAACATGGATTGGCGGCAAGCGGGTCTATGTGAAGGGGCAATAGTCCCATCACATGGCGTTGTCGGCGGCTTCCAATGCATCCTCGAATGTTTCGGGGAGCGGCGGCTGAACCGGCTTGTCGCAGCCCTCTTCCTTCATATGCGCGCGCAGAGCGTCCATGCGGCCCAGGTTCCACCGCGCCAGCGGCACGCCCAGGGGCCGGAATTCGGCGCGATCGAACAGTTCGACGACATAATTATGGCATAGCTCATCGACCTGATCGAGCGTCAGCATCCCCAGATTCATGACCATCGGCTTGCCCGGCACGCCATTGCGGCCGCGCACCAGATCCGTGACGTAAAGGCCGCCACGCGGATCGACCAGCACGACATCGGCCTGGCTGGAATCGATCAGCCGATGGCTGGCGGCGTAGGGCGCGACGAATGCATGGGTGCGCCAGACCAGAAAGATGCTGGCAAGGCCAGTGATGAAAAGGCCGATGATCAGCGGCCTGAGCGCATCGCGCGGCCGGAAACGCGCCCAGCCAAGCCCGGCCAGCAGGCAGAAGGGGCCGATATAGCCATGGGCATAGCGAAAGCCCCAGCCATAGCCCTGCGCCAGCGCCAGCGCGCATCCGGCCAGACAGCCAAGCGCCAGCGGCAGCGCGATTTCCTGCCCCCTGATTGCCCGCTTCCACCGCATTGCGGCGATGCCGAGCGCGGCCAGCGGCACCATCAATATATTATTCCAGGCGACGAAGCGGCTGAGATTGACCAGCGGCTGCCAGCGATCGCCCAGCCGCTGGAACAGGCTGCCAACCTTGTCCGCGACCCCGGCGGAGGGGCGCACGTCGGCTGGCGCGCCGAGCATATCGAGCAGGAAGGCCGGCCAGATCTTGGCCCAGACGATGACGATTGCCGCCAGGGTCAGCGCATGGAAGGCCGCCACCGTCCAGCGACGAGCAAGCAGCATCCACAGGATGAACGGTGCGATGAAGATGGGCGGAAAATGCCATTGATGCAGCCCGGCGGCGACCAGCGCTACGATGCCCGCGCTGACATGGCCGAGCACCCCGCCCCGCAGCACCAGCGCCAGCCACACCATGTTGAGCGCGAAATGCCCGGTCATGGCATAGGGCGTCATCGCCGTGATCCACAACTGGCTGGACGAACAACCCAGCAAGACAGTCACCCACACCGCATCGGGCCGATCGGGCATCAGGTGCAGCGCGACGCGCCAAAGGGCGAACAGGCCGGTGATCAGCAATACCGGGCCCGCCATGTTGGGATCGCCCAATTGCCAGAATAGCGCCTGGATCGCGCTGTTCACCGGCAGATAGGCCGCCGTCCAATAGTCCGCCGCGCCGAAGGGGGAAAAGAATTCGGGCATGATCGCGCGGCGATAGGGTTCCCATTCGATCGGGATCGGCCGGGCGAACAGCCCCTCACGCATATAGGCGGCGGCGAAACGGGCAACCTCCTCATCGCGGGAAATGGCGTAATCCTGAAACAGGGCGTAATGGCCCGCCCAGGCCGCAAGCCCCATCAGCACGATCAGCGGCACGACGATCCGCGCGGTGGGTCGCGGCAGGATGATCCCGCGCCCTTCGGCAAAGGGTGCGGCGAGCGCAAGCAGCAGCAAGGGCATGATCAGGGCGGGAAAATCCTGATCCAGAAACAGGATGACCGCCAGGCTGATCCCCTGACGATAGGTGACGTGCCACAGGAACGTCGCACCCAGCCACAATGTCAGGCCGATCGCCCCCGCCAGGAACAGGCGGCGCGCGCTGAAAAAGGACGCGGGCGACTCCATGATCAATCCTGAACCAGCGCCCGGTTGACGAAAATGCCGTCCATTTCGACGAGTAGCGGGAAATGCCCCTTATTATTGGCGAAGAAGGCCGAAGGGATGAAGGCGCGCGCGTCCAGCCACTCGATCATCGCGCGATAGCCGGTACCGCCTTCGTAAATGGGTCGCACCCCCAGTTCGGTCTGTACGCCCGTCATCTGCGCGAGTGCCGCGCCTGCCCCTTCGCAGACCGACAGGTCATGGCCCTGCGTATCCATTTTCAGGAACGGTCGGGAAAAACCATGCTGCGCGATCAATTCAGGCAACAGCGTATCTAGGCGTCGACAAGGTGTGGCGAGTGTCTGCGTCACCTTGTTACGGTGCGCGAAAATATCGTCCTGTGCGCTGGACGGCGCCTTGAGCGAGGAAAATTGATCTGCGGCCATGATGTTGAAATCGGCGGTGCCGTCAAAATCCGACAGCGCCATGTTGAACACATGCCAGAGGCGGTCCGAAGCCGCGCGCCTTTGCAGTTCGGCGAACACGGCCGGGTTCGGCTCGAAGGAGAGGATCAGGCCGCGATAGCCAGCATCCTTGCGCGCCATCGTCGCATATTGGCCGCGATTGGCGCCGACGTCGAACAGGCAGTCGACCTTGAACCCCGACAGAAAGCGCTTCAACGCCTGAATTTCGGGATATTGATGCACGCGACCGGCCAGCGCCAGGCGCAGCGCAAGCAGGCGATCGGCGGCCTCACGAACATAGCGGTTCATGCGCGCGCGGCCAGCACTGCGTTGTAGATGCCGATCGTCGCCACCGCCATGTCCTTCCAGTCCCCCATTATCGTCCCATAGGCGCGCGCCTGGCCGCCCTGTTTTTGCCTGATGGCGGCGCTTTGTACCAGCGGCAAGAGGGCTTGGGCGAGCGCCGATGCATTTCCCGCTGGAAAGCGGGTCGCTACGCCTTCGGGCAATTGGCCGAACATGCCGGCGTCCGACGTCACCATCGCCTTGCCATGGTGCAGCGCGGACAGGAACGCGCCGCTGGAATCGATATGGCGATAGGGGAAGGCGATGACATCGGACTTGACCATATGCGCGTCGAGACGGCCTTCGGTCAGGAAACCGAAATCGGTCAGCAGACGATCGGCAAAGCCAGCGGCGCGGACCTTCTGGAGCAAGGGCGCGATATCCATGAAGGGTTTGCCCGCCAGCACCAGTTCAAAGGCGTGGCCCGCCTGCCATTGCTGAAGGCAGGCATCGATCAGCAGATCGACGCCCTTATAGGGACGGATCGTCCCGAAGAAGAGGATGCGCGGCACGGCTGGATCGGGGACGGAGGCAAGGTCTGCGGCAGTGGCCGTCATCAATTGCATCGGCGGGTGCGGCGTCACATGGATATGCGCGGGATCGATCCCCTGCCCCACCAGCGCGGCGCGCGTGGTATCGCCATGGACGACCAGCGCGTCGAACTGATCGAGCAACGCCCGATAGCCCCTGCCCTGCACCCCGGCATCGGCATGATAGGCGTCGGCATTGTGGACGGTGTGGACCAGCGCGGCGCGGCCTTTCAACCGGCGCAGCATCAGCCGGTCGGCCGGCGCCAGCGGCAGCCACTGGACATGGACGACATCGGCGCGCGCAAGCGGCCTGAGGTCGCCGAGCGCGCAGGACAGTCCATATTCCATCGCCTTGGCGACGCGGAAGCGGCGGTCTTCGCCGATCCGCTTGCGCAGCGCCTCACTATGGCGGAAGAAATGCGGGACATAGCGATAGCCCTGCGGGTCGATCGCGTCGGTCGCGCGCATCGGGCGGGCAAGCAGGGTCACGTCCGCCCCCGCCCCGGCCAACGCCGCGCAGAGGCTGTCGTCATAGCGCCCGGTAAAGAGCGAGGGATCAAGCATCGCGACCTTCATCGCCGCACCAACCGGCGCAGCGAGACTGCATGCAGGGCCGCAGCCAGCAGCAGCGTCAGCGCATAGAGACCAAGGAAGGCAAGATCGAAACGTTCCGGCCAGAGCAGGCCAGCGAGCGGGACGCTGAGCAGCGACCCGGCGAGGAAGGGAAGCGAACGGGCGAGCAGATGCGAAAAGCGGCCCAGCGCCGCCTGCACATAGACCGACACGCACAGCAGCGCGAGAGCAAGGAGCGCCACGACGATCAGGATGAGATCGGCGCGATCGATACTGGCGCGACCGTCGAACAATATGGCGAACAGCCGGTCGCCAGCGCCCAAGAGCAGGGCGGACAGCGCCAGGGCAAAGACCATCGCCGCCCCCAGCGCCCGGCCAAGCAACTGGCGCAGCCGTACCTTGTCGCCCGCATGATAGGCACGGGTGATGCGGGGGAGCGCGGCTTCCACCAGCGCACGGACCAACATCGACAGTGACCTCGACATCTTGAAGAAGAAATCGAACAGCAGCATCGGCCGGGCATCGCCGGTCGCCAGCGCAATCGTGAAATAGGGGGCGTTATAGGCGATGATGTCGGAAACGGTGAAAGCCGCCGACGCCCCTATGTCGCGCAAATAATGGGTGCGGACATGGCCACCGCCCACGCGGAAGGCGATCCAGTGGCGCGGCCGCATGCCAAGGCGATGGTGGACATGGGCGATGGCCCAGCCGATGACGAGGAGGCTGACCAGGAGTTGCAGGGCAAGCGACAGGCGCGGGTCCAGCCCGGCCAGGATCGACAGCAGCAGCGCGATGGTGACGACCCGCCGCCCGCAATCGAGCGCTTCCCACAGGAAATTGCCGTCCACCGCCGCCAGCGCCCGCTTGGCCAGCAGACCCGGCAGGTTGAGGCAGGCGGACAGGAAAAAGAGGATGAACAGCAAGGGCATGGCCGTGCCGATCCATCCCCCCGCCAGCGCGACGACCAGGATGATCGTACCGCCTGCGACGATCAGGCCAAGGAACAGGAACAGCACCCCCATTTCCTCCAGCCGGAACGCGCCTATGTCGCCTTCACTGCCGCCCAGCCAGTGGCGTCGCAGCCGGGCGTAGATGATGCTGGTCAGCCCGAATTCGGCCGAAATGGTGAAATTGCCGAAGGCGACGAGCAGCAGAAAGGACTGGAATTCGGCCAGCGGCAGGGCGCGCACGAACACGAAGGTGACGGCGAAACCCCAGATGAGGATCAGGCCGACATTGGCAAGCTTCACCAGCGCAAGGATACGGGCGGACGCCTCCATCCGCGCGAGGCTGCTCACCGCGCGGCGGCCCCGCCGGGTTTGCGGGCGCGAAACAGCCGGTCGTCCAGCGCATAGAAATGGCGGGTCGCGACGTCGATGCTGGCGGCGTCGATTTCCTCCAGATCGAAACCCGCCGCGCGGATGCGATCGGCAAAATCCGGCCCATATTGGCGGACATGGTCCCACTGGCCAAAGCGGCGCTCCCGCTCGCGCGGGGGCATGGCGAAGCTGCCATCCTCGGTCGGCTTTTCCCATAAAGGCACGATCAGCCAGGCTTCACCGCCGGGTTTCAGCGCGCGCAAAATGTTACGCAGCACGGCCATGTCGTCAGGCACATGCTCCATCACATGGCTGGCGTAGAAAAGGTCGTAGTGATCGGTATCGGCAAGTTCCATCAGGTCGACGCGGTGCATGTTCGGCACGGTGTAGCGCGACGGGGCCAGATCAGCAGGGATATAATCGGCAGCGGCGGCAAAGCGGCGGACAAGGCTGGCTTCATTGGGCGCCATATGCAGGATCGCGCCGTCGGTCGGCACCGTTAGCGTCCCCTGGGCGATCAGCCAGTTCATCAGCCGCTCGCGCGGCGATGCGCCGCATTCCGGGCACCCCCATTCGCCATTGTCGCCATAGCGAAAGAAACCGACGACCGTCGCGCCACAGGCCGGACAGCCGCGGTTGGCCCGCGCGCCCAGCGCCTTGCGCAGTTTCAGCGCGGTTCGGGTCAGATGCTTGCCGACAGCCTTGGCCACCCGCTGAACAGTAATCACGTCATTCTCCGATGGGGAACAGCATTGGCGCTATACAAGATCGCACGGCTTTGACGAGAGGGTCAGCGCGACTTGGCCGGATTCCAGATGGTGACGGTGCGGCCGGTCATCGCCTTGGCCACGCCTTGCAGGGTCGCGGCATAGGCGATCAGCACGTCGACCAGTGCGGCGAAGGGGCCGCTTCGGGCGCGAATGCCGCGCCAGATGACCAAGGCGACGACCAGCGCCCCGATCAGATAGAGCATCGGCGATATGCGCAGCGCCAATGCGCCCGCCGCGACCGCGCCGGTCAGGATGAACAATCCGCCAAACCAGCGGATGATCTTGCGCGAGGCATATTTGAAGCGATCGATCGCGGCCATGCGGCGCAATTGCGGGCGAAGATGGCTGTGCGTGTGCCAGGCGCGGGCAGCGATGCGTACCTTGCGCCGATATTCGTCCTTGCGAGCCGTGACCAGCCGTTCGCGCGCGATCACATCCTTTGCCTTCACCAACCGTTTCCCCGCGAACACCACCGCCATGGAGACGGTGAGGTCGTCGAGCACGCTGTCGGGGAAATCCGGATAGAGGCTGCGGCGGATCGAGAAGATCGAGCCGTCCGCGCCCATCACATTGCCGGTGCGCGATTCCTCGTCCTTCAACCGCTCCTCGATCCGCCAGTAGAGCGAGCCGACTGATGCGGTCGCACTTTCATCCTGGCCAACATAATGGAGCGACCCCAGCACGCCGCCAATATCCAGGTCAGCATAGCGGGCGAGCAGATTGTCGATCGCTTCGGGGTCCAGCAGGACATTGGCATCCGTGAAGATCAATATGTCGCCGCGCGCGCGCGCCGCGAGCTGCTTCATGCCATGGGCCTTGCCGCTGCGACCGGGGCCACGGATCAGCGTGACGAGATCGCCCTGCGCCGCGATCAGATCGCCCGTGCCATCGGACGATCCGTCATCGAAGGCCAGCAGTTCCAGGCTGGGGTGCTGGCGTTTGAGCATGGCCAGGTTGGCGAGCTTGTCGGGCATCGCATCCGCCTCGTTATAGGCGCAGAACAGCAGCGAGGCGCTGGGCGTCGGTCCCGCGATGGGCCGTTCGGGCTGTGTCGGCAATGCGCGCAAGACGAGCGGATAGAAGAGGAACGGCCACAGCACAGCGACCAGCGAGACGAGAAGGAGCGCGCCCAGCCACAGGTCGGTCATGCTCAATAGGCCTTGTGATGGAAGAGCACGCCCAGCGTCGCGACGATGATCCGCAGGTCGCGCCAGACCGACCAGGCGGTGACATATTCAAGGTCCGATTGCAGCCGGTCGATCAGATCCTGATGATGATCGGTCGATCCGCGATGGCCGCGCACCTGTGCGAGACCAGTCATGCCCGGCTTGATGCAATGACGCGCCCAGTAGCGGGCATCGACTTCCCAATAGAGCGTATCGCCTGCCTTCGCCGCTGCGGCATGAGGACGCGGGCCGACAATGCTCATGTCGCCGTTCAATACGTTGAAAAGCTGGGGAAGTTCATCGATGCTGGATTTGCGCAGGAAGGCGCCGACGCGGGTGACCCGGTCATCGCCGCGCGCAGTCAAAGTCTCCGCCCTGCTGTCGCTCGCCTCGGCGCGCATCGAGCGAAATTTGTAGATCTGGAAGGACCGCCCGTCCTTGCCGATGCGCGGCTGGCGGAAGATGACGGGGCCGGGGCTGGTCAGCTTCACCGCCAGCGCAGCGACGATGAGAATTGGCGACAGGATGATCGCTGCCGCGCCCGCGACGATGAGGTCGAACAGGCGCTTGATCAGGCGGTCGCGGAACTGGAGCGGCCCGCCCGCGACGATGATGGTCGGCTGGCCGTCAAATTCATCGACCCGCGCAGGCGCGAAGCGGAGCAGTTCGGGCACGATGATTTCGCCGCGCGCCGACAGGGATTTGAGCGCGGCGGACCATCCATCCATCCGGTCGAGCGGACAGGCAACGATGACCCGTTCGGCCATGCCGACCGCCTGCGCCAGCCGCGCCGCCATGTCGGCGTCATGCCGTTCGGGGCGCAGATCGGCGGCGGCCGCTTCGATGATCAGCATGTGGGGGCCGGTTTCCACAGCGACGCCGTCCATGATGACGGCGGTCAGGTGCGGTACTTCGCCCAGCAAGCGCTTGGCAAGTCGCACGACCAGAAGCCGCACCAGCACGACCGCTATTGCGCCCAATCCCAGCCCAACAATGAAGGTCAGGCGCGAAAGCTGTTCGGCGATCTTGCCCAGATAGACGATCAACAGCATCAGCAAGGCCGCCTGCGCCAGCGCCAGCAGCGCACGCGAAATGCCGCGACGGACATTTTCCAGGCTGTGGATGCCATAGCCGCCGCCCTGCACGCCAAGCAGCGCATAGAGCGGTGCGATCATCGCGAACATGACGAGGCCGTGCGGCTTGCCCGGTTCCCCCCACAGCGCGCCCAGCACGAACCAGTTGGCCGCCAGAAACGCGCACACCAGCCCTGCCATGTCGCCAGCCAGGCTCAGGGCATAGAGCCGCAGCCGGACCATTTCCTTGGAGACTGTCACTGATGCGCCCTGCTTATCGCCATGTGCCCCGTTGGCACCGGGCGCGATCGGTTGCAAGGGGGAGAGTCAGCACCCCATCCGTTCGTAAGACATGCACTATTCGGGTTAAATCCCGAACAGCCGTTCCAGCGACTTGTCGAGCATCAGCAATTGCCAGAGCAGCCGGCCATGATCGGCCATGCCGGATTTATGGTCCGCCGCGATTTTGGCCAAAGCCTTGGGATCGAACCAGCCGGTGCGCGCCAGCGACGATCCGCCTGCGATCGCCGTCGCCTCGCCCGCAAGCGCGCCACGGAACCAGGCGCTGATGGGGGTGACGAAGCCCATTTTCTGGCGATAGAGTATGTCCTGCGGCAAATAGGGTTCCATCGCCTTTTTGAGCAGATATTTGCCGCTATTGCCCCTGATCCGCTGATTGACCGGCAGGCGCGCGGCAAATTCGACGAGGCGATGGTCGAGCAATGGTTCGCGTGCTTCCAGGCTGACGGCCATGCTCATCCGGTCGGTCTTGGTGAGGATGTCGCCGGGCAGCCAGATGCGGATGTCGGCATATTGGGCGCGGTCGAGCGGATCGCGCGCGGGCGCTTCGGCCATTGCCTTGATGTAGCGATCTTCGGCGCGATAGGCGCCCAAACGGCTTTTCATGTCCTGATCGTAGAGCCGGTGGCGCAGCGCATGCGGCGTTACCCCGACCGACGCGGCATAGGCAGCCCCGCCCTCCCCCGCCAATTCAAGGAAGGTCGATTTGGCCCGCAGCGCGCGCGGCGCCCAGTCCGCCTTGGGGTAGTATTTGCCGAGCGCGCCGAACAGGGGCTGACGGACTGACGCCGGGATGAGGCCACGTATCCGCTCCCCCTGCATCTGGAAGCGATGGCGGCGATAGCCTGCGAATGCTTCATCCGCGCCATCGCCCGACAGCGCCACTGTGACCTGTTCCCGCGCCAGTTCGCACACGCGAAAGGTGGGCAAGGCGGAGGCGTCGGCAAAGGGTTCGTCGAAATGGAAGGCAAGCCGGTCGATCAGGCCATAGTCATCTGGCGACACAATGCGGGTGCGGTGATCGGTCGCAAAACGGCGGGCTATGCGATCGGCAAAGGCGGTTTCGTCGAGCGAGGCGACATCGAAGCCGATGGTGCAGGTCTTAACCGCCTGGGACGAAGCTTCCGCCATCAGCGCGACCACGCTGCTACTGTCCACCCCGCCCGACAGGAAGGCGCCCAACGGCACGTCCGCGACCATGCGGGACCGGACGGCCTGCCGCATCAGGGCGACCAGTTCTTCCTCCAATTCCTGCGGTTTCGCCTTGGTCCGATCGGCGAAGCTGACGTCCCAATAGCGTTGGGGCTGGGGCAAAGGGCGACCGCGCACCAGCCGCAGCGTTTCGCCTGCGCCCAGCTTGCGCACGCCAGCGACCATGCAGGCGTCGTCGGGGACATAGCCATAGGCCATATAATCCTCGACCGCGCTCAGATCCGGCGCGCGGCGCAGCAACGGATGGGCGAGCAGGCTTTTCAGTTCCGATCCGAAGATCAGGCTGCCATCGGACAGCAGGGCATAATGGAGCGGCTTGACCCCAAGCCGGTCGCGCACCAACCACAGCGATTGCGCCCGCGCATCGAACAGGGCGAAGGCGAACATGCCGTTGAAGCGGTGGACGCAATCCTCGCCCCATTGGCGATAGCCGTGGAGGATGACTTCGGTGTCGCTATGGGTGCGGAAGATGTGGCCCTTGGCCTCCAGTTCCGCGCGGACTTCGCCGAAATTGTAGATTTCACCGTTGAATATGACCGCCAGGCTTTCGTCCTCGGTCAGCATGGGCTGCGCACCGGCCTCCAGGTCGATGATCGACAGGCGCAGATGGCCGAGGCCCACGCCCGGCGCGGTCCAGATGCCGCTGCCGTCCGGCCCGCGATGCGGCATCGCGTCGAGCATGGCACGCACGCGCGCGGGATCGACCGGCTTGGCCGTTTCGAGATGAAAGATACCTGCTATGCCGCACATGGTGACCGCCCTAGCGCAAGCCCATCGCGCGGTCAGCCAAAAGCTTCACGTCACCCAAATCGCCCAGGAAGGCATTGATGGCAGCGTCGGCGGACTGGCCTTCGCCCTCTTGCGCGGAAATGAGGATGGCGACGGCGCGCTGGTCCTGTCCCAACAGGCGCGCTTTCATCGTTTCGATCTTGACCGCGGGGCGGCTGCCCGTGGGGTTTCCTGCCCCCACGACATAGAAGCTCACGACATGACGGACCACAGGGCCGGGCGCCGTGATCTGTTCGCCGCGCGCATTGGCGGGCGCGCGGGCGGGCGAGGACCAGACCCATTGGCTGTCCGGGTCCGCCGCGCCCTGACCAAAGCCGACCAGTTCGCGGCCTTCATCCTGCCGGGCATAGGCAATGATGGTCAGGTCCACGACTTGACCCTTGCCATTGCGATAATGGCCAGTGACGCGATGATCCGCACCGTCGAAGCGGGGTGTCCAGGGATAGCTTTGGGCCGAAGCCGTGCGGGTCCAGCCATCGACCAGCGGCAGATCGATTCGCGAAGGCAGCGGATCGGCGGTCGCGGCGGTCGCGGCGAGCCAGAGCGGCGCAGCGATAATCAGCACCAGGGCGATGCCGGCCACGGTGCCAGCCGACGTCCGATGCCGCACCGCCCCCTGCAACTGCGCCGGATCAAACCATGGATCGCCCGGCTTGCGATCGAAAAAGGGCCAGGCGGTGGCCATCACGACGATCATGATGATCGCGAAGAATATCCAGCCATAGACCACATGATCGAAACCGACCGCCGCGTCCACGCTGGTCAGATGGGCGACGAGGATGGTGGCGAAGGCGCGCACGCCATTGGCCAGCACCGACAGGCCCAGCGCGCCGGTCATGAAGATGATGCGGCGCGGCCATGTGCGGAAACAGACATTGCACACCAGCACGCCATAGGCCGTCATCGCGATCAGAAATTTTGCCCCGGAACAGGCCTCCGCCACCTCGAAATAGCCTGTCGGCGTCGTGATGAAGATGCCCTCCATATGGGCGGGCACCCCCGACAGGTCGAGGAAGAACATGGCAAGGCGGGCCGTCACCAGCTGAAGCGGCGGAACGATCTCCTCACCAAAGGGGACCATGAAGAAGGCATAGAAGAGCGGGAAGATGAGCGCGCGCGCGACCGCCGGGCCGAGCAGCGCGATCGTCACGCCCTGCAACATCATGACGAGCGCGCCATGGCGAACCATCGCCACGCCAGCCGCCGCGCCAACCAGCCAGGCCAGCGCTCCCAGCGCCAGCCAGACCAGCCCCGGCGGCCATGCCACCGGCTCCAGTTGGCGCAGGCCGGGCAGGCGTTGCTGCACCAGCCAGGCGACGAGCAAAGGGATGAAGAGGCAATGGCCAAAGGTGGAGGCCGTCCACCAGATGGTGACCATCGACCAGAGATCGGCATGGAACAGCGCCAATATGGCAGAGGCAACGATGCCCAGCGCTGTCAGATGGCCGCGCCATCCGGTCCGGTCGATCAGCGGCACCCGGCCAAGTGAAAGCGCCCGAACGCTCATGCCGCCTGCGACCCCGCGTCGTGGCCGAACAGCAGATCGGGCAATCCGGCAAGTGTTGCCGACCAGCGGTAGCGCGCCTCCATCCGGGCGCGGCCAGCCAGACCGATCCGGGCGGCGCGGGCGGGGTCGGCAAGCAGGGCGATGACCTTCGCGGCCTCTTCAGCCGGGTTGGCGGCAATCAGAAATTCGGTGTCGTCGGCTGCGTCGATCCCCTCCGCAGCCTGTGGCGAGGCCACGACCGGCCGGGCCATCGCCATGGCTTCCAGCACCTTGTTCTGGATGCCGCGCGCGATCCGCAGCGGGGCGACGACAATATCGGCCGCCGCCAGCCAGCCGCGCACATCAGGCACGCCGCCGGTGACGATGACGCCGGGCCGATCAGCCAGCGCTTCGACCGCTTTGGTCGGGTTACGCCCGACAATGGCAAAGCGCGCCTGCGGGTGGACGGTCTGGATGGCAGGCAAGGTCTGGCGCGCGAAACTTTCCACCGCCTCGATATTGGGGCGATAATCCATCTGCCCTGTGAAGACGAGCAGCGGGCCAGCGCCATGGTCAATGGCGGGAAAGACGGCGGCGGGATCGAAATAATCGAGCGCCACGCCATTTTCGAGTGCCACGATACGGTCCGGTCCCAGCCCAGACGCGGTGCGGAACAGCGCCGCTTCGGCTTCGCTGACGAAGGAGCAGGCGTCGGCGCGAGCGGCTATGGCGCGTTCGAAATCGAGCAGCACCCGCCCCTCGCGCCGGTTGATCCAGGCCATGGGGCCAGCGCCTTCCGCGCCATAGGCGGCATATTTGGCCGAATCGAAATCCACGAAATCCATCAGAAAACGGACATCGGGAGCAAGTTGGGGCACGAAATGCGCCATTTGCGCCGAATAGGCGACCACCGCCGCGATCGGCCGCTGCGCCAATGTCAGCGCCACCCATTGATGCAGGTCGGGATGGTCGAACAGGGAGACCAGCAACGACTGGCCTTTGGCCAGACCGGTCAGCCCGGCCACGACTTTCGACCGGTCGCGCCGCAGCAGGCACTGGCTGGCGGCCAGCTGCGCCAGATCGCCCGCATAGCCCATATCGCGATCGTCATCGCCAAAGCAGCCGACATGGACCGGCGCAATCTGGGTCAGACGTTGAAGCAAATGATAGGAACGGATCTTGTCGCCGCGATCCGGCGGGAACGGGATACGGTGACACAGGAACAATATGTCGCCGGTCATCCCAGCCCCCGCGCGATGTGCGGGCCGATCAAGGTCGCGATCGCTTCGGGCAGCTTCTTCCAAAGCTCCACCTTGCGCCGATATTGCGGCGAGAGCGGATTGACATCGCGCGTCTCCTTGCCAGGCGCCGTGCGCAAATAATAGCCGAGCGGTTCACCGGCAAAGCCCCAGGTCTTTTTCCAGGCCGCCGGACCAGTGCCGACCTTTGACCGGCCGAAATCGAATGTCGTCAGGCCCCGTTCGCGCGATTGCCGCATCAGCAGGAAGTAAAGCACTTCGTTGGAGCGCATCGCCCGCGCGCCCTCCGCCGCGCCATGCCAATAGGGCATGCAGGCACCGTGATGATAGAGGCTGATCACCGCCGACAGCGGCTTGCCGTCCTTCGATACGATCGCGATGTCGGCATCCTTCCCCATATGGTCGAGCATGGCGTCGAACAGCCCACGGGGAAATACCGGCGTGCCCAGATTATGCACGCTGTGCGCATAGAGGCGGTAATGAATGTCGCGCAGCCTTTTGTCCCGGCCACATTCAAAGGTCAGGTCGTTGCCCAGCCCTTTGCGGATTTCGGCGCGATGACGCTTGGGCACGGCCTTCAACTCCGCTTCGTCATCGACGGCCAGCGGTCGGGAGAAGCCCAGATAGGCGTCGGCCTTTTCCTGCCACACCGCGCCATCGGGCGCTTCGCCCCCACGCAGTTCCAGCGTGGAACAGCCCAGTTGTTCCGCCAGCGTCCAGGCCGCGTCGGCGAGCGCGGGGCCAGCCTTGCGATGCGTGGTCAGCAGTCCGCCATCCACCGCAAAGCCACTGCCGACCAGCGCACGGCCAAACAGGGCGGAACGGATATAGGTGAGCGGCAGCACGCCGACAATGTCGCCGCCCGCCCGGCGCGCCACCAGCATCTTCGCTTTCTGGCCCGTCCCGGCCTCTACGCCCATGATCCAGGCGGGGCGTTGAAAGGGCGTCGAATCGGGATGCGCGCAGACCCACGCGTCCAGTTCGGCGACGCAGGCTGCATCCGTGAGACGCGCCTGCTCGACGATGACTGTCAGTCCGCTCATCATATTCATCGACGTTATTCCTATTGTCGCCCCGCCACCGATCTACGCGTGGAGGCTGAACATTTCGTATCCGTTTCAACCCAGTCCGCGCGAAATGAACGGGCCGATGAAATTGGCGATCGGTAGCGGCAATTTTTTCCAGAGCGCGACGCGGCGCTGATAGCGGACGCTGCCCGGATCGATGTCGCGCTGCGCGCCATCCGCCGACCAGGCGTGATAGACGAGGGGCAAGGGATCAAAGCCGAAACTCTTTTTCCACGCCGCCTGTCCGCTGCCCGCTTTCGATCGGCCGAAGTCGAACAGCGTCATGCCGCGCGCACGGCCATGGGTCATCAGGCGATAATACATGAGTTCATTGGAGCGCAGCCGCCGTGCATCGGCAAGCCCACCGCCCCAATAGGGCATGACCCGCCCCTGATGGTAAAGCGTCAGCACCGCGGAAACGGGTCGGTCGCCTTCCCGAACGATCAGAATATCGGCATCCGCGCCAAACTGGTCCAGCACGGCGCGGAACAGGCGTCGCGGGAAAACCGGCGTGCCAAGGTTGCGGACGCTCGTGGCGTAAATGTTATAATGGTCCCGCAGATGGCGCGCATCGCGACCGATCTCTACGCTAAGCGCTGGATTGGCGAGCGCCTTGCGCAGTTCCGCGCGATGCTTGCGCGGGACGGCGAGGAGTTCCGCATCATCGTCCACGGCCAGCGGACGCACGAAACCGACATGCGCTCCATCCAGCCTTTGCCAATTGTCGCCGGGCGCGGGACCGCCTCGCAGTTCCAGGGACAGGCCGCCGCGTTCGCCCGCCAGCCCCTCCGCCGCCGCCGCCAGCACGGCGATGGCGCGATCATCCTCCGCCAATATGCCGCCACCGACCGCGAAAGCCGTGGACACGAGCGCGGCGCCGAACAGGCGGCTGCGCACATGATGCAGCGGCAGGATGCCCCTGATCCGGCCCGATGGCCCGACCGCTGCCAGGAGGAGTGCGCGATTGCCGGTCGCCTGCTCGATCGCGTGCAGCCAGGCGGGACGATGGAAAGGCAATCCGTCGGCATGCGCGAGCACGAAGGCATCGACCGCGCGCGCCAGCGCCGGATCATTCAGGTCCATCAGGATGACGGCCAGGTCAGCGCCATTACCCAGCATCATGGCGCGAGCGCCGCCTGCGCGTCAGCCAGCGCATCCACCCGTGTCCAGGCGAAATCGCGGGTCAGGCGGCGCAGCTTGGCCGCCATGACCGACAGGTTGGTATAATGGCGCAGCCGTGAGCGCAGCGGCGCGTCGGTGCGGCGCGGTTGGCCGGGATCGATCTCCCATGGATGGAAATAGATGATCGCAGGCCGCCCGGCTTGCTCATTGACCTGCCGGATCGCCCAGCGGGAAAATTGATAGGGCAGCAGCCGGAAAAAGCCCCCGCCCCCCGCCGCCAGCGTCCGCTTGCCCAGCTTCGCGGTCGTCACCGGCAGCTCGACCAGATCGGACCCGGCCACCGGCTTCCATGCAAAGCGCGGCGAATCGGGCCAGCCATAATGATCGTGCCGGATCGGCGCGACGCTGGAGGAGTAGCGATAGCCCTCCTCCGCCAATATGGTATGCGCCCATGGCGTGCGCGGGTCGATGGAGAAGCTGGGCGCACGATAGCCGGTGACCGCCTGCCCGCTGGCATCCTCCAAAATCGCGCGCGATTTGCGCAGGTCGGCACGGAACTGATCGGGCGTGAAGGTGAACACCCGCGCATGATCATAGCCGTGGCTAGCGACCTCATGCCCCGCGTCGGCAATGCGGCGCATCAATGCGGGATAGCGTTCGGCGACCCAACCAAGCGTGAAGAAGGTGCCGGTCACACCCGCTTGCGCGAACAGGTCCAGCACCGCATCGGTATTGCGCTCGACACGGTGCGTCAGGCCGTCCCAGTCGGCGCGCCGGATCGTGCGCTCGAACGCGCCGACCTGAAACCAGTCCTCGACATCGACGGACAGGGCGTTCTGTATCATATGGCGCACCTTGGCCGGGCCGCCCGCTTGGGGCAAGCCATGTGTCAGGCAGCAGCGCTGTCGCGCGGCGTCGCCATTCGTTCTTCCCGCTCGACCCAATCGACCAGCAGGGTCAGCACCCGGCGCAGCGCCGTGTCCTGTTCCTCGGCGCGAAATTCCAGCGATTGCAACCGCTCCTCGATCAGTGTGAAGCAATCCTTGAGCGCTTCGGGATCGACTGTCTGTGCCGGCGTGAAAGGCACATGCGCCTGCACTGCCCGCAGCGATGAAATTTCCGCGCGCAGCGCTTCAATCTCGGCCAGCATGTCGTGGCGCAGGGCGTCGACCTGATCCGCGTCGATCGTGGCGACAGGTTGCGGCTCGATCTGTTCAGGCTGTGACTGTTCGAAGGTCGCCGATTCCACCATCTCTGGTTCCTCCTCCGCTTCCTGCTCGTCCCAAGCTTCGACCGGCTCCTCGACAGCATCGAATGCCGTGTAGAAGGGTTCGTCCATCGCAGCGTCCGGGGATGCCTCTGCCACCGGCGACTCATCGACCTGCGGAGCGGCAAAGGGTGCTGCGAAAGGCGCAGGCGCGGTAGCTTCCGCCTCTTCCTGCCCGACGACAGCCTCGCTGTCGGCCTCATCTGCGATCTCAGCGGCGGGTGCCTCCTCGACCTCCGCAACGCTATCGAGCGGCGACGGCGCGACCGGTTCGGGTGCGACATCCACGTCCAGCCCCATATCGGCCACGACAGCCTGCACCACATCCGCGTCAATCTCGCGCAACTGGTCGATCGCGCCCATCAGCAGCACGCGGCTGACCAAAGCGTTCAGGCGACGCGGCACGCCACCAGTCGCAGCGTAGAGCGCGTCGAAGGCGGCGGGGGTGAATGTCGGGTTGCCCACCCATCCCGCGACCGTCAGGCGGTGGATGATGTAAGGCTCGACCTCCTTGGCCATCATCGGTTCGAGATGATGGGTGGCAATGACGCGCTGGCGCAATTGTTCAAGCTGGGGCGATTTGAGCAGGTCGCGAAATTCGGGCTGGCCCAGCAGGAAAATCTGGAGCAGCGACTGTCCGCCAAGCTGAAAATTGGACAGCATCCGCAATTCCTCGATCGCGGAGACCGGCAGGTTCTGTGCCTCGTCCACGATCAGCAGCGTGCGCCGTCCGGCGCGCGCCTGGCCATGGAGGAAGGCTTCGACCTTTTGCAGCGTCACGGCCTTGGACAAGCCATCGGTCGCCAGACCGAAGCTCTGCGCCGCGAGGCGCAGCATGTCGTCGCCGCCCACCTGGGTCGACACGATCTTGACCGCCGTCAGCCGCGCCGGGTCGATCGTCTGCATCAGATGGCCGACCAGCGTCGTCTTGCCCGCGCCGATGTCGCCGGTAATGACGATGAAGCCTTCGCCCTGCGCCAGGCCATAGCCCAGATAGGACAAGGCCTTGCGATGGGTGGCGCTTTCAAAATAATAATGCGGGTCCGGCGTCAGCTGGAACGGGCGGCTCTGCAATCCATAATATTGATCGTACATCAAAATTCTCCAACCGACCCGTTAGAAACTGTAACGCAGGCCGACCTGCCCCATCGCGCTGATCACCGTGTCGAGATCATCCGCCTTCACGCCGTCCACACCGACCGACGCCGACGCCGAAAGACGACGGGTCAAACCCTTGTAATAGCTGGTGAACCCGCCATAGTTGAGAACGTCGGGGCGCGCGTCGCTGGCGTCGAAATAATTGACGTAAACAACGGTATCGATGCTGTCGCGATCGCCCAACATATAGGTCATCGACGCATTGCCGTACCAGTTCTGGTCCTTCGACCCGCGCACCAGGACAGTCTGTCCCTGCGGCGTGACGAACTTGCGCTGCGAATAACCGGCGCCCACGCCCCAGCCCCACTGGCCACGGCGCAGCGAATATTGCGCCGAAACGCCGCGATAGCGGAAGTTGGCGTCGGTGATGCCCGACAGCGCATCATTGAAACATTGCCCGCCGCCGGTGGTGGAGAAGGCGCAACCGGTAATGTCGCCGGTGAAGGGATTGCGCGCCACGTCGAAGCTGCTGCCCGACAGCGCGGCGGCATTGGCGGTGATCAGACGACCAAAGCTGTCGATACCGTCGAACAGGATCACGGCAAAGCTGCTGTTCGCGCCCTGCCAGGTAAAGCTGCCCTGATAGGTCATGCCGCCATAGCGCTGACCGACCTGCGCCTGAAGCGACGTGCGACGGCTGGGCCGCCACAACACGCCCGCGTCCCAGATAATATCGTCAAATTCATAGACCAGCGCGCGCGGCGAGCTTTTGTCAGTGACATAGCGACCGTTGCGGATGACGGGCACGCCCGTTGAATCCAGCAGCGGCGAACGCTGGCTGATTTCGATCTGCTCATAGCCAAGACCACCGATCAGCGCGACGGTGCGCGATACCGGCAGCGTGGCGTCGACGCGGCCCCATTTGTCCTCGAACCGCTGATCGAGCTGGCTGGCATCCTCACGGTCGTAACCTGCGCTGGCGGTCAGGCCGACAGGCAGCAAGGTGCCGGGGCCAAAGCCCACCGATCCCATCAGATTATGCGTCCAGCTGTCCGCGAAAGATCCGCTGACAGGAGCGTTGGAAAGATTGGAGTCCAGATCGTCCTCGACCCGCGCATAGCCGAGCCGATAGGATGCGTTGACGGTAATGTCGCCGATCTGCGTCGTGTAGGCTGGGCCGATATAACCGGCATAGACCTGACTGGTGTAGCTGTCGTTGAGCGTCGATGCGCCCGACAGTCCATCCGTCCGCACCCGCGACGCCAAGCCACCGGTATGGATGGACAGGCCGCGGGCGACATTGACGGTCGCGTTGGCGATGCCGCTCAGCACATCCTGGTCACCGATCTGGTTGCTCCAGCTGAAGCTGTGATTATATTGCAGATCGACGGCGGCTTCGACCCGGCGGGTCTGGACCTGCGCCGTCACGCCTGCGGTGACATTGGTGTAGGTCAGCACGTCGCCATCGCCCTTGAGCGGCGCCATCACCACCTGATCAACGCCCAGATAGGGCGTGACATTGACGCGCCGGTCCGCGCTGGTCGTCTGGGCGAGCGCAGGGGCGCTCCCCGCGGCCAGCACGGCGAGCGATGCGCCGCTGATCCACTGACGGACAGTCATGACGAACTCTTCCCCTTGGCATAATAGCTGCCGAACCGGCGACCGCCGCCGTTGAAGCGGACCGCGTTGAGCAGAAGCTGAACCTGTGCGCCGCCCTTGAGCATCCCGGCAGCATCGCGCAGCGCGCTTTCCGATGTGCTGTCGGCGCGCACGACCAGCAGCGCGATCGCGACATGGCTGGCCAGCACGGCGGCGGGCGATGCCGCCAGCAACGGCGGCGAATCGAAAATGATGATGCGTTCGGGCCGTCCTTCGGTCAGCCGCGACAGCAGTTGTTCGGTGCGCGCGGACGCAAGATATTCCGTGTCGGCATTGCTGCGCTGCCCGGCCGGCAGCACCGACAGCGACGGCAGGTCCGTGCGGATGATGATATCCTCTATCGCGATCATCGGATCGGCGAGCGCGTCCATCAGGCCGGGGCCGCTTTCCAGACCCAGCGTTTCGGGGATGCCGGGCTTGCCGAAATCCGCATCCACCAGCAGGATTTCGCGATCCTTCTCCGCCGCCAGGCTGAGCGCCAGATTGATGGCGCAGAATGTCTTGCCATCGCCGCTATGGGCCGAACAGATGAGGATGCGATTGCCGCGCTCCTGCCCCTGCAACTGGGCGAGCAGGTCGCGCTTGAGCAGGCGGAACTCCTCGCTCATCGCCGTGACTGCGCCGTCGGGGCGCAGGAAACCGGCCTCCTCCAGCTTGATGCGATCGATCGGCTGGACCGGACCGGTCCAGGGCAGGGCGCGAAAGGCCGACGGTGAAGGCGACACAGGGTCGGCCATGACCGGCGCTGGTGGCAGGTCCGCCGGAACGTCGACGGCCGGCGCGGCACGACCGCGCAGGGCAGCCGAGAAATCGTAAATCTCCGTCGCCCGCTCGATCAGCGATCCGCCCTTGATGGAGCTATGCTGGTTCATGGTTCCTGGCTCCTTCACGCCATACCGCGCTGGACGAATTCGACGACGATCAGCAGCAGGCAGACAGCGGCCAGACCACCGCTGGCGCCTGCGAACCATTTCATCCGCTGCTTGTCGATGGCGACCTGCGCGGCGCTGATCGTCTGGCTGATGGAGCCTGCGACCGGCAGGCCGATCGCCCGCTCCAGCCGCGCGGCGGTTGGGAATGTGCCCTTGAGCTGCCCCATGGCGAAAGCCACGCCGACGCCCGCACCGATCCCCAGGACCAGCACAGCCAGCAACAGCAGCGGCCGGTTGGGTGCGGCAGGCGCGGTCGGCATGCTGGGCGGGTTGATGACGCGGAACTGGACGGAGCCGGTCTCGGTCTTTACCTCGCCACGCAGGCGGATCTCCTCCCGATCGGCCAGCAGCTTGTCATATTGGGTTTTCAGAACCTCATAGTCGCGGTCCAGCTTTTCCTGCTCCGACGCGATGCCCGGTTCATCGACCTGCTTGGCCATCATCGTGTTGAGATCGGCCTGTAGCTGCGCCTTGCGGGTCGAAAGCGCCTGCACCGTGGCGGCGCGTTCGGCCTGCATCGACTTGATCGACAGATAGGCAGGATTGGGGGTGCCGCCGCCGCCCGAACTGGCGCCGCCGCCGGACTTGCGCAGGGCGTCCACTTCACGCTGGGCAGCGATCACGTCGGGGTGTTGCGCGGTCCAGCCGCGCGCGCGCATTGCGGCCAGATTGGCCTGCGCCTGACCCAGCGCCGAAGGGCCGCCCGAAGGGCCGACGCCCGGCAGGCTTTGCGGCGTACCCGCCAGCTGACCGTTCATGGCACTGAGCGCGCTTTGCGCCTGAACCAGTTGCGAATCGATCGTGTTGATTTCCTGCCGCGCGGCATCCATCCGCTGGCTGATCGAGCCAGCACCGGGCAAGAGGCCGACATAGCGCTGCGCAAATTCAACGCGGCGCTGATCGGCGGCTTCCAGCTGCTTGCCCCGCGCCGCGATCTGCTGATCCAAAAAGGCAAGGCTCTGCTTGGTTTCATTGCGGTCGCCGGAGAGATTTTCCTCCTGGAAAATATCGATCAGCTTCTGCACGATCTGCTGCGAAATCCGCGCATTCGCGCCGTCCGACAGGCTGCTGTCCGCGGAAATCGCGCTGATGTCGATCATGCTGGGATCAGCCTGCGCCATCACGGTGATATTCTCGCGCAGCTTCGTGATCTTGGCCGCGATGTCGCGGGGGCCGGACACGCTCTGCGACAGGTCGGTGTTGCGCACGACCTTTTCCAGATTTTCCGCGCTGGCCAGCGTATTGCGGACCCGATCGAGATCCTGCTGCGACTGGACCTGGGTGATGCCCACCTTGTCCTCCAGCAGCGACTGGGTGTTTACATAGACCCGCGCCTTCGACTGGTAGCTGTTGGGGATCAGGGCGACGCCCAGCCAGCCGAGCATACATACGCCCCAGGCCACGCCGAGCGCGATCCAGCGTCGGCTCCAGACTCCGTGGAGCAGCAGCAGCAATTCTTCGTAGAGACCGGCCATGATCAGAACATGCTTTCAGGGATGATGATGACGTCGCCGGGCGCGAGCATGACGTTCGCCTTCGTGTCGCCCTTTTTCAGCAGGTCGTTGATGCGGACCTGATATTCCTGCTGCTTGCCGGTATTCTTGTTGAAGCGGACCAGCCGCGCGCGGTTGCCGGCTGCAAATTCCGACAGGCCGCCGACAGAGATCATCGCATCGAGCAGCGTCATATTCGCGCGATAGGGGATGGAGGCGGGCTTTTCCGTCGCCCCCACGATCCGCACCTGCTGGCTGAACGTACCGCTGAAATTGTTGACGATCACCGAAACCAGAGGGTTTTCGATATATTGGGTCAGCGCCAGCTTGATGTCGTCGGCCAGCATTTTGGGTGTCTTGCCCACCGCCGGCATGTCGGTGATCAGCGGCGTGGTGATGCGGCCATCCGGGCGCACCTGAACCTTTGCCCCCAGTTCGGGGTTGCGCCACACGAAAATGGTGAGGTCATCGAGCGGGCCGATCACATATTCCTCGCCCGGCCCTTCGCGGGTCGACACGAAAGAGGCTGGCGGCAATTGCGGTCCGCTGGCGCCACCCGCAGCGCAGCCCGACAGGACAAGCGCGGGCAGCGATGCACCGATCAGGAGCCTGGAAACCGACACGAAACGCATAATCTCACCTCTTTGTGCGGCCATGCGCGACCAGCCGCCAAAGAGGGCAAGGCGGGCCGGTCAGCACAGGGCTTCCGAGCTCTTCTTGCCGGGAAAGGGTAAAGATACCGTTAGGAGTTAAGTCACCAACAACTCAGCCAAGTAAAACTTCGCGAGGACTTGGATGACCAAGAAATGCCGCCGGACTGGCCGATGCGCCATAGGCACCGGCAAGGAAAATGGCGATCAGGTCGCCTTCCTGCACAGGTGGCAGCGCGATCCTGTCGCCCAGCCGGTCAATGGGCGTGCAGAGGCAGCCAACGACCGTCACGGGATCGGCGGCTGGCGGCGCGCCGAAATGGTTGGCGAGCGCGATCGGATAGTTGCGGCGAACCACCGTGCCGAAATTGCCGCTGGCCGCCAGTTGATGATGCAGCCCGCCATCGACGATAACGAAGGTTTCGCCCTGACTGATCTTCACATCGATCACGCGGGTCAGATAGACGCCCGCCTCCCCGACCAGCCAGCGGCCCAGTTCGATCGCAAAGGCGCTGCCCTTGAGAATATCCGGCAGCGATTCGAATGCTGTGTCGAGCGCAACGCCGATGGGGCGGATGTCGAGCGGCACGTCGCCGGGGAAATAGGCAAGGCCAAAGCCGCCGCCCAGATTGACCAGCGGCGGCGTGACGCCCACCGCTTCGGACAGGCGGGCGGCCAGCGCGATCGTCGCCGCCTGCGTTTCGATGATCGCCATCGCATCGAGATTCTGGCTGCCGGCAAAGATGTGCCAGCCGCGCCAATCCGCACCGCCATCGACCATTGCGCGGGCGAGCGCGGCGGCGCGATCGGCATCGACGCCAAAGGGTTTGGCCCCGCCCCCCATCCGCATCCCTGATCCTTTGAGATCAAAGTCCGGGTTCACCCGCACGGCGACGCGCGGGGTCTTGCCGATCCGCTGGCCGATGGCGAGCGCGCGCCGCCCCTCCCCTTCGGATTCAAGGTTCAGCGTGACCCCGGCAAAGATCGCTGCTTCCAGTTCGTCATTGCGCTTGCCCGGCCCGGCAAAGCTGATCCGTGCCGGGTCCATGCCCGCCGCTAGCGCCATCTCCAACTCACCGCCCGACGCAATGTCGAAGCCGTCCACCTGCTCCGCCATCGCCGTCAGCAGCGGCGCATAGGGGTTCGCCTTGATCGCATAATGGAGGTGAAGCGCCTGTGGCATGGCTTCGCGAAAACGGCGGATCTGCGCCCGGACAATGTCCATGTCATAGGCAAAGAGCGGCGTATCGCCCACTTCGTCGACCAGACTCGCCGCGCCATAGCCGCCGATCAGCAGCATCCCCTCTTCGCCCGCAAACCAGGCCGGGATCGGTCCCATCGGTTTCAAATGCCATACTCCCGCGCCAGCGCGACTCGATCAATCTTGCCGTTGGGATTGCGGGGAAATGCCGCCAGCACAAGGATTTCGCGCGGTTGCATGAAATTGGGCAGGTCGGCCTTGAGGTGCGCGGCGACCGCTGGTGCAACGCCCGGCTCCGCGGAGCGCAGTAGCAATTTGACCGCCTGTCCCAGCCTTTCATCCTTCACCCCCAGCGCCACCGCTTCGGCGACGCCCGGCACGGCGACGGCTGCTTCCTCTATCTCGGTGGGGCTGATGCGGTTGCCCGCCGACTTGATCATCGCATCGTCACGCCCGACGAAATAGAGCAGGCCTTCAGCGTCGCGTCGCACCGTGTCACCCGACCAGACCGCCATGCCGCCATAGCGGGATGCGGACGGCGCGGGCTTGAACCGTTCGGCGGTGCGGGCGGCATCGCGCCAATAGCCCTGCGCCACCAGCGGCCCGCAATGGACCAGTTCGCCCGGCTCGTCATCATCAGTGATGCTGCCATCGGGACGGACTACCAGTATCTCGGCAAAGGGGATCGCCGACCCCATCGAGTCGGGGTGGCTCTGAACCAGGGCGGGCGGCAGATAGGTAGAGCGGAAAGCTTCGGTCAGGCCGTACATGGGATAAAGATCGGCCTTGGGAAACAGCGCGCGCAGCCGAGACACCAAAGGTCGGGTCAGCGCGCCGCCACTGTTGGTCAGGCGTTTAAGCTTGGCCGCGATCTCCGGCGGCCAATCCAGTTCGGTCAGTTGCACCCAGAGCGGCGGTACGCCAGCCAGCGTCGTGATGTCGCGCCGATCGACCAGCTTCATGACGTCACGGGCCGTCAGATAGTCGAGCGGATAGACGCAGCCGCCGGCAAACCAGGTTGAGAGCAGTTGATTCTGGCCATAATCGAAGCTGAACGGCAGGACGCAGGCTGTGCGGTCCTGCGGCGTCAGACCCAGATAGTCGGCGACCGCGACCGCGCCCAGCCAGAGATTGGCGTGGCTGAGCATCACCCCCTTGGGCCGCCCGGTCGATCCGCTGGTGTAGAGGATGGCGGCAAGATCGTCCGGGGCCGCGGTCGATGGTGCAAGCGCGGTACCACCGCTCATGGCGCAGGCGGCGTCATCCTCCCGATGCAACTGGCACCCCTGCGGCACATCGCCCGGTGCCAGCGTCGCGAGTCGCGCCGTCGTGCCGATCAGCAGCGCCGCGCCGCTATCGGCCAGAATATGCGCCACCTGCGCGTGTTTGAGCAACGGATTGACCGGGACATGGACAAAACCCGCACGCGGCGCGGCGAGCGGCATCAGCGCCGCCACCGGCCCCTTGGCGATCCAGCTCGCCACCCGTGCGCCCGGTTCCAGTCCAAACCCCGCCAGCCAGCCTGCAAGCCGCCCCAGCGTTTCTTCCAGTTCGGCAAAATTATAGCTGCCCGACCGCCCGTCCAGCGCCGCCCGATCCCGATCGCCACGCAGCAGCAGGTGGTCGATCGGCAGGATCGCCATGGTCTGGTCTGTCTGGCGCATGCTTAACTCCATTTCCAGACTTTGCCCCTAAGCCTCACCTTCACGCATGCGGAGATAGTCGGTTGCCGACGACAAGGGAATATCACAGCCTCGCGCAAGTGCGGGACGCGCTGCAAGGCCGTCTCGACCGCGACACCGTGCCCGGCCTGTTTGGCCGGTTCGACTGGTTCGATCTGCTGCATCGTCATTGTCTGGCCGATGTCCCGGTGCGGGTGGTCATGTCAGAGGATAATGGCGCGCAGGCCTGGCTGATCCTGCTGGAACATGAAAGCCGTCGTCTGTCTGCGCTGGCCAACTGGTATAGTTTCGACTGGTCCCCGCTGTTCACGGGCAAGCCCGATGCGGCGCAGCGGGCGCACGTGCTCGACACGCTGAGCCGCCACCTGTTGCGCACCGCCAGCCAGATCGACCTCTATCCGGTCGAATCGAGTGTCGAACTGCTGGCCAGCCTGCGCCGGACCGGATGGTTTGCGCTGTCGCGGCCAATGGGCGGGCGGCATGTTCTGGCGGTCGCCGGGCGGGATTTCGCGACCTATTGGGCCAGCCGCCCCGGTAGGCTGCGTACGCTCGTCAGGCGCCGGGCGCGGGCCAACCGCTATGACCTGTCGATCAGCGACCGGCTGACCGACGATCTGTGGCGCGATTATGTCGATGTGCATGGACGCAGCTGGAAGGAGGCGGAACCCGGTCTGAATTTCCTGCGCGCGCTGGTCGAGCAGGAAAGTGATGCCGGGACGTTGCGGCTGGGCTTTGCGCGGGAGGCCGATGGGAACAGGGGCCGCGCTGTCGCCACCCAATTATGGACGGTGGAAAATGGCGTCGCGCTCATCCACAAACTGTCCCATGATCGCGCCCACGACGCGGGATCGCCCGGCACGCTGCTGAGCCATGCGATGTTTGCCCAAGCGATCGATGGCGATCGGGTCGCGATGATCGACTATGGCACGGGCGACAATCCCTACAAGAGCGACTGGATGGAGGAGCGAGTACCGCTCCAGCGCATCGACGCCTTCAACCCGCGCCATGCGTCCAACTGGCTGCCTGCGGCCCGGACAGCCATTTCCGCGCTTGTCGGATAGGGCGGGAATGACTAGGACGACGCCCATCATGCGGGCGCAATCTCCTCAGCCGGTCGACCGGACCGATGACATCGAGCTTCTGACGCGGGCGCTGTTGCGCGACGTGCTGGGCCTTTCGCAGGATCAGGTCGACGGGTTCGCGGCTGACACGCCCTTGTTCGGCGCGCTGCCGGAGCTGGATTCGATGGCGGTTGCTGGCTTGCTGACCGAGATGGAAGATCGTTTCGACATATTGATCGAGGATGACGACATCGACGGCGACACGTTCGAGACGTTCGGGTCTCTGGTCGCCTTTGCGCGGAGCAAGGTGGCGCAGTAATATCCGTTCGCCCTGAGCGAAGTCGAAGGGTCCGCCTGAACGCAGTGAAGGCACTTCGCTCCGCTCAGTGGAAGGCTTCGACTTCGCTCAGCCCGAACGGCAAGCAGTCACGCTTCGACCATCGCCTCGAAATCCGCCTCGGCCAGGAATTTTTCCACGTCCAGCGCCGCCATGCAGCCCATGCCCGCCGCGGTCACCGCCTGGCGATAGATTTTGTCGGTTACGTCGCCCGCCGCGAACACGCCGGGGATCGAGGTGCGGGTGGTGCCCTTTTCGACCAGCAAATAGCCCTCATCCATCGGCAGCTTGCCGGTGAAGAGTTCGGTTGCGGGATGATGGCCGATCGCAACGAAGCCGCCGTCGGTAGGCTCATGCGACTTTTCGCCGGTTACCGTGTCGATCAGGTCAACGCCGACCAGCCCTTCAGGCGTGCCGCCGCCGACGAATTTATCGACCGCCTTGTTCCACAGCACCTTGATATTCGGATGGGCGTGGAGCCGTTCCTGCAAGATCTTTTCGGCGCGCAGCGTGTCGCGGCGATGGATCAGGGTGACGTCATGGCTGTGGTTGGTGAGGTACAGCGCCTCCTCGACCGCAGTATTGCCGCCGCCGATGACCACCACTTTCTTGCCGCGATAGAAAAAGCCGTCGCAGGTGGCGCAGGCGCTGACGCCCTTGCCCTGCAAATGCTCTTCCCCTTCTACGCCCAGCCATTTGGCCTGCGCGCCGGTGCAGATGACCAGCGTATCGGCGACATAGACGACGCCGCCGTCCCCGGTCAGGCGAAAGGGCCGCTGCGACAGGTCCACATCGACAATCTGGTCATACATCATCTGCGCGCCGACATGCTCGGCCTGCGCCTGCATCTGCTCCATCAGCCATGGCCCCTGGATCACATCCTTGAAACCGGGGTAATTTTCGACGTCGGTGGTGATGGTGAGCTGCCCGCCCGGCTGCATCCCCTGCACCACGATCGGCGCCAGTCCCGCACGCGCGCCATAAATGGCGGCGGACAGGCCAGCCGGGCCGGAACCGAGGATGAGCATACGGGTCGAATGGGTGGCGGTCATATCAGGCTTTCAGATGCGATTCGTGTTGATGGGAGAGATAGGCGGTGACGGCGCGCAGGCAAGCGAAGGATTTGCTTGGGCGGTGCGAAGCGGGAGTGTGGGTAGCGCAAGGGATGATCCATCCAACGTCGTCGATCAGCGCAGCCCTGTGGCGAAAACGGGGCCGCGTCGCCTCCCCTTCCGGCCCTGCTCAATCCAAGACGTTGGGCAAATCCTCGAAACCCTTGCGCAGCGCGGCGCTCCAGCCCTGGGAGATCATGGCGAATTCTTCATTGTCGGCTTCGATGCGGGTGCGGACGCGGAAGTCGAACCTGTCGGTCGGAATGACCGTCAGGTCGAGCGGCATGCCGACGGACAGGTTTGAGCGCAGGGTTGAATCCATCGACACCAGCACCGCCTTCGTCGCGTCCTCCAGCGTGGTGTCGCGCGTGATGATGCGGTCAAGAATCGGCTTGCCATATTTATGCTCGCCGATCTGGAAGAAAGGCGTATCCTCGGTCGCTTCGATGAAATTGCCCGCGCTGTAGACGAGGTAAAGTCGCGGCTTGCCGCCCCGGCGCTGGCCCGCGATCATGATAGAGGCGCTGGCGCCCGAACCGCCCATTTCGATGCTTTCGCGGTATCGCGTCTGCATCGCGCGCATCGCATCGCCCACGATCTGCGCGACGCGGTGCATGGTGCTGCAATTGAGGATGGTTTCGATGTCGGGGTCGAGCTTGGCGTCCTTGATCGCCTTGCTGAGCGTGGCCTTCACCCCCTGCGTGATCGACAGGTTACCCGAACAGAGCAGGGTGATTGCCCGTTCGCCCTCGACCAGATAGGTGAAGCTCTTACGAAAGCGGGCGATATTGTCCATGCCCGCATTGGTGCGGGTGTCGGACAGCATGACCAGCCCCTGGTCAACCCGCACCGCCACACAATAGGTCATTCGTCCCCGTCCCCGAAAGCTGAATCAAAGCTGCGCGTTGGACGGCGGGATAGACTGCTGCTGTTGCCGCTGCAACTGCCGTTCCTCGACGCCATCAACCGCCTGCGCGATACGGACGTCCGCGTCAATCGAGATATCGCCCGCGACCGTGATCGTGCCCCGGATCGGCGCGGCCTCATCCGCGTCCAGTCCGCTGGCGACGCGCAGATAGCGTTCGGTCACGCAGACGCGGTTGGACGGATCGAAGCCGACCCAGCCCAGTTCGGGAACCAGCGCCTCCGCCCAGCCATGCGTTTCATGCAATTCGCTGCCATCGCCTGCCAGCAGATAGCCCGACACATAGCGGGCCGGGATGCCGAGCGATCGCGCCCCGGCGATGAAAATCTGGGCATGGTCCTGACACACCCCTGCCCCCAGCGCAAAGGCCTGCGCGGCGGTGGTGGCCGATGTCGTGACGCCCCCGCGATAGCCCACGGCGTCGATGACGGCGGCGGACAGCGCGTGCAGCCGGGCTAGCGGGCCGTCGCCTTCGGGCGTGGCGCGGGCCATGGCGGCGATACCGTCCGACGCGCGGGTGAGCGGCGTTTCGCGCAGGAAATAGCGCGGATTGACCCGGCTGACGGGCGCACCGACGACGCCATGAGTCTCGCGGGTTTCGACCAGCCCTTCGGCGACGATGACGGCATTGTCCTGCCGATCATGGCGAATCCAGATCGTTTCCATCTCGCCATAGCTGTTGGGGCGAAAATCCGTCAGCACATCGCCATTCACGCTGACCTGCCAATCCAGCACGGTCTGCGCCGGGGTATCAACCGGCATCAGCTTCAGCCGCATCGCCACGCGCCCGGCCGATGCGTCATAGCGATAGACGGTCTGGTGGCGGACAAGCAATTTCATGAAAGGCCCCCCTTCCCCCTTCTAGCCGAAATGATAGGCCTGGGCGATTTCCATGCCCAGTTGGTTGGTCATTTGCAGACCATGCTGCACCGTTTCATGCAGGCCGAAGCGGAAGATTTCCCCACTGTCGAGCTGTTCGAGCGCGCTCACCATCTGCTGCACCGTCTCATGGCAGGGGTTGCGCGTGCCGTGCCACCCTTCCAGCCGGTGCAGGCGATAGGCCAGCTGGTCGTAGCAATAGGCGACGCTGCGCGGAAACATGCGGTTGAGCATCAGGAAATCGGTGATCTGCCAGGGTGTATAAGTGCCGCCATAGACATGATGATAGGCACGGCTGCCCGACAGTGCATGCAGCACCGATGTCCATTGATAATGGTCGCGATTGCCACCGATGACTTCGGTTTCCGGCAGCAGGACATAATATTTGACGTCAAGCAGCCGCAGCGTCATCTGCGCCCGTTCCAGCGCGGAACCGCAGCGCAGGAAATCATGGCCTTCGTTGCGCAACTGGCCCGAATGAGTGGCGCCGCGAAAGGTCATGACGCGGGTCTTGACCCAGTCGATAAGGGCCGGAAGTTGCTGCCGCGCTTCGGACACATCATAGCTGTCGAGCTTGCGCCAGCCATCGTTGAGCGCTTCCCACATATCCTGCGTCAGCATGGTGCGCGCCGATTTGGCGTTGGACCGGGCTTTGAGCAGGCAGGAGCGGATCGAGCTGGGATTGTCGAGGTCCAGCATCAGGAAGGAGACGACATCGCTTTCCGTCACCTGCACCCCTTCGGGAAACTGGTGGCCGCTGCCAGTCGCGCGCACGACGGAACGCCATTCGTCGCGATGATGCGCGCCGGGCAATATCGCCATGCGCTGCCCCATGGTCAGCAGCCGGGCGGTGGCTTCGGCCCGCTCCATGTAGCGCGCCATCCAGTAGAGATTTTCGGCGGTCCGGCTCAGCATGTGGGATACCCCCTTCCCCATTCGCCCTGAGCCTGTCGAAGCCTGTCCTGAGCTTCGCCGAAGGCGGCTGTTCTTTCTTGAAGAGACGTGCAGGGCTTCGACAAGCTCAGCCCGAACGGATGTGGGTGTGTGTAGCGAGCCATCATCAATCCTGCATGACCCATGTGTCCTTCACGCCGCCGCCCTGGCTGGAATTGACCACCAGCGACCCTTCGGTCAGCGCAACGCGGGTGAGGCCGCCCGGCACCAGCCGCAATTGCTTGCCGACCAGGCAATAGGGACGGAAATCGGCGTGACGCCCCACGACGCTGGCGGGGCCGAGCGTGGGGACGGTGGACAGGTCCAGCGTCGGTTGCGCAATGAACTTGCCCGGATCGGCGCGGATGCGCGCGGCATAGGCCTCCACTTCGTCCTTCGACGATTTCGGCCCGATCAACATGCCGTAGCCGCCCGACCCATGGACTTCCTTGGCCACCAGATCGTGCAGATTTTCCAGCACATAGGCGCATTCGTCCGGCTTGCTGCATTGCCAGGTCTGGATATTGTCCAGGATCGGCACCTCGCCCAGATAGAAGCGGATCATTTCGGGCACGTAGATATAGACCGCCTTGTCATCGGCGATGCCCGATCCGGGTGCCGAAGCCAGCGTCACGCCGCCATTGCGATAGACGTTGAAAATGCCCGGCACGCCCAGCAGACTGTCCGGGCGGAACACCAGCGGGTCGAGATATTCGTCGTCGATACGGCGATAGATGACGTCGACGGCCTTCGGTCCCAGCGTGGTTTTCATCCACACCCGACCTTCATCGACGAACAGGTCCGCCGGCTCGACCAGTTCGACGCCCATCAGGTCGGCGAGGAAACTATGCTCATAATAGGCGCTGTTGAGCGATCCGGGCGTCAGCACGACGACGACCGGATCGCCGGTGCAGGCGGGTGGCGCGACTTCTTTCAGGCTCTTCAACAGCTCGGCGGGATAGTCGTCGACCGGCGCGACAATTCCCTGCGCGAACAGTTCAGGGAACATGCGCGTCATGATGTCGCGATTTTCGAGCATGTAGGACACGCCCGACGGGGTGCGGCAATTATCCTCCAGCACTTCGAAACTGCCCGGCCCGGTGCGAACGATGTCGATGCCCACAATATGGCTATAGACTTTGCCGGGGGGCGAAAAGTCGGCCATTTCGGCGAGATAGGCGCTGTTCTGGTAGATGATGTCGGCAGGCATGATGCCGGCCTTCACAATCTCCCCGCGATGATAGACGTCGTGCAGGAAGGCGTTGAGCGCGCGGGCGCGCTGGCGAATGCCCTTGTCCAGCACACGCCATTCCTGCGCGGTAAAGATGCGCGGCAGCAGGTCGAAGGGGATCAGTCGTTCAGGATCGCCCCCCTCCCCATAGACGGCGAAGGTGATGCCGATGCGGCGGAAGATCGCCTCTGCCTCGTCCAGTCGACGGTTAAGCCCGGAAATGCCCGTTCGCTCCACCCATTTCTGCACTTCAGCGTAGCAGGGGCGTATCGAACCATCAGGCTCAAACATTTCATGGAAGGGCAAGTTGTCGATCCTCCCTCAGCCAATATGGCTGGTTGTGCGTTGCAACATTAGGACGTGGCGCAAAAAAGATTGCAACAGAAAAATCGCGCAGACGCCCGCCATTACGCTATTCCCGCCTGCAAACGGCATGGGAATGATGATGCAGGGCAGAAAAACAGGGCTGGTCGCGGCGGCATTGATGCTGGCGTCCTGCGCTTCGGGCATACGCGAACAGATATACAAGGCCGACGCCACGCCCATCAGCGTCGCCCAATGGACCAAGGCGCCGCCCCAGCCTTTGCCGGTACGGACCGAGGACGGGCTGTCACTGACCGGCTATTATTGGCCGGGTGATCCAGGCGATCATGACGTCATCCTCTTCTTCCACGGGCGCGGATCGAACCAGGGGGTCGCCGCGCGCTATGCCGAACATCTGACCGGGCATGGCGATCATGTCATCGTCGTGTCCTATCGCGGCTTTGGCGGCAATCCGGGCAGCCCGACACAGGCAGTACTGGTGGCCGATGGCCGCGCTTTCGTCGCGCGGGCGCGGCAACTTGTCGGAACGGACGCTCATGTCTTTCTGGTCGGCCATTCGCTGGGCGGCGCGGTGGCACTGCATGTCGGGGCGACAGCGCCGGTAACCGGTGTGGTCACCCTGTCGACCTTCGACAAGCTGGCGGAATCGGCACCGGGCGCAGTCGGCCTGCTGCTGCCAGACAAATGGAACAATCTGGATGCCGCGACCAAGATCCACGCTCCGCTGGTGATGATGCTGGGCACTGCCGACGACCGGGTGGAATTGAGCCAGGCCGACGCGCTGTTCGATGCCGCAGAGACGCCCGCTACCTTGCTGACCATGCCGGGCGCGGGCCATAATCCGGACATGAGCCAGCTTGGCCCGCTGGTGAACGAAGCCGTCGGCGCGATCGATTCGGGCACGATTGCGGCTTATCCCGCGGCGCTGCCGCCAGGCTGGAGCGTGCGTCGCAAATAAGTTGCGTTCTACCTGCATTACCCCCGTTGACCGACCCGCCCCTGCTGCGTATAGCGCCGCCTCACCGCAGGGCCACACGCCCCGCGCGGCCCCATGGGGCGGAGTAGCTCAGCTGGTTAGAGCAGCGGAATCATAATCCGCGTGTCGGGGGTTCAAGTCCCTCCTCCGCTACCAGTCAAGGGGTTTATCGTGTTGTATTTACACGATAAACCCCAGACCCTTCGAATCAGAGACCAGGTTTGTTCCCACTTTTTGAGTGGGCTGCTTTGGTATGATTCGGAACAGAATGAGGCTCTCGCGAGCCGGAACGAGGGTTGCTGGGCTTTAATTCGCGCTGCGACTAAACGCCCAGAAGGTTCCGTCAGATGTAATGATAAGCGTTGACCGCATGGAGCTACCATTACCCACCCAGGCCATGAAGTTGAACTGTCTAAAATGGCGAAATGAGCAAGGCCAGCCTTGTCGATAAATGCGAAAATAAGCTGGCATAAAAGCGCGAAGATTTAAAAATAGATACGGAAAAACTGGTGTCCGTTGGCAATAAACGCCGTTAAGTTTCTTGTAGGCCGAACCATCACTTAAACGGATCGTCGTCATCCGCATATTTCTGGCCTATGAATTTTATATTGTTGGTGAAAGCATCAATATCATGCTGCGCAAGATTTCTGAGAATATCATCAATCTTGGATTGCATCTGATCGAGGCTTTCATTGAGCTTAAAGCTCGCCGATTTTCCTGTTCTGCGAAAAATCTCTGACCTGTGGGCGGCTGGGATGTCGATGTAGCTTTTGACCAGCTTGGGCAGGTGAAGATCACGCATTTGCTCGATATCCACCCGATTGAAGCTGGGAATCTCTTCGCGGCTCATTGCCACTTGGACGCCCTCTAAACTGGCCAAGATACGTCGGATACGGTCTTGGGCACCGGAAGGCACCCGCTCGTCTTCATAATCCACTGCAATAGCGGGAATGGGCGACGGCAATCGGTGATCTTCCGGCACAGGCGGAACTGGAGTCTTGTTGAACAGGCGGCTCAGCCTGTCGACGATACTCATTGCGAAACTGTCTCCATACGTCGCCCCGCTGCGAATTTGCTGTCTGCCCCTCATAAGCCTTGCATCGGGGGATACCAAGTTGGCTTTCGGTATTCGGCGCGCTTGCATTGACACATGCGCCGCACGCCAGATGAGCAGCGCAACCATACATGCCAAGACCAGCAACAACAGAAACAGCAACCACATCAGACTAGCCCAGCGACAGAAGCGATCCAGGCGGCAGCCCGGTATCACTGCCCTGCGACCGAGCGACATAGCCTTTCGCCTTTTCGGTCTCGCGAGACAGGACGTCGACGGTGGTCTTCATGTTTGCAAGTGCCTTCCCCTTGAACTCGTCGACCGCGTCCATCGTGGCATAGATATTCACAAAGGCGCGTTGAAGGGTTTCCACCTGGATCGTCGCAGATGCGGCTTGCTCGTGAATTTGCGCGCTGTTGCTTTTGAGCAAATCGCTGGTGCTGGCGATCATGTTGGAAGTCGTGATGTTGAGTGCGCTGATCTGATCGAGAACGAGCTTCTGGCTGGCGAGCGCCTGCGCGACGGTGACGGCGGTTCGAAGTGCCGAGATGGTCGTGGTCGACGCTCTGTCGACGCCCTTGATCAGTTCGATATTGTTCTTCTTGATCAGATCGAGCGCGAGATAGCCCTGCACCGTGACCGCCATCTGCGTCAGAAGGTCGGTTGACCGCTGGCGAACATAAAACAGAGCTGACTCGCGAAGAGCCTTTGCCTTTGCAGGATCGCTTGCCTCGATCAGATGCGCTCGATCCTCGATCTTCACGTCGAGCGTTTTCGAGATGTGGATCATCTGTTCCAGCTTGCCCATCATCTCCCACATTTTCCGCCGCTCGCCATCGATGGCGATATTGTCCTGGAGCAGGCTGTCCTTCCCCCGCGCGAGCGTGCCCAATATACCGTTGATGTGGCTCTGGGCCGACTGATATTTGTCGAAATAGGCTTTGAGCTTGTCGCCAAACGGGATGAAGCCGAGCAGCTTGCGCGGCTGAAGCAGCGGGCCATCGCGGGACGGGTCAAGCCGTTCGATCACATGGCGGAGCTCCACCAGCGAACTGCCGACACTGCCTTCGCCGTCCATAGACCGGGTCGGCCGATCGAGAAAGCGATTGCTTTGCGTAGCCAGCGCAACCACCTCGCGCTGCCCCAGATTGTTGAGCTGCGCGACCTTTGATCCGAAATCCGGGCTGTTGGCGTCGAGCGCGATTAACTCGGCAACGAACGCATCCGCCTTACCTTCAAGCTGGCTCTTTACGCCGCTATCAATGGGTACCAATCCTGACGCGCTTTCCACCGGAACAGCGGCGACAGGTGCGGGAGCTTCCAATATCAGATCACTCATGAAACAATGCCTTCAACGGAATGAATAGGGGCAGCATCCACCAATTTATGCCACCATGGTCTGCGCGGGCAGAATAGTGCCTGCAACGCCGTATGTCCGAGCGCGCTGGATGATCGTCCCGGCCCAGCGACTATGCGTCGCCGGCTCACACATGCTTCCTTCGGATCCGAATACGGCACGTGCCTGACTGTCGAGAATCGAACGTGCATCGTACATATCGGCAAGGGTCGGGCGATAGGCCTGTTGAATAGGTGCGATCTGACAGGGATGGACCGCCGTCTTCGTCAACAGGCCATGTTCCAAATCCAGTTCGACCTCCTGGGCGAGCAGAGTCGTATCGCCAAAATGCTCAAAGACCGGCGCCGCTACGCCGAAGCCATGAGGCAGGAAGCAGGAAGCGATATTCCGGATCGCGACACCAAGCGGACCGTCATAGGCTGTCCGACTGCGCGACCGGCGCAGGGCCAAAAGCCCAAGGATGTCATTTCCGCCGATACGAATGGCGGGCACACGGTCGACATAAGGCAGCAGAAGATCTTTGAGACGTCCAAGCGCTGCAATGTCGAACGCCTCTTCGCCTTCGATCGTTGGCATGAAACAATGTTGTTCATGTACCAGCACGGAAAGCCAATGCGCCAGATTGGCAGTCGTTGTTTTGGGCAGTATGAATCCGGCGATGGCGTCAGCGCCCGGCATTCTGAGGATACGAACCAGCATTTCGATTTCGCGCGGTCGAACGAATACATGGATCTTTGGCGGAAGTGTGTGAAATGCGTTGAGGATCGCGGCTAGTGCCTGCTCGGCCTGGAGAACCTCGTCGTCGCGAATGGCATCTTCCAGGCAGATCGCCATCGAGCGCTGATCGGGAATGGCGCCATAGGCATTATCGAGCGCAGCCGGATTGAGGGCCGGCGTGTAGAGGGTGGCTCCCAGTTCGATCGCGTTCATTCCTGATCGCCCCCTAATTTCTTGATGATGGTAACAGCACGGTAATTGAGGAGGTCACGCTCTACGATGTCAACGCCAGACTGCGAGGCAAGGTGCCGCATATGCTGGATCTCCGGGTCTGCCATATCCCTGACGAACACCTTGTCCGGCACCCGGCGCAGAATTGCTCTCGTCGCTTCGGCGATTCCCGGCTTGATCCGATTAACGTCGCTTATGCCGCATTCCCGCGTCAGGTTATCGAGCAAGCTCTGGCAGCGAGCCTTTGCATCGCTCGCAATCGCCAAGGACCATTGGCTGAGGCTGCTTTCAACAGGCGCTGCCTCGATTGCGGTCAGAAATGCGTTGGTGATATCGTATTGGCGATGCTCTTGCTGAAACAGGCAGGCGTGGAAATCATCTGGCCCAACCAGCTCGCGCGTCAGCACAGACCGGCTGATTAAGCCCGACACGATGCCATTCAGCAGGCCACTGGGAATGACATAATCCTGCGTCGTCGCCGCGAGAGATGCCTGGCCTGCCGGATCGGCTACGACTGCCAGGAAGGGCTGGAAGCCAAGGCAAGTTTCTTCGACCGATTTGTCCAGCTCCTGTCGTATGGCTCCTTTGCCGGTCCACCCATCCAGAAAGATTGCCTGTTCCGCGCCGTGGCGATCGAAGATGTATTGGAGCGCGTTACGGTCGATACCTCGCCCACGGATGATGCTGATCGAGTAATGATGCGCGACGATATTGATCCGTTCGAGCGCGCGCTTCAGGAGCACCCCAATTGGTGTACCAGCACGAGCAAGGGAGATAATGACACATGAGCGCTGTGTCTCGGGCCGGGCGGTGATTCCCCGTGCTAGTGTCTCGATATCGCCACGCAGGCGACCGGCGTTTCGCTCAAGCGCCGCATGATACAGCATCATATAGCGGGCATCCGGCACCTTCTCGGGGGATAGCATCTCTGAGTAGTGCTTGGTGCCAGACTGAATCATCCGCTCTTTCTCAGCCACGTCCACATGCTGGATCGCTGAAGGTTTCAGCAGAATATGGACATCGTGCGGATCGAAAGAGCCAGAGAAATGCGGCTGAGACGTATCTGGTGCGAAGGCTGCCTTAGTTAATCCAGTCATTGCCCGCCGTCACAGTTCGCCAAAGTTGGGATTGGGTGGGCGTCATCGCGTAGTCGCAAAGGTCCAGGAACCCGACATCTGACAGGCTGTCCCCAACCCCGACGATGGGCGAAGCAGGCTTATCCACGCGAAGCTTCTCAATCAAATAGCCAGCCGCATGGCGTTTGTTAAGCCATTGGGGCAGGTAGGCGAGGTTATTGCCGTTGCGATGGATGCGCCATCCGGCGGGGAGACGGTCGGCTGACGCTGCGCTGAGATCAGCCAGAACCCCATGATCCGCGCCGTTGGTCTTGACCACGATAAACAGCGGCAGGTCGTTCTCATCCACTATCCAATGCCGGTAATCGGTCTTGTCCAGATCGGCGGTCAGCACGCCATAGACGTCAGCTATCGGATCGGTTGTCTGCGCCTGCGTCACTAGATGATCATGCCACGCCCGATCGATGGCTCCCCCCGGCGCAATGATGCAACCGCCGTTGGAGCAAATGGCCGGAGCCTGCTCGATATCAACGCGCGCTAGCACGTCGCGGCTGCGAGCGGTGACGGGGATGACCTTCCCCATCCGCAGCCACGACAGGAGGTTTTGCTGGGTCTGGGTCGCATAGCCGCTGGGGCTGCCATCGACCAGCCGGCTCATCAGCCGTAGTCCCTCGCCCGTGCCGCCGGGGCATTTGCCGACCGTCTGGAACAAGGTGTCGTCCAGATCGACAAGCGCGATCGGCTGACTCATGCGGCAACTCCGTCAGCAAGATAATGACAGAGCAGCGTTTCCACAGGCAAATCGGTCCCCAGTTCTGCGAGCGCGCGACGGGCTTCCGCCTGCTGTTCGCCCTCGACTTCGCTCACGATAACGATCCTGTCAGGCTCATGCGCCAAGATATTATAGAGGAAACAGGGGGCACCGCTCCCGTAGGAATCGGAAAAGCGCGCCGCGTTTTGCATGGCTGACCCGATCAGCGCCGGCGTGCGCGTGATGCATTGGACGGCGGCTATACCGCCTAGTCGCTCCACCTCCTCCGCGACGAGCAACGCCTCATAGGAATGCTCGCCATCCCCGAGCACCAGAACGCGCTCGCCCGTGCGCACGGACAGTGGCGAGCGTTGTGCTGCCTCGGCATCATAAAGCCCGGTTCTGCTGCGCATCCCTGCAATCGGCGCGGTACCTGCCTCGTTGGTCTTGGGGGCAAGTTGGGTCTGTGCAACCATGGCACCCGCTTCCCAATGCATCCTGCCGTGCAAAATTGCGTGGCTGCGCGCCGTTAGCGGCATATCTCCAAGATAGCCGCCACCGCTCCAGTCAGTGATGCAGCATGTCTCGATCGCTTCCAAGGAGTGCATCACGGCTGCCAGAGCGTTTGCAGCGGCGACGTAGGTCTTGCCCGTGCTGCATTCGTCATCGACGATGACCAATGTGCGCGCTGATTTGGCTTTCGCAGCAAGGTCGCTATTTGCGACCTGAACCCGGTGGGTTGTCGCATGGCTGTGCCCCTCCTCGAAGGCCGCCAGCAAAATCGCTCCCTCGACCTTCTGACGAGCTGTTTGAAGATATAGCGCATCGACATCTGGCCTCAGCGCGCGGAAAGCGGCAAATATGCCCTGCCCTAGCGCAGTCGCAGTCTCGGCCATGCCAAGAAACACGACAGGTTGCGGCATATCTGCGGGCAATCGGCTGGCGAGGTCGTGCATCGAAGCACGCATCGCCTGAGGCGTTGCCGGCAGGTGTCGACCTAATATCTTGGAAACGACGAGGAAGCCGCGCCTGGGGTTTGCCCGCGCAGCGAAATCGCACAGATCGTGCAAATGTGGTCCATGATCGACGGTCAGCGACAGCGTTCCGGTGGGCAAGCAGATCGTTTCTTGCATCGTGATCGGGGTCATCTTTCAAGTAAGGGCGTAAGGTCAAAGAACATAACAATCCAGCGGAGATGCCGGTCACTGGAGCGGCTGCTGCACCAGGAGTATCCCGCGCCCGTTGGTCTCGATACAAGCGCCATGTCGCCGTAGCAGGTTCTGCGGATCGATCTCGTCCATCGCCCTCCGATCTATCTGCTCCCATGCGGTGCGCGAGATTTCCACTGTAGCGACATAATCATCGTCTGCCTGGCCCGAGGAAATTTTCCTCTGCGTATAGGCTGAGACGGCCACCGTTTTGATCGCGGTGCTGGTAGCCATGGAATGGCCGATGAGACGGAGGATCAATGAGCAGACATGGTCCACATAGCAGAATGCGATTTTCTGCTTCGACAACGGCTTCTGCACGAGCAGAAGTTTGCGATGGTCCGCCGTCCAATGGGAAATCGGCATGTCTTCAATCGCGGGAAGGTCCACATCCAGCAGCAGGCGACCTTGGCGAAGAGAGATCGCGATATTGGTTTCATGAGGCCAGTCTAGCTGACCCAGATTTTGCAAAAGCGCATTTTCTAGGGTCAGGACCCATTGATGTGATCGTCTCGATGTGATTCAGGCTCCGCGAGGAGACTGGATTTGAGCGACCTTTATTGGCTGACGGACGAGCAGATGATGCGGCTTGAGCCGTATTTTCCGAAGAGCCACGGCAAGCCCCGGGTTGACGATCGTCGGGTGTTGAGCGGGATTATCTTTGTGAACCGCAACGGGCTGCGCTGGCGGGATGCGCCGAAGGACTATGGCCCTCACAAGACGCTGTATAACCGCTGGAAGCGGTGGAGCGATAAAGGCGTCTTCCTTCGGATGATGGAAGGGCTGGCCGCGCCCCAGACCTCCGAACGCAAAACGGTGATGATCGACGCGACCTATCTGAAGGCGCACCGCACGGCATCAAGCCTGCGGGTAAAAAAGGGGGTGCTGGGCGCCTGATCGGGCGCACGAAAGGCGGCATGAACACCAAGCTTCATGCCGTGACAGATACCAATGGTCGCCCGATCAGCTTCTTCATGACCGCAGGCCAGGTCAGCGATTATATCGGTGCCGCCGCCCTGCTCGACGAGCTTCCCAAAGCGCAATGGCTGCTGGCGGATCGCGGCTATGATGCCGACTGGTTCCGCGACGCCTTGCAGGAAAAGGGCATCACCCCCTGCATCCCGGGCCGCAAATCCCGGAACAAGGCCGTCAAATACGACAAACGTCGCTACAAGCGCCGCAACCGTATCGAGATCATGTTCGGCCGCCTGAAGGACTGGCGACGGGTCGCCACGCGCTACGACAGGTGCCCAACCGCCTTCTTCTCAGCCATCGCCCTCGCCGCCACCGTCATCTTCTGGCTCTGATCAGTGAGTCCTGACCCTAGGCACCTTCACGTCTTACGGCCAACACGACCGTCATCTTCATTGTTGATCGCTGAACGGGACGGTACGCGCAAGGGCGTAAGGCGAGACTAGCGGCATTTTCCGCTAGGTCATCCCGAATGAATGTCAGCTATCTCCACGATTCGACTGCGAACCTGACATTCCGCTACCGGCCATTCGTGCACCGACGGTGGGTATCTGGCAGCTTAGTCCGGCTCGAATTCCGGGGGAATGTCGTGGGGCCACATGCGCGCACCATGGATCACGCGAAGGATGCGGATGGTATTCCCGATAATCTGGTAAGGTGCGATATAGGGCGTGCGCGCGATGACCAATTCGCGCGTGCCTTCTATCCGGCCCGGACGCCCGCTATTCGGAAAATCTTTGAGGCGCTGGGCCGCTGCCTCGATCCGGTCGTCAACATCGGCGGCAGCTTGAGGGTTATCCTCGGCAATCCAGATGAATATCGCCAGACGGTCGGTTGTGGCGCGATTGGACCAAGCGAGTTTCATTGCACCGGCTTGATGCCCTTTCGCGCATTCGCGCGAAGCTCGGCGAACCGCGCGGAAACCTCCGCATCGTCAATGTCCGGCCGATCATCGTCCAGCGCCTCCTGCACCCGCGCCCGAAACCACTGGTCATAGGCTTGCCGCTCTACCAGCAGTTCCATGGGGGCAACGCCCTCGCGCGCGGTGCGGGTCAGAAGGATGCGCACGGCGTCCGATACCGTAAGCCCCATCCGCTCGAACACGGCGGAGGCACGATCCTTCACATCCGAATCGATTCGAGTCTGAATCAGGGCATTGTTGGCCATGGCATCACTCCTTCGGCTCGACTGTAATGCAATCGCATGACAATTGCCATGAGGAAACCGCAAATCACCGTGATACGAATGCCATCAGAATGTGCAAATCGGCACTGAAATGCCGAAAGCGGCAGTATAGTGCCTACTTTAGGAACTTCATTTCCTATCCACTTGCACACTCGGAAAAACCGAGACAGCATACGCACCGGAGGCATAGCACAAGACGGCTTGGCGGGTCGTCAACAAGAGGTCCGCCATGGCTTGCGACTCGAACAGGTCGATTGCTAATATTTCACGGGCTAAACGCCCGATGCTTTCCCTTGCAAGGCACCACCCCGCCCAATCCCGGCACAAGGCGACCGCCGCTTGCCGCCTGGGGCCACAGATGATCCGCTATCGCCGCCACATGCGCGAAATCTCCGCCGATCCTCGACATTTGCCGCCGTAGGACCGCCATAGCCCTATGCGCGCCGATTGCCCCTTGCGGGCTGAGGGACGGCCCGCATTGTCCAACTCTCATGGGGGAAAGGTATAACTGGCGCATGTATGGAATAAGTCGATGTCCAACACCGATCGTATCATCCGATTAAAGACCGTTCTGGCCCGCACCGGGCTTTCCCGTTCAACCCTTTACCGCAAGATCGCGGACGGGACGTTTCCCGCTCAAATCAGAATCAGCGTTCATGGCGCTGGCTGGCGGGAGTCGTCCGTCGAACGCTGGATGGCCGATCCTGTCAGCTATCGCGAGGAACGGGCCGGGAGCCATGCGCAATGACCGCGCTCCCGCCCCCCGATCCGATCTGCGTCCGCGTCAATGAAGCGGCGCGCATGATCGGCGTCGGTCGCACCAAGCTCTATGAACTGATCGCGGCTGGCGAGGTTGAAACGGTGAAGCTCGGCAAGGCAACCCGTATCACCACCGCCAGCCTGCACAATCTGGTCAGGCGACAACGCGGAGCTCTGTAGGCTCGGACGCCGTTGCGGCGGCGGCCTTCCCCTTGCCGCTCTGTGTCTCTGTCCGGTCGAGATATTCGGCCCAACGCGCCATGAGGCTGCGCCGCTTCTCGAAAAAGTCGGTGCGCCGATAGGCGGCTTCGACCTTGTTGGGCAGCTTGTGCGCCAGTGCCTTGTCAGCAACTTCCTTCGGGAAGCGCGTTCGCTCCGCTGCCCAATCGGTAAAAGATGAACGGAAGCCGTGGACCGTTATCCCTGCGATTCCGTCATCTCGCAACAGCTTGGTCATAGTTACATCGCTGATCGGCTTCTCACCATTATGTGAGAACACAAGCCCGGTGTCGCTGGTGCGCTCGTTCCAACGCTTGCGTAGCAACGCTACAGCGGGCGCGGATAATGGCACAATATGGGTTTCCCGTGCCTTCATCCGTTCGCTTGGAATGGTCCAAATGCCCTTGTCCAAGTCAAACTCTGTCCAGACGGCAAAGCGCGTCTCGTTGGAGCGCACGGCATTGTAGATGGTAAAGCGCAGCGCGTCCCGGCCCGTTGTCGGCGCTGCCACCGCCAGCTTCTGCATAAGCGCTGGAACATCGACATAGGGCATGGCCTCCATATGACCGCGCTTGTCGTTCTGGCGCGGAAGCCCTTTGCGAACGGAACGCAGCGACACTTCCCCCGGCACCCAGCCTTTGACGTGCGCAAAATCCAAAACAACGCTTATGCGCTGCAAAATGCGGCGGGCAGTTTCCGGAATTTCGAGCCAGATCGGCGCGAGCGCCTCGACCACGCAGGCGCTATCTACTTGATCTACCGGCTTCTTGCCGATCTTCGGGAACAAATGCTTTTCGAAGCTAGCAAGCCACTTCGCATGGTGCCCGCCATTCCAGCCTTTGCGTAACGTCTCGTGGCAAGTCCGAGTCGCGGCTTCGAAGTTGGGCACGATCGTTCGCGCCTTCCGCCGCTCGGCGACTGGATCAAAGCCCTCTCGGACTCGGCGACGTAGTGCTGCTGCTGCTGCTTCGCGCGCCTCGGCTAGCGATACGTCCAACGCTGATCCCAGCCCATAGTCACGGCGTTGGCCGTGTCTCTGCATTCGCAGAACCCATGTCCGCGCCCCGCTGTCCTTCACGAGCAAGCAAAGGCCATGAGGTGGTGCCGGTTTTCTGGACAGGATGCTAAGCTAATCCCGACCTGACGGATTGGTACGGGAATGAAGATGACAAGGAAGCGCTACAGCGCGGATTTCAAGGCGAAGGTGGCGCTGGAGGCGATCCGGGGTGACCTGACGCTGGCGGAACTGGCAGCCAAGCACGGCGTGCACCACACCATGATCGCGGCGTGGAAG